>Ga0116103_1000009_pt1 | contig 204501 bp, 208 predicted proteins | sample June2015DPH_4_10_2_FD_89714 | JGI IMG/M metagenome (GOLD analysis project Ga0116103, IMG submission 89714) | Peatland microbial communities from SPRUCE experiment site at the Marcell Experimental Forest, Minnesota, USA - June2015DPH_4_100 | ecosystem: Environmental > Terrestrial > Soil >...
TCGGAACCTGAGGAGAAGTTCATGCGTAGGCTTAGGCCGACGCAAAGCGAGTTGGGTCAAGTCGACCAGGCGGCATTGTTCGAATTCCACCGCGGCAGAAGCGTAATCTACGAAGAAGACGATGAAACCTCATGCCTCGTCGAGATGGATGAGGAGCCACCTGGAAAACTCAACGGGGAAGCTATTGAAGTATGTTTGACCGCAGCCTTGTTGATGAACGCTAAACCGGTCGATGAAATTCACGTGATGCGCAAGGTCGTCATTGATGGTTCTAATACGACGGGGTTTCAACGCACTTGCGTCGTCGCGCTGAACGGAGCGCTCAAGGTTGACGGGAAGGAAATTCCGATCCAGCAGATTTCGCTAGAAGAGGATGCGGCACGTAAAACCGGTCAATCGAGCGAAACAGTCGGGTATAGGATAGACCGGCTCGGTGTGCCTTTGATAGAGGTAACGACCGCGCCCGTAATGGATTCTGCGGCTGAAGTCGAGAAGGTCGCATACGCCATAGGCACCATTCTGAGGGCGACGAGAAAGGTAAAGAGGGGTTTGGGAAGTATTCGGCAAGACTTGAACATCTCAACTCCTGGGGGGGCCCTCATGGAGATCAAGGGCGTTCAGGAACTTGATATCCTCAGCAAAGCGGTTGAAACAGAAGTCAACCGGCAGCTGACGCTACTTGAGATAAGGGGCGAACTTTCAAAGAGAGGGACGAAACCCGAGTCGATTGAAAGGAAGTATTACGATGTAACCAGTGCTTTTGCGGCCTCAAAAGCTCGGATAATTAAGGAAGCAATCTCGAAAGGCGGCGTGGTGTTTGCGCTTAAGCTTCCTAAATTCAGGGGGCTCTTGGGAAAGGAGCTTGCGCCTGGGTTGCGGCTTGGAACGGAGCTGTCCAACCGCGCTTCATTCTGGGCAAGTGTTGGCGGGATATTTCACTCTGATGAACTTCCGGGTTACGGTGTCACGGAAGAGGAGGTGCACTATGTGAAGGACCGGTTGGGTGTCGCAGGCGACGATGCTTTCGTCCTAGTCGCTGACGAGAAAGGTAAAGCAAATGATGCTTTGGACGCCGTCGTTGATCGGGCCGTTGAAGCCATTTCTGGTGTGCCCGAAGAAACGCGAACAGCGATGCCCGACGGAACTACGAGGTACATGCGGCCAAGGCCCGGCGCCGCCAGAATGTATCCCGAAACCGATGTGCCGCAAACACCCATCACGCAGGAATTCGTCAATACGTTGAAGGCAAACCTCCCTGAAACCCCTGAGAAACTAACCAAACGACTTGTCGACCAATACTCACTGAACCAAAAACTGTCAAAACAACTGGTCGACTCAGATTATCTTGCATTGTTTGAGCAGATTGCGGCCGCCAGTAAGGTGCCGCCCACATTCATCGCCACCGTACTCACTGAGACCTGCAAGAGCCTAGAACGTGAAGGCGTACCAATCCACTCCGTCCCAGACAACAAAATCCAACGTATCTTCCGATTAGTGGACGAAGGAGCGGTCGCAAAGGAAGCTGTGGTGGACCTGTTGAAATGGCAGGCAGCCAACCTAGCCGAAGACCCTGTCGACGGAGTCAAGAAGCTCGGCCTGAGAATGCTCAGTGAGCGTGAGCTTGAACAGATTATCGACCGTCACATAGAGAAGAACAAGAAACTCATCGACGAGAGAGGCGAGGGCGCCTTCTCATCGCTAATGGGGTCGGTTATGTCGGAGGTAAGAGGCTCCATCGAGCCCAAACAGGTTACTGAGACGCTAAAGAAAAGATTGGCCAAAGCGGTTGGAAAATAGGTCGTTAATCATTCTAGGAATTCCACATCGTCAATCAGCCCATCACTGTTAACATCCAATCCGCTGACAACCCGAGCGACAACGTTCTGGTTCATTGAGTTGCCCTTAGCGATTTCATCTGTGTACTTGATGAACGCGAGTACTGCCGCTCTCGTGCCCTGATATGTGTTCCCAGCAACAACTATGACGCGCTTTTCCCGATTCATGGGATTTACGATTGATTGAACTGCGCCTTCATCTTCTCCTGCGTAACTTCTGCCGGAGATTCGCGAAATCATAATGTTATGGCCAGTGAGCTCGTACGTTATTGGAAGGAATTCATTCACGGCCATTGTGACCGTGTTCACCTTTGGGCCACCGACTGTGATGAGGTTCCGGAGCATTTCCTCCTGTGAAATCTCAGTATCCAAACGTACTATGTTCTCCCTAGTAAGCGGCAGCAATGACCCTAGAAATAAGGCGAGGTCTGTGGCTCTGTCACCACACCTTGCGCGGCCTCGGAAAACTCCATGTGTATCTGGGCTGCCAAGGACAATGTGCCCATTCAAGTGGCCTGAGGATATGAAGGGGTCAAGAAGTTTGGAGGATGCTTCTGTGAGGGTTTGTTCAGGCAGGCCCTGATTGCCATTCGCGGTGGCGACTAGTTTGGGAATGATAGTGATTGCCTTTTGCTCGGCTTTGTAGTACTTCGCCATTGCGCCTCTTTTCTTCATCGTTCTCTCTAAGCGAATGAATCCGGTTCGCTCAAGCTCTCTTAGGTGGTAGCAGATTACTTGCTCGCTTGTGTTGAATTCCTGTGCGAGGTCTTTCGCACATTTCTCTTTTCCTGCAAGCTCGGTTAGAATTCTCCAGCGTGTGGGCTGGAGGACTGACTGTGCTAACTTCGGGTCTGAGAAGACACGTGTGGGTACGAGTTGATCTGAACGTCGTTCTTTCAGGATCAGGTATGACATGGCTGTGAAGCTCCGTTTTGTTGCACGATTAATAAAGGCGCGTTTTGACTATTAAAGCAATATTTGCCCAATCAGGGTGCATTCTTAGCGTGGGATGAGTTCAACGTCCTCAATTCATCAAATCCAAGCCACAGGAATGCTTATCACGCAAATCTGGACAGCTCGCCGAATTCTCTCGCAAAAGGTGGCGTGCATGTGTGGAATAGCAGCGTGTGTTTTGAAAAACGGCAAGGTTGGGGCAGTTCTATATGATTCTCTGAAGCGATTGGAGTACCGGGGCTATGATTCTGTCGGTGAGGCCGTAATTAACGACGGCAAAATCGTTGTTAAGAAAGACAAAGGAAAGATTGACGAGGTTGAGAGCAAACTCCACATTAGTGATCTAACCGGAGTCATCGGGATTGGACACACACGTTGGGCAACACACGGAAGGCCGGCCCAGGAAAATGCCCACCCCCACACTGACTGCAAGAATCAGGTGGCAGTTGTACACAATGGAATAATCGAGAACTACATGCCCCTGAGGCAAGAGCTGGAGGCAGCCGGCCACCAATTCAAATCTAGAACCGATACAGAAGTTGTTGCTCACCTCGTCGAAGATATTCTGAAATCGGGAGTTGGTTTTGTCGAAGCCGTTCGTCTGGCTGCCAACAGGCTGACAGGCGCGTACGCTCTCGCATTCATTTGCTCCCTCGAACCTGACAAAGTAATCGGAGTAAGAAGGGAAAGCCCGCTGGTCGTTGGTGCCGGAACAGACGGAAACTACTGTGCTTCGGATATCCCTGCATTTCTCTCAAGAACTAAGCAGGCTGTCCTTCTTGAGGACAACGAGATGGCTGTGTTAACGGCCGATCGAGTGAGGTTGTACATGGTAGACTCAGGCGAGGAAGTAATCAGAGAATCTTTCAAGGTCGATTGGAGTGTGGAAACAGCCATCAAGACTGGCTACCCACATTTTATGCTCAAGGAAATTCATGAACAGCCGCTCAGCGTCCGCAACGCTCTCAGAACACATCCAATCTACCTTGAATTGATGGCTTCGGCAATCAATCATGCGAAAAGAGTTTTCCTGCTAGCATGTGGGACCTCACACCATGCGTGCCTAGCCGCGGCATACGCTTTTTCGAATCTGGCTAAGGTTGCTGTAACGCCGGTAATTGCTTCTGAATTCATAGACGGGTACGGCGCGTTGATTGACGCGGAGACGGTTGTTGTTGCGGTTAGCCAGTCTGGTGAGACTGCGGACACGCTTAGTGCTGTGAGGGGCGCAAAGGATAGAGGCGCAACAATCCTAGGAATTAGCAACGTAATGGATTCCACGCTCACTAGGCTATCAGATGTTTACATAGGTCAGAATTCAGGACCCGAAATGGGCGTGGCAGCGACAAAGACCTTCACAGCTCAGGTTTCGCTCCTTCTAAAACTGGCCGTGGCCTTGGCCAAGAAACGCGAAGTGATTCGCAAGAGCGAGCTAGAGTCCTTGGAGAGTGGTTTTGACCAGTTGCCCGAGTGGATCTCCACTTTCCTATCCACTCAGCAGGAACATGTCAAGTCCATCGTAGAGAAGTATTCAGACAGAAGGAGTTTCTGTTTTCTCGGCAGGGGGATGAGCGTCGCAACCGCCCTCGAGGGACGGTTGAAACTACTTGAATTGTCCTATCTTCCGGCGATCGCCTATCCTGCAGGAGAATCGAAACACGGTTTCATCTCAGTCGTCGAGGAAGGCTACCCAGTCATCTTCGTTGCCCCGAAGGATGAAGTCTATTCGAAGGTTATCGGCAACGTTATGGAAATGAAAGCGCGAGGCGCGCATATTATCAGCGTAGTCGACGAACAGGACGGGGAAATAACAAGCCTCTCTGATGAGAAGATCATTCTTCCGCCGGGCATCCCTTCACTTCTCACACCAATCGTATACATCATACCACTCCAACTGTTCGCGTATTACATGTCTGTTCGGAAAGGCTACGACCCAGACTTTCCTAGAAACTTGGCAAAATCAGTTACCGTGCACTAAGTCCGCGAAGCACAATTCCTTTGAGTTTTGCCTACTCGTAAACTGGTAGAAACTCTATTATAAGTAGGTTCGGAGTGTGGCCCGAACAACTTTGGCAGAGCGCACGGCAGCACAGAAAGTAACCGTTACTCTCGCAGGGGCAGCAGTCTTCGCAGCACTCGCAGCGATCTTGGCTCTCGCGAAGGCTTCGGTACCATTCCCGTTAATCCCGTACCTCCAAATAGACTTCTCCGAAATTCCAATCTATATTGCCTTCTTTCTATTCGGCCCCTTGGCGGCCCTGATCACCTCGGTTGTTCAATGGATATTCCTAAACGTGACCGGTAGCGATGCGCCACTAGGCCCTGCGATAAAGTTCGTCGCCGTCGTGTCAACTCTCGGAGGTTTGTGGCTGGGCAGTGCGATCTACGGGCGAATAAAGGGAAAGATGGCTCATCCATCTCTCGCGATCTCTATGATGTTTGGAAGTGGTATTGTATGGCGTGTAGCTGCGATGACCGTTGTTAACTATGTGGTCCTCCTATACATTGGACCAATTTTCTTTGGCGTAGATTACTTGGGCTTCGCAAAGGCAACTTTGGAGAAGTCGACAGGGTGGCAGTTCGGTAGCGAGGGTATGGTTTTGGGTTACACGCTGCTCTTCACGGCCCTGTATAATATTGTGAACCTTCTCGTGGCAGCCATACCAGCAGGGCTGATCGCTTCGCCTATCGCGAGTTCGTTTAAGCACATCACTTCCTTCGAGGCCTGGTTAGCTCGAAACATGCGCTAATCACTACCTAGAACTACCTTCTAGATCCCCCTTTAGTCCAGCTTAGAGTATTACGATGTTTTCTCGTTCAGGGCCAACGGACACATACTGAATTTGCACCTTAGTCAGTTCTTCGATACGCTTCAGGTAATCTTGCGCTGCCTTTGGAAGGTCATCCCACTTTCTGACGCTCGTTGTTGGCTTTTTCCAGCCTGCCCATTCTTCGTAGATAGGTTGCACTCTTCCAAGGTTCACTGTGTCCGGCATTTCCGTTATTTCCTTTCCATCAAGACGATAAGCAGTGCAAACCTTCACCTTCTCCAATGAGTCTAGAACGTCAAGTTTCGTGACTGCAAGACTTGTGATATCATTTAGTGATACGGCATGGCGGAGGATAACCGCATCTAACCAGCCGCACCGTCGAGGCCGCTGAGTGGTTGCCCCGTATTCGTCGCCGATTTCGCGGAGACGGTCTCCGTCTTTGTCAAAGAGTTCTGTGGGAAATGGACCGCCCCCAACTGCCGTTGTGTACGCTTTCACAACACCAACAATTCTCTCAATTGAACGGGGCGATACGCCGGCGCCGGCACAGGCACCGCCAGCGGTAGGCGATGAAGCGGTGCTGTAAGGGTAAATTCCCCAGTCAAGGTCTCGCATTGCACCCAATTGTCCTTCGAGCAGGACTTTCCGCCCCTTTGAGAGTGCTTCGTGCAAGATCGGAAGCGAATCAACGATCCTCGCTCCCAGTTTATCGCTCCACTCCTTGGCTTGCTGTATGAGGTCCTCAAGTTGAAGCGGCTTCAGGCCATAGTACGCCAATTCGTGGTTCTTGAGGGGAAGAACCGCCTTCAATCTTGTTTGCAGGAAGTCGAGATGTAAAAGGTCCCCCACTCGAATGCCTCGGTAAGCCGCCTTGTCGCCGTATACGGGCCCGATGCCGCGGCGAGTTGTCCCAAGGCCGCCCTTCTGCTCGCCTGCCCCGTCAAGGAGTCGGTGGTAAGGCCAGACGATATGTGCCCTTCTGTCAATCCAGAGGTTGTTGGTCTTAACTCCGGCTTTCTCTAACGTCTCAATTTCCTCTATCAGGGAGGACGGGTCAATTACCGTTCCTGCCCCGTCTATGCAAACAACCCGAGGATAGAAGATTCCGGACGGAACCAGGTGAAGCCTGAATGTGCCAAAATCATTCACCACCGTATGCCCCGCATTATTGCCCCCCTGAAACCTAACAACAAAATCGGCTTGGGCAGCGAGGTAATCTATAATTCGCCCTTTTCCCTCGTCGCCGAACTGCGCTCCGACGACTACAGTGCACGTCACACAGTTTCCCCATGACGAGGCTCGAGATGCAAATTTAAGCTTTGACACAATTCACGGCAGGGGTAGTTCATGTGACCGGGACCCTTCGGTATACGGGTTCGACGGGAGAGAATGGGATTCAGTCTGCCCGTCGAATGCCATCACTGCGCCGGCTGAGAGCGCTCTGAACTTAAAGGACGCGTTATCTTCCATGACCACTTTTCCCCACTTAAGGGACGCAATTTTCCTGTTAAATTGGCTGAGAATCTCCGAGGGGGTAGTCGACGGGAGATAATGAATCAGTCTGCCCGTCGAAACATCACAGCGCCGGCTGAGGGCGCTCTGCACTTAATGGACACATCATTTTCGCGTACGCAGTCCACTTCCAAACCGCTTGAAGATCTCCATCCATTAAACCTTCGGGAGTGCCTTGTGCCTTGGCATTTGGGTTTTGCTGCTTTGTTTTTCTGCAGAGCTCCTATGAATTACAATGGAAACGAGTGGGGGAGTGTGTTGAGAGTCTCATGTTCTCTTTCATGGGTGCCTTTTCTTTCTATGTTGCAGAACGCTAAATTTGTTCAGGACAAGAACATAACAAGTGTCTCGTCCCGGGCGACGCCCGAGTCTCCTTCCAACGATACAAACTAGATGAGAATCTGTGATCGCTCTGAAGTTAAAGAATTCATCATTAATCTACACACGATTCCCACGTCCAATCAGCCCCTTTCCGCTATTGGAGCGGTTTCATTCCGAATCCAGAAGTACAAATTCTTGTCTGTACCAATTAGTTTTGTTGGTTGAGGCTGGGCGTTGACTAATCTCTCCAAACGATAATTCTCTCATTGTAGCAAGAGCGGGGCAAGCAGTAGGACCATGTGTTGGCTCTAGGTCGGGCCTTTCCAAGTGCTGTTAGAACCTAGGCGAAGACTATTTCGAAAACGCCTAGTCGACGAACGATGGTGCCGGGTGACAGCATGCATATTACACGAACTGTCATACGTATTACGCGGACTGTTGTAGGCATTGGTCATCACAGCGGTCGAGGAATACGTGCGTGGGTTATCGCTTAGAGACCACGCCGTCTTCCTGTATGAGAACCCGCAAGATCGGGCTGGGGTCTTTGGCGCATACCTGAAGGTAATGCTAACGCAATACGCCAACCATAAGGCGATATTGGACTATGAGAAGTCATGCGGGGCGCGGTTCAACTACCCGCTTTCATCGATCTGCAGCTAAGACACCCATGAACTGGAGTAAGAAACGTAAGGAGCATGGCGTCTTAATGAGTGAGGAAACGTGGTGGGACAAGGAGAAAGGGGAGCTCATCATCAACGGGAAGCGTCATACGGCAATTGATGCACAAGCCCTTTGTGACCATCTTAACTCCCTGGTGGGTCAACAAGTAGCAGAAGTCATAATGAATAATTTGGAATCCCGCCTCGGAAAACTTGATGCGGAAAACATCCGGAAGGAGAGACCGGGAGCCTCTGTTAACGAAATCATCGATTTCCTCGCTGTGTCGGAATCCATGTCAGGGGCAGGTATCACTCAGGTAACGATCCCTCCAACTCCATCCGCTCTCGACCCAATCTTGCTGGAGATATCGAATCCCAGCGTGAAAGGAAATATCGGAGCCCATAGAGCGTTCCTTGTCTCTTGGTGGCGTGGAGCGTTAGGTGCGTTGCTCGGTCGGGACCTGGAGGTAGCGAGTTTGACTTATGATCAGGAGAGGAATCAACTGAAAGCCAGTCTAATGTGGAAGTCAAAGGAGTGACATTTGTGCGCCCTGTTTTACGTTTAGAAGAAGTCTTCGCCGTAAGCAACAAGATACGTTGGGTGGGATTGACAACGGCGGGTGGAGAGGTAGTACTGAACCAGATGCGCCCTAATGTTAGGTCGCATACGCCAACTGAGGTTGATGAAGAGTTCATTACGTTAGGTCCACTCACAGTGTTAGGTGTGGCCGAGAAATATTCCAAGTACTTGAAGGAAGTCGAAGATGTCGTGGTGCATTACGCTCTCGTAATTCACGTCTTTGCTCGTCTTGGTTCTCAGATTCTAGACGTTTCGATGGAGAAGGACAACGAAGCTTTATTCCAATTCCTCAGCTGGCTAAACAGAAAGAAGGCCGAGCTGCAAGAACAGGATCAAAGCAAGTAGAAGGCGAAGGAGCAAGATCAGAAAGCTCTGTCCAAAGTCGAGACATGGCTCGAAAGGAAGCGGCCAGCTATTCCTTACCGATCTTTCGTGATGTAGGTGATCCGATGGAACGAAGATACATCAGTGCAGTGAGCCTACGCAATTGCTGTCGCCCTAGTATACTTGATTGCAGAGCAATTGGGAAAACTTCTGGTGCTAATGTCCGATATTTCCTTCAGTTTGGGGACCCTAGGGGGTTGGTGCTATTCAAGTTATCCAATCAAGTTGCACTGGCTTTGGGGATACATCAGCCTAGCATTGGGCTTTGAGGGACAATGAACAAGCATCGCTGAGGGGTCGAGTTGAAGACACTCGTACGAAACGAGTGCAACTGACGAGCCCAGTGGTGCGCGCACACACGAAAACCACAGTTCACATCTCCTCCTTTGGTATGCAAATGTCCCATAGCATTTTTCAATCTCCTGTCAAGTTGGGAAAACCGATAAACTTCTCTCTCTTCCTTTCATGCGATTATGACTTGGCAAGTTTCTTTCTTATTTCTTCAACATATTCAGGAAGCCCCTTCGTAGGGCTTTCAACGAATTCAAGTGACAGGTAAGCATACAGTCTTCTTGCGATAACTCTGCCCAAGACTTGGCTGACCTTCTGGCCAAACGCACCTTCCAAAACTGAGAAAAATGTGTCGAGGCGGTTGGGCAGATTCTCTAAGGTAATGTCATAGTGCTCGTACATCTGATCGAACAATGCATCAACGATAATACTGCCAAGTGCCTCCGTTAAGCCCTCTTTCACGCAATGGGAAACAATCTCGTTGAAGCTCAAAGGCTTCCTGTCAGAAGTCACTGACGGGTTTGACCCCCTTCACTTAATGTTTGGTTTTGGAAGCGCTTTGAATCAGAGTCTTCTACTCGGATTGTTCCTAAACTTTAATTCGAATGCTAATTACGCTGCTTAGCCATCGCTTCTCTTCGACGGCGAAACGTTCTCTCTTGTATCTGATTCTTTGATACGGGTCTCGATGAATTCTTTGATCTTTTCTTGGTCGTATCGTTTTGCTTTCTCTTGTTTCTCTAAGTGTTGTTTCACTTTCGTCAGCAGGTCGGCCATATTTGCGGGTTTGATTATGTAGCCGTCGGCACCCTTGTTGACTGCTTCAACTGCATTCTGCAGGCTCGGGTATCCGGTCACAATGATCTTGACCATCTTCGGAGTTGTCTCTACTAGGGCCGTTAGCAGTTCGATGCCTTCCATGTCTGGGAGGCGAATGTCTATGAGAGCCAGGTTGTAGAAGTTTGCCTTAGCTTTCTCAATCGCGTCTTTCCCAGTCTCCGCAGTTTCGACCACATACCCAGTTCCCTTTAGCGCTGCAGAGAATGTCTTCAGAATCTCGCGATCATCATCGATGACAAGAATTCTAGCCACGCTGCTCATGCGTTCTTGTCTCCTTCGTGGTTCGCTGTAAGAGGAAGTCTCACGGTGAAGGTCGTGCCTTCACCCTTCCTAGTGTCCAGGGAAATGGAACCGCCATGTGCTTCCGTAATCCGTTTGCAGATAGCCAAGCCTAACCCCATTCCTTTGGGCTTCGTGGTGATGAAAGGTTTCCAGAGTTCACGCAACACATGTTCAGAAACACCTACTCCCGTATCGATAAACTTGAGTTCGACATAGTTATTTGACTTGTTGCTAATTATCGTAAGTTTGCCGCCGTCAGGCATAGAATCAACTGCATTCTCGATAAGGTTAAGGAACAAACGCCGGATCTTTACAGGGTCGATTCGTATCTTCGGCTCGTCTGATGTCAAATTTGAAACAGAAATGTTATCCGGAATTCTCACGTTGAGCAATGCTTCTAACGCGATGGTTTTGGGGGTTGTTTCTGAGAGCTCCAATCGTGTCTCTTCAGAGTACTCTAACAGATCCTCTACGATCCTGTCCGAGTAGGAGACACTGTTCTTGACAGATTCGAGCATCTCCCTGGTCTGCATGTCCGCTTCTGGGCCTAGCCTCTTCTCCAAGACATATGCTGCTACAGAAATTGCTTGTAGTGGGTTGCGAAGATCGTGGCCAACCATTGCCGCTGTCTCGCCGATTGCAGCGAGTCGCTCAGCCTTGAGAAGACGCTCCTCCATCTTTTTGCGTTCCGTAATGTCAATGCCCAGAACAAAAACTCCTTTGACTTGTTCCTGTTCTCCGAAGTCTGGAATGTAGGTGGCGCTGATTTGTCGCGTGCCCGATTTTGACGTTAGCTCATATTCGAAGGACTGTCTCGCTCCCAATAGTGCGGCTTCCATCCGCCCGTGAGTTCTCTCGTAGCCATTGTCTCCCAATACCTCTCTAACAGGTCGTCCGAGAATCTCGTTGGGCGACTGGCCAAACCATTCTTCGTATGCCTTGTTGTTGAATCTGTACCTCTGTTGTGGATCAATGTAGCTTATCAGCGCTGGTAAGGAGTCTGCCATGAGTTGAAGCTGATGTTGGCTGTCGGCCAATTTGGAAGTTCTTTCCGCAACCATGCGTTCCAGGTTCTCGGAATGGCGGTCGTTCTCGATAGCAATCGCGGCGTGGTTGGCGAAGAGTTCGAGCAACCTGAGATCGGATTCCGTGAAATGCCGTGCTTCATTATCGTCTAGGACGTGGATGACTCCGATAACTTGACTTTGCCAGATCATGGGTGCGCTAAGGACAGCGCTGAAAGGTTGGTCTTTCTCATAGGCAGCTGCACGCCCCGTCCATGTGCGATAGTCCTCAATGATCAGGGGTTTCCCATTTTGCGCCACTGTCCCTGCCGCACCTTCGCCATACTTGAGCACTGTCCCGACAGTGTCTATTCGAGTGTTGTAACTGATCACACAACGCACTTCCTGCCTGTCAGGATCACAAAGATACATTCCTCCGCTGGGAGCGCCGAACAGTCCTGCAGCTCGTTCCACGATGGCGTTGAGCAGCGTGGGCAGGTCTTGTTGACGAGTAATGTCGAGGACGGTTGCCTGAAGCGCCTGTAGCTCTTCAGCCCGGCGACTCAGTGTCTCCTCCATCTGCTTGCGTTGAGTGATGTCCTCATGTGTCGCTACCCAAATCCTTCCGTATTCAGAGGATTCTAACGTCGACACGCTGGCTCGGCACCAGATAGGAGTGCCATCTTTCTTGATATTTTGAATCTCTCCACTCCATCTACGTGATTCCCCAAGACGCCTAATGATTCCTGCTGCGATCTCCGCAGGTCTTTTGCCATTAACTGGAGCGTTCACGGTCGCTATGTTCTTCCCGATCAACTCGCCTAAACCATATCCAAGCATTTCCTCAAAACGTGGATTGGTATATACGATCACGCCATCGCTGACTCGAATACCGGCAACGCCCTCGGAAATGTTCTCTACAATCTCGCCTCGAAATCGGAGCCTCTGCTCAATCAACCTGCGTTCGGTTATGTCGCGCAGTATTCCCTCGTGGTAAATGATGTTCCCCTGTTTGTCGTGAACATAATGGCCATGGTCTTCTACCCAGATCTCGGACCCATCCTTTCGCCTCATGCGGTATGCTTCCACTTCTTCTTGACCTGTATCCAGCAGATGGCTGCCGCGTTCTTCGGGTGAGAAATACAGTTCTTTCTTGATGTCCGTAATGTCCAACATTTCTTGCTTGCTTGTAAATCCAAACATCTTTACAAAAGCCGTATTGACATCAACAAATCGACCCTCGTGCGTGCTACGGTACATTCCATCAAGCATCCGACCGAAGAGAGACTGGTAACGCTCTACCGATTGACGAAGCTTCTCATCGGCCCTCCTGCGTTCGGTGATATCCTGATGGGTTCCGATCATTCGGAGTGCTCGACCATTGGCGTCTCGGGCGCTTGTTCTTCCTCGGCCTAGAATCCATTTCCAGCCGCCGCTCTTAGTTCTCATGCGGAATTCTACTTCGAAGTTCGAGGCTCGGTTCTCTATGCAATCTTGGTTAACCTTGACGGCTTGGGTCCGATCCTCAGGATGGATGTGGTCCAACCAAAATTGTATGTTATTGGAGAAATCGCCCGGTTCATAGCCGAGCATTCGATAGTAGGCTGGACTGTTGTACGTCTCGCCAGTTTCAACGTTCCAATCCCATAACCCATCATTCGTGGCTTCCATTGCTTCACGGAAGCGTTTCTCGCTCCTCGTCAGCGTATTCTCCGCAAGTTTGCGTTCAGTGATGTCTTCCTTAACGGAAATCCAAATCGTACCATACTCGGAAGACTTTAACGTCGACAAGTTAGATCGACACCAGAAAGGCGTTCCATCTTTCTTCTTGTTTAGAACCTCTCCGCTCCATCTTCCAAGTCTCCTTAGATGCTCCTCGATTTCTTTGGCAACATCTTCGGGGCTTTGGCCATTTGTTGGAGCGTTGGTTGTTGTTATGTTCTTTCCAATTAACTCGCCTGAATCATACCCGAACATTTTCTCAATTTGCGGGTTGGCATAGACAATCATTCCGTCGGAGGCCCGGATGAGGAGAAGCCCTTCTAGGATGGTTTCTACTATTTCGCTTCTAAGCCGGAGCATCTGCTCAGCTGTTTTGCGTTCAGTAATATCGTCGAAAACGAACTCAATAGCTGGTTTCTGATTGTAAATGATTTTCGTTCCTCTAACCAAGACTGGGACTTCTGAATCGTCCTTCCTGGTCAGGGTTATCTCATAAGGAGCGACGTCTTCGCCACGCAGCCTCTTGCCAACGTTTTCCTTTAGCAAACTCTTAGATTTCTGCGACACGACGTTCTCTATTGGGTCAAAAGAAGGTGATATTAGCTCTTCGTAAGTCCAACCTAACCTGAGGATTGCAACATTGTTGATGTACTTCAGCACTCCGTCCTGGAAAATACCGATCATGTTGGGCGAATTCTCAACAATCGCCCGATACTTCTCCTCACTCTCCTGGAGCGCTTTCTCCATACGTGTGCGTTCTGTGATGTCACGGGCTATGCTCAGTATAGCCTGCTTTCCTCTGAATGTAATGAGTCGCCTACTCATTTCTACTGGAATGATTTTTCCATCTCGACGGACGTGAGTAGACTCGACGATTTCATGGCTTTTCTTGAGAAGTTCCTTAGTCCGCTGGGCGGTCAACGCCTCAGTTTCAGGGCTGTTGATGTTCCGGGTACTCATTTGGAGGAACTCGTCTCGACTGTAGCCGTAACGATCACAAGCAACTTGGTTAACCTCAAGAAAACGGCCGTGTAAGTCCCGTATGAAGATCGCATCGTTCGCATTATCGAAAATCATTCTATAGTAGGCTTCAGACTCTCGTAGCGCTTTCCCCACGTGTTTTCTTCGAGTTAGAGAGCCGGGTGGTTTGCCCCTTGATTTTTCGCTCATGAGCTTGGTTGCTTTCTCATGAGGGCTCTTTCTTCGATGGAATATAGTCTTGCCCTTCATTTGGAATCCTTCGAGGTGAAAGATAACGCCAAGCTCGCAGTAAATGTTTTCGTGCGGAGCACTCCCAATAATCTAGCGGTTGTGATTCGGTCGATCCACAAGCGAAATAGTCAGAAAAGGTCCAGGTGTGAGTGAACGATTGGCTTTGAAATGGCAATGGCTAGTGTTTGGCAAACTCATGACACAGAGTTAGCTGGCATTCCTTCTGATCAGAACGGTGGAGTGTCACAATCTATTGTTCAATCTATACGATTGAAAGTCTTGGACTGCTCTGATAAAATTGAACGGGATTTCTTGGTGTCATTTCAGCTCTTGCAGCCTGTCCTCCTCAAGCTTGCGCAAAATTGCCAAGCCGAGTGGAGTCAAGGAAAGGAATTTGCGATCGCTAGAATTCGCCTTCTCTATGAATCCCTGGTTTTGAAGAGCCTCCAGTGCAGCGGCTAGATTTTGAGGCGTCTCATTCGTCAATTCCGTTTGGAGGTTGCTCTCCTCGACCCCATTCTTGCCTATCCCTTTGAGCTTCCAGATGGCTAACAGGGTTCTCTCCTCAAGTTCGGAGAGCATGTTCGGTTCGGGCATAGGTCGCATGGTTGGACCCTCTGATTTATCCATCTTCCATATGAAACTATGGTGTGTGGGAAAGCGAACATTAATATACCATCCAACTTCCTTACTCGACTTGACAAGTCCATGGCAGCAGACGAAGCCACCGCATTCATGGAAGTACTATCGAAGAGCCCGCAATTCAAAGTCCTCACAATCCTCGCGCAACGACCCCAAGAGGAGCTAACGAAGACCGAGATTGCGCAACGGGCCGGAATTGGGCGTACGACACTCTACCGAGTGTGGAACGACCTCGAACGAATGAAAGCAATCGCACCCTCGCGGCATGTTGGCGCAGTAACCCTATACCGAATGAACCCGCAAAGCCCGGTCGTACAATCATTCCTTAGCATAACCAAAAGCCTCACGACAGTTACTGACGCAGTCTCGAGAATAGAGCAACTACGCAACCTACAGGAATCGGCAAGGTCCGAATTCGGAGAAACCGTGCCCGCTGGACCGAGCCTTCTGGTCAAGCTCTTGAGAACCAATGCAACCTCAGCGGACACTGCAAAACAACGGGGAGACCTACAACTATCCTCGCACGAGACGGACGCTGTAAAGGGACTCGTGAGTGCTGGCCTAGTATTCGAAAACAACGGAAGCCTCTACCTTAGCCAGCTCGGAGCACAGACCGCCCAAGGTGCCGCTAAGATCTGGGCTGCTGAGAGTTCACAATCCCTGGATCAGGCAATCTCAACCGCACGAATCGCCCTGAACCTGATAAACCAAGAAATCAGGAAACTGAAAACCCAGGTACCCAAGTAGCAGAATACAAACAGCTCCGCTTCCTTCAGCTCTTCCTCAATTTTCTCCGGCTTCCTATCGGAGAAGCTTTAAGTTGCACGACTGGTTCGTGTGATTTATGCCGACAGATACGAGGTATTTGTTCATCACCGGCGGCGTCATGTCCGGAATAGGGAAAGGCATTACCGCCGCTTCGATTGCAAAGCTCCTGCAAATGAGGGGCTTCAACGTCACTGCAATGAAGATTGACCCCTACCTGAACGTTGACGCTGGAACAATGAATCCAGTTGCCCACGGAGAGGTATTTGTCACAGACGATGGCGGGGAAATCGACATGGATTTGGGGACATATGAGAGGTTCCTCGACATCAACCTGTCCCGGAGCCACAACACAACTACCGGCCAGATATACACGGCGGTCATAAACAAAGAACGGCGCGGCGACTTTCTTGGACAATGCGTCCAAATTATCCCTCATATCACGGATGAAATTAAGTTGGTTGTTAGAGGCATCGCTTCGAAGGTGCAGCCGGACGTTCTTCTCGTCGAAATCGGCGGCACTGTAGGAGATATTGAAAGCCTCCCATACCTCGAGGCCGCTCGCCAACTAAAGTTCGAAGAGGAACACCGAAACGTTCTCTTCGCTCACGTCACTATAGTTCCCGCATTGGACGTCGTGGGCGAACAGAAAACTAAACCAACGCAGCATAGCGTACAAGAGCTGCGTAGAATTGGTATTCAGCCCGATTTGATCGTTGCCCGGACTAAAGGGCCTCTCAATCCGAATCCTCGAAAGAAAATTGCGCTTTTCTGTAATGTTGAGGAACGTGCAGTCTTCGCGGCGCCCGACCTTCCAACCATATATCAAACACCCCTTGAACTTGATTCGCAGGGAATGGGAGATTTTCTAACCGACCGATTCGCCCTCGCGAAACACGAGGTCGATTGGGCACAGTGGAAACGAGTTGTTGAACGTATATCAAACCCGCGTGAAGTCATTCGGATCGCACTTTGCGGAAAGTACGCCGAGCTGGCAGACTCTTACGTGAGTGTAAACGAAGCTTTGAAACATGCTGGCGGGGCCTGTGACGCGCGAGTTGAGATTGAATGGGTCGAAACAGAACTATTCGAGAGGGACCCTAACAATTGCACAATGCTATCACAATTCAATGGGGTCCTGATACCAGGAGGATTCGGATCGCGTGGCACCGAAGGAAAGATCGCTGCTCTGTCGTACGCTCGAGAGAAGAACATCCCCACACTGGGGATATGCTTCGGATTCCAGCTGGCGGTAGTTGAATTTGCCAGGCATCTCGGCTTGAGAAACGCGAATAGCACAGAGATCAATCCGAAAACTCCTCAACCTATCATTGACCTTATGCCTGAGCAGCTGGGGGTGGATTCGAAAGGTGCAACGATGCGGCTCGGCGCGCATGAAATACGCATCACGCCGAATACGACCGCCAGCTTCCTGTACGGACGCGAAATAATCTCTGAAAGGCACAGGCACAGGTATGAAGTCAACCCCGACTATATCGACCGGATTGTGAAGGGTGGCGGAGTATTTTCTGGCTGTAGCATGGACGGGAGGAGAATGGAAATCTTTGAGTTGCCAGACAAGTACTTCTACATGGGAACTCAGTTCCACGCTGAATTCAAATCTCGGCCAAGCAGGGCCTCACCGCCATACTACGGCTTGATTAAAGCTGCACTCGACAAGAAGCTGGGAAAACCCGCACCGGAACTAATGCCCTTACTACAAAAGGCGGCCGCTTAGTTCGGCAATTATCCCTTGTCTAAGAACCCGAGCGCGAAGTTGGCTGCATGGTCCCCAATTCTAGCGATCCTACTGAGATACATGCGGTAGCCGTGGCTCATCACTCGAAAACCATGTTTCCTGAAGAGTCCGTAAGCTGGGTGGTTTCGTAGGCAGGAAACCTCTATCGGCTTTTCCCCGATCACGCGTACAGCTAGGTCAAGCAATTCACTTGCTTGGTCCATGGGCTGCTTGCTGGAAACCCACGGTCCAATCTCGCACATTTCCTTGGATTCCTTGACCAGCATGTAGGAGTTTGATGAACTCAGGTACCATCCAGATTTGGAGCGTAGTGTCATGCGTATTAGCTGTGAGCGGTTAGCTCCGAATGCTCTCCTATCCAAGGATAGCACACCTCCTAGGGGGAGCGTTTGCTGAGCCATATGTGCAAGGGAAGCTGCACGTGTTGATTTACCTCTGAGCCTGACGAATGGGGCGTCGCGAATGAACCCGAGCCTGCGGTAGAATCTGACGTTTTCATCGAAGCAGTAAAGTGCGATATGTTTGACGTTTGATTTCTGTAGGTGTTCTAGCGCAATTTGGACGAGGGACTGGCCTATGTGTGCCCCACGGTAGTTTCGGTCAACTATGACGTTCCCAATCCAGGCGAGTTTTCTGCCGTATCGAGTTGTTGTGATAAGGCCGACTCTCCGTGAACCCTTTGCGGCAATGAAGGAACCTCTCGGGTCAAGCTTCAGAATTCTGAGAAGGTCGGCACGCGTTACCCCCCACTTTTCTTGGTCTGTAAGTCGGAGGGCGTATGGGATGTCGTCAAATCGCATTCTCCTGATTTGCAGCATTAGCTCACAGCTTGGTTGTGGCTAGGGGTAGATGCGGTTTATCAATCGTGGGAATGCAATTGCATCTCTGATGTGTTCCAGCTTACAAATCCACGCCAAAGTCCTCTCAATTCCCATTCCGAAACCCGAATGCGGAACGGTTCCATAGCGACGGAGGTCGATGTACCATTTGTAGTCTTCAGCGCTCAATCCTTCTTCCTTTATTCTTGCGAGGAGAAGCTTTGCGTCGTGGATGCGTTGGCCGCCGCCCGTGATCTCCCCGTAGCCTTCGGGCGCGAGCAGGTCCGTTGATAGTGTTACCTTGGTGTTTTTCGGGTCGGGCATATGATAAAATGCTTTGACGCTTTTTGGGTAGTGGCTGACGAAGAATGGCAGTTCAAAGTGCTCGGTGAGAACTTTCTCTTCCTCGTAAGCTAGGTCGATTCCCCATTTGAAGCTGGGGTTTGATTTTTGGACTAGGTCAACAGCCTCGTCGTATGTTATTCTTGGAAATGGCGGCTTAACCTTCGCAATTTGTTCGGGATCCCTCCCGATGAACTTCAATTCCTCGGGCATTTTCTCTCGCATCTGTTGGCACATTTGCGTTACCAGTTCTTCCTCGAGGTGCATTAGGCCGTCGAGTTCCAACCAGGGTTCTTCCACTTCTAGGTGCCAATATTCGGTCAGGTGTCTTCTTGTCCTTGACTTTTCCGCTCGAAACGATGGTGCTAGCGTGAAGATTTTTCCCACGCCGGAGATCATTGCTTCAGCATAGAACTGCCAGCTCTGGGTTAGGTAGGCTTTCTGATCGAAATACTTGACTGGGAAAAGTGTCGAACCACCTTCCACAGCCGCGGTGACAAGTATCGGAACTTGGACCTCAAGGTAACCGTGATCTATGAGCCATCTTCTCGCTTCGTCTATCAGGCGGCCCCGCACTCGCATAATTGCCTGCATCTTCTGGCTTCTCAGCCACAGGTGCCTCTGGTCGAGTAGAAAGTCGGGTCCGTGATGACGGCGGCTCTTCTCATCCGCAATGGGATAGCCATCTTCGGCCGGAAAAGCCACTGTGACTTTCTCAACCTGAATCTCGTACCCGCGGGGTGCCCGGGGGTCTTTCCTAACTTCCCCTGAGATTTCTATCGTACTCTCGATAGGCGTAGCGGCTAAGCGCTCAAATTCCGTCGGATCCGTCTTATCCTTCTTCAGCGTGCACTGTATAACGCCCGTCCCGTCGCGCAGTTGAAGAAAGAGAATGCCTCCGCTACTTCGAATGTGGTGTAGCCACCCTCTAAAGACGACATGTGCACCGTCGAGCTTTCCCGCGAAAATATCCACGATGGTGGGCACTTCATCCAACGCATGATCCTCCCAGAGAAAATGTCGATAACGCGGATTCTGTAGGTGAGTTACGTGCCAAGGTTTGCCTTGTTAAAGCCGTCACCCATGTGTCAGGCACCGAGCAAATGAACGCTCTCATTTGTATTTAAGTCGATTCGATGGATACCAAGGGGAATGAGACTGACGCAGTTCTGTTAGCGTTTCATGGGTATGACTCGTTCCAATTCAATCTCCGAGTTATCAGCGGTTATGAATATTGGGACATTTTCCATCCCAGTCGCAATATAGCTAGATAGCAGCCACTGACCAGGGGCAAACTCAAGCGTTTTCTCAAGAATGCTTTGATCAATTGTAAACGTGCTGCTCACGAGGCTTCGGTCGTAAGGCCGCGGCAAGGGGCCGACGAAGTATGTGTGCAATTGTTGCAAGGCGTTCGTGTTAAGGTAAGCAATTCGTTGAGTGGCAACGCATCCCCCCAGTCCGTATTTTCTTCCTTGTCTTAGCAATGTCTCTATGCGTTGTGTGCAAGTGGAGTCTATGCCCCTGGCCTTATCGTAGGCTGGGATGAATTCTTGAGCTTCATCGAAGACGAAGAGAACCTGCGGTTCTACCTGAAATTCGCGTTTCCTATGTCGCAACATGTCGGAGGTTAACGTGATGGCGAGTTGTTTCACGACGCTCGGTTCTGCGATTGAGAGACACAGTAGCCTCGTGTCGCCTTCGAGAAGCTGGACTATTTTTTCTGCTCCAAAGGATTTATCGTCCTTCACCTTCTCTTCGGGCTGAAGGAGTGGAGCTAGTTCTGATCGGGTTGAAGCCCATGCGTAGAGTCCGCTATTCTTCCACACCTTGAATCTGTCAAGCGTGCTTACGGCTTCAGTTTGCAAATATTGAAGAAATGCTTGCGTGACCGTTTGTGAACGTTCTGCATGATTATCCTTGATCCATTGCAATATCTTGAGTTTGATTTGGTTGATCGCGTTTAGGTTTACAACCTTCTTCATGTCGTCCAGCGCAAGGAGTTTGATTTCTTCAAGAATATCTTCGTAAGTTGGGGGATGCTCGCTTCCTTCTGCGAAATGGCCCACGCGGCCTAAGGTGAGGATCGACTTTAGTGTCGGTGAGATGTCCGCTTTTTCGAATTTTCTCGGAGTCACGATGATTTTCCTGAAATGTTCAGCGTCGGCGATGGGGACGTCGGTGATGATTTTGCTGTTTATCGTCTTGTCGGAAAAAACGTCTTGGAGCAGAAAGGGATACTCCATCGATATGTCGAATATGACAATTTTCGTGGTCTTCGTATGGTACATTATTCTTCTTAGGATGTTGGAAACGAGATTGCTCTTCCCGCCACCTGTGAAAGAGAATACTCCGAAGTGGTATCTAGCCAGCCTTTCGAAGCTAACGTAAATTGGAATTGGATCCTTCTCCTCTTGGAACATCTTGATGACGCCAATCCGTGGATCCTTTCGAGCGTCGCCGAAGGTTGAGATTCTATCCTCGTTCCAGGTTAGGCCAAGTTCCTCGAGCAGCCGTCGGTTGTACATCCTATGGATGGTGTTCTTACTTAGGATGAATACTCGTTCGCCAACTATTGGGTAAGTGAACCCTTTCGTATACTGTTGGTCTACGCCGTCGAGAATCAAATCGTAGTTAAGGGGAATAGCTCCTAGTTGAATCATCATCGTTGCCTTATCGTCAGTATCCCAGTCTGAAACGCTCTGTTCGATTATCTCAAACTGGTAAGGGTAGTAGCTCTGGTCAGACAACCCTCTGAGCCCAAAGTGTTCTGGTCCGATGCGGGAAATTTCGAGGAGCGTGAAGCGGTTGCCGTTATGTTTCTTTGCTTTGAAATTGCGCACAGCCAATAGCATGCCCTCTTCGAGGAGGCCCATCAGGTCTTTCTGATACTGGGCCTTCGCACGGCATTCGTATTTTGCTGAGAAGCCTGTAGTCTCAGCGGAGACCTCAGCTCTCCTTATGGCCAAGACGGCCGATAACCTCGCGTCGAACCGGTTGTTCAGGTCGGTGAAGTGGCGGCTAAGCCCTGGTTCTTGCACTCTCAACCTCGCTCCTTCGTGCCCGGAAAGTGTTCATGTAGAATGAGAACTTCCTCAGCTTTGGATGTATTACTAGCCAGTGGCCAGTGGCTTTGACTATTTCTGCTGCGCGGTCCCTCTGAGCCTTGACGATCTTGTCAGCAATGTAGAGCGGTTTATTGTGGCCAAAAACTTCCGGAAGGCTTTGCTGTGTCATCGCCTTCAGAGTTACCATAGTGAGTTCTTGGACCCGGTTCGGCGACAGTTTCGAATCCCAGAGGACTGGCTGAATTTCCTCTATTGTGCTTGCGTAATCATGTTTGAGCTTTAACGCGGGCGCCTTCTCGAGGTCATGATACAAACGGTCAATGAACAATACGTTGCTTCTGAACTGGTCGTCAGATTTGGCTTTATCAAGTTGAATGTAGGATTTTACGAAGCGTTGTTCAAGAATGATACGATTGCTGATTGCCCCCGAGACATAGCCCTCTCTATGCTGAAAGTCTGGGACTATTGTCTGAAAGGCAGTGTCGTACTCAAGCGTAGCCCAGGGTATGGGTAGGTCGCTGTGATGAAACATGCTGATCGCTTGCAATAGCATTCTGTCGGTTGTCGCGACGTGTTGGACTTTTTGCTTCCAAATTCCTTCTTTGAGTGATACGGGAATGAGGTGGCTGATGAGATCCCTTGCCGTTGTGTCTTTTGTGATGCCGAGCAGGAGAATATGGTTTTCTTGTGATTCTTCAATTAGAAGGTTGAAAGCGAAAAGGCAGAGGAAAGCAAGGTCAAGTGTTGTTATCCACCGAGGTTCGCTACCATCTGCGATGCGGAGTGGATTTCCTGTGCTGCCGGTAAAGAACCGGACACCGAACAATTCGACTAGTTTACGCAGGCGGTTCCAAGTGTTTGAATAGCGGGGGGTCGCGCTGTACTTCGCATTTGATTCTTGGAGGTATCCCTCCTCTGCTGATTTCTTAACAAAACGGGTCAATCGGGTAAGCTGATCCTCGGCAGAGTAATTCAATTCATTCGCAATCTCAGAGAGACTGAGCGCTCTGTTATGTTTCTGCAAGAGAAAGATGGTGGAATAGCGCAGGTAATCTCCACGGGGAGGTAAGGAGCCGTCCAGTTTTGGTGTGTGATATCTACCATAAGCTAGCTCTGTTTCGTCGATTGGGACATTATCAATTTCAAAACCGAAGATTGCGCATTGACGTTTCCACAAGGGTCGCTTTGCTGTATCGTATATCAGATTGCTCAGCGTCCCAGAGAGCGACCTATCAAGGAGAATGATTTCGTATTGCTTTGACGCCGCAAGCTGATGAGCGAGGTAAATTTCTGAGAACAACATTATCCAATCTGCTATCGTCGAATTGTCAACAGTCGACTGCTCCGTCATCGGTCCCGATATGGTGAACTGTTGCCCGCTCTTGTGTAATGTTGACTGCGGGTCGACCTCCGGGAGTGAGTCCACATAGATCGGAACACAGCTCGCTAGGCCTTGACCTCTTTCAACGAACCCTGTATCGTATTCCACGTCTGGTTGTTGATCCTTGTAGAATGTAATCGACCCTGTTGCGGCGTACGAGCCAGCCCAAAACACCGCCAAACCTCCTAACAACCTCTGGTCTTCCGAGCCGTCCACTGCCGCGAACCGGGCCTTGTCTTTGCTGAACAGTTTCAGAGCTGTTTCATGTGATTTGTCAAACTTGAACTCTGTAATCAACAAGTCTTTGACTAGAGGCCAATAGTTATCGCTTGCAGTCTGGAGTCGACCTTCACTTTCTGCAACTTGGCCTTCGGCCCCATCCTTGAGAATCTGCCCGAGTCTCTTGACGCTCATACTTAGTGGGGACGACAATCGGTATCAACCTAGACTTAATTGATTTCACTAAAGTGGGTTATGTCTCGCACCGTTCATTTAGGCACAGGGGAGGGGAAAGTAAGTATTGTTGAAAAGGAACTGGATTCAGGGAAGGCCCGTTAGGCTACATGAGCGGCCTTTAATTGTTGATCAGACTAATGGCGAAAGGTACGGGTGGTCGTTTTGTCCTCGTCTGACCAACAGTTAACCAAGAAACTTGCAGAAATGAAGACGTTCTTGGAGCGGCGCTTGAAGCAACAGGAAGAAGAAGTGACGTACCTGCGTTCCTTCATAGAAGTTGTTGATTCGCTTCTTGCAGAGAGAAGTTTCAGGCCGGTTGAAATCAGTTCGCCAAGCGAACCCGAACCCGCAGCAAAACCCAAAATGATTCCTAAAGGTGCTGATAGTGTTCCGGTTCTGACTGTTGACGGTGTCCGCATTGGGGCCATTCAGGTTGGGCAAGGCGCCCTTCACGTAACTTCGGAGGCCAACATCAACTTGGATTCCAATTCGCCTCCCCTACGGTCATTTCTTCTAGCCAAAGTCCTTGAGCCTATGCAAACGAAGGATAAGGAAGCGGCCTCGGCTGGAACGATTCCGCCGGAAGCCATTCTCACTTACAGTGTCGAACAGGACGACGGCCGCCTGAGGGCAATTCACATCCAGAACTACGGTGACGACCGGCGCCTCCTCGAACTCAAAAATGCCATAAGGTGGACGCTCCGAAGAATGTACGAAAAGACAGGCGGCAAGAAATGAGTCAACCCTTGTGCGCCTAAGCTTACTTCGTTGTGCTCGCTTCGGTAGAAATGTGGAACATTCGCCCTTTTGCCTTTTTTCTCCAAGCCGTGTTAAATACCATGAGTGCCTTAGCTCTAGCTAATCGTTGGAGGTGAATAGAAGTTGGCGAAGAAACGCAAGGTCAAGATGAAGCTTGAAGGTCGTGAAGCAAGGGACACTACGGAATACGTAGCTTAAGTGTCGGGATTACGGCGGGTTGATTTCCCGCCTTCTCTCTTTAATTTCTGAGTTGGTTTTTGTTGTTATCGATGCGAGTTAATTTTTCACATTTCTGTTTGCCAATACTGCGAGCGCAGCTGACTTGTCTGCTTCAATTTGTTTCTGGAGGGCTTCAAGCCTGGCGCCCGCTTGTTTCTTGTAACTTTCATCCTTTATCGCTGCCAGGTTTATGGTCACATTGGATATTGCGCCTAGCGCGCCTGCGTGGGCTAGGTGGATTGCGGTTTGGAGGTCGGAAAGTGCATTCTGGTTGCCGAATTCGGCTAGAGTTCTAGCTAAAGACAATGCCTTCGCAGCCTTCTCAGCCGTTCTCATCGGTACCTCCGCTGCCCCCTTCAATCCCTTTTGAATTTCCTCAGACCTCTTGCGTTTCTCCTCCTCACTCTCCTTGGGTAAGCGGTAGGTTTGCAGCAGTTCCGTGAAGCTTCTCGAGTCTTCATCGACCAAGGCGAGAAGGGTGTTCTGGACGGACTCACTTTCCGTAAGAATTTCATTGGCACGCGCCCAATGCTGCTCGTACCCGGGTTTTTTGACCGTCAGGCGGCAGACCATACCAACTAGGCTGGCCGCCAAGGCTCCAGCTAAAGCTGATACGCTTCCACCGCCCGGAACCGCTTTCTCCGAGGCTACTTCAGTCACGAAACCCGAAAGGCTCTTTTCGATTAACCTGTTCCCGCTGGTTTCAGTTAGCTTGCGTTCGAGAATCTGACCGTTGTTGAAGCCCCGCAGCCGCAGATAGAACTGTGCGCTGTCGGTGAGGGCTTCCATTGGGACGAGCCCCACGACTTCGCTTTCAAGAACTTGAACGCCGTAGCTCTCTGCTAGGGTTCTGATTAGTTCAAAGGCTTTGAAGAGTTGGCTAGCCTTGTAGTCAACCATATTCATGGAAACTTGGACGATGCCCCTGTCCTTCAATTCGAAACCTAGTGCCTTCACGGCGGTTAGGCCCCCGTCTTTTCCTCGAATTTGCTTAGCTATCTTCTTGGCCACGTCGAGATTGTTCGTTGCGAGGTTCACGTTGTAGGCTATGAGAACCTGTCTTGCTCCTATGGCGGTAGCTCCGGCGGTTGGATGAATTGCGTTAGGGCCGAAGTCAGGTTTCTTTTCCGGGTTCTTTCCAATCTCAGTTCTCAGGCCTTCGAACTCACCCTTCCTTACGTCGGCCAAGTTCCGCCGATCGGGCCGTGTTGCGGTTTCCTCGTAGAGGAATACTGGAACCTTGAAGCGTGATGCATACTCGCTGGCGAAATCCTTGGTTAACTGAATACATTCAGCCATAGTTACATCGGAGATCGGGATAAAGGGTATCACGTCGACTGCACCCATTCGCGGGTGCTGGCCCTGGTGCTTGTTCAGGTCTATAAGCTCAATCGCCTTGGCACTGACTGCCAAGGCCGCTTCCTTAACCGCTTCAGGGTCACCGACGAATGTTAGGACGGAGCGGTTGTGGTCCGCGTCCGATTCAATATCGAGGACCTTTACGTTTCTCGCCTTTGCCTCTGCAACAATCGCGTCGATGACTTTCCTTCTCCTGCCTTCGCTGAAATTCGGGACACACTCAACTAGCTTCAAAACTCATCGAGCTCGAAAATGGCTCGTCCGGGCTAATTTCGTTTCGGTCAGTTTTCACAGACTCTATCGTTCTATAAGGCGGAACAACAATACTCGGAACCGCCTAGGGTTGAGGAATTTGCCTGCCAAAACGATGGAGGGACGCGCCGTAGCTCAAGAGATAAGGTCGAAGATTAGAGAACAGGTTAGAGCTTTGAGTGCGAAAGTGGAACCCAACTTAGCAACAATACTTGTTGGCGAAAGTCCAGCTTCGAAGGCATACTTACGAAGCGTGCATTTAGCATGCACCGATGTTGGAATAAAGTCGCGCAGCATTGAGCTACCTTCCAACATAGCCCAGACCAAGTTGGAGGAAGCCGTTTCCGAACTGAATTCTGATCGTTCGGTAACAGGGATCCTACTCCAGTTGCCCTTGCCGAAGGGTTTGGACGATGTTGCAGCTTGCGCAACTATAAGTCAAGAGAAAGATGCTGATGGGTTGAACCCATGCAACCTCGGCTTACTCTATCAGAAAGGGACGGCGAAGCTCGTTCCGTGCACCCCCAAGGGGGTCGTTCTCTTGCTGAAACATTACGGTGTAAAAATAGCCGGCAAGCACGCAGTCGTGATTAACCGGAGTAAGCTGCTAGGTAGGCCTCTCGCCCAACTCCTACTAAACGAAGATGCCACGGTAACTATCTGCCATTCAAAGACTGAACAGCTTGAGGAAATCTCCAAGGAAGCTGACATCCTTTTGACAGGTATTGGTCATCGTGCCGAATTCAAAGTTGGCCCGAACATGGTCAAAGCAGGGGCTATTGTCGTCGATATTGGGACGAGTAGCATTGGAGGAGTGTTAGTGGGGGATGTTGATTTTGATGCGGTCATTCCTGTTGCTTCGCTTGTGACGCCCGTGCCGGGTGGAGTGGGGCCAATGACGATTGCAATGATCATGTACAACACGTTGACCTCGGCGTGTTCCCAGAGCGGTGTGAAATTGGCGTACAACCCCGATGAGTTGGGTACTCCTGGAAGGTTATGAAAGGAAGCGAATGCTGCGAGCCCAAATGCTCGCACTAAGAAACAGTAAGCCCGCCTCAGAACTGGACCAACTAAGCTCCGAGATCACCGCTAGATTACTTGAACTCCCAACTGTCAAGGAAGCGCGAACAATATCGACCTACCTAAACATCGGTAGCGAAGTAAGAACACGCGGTTTTGTCGAGTGGGCACTCTGGAATGGTAAGAGAATAATCGTGCCCGTGGTTGACCGAGCCAACAAGCGCCTGATATTCTCGGAGTTCAAGGCACCCGAGGAACTTGAAAGGGGTGACTATGGAATCCCAGAACCCAAACGCGAGTTTCGCCGACCCGTAGCCTTGGAGCAAGCCGATGTAATCCTAGTTCCAGGTGTCGCATGGGATCTGAGAGGGTTCAGAATAGGATACGGCGCCGGATACTATGACCGAAGCGTAAACGCGCTCCGAACACACGTGGCGACCGTGGGCTTAGCTTACGACTTCCAATGCGTCTCAAATGTCCCAAGGTCGCGGTACGACCGACGGGTGGACAGAATTGTGACCGAGAGCAGAATTATTGACACAAGGCCCAAGGCGTTCTGATGTCTTAAATCATTTCATGTCGAACAGAGGGTCATCAGATTCGAGCGTGTAGGCCTGTCAGCTCCGATACCCCAGGTTCATGTCATTTGAGCATCGTATTTGTGACTGTCTTCATTGCCAACAGGCGAAGTCCCTGTACGATGATGATTCCAATGAGTGTTATGGAGTCAGGACTAAGGTAATTCTAATGTTTGCTTTTTGCAATGGCATACTTTGCTATTTCTTCAGCCGCGTTTATGCCGGTTGCGCCTAGAAGACCGCGGAAACCTGGTGAGGCATTTACTTCGATTACATAGGGGTCTTCGTCGACCGAGATTAAATCGACGCCGGCGATTTCGACACCAACTGCTTCGGCTGCCCTGACGGAAGTTTCAGCCTCTGCTTTGGAGGGTTTGTGTGGTATTCCCTGTCCACCTATGTGGATGTTGCTTCTCCACTCGTGGGGAGCTGCTTTACGCTTCATGGCACCAATGATTTTCCCATCAATAACAAAGACTCGAATATCTTCACCTGGGTTGGGTAGAAATTTTTGCAGGCAGATCATTTGGTCGAGCTCGGAGAGAGTGTCAATTATGGGACCTGCTTCCTTTGCATCTCTTACACGCATCACCCCAATGCCCTGAGTTCCGCTCAGCAGTTTCATTACAAGTGGGGGCGATAGGTATTCGGTTGGTTCTTCGTTCTTGTTGCGAGAAGCGATTAGAACGCTTTCGGGAATCTTTACTCCCGCTCCATGGAGCGCTTGCAGGGCAAGGTACTTGTTCCTCGCGGTCAAGAGGCCGTTCATAGAGAGCGTTGAGGGGAGTTTCATGAGCTCGAAGTGTTTCAGGATCATAACGCCAAGCTGCGTGAGGCTGCGCCCAATCCTGGGTATCACTGAGTCTAGGCGAGATAGTGATTGCTTCTCGTAAATTGCATCAACCTTCGGGCCTTCCAACATGAGGTGGACTTCAGGCGTCCTGACGTAGATTGGTTCAGCGCCTTTTTCTTTCAGCGCACTCATGATTTCTGTTGTCGCCCAGAATTCTGGGTTCTTTGATAGGACTCCGATTTTCATGAAATTCGGCCACTTACCGATGTGAGCTTAATACTTGGTTTGCTCATAAAGCGCTCGCCACCACAGTGGTTTCATTGAATGGGAAACAGCAGATCGTTATCGGCCCGATTGAATATGTGAAGGTCATAGGACACCACGGCGAGGCTCGGGTCAAAGGGAAAGTCGACACAGGCGCGACTAGAACTTCAGTGGACGTATGGCTGGCGGCAAACATAGGCCTGGGGCCCACGGTGGACGTTGCCAAGGTCAAGTCCGCATTTCTAGACGAAGTACGCACCCGGCCATTAGTGCGAGGGATTGTCGAAATTGCTGGTGAAAGGTTTGCCCTACCTGTGACGGTTAACGATCGCTCGGACATGAGGTACCCTGTGCTGATTGGAATGGACATACTGAAGTCAGGACGATTCCTAATCGACCCGACGAAGAAAGCTCCCCCAAGATATCGTGGCGTCGTAAGGGCAAAGAAACGAGCGTAACGCTCGGCCACGGAATTAGGCTGAAGCGTTTTTCAATGGCTCCTGAGCAAACCGAGGCCGTGGTCTTGGTTGTTATCAGGTAGAGACTTCCTTTCTATAGGCGACCTAACGCGCGGGGACACTCAATCCCTGTTGGAGCTCGCGGTTAGACTCAAATCGGACGCAAGGCAGGGGACGCTCAAGCATTCATTGTCCGGCAAGGTCATTGGTCTACTGTTTGAGAAGCCCTCAACCCGAACTAGAGCTAGTTTCGAAACTGCGGTCTACCAGCTGGGCGGGCAGGCCATGTATCTTCGCGCTGACGAGCTGCAGTTGACACGGGGCGAACCCCTGAAGGACACCGCCAGAGTGCTAGGAGCCTACCTGAGCGGTATTGTTATTCGAACGTACGCACACCAGACCTTGGTGGAGTTTGCTGAATATGCACCCGTTCCCATCATCAACGCTCTCTGCGACTTGGAGCATCCGACTCAAATTATTTCGGATATGCTCACGATCCTTGAGGCAAAGGGTAAGTTATCGGGCCTGAAGTTTGTGTGGGTCGGAGACGGAAACAATGTTTGCAATTCGTGGTTGATTGGGGGAGCGAGCATGGGGATGAGCTTGGTCGTCTCCTCTCCGAAGGGCTGTGAGCCGGACGAATCCATGCTTGAGAGGGCGAGGAAGCTCGCGAAGGAATCTGGTGGAGTAGTCGAGTTGGAGGGGAACCCGCAGAAGGCCGCTGAAGATGCGGACGTTCTCTACACTGATGTCTGGGTGAGCATGGGCCAAGAGAAAGGAGCCAAAAAGAAGGAACTGAAGTTTAAACCGTACCAGATCAACGAGAAACTTGTTCAAAAAGCAAAACCCGATGTTGCGGTAATGCACTGCCTTCCAGCACACAGGGGACTGGAAATCACTGATGGAGTCTTGGAGGGACCGAAAAGTATCGTGTGGCAGCAGGCTGAGAACAAGCTGCACGGGGCAAGGGCCGTTTTAGCTGCCTTTCTCGGCGTCCCCGACTAGAGTCTGTGCTTGCAACTTCTCCATATACTCGTGGGCCTTGCGCAGCGTATCCTTCGCGTTCTTGTACGTTAACCGCTGGTAGGCTGGCTCATAAGACATCCAGTCAAAACCGACATGCTCCCTAGAGAGCCGAACCGAGTCCGTCTTAGCCTCAAGAAGGTAGAAGACGACTTCCTTCTGAACGATCCTTCCCGCTCTCCTGTAGTAGTAGCTTATTGGTTCACGGTAACCCTCAAAGAATCTAAGGTCGGTCAGGCCGGTCTCTTCATTGGTTTCTCGGAGAACGGTTTCCATTTCGGTTTCATTCCTTTCCACATGCCCCTTTACGAAATCCCAGTGGCCGCCCTCGTAGTGAAGTAGTAGATACTTGCGTTTCCCGTTGGCTTTGAAGATCACAGCTCCGCATGACTTCTCCGAAGGCATATGCTTACACTCGAGTAATTGTGAACTGTGAAGGAACTCACAGAACAAACGCTGAGGTTAATCTTCCTTTGCTTTGAATCAGCCGCTTCTCATGGCCTAGTTTTTGCACGCTCACAAGACGCTAGCCAGCAAGAACGCCAGAACTGCACCCAGAAAAGGGGCCGCAGTCCACCCGACGATTATTTCCCTGACTAGGCGGTTGTTGCGAACTACTATGTTTCGAGGAATGGAGGCGCCAAATATGCCTCCAACTACCGCTTGGGACACGGAGACGGGGATTCCGGCCTCCGTGAATCCGTGAACTGTCAAGGCTCCTCCCATCTGCGCTGCGAAGGACGCGGAAGGGTTCAAACCTACGAGGTTTTCTGAAACACTCCTTGTTGTACCCCTGCTGAGTGCAATCATTCCAAGAATCGTTGCAACTCCAAAGGCGATGGAGGTTACGAGCTCGAAGCCTGATATTTCCACCATGCCAATGATGAGCCCCACAGTGTTCGCCCCGAGTACATAGGCGGCGTAGGTTCCGCTGAGAATCGTCAGGTAGGAGTAGAGCGCGTTTAGGGTGAGAATTCTTCTAACTCGTTTTGTGAGCGTTCTGGTGGTGAAGGTAAGAGCGATCGCTAACGCCAACCCTGCCAATGGTGTCAGTAGCCAGGATGATGCTACTAGCAATGTGAACTGCCAGTTGATGGGTGTCCCTAAAGCGAGCGCGGCGCCTAATGCAGCCCCGATAGCAACTTGCGATAGGCTAATGGGAAGCTTGCGGAACGTCAGGAACGCCATTATGCCGATGCTGGAAAGTGACACTGCGAGTATGAATGCCGGGTCGGTTGAGGGCACGATCCCCGCAGTTATTGCGTGGGATAGTTTGTGTCCTTCGAGAAGAATTCCGGCGAGAAGTCCGATCGAGGCCAGGATGAGTGCTTGTGGGTATCGCAGAGCACCAGTACCGACAGATGTTCCGAGGCAGGTAGAGAGGTTGTTGGCGCCGAGGATAACGCATAACGCCAACCCCGGAAGCAACTCAAGATAAGATGGCATGGCAGTCAATTAGTATTCCGGCGGCAACACGCCAAGAAACAACCTCACGGAGTGGTTCTTGCCTTCTTGGTTACCTGGTCGACTTTTTCCTTCAAGTCAGTGGACCTATTCATCACTCCGTGTTGTCCGCAGAAATAGAGAGATTCCTGTCTTGGTCTTGGCAACGTCGGGGAATCCACGGCCGGGCGCTCGCTCATCGGTGTCATCTCCTTTCCGCAAAGAGGGCATTTCAAGACTAGACCAGACCTTCCCTGAACCTCATTGAAATCGTATCTGACAGACTATCGATAGCTAGAACCCTTTTATTAAAACTCTTCAACTCGAAGAACTGGGCCTAAGCTTCCGCTTTAGCTACCAATGATATCACTAAGTCGGAAGAATCTTCAGCTGCATCTCCAATCTCATCAAGCTTTAGTACAAAGTCGCGGAGCTGAAGCAGCGTCAGCACATCCAGCTCAGATTTGTGCGCGAAAATGTGTTTTATCAGCAGATTCTTCACCTCGTCTGCTTCTTCCTCGGCTCGCTCGACGAGGAGAGACTTGCTAACGGCAAGCTCGGCATCACTTGCGAGCGCTGCTATCGACTCACGCAAAAGTCTAACCGTTGTTTGAAGCAAGTTGAAAAGGTCGCTCAAGGTCGCTTTTTGTTCCTCATACAGAATGAGGAAGGATGAGGAATCGATTGACGAATCAGCAAGTATTCTCGCAGCGTTCTGCGCTGCGTCCGCGACCTCGTCATTCTCCTCCATGAGCTCGAGGAAGTCGTCTCGTGTCCCCGAAAAGAATGCGCCCTGAGAGATTGCCAATACTGCGTCCCTGTGCAACCCATCGGCGAGTGTCTCGAACTCGGCGACCCTAGCGCTCATTTCTTCAACCTTTTTCGAGTCACCACCCTTCGCGGCTTCGAGGAGTGGCTCCAATTCTTGGACCGCCTTAGCTACAAGGTCAAAATGGTCCGAAATTAGTTCTAGGACACGCCTCTCTTTTCTTCTTACTAAATGAAACCGGCCGAACATCCCTTTCATTCAGATTCGCCATACTCCAGTTATGTGGATGAAGCGTATTGGTCGAGAGTTCCGGCGGGTGGTAACCCAGCCAATTCCCTGTCGATGTAACGCTGCAGGCGTTTAATGGTTTTCAGATGAGTCGGAGTCGCTATGCCTAGCATTTGCATAGTCTGAATGCAATTTTCCGGAGCGTACCCATGAAAGTGGTTGTTGAATATTCCGAAAGTCTTCTTCGTATTTGCCTGAACCTCTCTGATCTTAGGAACCCAATCCTGGAGCTGCTGCTGCGTGTAACGGTAATCATACCACGGCCGTTCCCCGTGGCCGTGCCACCTGATGTACCCGATCGATGATGTAACATGTACCTCTGGCGGCAAAAGAGGTTCATCGACGATACAATAAGCCGCCTGATATTTCGAAAGAATGCGCCACGTCGAATCGTTCATCCACGACTTGTGCCGAAACTCAACCACGTAATCATAGCGATGTGGAAGAGCAGCTAAGAAATCTTCAAGGAGTTTATTGTTCCTTTTGAGAGAAGGTGGAAGCTGGACAAGGAAACATCCCAACCTGTCTTGAGTGAGCAAAGGGTCGAAGAGTTGCACGAAACTCTCCAACTCCTCCTGAGAATCATCGTCTAACTTCAGCCGTAGTTCGTGCGTGAACTTCTGGTTAATCTTCGCGCTGAACATGAACCCCCTCTTGGTGTTTCGAGTTAGGCCTAGGATTGTTCCTTCGTCAGGTTGCCTGTAGAAGGATGAATTGAGTTCCACGGTGTCAAATACTGAGGCATATTGTTGAAGCATGCTCTTGCCGGGGTCGTAGAGTGGCCCATTCCATTCCTTGTATGACCAACCTGCACAGCCGAAATAGAATCGACCCAGTGTTGCTGTCGCTGTATTAGGCCTCCAAAGTGTCCCTCTGAGATTCAGCTCGAGGCCAAGTACAATGTGCCGGTTTATTTCTCCATTGCGGGGCAAGCGAGCCTCCATCACTCGTAGTAATAATGCGGGGCCCTGGAACAACCATGTGAACGGCAACCGCTAATAATTCGTCCATCACTTTCAGCTTCATCTGAAGCATTGTAGACCATGTAACCCCCTCTAGATGTGACGCCTTTGAAGTTCAGTCAGGTAGCTGATCTCTTCGAAAAAATAGAGGCTACCAAGAAACGCTTGGAAATGACCAGCTTCCTTGTGGACCTGATTAAGGAGACCCCGAAGGATGAAATTAGCAAAGTTGTCTACCTGCTTCAAGGAAAGCTTTACCCTGACTATGTTGGCGTCGAACTTGGCCTCGCCGAAAAGCTGCTGATAAAGGCGGCTGCAGAAGTTTCTGGGAAAACAGAGCGGGCGGTTGAGGAGGACTACAAGAAGACCGGGGACGTAGGGCTAAGCGTTGAGAAATTACTGCGAAAGAAATCGCAAGCCTCCCTTGTGAAACGGTCTCTAACTGTCAAGACGGTATACGAGACCTTCGATAAGATCGCGAAGGCAACAGGTTCCGGTTCTGTTGAGACGAAAACTCGTTTACTCATAAGCCTCCTGAATGATGCGACGCCGCTTGAAGGGAAGTTCATCGCGAGGATGGCTGTTGGTAAGCTGAGGTTGGGCGTCGCTGATATGACTGTGCTGGATGGGCTTGCGGTTGCATACGGAGGCAACAAGGTTGCAAGGGAACCCATCGAAAGGGCGTACAATCTCTCGTCGGACCTAGGGTACGTTGCTGATGTGGTCACGCACGATGGCCTCGAAGGGATTGAGAAGTTCAAGATTACAGTCGGGCGTCCGATCAGGCCGATGCTCTGCGAGCGTTTGCCCGCTGCCCAAGATATTCTGGAGAAGCTTGGGGGTGAGGGAGCTGCGGAATACAAGTACGATGGCCTCAGAATCCAAGCGCACTTGAACCCTAAAGGGGTGCAACTTTTCTCGCGGCGGCTTGAGAACATTACCGACCAATTCCCTGATGTCGCCAAACTGTTACAAACATGCGTCAAGGCGAAAGAGGCGATCGTGGAAGGCGAATGTGTAGCAGTGGATGCTAACACCGGTGATATGCTCCCCTTCCAAGTCATCTCCCAAAGGCGGGGAAGAAAGTACGAAATTCAGAGAATGTCCGAAGAGATACCTGTGACGGTATTCCTGTTCGACGTCCTCTTCCTGAATGGACGTGACATGACACTTACCCCCTACCTCGAAAGAAGAAAGGAGCTAGTGAAAATTATCGAACCTTCTGAACACGTGGCGATAGCTCACCAACATTTGACGAAGGATCCAAAGAAACTGGAGCAATTGATGGACGAAGCCGTTGCTTCAGGTTGTGAGGGTTTAGTTGTCAAGAGCATCTCGGGGCAATCTACCTACCAGGCTGGGGCCCGTGGTTGGCTTTGGATAAAATACAAGCGGTCGTACAAGGCGGAAGTTCAGGACACCTTTGACTTGGTTCCCGTAGGGGCGTTCGCGGGGCGGGGAAGACGGGCAGGTAGTTACGGTGCGCTCCTCATGGCCGCCTATAATCAGAAGGAGGACGTTTTCGAGACACTATGTAAGCTAGGGTCAGGCTTCACCGACCAGGACTTGGCCGACCTCCCAAAGATGTTGGAGAAGAGCGTGGTCAAGCACAGGCATCCACGGGTCAACTCGTTGATGGAGCCTGACGTGTGGTTTGCGCCCTCTGCGGTTTTGGAAGTAGCTGCGGACGAAATCACATTATCCCCGCTCCACACGTGCGGCTGGGACGCGATAAGGCCCGGTAGCGGACTGGCGCTTAGATTCCCCAGATTCACTGGTAATTGGCGGAAAGACAAGTCTGCGGAGGACGCGACTACTTCGCAAGAAACGCTCGAAATGTACCAGAAACAACTCAAGAAGATTGAAGCGGAAACATAGCGCGAATCCGCTAATTCCGGCTCCTGGGCCGAGTGATTGTGTGCTGGTCTATAGGTGAACGATTCGTCTGCGTTTAGGCGACTTGATCTTCCAGAAGCCTGAGGCGTCTCTGTAGTACTCCGCAGTCTCCAATTGATTAGTCCTCAAGAGTACTAATTAGTATTAGTAGTATATTTAAGGCTTAGGAATGCTCATTAAGCCTATGGAGGCTCGTGAGTACTCATAGGGCGTCGAGGCATGTCTCAAAGCCTAGAAATTGTTCGGCTTCAAGATTTTCGAGGGCAGTATAGGATAACGATTCCTAGGGAGATGGTGGAGAAGTTAAAGTGGCAAAAAGGCCAACCACTCTTCATATCCCTTGATGGGACTAAGATAATCGTCGAGCCTGTGACTAAGCGCTAGTTTAGGAAGACAATTTATCTTCGACCGAACTGAAGCTGTTATTCACAGAGGAATGGCCTTGGCCCTTTCATGTTCCGCTTGCGGCATCCACGAAAACGAAATTGTACAGATAACAAATCTAACATTTGCCGACGGAAGGGAAGCCCACTTTTGCCTGGGCTGTTTCGTAGGCGGAACAGTCAACGATGGGGCCATCTTGCTACTGGGCCCAGCCAAAGTTGGGAAAACATCTTTCTGCAAAGCCTTCGCTCGTACGGCCCTCGAGTCGGGAAGGCCTGTTGTTTACCTGCCGTCGGATGAAACCGCGGGTGATTTGCGAGGTGAGATCCGTAAGATCCTTGCTAAGGGCTATGGAGAAGCGCCGGTGGTTGAGGAAGATGATGAACTTCGCATACTTGATTGCTACAGCGCACTCATGGGCAAAAAGGCCGAAACGAAGTATGCACTGACCAGCCTCGCTAACCTGACTGACATTAGCATTACATTGAAAGCCGCTTGGGAGGGTTTGACGAAATCATGCCTGCTCGTCGACGACCTCACCTCAATAGTCCAAGAAGCCGGGACCGATGTTACGCTGAAGTTTCTGCGGCAATTGCTTGCGAAAATTAAAGGGAGCTCAACTTTGGGGCTGTTTTCGTTGACGACCGAGATTCTTGAGCAACGTTTTCAGAATGCTCTTCTCTTGATGTTCGACGGTGTGCTGGAAATGAAGATTCAGGAGGGGGCGGAAGGATTGGAAAGATACATTCGAATATACTCGTTGCGCGGCCAGAAGCACTCCACGAAGTGGAATCGTTTCGACATAACCGATGAGGGCATCGCAATGCTGCCCCAGATTCAGCCCCTTGGGCCCACAACCAATTCAGCCTAAACTGCGAAGAGCTTCCAGAACTGTCTCGGGGTGCTTATAGGATGTTGGCAGGAGTACTACATGGAAAATCTTTCGAATGACGCCTTGTTTGTCAATTATGAACGTTGTACGCTTGGCGAAATATCCACCGTAGCCCAGCACTCCGTAAAGGCGTGAGATGGACCTGTCTTGGTCGCTTAGCAGTTTGAAGGGAATCTTGTGGCGGGAAGCAAAGTCAACGTGTGATTCGACCGAGTCCACACTAATACCGATCAATTCGGTGTCTGCAGAAGTAAATTTCCCATAGATATCCCTGAAGGCGAAGGTTTCTGCCCGGCAACCCGGGCTGAGATTCTTTGTGTAAAAGTAAAGCACAACGTTCTTTCCGCGAAAGTTAGAGAGCGTCACGGATGACCCGTCACTGGCTTTTGCGGTGAAATCGGGGGCAGGTAGGCCCTCGGATACGTCTGGCATTTCTCCGTCTGGCTTGGAAAGGATTTCAGTCAGAAATAGGTTTCGAATAAACCGGGGAAGCGGCCCGACACGTACCAACCTGTGCTTGGTCAGTTGTGGGCCGTTATGGTGGCCAGGTCGATTGCGAAGTCGTGAGCGATTTCGGTGAGGTCCGAGCCGGGTTGAACTGCTACCATGACTTGTTCGTCCTTCAAGGTGAAGACAAGCTTGGAGAGCGACCCTTCCTGCCCAATCATGTACGTAATGTCCTCGAGCAGGTCGGTTACAAGGAATGAATCTGTATTTGGCGTCGGCAACTTGATACGACTAGTCTTGACTAGGCCGTGGGTCTCCATTACCTTTCCGGGATTTGCAGCTCGCACTATGACTACCGAGCAAATTCTCGGATCGGTTCGGATTCGTTGAAGGACTTCAAGTTCGGCTTGTCCCGCTGTGGGTGCGGTGACTTGTTCGGTTATTGTTCGTTGCATTTGATTCACCTCGCTATTGGTAGTCTGCCTTGCATTTCGTATAAGGCCCGTCGGGCCATTGATTCTCTCTGGAACTCCTGAGAGTGCTTAGTCGAAGTCCATTCCTGCCCTTGACTGAAATGCTTCCACAGGACTTGTGAAAGCTGTAAGTTCAGCTTCGGAACAAAGGAAATGATCTTCGGGCTTAACGCACCTGTGAGTCCCAGCCTATCCAACACGTTTGTTACGATACTCATTCACATTACCTCCAGCAACAATAGAGTCGGAAGTGACGGTAGTAGTTTATACCGTCGTACGATGGTAAATCAGAGCCAGCGCTAGCCGAACCGAATAAGCCGTCTTAGGACGGCACATGTCTTATAGAGCCGGAAAGACAGTACTCCGTCAGTTGATTAGAAATGTTTGAAGTCACGTTCAAAATGCAACACGACTGTCCTTACACACGGTTCACAGTGAAGAACCCAGACGTGCGGCTTGTTGAGTGGTGTAACAACCAGATTCACGTTATGGAGGTAGATTGCCCCAACGTTGAGACTTTCATGAGAATCGAACCTGACTTGAAAGAACTTCTTCTTTGGAAGGGGGGTAAGGTACTAAAGAAGAATTTCCTAGAGGGTAACCTTCAACTGATCGTAAAGACCTGTTGCTGCGGGAAGATAGTCCCGAACGTCGCACAGGTAATTGAAAAGAACTCATGCCTTCTAATGCTGCCCGAAGTATACTACGGTGGTTGGGAAGAGTATAGAGTTGTAGGGTTCCGGGAGAATGATTACAAGAGGCTGTTCGAAGAGTTAAGCCAGCTCGGCCCGCTTCAGATCGTTCAGAAAAGGGTCGTTCCTGAAAAGAGCATTAAAGACGCGTTTGTAATATCGGTGGGCAGTGTTTTCTCAGATCTGACGGATAAGCAAACCAACTCGTTGTTGGCGGCCTTGGAATATGGATACTATCAAGTCCCGAAGAAGATGACCGCTGAAGAAATCGCTAACAAAAACAAGGTACCCCGCACGACCTATGAAGAGCATCTGCGTAAGGCGGAGAGCAAGATCCTGCGTGCGATGGCACCATACATCAGGATGTACGCATCGAAGCCCCAACGAGCTGTTGAGAAGGCCCCGCAAATCACTGTAGGGTAGCTGAACGCCCGCACCAAGTACAGTTATTACCCTCGGGCTCAATATTCTCCCTCGATTTTCATGTTCTCAAGGATCCTTGTGGCCGTGGACGGTTCGCCATTTGCCGAGAGAGCATTGAAGTGCGCAGTTGATTTGGCGAAGAAGTATGGCGCCAAGTTAATCATTACACATGTGGTTCTTCGCCAATTCTACGCCGTAACGCCTTCAGAAGCGGGAGTCCTCGCGACCACTGTATTCGTGAAGGAGATGGACGCGGAGGGCAAGGAGACCCTGAATAGGGCTAGCGCGTACGCGAAGGCAGAGGGAGCGGATTACGAGTCAAGGTTGCTTCAAGGCGTGGCCGCTGAGGAAATCATTAAGCTAGCTGTTTCAGAGAAGGTCGACCTTATCGTGCTAGGTAGCAGGGGGCTTACTGAGGTTCGTGCCTTCTTGCTGGGAAGTGTTTCAGACAAAGTGAGTCACCACGCTAAAATCCCCACGTTAATCGTCAAATAATCCCGTCGTCATTCGAGCGAGATCATCAGATACACGTCTCCAACGTTGGTTCCCGTTCGACCAGTCACCAAACCGTCATTCAGCGATTTGAAGAATTGGTAGGAATCATTTCGAGCGAGGTAGTTTTTCGGCTCGAGTTGCTTTCTTCTAGCTCGAATGGTCGTTCTTCCATCCGCCAGCGCGCCGGCCGCATTGCTGTTTCCATCAACGCCGTCAGTTCCTAGTGCAGCTACGACCGTGCCGTTGAGGCCCGTGATTCCCTCCGTGGCCCAGAGCACAGTTTCCTGGTTCCGGCCGCCTTTTCCTTTCCCTTCGACCTTGACCGTTGTCTCTCCGCCGACGATTATCGCTCGAGAACCAACCGCTGATTTCCCATGTTCCTTGTAGCCAGTAGCTAAGGACGCCAGCACTCTTCCCATCTCCCTCGCTTCCATTTCGGCGGAAGATGATATGATCGTGGCTTCGACGCCGTTGGATCTCAAAGCCCGCTGCGCTGCGGTGCAGGCGATCCTGCTGTCTGCGATTATGAAGTTCCGGACTCTCCTGAAGCTTGAGGTCCCCGGTTTGGGTGTTTCCGGGACTTGACCACGCAATCCTAGAGTGAGGTAATCTTTGACTTGACGCGGGATCTTGTCCCAGACGTCGTGCCGTTTCAGCACCTCTACGGCGTCTCGGTAGGTGGTTGGATCCTCCACCGTCAACCCCGATGCGATGTCGCGTAGGCAATTTCCAGGGACATCTGACACGATTAGGGACAAGATGCTTGAGGCTCTACATTGCTCCACAAGCCGACCACCTTTCAGAGTTGAGAGGTGTCTTCGCACTGTGTTTATCTCATGAATTGTAAAGTTGCTCGATAGAAGACATTGAGTTAGTCGTTTCTCTCCCTCCAATCCTACCCCAGGCGGTGTGGAGGGCAGCATAGCGGAAGCGCCCCCTGAAATCAAGCAAAGGAGGAGTTCGTCCGCTTTCATCCCTCGAACTGTTTTGAGGACTGTCCTGGCGGCTCTCAACCCGTCACTATCCGGTATTGGATGGCCTGCGCGAAGGACTTGGATACGTCGGTCACGAATTGGTATACGTTCATCGTGTGGCGCCACGATGATTCCACGCGTCTCGTGACTTCCGAGAATTTCGAAGGCGGCTTTCATCATGGGTGCGCTTGCTTTTCCAACGGCAAGAACAAGGATACTACTGAACCGGGAGAGGGAAATTGTGAAGTCTTTGGTTCGGAGTTGACCATCTTTCACCTTGACAAAAGATAGGATGCATCGATACGGGTCCACCGCGTGCAATGCTTCTTCGAGTGACTGCAAACACAGCTGCCGAGCCGTACGATCTCGGGCCGTGCCCCCGTTACGGATTAGTTCGGCCTTGTTTCTGATGAAGCTATCTTGGGATTGTTTCGAGGGGAGTTCAGGCCACCTTCACCATCTTCGATAAGCGGCAGGATACAAAGTCGATGCCTACACGTAGGCGTCGGCGAGAAATTGTTTGATGACCAGTTTCTAAGGGTTGGTGGATTCGCTCGATTCGCTTCCCGAACTCTCAGATGGCATGGGTTCAGTTGAAGGAGGTTGCTCAGCTGGAGCGGCTTCTGCAGGTGGCGCTTCCACCACTGGCTCTGGCATGGGTGGTTGTTCAACTGCGGGCATTGGAGGTGGCGCTGCTGCGACGGGCTTCGGTTTAGGTTGCATTTTCTTTTTCGGTCTAGTCTTCTTCTTCGCCGTTCGCTTTGCTCTCTTCTTCGCACCTTTCTGGGACTTTCGTTTCTTAGCCAAACAGTGACACCGCCCTATTGTCGAAGTTCAAATGGTAATAAGTCTTCTAGGAATTTTCTCGACGGAAGTACAGTTTCGCGGCAACCTCTCAGGCCTGTTGACTGAAGCAAGCTCCGCCGAATGCGAAGTGACTCACTTGGGGGCTAAATGACGGACGTTCAAGAAGATTTGAACGCTTACTGTCCCCGAGTTCAAACCAAGCCTCGGCAACGGTCCCCGCCAATACAAGTTTTAAGCTTCTCAACTCTGATTTGGCCGCGAAGGTTCTCTTATGCGATTTTCTACGCGGGCAATACATGCAGGGGATGAACTCGAAAACCGGACAGGAACGGTCGTGGTCCCAATCTACCAGGTGTCAACGTTCAAACAATCTCAACCTGACACTGGGGCTGGATACGTGTATTCGAGGACCGCCAACCCGACCCGCACAGCCCTAGAGAGCTGCCTTGCATCCCTCGAAGAAGCAGATCACGCACTCGCGTTTGCGTCTGGGATGGCAGCCATAACCACCCTACTACTAAGCCTGCTCAACCAAGGAGACCATATTTTGGCTGTTGAAGATCTGTACGGAGGAACTCGGCGAGTATTCACCCGAGTAATGCAAAACTTTGGAGTGGAATCCACATACTTCGATGGGACCAATCTAAGGGATTACGAAGCTCGCTTCAAGCCTAGAACGAAGATTGTGTGGGTGGAGACCCCCACAAACCCACTCCTCCAGATCGTTGACATTGCGGGAGTTGCGAAGGTTGCACACAGCCACAATGCGTTGGTTGTGGTAGATAACACGTTCATGAGCCCTTATCTCCAGCACCCGCTCAGACTGGGCGCCGATATTGTGGTCCACAGCACAACCAAGTACTTGGGGGGACATTCCGACCTCATCGGTGGGGCTGTAATGCTCAGCGACTCGAAGCTCTATGAAAAAGTGCAGTTCGCACAGAACGCAGCCGGCGCCGTTCCAGGGCCCATGGATTGCTGGCTTGTTCTGCGGGGCATCAAAACCTTGGCTGTGAGACTGGAACGCCACTGCAGCAATGCCAAGAAGGTCGCAGAATTCCTGGCCGGGCACGTGAAGGTTTCCAGGGTCATCTATCCCGGTTTGACCTCCCATCCACAGCACGACCTGGCTCGGAAACAAATGGATGATTTTGGGGGCATGGTAAGCTTCCACTTGAAGGGCGGCTTACATTCCTGGCAGGAACTGTTGAAGCATCTGAAGGTGTTCACGCCGGCTGAGAGCTTGGGTGGGGTAGAATCCCTAATCGAACATCCGAGCTCGATGACACATGCTTCAGTTCCCAAAGAGGAACGTGATAGAATAGGGGTCACAGACTCTTTGATCAGAGTGTCAGTGGGTATAGAAGACGCCGAAGATTTGATAGCCGACTTATCTACCGCCCTAGAACACGTCTAAGAAAACAGGTGAGGCACGTGAGCGACGATAAGGTGAGCCTTGAGATCTCCTTCGAGGACTTCAAGAGAATAGATGCCCGGGTGGGAACGATAACGCAGGTAGAACGGGTTACTAGAACTGAAAAGCTGTACAAGATCCTGGTCGACCTCGGCCCGCTTGGGATCCGCCAAACGGTCTCAAGCCTCGTTGGATATTACGAACCCGACCAGTTGAAGGGGAAGCGAGTCATTTTCCTTTACAACCTAAAACCATCAAAATTCTCCGGCGAGGTTTCACAGGGGATGTTGCTTGCGGCTGAGGAAGGCGACAAGATAGCCTTGCTGACCACCGATGGTGAAGTGCCTAACGGGTCAAGAATCACGTAGAAACCAGCCTTTTCGGCCAAGAAAACCGAAGGCTAAACAATCAACTGCGGAAATTATCTTGAACGTTTAAATGGAATGGCGTCTAATTCCAATTTGATTCTGAATAAATCGTTTCATTTCTAGAAGGTTATTGGTTGCCGAGGAAAGGTCCAACGGAACAGGACGTCTTACGCATAGTTATGGAACTCGGCGACATGGGGATTCTGCAATCAGAGCTTTGGAGGCAGTTGACCGCTGACAGCCGCGAAGGTTCGAGAGCAATACTTAGGCTTGAGAAGAAGGGCCTGATCGCCCGAAAGAAAGAGCTCCATGAAGGCCGCTGGACTTACCGAGTATTTGCAAAGCGCCGTTATTCCACGATTGATTCTATCCTGGACGTCCCATGTGCCTTTTGCGATTTAGTGGGCAATTGCCCTCAAGCCTGGATTCTGAACCCGAACAGGTGTGAACATTTGACCAAGTGGATGCACGACGTGGCGGACTCAGCGAAAGCGGTAACGACAAGTGCCGAGTGATTGGCTGCGGCAGCGGAAGAGAGACCAGTACCACCGCCTCGCTAAGAAGAGAGGTTTCCGCAGTAGGGCGACCTTCAAGCTACTCCAAGTGGCCAAACAGTACTCTTTCGTGGGGCGAGGCGACCGCGTACTTGACCTGGGTTGCGCGCCTGGGGGTTGGTTGCAGGCAGCCCACCAACTCGTTGGCGGGAGAGGCTTCGTCCTAGGCGTCGACTTGGAGGAGTTTCCTCCCCTTCAGTTCGCGAACGTTGTTGCAATTAGGGCGGACATAACTCAAGAAGGGCTCGTGGATCAAATTGGAGCAACTGCCCCGGGAATGTTTGATGTGATCGTTTCCGACCTTTCCCCGGACCTATCGGGCGTATGGGATGTCGACACCGCTCGACAAATCGAATTGGCCCGGTGCGCGCTGAGGGTTGCGCGCGTTTTATTGAGGCCTTCCGGCAACATGCTCGTTAAAGTCTTTCAAGGTTCGGAGTTTAAGGAGTTTCAACTTGAGATGAAGTCGTCATTCCATATTCTTAGGACAGTGAAACCGCCTGCGAGCCGGCCTGAAAGTGCTGAGTTTTACTTCTTGGGGTTAGGCTTCCTCGGCCAAGCCACGCAATAATACCACTAACTCTTCGAATTTCATATTGGTTCTGAACCCCTTTGGGTCGAAGTGTGTTCGGCTAGCTTGGTGGCCGCTGTTGCGCAAAGCCTCTACAACTCGCGCAATTCTGGGTGGCCTTATTCTGAGTGATCGGGCAAATGAGTCAGTTCTATAGTAGAAAGACGAATTGTCTACTTCTTCGGCTGTGCGGGACAGAATCATCTGGATCTCAGAAAGGCGTGATGACGATACGGTCGGGGTACGTTGCACCATTCTCTGAACCACATCTCCGTCCCACAGTGGGCCAAGCCATATCGGGCCGCCGATTTGAGCCTTGGACCCACAAACTTTGCACACCCATTCGATTGACTCCAATGAGTTGACTGATTTTCGCATGAGGCATTTTGGGCAGTATCCGAGGAAACCTAGCAATTTGGCTGACTCGTTCGCGGACGCCTTACCCTTTCTCACTGTTGCGTAGATTCGTGCGTAGTGGTCAGATGCATGTGCAAAGGCAATCTCAATCCCGATTTCAATTCTACTCGCGATGGCGGTGAGGCAGCTTGCGAGGATTCTGAGAGCCACCTCCTTCTCAAATTCTGTTCGAATCGCACTCGCACCATACTTCCTGAAGCATGCAGCAGGCCTCCCACCCGTGAGCGGGCCCATATCGGTCGCAGTGGCCGCGACGATACCGCCATCCTCAGTCGCCCGCAAGGCTGATTCCAGGTATGGTGCCGGGGATCCGAACGGGTCTAGGTCAACTAGGTCGAACCTGTCCTGCATGTGTTGGAGAAGCAGCAAGTTCGCGTCCGATTCAACCACGGCAACTTTCTTCTCCAGACCGTTGAGCTGGATTGTTCGCCGGGCCGCTTCGACCGCTTCAGGATTCTTATCGGCCGCGACGACGCTCGCAACGTTAAGGGATTCAAGCACATACCGTACTGCGCGAACGCCTGACCCCGTCATAGCGTCACAGACGCGGAGGCGCCTACCATCCAGAAAGAAGGATGCCGCAAATAGAACCGCCAAGTCCCGACCTAGGCTCATTTTCGGGTTGTAGAATACTCCTCGTGAGACGGGGCGTAGCTTAGCGCTCCCTTCCGATAACCCACTCGCCTGACGAGTTGGTTGCTGAGCTTGTAAGGTCGATTTCAATCTACATCTGACTCTCGATTCTTTCCGTGACGGTTTTCGGCAATTCGTTGCGATTGTTCGGTGTTACTTCGAGGATTTGGTATGCGGGATTTGATTTGATCGCTGCAACTAGGTAATGTGAGGCGCGTTTGTGGATGGTCCCAACGAGGTGTTTGGGGGTCGCCAACGCCATTTCAACGGCAAGTATGAAAGGCATGGAATTCAATTCCATCGGGCCGAGCTCGTCAACCATTATCACGTCAGCCTCCAGGATGGCATGCTTGATTCCTGTTACGGCTATGCGTTGAATGTCCGCCAAGTTCACGTGGTACTTGCCTACGGTTGGGCCGTCCCTCTGGGCGATGTGGGCAAGAGTGCCGGTTTCGTGGGTTGAAAGGTCTTCGAGGCTGAACCCCACCCGGACACCCCTCTCGCGAAGTTCGCCAGAGACAACTCCTCCCACTTTCCATCCCTGAGCTGCGAGCATTTGATGGATCTCGTTGATGGCAGTGGTTTTTCCGCACCCAGGTTCGCCGGTTAGGAAGATGCGGGAGGGAGGCATAGTGCTAGCAGAGAGGGTTGTAGCTTTTAACTTGTAAAGCCCCACTGAAGTGTAGGTTGAATGTATGACAAAGCTCATCGCAGGTGTGGATGATGCTGGGCGCGGCCCAATCATCGGACCGCTAGTGATCGCGGGCGTACTGCTTGGGGAAAACCATGACCGCGAACTGATAGCGATGGGCGTCAAGGATTCAAAGTTGCTTTCCCCTGACATGCGTACAATGCTGGCCCCAAAGCTGAGAATGCTTGCCGCGAAAGTTAGCGTGGTGGAGGTCCAGCCGAAGGAGATAGACGAGGTCGTGCTGCATGGTGGGAAGTTGAGGAAACTGAACTACTTGGAAGCGCAGTTGATGGCTCAAGTGATCAGCGAACTCGCCCCAAAGGAGGCCTACGTTGACGCTTCAGACGTTAACGAGGAACGGTATGGGGAAACTATTCGAGAATTTCTGCCCGCAGAGTTGCGCGGGATCAAAATAGTCTCTGAGCACCATGCAGACCGAACGTATCCCATAGTCTCAGCAGCCAGCATAATTGCCAAGGTAAGGCGTGACGAGGCCGTCGAATTCTTGCGAAGAGAATACGGGAATTTCGGATCCGGGTACATGACCGATCCAAGAACCATGGACTTCCTTAGAGAATGGAGGCGGACTCACGACACGTTTCCTCCAATTGTTAGGCTCTCTTGGAAGACGATTAAGGAAATCGAGCTTGAGGTCGGTCAGGGGAGGCTTGGGCCATAGTCGGATAGTTCCTTTGGTATTCCGAAAGCGATTACGAAGATGGTGTGGAATTTTCGAAGCAGTTCGGTGACTTGTGGCCTGTATAGATAAGCGGGCTCTCGGTCCTTGTATGTTTGGTAGTACTCATCTTTAGTGAGGCCTAAAATCTTCTTAACCGTGAATTCTTCAACGCGTTCACCTGAAACCGTGTAAATCGACCTGCCCAAATCCATTCTCCTCATGATTATGATTGGAAGCTTCAGGCGGTCCTGATATTCAGTTGGAACAATCCTCGCTAGCTCCTCCAACTCGGACCTCTTGAGCATGATAGCCGAACCGTCGGTAGCCTCGACGGTCGGGTCTTTGAGTTTTAGGAGTTCGGTTAGGCTGCGCCTTTGCTTTGGGAGGTGCGTGTTTAGTTTTCGAAGTTCATGGCCGAGAACAGCGTCCAAGGCCCGATCCAATGGTCTCCTTGAATCAAACAATAAGCTCATGCCCGACTGGCCAAGACCAAAGCATGGTCTTTCTCGTAGGGTTCCAAACGTACGGTCTGAAGAATGTCGAAATGCCTTGCCCGAAGTATCCCAGTCTCCTGTTTGAAAACATCGGTAGGCTCCATGGTGACGTCGACGCTTCTCGACTTTATCGCAATCAAAACTGAACCCTTTGGTTTGAGGAAGAGGTCAGCGTTGTCCGCCAATATTTTCGCTTGTTCTGGTTGAGCGACGTCTGAATAGATTACGTCCACTCGGTCCACCAAGGCCTTGTATTTTTCCGGTATACGTGCGTCTGCCATGATGGGGTAGACGTTGGAGCGATGCTGACACAGCGTGTCGATTAGCTCCCGCATACTTCTTTGCGCGAATTCTACGCAGTACACCCTCCCCCGTTCCTCGACAATGTCGCTGACGTGGCTTGCTGTGGTGCCCGATGCGGACCCTAAGTAGAGCACCGCCTTGCCTGGCTTGATGGGAAGTGAGCTGATGTTGCGAAGAATCGCGGCGGCCAGCTTGCTCCTGTAAGCATCCCATGTTCTGAATTCAGTGCCGCTGCTTTCGATTAATTGTTCACCATAGACGCTGATGCCCGGTGCTAGGTTTTTCGTTGCGAGGCGCTTGCTGCCTTCTTCGAGGGTTACCCAGTAGACGCCCTCGAAAGGGTCGTGCGGCCTAACGTTTCCGGCCAACGTCTCTCTTCTTCAGTGGAGGCGGCATCTTGTAGCGTTCCTTTATCTCGCCGATTTTTCTGTCGACGTCTTCCCTCAACTTTTGCCCGAGGAAGTCGCCGCCGAAGGCGTCAATCCTGGCGGCAATGCTAAGTTTCCCGGATAGAGCTCTAGCGATTTTTCCTCGTTGCCATCGGGGGCCTTGATGGATGGCGGTGTGCTGGAAGATCACGCCGTGTTTGGGCGGCCTGGCGCCGGTCTTCAATGAGCGGAAGAGGGCTTTTTCTGCACCGAGAACTTGTAGGGTGCTCGACGGCATTTTCGAGAGGTTGTCGAGGCTTCCTGCGATCGAGATCAGCCTGGCGGTAAGGGGGGCTCCTACAATGGCGGTCATGTTGGGGGCTACTTGTTTGAGAACCTCCTCAACGTACGCTTCGCTTTTGGCTCTGAATTTGTAGAGGTCTAGCATGAGTTCGCAGAAGGACTGAAGCACTACTAGGTCAGGCTCGCTGATTTCGGCGCCCATGGATCTCCTTGCGGCGTCGGTGAGCTCCTCTGCTCTCTCCTTCGGTAGGCCCTCGGCCACTAGCCTTTCGTAGGTGAAATTCCTGCGATTTCCAAGTTTTGCAACTAGCCGTGCGTAAGCGTCATGTTTCTCTACCATCCTGTCCATTTCTGGGAAGTGGAGCCCAAACCATTCGCGTACGCGCCCTGCGAGCAGGTTCAAGACCTTATCCACGTCGTCCATTGCGCGGACGGCTTGTACCGCGCTCAGGTCACGCCTAGCTGCCGCAACCGCAATTCCAGCCCGTGCAAGCTGCAAAGTCACCTGTCGAGTGAAATCGTTGTAGGCTTTGGGGGTTATGAGGATAGGCGATTCGAGGGATTGTTTCTTCAACCAATCCTCACGCCCTTCCCACTCTGAGCCTAGTTGAGTTCGAAATTGCTCAGCAACCGGGGAGCTCCTGACGACTGTCTTCAGTTTTTCTCCTTTCGCGGCGGCTCTGGCGAGCTGTTCATTCTCGAATACCAAGGGGCTGTGCTTCTTGGCGGCCCGCTTGAGGGCCTCAACAACTTCCTTTGAGGGCTTACCCTCCTGTAACTCCTTGAGTTCGACGGCTGCAGTTTCCGGTTTAGGTGAGAAGTAGACTTTCTCGAGTACGGTTGCCTTTTCATCTAATATGAAAAGGCCAGCGGGCGTTTCGACCACATGTGCTTCCAAACGAACTATCTCCCATGCCAGTCAAGGTGAAGCTTGAGCTTTGGGTGTCGGTAAACGACCGCGAGTTGAATAAAGCTTTGTCAAGTCCTAACGGGCCTTGGGTTTTGCCTGAAGCTTTACCGTTTAGGTTGCTCTTCTGATTGAACACTGACCTAGCGGACTGTGCCGTTGGTGAGTATTTTTGCAAGTTGGTTGGGTTCTATGTTTCCCCCGCTAAGAAGCAAAGCTACCTTCTTTCCTGCCAGTCGGTTTCTTATTTTGAAAGCTGCGGCGGTTGAGGCTGCGCCGGAGAGTTCAGCGACTTGGCCTGTAGCGGAGAAAATGCTTCGCACGGCTCTTTTCATTTCGTCGTCAGATACTAGGATGACGTCATCGAGCGCTTTCCTAAGGATCTTGAACGGGAGCTCGTATGCCTTTGCTGTTGCCATTCCTTCAGCAGCCGTATTCACTCGGTCCATCTGCTGGATAACGCCGCCTTTCCATGAGTTGTAGAATGCCGGTGCTCCTTCCGCTTGTACGCCGATTACTGTGATTCGCGGGTCGAGTGTCTTGTAGACTATGCATGCGCCACACGCTCCGGACCCGCCGCCGATGGGATTGATGACTACGTCAACCCCAGGCTGTTCCTCGAAGATTTCGAGGTGCATTGTGGCGACGCCTTCATGAAGCAACGGTTCGTTGCTCCCGTGAACATAGACGTACCCCTTCTGAGTTGCCAGCTTCTCCGCGTACTCTCTGGCCTCATCGTAATAATTGCCGTACGTGATTACTTCGGCGCCTAGTTCTTTGATAGCCTGGGCTTTCATCTCGGGAACTCCAGCGGGCATGACGATCTTGACTTCGATGCCGAAGAGGGAGCCTGCGTAAGCTATGGATTGAGCATGATTACCCGTTGAAGCTGTGATGACCACCTTGCCCGCGGCTTGTTGCTTCATCCTCTCCATGTAATTTATTCCGCCACGGACTTTGAATGCTCGCGTTGGCTGGAGATTTTCGAGTTTCAAGTACAATTGACAGCCTAGAAGTTTCGAAAGATGCCGCGAATAGAACAGCGGCGTTGGTTTCAAATAGGTACTGATCACTTTCCTCGCGGCATAAACATCCCTCAGAGTTGGAATCCGTTCAGAACTCATTTTTCCTCACGACTGAGAACCATGGATTGCTGATGAACATTTCCTATGTAGAAACGCTGCTGAAAGCTCGCCGGCCTGTGACCTCTAGGTTCGGTTCGAATGTCTTTCTTCTACGAGGTGAGATTTCTCGGCGTGAGTTAACGCTTTGATCTGTCGTTCTCGTTTCATTGCTGCACTACGTGTGTGAAGTTCTTGGAGGTAGACGATGCCTCTTGGTTTGTGCATTCTCGTGTACCGGGCACCCTGCCCTTTCATATGCGTGACGAGCCTGCTTGTAGGATTATTTGAATACCCCGTGTAATAGCTGCCATCATTACAGAGAAGAACATAGACAAAATACGAGTCCTTCCTCGCCACCATATTCGACGCCATAGCCTAAACGCCGTCACTGGGGCCGTCTGCCGCCACTGCCTCATTATATTTCTTAGCAAAGTTGTGTGGGTCGTAAGTTTGCCAATTGGGTAAAAACACGCCGCCTATGTCAGAGTCAAGAACAAGTCTGCAGGCCCAACATGAATGATTTCTCGTTTTCGAATATTGGGAGGAAGCTTTCTAGGCCTCCCAACAAAGTTCGTGCGAGAACCATCGGTGATGTAAAGGTTGGTTAGAACAGCAAAGCATCTGTGGGTCAAGGAATTCCCTGCAGCCATCACGGTTTGCGATACAAGGGGAGTTCTCTTAGAAATGAACGTCAAATCTGCGGCAAACTTCAAGGAGGAAGGTGGCGAGAGATTGATTGGCAAGAAAGTGTTCGACTGCCACCCAGAGCCGGCTAGAACGAAATTCCGAAAACTTCTGCAAAAAAGACTGACTAACGTGTACACCGTCGAGAAGCGAGGCAGACGAAAGCTAATCTACCAAGCCCCATGGTACAAAGCAGGAAGGTACCGAGGTCTCGTGGAACTCTCCCTCGAAATCCCACGCCACATTCCCAATTTCAACCGGGACCGTCAGAATCGACGATAACATGGACAATCATGGCGCGTCTTTCCATTCATCGCTCAATAGAGAGTATATCGCGTCATCATGAAAAGTGCCTATGTAGTGTTGTCTCACGTTGTCGTTTAGTCGCTATTTCGCGACATTCTACGAAACGGTTCGCAGTTCTTTATTTATGGTGGCGATGATGGTCGTTGCAGTTGGTTTGGTAGTAGTTGCCATTTTGGTAGTAGCAAGTGGGGTAGTTATTCGGGTAGCAGTATGATGCTTGGTTGCAGTAGTATTGATAACAGTTGTAGTTCTGGTAGCAGTTACCGTTCTGATAGTTACCGTAACAGTTGTAATTCATGTAACAATTCCCGTTACCGTTCGGGTAGCCATTTTGGTAGCTAACGTTCACTTTCACCATTTGACCTGCCGTCGCTAGTAGTTGCCCATTTCCGGTGCTGTAGCCATATTGTCCGCCGTAGACTGACACCATGATTCGTAGTTGATGGCCGATGATCGAGGGCGGCAAGCTGAACAAAAGTTGTCCCGTGTAGGTATTGCCTCCGTAGGTAGGGGTCAACATTGTGCTCACCGAACCCAAGTCAGCATTCGCTGACGTGTCGAATACGTCCCCTACCGCGTATAATTGGCCGCCGTAGGAAGAGCAGTACGCTGACACGGGTGTATTAATACCAATATGCGAATTGTAATAGGACTGAGTCGACGTGAGGCTGGACGAACCTAGGGAAGCATTGCACGATTGGGCAAACACCAAAGCGGTTTGCCCCGCAAAAGCAACGCTTGCGGCCAACAGGAAGGCCAACAGGAAGGCCAACAGGAAGATTCCGCTATGACGTGCCATCAAGAGTATCGTTCCCTCCTGACCAACTTGGGTCATACGGGGTCTCTTAATTTCATGTGGAACTATTCCACTCTCGGCATGGGCTTTCGACAAAGTAGAAATTTAGAATGGAATTTGCTAGTCCTAAGCTGGCTTGTCGGAACAGGCAGGTACCTTGCAGGTTCAGGTCCGACCGAAAGTCTTGGCTTGATAGAAGCTCTTGCCTCCAACCATCGTCAAGAGAACTTGGATTCTAGAGATTCTCGATGCGGGCACTTTTCGTGGGTCCTTATCGAGAATGACGAGGTCTGCGAGTTTTCCGGGTGCGATTGTTCCTTTCATGTTTTCTTCGAATGACGCGTAGGCGGCGTTGCGAGTGTAGAATGAGATTGCTTCTTCGACGGTTACCGCTTCACTTCCCGCCCTGTTGACTGCTGCCTCGATACCAGATAGTGGCGTTAATGGTTCGACTGGACAGTCGGAGCCCCCGACTAATATGAGCCCAGCTTGAAGTAGACTGTGAAATGGGTAAGCGAGGGAAGCTCGTCGTGCCCCCAGCCTCTGCTCAAGCCAGACGTCGGAGACGATGAAGTGAGGTTGAACTGAAGCTACAACCCCGGCCTCCTTCATCTGCCTGATGAGTTCGGTGTTGAGGATTGATGCGTGCTCGATTCGATGCCGAAGGTTCTTTCTCGGAGCCGATTCATCTGCTTTTGTAATTGCATGAAGGGCCATCGCGGTCGCCTTGTCGCCGATCGCGTGTGCTGCAATTTGGAAGCCGGATCGATGGGCTTCTGATACTATGTCGTCAAGTTGTTGCTGGCTGTATATGGTGACGCCTTGATTTTCAGGGTCGTCGGCGTACGGGTCTTCAAGCGCTGCTGTTCGCGCCCCGAGCGAACCGTCCGTGAAAATCTTCACAGCCCCGATGCGGACCCATTCATCCCCAAACCCTGAACGAATGCCTAGTGCGACTGCTGCCTTCAGCTGCTCGAGAGGAATGAGCACGTAAAAGCGAAGTGGAAGCCGCCCCTCCGCTTTCAGGTTGAGTAGCGCTTTCAGTTCCAACTCTGAACCAGTAATGCAATGCACCGTTGTCAATCCCGCCTTCAACGCATGCTCGCACGCGGTGAGGGCAGCCTGCGCATAGTCTTCCAGTTCAAGTGGGGGAACCGCCTGACTTACGAGGTCAACCGCGTTCTCGCGAAGTATACCCGTAGGCTCACCTGCCGCATCATGGTCAATAATTCCGCCGGGAGGGTTGAGTGTCTTGGCGCTGATGGCCCCTAATGTGAGAGCCGCGGAGTTTGCGACGCAGATGTGGCCGCAAATCCGCTTGAGAAGGACTGGCTTTTCGGGCGAGGCCTCATCAAGGTCTCTTCGAGTAGGATACCGTTTTTCAGCAAACTTCTCTTGATCCCAACCGCGCCCTAGAACCCATGTAGTTGGCCCATGGGTTCGTTCTGAAACTATCTTCTTCACTTCTTCGATGCTTTGCGCATTTCGAAGGTCTATGTTTCTTAGGGAAAGGCCGTATTCGATTAGGTGAATGTGGGAGTCTGTAAATCCGGGTAGGACCGTTGCGCCGTTTAAGCTGAGAACCTTGGTATCCGGTCCTGCGAGCGATTTTATCTGTAGGTTGCTTCCCACGGCTACGATTCTATCTGCCGTGACCGCGATTGCTTCAGCTTTTGGACGGGCAGCGTCCATCGTGAGAACGTTGCCGCTCAAGAAAACTAAGGATGGGTTAAGTGAAGGTTTGAAGCTACCTTTGCTTCTGCTTTTCAGCGGCCGCATTCCATGACGAGATGACTTTCCTGATCTCTTTGGGCCACTCAATTTGCCCGCCGCACTTCTCGCAGTATCTGGCCTGGAGAAAAACTTCCTGTTTACAGTTTTCGCAGAAGAACCTTCGTTGTTGCTGCTCAAGTTTCTGAGCCGCTGGCTTTCGCAGTTGCAGTTTCTCGGTTAGTGTTATTGCCTGAACCCCCAGCGTTAGGCAATACGGTTCAGGTGCCGATATGTTCCTTTACACCGTTTTAGGCTCAAAAAACGCTGAATTAGGATTCAGGCCTACACAGCAATATTGCAAAGGATATGCAAAAGCCATGTACGGCTGAGAATGGCTTGCTTTAGTTTGGCGAGTTTGTGTTGCTGGCGGGGCCTCTACACCAATCGCGCCAGGAGAAGGAATGTAACAGGAGAGCGTTCAGGGGTGACATCGGGTATGTATAACATATGCTAGACATCCTTTTTCCGGGCCGCACCCGATGTTTGGGTTTTGGTACTTTTCAGATTCCCGTTCAAGGTGGTCCTTAAAGGCTGTAGACAACCTCCGTTGGGTGTAGATAGCACAATCCTGCATACTCGGCGCTAACGATGCCATTTCACGCATAACATGAAATCCTTCAAAATCCACAACCGTAAGGCATTTTTGCTAACCTAAGGTTTCCACGGTCAGCCCGCTGCGGATAGCCTCCTTTCTTTCTTGTACGTCTTTTGGAGCTAAGCGGAAGTCGGGGCCAACTTGCTCTACCATCAGGGAAGCTGCCGCTGACGCAAATAGGGCCGCCTCCGAGAGGTCCCCCGTACGCGTATATTCGGTGATGAAAGAACCAGCATAAACGTCTCCCGCCCCCGTGGGATCGATAGCGTGTGTTGTTGCGAAAGGTGGAACTCGAAATAGCCTGTTCCCATCAAGCAACAGAGACCCTCGTTCTGCCAATGTCACAATCGGCACAGCAGACCCCATAGACCGTAATCGCTGAAGACCAATTAGCGGGTCTTTTTCGCCAGTTATTGTCTCAATCTCTTGTTCATTCGGCTTAACGAAATCCACGATCTCTATTATCTTCCTTATTTCCTCCCGGTCGCACGAGTGAATAATGCGCCCATCGTCTCCAATCTTTCTCACCAACCCCTGGGGGTCCAAGAAGATTTTCGACGACGAAGTGGATCGTAGAAATCGGATCAATTCCAGGTCAACCTCACCTAGAATTGGCCCAATTAGGAGGAACGTGCCATCCAAGAACTCTTTGGGAAAATTGTTTTGCTTGATTTTACCAGCAACTCCTAGAACATCAAGGGTTCTGTTGCCGTTCCTGTCGTAGATGAGATGAAACCCCCCAGTCGTTAACCCGCTGACATCCACGGTTGCTTTGATATCATATTCTCTCATATCACGCGAGAATTGTTGCGAGAAGTCTTTACCGATACATCCCAACAATCCGACCTTTTTTACTCCAAGCTTCTTCGCCGCCAAACAAGCATTCGTACTACAACCAGATAGGACACGGCCGGCAGTTCTCGACCAAGGGGTGACGATAACATCGTATACCGGATTACCGATGCCTACTAGATCAAAGGGCAATCTTCGAGCCTCGCGCATTTTTGAAAGTATACCAGAGCCTCTGAACAACGGTAACGTGAGACAATAGACCTGCGATGGCAACGGCGGCTGTAAGTGCAATGCCGATAAAGGGTTGAAGTAAAGAACCCACTAGTAACAACGCTATTTTTTCCTGACGTTCGGCGACACCAACTGTACAGCTTGAAAGGCCCCCAACTGATTCCGCTTTCGCCCTTGCGTAGCTAGCCATTACCATTCCAAACAACCCGAAGACAATCCACGGCCAGTCAACTAGTCCCCCCAGGCCCATGCCTAACAGGACGGCGAACTCCGCATACCTGTCCAACACATGATCGTAAACGGCCCCGAATTTGCTCGCAGAACCTGTTGCTCGTGCTACGGCTCCATCGAGCATGTCCACTAATCCCGCCGCTGCGAGTCCAACAGCCCCAAGGATAGGTGATCTTAGGAGGTAGGCAGCAGCAGCTAGAAAGGAAACTAGAAGGCTAACGGTTGTTATGGTGTTTGGCCGTACCCCGGCCTTGCCTAGCCTGAGGCCGATAGGACGCATTGCTACCTCGTACTTTGCTCTTAGCTTGCCCAGCAACGCAGACACTGAACTACAACTCAATGTGCAAACTTTATGGACGTTTCGCTGAAACTGACCGAAACTGGGTTCAACTTATGGCACCAATCTTCGTCGATTCGGCTGAGAGGCTCAGTCATTTAACGGCGCTTTAGAATCTGTAACAATCAGATATGCGGAAGTTCATCTCGTTTTCCTAAGCATCGAGAAGCTGGTAGTTGTTCTCAGCTACGATCCGAGTGTCACAACGCCCTTCATTAGTTCTGTGTCAGACTGGATTCGAGCGCTGGTCTCAAAATACCTAGCGGAATGAATGAAGCATTTCACTTTGTGATCCCTAAGATGGCTGTAGAAAACTGCCACGCGTAGTATGCGATTGAGTATGTTTCTAGACGTTCTCTCGGGGATAAACTTCGATGCCTTTCTCTGTAATGCGGTAGAGTCTTGGCTGTTGTTCAATCTGTGTTTCTCGCATCTTTTCCACTCTTATTACTCGCTCCATGAGCCTACCAGAGACGACTGCCTGCATGATGATTACCCCATGGACTAGGTATTCCTCGATCTGTACTGTTCTGCTCTTCATACCTACCTGCCGGAGTTCCGACGCGAGAACGCACGTCGCGCCTGTTTCTGACAAGGCTTCAACCAAGTCTAGGATTGCTTTTCGGCGCTGTGTTTCGTCAGCAAACTGAAAAATCAGAAGAGAGACAGGGTCCACGACAATTCTCACGGCACCAATAGCTTTCGCTCTCGTATTGATCAGTTCGAGCAAGCTAATTAGAGAGAAATCTTGTTTGCCAATCGTAACCTTGCCCAGCTTAACTTCTGCGGGGACCGTTCGAATTGGGGAAGCGTCGACAAAGGCGAACTTTCCTGCTTTCTCCAGCGAGGCGAAATCCAGACCAAGTGCGGTCATCTCTCGAATGAAATGACCTCTGCTTTCCTCCAGGCTAACGAAAAGACCATTCTCACCGAACTTGTTAATGCCGTTATACAGGAACTGTGCACATAAGATCGTTTTACCTGCCCCAGGCTCTCCCAGCAATAATACGATACGCCCCTGGGGGAGACCGCCGCCAAGCACTTCGTCAAGGCCAGCGATTCCAGTGCGAGTTCTGGGAACGAGTTTGCTCAAGACCGATCATTGCGATTGGCAACTTGAGTCGAATAAATGATTTCTGTGCAGGACCTACAGGTATCTGTTAAACTGATACAGCGCCGAGTTAACTGGTTTAGCATAATCTGCCTAGCGTCGCATGAAATTTGGCAAACGTTCTCGAATCTGTTTTGGCCCTTCTACACCGTTTTTTGCTGGACTCGTACGAATTCGCCCTCATCAGAAATCTCGTACTCCATCCACTTCGAGAGGTGCCTGACGGGCATTTTGAAAATTCTGAGTGAACGCGCAAGTTGCTGTTGTCCCTCGTCAACCCTGAGTTGGATAACACCATCTACAATGTCCATGGCAGCTGCGACGACGGCTGAATGAAAAGCCTTCCCGTTCAGGTTTACTAGACACAGATATCCAGATTGACGCGCGCGGGCGACCAAGCTATGAAGAAACTCAATTGCAGAGCGAACATCCCTCTTTCGTATAACCGTGTCAAGGGAGTCAACTACGACGAGTGAAACGCCTCTTCTACTAGTCATCTCCGACAATGCGATATTAATTGCCGGTAGGTCTTCTGGAATCAACGCATGTTCTTCAGAACCTTCCAGGCCGACGTTCTTAGAATAGCAATCAATGAAAGTTAGCTTCGACCGTTGGGCGCCTTTCCCGTGTCGAATTGCGTCTACAAGTTGCCTGATGTTATCGGGGAAGTTATCAAACGTTACGTACACGACTTGATTTGTTTCCGTATGCTTCGCAACAAAGTGAGCCAGAAGGTTCTCGTCACCGCAACTTGATTCACTCAGAATCAGGACTGCCAGTGAAGCGGGTAAGCCATCGGGCAGTAGGCCATCGAGAACATCCACGCCAGTAGGGATCCGCTCCTTTTCTGACAAGATCTCCTGAGGAACGGAGGACTCTCCCAAGTCGAGTTGTTTTGAAATTGCGTCCTGAATCTCTTTGTCCCGGCTTGGGCTGAAGGTGTAATATTCTGACCTCTTCAGCAGCCGCAGCTCTAATAGGTCCTCGGTGCACCTTCTCACCTCTGTCAAATCTGCCCCGACCCTGCTCGCCAGCCCTTCCACTGTGTCGGACAGCTCTGGGTCGTTATGAAAGAGTGTCAGTAACTTCACTTTCACGTCAGAATCCAAGAGTCTTTCAAAGAGCTTCGTTGAACGCTTCAATCGCTGGTGCCCCATTATTCGGTTTCCCTAACATTATTGTCCCTCTCCCCTTTGTCTCTATCCCCCGGGGTGTAGAACGTTTTTCCACTCGAGCATTGCGTCGAATGCCATCGGTTCCTCCAGGCAGCGAAACCAAGTTTTTCAAGCAGGATGCTGTTTTTCTTAGTGCGATGTCCATGGGCAAAGTGAACAAGGGACAGAAATGCAGCGTCGTAGGGTGTACTGCCGCTGCTCTCCGGTCCATCTCAACTGAAAAAGTCTCACACAGTGGGCTCAATATTGGGGGTGCTCGCAGAGCTTATCTGTGCAAGACCCATTACCGGGAATTCAAGAAGCTGACGCGGAAAGACCGTCAGCTAGACAAGTGGCGATTCTCAGCCTAATGAAGCTGCGTTCCAGAAAAGAGATGTTCAACCTATGTTAATCTCCTGCAGTTCCCACATGCCACTATGAGTGTTGGATTCTTTGAGGCTTCTATTACTTCATTGCGAATCGTTCGAGTACGAGGTCCGCCAGACGGCTGTCAAGAACCCGGAACCCCTACAGGACAACCGAGCTGGTAAGTTTGAGAATGTGCTTGTGGCCTTTTCGACTATTGAGAAGGAGGATGAACAGAATCCCGGTGAAGTTGTCAGGAAGGCTACTGAATCCATCGCTGAGGTTGCAAGGTCCGTAAACGCGAACCGTATACTGGTATACCCTTACGCGCACCTCTCAAGCAGTCTTGCTTCCGCGGCCGTTGCGATTTCTGTTCTTGAGCAGTTAAGCAGATTTCTGAGCGAGATGAGTTTCGAAGTACACCGTAGTCCGTTCGGATACTACAAGAGTTTTAGCCTTCACTGCCTTGGCCATCCGCTCTCCGAATTATCCAGAACAATTAGGCCTGAGCAGGCAAAGGCGGAACCTGCACCGATCAAGACTTACTATAAGGTTCTGGCACTGGACGGAAAACTCTACGACCCCGAGGAGTACGTGTTCAAGCCTGGCGAAGAGGAGTTCCGCATCCTCGTAGAGAAGGAGGCCCTCAAGAAGGCGTTGCCGGGAGGGGAACCGCGTTACCTCGAATACTGCAAGAAGTTTGGAATCGAATGGGAGAACTTCTCCGACGTAGGCCACATGCGTTACAACCCTGAGGGTGTAATGATCTTTGACCTCATCAGCGAATATTCGTGGAGTGTATTGAGCTCGGTTGGATTACCGATCCTGCAGGTAAAGGGCACGAACATGTTCGACCTAGCCGTCCCAGCCGTGAAGGAACACGCAGACCTCTTCGGTTCGAGGCTTTACCGGCTTGAGGTGGAGAACAAGAGTTTCGTGATGAGATACGCCGCCTGCCACCAGCAGTTTGCAGCCGTGAGGAATTGGACCTTGAGCTACAGGCACTTGCCCTTCGGGACTTTCGAAGTGGCTGACTCATACCGCCTGGAGCAGAGCGGTGAGCTTCTGCTTTCGTTTAGGTTAAGGAAATTGCACATGCCCGACTGCCACATCTACTGCAGAAACCTCGAAGATGCGAAGGAGGTCACCCTCAAATTACATGATAAAATTTACGAGGAAATTGGGAAACTCGGCAGGGATTATGTTTCAGTGTATAACATCACTCAGAGCTTCCTGGACTCACACAAAGATTACGTGATGAAACTTGTGAAGCGGGAGGGGAAGCCGGCGCTGCTCAACTTTGTCCCTGAGGGTATCTACTACTGGGTTCTCAACATAGAGTACCACATAATTGACGAGCTTGAAAGGCCGAGGGAGATCGCAACGTTTCAAATCGATATGGGGAACGCGAAACGTTTCGCCATCTCGTACGTCGATGAGAAAGGTGCGAAACAGTTTCCGCCAATAATCCACACGGCCGTCATCGGCTCGGTTGAACGTTACCTTTTCACGGTGCTAGACCAGTGTGCGAGAACGGAGAAACTGGGAGGGAAACCAAGCCTACCGCTGTGGCTGTCGCCTTCCCAGATTCGACTGATCCCCGTCAAGCCTGAGTTCCTGGAGCATGCCCAGAAACTCGCCGACCAATTGGCCGCTTCACATGTTAGAGCCGACATTGATGACCGAGATGAAAGCTTGGACAGGCGTGTGCGGGATGCTGAGCTTAACTGGATACCTTACGTTGCGGTTGTGGGTAAGCGTGAAGTTGAGACGCAAATGCTCGCGGTTCGGCGGAGGACGGACGGGAAACGGTACAACGTTGGGCTTCCGGAATTGGTGAACGAAATAGTCGGTCACAGTGCGGGTTATCCGGTTATGTCGCAGAAGCTCCCAACCCTAATCAGCCAGAGACCCGGCTACAAGCAATTAACTTGAGTTCCCAGCTGTGTGCTTGTTGGAAGAGCATCAGCCTCGCAAGGGGAACAAATTTCAACTCTTTCAACTCTCTTCAACATCTCGTCATCTGTGGTCTTCCTGATTCTCTTTGTGACCTTTCCGCCTTCTCGCGACATCTAGGAAGATGTTTGCGTCTACAAAGGGCGGTTCATTTTGCATATTTTTCGACAATTGCTTGGGCTATTAGTTTGCTATCGCTTCCACGATTCGGAAGGCTACCAACGAGCTTGAGTACGCTCCTCTCAATTACCATGTTAGGATACTCACGGTTGAACTCGGTTTCCAATCTTCTAGTCCTCTGCTCTTCCGACTCTCTTCTTGTTGGCGATGGATACTCGACTCGATGTAGTTCAGTCTCCAGCCTATGTAGGTACTGTCGCGTCTTCTGGATTCTATGCTGCAATTCAGTTACGCTAGTCATACCCTACTCTGTTACGTAGTTTGTCGTTCAGGATTTAAATATCTTGAAGGCAGCTTTGTTAAAGCTTATATTGTGACCGAAGTTAATTCCGGTTCGAGCTTGAACCTCCATGAGTAAGGATCAAGGTTACGGCTTCGCAATTTTCATAGTATCGCTTATCGTCGCGATCGTGTATCTTCTTGCGTTCTTCGCCCCGTTCGTAGGGCTTCCAGCTTACTGGCATGATTGGGCGATTGGGATACCCGTCCTACTCTTCGTCCTCCTCGTTCTCGTGATCTCAGCTTGGATTGGTTGGACGATGCTTACAACGCCCCCGCCGGCGCCGCTAGACACAGAACCCGTGAGTTCGAACACTCCGGCGAAAAAGCCAAGCCGAAGCAGAAAAAAGAAAACTTAGGCCCGTAGCTGCTTTAGTTTCCTGCACTACCACACGCATTCGGTAGGATAGGTTGTCGAGTTAATCGGTAACTGTTCTGCGCGATTCGCGCAAGCCACTGAAGGTGGGGGAACCTACCCAGCCACGTGGAAGCACCTAGTTGGGGCTGTATAACATAGGCTAGGCATCCCCCGCGGCCTGCGTGCGCACGCTTGGAGGACCCCCCAGGGGGGGGTGACTCAGTTTTCTGAGTCAGACCGGGCCTGTTTTGCTGTTTTTTTGGTAGTGTGGATTATGGTGCGGACTATTCGAGTTGGTTAACCGGTAACTGTTCTGCGCCCGACAGCGGTTGAGGGAGGGGTCGCCTGTTTTGAAGTAAACCATGTTACTCATCGCTAGCCAACTAGGCACGAGGCCCTGCAACTTGGATTATTGTCCCTACTGCCACTATTCCCTCGCCGAAGTTGAAGCGGCCGACGGCACGAAGACGAAGAACTGCATGTGGTGCGTGCAACTGTAACCTATCGAGAATTCCAATTCTTCCTCTGAGAGTAGCGTGATGTCCCGAACTGCGTTGGCGGCATGGAGAATGAATATGTAGCTGGGCGCACAGGGTAGTATTAGGTAGCCTGCCATGACTAGCTTACTAACGATTGAAGAAAAGGAGCTCCTCATGAAGGCTAGTAGGCTGATGGAGGAACTCGTCGAAACCATGGAAGTTAGCGGCGATAAAGAACTGGTGCGAGACATCGAAGACGCGCTCACTGAAGTGAAGGAAGGAAGAACGAGGCCCTTCTTAGAACTTGTAAAGGAGCTTGGTCTTGAAGGCCAAGTTCAGGCTTGAGTTCGCTCCACGCTTCGGGCGTAGACTCAAAGACCTAGATCGACAAACACAAATCAGAATTCTCCGAAGTACATGTGCTTGAGGAAAATCCGCACGCGGGAAAACTTCTCAGGGGCCAATGGGAAGGAAAGTATTCCCTCAGGATCGGCCGTTACCGTGTAATTTACTTAGTTTCAGACGACAAGGTGATTCTGCTCACCGTGGGCCACAGGCGAGCTGTCTATGAATGATGGTGCATGCAAATTTAGACTGTACCTATCGAGAATGATGCGTACATTCTAGCGCTCGCAGTTTCGAAAATTTCAGGGGGAGGACCAACACGGGACGGTTAACTTCTAACTGCAGTTGCTGCGTACGATGGCGGCCTCCCCTGTTTTGAAGTAAACCATGTTACTTATCGCCCCGCAACCCCCTATGTACTGCCCTTCCATTGGTAGTGCCTTGTGCCATGAACGAAGAGAGTTAACGAAACCGGTGAGTCAACATGCGCCGACAAGTTAACAGAACCAACGAAGAAGTACTCGTTACCAGAAAGGGACGAGTAACTATCCCCGTCAGAGTGAGGAAGAAGTATTTGGTCAGGGAGGGTACGCGACTGGAAGTAATCAACTCAGGTTCAGGCATACTCCTGAAACCCAAACCAAGCACAGTCGACTTAGCCGGTAGCGGATCCGAGTGCTCCAGCCCTGGGGAGATGAAACGCCTCCTAGACAAGATGAGGGATTCGCACTGACTGGGTCTAGCTCGTTGAAAAGGTGGTTAATTGATTTCTTTCTTTGAATATCACACTGAATCTGGGAAACACGTCCATTCTGCCCAGAAGCAGAGGGACCTCTTCGACCTGGCTCCAAGCGACTCTAGCGTTGAATTCTGACGACCCAATACGCATTGATACCTTCTTCACGATTATTGAAACGGAAGATTGACTGACTCCGAATATTCTCTGGAGCCTGTCTTCTCTTGTTCGAGTCAGCCCAATCAGTCGGCCAACAGACAGAGGGATCAGTGAGATATCTGCCCCCGAGTCGACATACATCCATTGCGGATACTTTCGCTGTAGGATCACTCTCGCGATGGGGCGGGTGACTACTCCGAAAATGCGCGACTGTTCTTTCAAGTAAGGGAAGCTTATCCGCATACGATAAGCACGAGCGTTTCGCCTTTCGAAACTTTAAGTAATTCAGGTTGGGCCTGCGGATATTTCTTCTTGGCTTCCAACCAAACTTTTTCCGCGTCCCTACCACTAGCAACAATCTCTCTTCTAACTAGGGCGACATATCTGCCTCTATACTTTGAGAAGTCGATGGCCACAAACAACCGTCGCCCCTTCATCCAGATACACTCCTCAGAATATTACACTGGTCCTGCTTAACTGGTTGTTGCTCCGGTCTGGCTTTGTGGAACCCGGGCTGCTCAGGGGGGCATAATCGCGCGGTGACCCTTAGTCTGGGGGGTTTCACTTTAGGCTAGCTCGTAAGACGAGCCCAGCAGGGTTCAATGATTTGACTCATGGCTAGGGTTTCTTGCGAGCCTCGAGTCATTCCTGTATGGTTCGTTTGATCAGCTAACCTTGATTCCGTTAGTTTCACTCACCGCCTTGGGGGTTTATGGGGCCGCGGTAACTGCCTTTACCGCGTACAATGTGGTAAACCCCCGACGTCAGGTACGCCTCATAAATGGACGCCCTGTCGTGTTAGCGGGTTATTGAGCAACTATTCTTGGTGCGCGTTGAAGGTTGCGTTTCTTGTCATCAACAATCTCGGCGTGTTTCTGTAACTCGTAAAAGCCTTGATGATTGCTGCCTTTGAGTCCTTCAACTTGCGAGAGCCAAGATGCAATTATTAGTCGCACCGGTATTCTGTTATGTTGGGCTTAGACCGATGGCCATCACGCAAACGGAGATTCGGAGAGTCATTACGAGATTGGACGATGTGAAAATTGAACTTCTTCGCCTGCGGGCCCAACTCCTGCCCGAAGAGGTGCCAACCCCGTCGATAAGAAGGCGAATAAGGAAAAGTCGGCGGGAGATTGAGAGGGGCCATTATGTAACGCTCACTCAACTGCGAAAAGAATTAGGCGTGTAAGTCCCAGTTTGAGCTGATAATCTCAAACCGTGCAAGAAAGTCGCTAAGGCACATTCCGGTTCTGTTAGCTCTTCGGCACATGCGTTTGAGTTAACTCGTCTGCATCGACTTTCAAGATTACCGTCAGTCACGGATTCCTGTACCATCGCTTCAATTGCAGACGCGACGGCCGCGAACCTCACGGCTCTCGCCTAGCATTCACCAGGCCAGCTAGACCATTTCGCCTAGTCAGGGTTTTACGCTTGGTCAAAGCAACCTATTACCCAACATCGAACCGCTCAGCTTTCGGGTTATGAAACCCACATATCGCTTAATGAGCCGTTTTCATCAACTGATGACGAGACTGCTTACCACACTTCTCACCTTTAGGCATGAGAGGTCACTGAACGCAATGAGCCGACAAGTTAACAGAACCCACATTCCCAAACACTAGGTTGAGAGGATTGTTATTGCCTTCGAGGTGCTTAAGCAGAATCCAGCTCCCGTACCAGAATACGACGTAAAGAAGTTGCGCGGACTGAAAGACCTCTATCGAATCCGAATTGGAGACATTCGCATAGAATATGAAGTAGACTGGGAAGCGAAACGAATTAGCGTCCTCCTAGTCGAGTTCAGACAACGTGCTTACCATTAGCCTAGGATACTCAACAAAAAGCTCATGTCCGCTCTCTCTGCACTGAATATGTCTATTCGACCCCGGGAATATCACTGTCCAGAAGAAGGCCAGCAAACTATGTTACTTCGTGTTGAACGGCATTTTCACTTGTGAGTTGAGTTTTGTTCAAGTTGCCAGATGAAGAAGCCGACCGCGGCGACTGCGAAGGCTATGATGCCCACTTCGTCTAACCGCCAGTTCAGGGGTGGAAGGTTGAGGTGAGAAAATTCCTCGGCAAGCCAATCCGGATGCGTGATCTGTATGGTGATAACGTACAGCCAGACTAGCAGGCCGAAAACGAACATCGTCAATGCCACGGGACGGAGCAGCATACGAGTACGCGCCAAGACGCATCTGCGCATTTAGAAAACTGAGCATACCCTTAGGCCTTTTGAGTCGAGTTGGGTTGCAAATCGCATCATAGAAGATTTCGTGCAATGTTCTATAGCGTTGTATGTGACTGAGGTCGACGACCGTTGGTGACACTTGGTTTACCTGCCCTCCCGGGTTAACACGCGTTTGAGTTGGCAAGATATTGTTCCTCGAGACTGTTTGGTCAGCGATTCCCGAACTGGAATGGGAAACCCCTGAGGCACTAAAGGAGACTTCAGGCTTGGATGAGGGAACGCTGAAACGGGCCGTCGATTTCCTAGTTCGCTGGGAGTTCGTGGAAGTCAGACAATACCCTGGCATGGAGATCAGACGGAAACCAGGCGCAGTCTCCCCAGTTGAAATCGTAAGCGCGCTGCGCTCGATTAGCGACACAGAATCTCCAACGCCGAACGGCCGCGTCCGAATAGCTACGAGAGTTGCCTGCCGGGCCTGCGGGCACAGAAACCTAACCTTAAGCGGCCCCAATGAGGTTGAATGCGCAACCTGCCACGAAAAGCAATGGTTCGCCCTCGAAATTGACAAGGGGGCCATGAAACTTGCAGAAAAGGAAACACCGGTTCGGCTTGGTGCTTTGAGACGAATTCTAGGAAGCTAACGTAGCCCTTTTGCGGCCGTTAGATGAGCGTCTGACCCCTACGCGTGATGTGGAATATCTTAAATTGTTCTATAACTGTCACCACTCTGTTCTATGTGCAGTTACATCGATGATTTCTAGAAAATTAGCCTATATTCTCTAGATAATACTTGCCTAGGACACGGTACTCGGCTTGCATCATTGCCCTCGCCCTACTCATTACAATCTTCGCGGTTCCCGTGCACGCATCGACCCAGCCATCGATTCCTATTAACGGAAGGTTTTCGTCCCTTGTAATCAAAATCTCAATCCCCACGTCCCCAGCCTGGGCGCACGATGTTGTGGTGAACGCGACGGTTGCGTGGAATCTGGCTCAGGTATGGCAGAGTTCAGCAGGCCCAACATACACGTTTGTTGAAGCGAATGACGGGTCCGCGACGGCCAAGGTTAGCTACGACATGCCGAAGGCCTATGCGGGAATTGCGGTTGGGTGGACAAATTACAATTTCGAACCCGGTTCGCGAACGTCAGTTAAATCGACTCAAACATACCTCGACCCGAACGTCTTCAATGCGGCGCAGGCAGGCAACCTAACGGCACGGCAGTACGCCTTTTGGCTGGCTATCCATGAGCTGGGACGAGTTCTCGGTTTAGGAAGCATACTTGACAGTTCGGATATAATGGACCCGATGGCCACTCCAGCCCGGGCCTTGGACCCGCCAATGTTCTCAACCCTAGACCTGTACGCGGTGCACGTACTGGCTTCGGGAAGTGCACCAGCCTTCGTCACACTTCCAAGCGACGTTCAAAATCAAAGGGTTGACGCCAGAACCTTCCTCAGCCCAGCACAACCACAAACCCCGGTGCCTGAATTCCAAAGCTACTATGGAATGATCGCAACAATCTGCACGATGGTTGCGCTCATGATTATAAGGCGAAGAAAGTAGGAAAAGCCCTGGGATTTCCCTCAGCCACTTCTACCTGTCGCGTCGCCAGTTGATGCTCCGATACACGCCGATAACGATGAGGATTGTTGAGATGAATGAATGAGGGCGAGAAGCATCTGGGTACGCTGATGTGCCATAAAACGTACAATGGTGGTTCAGGCATAAAAGACCTGCGGTCAAGCCGAAGCCAGCAGGAATGGAAAACCCAGGCCTCCAACGCCATGCGATCCACGAGAACAGCATACTTTAAGCAAACAAAACCCACGAACGGGACATGCGGGACATGGAGTTCGCTGCGAAGCTATCGCGTTGCATCAGCGGAGTGAGCCTGGGGATAGGGCTACTCGTACTCTTGAATTCACTTAAAATTCCATTCTACCTATACTACCCGCACGTAACGCAAACGATTCTAACTTCAGCCACCTACGACCTCTACTTCTTCCTTGCATCGAGCGTATCCGTTCCGTGCACACTCGTACTCAATAAATCAAAATTGTCCCGGTCAGGATTATTCGGGATTCTCACAATGTGGGCTGCTGCCTTAACCCTCACGGTTCTTGGCGTAAGGTATGCGGTCGTGATTCTCTACGCGACCGTTGCCTTCGGCGTCATTTCGAGCGTTTCAAAGTCTGAGCTGCGCGGACTTGCAGTAGGTGATGTCTTAGTTCCTGCACTGAGCATTTTCGTTCTCATAGAGTCGTCGCCCCTGTACTATTGGGTCGGTGCCGCGCTCAACCCACACGCACAGGTGGGGATGCTATCTCAGGAGCTTGAACTGAACCTCACCTTTTCGCTTTTTCCATTAGCCATTGGCCTAATGCTTCTGCTTCTCTTCTCCTGGATAGCCCTAACAATACGTTTTCGTCGCAAACCACTAGTTATTCGATATGAACCAACAGCTAAGACCAAGCCGAAAATTAGACTGCTGGCTGCATCGTTGGACCTATTCGCAATTCTAGCCATAATCACATTCTTCTACTCGTACCTGGCGGGGCAGGGATGGATTGTTGGCGTCGATTCCTACTGGATATACCTGAACCCGCTCAACGCTCTGGCCGGCCTCACACCTTACCAGGCGTTCGCTACGTCGTACACACACGGATTGTACGTTGGATTCCTTTACCTCATAGAACTCGCAACGCGCATGAGTGCTTTCTCAATCGTGAAATATGCTCCACTAATCCTCGCCATCGCAACAGCCTCAACGGTCTTCCTGGCGATCCTTAAGGGAGGGTGGAACCATGAACTTGCAATCCTTTCAGCAGTATGCACGTTGCTTTGGTTGCCAACGACGCTTGGGATCTACGCGGGAATTCAAGCCAACTGGGTTGCCTACTTGCTATGGATGCTCTTTCTCTCACTTTACTTTCGAAGCGGGGTTTGGAGTGTGATAACATTCGTTGTCGAAGGGTTGATCTCGTTCGCTATTTTGGTAATTCATCCTTGGACTTGGGGAATCTTTTTCACGACGCTGCTGATAACAATCCTCGTTTCCTGGCGCACTCCATGGAAGGATCGGCCAGTACATGGAGCACTGGCAGCGCTCATCATTGCTCTACCAGTGGGTGCAGGAGCTTACGGGGTTCTTCCGAACTTAAGGTATGATTTGATGAATACTCTCGGCCTGTACGCCTCGCCATTTTTCCAGCCAGGTAGCCTGCTGACGTTCGGGGGTGCAATGCAGGAGCTATTCGTGAATTGGACCCCTTTCATTCCGCCCCTCCTCCTCCTCCTCTGCCTAGTCGGCGTCTACAGCCTTTCTGGAAGGCAAGGAGGGGCAAGAAACTATGTGGTGGCCTGGATCGTTACTTGGTTTATTGGGTCAATCCTCGTTGCCCCAACCAATTACAACCCCACCAACCCCGGGTTGAGCGAGACGGGCCTCTGGCGAATGCTGTACGTTTCACCGCTCCCAATCCTCCTTGCCTTAGGCTTAGAGAAATGCCTAGAAATTTCGAAGCGGTGGCAAATCCATAGCTTAGGAGAGAAATGGCCTCTGAAATCACACCTCACCTCTTTGGCGTTGATTGCGGCCAGCGCTGGCCTGTTCCTGTTCGATGACCCACTTGTTAGGTTAGCAATCTTAACAGCCGTCGTTGTTGCGGTCATAGTGGTTGAATTCAGGTTTCCGAGGTATCGGACGGCACGAAGCTTTCTTGCGGTGATTCTGATCCTTCTCTTGGTTAACGCCGCCTTCCGCAGCCTTTACCCCTTACTACTGGACCCGCACAGCCTTTTCGGGCCAGTGGGAGCACAGTAGGCCCCTGTTCTGTATCAAGCCACCATATGCTATATATACCAAAAGCGAGGTGTGTTACGTGATATTAATGCAGGCTCTGAAGCTAACCGCCATAGCTGTGCTCGTACTTTTAGCCCTGCCGATAGTCTCGGTCTTCGGCGCAGGCTATCCAATAGCCACGCCAATCCTTGGAACCACAGGCGCTCCTGCTCTAGCGTCACCTAGCCTTTACTCTGGTGTCTTGAACGTGCTTTACGCGGATGGAGCACCAGTCGTGCTAGCCTCCAATCATATAACGCTGAACGTGTGTGGAACCACAGGATGCGTGGACGTTACCTCGACATTGAAGCAGACTGCTCCTGGAACATACACTTACACGTTCACACCACCATCTCTCACCGGAACCATCACCATATACGTTACAGCAGGCGACCTGGCCGATGACAACGGAAGAATCTTCCCGAGCGTCGATACCTCGATCGGCACTTACGTCTCCCCAGCTTCGAGCACATCAAGTTCAAGTCAGGCGTCAGGCACCACAAATCCAATTCCAACTCAAAGTCCTATGGGAGCACAATCACCTGAGTCGACTCAGTTAACAAAGCAGGCTGTTACCACGACGGAACCTAAGCAGCAGTCTCCCATCTTACTAGTCGTTCTGAGTTTGATTGTTCTCTTAGTTGCAGCCGTAGGCTTAGTGGTGTATCCGACGCGATTCACCTGACTCGGATTCTAGCGTCGTTCAGGTATGTGTTTCGAATTTCATAAGCCAGAGTCTCTGGATAACTTCTAGGTATGTCAACGTCCGACTTCAGGGACGACAGATTGTACCTGCGTTATTTCACAGGAACTGCTTAACCCTTTCATAGGCAGTATCTGCAGAGATAGAATGTTGCAGGGAGTTCGACCGTGTCACTCAGAGTGGTGGAATGAAGTTCCTCAAGCCTTATATGGAATCCTGACGACTGATTTCTTGAATCGCGAAAATAATGATTGCGGAAACCGAAGCGACGTTCGCTCCAGCTTCCGCTAATTTTGTTTCGCCGGACTCGATTAGTGATAGGCTTTGAGTGACCCAATTGGCGCAGCAATCGTCGGAGCAGGTCAATTGGGAAGGGAACTTGCAGCTGAATACCTTGCTGCTCAGCAAAGAGGAAAGGTCAGTCTACTCAAGATATGCGATGGCTCTATCGCAGCATTAGGAGCCTTGCTCATAACCAAAGAAACGTCTTCCATTAAGCAGGAGATGCTGACACAAGACGTTCATGATATACTGGACAGCCCTGACATCGCAATTGTCCATATAGCTACACCGACCGAATCGCACTATGAGCTGGCGGAGATGGCGCTAGGGGCGGGCAAGAATGTTCTAGTAGAGAAGCCAATGACATTAAGCTCACATGAATCCTATCATCTAGTGGACCTTGCAAAAGAAAGGGGCCTGTTGATTGAAATCAGCCACCCTATTAGATTTAACAGGGCGCTGCAGGTTGCAAATGAAATGCTTAACGGCGGAGAGCTGGGGAAACTCTACTACGTCAAAGTCCATTGGACAGACCAAAATTCGTTTCCGGACGAGGATGTAACTTTCGACCTAGGGCAGGACCCACTCGATATTCTCAATCTACTTCTCGGCGCATGGCCCAAGGACGTGAGCGGTGTTGGAAGAGCTTACAGAAACTCCAGCGCACACAACGATGTCGCCTACATTTTAGCTGAATATCGCGACAACATCTTTGCTCACATCGAACTCAGTTGGCTACATCCACGCAACGTTAGGGAAGTCACAATCGTAGGTTCCGAGGGATCTTTGAAAGTCGACTGCCTGCGCCAACTGCTAGTCCAGCACTCAAGAGATGCGAGCTTCCAGATTCCACTCACTCCCAGCAACGCCATGATGTCTCAAATCGAGAACTTTGCAGACCGGGTCGTACGCGGAGACTGCGCCATCGACCTTACGGGACCTCGAACCCTCGAAACTCTCGAAGCCATCAGCAGATCAGTTTCGGAGAGGAAGTTAACTACCGTTGCAAACCTGAAATATCAAGAAATATTAAATGAAATAATAAAATAAAATATCAAGAAGAAATGCTTCAGCTAACTCAAGACGCGAAGACAAACGTCGACTACGACTTAAGTGTTGAGAACAAAGCGCGCTAGGTCTTTCTCTGATCGACATGATTATGCCTAGGTAGAACTACAGAAGCGAAGGTACCATCGTGGCGAAGTTCCCCGATTTGATAGGTCGTTTTACCATGTGGTTGTTTAGTTCAATAACGGAACGACCCGGCCTGTTTAAGCCGTTTTGTGATTCTGGCTTCCGCACGTTTGATGAGGAGTGAGAGCGATCCAACCGTGAGGGCTTGGCCGGCGCCGAACAACAGAACCGCTGCAAGCAGAGCCCAACCACTATGGAACACCCCTCGCAGCAACCACGTCAACCCCGCCCAAATCAAAATCGTCAGACCGGGTACGAATGCGAAGGCAGCAATCACCGAAAAAATGAAGACCGGGTTATAAATCCTAGTCCAGATCAGGACCGAATAGATGATTTGAATACCGTTCCTCCAAGTTGATAACTTCGGTTCCCCCAATCTAGCGCGATATTCTATCGGTACCTCTGTAACCTCCCCACGCAACGCTGTCTGAGCAATAATTTCCACGTCCACGTTAAAGCCGCCGCTATGCAAGTCAAGCTCTTTTGCAGACTCGGTTCTTAACAAATACATGCCCGAGCAAACGTCGGATAGTGCGGTATCAAACATCAGATTGAAAGATTTCGAAATAATGCGGTTTCCTATTCTGTGAAGTCGACTAATGTTTTCTCTTCCACGGACGCCCACTATTTCGTCGTAGTTATGGGCATGGTCAAGGAATTTTTGGATGTCGGAGGCGGCGTATGTATAATCGCCGTCCATTGCTAGCATGTAAGGTGTTGGGACGAGATCTATCGCAGTCTTGATAGCCCCTGTCTTACCCATCCCGTGTTGTTGAACGACATTCACGCCTTTGCTTTTCGCTATCTGAACGGTGTTGTCTTTTGAATATCCGTCGACGACTAAAATGTGCGGGTATCCACTACTGGTCAATTCATCTAGGACCATTCCTATGGCCTTTTCCTCGTTGAGAACGGGCACTACCACGGTAACGTCGTCCTTCGCAACCGGTCTTGATGAAAGTAATCTCGAGATTACACGGTCTCTTGCTGGACGATTTATTGGAGGCTCCGTTTCGAGCAAATTTCCTCACATCAACCCTTACGATTTACGCTATAGGGTTTATGGCCGTTCCGTACAGAAAACTTGAGCAGTCTGGACGCTTAGAGGGCTTAGATTGCTTCCATTCCACAAATGTGGCTTCCACACCTAGAACATGACCCCCTGACGCTTCTAGTCTCAATCTCACGCACCGTCGAGTCGTGTGCTGATTTCAATTTATGAAACTCTGTATGCTTGCACCCGAATTTCTCCCAGTTTGGGGGGGCGTTGGAACCTATATTGTGGAATTGATTCGACACCTTCCGCGAAGTGTGGAGGTTCTCGTGCTTGCTCCATCAAGAGAAAGGATAGGCAAGAGAACGCAAGAACAGCTGACTACGATTTCGCTGACTTTTTCCCGGACGATATTCATGTTGATTTGATTAGCCCGGCTTCAGACACTTTCTTTTACAATGCTCCCCTTTATACGCCTGTCTCAAGTTTGTAAGAAGACTAGTCAAGGACAAGAACGTCGATTCGATTCCCTCACATACTGCTCACATGCCCGATCTTTTCATGCCCCTCAGGCGGGTCCGAATGTCCAGTCTGACGACTGTACATACTACTATCGCTGGTCAGCGTCGAGGGACTGCGGCGTCAGGTTGAGGTTTGAAGATCTTGAGTTCTCCGAAAAGGCAATTGTATTAGACAAGCGATCGCCGATTGCGGATATGCAACCATTTTCTTATGACCGCCCCAGCCAAGACGCCGATCGAGAATGCTGCGATACACAACACGACCGGGACGGAGCTGAGGCTCCAGGGAGTGTAGGTGAGAATCAAGCCGATTAATGGAATGATAGCAAGGCTCAGACCTATACTCAGGACAAATCGCTCAAGTGAACTCTTCTCTTTTCTCCCTGGAAATAGAAGGTGTAGAAGGGCGTATCCAGGCAAGAAAAATAGAAGAATCGACCCCGACAACCATCGTATGACTACGATCGGAAAAAAGTCAGGAACAAAGAGAACAACACTAGTTGTAAGAACCGTTGCGCCCAACGCAGTCCAGAACCACAAGGAGAGAATGGGGGTACGAAGATAGTCCCAAGTAGACGTAATATCGCGCAACGGCTCTTGGAGCATCAACGATCCTTCAGTTTCCATCTCCTTGACAATTTGAACCACTTCTTCTTCACGAATGTCAGTTTCTGCCATCGCCATCTCAGCAAGTTGTTGTACTGTCGCAGGATGTCTCGATTTCAAAATGTGCTCAATCGCTTCTCTTGGAGACCGATGCGAATCTGACTGTGTCTGCAAGTGGAAACTGCCGTTTTCTCGTAGGGAGTTAACTTGCTTATAATGACTTAATGTGATAGGATACGGAAGGACCAGACAAATGGTAACAATACATCTTCGTGAGCCACAGTAGACGATGCGCCCAGAACTCGTCCACAGTAACGGCTAACTTTTTGTAAGTATAAATACGATAGCTACCGGAAAACCACGTGCGCTAGCTGAAGCCGCTAATGAGAATCGCTGGAGAGAACAAGTGGTTAACTATGATTCAGAACGAAAGCGCTCAAGGTTATCGGAAGAGGCAAGATTCATACAGGTGAAGCTAATTTGGTAAGTCAATCTACAGTAATCGTACTCATAATTCTCATAGTGAGCGTAGTAGTAATTCATCAGCAGCTTTCTAGTGTAAGAATTCAATGGACCGGTGGAGTTCCTCAACTTATTACCTCCACGATATCCCAGACATCTACGCTAACAAACATAATAACTCAAACCTCAACATCTACTGCTTACTTCTCCTCTGCCCGTTCAGTATTTGCTAAAGGATTGTTCATCAGTAGTCAATCCATATTAACTGGACCAAGTTTTCCACCTTCGTTTAGTCAATTAGTTGCTGCTCACTTCACAATCGTGGGGACAGACGGATATTGGGAAAACAGCAATAATCTTCGACAATTATCAAACTGGTTGGCAACAGCACGATCCTATGGTCTCAAAACTTTTGTGTTCCTAGGAAGAAACAATTATTCAGTAACCCTGAACGGCCTGCCTGAAGCACTTAGTATGAATCCTGATTTCATCATAAATGATGAACCGATCTCAAGCGGGGCTTGGTCGCAAAGTCAACTGCAAAGTTTTGTCATTACGGCGGAGCAAAGTAACTCACATATTGGAATCATAATAGATGAGTGGGCCAGTTCCGCTTTGTCAACTGACTACGCATTATTTGGGAGTGATCTTCGAGTGTTCATGGCCGAAGACGACTACAATCATCAATCAATGATTAACTATAACGCACAGCTTGCGGCCCAATATGGAAAGCCAGCAATCACTTGGCTCATGATGTCAAATTGGGAGAACACTTCTTCAAGTTTCGACTGTTACTCTAATTTCGACAGTTGGCTGAATTACGGAGCACAACAAGACGCAAACGTACTCTTTTACCTAATCGACCCGCAAGGGATTTGGCAAGCTAATTGGGCTAAAGTAGCGGCATTTTCTAGCTGACGAAAAGTAACAGCATTTCTTGGCTGACGAGAAGGTACCGTTTCCCTACAAATCACTCAGATGACCTTATGAAGTGAACAACTCGCGCCCGCTGTGGGTTGAAATTTACTGTTGTGCCATGTCCAGCTAGGGGTTCGATGAATATTGAGTCTTCCAAGGCTATTAAGAGATGTGCCACTCCAGCCCTGACACGTACAATATCCATTGGACCAGCAGTTACTTGCCGTTTTCTCCTCAAGATAGGGTCCATAAGCTCGAAACGAATCCTTCCTTGCACTACTAGATGGAAAGTTTCACGGCTATGGTAATGTCCTCCACGCAGGCTCGTCTCGCGCATTTCGACGAACGAGTACTCCCTGTCGACGAGCGATGCTCTGAAGATTAGGCCTCTGCGGTCATGACCGATCTTCGTCAAATGCGACTTGGAGTACAGTTTCTGCATTCAGCACAACTGCAATAGGCTGTTGATGATGTGGTATTTATCGTCAACAGTCACCTTGACATTCCGTATGCAACGACGCGACACGACAGTAATAAGCCAGACCATGCGCCATCTACACGTAACCCGTATCAGGAGAGCAACTTAACCACGTCAGTTCTTGTGACCGGAGGAGCTGGATTCATAGGATCCCACCTGGTGGAAGAGCTAGTTTCGGAAGGCAACAAAGTGAGCGTACTCGACAACTTCTCCAACAAGCAGCCAAAAACACCAGGAAATCAGTTCGAACTCATCGAGGGTGACGTATGTGATCCACAGAACGTGCTCGACGCCACTAAGTCTGTAGACGTTGTGTATCATCTGGCTGCGGTGTTAGGTGTCGAGTATGCATATCAACATCCTATTGACACTCTTGAAGTGGAGATCATGGGAACTCGAAACATCCTAGAGGGGATGAGAAAGAACGACGTAAAGATGGTCATCTACGGCTCATCTTCAGAAGTCTACGGAGAACCATCATCGCTTCCTATAGCTGAAACCGACAGGACATCTCCTAAGTCGACTTATGGCGTCGCGAAGCTAGCCGGAGAGAGATATTGCGAAGCCTACCGACGTGCATACGGAATCGAATACGTTATCCTCAGATACTTCAACGTCTATGGACCAAGACAAGACGACCGATTTGTTATACCACGATTCGTTCGTGCTGCCTTACAAGGAGCTCCGTTAGAGATTTATGGAGACGGAAATCAAGTCCGAGACTTCACGTTTGTGAAAGACGCAGTTAGACTTACCTTGACAGCAACACAAGTAAGTCGGGCGAAAAATCAAGTATTTAACGTGGGAACCGGTGTACCTACAAAAGCATCTGAACTCGCGGACCTCATACTGAAATTATCAAACTCTAAGTCGAGTATAGTGCTCAAGAATTTCGACAAATCGAATCGTCCCAGAGAAATCGAAATCTTCAACCGACTCGCGGACATAAACAAGGCTCAACAACTGGGCTATAAACCACAGACACCGATGCGCGAAGGAATAGCCGCAACAATCAATTGGATGCAGACTCGGTAGGACAGAGATGAATTCCCAATGAAAATGAAAGACGTTGACCTCGAAGACAGGGTGTGCATCATAGGCCTCGGATACGTAGGGTTGTCTCTTGCCTGCGGAGCAGCCCAAGGTGGATTCCACGTCCTCGGATTTGACACATCTGCTGAAAAGGTCGATGCCGTGAAGGCTGGAAGAAACCCTCTCGAACACTTAGTTGCAATCTCACATTCGGAAATCAAGTCACTGGTAGACTCAGGCTCTTTACAGGCCTCCCAAGATACAGGGGTCGTGGCAAATTCACGTGTGAAGATAGTCTGCGTGCCTACTCCAATGTTCGTAGACAGACGACCAGATTTGGCCATGATCAAAGAAGCATCTTCGCTAATAGGACAATCCATCAACGAGGGAGACATAGTTGTGAACGAAAGCACAGTCGCCCCAGGCATGACTAGAAATATTATCGGGCGAATCCTAGAAAGAAAATCGCACTTGGTCCCCGGTCGTGATTTTGCTCTCGTAGCCTCCCCTGAACGCATAGACCCTGGCAACACAAGCTTGGCTATGTCGGAAATACCGAAAGTCATAGGGGGGATAGATCAGAACTCAACCGAACTCGCTCGTCAGCTCTACTCACATTTCGTGAAGCAGCTGGTCCTCGTCTCCTCTCTAGAGGCAGCTGAGGCAACTAAGATGCTTGAGAACTCCTATCGTGCACTAAATCTCGGGCTCGCGAATGAATTCGCACGTTTCTGTGACTCCACTGGAATTGACGTGCTTGAAGTCATAGGTGCGGCCGCAACGAAATGGAGCTTTCATCCACATTACCCTGGAATAGGCGTCGGGGGACCTTGTATTCCAAAGGATCCGTATTATCTTATTTCTGCGGGTGAAGAGTCAGGAACCCCTTTCAACACGCTGTGGAATGCTATGCTCTCCAACGAGAGGATGCCATATTTTGTCTACGGCCTGATGAAAGAAGCATGCGCTTACATCAGGAAAGACACCGTGGAGACACGCGTAACCATCTTCGGCCTATCCTACAAAGGTGGGGTAAAGGATTGCAGGGACAGCCCCGCAATCACATTTAACCAGATTCTCGAGAGGGAAGGTATCAAGAATATCAGAGTCTATGACCCACTGTTCTCAAATGAAGAAATAGAACGCCTGGGAATGACACCGTTTGATCCTACCCGTGAATCCTGCGACATCATCGTCATAGCAACCAACCATCCTCAATTCGAGAATTTTCAATACGAACGAGTGGGCAGCCTCAAAGCGATAGTTGATGGCAGAAACATTCTATCCGGAAAACACCTCACTATTCCAACATTCGGAGTAGGCAGATCTTCGATTCCAACCCCATAAAATGCAGATGACAATGCAGAGACGCTCAAGGATCACCTTCCTACTCGCTGCTTACCACCTCCTGATTTCCGAGCGGTACGACAATCGTTGTTGCGCGTTTCGTGAGCGTCCCGTTACAGAGACCCAGAGCAAACTATCTCTCCAGTTTCTTGTCGAAATCGTGATAGAGCTCACTCGGCACAGCGCCGGACGATGTTAGGTGATTCCCCTCCCCAACATGTTGATGAATCGAACAATTGTCTCCCAACGCATCAAACCAGAATTGGCAAGAATAGCCAAGAACGCCCGAATGTCCAGAGGATTTATGGATAGGCATTTTGCTGTCCATTGTCGAGATTGCGCTCTCTTTCCCAGTGCAGCGTATGCAAAAGCGATTTGTCCGCAGATACGCGCAAATCCCCGCGGTTCTTGTTGAAACTCTGGGTACTTTTCTATGAGATATGACAATGCAGCGATGGTGATCTCCCATCGTGCTGCTTTCTGCATCATCGACCAAGCTCCTGGATGCCAATTTATTCGTACCAAGGGCTTTCTAACAGTGACAAACCTGCACCGACGTGAAGCCCGCAATATCCACTCGTAGTCGGCGCAGTAGCCGGATTTGAGAGCATCATTCTCGTCAAGTGGGCCGACGTATTCGAAAAACGTTTGTCTCCTCATCGTAAGAGTGCTCGGATGCACCTCCGTGTAACGCGATCGAAGAAAATCTCTGAAAGTGAGAGTTCGATTAGGAGGCAACCGAGCTATTGCGTGACCCTCGTAGCAAACATATATCCCGCATGTGGCTACTACGGCAACGTGATTCGCTAGGGCATCTATTTGAAGGCGTAACTTTCTCTCTAACCATTCGTCGTCGTCATCGCAAAAAGCAAGAAACTCTCCCCTTGCAGCCATAGCTCCCGTGTTTCTTGTACCACTAGGACCAGCAGCACGTACATTAGTCAATATTCGGAGAAATCGGCCATCCTTTGTCTCCACTGAAGGAACCACCGGCTTGCTTCGATCAAATACTACTAAGCACTCGATCGGTCCAGGATAGTCCTGACCGAACACACCATTAATTGCCCTACACAGCAGAGTCTGCCGTTCTCGACTCTGCGTCGGTATCACAACGGAAACTAGGGGCCAAGACATAACATCTACTCAACCCAATGGCTTGTGAGAATTGATCTTCTGATCAATAATCATCTTCGTGGGCATCGAAATTAGAGATACGATTTCAGATTCAATATAGCTAGCAACTTTCTCGGGCGTGAACCTCTCTTCTACGATCATTCTTCCTGCCTCATGATCAAAGTCGCTTCTTGAATTAGCGAATTCACATATTCCGTCAGCTATCGAACGTGGGTCTGTTCCTTTAAGGAAAATCGCCACCGGTTGGTTACCGATTATCCATCTGTGAGCGGGCAAGTCAGAAACGATCAACGGCTTGTTCATCGACAATAGCTCAAGCACCTTTATCGGGCATTGATAGCGCCACCATATATTATCCGGAAGAGGGACTATACCTACGTCGCAAGCTGCGATGTAGTTTGGAACCTCCGTATTGGCAACTGGTCCTCGAAGTTTCACAATTTCACCTAAACTGTTCTCACGCACGTACTTAGAGATGGCCTCTTTCTGAGGTCCGTATCCTAAGAGAACTAAGACTGCCATGGCAGACTCTTCTTTTAGAAGTCTAAACGCCTCAACAAGTTCAATTATTCCTCTTCCCTTTGAAAGCCATCCATGATACAATACGCTCAATCGGCCCGCCAATCCAAGCTCTTTGCGCAGGAGTTCAACTCTCTTTTCATCTACAAAACCAGCAAACTCTGACTCGACAACGTTGGGCCACACAGCGATCTTACTGCCCGATAGTCGATACGTATTACGATAGAGCTCTGCCAACATGGGCGAAGAAAAGAATATTTTGTCAAAAAGCACCGATGCCAGTTTCATTGAGAGAGCGTCATGGAAAGAAACCGCCATATTGCGTAATGCATTTTCTTCAACTACCACGTTAGTCTCAATGTGAAGCAGCAATATTGGATTACGGCTGAACAAACGCCGAAGAAAAAGGACTGGGAAAAGCAACGGCACGGAGTTGTAATCAAGAATGATTACGTCTGAGTGTGAGATTGCTCTGAGGACGCGCCACAATGCGGCAATTTCGAAAAAGATCAAAGAAAAGACGGGAGATTCCTTAGGAATTCGAATGAGCTCTAACTTCAGACCGGACACTTCTCGCCGTCCTGCTGATTTGTGTGGTACTGCTGCCAGAAATGTCACTTGATGTCCTAGTCTCGCCAAGGCCGCGAGTGGCTTGAAGGTCGTACTTTCACGGGATAGATCTGTTAGCCCGACAACCGCATATTTCACCACCAATATTCGAAGAGGTTGATGGCACATGACTCAATCATGCCTCTAATTCTCCATCCGCGAGGCAGATGCACAATTAGGGACGACATATAAATCACTTCCAAGTAGATTTGAGACAGGAAGTTCACAATTATCATGATCAGATTTCGTGACGCGATTCTAGCAAGCATACTAGTCAGCTGGTGAATCCGATGGTCAGGCTTTCGGATATGACCGGCTACCAGACGGACAAGAGTGTGAAATATCTCAAGGTCTACGAAGAGTACTTCGCGCCTTTCAAAGATAAGGAGATCACGCTCTTTGAGCTTGGTGTTTTCAAGGGGGGCTCGCTGTTACTTTGGCGAGACTATTTTCAAAACGGCCATATCGTGGGATTAGATGCCAATCCCGTCGACATTCACGACTCGACTGGCAGAACTCACATTTACCGCGGTCTGCAGCAAGACACCGCGCTTCTTGACCGCATTTCTCTCGAAATGGCTCCTCACGGTTTCGATGTGATTGTCGACGACGCTTCTCATCTGGCTGATCCTACACGGATCGCCTTCTGGCATCTCTTTAACAATCATTTGAAGCCTGGAGGAATATATGCTATCGAAGACTGGGGTACAGGATACTGGCAGTCCTGGCCAGATGGAAGATTTTTTGATCCAAAAATCCCGAAGACGGATAACAGCATAGTGGAGCGAATTTGGCGGCTAGAGGGAGGTAAGCGCAGTCTCCGTAAACTCTACACCTTGTTTTGTTACGTTGCTAAGCCCTACTCTCCGAACCACAGTTATGGTATGGTTGGATTTGTCAAACAATTGGTCGATGAATGTGGCATGGGCGATATCACAAAACCAGGCCGTGGTATCTCCCCCTACCGTCCCTCTAAGTTCCGAAAGATGCAGATTTCACCTGAGGTAGTAATTGTGGTCAAGACCGACTCTCCTCCATAATAGTCGCCTTGGTGATTGCGAGATCCCGTTTGTCTTAAGCGCCCTAAGCAGTTCTACGGCTTGCTAATCTGTTCAAGATATCATGGGGTGGCATCAAACAGCTAAAGTAATTAGTCCTAGTTCATTTCAGCTTTCGATTATCTGGCGAAGCTTTGACTGCTCGGTCTGAGAGGACTTAAAGTGCACACAAACCTCTTTGCACGTATACCGCCTTTCTTCTTAGTCCTAGCAAGAGATCGAACCCACTTACGCGACAAGCTTGACGAACTTGCAGCTCTAGGGGTTTCCAGATTCTTGGTTATTTGTGGCGAGAGAGTGAACCATCCTAGGGTACGATACCGAAAGGCAGTTGGAAAATGGGATGCGATAAACTTTGGAAGTAAGTTCGTACCTTCAAACGCCCAACTAATTGTGCTCAATGATGTCGACACAAGTATTTACTCGCTTGACAAAGCTCTCTTGCGTTCCCGTGAAGCTGATCTAACATACTGTGGAGTGAAGGTCGTAGAGGGCCCTCAGAGAGAATTCTACAAGATACTCGATCATGTGAGGCGTAGACTTCCCGTGGCCGCCAGCGGTGAACTGATTCTAATCAATAGACGAGTCTTCAATCACTTAGTCCCAATCCCACCATGTACAGCTGAAGACACATATCTTATGTTTAGGGCACTCGAGTTGGGCTATCGCGTGAAATTCTGCCCGGAGGCCTACGTAATGACTTCCAGAACACGTTCACCCGCAGAGGAACGAGTGTATAAGGCAAGAACAATGCTCGGCGTATACCAAGCATTGAAGTTTGCGAAGCCACCACCTACTGTACGGGCGTTCTACATGTTTCTACCGCTAATCGCGCCACTACTGGCAATAGGAGGTAGTTCTGGGAGGTCGTGGACAATTGGCATCGAGCAAGCGACAGCAAATCACTTCATGAAACGATATGAAACGAAGTTCTAGCATTGAGTAATGAAACACACAGTGGTTGGATATGATCAAATACCTTCAGGACAAAGGCTATCAAGAATCATAGCCATAACAGAATGTCTTTCCTGTAGAGTAAATGCTACCATTGCTTGTGTGGTAATAGAGTGCGACCTAACAATCAAGAATGGAGTCGGGCGCGCTCTAGGATTGGTTATGCTCTCCTTCCAATCGGCCTGTTCTTGATCAGCGTAGCGTGGTTCAGGAATTTTCCTGTGGCCGTAGAGTCACGAGCGAATTATCTCTATGATTCAATTAGCCCATTCTATTGGATTGGTCTCTCAATCGCAAATATTGCAATCTTCCTGATCGCTAGCAACTCCAAACATATGTGGGAGCGCTTCGTCTGTGGGATCGTTTTCTTCATCTGCACGTATTCGATCACTTTTTTCTTCACGTTCCCGTTCGGACCGGATGCGAATTTCTTCCGCGGACTCACTGAGAACTATGCGTCTAACGGAGTGTGGAATCTTTACTATCAATGGCCCCTGCTTTTTATTCTTGGAACAATTGCGTCACGAGTTCTCGATGTTCCGATCTCGATGGTTTGTACCATCCTATTTCTCACTTGGAACGTAGCTTTTGTAGGTGGACTCTTTTTGTACTCAAGTCAGAACAGCCCAGTGAGAGACTTTCTATCGATCGTGGCATATGCTATCGCTGCCAATCCTTACATGCCATGGCAGTTCTCTGCTCAATCGTTCGCCCTCACGCTTCTGATAATTTGCCTCGTCTTTATGACCGGCAAGGGAGTGCAGTCTCGGATCGCAACGCTCATAGTCTACGGAGCATTAATGTTCACGCACGCCTTCCTTCCTGTTTTTGTTGTATTTACCGCACTTATAGCGAGCATTAAGGACCGATGGTACTTGAATTTGGCACTGATCTTCTTACTGCTATACGCAGTGTACGTTGTCTTCGAAACACCGGTAATGATTTCGATGGCAATTATCCAGTATTCGCAGCTGTATCTCGAGTACATGTTACAGGGCAGGTTGACACTAGCCGGACCGGTATCTTCGATTGACGCGCTCGGTAGAGCGGTTTCGCTTTTTACTACGATTTCGATGTGGGCACTTCTAGGTTTTGTGACTTATTACTGCTTGAAACACTACAAGTTACGTGTCATTGATATTTCGGTGCAAGTCTCCTCTGTAGTCTATGCCATTGTCGGAGTGATAGGCTGGAGGGCCCTCCAGATACTCTTCATCCCGACCACCCATGCCCTGAGATCGGTGTTAGTAAGTGCCACGGCACGCAAATTCCTGCTTGTGTATTTTCTCCTGGCGCTAGCAATTTTCCCAGTGGCCTTACTCCATAGAACTTACAACGTGGAATCATACATGTCCTTTAGAGAACAGCATGCAGCCGATGTCATCTTCATCTCCACCTTCCAAGCGGATCCAAATGGTGAAAATTACACCATGCTGCTTCGGAACCGTGTATATCAGTGGTTGGATTCCAAGTCGAATACGAATACACACTTTATCGATGAGTATGCTTCACCTCGATTACTGAAAGGTGCTGCATGGTTCAAGATTATCTTCATGAGCCCCGAATTTGAGAAAGATCTAGTCAACATAGCAGGACTGTCAAATAGCGAATTATCGCAAATGGAGGGAAACACGGTGGGATTCTCAAGAATTTACTCGAACGGACACGTAACAGTTCTGCTCAATCCAAATGCTACAGCATTGCCTCCGTAGTATCGGATATGAACAGCCAATCCTCAGCCTGCACGACTAGATCGGTGCTCACGCCGTTGAAACTGCTAAGGCGTTGAACCAGAGCTGAGTCCATACAGACTCTCTAGTGTTCGCAACATTCCATGCGAAGGAAAGCTGGTCAACATTCTGGTCGTAGAACCATAGTTCGAATACGAATCTGAAATTAACTCCTAACTTTGTTTCAGCCAAATCGCCCTTAAAACTAGCTTGGTTGATCGATAGCTCATTCACGGCTGTAATGTTACGGGCTTCCGTTATGACATTCGTCATTACCCAGTTGAATGGAAATGACCAGGTTTGATTTGAGATTAGAACATGCGTGAACTCAATTAAGGAAGAAGAGGGGCTAGGGGTGCCCGTTGTTTCATTTGGGCTTGCCATTGTGGAGTTCAGAAGTTTCACTCTCACAACCACATATTCAAGGGAAGGCATATGATTGTATACGTTAAGAGTCCAGTTGACTGGTTCGTTAACAGTAATGTTCGGATTATCGTTGGGATAGTAATGTTCTGCCAAACCATTTGATCCCAAGATCCACATTGCGAAGAATCTTTCAGGCGGAGGAGCGTTCAGCATTACGTACGCTCCACTTGACACAATCACTGTGGCAAGTATCGCAAAAACAATGACATAGGTAGAATTACGCGTTCTCCTTCTCAACAATCCTCAACTCGAAAAGCTTAGCTCTTTCATACCGACTCCAAGAGCGGAGCACTGCGTAGAAGCAAATCGTCGATATAGCGACGATGATTGGGATCGTTGCAACAGTATAGATAATCTTGTTGGATGACTCAACCGACGCTTGATGCGCCGCGGATGGTGCGCGCGCCAATACGTCCGAGATAAGTGACCTCGCTTCACTCTCCAAAGCCGTTGCCTGCGTCACATTTCCACTCGACTGTGAAACTCTTGATTCTTGAAGGAGGCTCAGCGCCTTGTTGAGTTCGTCAACTAACGCTGGCGCTTGGCCCCCAAGAGCGTAAACGTTAGCCACCTGACTAAATGCCTGAAACGTGAGACTATCGAGGGTATTCGTTTCCTGGGAGTTCGCAAGAGGCGCAGCCATACTAGTTAGAGTGATAACTGAGAGAGCTATAATCAGAGTCTCCACATTCAGCACCGAGAATTTCTTAGGTTTCGTACGGTTCATCTAATTCCGCCCTTATTTCAACGACTAACCTGAGCAACGATTGATTGAAGTAGAATTACCTGATAAACAACACTACCTAAGAATACGGCAACAAGAAACAAAGCAGCGATGCGCAGACGCCGACGATTAAGCGTCACCATACCAGTCCTCGAATAGAGAGGTGATAAGAATTCAGACGTGGTCACAAGTATTACTGCCATTGCTGCAGCCCATAGGCTCAAACTACCCAGCGATAACGGAATTACAGGAATCTGTTGGGATAACACCATACTCAAGCCGGTAACAGGGTTTCCCGAGGTTGAGTTTGGTCGATGGGAATTTACATACGTATAATCTCTATAGATTACAGTCCAGCCGAATCGTAGACCAGGCGGAAGCGTCGTCGTGAAAACTACAGTGGGCTTTGAACCTGCTCGCACGCTCTGGTTAAGAACGATTGCATTGATACCCACCGTATCAATGATACCTCCACCCTGCGGAAGAGTCACGCTAAATGAACCTGGAATGAAATGATAGCCATCATTGAACGTTCCCCAAGAGGACTCCTGCCAGGTGAACGCAAAATTGCCTGTATCCCACCCACCTAAGCTCACCAACGAGTACAAAACGTCAAAACTCAATACAAATGTGTAGCCATCATGACGCGGAGCCCCCAGATCAACTATAAAAGTGTCCTGGAGTGTCGTGACATTAAGTTGGCGATGTGAGGCATATTCATGGGCAGTTACGTTGGCAGCATACCATAAGCGCACAACGTAAGAACTCCAAGTCCCATTATTGGGATGAATCACGACCATTAATTCTCCACGCACTCGCGGAGGTGCCGATTGCAGGATATCAAACTCCCAATAATTATCCTGAGTCACAACTGGAGTGACAGAAAAGTGGTCTGAATAGAGTATGGCTCCTCCTGCCTGCAGACTCACTGTCCACAGCCCGGGTTGCAGAGCTGCGCTAGTATGTGCTAGCGGTAAATAGGATATGAAGGTACATGGTGAGACGTCGCAACGGACTTGTTGAGTATCATTCTTGAACGATTGCCCTTCCGGATTGGACCACACCCACGTGAGGTTTGCACTGGATACTGCCGCCGTAACATATGCGAAGACGACACGATCATCTTGTGTGAAACTCGAGGTATTATTAGCTACAAAATTACCATTTTTTGTCCAGGTTAGTTGTTCTGTCACTCCATGATCATAAATAATAATGGCGACATTAGAAGCGGCGCTGACTCGAGAAACATTCGCAAGTTCCATCATCAATAGTACTAGTACAACGATCAGCAGGCGGCTCGTGACGCGGTCAGCATGCATATTGAACCGCATCTATAACCTTGTGCGATCAATCAATTCATAAGAGGAAATTGTCGTTCTCTTATCAGCAGCAAGCCTGTCCTCCTCGAAAACGACGGGTTTCCCTGAAGCGACCGCGAGAATACATGCTAATGCGCTGCACATAGGACAGCCCAGCCCACATCGCCTACTCGTATCACGAACTTCTCGACAAAAATCGGCATAAATAGAGTCAACGAGCTTGAAATCGATCTTGTTGCCTTTTACTTCAACTTCAACGTCTCGAACAATCTCCAGATCCTCTACTAGCACCTTAGGAAGAGCTCGAACGAGTCTCTCCACTCCGCAATTCTTCAAATTAAAACCAATTTTCTTCTCGATCAGGCTCGCGAGCGCTAGACCAGGTGGAACAACCAGCAGACCCCGCGGATCCTCTAGAAACGTCACATCATTAATCGCCGAGCTCTTGGGAATATTGGAAAACGGTTCAGAAGGAACGAACACAACCGCCTTGTCTTGCTCGGACGGAACGTACACACCCTTCTCTCGATAACCCAGCCCCAACATCATCTTATCAATTGTTTTCAACGAAGACGCTGCGGTTGCATTCATCAAGTCTGACTTGACGTATTTTTGGGGTTGAACAAAGAATACGAGTGCCCCCCACAATGTCACTCCGAGACCGACAAAAACCAAAATCGTTGAGGTCAGTAAGACTGAAGCAGTCAGAGCCAACAGTCCGATTACAAGTAGGAGGTAACCTATTAGCGAGGATTGCGTCCGCTTTCTCGGCAATTCAGATTGGACTTGACCACCAGTGAGACCGCGTTGTGATAGAGGTTCAGGTGTGACAGAGGACTCTTGCACCGTTTGAATATTCTGTTTCTCAGGTTCTGCTTTCGGCTCGACAACAGACGATATATCGGGTGCCCTCTCCATGCGAGCAAGCATATTGCGCGTTCTATGCCTTGCCGAACGTAGAAGATTTACGTACCGCTCAGAACATTCTTGGCATACAGTACTGCCCTTAATCGCCGGATGAACACCACATATCTCGCAATTAATCTCAGCCAACCCGCAATAACCACTCGATGTTACTTGACGAATGACATAAATGTTCGCTTCAACTATTCGTTCTCCTGATGTGTAGATTAACTCTCGAATTCTCCTTGGTCCCCTTTGTTCTCCTCATAGTCCCTAACATTCGATTCTAATCTCCGACCGTTTCATCAAAATGGCAATCGTACCTACCGCGAAAGCCTGAGATGAAAGAAGCAGGAGCATCAGTCCAGCGAGCGCACGCACCATGAAAAATCTCATCGACTCCAAAAGTTGCACCTGAGATTGTTAAGTGTCGTGTCACGCGTAATTCACAACAACAGATACATAGAACACTAATCAGTTTTCTATCTACAGCTGATAAGCTTGAACCTCACCAAGGCGTCTTCACACATAACACAGCATTTGAGCATAGCGATCACTTCGTCACTACGAGAACTTCCCCTTGGTTAGTGGTGTAAGATGCGCGCCGCTGACAAACTGCCTGCCCTCGAAATCGAAATATAGTCTGCTATAGAATGAGTGAAACCTCATAGGACGAAACGAGTTTGCAACAAGGATCGATACTTGAGTTCATTTCCAGACGTTCTCGTCATTACGCAATACCACTCGCCATCATTCTCATAATGTCTCTCCCAATTACAGTTTCTTCATCCCACACATCATCCCCGACCTTCGGTAGCACGGTTCGGGGAAGAGTGGAGCTGTACTAAGACGGAAAGCCTAGATGATCAGGCGCTTGACTATCTGAGGAAGAACGGCACAACGACCGTCCCAGCATTATTGGATGCGCTTAGAGCGAAGAAGTCAACGGTAACTGACACTGAGATCACGGATCTTGTGTGGCGTCTCGCCAAGCAGGGTCAGATTGACGTTGAAGATGCCCCGCCAGAAGTGAGGTCTCTGAGGGAGTATCTTGGACTTTGGGAAAGGAACGTTTGGTTCTACGCGTCAGTGGCGACATCGCTGATAACGGTGCTCGCGATTTCCACGCTCCCAAGCGAGCTTCCGCTGGTGGCAGTGCGATGGGCCTTGGGTTCCGTGTTTGTTCTATTCCTGCCGGGTTACGTGACAGTTGAGGCGTTGTTTCCGCGATTTCGCGAGCTACATGCGATCGAGCGTTTCGCGCTGAGCATTGGGCTAAGCTTGGCACTGGTCCCGCTGGTTGGTCTACTATTGAACTATACGCCTTGGGGGGTCAGACTTACGCCGATCGTAATCTCACTGACCACGTTCACACTCGGACTAGCTGGAGTGGGAGTAGTAAGGCAGTACAGAGAGGTATCCAGTCTCACACATCAGCCCAACTAGGAAATCAGCGGTTTCCTCTTCACCCGAAAATTTGCGTCCCAGAAGGAAATAGAGACCATTATTGATGCGATACCGAATGGTTCTGAGTTCGATTCCGGACGCACAGTTCTTATTTACCGACGCGGGTAAATAAGATCCTCCACCGTACAGTCTGATGAGATAGCGGCGGACATTGTATGCTGAAACATTTCGTCCTCTGGGACAGCGTTTCTTCGGTGTTTGTCTCGTCCGCTAGAACGCTTGTCAGAGAGAATTGGAGAAGTACCCATTGAGGCGTCTGACCCTCGGCTCTAGGGCGTCGGCATATGTCTGGACGTCTATTCTGCTAACCGCGATTGTGCTACTGCTGCTAGCCTGGGCCAAGAGTTATCCGCTGCATCAGGAATCAACGAATCTGCCTTTTCTGAGTTCCGTCTATTGGACGTATTGGGTTTCGTATCTTATTTTCGTGATTTCGTTTTGGCGGATAGCTACCACATCTCACTCTGTGCCGGTTAAGTGGGGCGCCGGAGTTGGTTTCTTTATGCTCATAAATTCCTTGAGCTATTTCTACTACTACGTTCCTGGTTCCGACACATTCTTCCTAAACCTCGCGCCCGCTTACTTGTCTGGTGGTTTCACGAATCCACAAGCCTTGGGGGTCTACCCTTGGCCAGGTTTCTTCCTCTTGATCCGCATGTTAAGCGAAATAACCACCTTGCCGCTGAATATCACTGTGTCGGTCTTCTATCTCGGCACCGGGTTAGTTATGGTATCGATGGTTTTCTTCATAGCAACAAGACACGGACTTGACGGATTTTGGAGTGTTGTCGCTTTTTCGATTATCGGATTTTTCTTTGTAAACTATCAATTTGCACCGCAGACCCTTGCGTGGGTCTTTGTAATGATGTTGCTCTATGTTGATTATTCGTGTGGAAAAAGTTTGGCTGGAACAGTAGCGGTACTGACGCTTGTGGTGGCGACGGCAATCTCGCATCCATTCATGCTGGCCTATTATGCTGTCTACCTATTCGCTAGAGCCTTCCAGAATCGACGCTACCTGATCATAGGGATCTTCGCAATGACATTGGGACTGGTAGGGAGTATGCTCGTCACGTTTTCTGCTCTTTTTGGACTAATTCTGGGTACAATCTACTCGATCCAGTTGATGCTTGGCTTTTCTCAATATGGAATAAGGATAACGGGGTACGGTACGTCGCCCTATCTAACGTTCGCGAGACTTTCAGTGCTAAGTGTGACGGCTCTTTCTGGCTTTGGGCTCGCTCATTTAATAGGAAAGCGTAGGGCTCTTCCTCAAGATGTCGCACTCATATCCGCGAGCACCTTGGCTTTCGGCGTGGGTGCAGCGGTCAGCCTTCTTGGCACGAGAGCACTACAATTGGCAGCAGTGGTAGCCGCGATAGGGAGTGGCCATTTCCCCGAATTACTGCACACGCGCAAATTACGTGGTGGCTTGCTTCTTTTCCTTTCAATTTCGTCAATTTTCTGTGTTATGCACATGAATTATTATTCTTCACTGTATCAGCCTCAGGAGGACGCGCAGGCCGCTACGTTCCTATCCACTAATATAGAATTGGAGGCGGGCGCGCGTAATCCACTAAGAATCTTTACACCCTTCATCGTGAGGGGGTTCTTTGGTCTATCCGACAATGGCAACGCGTCGATGAGAGTTTTTTTCACCTTCGACGAGATTGATCCGAGTTCAATGGACTACGTTCTTGCGCCAACAGCAACGCCTGCCTTTGCAGGAAGCACGTACCTTGCTGCGAAAACTAAACTAACATCGAGATACAATATTATATTCAATTACGGGGACGGAGTCATATACGCGGCAATATGAGACAAGGCTCGTCATACTTTGACCGTGATGACATCATGAGGTGCGTGATCGTTTGCACGGAATGTCAAGCGCACCGTTCAGCTGCTGTACACTGACAATATGGACTACCAGAAACCGATAGGTGGGCTTCGAGAGTTATCTGAGCACCGGAAGAAGTCGGATCGGCGGCGAATGGGCGTAATGGGAAGAATCTAAGTCTCCCGCGGTTACTGTGTATATCAGAAATGTGATTCGGGGTCAGGAACCTTGGCTTGTGAAATACGAGGTTGGAGCGTTAGGGCAATTGATACTCTAGTAGAAAACGTGACAAGGATGAGTGTTAAAGTCCAGTGAATTCGACGAGCATTATATCTACAGGAAGGAGTCAACTGAGCTTGATGCTTTGATAAAGATGCGTGCGTTCTAAATCTCTAGCGAGAATTATGATTAAGATGCCTCGGTTATCTGAGGCATTCGGCAACGTGAATCACGTATTCGTTTTCTCGCGTATCACGTAAGATACTGCTTCTTGTAGCTGTTCAACTTGATAGTCATGTCCCTTAATTTCGCGGAAGGTCGATAGAACTTGTGTTGGCATTATTGGCACATCCAAGAGGCGCATTATCTTGTCAGCTAAGGCATCAACATTTCTCTGCGGTACCCTGTAACCATTTATCCCATCTTTTATGAAAGCCAAGCAGTGAGGAACCGCATCGGTGCTAATGACCGGCTTCCCTGCTGATAGTGCCTCAAGCGCAACCATCGATCCGGCTTCACGCGATCCCCCTTCCTTTGGCTTCTCAGTGATTATGGAGGGGACAATCACCATACAACTTCTTCCAAAAAGGTAGGATTTCACGTGAACGTCTCCGACGTACCCAGTAAAATGGATCCTACGCAGTCCCAGTTGTCTTGCTAGATTTTCCAAATCTTTTCGCAGGGGACCGTCACCAACAATCACGAGAGTAGCATCGTTACATTGCTTTTCCACGAGGCTGAAAGCTTTGATAAGGTACTCTACACCTTTGGCTTCCACCAGTCTTCCTAGATAGAGAATTACCTTTTCGTGAGCATTAAAGGGAAGAGCGACGGGGCGTGGTTGCACGTCCGAATAGACATGGCCCGGATATTCATTAGTTACGAAAAGTTTCTTGGGAGCTACTCCGTTGGATATAAGAAAATGATTCTGCGATTCTCCGCAGACGAAGAAAGCATCTATATGCTTAAGCGCCATCCGAATTAGAGCGTGTTGAATGCCAAATCTGAGACCCGGAGGAACTACGTGCATCTCCTCCCAAACAATCACTTTTTTGCGAAAGAGCTTGCAAAGAACGAGGCCTACGAGTGTGTAGGAGTTCCAAACAAATGAACTAACAAAGACATTACAGCGCTGTATCGAGGAGTACATAGATTGAAAATCGGCTGGCCCCAGGACTGAAAGGCCGATCATCTTTATCAATAATGCATTATCAATAATGCGGCTAATGCTGCTAGAATAGGTGCAATTTAGTTTGTGATTCACTGGTCCTCTTTGATGGAATAGGAACGTTATGTCGAAAGCTCTTTGCGCCTTCTCGAAAAAAGGCAAACGGTAATCCATAACGCCCACTGGCTGGCACCAGAAAATTCGAATCGGCATTCGAACAGTCCTCAGCGTCGAATGTTCTCCAACATCTATAATAGGCCTTCAGGGTCCGCAGACAGACTCTTGATGCAAGAAACAGGGATCCAATTAGCGGATAGAGCATGCCTTCATTCTTATTCGCGAAGTTAGTCATTGCTAACTTGTTGTGCAATTACTATTCCTATGCTTGATCAAACACGAACCAAAGAGTTCGTGATTATCGGAGGCGCGTCACGTGCCATTAGTAAGAAGACTGGAGAAGGAATACAGGGAACACACCGGTAGATTTGCCTAGGACGAAGGTGCTCGAATTGATCTCGAGTAGCGACTATGGGAGAAGCTGCGACAGAAGGGCTTCGAGAGCTATTGGGAACACTTAAGGGAAGAAAGCTTAGAGAAAGCTAGGATGCAGCAAATGCAGAGCCAAACGCTTGAATAACCAGAAGCACAACGAAGAGCCGAGTTGACTTCTGGAAGGGGTACTGAATGGAAGCCGCACTGAAGAGGAGCATCGAGCAGCCTGCGCATGCGACAGCATCACCAGACCCGAATTTCAGTCGTGGCTCGAACCGCCAACCGAATAGTTCTGAAACGCGACGTAAAGCAATTAATGGCAAGAGTTTGGTCTGGATTAGCGAACTGGTATTGGACAGGCATTTTCACAGAACATGTGCCATCGAGATGCTAAGGCATCTAGCCAATCGTGGTTTTGATGTTGAACTTTGTGCTGTCCGTTCAAAGGAACATTATTCTACAGACGACCTGAAAGTCTGCTGTATTCCTCTCAGGTTCGCACCGCCATTTCACTTAATCTTCTTCTCAGTAATCATGTTCCTATTCTTGCCAATCTACGTTCTCGTCAAGAAACCGCGTTTCATAGTAACTGATCCAGGCCCTTGGATCCTTGCTTTTCTCTGGAAACCTGTGTTATCGAGGTGCTTGAATGTCAAGGTGATCTTGGATATCAGATCGATACCTATAGAGGTCTACGGGTGGCAGATGGCTGTGAAGAATCTTTTCTTCAGGATTTCTGTTCTCATCGCCAAGAGAATGTTTGATGGGATAACTGCAGTTACAAGCTTAATGAGAGATGATATTGCGAAGAGTTTCCAAATGGATCCCGATGAGATTGGATTCTGGGTAAACGGCGTGTCAACCCAATTCGATCCTGCCAAATACGCTGCTGAAGGCGCGTTGCTAAGACGCAAGCAGGGCTTGGATAACGCATTTGTACTCTTGTATCACGGCGCAGTATCACGCAACAGAGGCCTCATTGAGGTGGCAAGATCCCTTGAAGTACTCGATAGAGACAAGTACGATGATGTCGTTTTTTTCATTTTGGGATCAGGACCAGCGCTGTCAACAATAAGACGCCTTGTAGACGAGAGAAGCCTTCAAGGTAGGGTGGTCCTTCATGATCCCGTTCATTACAATCAAGTGCCTCAGTATATTGCTATGGCTGACGTTGGCTTGGTCCCATTGCCCAACCACCAGGACTGGATCCACCAATGCCCACTCAATCTTCTCGAGTACCTTGCCATGGAAAAACCGGTAATCATTACTGACATTCCATGCAATCGATGGATTGTTGGTGAGAACAAGTGCGGGACGTACGTCAAGGACGCAGATCCAAAAGAGTTCGCCAAAGCGATAAGCTCCTTACACGACAACAGGAAGATGATGAAGCAGTGGGGGGCTCAGGGCAGATGCATCGTCGAACGAAGATTTAATTGGAACATAATTGCGGAAGGATTCGAAAATTACTTGCTAAGTTGCTAAGTTGGTCGCACTCGATATAGCCGGATTATCGAGTATGGAGTGAATTCGATTCTTGACAACGGACGTACAAAATTTGAACCCTCATTGCACCATTTTCTTCAATATATTCCAATCCTCTTTCGTCTATTCCGATTTCAGTCAGAATCAGAGCCTACCTTATTGGGTTCTAATCACGCTTCCACCGTTATCACTATATTCTATTTGAACCTCTACATGAATGAACCCACAATGAGTCACAACAAGTTTCCCACCATTGCCATACTCGCAATTCTAGCCATTTTGGCCATTTTGCCACTCGGACCAGTGAAATCTCAAAACATTGAGACTCTACAGCCTGGCTTCGGCCAAACCATCATTGCAGTGCACAGAGCAGAATCCGCGGGTGCCACGTCCAGAGAAATTTCAGTGCTGGTAGCCAGTCTTAACACAGCGCTCGAGCAGGACCGTGAAGCTCTCAAATTAAACGCACCTAATGAAGCAGAGCAACAGGCTGAGCTCCTTGCGCAAGTGGATCAGACTCTAAAGACCGTGCAGAACCAAGCGATCGACCTTACCACCCTCGCCTCCCAACGCACTTTCATGAACAAACCCCTAACCTATGTAAGCGGAGCAATAGCGGCCTTTCTCGGAACCGTTGTCTTTGCATTCATAATATCACTCCGTAAGAAGTATCGTATCAGACGGACGTCTCAGATGAGGCTAAGTCTCAAATGAAGTCCACTTCACAAGATCGACGAACACTGATCGCGGTGTTCATCATTCTACTCATCGTGTGCGAACTTATGGTGTATGTCGGTACTACACCACGTCCAAGCGAACAATTCTTCCAAATCTACATCCTCGGCGCAAATCACACCGCCACTCGCTATTACCCGAGGAATGATCCTGACCTAGGAATCGATGAACCCGTCACGTGGTATCTTGGTGTCACCGACAACATGGGCACAGTGCAACTTGTCTCACTTCGCATCAAGATCAGTAACATGACCATTAAGCCACCCGATGATAAAGGGTTAGAATCGCCCGCACCTACTGTTACTGATTTTGCCAAATTCCTACAGAACAACGAGACATGGGAAATGCCGTTCGTTTGGAGCATATCGAATGCAACTTTGGCAGGCGGATCCACTCGTATTCTAAATTTGGAGATCAACAATGAAACATATCAGATTTCAGATTGGATGGCAACAAATGGATACAATTTCCGATTAATCATTGAACTTTGGACGTGGCAAACGGATAGTAATGCATGGGGGTTTGGCTGGAACTCGGATGGCGAAAACCGAACAGCTTGGTTGCAGGTTTGGTTCAACATGACAAACGCCGAACCCAAGCCAGTTACACAATGATCTGGAATGATGGTATACAGAATATGCAATTGGGGCAACGCTTCCGTGATGCGATCATCGATTCGGGAAGTATTTAGATATGTGAACCGGCGATAACCAAAATTGCTAGACTCACACCATCGACGCCAGACTTCGCCTTGATCACTTCACCGAACATATCTTTGACTCAAGGCAGCTCAAGAACGAATAGAAACAGCCACGACTATCACGTTCAGTAGCGCAGTGAAGATTACTGCCGCGTAAAGGATTGGAGCACCATAGGGTATGCCTAAACTTGCCAGGCACGCACCAGCTGCCCACACAGCTAGACTGCCAGCCAACTCAGATTTCGGTAACTTTCGCAGCAAGAATAGTGTCCATGGGACGCAAACGCTTGCAGCCAAGAGGAAGTAGAGGTCGTAAGAGTCTGATAGGAGCACGGTGTGCGTCACGCGTGGGTAGTATGGGTAGAAGGGAATCCGGAGTTGGTTCAGGACAACAAGTAATCCCATCGCGATGCTCACTCCGGTCACGCATCGCAGTAACCTCCACTCACGTTCCATGAACGTAGACCGATGAGCATGTCTTAAAGCATCTGCAACGCAATATCCAGAATCCTAGTTACACACGGGATCTCGTTGCTAATTCTTCTTGGGAGTGCCGTTATGATATTCTGAGATTGTTTTCCGTATTCCTTCTCGGAAGGAAGTTTTCGCTAGGTCTGGGAAGACAGTAGTCATCTTTTGTAGGTCTGGTCGAAAACTGAGAGTTTCGCCTGCCCGCATGGGCATCATCTGAATCTTTACGGGCACATGCAGTTGTGATATTAGTTCTTTCACGATTGCTTCCACTGTCATGTCTTCATCGAATCCAACGTTGATTATTTCGTTAGTTGTGCGTGGATTAGTTAAGCAGTTTATCATTACTGTGGCGACGTCGTTGACGTATACTAAATTCATTAGTTGATTTCCGCCGTACAGTGGAATAAGCGCTCGCTCCATGCCGCTCTTGATCATCGCTTGAATGTTATACTGCGCTCCTCCGGGTCCATAGACGTTTGTCAATCTGAGAATAGTGTAATTCAAGCCGAACCTCGACTTTGCCCACTGAACTAATTGTTCGCCTAACATTTTTGTTGTGCCGTATAAATTGTTGGGCCTGGGTTCTGTTTCTTCGGTTGTTCGCGCTGTTGGGTTGCCTTCTCCGTAGACTTCACGTGAAGAAATGAAAACTAGTTTCGATTTGGCTGCAATGCAGCCCATGATGATGTTGTATGTGCCGAAGACGTTTGTGGAGAAGGCGAGAGATGGATCCTGATCGCATTTGGTTAAGCCCGTTAATGCGGCCAGGTGTATTGTTACGTCAGGATTCTGTGCACGGAAGGTTTCGTTTATTTGGTTTGGGTTGGTGATGTCTCCCGTTATGACTTTGAGCCGATGCTCCTTAGCGAAGGTTCGATTTTGTTCGGCGGATGCTGGGTCCGAGAACACTGCAACCATGTGCGTATCTGGAATATTCTCTAGGACGTGTTTTCCTATGAATCCGAATCCACCAATTATCAACACTTTCAAGTGAGATCAGTCACACATTGACTAGCACTCGTAACGAGTACCTTCATCACGTCTCCGGGATTGCATTGGGCACGACAGCTAATATCTTATCCGGCACCAGAGGTGTAAGTATGAAGATAGCTGATGAGATGATCAAGGTTACGAAAATGCTGGATCTCTGGGGGGGCTCCTGGCGTAGTTGAATGGATGGTTCAAACCTTATCGTGCATATTGGTCTTCTTTCGGTTAATCGATAGGCGCGCTGGGCCATGTCTACTAAGAGACTGAAAATTGCCTACCTGAACACGTTGGGCATTCCAGCGCGATACGGAGGAGTCGAAACATGTGTGGAAGAAGTGAGCACTAGATTGGCTAGTAAAGGGCATGAGGTCACTGTCTACTGCGCCGAATCAAGCTCAAGATACTCCAAGTACAATGGAGTGAACCTGATTAATGTGCCTCGCATCTCGAACAAATTCCTTGACTTCCCCTTACGGTCCGCCCTTTCAACAATCGACGCAATAGGACGAGATTTTGAGATTCTTCACTACTTTGGAACCGACAGCTCGATCTTCACGTTGCTTCCTAGGATTCTTGGGAGGAAAATCATCATCGGCTTGGACGGTCTTACATGGAACCGTGCAAGCTATCCGCAATGGGTTCGCACCGCTCTTCGTGCCTCCTCTTGGCTCCCCCTTTACTTATCACACGTGACTATTGTAGACTCCTTGTCTGTGCAACGATGGTACTCAGCTAGGCACAGAATCAGAACCTTCTGCATTCCAAACGGAGCAAATACCTCGCGACGATTGCCTGACGTTGAAGTGCTCAAGAAGTATGGAGTTGAAAAAAACAAATTTCTCCTATTCGTAGGCAGACTGGTCCCCGAAAAGGGCGTCCACTATCTGATTTTGGCGTTCAACGGAATTAGTGAGCAGCTCGGATTCAAGCTGGTCATTGTGGGCCGAGATCCTTACAGCCCTGATTATGAGCAGTCGCTAAGAAGAATGGCCGGAAATAATGTGAGCTTTCTAGGATACGTGTATGGCCAGGATGTGGAGAACCTCTTCAAAGGATCTTATCTGTATGTGACAGCGTCGGAACTAGAAGGGACTTCTCCGGCTCTCTTATCCGCGATGGGTTTCGGCAACTGTGTCCTCTGTAGCGACATTCCCGAGAACCTCGAAACGATAGGGAATGCTGGAGTATCCTTCAGGAATAAGGACGTGTATGACTTGAGTGACAAGATGCGGCAATTGCTTTCAGATCCTAGCCTCGTAGAGAAATACAGAACTAAGGCGGTGGATCGAGTTACCAGAATGTATTCTTGGGACTCGGTTGCGGACCGTATGGAACAGTTGTACCTGTCGCTGAGTTCGAAGCATCATAACTCCAACCAATAAACTGGTGAGACTTTATGGAAACTCTAAGATTTCTCTTCACATCGTCTTTCTATCCTACCTATCACGTAGGCAGCGTAGGGCCCTAGTGTTAGCACCGCAATCTTGCAACAAGATCCCATACCATGAATCTGCAAATCTCTCTGTTGATGTGGGGTTTAGGTGAGTTGGAAGTCTGCGGTCCATATCCCAGTGATTAGTGCTCGTTGGGCTAGGTGAATTTGGGTGACGACATGATCGCAATCGCACGAATGACCGGCCACGCAGTGCCTGCGGAAACTGGAAGGGCAGGTATAACGCCGCATTGTATGCTTTTGGAGTTCTTCTTGGCGTTTCCAATGCGATTAGTAACGTGCTTCTCCCTGTGTACTCAGGAATTAGCGGCCGCGGTACTGGCCGACTTGAAAGAGTTCGATATGCAACCTCACTTGCTTCACGATCGCTCCCCTCACATTCGGACTAGATTTTAAGCCAAATGAAACGATCGCGGGGACAACAACGTAAAGAAGGTCTAACAGATTCGCAAGGGGGGTAAGTGACGTCGAAGATTCTTACGTGCACCTTCTTCGCAATTTCGAATTGTTTTTAGTTCAGAGCATGAAAAACGTGAGTTTAGACAGTCTTCGCAAATGTTATTGTTCTCCTGGTAATCATGAGAATGGCGGAAGATCTGATCTAACGTGCCGAGTAGGTTGAACGCATGAAAGGCATCCTCCTAGCAGGTGGATTTGGCACACGCCTTTATCCGATGACCCGTATCATTAGTAAGCATCTGCTTCCAATCTACGATAAGCCAATGGTCTACTATCCACTTAGCACCCTGATGCTTTCAGGGATCCGAGACATCCTCCTGATTAGCACGCCTCAAGATGTCCCATTGTACAGGAGGTTGCTCGGAGACGGTAGAGAACTTGGACTATCGTTCTCCTATGCAGAGCAACCAACGTCTGGCGGAATCGCTCAAGCCTTCCCAATCGGGCGTGACTTTGTTGGAGCGGATTCAGTCGCACTAATATTGGGTGACAACATTTTCTATGGCCAAGGTCTTTCCAGCTTCCTCCAAAAGGCGCTGGCTGAGAACACTGGAGCAACAATATTCGGGTATGCTGTGAAGGATCCTGAAAGATACGGCGTTGCTGAGTTTGATCGTGATGGGCTGGTGATTGGGATTGAAGAGAAGCCAAAGCATCCGAAATCCAACTATGCGATTACGGGACTGTATTTCTATGATAACGAAGTGCTAGACATCGCAGCGAGCTTGAAGCCTTCCGGTCGAGGTGAACTTGAAATTACAGACGTAAACAGAGCGTATCTTCGCCGAGGTAGGCTGAAGTTCTTGAAGTTCGGTCGTGGATTCGCCTGGCTTGACACAGGCACCGCGGAATCACTGCTTGAGACAGCACAATATTTCGCCGCAATCGAGCACCGACAGGGTTTGAAGGTTGCCTGCCTGGAGGAGGTTGCATACCGCATGGGCTACATTGACGCTCAGCAGGTAGCAAAGCTTGCCGAGAACTACGTCGGAGAGTACCGTGCCTACTTGCTGTCAGTGGCCTCCGAACCACGATAATGAGTTGGAGAGTGGCCATATGCCGTTTAGGTTCCAACGATTCGACGACCTCCCCGAAGTCGCAACGGTTGAGCCAAAGGCACTCGATGACGAACGCGGCTGGTTCATGGAGACTTACAGGAAGAGCGAGTTCTCAAATCAAGGAGTATCTGAAGTTTTCCTTCAAGACAATCACTCTTATTCCACCGCTAAGGGAGTGTTGAGGGGACTACACTTTCAGAAGCAACCATATGCGCAGGGAAAGCTTGTTCGGTGCGTTGTCGGAGAAATCTACGATGTGGCCGTGGACATACGTAAGGGTTCACCCACGTATCGCAGATGGGTATCCGCGACTCTATCAGCGGAGAATCGTCGGATGATTTGGATTCCGGTGGGGTTTGCGCATGGTTTGCTGACAATCACGGACATAGCGGAGGTTGAGTACAAAGTCACCGCGGAGTACAGTAGCGAACACGATCGTGGGATACGCTGGGACGACCGGGATATTGGCATTGGGTGGCCTATCCGAAACCCGATACTGTCAAGGAAGGATGCAGAGGCACCTCTCCTCAAGGATGCTGACAACAACTTCGTGTGGAAGCAGACGCGCTTGTAAATCTCTAGAAGTTAGGTGCCTGCAGGAGCCTCAGCGGCGAACTCGTCCAAGGCTTTGTTAAGCGTTCTGGGTTTGTTGTTGAAAGCTTCCTGAGCCTTGGCTACGCTGAGGGAAGAGTCGAATGGTCTTTTCGCTATCCATTGCACCGCTTCCCTTTTGACTTGGTTCAGGAGTTTCTCATCAAGCCTGAACTTGCGAGCCAAGAGGACTGCAAACTCATATCTATTGCTCCGTGTCGATCCTGAGAGGTGATAGATTCCGCTCATTCGTCGCTCTGCGGCCTCCAACAGCATTCGTGCAAGGTCGCTGCTTAGCGTGGGCGTGGCATACTGATCCGTGACAACGTTGATTTCCTCACCCGCCCGTAGCTTCTCGTACACCCACGTTGCAAAGTTCGGGCGGTGTTTGCGTCCCCATCCGAAAACGACACTTGTCCTTGCAATGCAGAATTCCCCCGCTTTTTGCATGACTTCTATCTCTCCCAGAAGTTTGGATCTGCCGTACACATTAACCGGGTTCACCTCATCATGCTCTTCGTAATTTCCATGTTCACCATCGAAAACGTAGTCGGTTGACACATAGATGAGATGGCTTCCTCGCTTCCGGCATGCCTCAGCCAGGAAACCTGTTGCGGCCACATTCACTTTGTACGCTAGTTCGGGTTTTTGTTCGCACAGGTCGAGGTCGGTGATTGATGCCGCGTGGATCACAACTTCAGGCGAATTATCTGCGAAGGTCTTCTCTACTGCAGGCTGGTCTGTAATGTCCAACCTTTGCGTGTGTGCTTCAGGTATGGAATGCTCATAGAAGATGGAGTGAACTTCATGACCTGAGGCACATGCAAACGTTAGAAGTTTGCTTCCTAGCAAGCCGCTTGCGCCGGTGATAAGAAATTTCAAACTACCAAGTCTCTTTCCAAGGCGTTGGGCTCAAGATTTTGTTGTTGATTAGCGGACGCCACCAAGGCTCGTTCTCAACATACCACGCTACGGTTTGCGCTAGCGCAGTCTCAAAGCTGTGCTTAGGTCTCCATCCAAGAGTTTTCTCAAGCTTGGATGCGTTTAGACTGTACCTGAAATCGTGGCCGGGCCGGTCTTCAACATGTTCGATGATAGCGTGCGGTTTATGAAGAATGTCCAGGACCCTTCCGACGACTTCCAGGTTCTCAAACTGGTTTCCGCCAGCAATGTTGTAGATCTCTCCCCATTGTCCCTTTTGCAAGATCAGCTCGAGTGCTTCGCAATGATCTTTGACGTAAATCCAGTCCCGAATCTGCCGCCCAGATCCGTATACTGGAACTCGGAGGCCAAGCATGGCCCGAATGATAGTCTTGGGTATGAACTTCTCAGGGAACTGGTACGACCCGAAATTGTTGCTTGACCGCGTTATGCATGTTGATAAGCCGTAGGTTTTGCACCAAGCAGTTACGAACAGTTCCGCTGCTCCTTTTGAAGCCGAGTAAGGGGAGGATGGCTCGAGCCTATTATCCTCGGAGAAAGCACGTTCAACTGGAGCAGAACCGTAGACCTCGTCGGTTGAAACCTGCAAGAACCTCAAGTCAAGTAACCTGCAGACCTCAAGAAGAGCAACCACGCCAGCAGTATTCGACTGGTAGAACCCACTCGGGTTAGGTATGCTTCTGTCTACGTGCGTCTCAGCAGCAAAATTCACGACTGCTTCACTATCTTTAGCCAGATCCTTGAGCAACTCAAAATCGTTGATGTCTCCTTTAACGAATCTGTACCGGCCGGTCTGTTCTATGCCCATCAAATTAGCGGGATTAGAGCCGTATGAAAGCCTATCCACATTAATTATGTTAGCATCGTTCTGGCTCGCGAGTATGGTCCGTATGAAATTTGAGCCGATGAAACCCATACCACCCGTAATAAGTAATCTCATGTGAGTGTCACCGCAATCCCGATTCGACTGTTTGTCCTTCTTCTAAACTCCAACTTCATTAGGGGCATGAAATCACAGCGTCTATTGCGTTAGTGTCGACTTGACGGCGATTTTTTCTTTTTCACGTTTTGATCTCATATAATATCGACAGCATACTTGACAATTATGAACGGAGATTTCAGCACCGCTGGCATCCAAAGATTCCTTGATTACCCAGATGGGCACGATTATCAGATGAGACTCGGAAACATATCAATATGACTCAGACTCATTGCCGAGTAATCAGGATGTGATATTTGCGTCGCCACAACATATACCAAACAAGTGATTCGAGAAGAAACATGGTAAGAAACGTTGAGCATGGGCTCATTCATGCTGCTCCCGGATTCTGGACGATATATGCTTCAATGATGCATGTTGCCCCGATGTCGGGAAATGAAGAAATACTGGATCCATGTTGATCTCGTGGCGGTTCTGGGCTTGCTCACCGTATCTAACGGGATGCGACCATGCTTCATACTCGTGATTATTGTCATGTTCACTTTTCAGGGACTCCAGGTTAGCTCACCGAATCAAGGAACCCTTCAAGGGGCTTCTCTTACTGAGTGGACTGTGCCGACCTCTGGAAGCGGCCCATGGGGATTGGCTCTTGATCACTCAGGTAATTGCTGTTGGTTCGTTGAGTATTATGGGAATAAGATCGCTCATTTTGATTCGCGGGCAAGTTCTTTCGAGGAATGGGAGATTCCCACTTCCGACTCGAATCCTTACAGTGTCGCAGTTACATCGGTCGGCGGCACCCCTATGGTGTGGGGAACGGAATTTTCCTCCGACAAGATTTTCGCGTTCTCGCCAGCTTCAGGGAAATTCAGCGAATATTCACTTCCAGGCAGCACAGAACCCGGGTACGTTTCAATTGAACCTCAAGCTGGGACGACGGCCAGAGTTTGGTTCACCGAGACAATTAGAAACAGTAACGGTGAATTCATCTATGATTCAGGTGCCGGGAATGTTACGTTTTACGAGGACTCATTTCCAGCGTCAGTAGGAGGGGGAGCTTATGATGTGCATGCAGGTTCAGGGTTCGTTTGGTTTGCAGGTTTCTCTGCGCTAGTCAGGTGGGATCGGGCGTCAGCGCAGTATACAATCTGGCCATTGCCAAAGCATGACTCGGCTGTGGCGCGTTCTATAACTTTCGACTCTCGTGGGCAACCGTGGTATACTCAGGGTGTAGCGGATGGGACTAGTAACGACAACTTTGTTGGAGTCCTACGCGGAAATATGATTGAAGAATGGCGCATTCCCGGTGCGGGTTCAAACCCGAGGAGGATCAGCATTAACCCACTCACCCAGCAACCTTGGATTGCAGAGCAATCATCGCTGCAGGGCAACGGAACCGTCTCTAATCTGAACGACTTTGGGAACGGCACACTCTTTTCATCATCTCCTATGACTGCGCCATCCGGGGGAACCGCGACTGTTCTTTCGCCAACAATAAGCCACGCCCTCGAATCAGTTCATACAGTAACTCCTACAACCCATTCCATCATCCCTTCCGGAGAAGGGCCGTTTGCTCAATACGTGTTGGGTCCCACATTGCCCAGTGATGCGATTGTCGATTCTTCTGGCAACGTATGGGTAAGTGAGCCTGGAGCGAATAAGATCGCGAGGCTTTCCGTTACGAATTCGGATTATGCTCTTAGCGTCTCTTCCCCATACCTCTCTTCAGCACAAGGAACATCAGTCCCTCTCGCAGTAACTGGTAATTCACTTTCAGGGTATACGGGGGACGTAACGTTCACTCCTGCTGACCTGCCTCCTGGAGTGACGTTATCAGGCTTCGACCCGAACCCAGTCCATATTCCATCCGGCGGCAACGCTTCATCAAACTTCGCGATCAATATCGCCCCTAGCGCTAGCCCGGGACCTGGTCTTGTGGTCATCCGCGGCAGCGATGGTACAGTTGCCCATACGATTAGCATCATTCTTACGATTACAAATAGCATGAGCCCCAATAGTGGCCCTCAGTCGAAAGGTCAGTGTCTCATTCCTATCCCAGGCTACTTGGTGGATTTGGCGTTGCTCTCAAGCCTCTTGGCCGGCGTGTTAATTGGAGGGTTCTTCATTGGGCTACCAGTGGACGCGGTTGGTCGAAGATTTCACTTGCTAAGAGGTTTGAGTAGGAGAACCTGGTTGGTTATTTCTCTGGTGGGCCCTAGTGCAGTTTTCGTAGGCAGCTTCCTGGCTCTGCTCTTCTGCTGAAATCTAGTTTCAAATCGAACCAAGAAAAAAGGAGGTCGCTGCCCAGTGGCACGCGTGCCTCTTCGACCCTTTACTTTCGTCTGCGTCTTAGCACGTAAACTGACGCTGCAAGTGCCGAAAAGGCGACTAGTGCGATTGCGCTGAACTCTGGGACGGGTATGTTGCTTTGTTCCAGGTACAGGTTCTGGCTTATCCCAGCTTGGCCTGGTGAGACCACGACTGAGAAGGTCTGCGAGGCGTAGCCTGGGGAGCTTATGGTGAACTTGTACGTGCCCGGCGTCAGGTACGCTTCATAGATGCCGTCGTAGGTGTAGAAGTTCCACGACGCACCGTTCGCGCCCACGACGTTAACTAAGCCCCAGCTCAAAGGTCGGAACTCGTTACTCCACGTGAACGCCAGAGCATTGCCCGAGATCAACCCGTTCAAGTCGACTTCAAAGATTCCGCTAGCCTCACCGCTTAGGTGAGCGTTGTCTACTTGCCAGACTCCTTGCTGCGAGTATGGTCCTAGGTGGTTCGGAGCCATCGTGTGGCCTAGTAGTTCCGGTTTGAGGGCGTTGTCTTCTGTGAAGCTTATGCCAGATGTGGCTGTGGTTCCTGGGATTACGTGGTATGATTCGCCCATGAGTAAGCCGTTGACTGGCGGGTAGTACTGTGGGAAGGGTGCTCCTCCCGTTACTCCTTGTCCCACCTGTCCTGAGTCGAGCAGCTCGGGTGAGCCTGAGTTGTTGGAGTACCAGTTTACGAAATCAACTTCCGCAGTCCAGCCACCCGAGTAGTTTGGTGCGCCGAGGATACCAGTGTTCGGGAAGTAGCCTGGCACGCCTACTCCAAGTGCGGTGCCTGGGCTCGTGTAGCAGCTAATTTGGAATCCGCAGGTTGTTGTCGCGAATATGGGGTCGTTGGGGTACACCTGCTGGGGGTGGAAGGGTGCGATGACTCCGCTATCGGTTCCTGATGGGGGTACCTGCGGAAGGCCTGCCATCAAGACATGAAGCAGAGTTACATTGCCGGGGAGGTAATTGTAAGTGTTAAGCGGTTGCGGGACGGGTACGGCTGGGTGGAGTGGGCCGAACGGGTACTGGTCGGTTCCGTCTGCGGCGCGCGCAAACCCGCTGTGGGGGACGTATACGCCTTCGCTTGACATCCATTCAGCAACCAAGTTGCCTGAGTCGTCGAACAGTCGCACCCTCGCTGACATGTTGGCGTCGGTCGGGGTGATGATGCTCTCTTTCTTGAAGAGAATGTCTAGGGTTACGTTGACGCCGATCAAGAGGTTAAGTCTGATATCGGCAACTTGCGTGGGTGACGTGTACACTGTGAATTTACTCGTCTGAACGTATCCGTAAGTGTATCCTCGCAAATCATACTGTCCCGCTGGAATGGCTGATGGGTAGAGGGGCAGGTAACCCGTGACAGCGCTATGGTATGTTCCGCCGTCGGGAAGTGTGGTTGGGCTGTAGTGTGCTGGCGCGAACAGGATCGAGCGTGTCGAAAGGTATATGGATCCTCCAGTGTAACCGCCAACGAAACCAACATCGGTCAACTCTTGGCCGAAGTAAGCGTCATTACTGTTGCCCTCGTATGGCATAAGTCCGCCTAGGCGGGAGGATTGAGCGTCCCATCCGCCTCCGCACAGCTGGACAGAGGAATTTGTTTGACTCTGGAAGAGGCAGCTGGTAAGCACGGTATCTTGCAGAACACTTGGCTCATCTCCAATAAAGTCTATCAAGGTGCCGTTCTGGTAAATTCCCAAATCAATTTCTTCCCCAACCATGAGTGCTCGCGGATCACCCAGGAAGCTAGGTCCACTTCCCAGCGATGCTAGGCCGGTAGCAGTGTAACCGACGGGGTTACCCCATACCCAGTTCCTTTCTACGGCTGGGTGCTCCCAGTCGATTGAGTGGACGGTTATGTTGAAGCCTGTACCTCGGTAGATGTGATCGCTAACGCTGGTTGGGGTGCCGCTGAGTGTGACGGAAACTTGCTCCGCTGGGCCATGCTCCAAATATCCTAGGACGTAAACATGCGGCGTGTAAATGCCGGAGGGGATGCCGTAATTCTCTCCTCCCCAGGTATCGTTCCATCCCCAGAACTGAATGTTCGCTCGTCCACTTTCAATTGCATGCGCGTTCAATCTTGCCTTGTCGAGATCGTTCCGTGTCCTAACGGTTGTGGGAGTGAAGAACGCATTACTGCCCCAGCCTGACTTGGCACCTGTCGAGTAGAGACCATTGTAGCCCAGTAGGGTTTGGTTGTATGACCAGACTTGGCCGTTCGCGTCAACAAGTACGCCGGACATTAATCCAGCGCCTGTATCGATCGGGTCCGTTTCAATCGTATTAGCCGTGTCGTGGAAGTATACGGTCTTGTTGATCCAACTGCTCAAACGTAGGTCGATTGGTAGCGTGACGTCTCCAGCCCACTCGTTTGGCGTTATGTCAAACGAATATTCTTGGAAGGTTGAACCGTCGAGGGCGGACTGCACATATCTGAAGACCCAGGCTCTCGCATAGTACCTTCCCGGTGTAAGCCCGTTCACCCAAGTTGCATAAACCTGTGGCACCATGCCGTCCAGGTCCCTTGGGGCACCGTACTCGCCCTTCAGGCCGAACTCGAAATGGAATGGTGTGGTTGTGCCACCTACAACATACCAGTTTTGCGGGGGACCGACGCCCATTGGGTCCTGTGTCTTAATCCCATTTGGATTCAGAAGGCCTGCGGCGTCGGTTGATACTTGGTAGTAACTTGGGGCAGCCGCTGACGGTGAACCGTAGCCGTTTGATGGAACGTATTCATGCCACGGGAACGCAATCGCTCCCCCATTCCTAGGGTCGCCACAAGCGCCCGCCGTGTAAATTCCAGTGTAAAGTTCCTGTCCTCCCGCAACGCATGGCAATGGTGACCAAGAAACCAGGTTCGCACTTGAATCTGGTATATGACTGAGTGTCGGGCCATCATACAATTCAACCTTAACATAAGTTGTCTGGGGCCATGGTTCGTCACCGAATTGGTGCTTCGTGAACACGTCGCCGTGTATCACTGGGCCTGGTTGCAAATAGCAGTCGAAGTGAAGGGATTGACCCTTCAGAATCGTTATGCCGCTAGCACAGAGAGTTTGCGGGTAACCCGCCGCGGACGCGTACAAGTCGTAAATGCCCGGCGCTAAACCTTCCACTTCATAGTGGCCGGTCGCCGTTGCGTTCACGTATCCAACTGCGTCAACCGTTGGTAGATCGGAACGTTGCTGTCCAGTGTAGGGGTCAAGGCGCGTAGTCATCTTCGCATAAACGCGTCCAGCCTCCTGGATTGGTAGCCCGTAAAGGGACGCGTTGTATCCAGCGTACCGGAGAGTTCCGGTTACGATGGCTGGATCAACTTCACCCTTCACCAGCAACACGGGCCAGTTCTCTGTTGGAATAAATTCGGAGCAGCTCTCGCCTGGAAGAGGTGGAAGAGGTACTCCGGATCCGACGCCTTCTTCACCACAAATTGAAGGTGTGGCAGAGTAGAGAAGGATTTTGAAGAAGTACCTTCCAGCTACTGAGGGCGCGAGAACTCCATTGATTCGGACATAATACCATTCGCCAGCAGGAGTGAAATCAATCGCTTGATGATCATAATAAGGTCCGGCCGCTGGCGCCACATTATCCATTCCAGCGTCGGATAGGATCTCGATTAGTGTCCATCCCGGCGCGTAGCGGTCGTACGGTCCAATCCTCAGCACGGCGATGCCTGAGTAATCGTTCGTTATTGTTGAAACAACCTGCGGTATGTTCGGGACACTGAACCCTGGGGGAATCAAGATGCCCAGTCCGCCCCATCTACCAGCAAAACCAGCGGTCGCGTTGATCGCGAAAATCAAGTCGCCTGAAGAGCCTGTTAGTATGGCTCCGAAGGGAGCGTATGCGTCGCTCTCAAGCTGGTACCAAGAATTGCTCGGCGCACCAACCGGGTTACCGCCTGGATAGGGCGATTGATAACCGGGGCTGAGGACCGAGCTTGCTACGTTCGGGAGCCCCGAGTAAGTATTGATGCCTCCTCCCGGCCATACGTAACCAATCACGCCCGTGACATGCGGGTCAAAATCGTTCAGATGATAGCGATATGTTCCAGTCAAATCCCCGAGTGTAAAATGGGCCTGAACCGGAGCGCTAACGGCAAAAACGCCAAATAGCATAATGGTTACGACTACTAAAGCGGCAAGTTTCCTACTCATTTCGCCCGTTCCTCAAGGATTAGCCTTTGCTGACTGCATTAAGGCCTAACCGGTCATGCCACTCCTGTACATTTAAGACCATGGTTGTTTCCGGACATATTGCAAGAGCTAGAAGAAACGCCCTAGTTATCCATATAAGCTTCCGACCAACCTTCCTCCGTTTAAGAAAAACAAAGGGTAGCTTTGTTCGAAATCGACGTCCCTTTTCGCGAAGGTCAACTGGCCGACTTAGTTATCGTGGCGTAATCTCCTTACGATTCACGTAAGATTGCAAGGTCAGTTAGAAAACTGCAGATTCGTGATTCCAACGTTGCAGCTCAGTCGGTCGGACTGCCCGCAACCATTTATCTCTGCAGCTACCGCCAATGGAGGCTTATTCCCGCTGTAGAGCGCTGGTACAGAGCATGATAGAGACTTTTCGCGGCAACGTTTTGGAAGCCAGCCAGCAATTGGGGTGGAGGTCACCAGGTGCAACCCCAGCCATCATTGTTTCACGCGGCGCGTCTTATCTCGCCATCCAGAACGTAATTACAACTGTGGCTCAGGTAGTCGCATTCGCAATCCTAGCGCGCATAATAACACCTGAACAGATGGGCATTCTCGCTGTACTCTCACTCGTAACGGCTTTCTGCCAAGCACTTGATGGTGCGGCGTTTCAACAAGCCGCCACAAAATTCATCGGCGAATTGCATCCCAACCAAAACGCGGCCATCTCTGCTATATTTTACCAAACCATTCGAGTCAGCATATTCTTCTCGGTTCCGCTAGCTGTGGTCGTCTTTCTTCTTTCGCCTACGTTGGCTTCGGCGCTACTCGGAGCGGGGGCGGATGCATATCTCTTCAGATTTCTAGCTTTGGACATTTTGATTTTTGCAGGAGCATTGCCTGTCGCCATCGGTACACTCTTCGGGTTGCAGAGATTCAGGGCGGCATCTACTATAGGCGTGGCCGGAGTTCTGTTGAGGCAGTGCTTGATCATTGTGCTGATTATTCTCTTGCATGATTTTGTTGGTTTAGTGATCGCTTGGGTATTATCTGATTTGGCGACTTTCGCGGCGTATTTAGTGTACATCTTTCGAGTCGTTGGCTGGCCTAGCGGAGTTTTCTCGGTTAGAAAGCTGCTTGGTTTTTCTTGGCCCTTGAATATTGGGAGCGTGCTCAACTTCGGGTATAGCTGGTTCGACCGCGCCTTGCTTGTAGCGTTTGTTCCCCTCGCGGCCTTGGGCGTGTATAACGCAATGTTGTTCGCTTTCTCTGCCTTAGCAGGGATTTCTGTTTCGATAAGTAATGCCCTTCTCCCCGTGTTCTCAAATATGAGTAGCCGAGGCGACGGATTTGAAAGTGGTAGGAAGGCAACACGGTTGGCTTCACGCTACGCGAGTCTTACGATTGTTCCTTTGACATTTGGCCTCCTTGCCGTAGCAAAGCCTGCTCTCACCGTCTTTGTCGGTGAAGCCTACGTTGGTGGAACTTTGCCGCTGATGATACTGTGCCTTGCCTTCGGTTTAACCGCATTTAGCGTGGGGGTGACCCCTATGTTAGTCGCAATATCCGGAACTCGGATGTCAATGGTTGCTACGGCAGCCTCAGTCTTGGTCGGCCTCGCATCCGCATATTTCCTTCTACCAATTTGGGGAATCGTTGGAACCTCAGTTGCACGGGGTCTAGCAATGGTGGCTAGTGCTGGGTTCGTGCTTTTGGTTCTAGATAGAAGGAAGGCGATGGGTCTTGATGTTGAGGCGATCTGGAAAAGTTTAGTGGCAGGGATTGTTATGTCGGTTGTTCTCTTCGGCGCGCAGATGATCCTCTACAGCAGGCTTTTGCTTCCCGTCTATGTTGTGCTTGGAGGCATCACGTACTTGGCTGTGCTCCGTTTGCTGAAAACCGTTAGAAAGGATGACTTAGATTTGGTTTCCAGGTACCTGGGCTCGCGGTTAGGGTTTGCGCGTAAATTGCTGGCTATGATGGTTGTCTCTGACCAGTGATTATACCTTCTTCGATTGAGAGTCTTCGGGCTTGATTCTAATGTCAAGGTACGCGACATCGACCAAAAGCTTACACGTAAGCGAACCCCGGGCAGTGAGCGGTCTCTCGAATGTCTTCCCCTCTTTTGCGACGAAAGAAATCAATTGAGTGGATGCCGGACGGGCTGTGGAATCAAGTAAAACGATACATCCCAATTCCGTGTGTAGATGTCATTGTTGAGGATTCCAAAGGCAGGGTGCTTCTCGGATGGCGACAAATACCGCCCTACAGAAACGTGTGGGCTCTTCCCGGAGGCCGCATCGGCAAAGGTGAACGCCTGCAAACTGCAGCCAGAAGGATACTTGCAGAGTATGGTCTTTCTGCCCGTGATCTATTCTTGGTAGGCGTCTTTCCGATAAGGTTCCCTTTACGCTCCGATCTTCCTGTTTGCATAGCAGCCAAGCATCTTAAAGGCCAGGCAAGAGCCGACGGTAGCGAGTTTTCAAACTTCCGCTGGACTAGGCAGCTGCCGAGAGCACTCGGCGCAAACTACAGGCGTATGATAGCCCGATGGAACAAGATGAAACGTGATCCCCAGGTCTTACAGTTCAACAGGTTATGAAGGGTTCTTGGAATCGAATCGGATCTGTTACTCGGTAGGCAGACCATCGATAGTTATTCCCTAGACGGCTAGGGACATACCGTGATTAGGGAAGAGTCGTTTCTCTAGAACCTGCTATTACGGAGATTTTGGGGAGTTACTTGCTTGCAGCGTGGAGTCGTTTCTTTCTAGCCGCATAGATGAGAACGGCGAGGATCACAACGATCAGCGCTACGACAATCAAAGGCATGGTCCCAGAGGTGGGGCTGCCAGTGTTTTGCGTTGAGGTCTGCATGACCGTTTGAATATTTTCTTGAGTCACAGTTGAATATACGGTGGCCGTGACCACGGCCGGCGCCGCAACAGTAAGTGCAGCGGTGAGTTGTCCGTTCACGGTTGAGTGGGAGAGGTTGTCTATGACAAGTTCGTAGACACCGTTGGAGGGTATGGTGGTGGTGAAATTAAATGAGGTCGTGCCTTGTTGGCTTAGGACGGGGCTAGCTGGTGTGCAGGTTCCTCCGGCTACGACCTGGTGGCTCCAGGCCTGGAAGGCCGTATCGGTCATCACGTAGAAGTCAACCTTACTGTCCGAGGTCATAGTTCCGGTAAGAACATCTCCGACGGTAGCGTTGAAGGGTTGCACGAAGAAGATTCCGCACACTCCATGCGTAGGCGGAATCGTAAGGGGCGCCGAGAAGATCGGTCGCGTCTGAGGCTGCGTGGTTGTGAGAGTTTGGGTTCCAACCGCGACGGTGGTAGTGGCCAGGGTTGTTGTGGTCGTGTACTCCTGGCTCTGCACGCTTTGCGAAGCCATCAAGAGCAACGGGATGAGCAGGAGGATTAGCCAGATCGCAAACTTACCTTTCAACATTAGAATCTACACAACAAACGCTGAGGCGCTTTTTATCGTTAGCGATTCCACCATACTTTCTCTCTCCACCCTTTTCCTTGCGCAACAAAGTAACATGTTGACCCAACAAAATTGCACCACCCCCCCTCCAGGTGCTCTGTTGCGTTATCGGGTGGTAGTGTTCTAGCGTTCTGGGGCAGTTCAGAACCCAAAAAGTAGCTCAGTCTAGTTCGAGTTCTCTGGTTTCCGAGAAATTAGAGTCCAAAAATCCCAAACCCAAAATCGCTGATTGTCCGGTTTTCGTAGATACTTCCACCAGAATAACAGTTGTATCGTAAGAACGAACAGCGTAAGACCAGTAGTAAACGCTATGACTTCAAAGAAATTAGCTACGAAAGTTTGCATGTAACGTGAAGCATTATAGAAAACAACGGCATTAATGAAAATAACAGTAGACAGTACTCGCAGGAATAGGTGTTCTTTGCTCGTTAATCCTTTCAACTTTCTTCCCTCCTAACGCACATTGAGTACGCCGTATCTCCATAGGACGAACCAAATGTTAATGATGAGCGGTATCAACGTAACAACAATGACCAAGAACGTCAGTACGCCATAGCCGAATCTCGTTATCTTCTGGCTCTTTATGGATATCAGGTAAAATATGATTGCGTCAGTAAGAGCAATAATGATGATTACGCGAAGAATCAAATCATAAAGTAACGAAAGCATTCAACTCATCTCCTCTCGTTTCGGCTTTGATGAATTTCAACTTTCTTTCCTGATTAGGTTAAGTAAGGAGTCACGCTCTTACGGGTTCCCCTAGTTTTCACGAATCGAAACATGGTTATGTGCGAAGAAAACAGTTAGTTTCTGTTTCTTGCTGCTTGTCGGATTAGGTCTAGCCATCTGTTTGTGCCTAGTTCGATTGGGATTGCGGCGGCTTGTGCTGGCGTGTGGTTCTCTAATGCCATGTGTGGGCGTACGAAGTTGTAGTAGGCTCGGAAACCTTTGAACACTTTGTCGGCTGACTGAGCCTTCTTCAAGTGGCGCATAACCTTCTCGCGTGTAGAAAGATATCCGACGATTACCATCCAAAAGACGTTCAAGAGAACAATTACAATGGGATGGACAATTCGAGCCTTAATGATCGGTGATCTTGGTCCTAGCGACAAGTACAAACTCAACAGCGTCATGGCCAAGCATTTTCAAGACGACATTCAACTAAGAGTGGTCCCCACTCAACCTGCTTCCCAGAGAAGCAAATACCGACGCTGTGTTCTTATATCTAAGAAATCATTAGATGGCTTAGACCAGTTATGAGCTATGTGAGCAAACTAACTTCTGCAGGACAAATAACCATACCGAAGAAGATGAGGGAGAAACTTGGCCTGCGGGGCGCGTCCCTCGTTGTCCTTGACGACGTGGGCGACGTGGTTTTGCTTAGACCGTTTGAGGCCGACGAGGAGACTTTGAGGATTCTCCGTAAGAGGTTTAAGAAGACTGGTGCGACAATGGCACGTGTTAATGAAATTGTGGAGAGAGAACGAGCAAAACTCTGGAAAGAGACGGCTCACGATTTTCGTTGACGCAAACACGATCGTCAGTGGTCTCCTCTTTGAAGGAAACGAGGCCCTCCTACTCAGGCTAGGGAAAACCGGTCTCTGCACACTAGTGACGACGCGTTATGTCATCGATGAGGTTAACGGGGTTCTCCACGCAGAGGAGTTCGGGTTAAGCGAAGAAGAAATCGCCGCATTCCTTTCATACACAAGTAAATGTATCCGGGTAAGCGAAAGCCTGAAACGGTCACAACTTCGAAAGTACTCCTCGAGACTAGCGGACAAGAAAGATGTGCACGTCCTAGCAGGATTTAGCGAACTGGACTGCGAGATCTTGGTCACGGGAGACAAGGAGTTGCTGAGGAAAGTCACAAAGGCGAGGACAACCAGACAAACAGTTGAACTTCTTCTTGAACAATAGGAGGCTCGGCAGTGAGGCTTGTCTCAATCGCGGGGCGAACCTCAACACCCACTAACGCAGCAAGGCCGGGAAACAATGAAAACTGGCTGCTCGCCTTGCTTTCCATTCGGATACGGCAGTGGCTGTCTAGAACGAGGTTCTTGATATGCCTTTGATCTCGTCATAGTGGTGATCATCTGAGAGGATCTTGGCTTTTTTCGCTAGAGCGGTTGACGCGATTATGCAGTCGCCGGTTGGTATGTTCGGGTGTATGCTCTTCAGGAGGCCTGCTTCTCTTGCTATCTCGGCTGTAAGGTCGGCGATTGTGAGGCCGCTTCTCTTAAGAGATAGGTATCTGAGGGTTGCTTCTTCCCTCCCGCGTTTGTCGGAGACGTAGCACACGATTTCGGCCACAACTATCGTAGGTAGGATGCCAGTTCTCTTCTCCACTATGCTTCTGAGCCGCTTGGAAGCCCTCGACTTTGTCTCCTGGTTGTCAGAGAGAAAGTACTCCAGCAGGAATCTTGAATCGACGTCCAAGGATAAATGGGGAAGCCCTTTGAACGAACGACATAGGCACATATAGCGGAAGTAAGACATATCTTACTGAGTGAATCGGATGGCTCTTGAACTAACCAGGCTTTCACAAAAGGGGCAGGTTGTGATCCCGGCCCAAGTCAGGAGAAAGATGGGATTGAAAGAAGGGACCAAGTTTCTCGTCGTCGGGTTAGAAGACATCATAGTCCTGAGAAAGCTTCAACTCTCCGAAGAGAAGTTGAAACTCAAGAAGCTTCTCGCTGAGGCCAGATCTTCTGCCAAGACGCACGGCCTCTCAGAGAAGGAAATCGAGAGGCTCATCCACGCTGTTAGAAAGTCGCGTGAATGAGAGTAATACTCGACACAAACGTATTGGTCTCCGCCTTCATTTCAAGGACAGGGAATTCAGCAAGAGTGTTGGACGTCGCCCTGACCCTTGAAGACGTGCAACTTGTTCTCTCTGAACAAATAATCCGAGAATTTGTGCGAGTGATGTCAAGGGATGAGCTGCTCGTCAGGTTTGACTACACTCTCGCCAACGTTGAAGAGTTGGCGAGACTCCTCAGGAAGACGTCTCAGATGATTGAGGTAAGATCTGAGTTCAAGGCCGTGAAAGAGGATCCTGCAGACAACACGATTCTGAACGCAGCCTACGATGGAAAATGCGAATTCGTGGTCAGCGGAGACCATCACCTGCTGGACATCAAGAAATTCAAAGGAATTAGGATCCTTTCACCCAGGCAGATGCTCGATTTACTGTCCAGAAGATACGGAAGGTTCGTCTCGAGCAAAGCGATCAGTGAGTCGTCTTCGGATTGAGGAGGCTGAGTCTCTGGGTATGGAACCGTATGCCATGAGCTAGAGCGACTTTGTTGCACGGCTTGAGATGATCGGCTCAAACAGGGACTTAGCTCAGCGCGTTACTTGTTCAAGTCTGGTAGAGGGCTTACGATGGTTTTCTGCTAGGATACGGGAGTGGCTTTCTAGAACCAGGTATTCGATTTGCCTTTGATCTCCTCATAGTGATGAGATCCTCATCTGAGAGGATCCTGGCTTTCTTTGCCAGAGCGGTTGACGCGATTATGCAATCGCCGGTTGGTATGTTCGCATGTTGTCAAAGAGAAAGTACTCCAGCAGGAATCTTGAATCGATTGGTTCTGTCCGTCGTCTGCTGATTACTTCCACCCACCTATCCACCTTATACATGCTCGAAATCGTAGGCAAAGGTAGTCGTCAGTTGATGAAGCCCCGGCAACGGCGGGATGTGGGTTTCTGGTACCCGAAAGAGCCGACTGGGCCGATGTTGGTTGCTGGTTGTTGACCACGTAAAACCTGACTGGCTAAATGGTCAAGCTCGCCCGGTGAATTGCTGGGCTGGAGGGCTGCGCTGGACAACCAGCGCTTTTATTTCTGGTTCAGCCCCGACGCGTCTGGAGGTGAAGCGATGGTATGGGAATCCGAGACTGACGGTAATCCCTCAGTCGATGCAGATGAGTCAACTCTTCGTAGCAGACGAAGACTTGATAGAACCAATCGATGACCTCCAAGATTCTCTAGTATTGCATGAATGGCAATTCATCCCACCGCTGAAGCATGTGGGGTTTCTTGCTCAAATCCGTTCTAAAGTAAGCCTTTTAGGGTGTACTGGGGTAATGCTTGCTGGTAGTGTCATTCGTGCGGACGATTACTGTGAAGGTCGACGATAGGCTGAGAAAGAGGATGAGTGAGGTCACTATCAACTGGTCTCGGTATATTCGCGAATCGATTGCGGAGAGGATTGAGCGAGAGGAACGGAAGAAAGCTGCGCAGGAACTTCTTGAGGACATTCGCAAGCGCAAGCATGTCGCGCCAAGAGGATTCATAAATCAGACAATTCGGGAAGCGAGGAAGACCCGTTGAGGGTGTATGTTGTAGATGCTTCCGTGGCGGCAAGATTCCTGCTGTTTGAGGAACTCTCGGAAAAGGCGGATTTGCTTCTTCAGAAGTTCCACGAGGATGCGATCGAGCTGAAGGCACCTGGGGTTGTGAATTACGAGGTTGGGAACGCTCTCTGGAAGGCTGTCAAGCAGCAAGTGATCGACGCTCACGAAGCGTCACGGAAGTTCTCACAGTTCATCAAGCTCAAACTGGACTGCGTTGAATTGGATGAGCAAGAATCTTTGGGGGCACTAACTTGGGCAATGAAGAACGACGTGACTTACTACGATAGCGTCTATGTGAAGGCTTCAGAGAAGACGGGAGCGACCCTCCTAACGGCTGACGACGCATTCTACGAGAAAGCCTCAAAGGAAGTTCCGACGATGCACTTGCGGGATCTTAAAGACAAGTGAATATGTCTAAGTTGAACGACGATTCGAACAGCTCTTCCTTTGTCGCGGACAATGCCGCAGGGGTGGTGCCAAACGGTGCCAAGAGTGCTGGTTGAGTAGGGGAACCGTTCCTTAGTAACGTGATTACAGCTATTGCCCAGTCGATTTTCCGGGGTGCATACACCCGATGAGTGAGTGTAACCATTTGCCACCTCAGTTCAGGCAGAAAAAAACCCAAAATCAGCCCCTCTTGACGCCAAAAAATGCACCACCCCCCTATCCCCCTTATCAAGCGTGCGCGCGATAAACCCAGAATGTATAACACCCTACCACCGGGTGCCTCAAAGATGGCAAGGGGTGACCCCCCGAACATTAGGGGGCATCCACCCACCGCGGGTTAGTTGTTTTGTGTGGCTTTTCTGGCGTGTTTCGCCTGCGCCATGTTCACTACTTTCTGGTACCCCTTCTCTTCCCGCTTCAGTTCACGCAGGAGAGAGCGTGGTCGAGGGACGTCAACACTCTTTACGGGAACCATTCTTCTAATGCGGATCTTATCTTGAAATCCGCATTCACGCGGCGTAGTGAATCCGTTGGACCATAATGATTCAGCGTACCCTTTTTATCGCGTGGACTTGGTGTTTGCCGGTTTCGTGTTTCCTCTGCTTCCACTTCTTGACGATTTTCTTTTTCCCTAGTACGTTTCGACCTTCAGTTCAGGTATTCCTGCGAAATCCTTTCTGTTTCGAGTTAGCAGAGGCTCATTGTTTTGGATCGCTATACCCGCCAGCATAGCGTCTTCGGGGTCAATCTTAGTTTTCTCTTTGACACGTTGGGCGTAAATCATTCCCGCTTTGGATGCCGAGGCGACGTCCAAGGATAAGTGGGGAAGCGACCTGAGTATACCAAGTACCCTTTCCCTCTCCTCAGCAGACCTCACACTCAAACCCACTCCGACGTACAGTTCAAAAACGGTCGGTGTTCCTACCATGATGGCGACTGAACCGCCTGATAGATCCTCAGCTTTTCGAACCGCACTTGTATCGTTCCTCATTACATCAATTATGAAGGTCGTGTCGGCGAGCAAGTCTACTTCAGCCCTTCAGCCGTGCTAAGGATTCGTTGAGAGCTTTGCCTTCTGATGTTCTTGACGCGTTTCTCGATGCTTGCGGCCTCTGTTTTGGACACAATTCCTGCCAGGTCCAGAACCGCGCTTCCGCGGGTTATTCTCTCAATAACGTCCGTGAAGCTTTCACTAGGCCTCTTGAGCGCCTTGAGCATCTGGTACGCCTCGTCGGAAACGGCTATATTCTTGGTCCCCATGGTCGGTCTGTGTGTGTATGTGTGTGCTGCAATTTACGTCTTGGCTCTGCACGGTTTGAGAAGCCATCAATAAAGTAACATGTTCTCCCCACAAAATTACACCACCCACCCCCCCAGAAGGCAAAGGCTAACACAACCACGTAACGCCCTTCGTCTCAGCTTGCAGCGGTCCATCCTAGGGTGGATCCACCCATCAAGGGGTGGTGCCAAACGGTGCCAAGAACGCTGGTCGACTACGTGAACCAATTGGCTCCAACAGATAGCACAGCGGGAAAGGAGGCTTCAAACCTAGACTACAGACTCAACTTTTTTGGGGAAACAACCCGAAATCCACTTCGAAAGGCCGACAAGGCGTGAACCAAAACCGTTTCCCAAAACCGCAAAATCAACCCCTCTTGACCCCAAAAAATGCACCACCCCCCTGGGGGGTCCCTCCAAGCGTGCGCGCACGCCTCGGTAAACTGCCTCCTCTCACGCACCCAGAAAAATCCTAAACGAATTCTCCGATAAATCCGCCTTCCTTCTCGTCCAGCTACGAACCTGCCTACTTAGTTGTGTCTGCTTAATGCGCCTTCGAGAACCCGTTTCTTGCTGTCTGCGATTTCGCTGTGTTTCTGTAGTTCGCCCCGGCTTCAGGCAATTTCGTCTCTGATTCGTCTGATGTTGCGTACCTCTCGGGTGGTCCAGGTTATCGCGAAGATTCCGAAGATGAAAGATAGGAAGAATGCTAGTTCACCTATGTAATCCAGGCGGATGGGTATCCAAACAGCGAAAGGCCAGTAGGGGGATTCTGGGTAGCGGAGTTGCATGGCTATCACGTAGAGCCAAACTCCGAAACTGTAACCCCACAAAACGATACTTACTCGCCGAAGTTTATTGGATGAAGTCTTAAGGCTAGTGTACACTCGACGCGTGCGTTCAACCTGTCGATCCTCAATCCGCTTGATTAGGGCTTGGCTCTCATCAGCGGTAAATCCGAGCGACCGCAGAACTTCATCGGGGCCCCCCGCAACTTCTCCCAAAGCCATTGCGACCTCATCCGTAATCATGACGCGTTGCCGAATTTATGTGAGGAGGGTGATGCCGTTGGCGAAGTTAATGATCTTCGCACTAGGCGTTGCTAAGGTCGTGCCGCGAGCGCACCCTTTAGCTCGCGTTTCTTATTATCGGCAATTTCGCTGTGTTTCTGTAGTTCGTAGAAGTCTGCGAGGAATTGTTCGCCCTTCGCCGTGATCGTGTACACTTTGTCCCCGTTGCTCTTCTTAACTTCGATTAGCTGCATATCTTCGAGTTGTTTCAGGTATTTTTGGGTGAGGTCGAAGCTCAGGTTGCCTTGGTACATTATATTGGTTTTTCGCGAGCCGGGCTTGGTGATTTCGAGTATGTTCGCTGTGATCTCTAACTGTCCTCTGTACTGGCGTTTACCTTTGCTCAATAGTTCAGTCACACGTCTTCCGTTTACATGAGGTCGGCAGGGATATGATGGATGTTGTGGATACATGTTCTAGAACATTAATCCTTAACTTTCCTGCACATCAACCGGACAATTATTGACAAACATCTGTCAACTGCGACCGTGCCCGTCCTCGTTCAGCTGATGAAATCCACATACTCTCAAGTAGCAACCGCTATGAGATGGCTATTTAGCCGTTCGTAATCCTTCAGAAACTCGTAAGCCTTCGGAGTCGCACGGTACCTCGTCCCATCCTCCAAAACAACCTGTTCCAACAGCCCCTTTTCCTGGAGCAAAGCCAGGTACTTCTCTAGCTGGCGGTGGCTCAGGTTCGCCTTGTACATGATGTGCGTCTTGAGCGTGCTATTCGAGGCAACCTGCAGAATCTTCGCAAGTATCTCAACCCGTGTTCTATTAGGCTCCGGCTTTTCTTCTAGAACATACATCCAATATTCACAAGTACGGCAAACCAGTAGACCCGACATATAACTTCTACCTCTCAATTCAGAATATCGGCCAAACGCAAATCCCCAGCCGAAATCGCTCAAATACTACGATTGCAATCAAGGGCCAAGTCTTACTCATGTCTGAACGCATCACAGTCGACCGAAAAGAGTTCGAGGCCTTTCTCGCGGACAACCAATCCCTCATGGATCGGTGCCAACAACTCGTCAAGAGAATCGATGAGCTTGAGAAGGTTAACAAGCAATTACAGGAGGACCGTGAAGCCTCCAAGGCTAAGGTTGAGTCTCTGGAAGCAAACATGGGAGCTAGTTCGCGTCAGATGGATGATTCGCTCCGGAAAACGCGGGAAACCATCACTCGGCTTATTCGGGAAACGGACAAACGAGTTCCAAAGTAACGTCATACGCTGCGGCCGCACCGGTCGCAGAACTTAGCCCCAGAAGCCAGCTCACGCCCGCATAAACACTTCAACCTTGCCGCGGCTATCTCCCGCTCCGGCTCTACGCGTGCCCTCCCCAGTTCACCTGTTACCTCGATGCGGTGATGCGGCGCGGGTTTTGAACGACTAGCAGCGGAGGTGGGTTTTCGAAGTTTCCGGCTCAGCACTTCGTTTCGTCTGTTCAATTCCTTCAACCTCTGAAGGGTTTTCCGTTGGAGTGCCATCAATCTCTCTAGGGAGGATACGAGGCGTTCCCAGTCCTCTCGTGCGATTGACAGTTCGGCTTTAGGTTTCTCCTCATCCTGTGGCATGTAATGCATCCTCTGTTTCCTTACAGAGTTTTTCAATCGCGGACTGAACCCGGCCCATGGTTTTCCTAGCCGTCTTCACTTGCTGGTTCACGCTCTGGTCTTGCGCCTTACGCTTCCCCTCAGCCAAATCCAACCTGCGAAGGACGAGTTCATACTTCTTAGCGAATTCGGAGAACTCCTTAAGGAAGGCCTCCCAATCGCTTCGCTTAACCTGCAGAACCGAGCGCAAGGAATTCCACTCGCCTCTGGTAGTCTTATTCATTGGCTTCACGCCTCGGGAGCTGGACTGGCTACTTGAATTCCGAATTCGCTTTCAATATCTTCTCGCTTAGAAATTATCTCTGCATCCAGAGTTATGAAAGTCTCTAGGTCTATTGCGATTTCTCTTAGGGTACTCGCGAAGGCTATGTGGAGTGTGTCAAGCGTCTTAAGGCCGAGCTTGCTTGAAACCCGGATTGCCTCAAAGAGCCGATGGTCCATTTGGATTGCTTGCTTGGAAATCTGCAGTTTGGTGAAGGATATTTCGGGCACGGTCACTCTCAAGCGCCACGTTTGAATGGCGTGTTCAACTGAAACTCTAACCTTCTCGTCAACATTGAGGCTTTCGAACTCGCTGGCGTAATCGACGACAGAGACCGCCCCACCTTTAATCAGACGTGAGAATACGCAGTACAATTCAAGAACGGATATTTCGGAGCCATACTTCGCTTCATGGGATTTCTTGAAGAACGTGTTGACGGCGGGGAAGTTGGGGTCGGCTGGAAGGTATCTAGTAACTATGACGTTTGTGTCCAAGTAGCATGCCATCACTCCCTACCCTCGGCCACAATCTCTACGGCAGTCTTGTCCGACAATATGCGCAAGGGGTTCTTGCCCTCCTTCCCCTCATACTCTAAGAGCCTCTTCAAGACTCGCAGGGTTTTCTCGTTGGCGAGATGCTGAGTCACCTGCTCGTCGGCTTTGGCGTTGACCATGGACCTTATCGCCTCCGTCCTGCTTTGATAGATGCCTAGTTTGACTAGTAGGTCGAGTTTCCTCGCATCCTTACGGGTCAATCTGATGGGGATAACGGTCATCCACAAGCCCAACCACGCTATACGTGATGTATAACATAAATCTGTCGAACATCTACGGTATGCCAGCGGGGACCTTGATTCAACGCTTGCGAAAGAACTGGAGAAGGCTGCTTCACGCCCACTTTGCGACCGCTTAATCCCTATACGCCAAACTGTTTCAGGGAGATGTGCATAGGCGTGTACCTTACCGATGTCAGCATCGTTCAGGAGCTTCATGTCCCGAGTGCGGGGTGAGGAAATATCCCTCAAAAGCGTAAAAGAGGAGTCATCTTCTGCTGAACTCATTGTGATACTCTGGAGCCGTTAACAACGATGGCTTGTGGGAAATGCGCCGCTTGAGACCCATTCCGAACCTTGACCGTGACTCAGTCCTTAGAAAACTGAGAACGAAACAGTTAGGCCGACGGCTGGAGATTCTTGACAAGTGCACCTCGACGAACGATGTGGCCGCACAACACGCCAACGCTGGTGCCCCCCACGGTTACACTGTTCTCTCCGAGGAACAGACCGCGGGCCGTGGCCGCCAGGGCCGCCCTTGGTTTTCCCCGAGGGGCGGAATTTGGTTGACGACCCTGCTCCGCCCACCTTTAACACTCGACCCTTTGAACGCCCTACCCATAATCGCCGCGCTAGCTGCAGCCAACACCATCAACTCCAGCCTAGGCGTCAAGGCGCGCGTGCGTTGGCCTAACGACATCTTTGTTGGCGGCCGTAAACTCGCAGGCGTCTTAGCTGAAACCAAATTCAAAGGGAATCGATTAGAATATGCTCTTCTAGGCGTAGGAATCAACGCCAACTTTCACTCAACCACGCTAGCTGAGCTTAGCTCAAAAGCGACCTCACTCGAGGACCTTCTCGGCTCACCCGTCGACAGGGAAGCAATAATCGCCCTGCTCCTCCTGGAAATAGAGAACGTCTACGAACTAGCATCCTCCAACCTAAACGATGCAAAGGTGTTGCTGCAGGAACTAGATTGCTCACGTGGAAGACAAGTAAGAATCAAAGTCCAGGGCGAAGAAATCTCCGGAATCATGGCTGGCTACGAATCATTCACCCGAGTTCGAATCAAAACAGTTCCGGGTCCCATTCGTCAGGTTGAAACAAGTTCCGTGGTCGGCGTGGAGTATCCCGACTTCTGAACTGCTGCACGCTCTGCCACAGACTAATAAGCGATAAGCCGGCTGAATAGTAACTCCCGTACCGAAACTTGGTCGACGAACATTGAAAGAACCCGATTCTAAAATTAAAACAAAAATCGATCAACTGCGTGAACTGAGGAAGAAAGCCGCCCTCGGGGGCGGAAAAGAACGCGTCGACGAGCAGCATGCAAAGGGAAAACTTACGGCCCGCGAAAGAATCGACCTTCTCCTCGACCCGGGCAGTTTCGTCGAACTCGACCGGTTCGCAACAACTCCGAACGTCGCACCTGGAATGGAGGACCGTAGAGTTCTAGGCGACGGGGTCGTCACAGGCCACGGAAAGATAGACGGCCGCACCGTCTACGTGTTCGCCCACGATTTCACAGTATTCGGGGGATCCCTGGGTGAAACATTCGCAATGAAGGTTTGCAAGGTCATGGACCACGCCATCAAGGTAGGCGTGCCAATAATCGGGTTGAACGATTCTGGCGGAGCAAGAATTCAGGAAGGCGTTGTGAGCCTTGGAGGCTACGCGGAAATATTCCATCGAAACGTCCAAGCAAGCGGCGTCGTCCCGCAAATTTCAGCAATAATGGGCCCATGCGCTGGTGGCGCAGTTTATTCTCCTGCACTTACGGACTTCGTAGTCATGGTCGACAAAACTAGTTACATGTTCGTAACTGGCCCCGATGTGGTCAAGTCGGTGCTCAATGAAGACGTAACCTTCGAGGCCTTAGGCGGCGCATCAGCCCACAGTCAACTTTCAGGCGTTTGCCACTTCTTCGCCGCAGATGAACCCGCCGCGATACAAACGGTCAAAGCATTGCTCTCCTATCTGCCACAGAATAACCTCGACGACCCACCCGTCGTAAAGATGGGCGATGACCCGGAAAGAATGGATCATGAACTCGCCTCAATCGTTCCATCAGATCGGGACCGGCCATATGACATGAACGAGATCATTCGGAGAGTCATCGATACCGGAACCTTTCTGGAAGTGCAGGCACAGTGGGCACGGAACATTGTCGTAGGGTTCGGACGCTTGGACGGTCGGAGCGTTGGCATCGTCGCAAACCAACCTAAACATTACGCGGGAGCATTGGATAACCAATCATCTATGAAGGCAGCTCGATTCATAAGATTCTGCGACGCATTCAACATCCCAATTCTAACATTCGTTGACGTGCCAGGCTTTCTTCCCGGTATCGATCAAGAGCACTCAGGAATCATCAAAAACGGAGCTAAACTGTTGTACGCCTATTGTGAGGCCACTGTACCGAAAATAACGGTCATCATACGCAAAGCATACGGGGGTGCGTATGACGTCCTTGGGAGCAAGCACATCCGGGCAGACTTCAATTTCGCATGGCCGACCGCTGAGATAGCCGTAATGGGCCCCGAAGGCGCCATCAAAATAATCTACAGGAAGAAAATTGCAGAAGACGCAAATCCCCAAGTGGTCAACAGGCTAGTGGAGGATTACCGTGAACGATTTGCCAACCCATACGTGGCCGCGGAACGCGGGTACATCGATGATGTAATCGAACCACAAGAAACACGACCTCGGCTCATACGCGCATTGGAAGCCTCCATGAACAAGCGCGAACTCAAGCCACCAAGGAAACACGGCAACCCACCCCTCTAACTCCACGACTCAACCTTGGAGCCACAGCTTGCAAGCCCACGAATCAGTGAGGTTGCCAGGCTTTTGAAATTGCTAATCGCCAACAGGGGCGAAATCGCGCTTAGAATTATCAGAACGTGCCGCAAGCTCGGCGTTCGCACAGTTCAAACGTACTCGGACCCAGACCGAGATTCACTGCCCCTGCGCTACGCGGATGAAAGGTACGCCCTCGGGGGGGCGACACCTACGGAGAGCTACTTGAATATCGAAAAGCTTGTGCACGCTGCTCTCAAGACAGGTTGCGATGCCGTTCACCCGGGGTACGGTTTTCTGTCTGAAGAAAGTTCTTTCGTTAAGGCTTGCGAAGAGAACGGCCTCACATTCATCGGCCCGTCCAGCAAGGCCCTGGAAAAGCTGGGAAACAAATTGTCAGCGAGAGAGACTATGCGTCAGGCTGGGGTCCCTGTGATCCCTGGTTCCGACGGAACGGTGAACGACGGGGACGAGGCAGTAAGGGTAGCTGAGGACATCGGATACCCGGTCATATTGAAGGCGGTCTACGGCGGTGGCGGCAGGGGAATGAGGATTGCGAAAAACAGTGACGAAACCCGCAGATTCTTTCGGGTGACAAAACTCGAATCACTCTCAGCTTTCGGGAGGGGCGACATCTACATTGAGAAAAGACTGGCCAGCCCCCGTCACGTTGAGATTCAAGCATTATGCGATAAACATGGGAAAGTCGTCAGTCTAGGCGAACGTGAATGCAGCATACAGCGTAGGCACCAGAAGCTCCTTGAAGAAGCCCCTTCGGTTGCAGTTAGCGAAGGCCTTAGGCAGCGGCTAAATGAAGCAGCCAAGAAGGGCCTGTCGGCAGCCGGATACACAAATGCAGGGACGGTTGAGTTTCTACTTGCCAAGTCCGGAGAATTCTATTTCCTCGAAGTGAACAAACGCCTTCAAGTCGAACATCTCGTAACCGAGATGACGACTAACATCGACCTCGTAGAAGAACAATTGAAGATCGCAACCACATCATCACTCGAACTCTCCCAGAATGAAATTCACATTAACGGGTGGGCAATCAATTGCCGAATAAATGCTGAGGATCCCAGAAATTTCGCTCCCTCACCGGGCACCGTAATTCATTATCACCCCCCTACAGGGCCGGGTGTTCGTGTTGATTCAGCACTATTCTCAGGTTACACTATTCCCGAATACTACGACTCAATGGTTGCGAAACTGGCCACTCGGGGAAGAGGCCGCGAGGAGGCGATTCAACGCATGAGAGTCGCGCTGGATGAGATTGAGATAGCTGGCGTGCCGACGACAATACCCTTGCATAAGCTATTGATGCACGACGAAGGTTTCATCCAAGGAAACTTCGACACAACCTACCTGAACAGCATATTACCACAATTGAACTCGAACCTACTCAGGTTAGAAAAATTCGCGGCGGTAGCTGCAGCCACGTGCAGGCTGGGGAACCCCGCGCGTCCCCCTGCGCATGAAACGGATGAGGCATCAAAATGGCGCACTTGGGCGCGCGCGCACCATATGCTGGGCCACGGCGGGTGAGATGGCGATGCGCACATACAGTATCCAACTCAGCGAAAGGGCATATACTGTTGCAGTCGAACAAACTGGACAGCACGACTTTAAGGTTACAATAGACGGCGAGACTTTCAACGTCGAATCATTGGCGAACCACGCGATTTCAACATGTTTAGTCCAATCAGGCAATGATACAATCCGCGCCCAAACCAGAATTCTGCCCACCGACAAAGTAGATGTCTGGCTTGCCGGGGCGGCGTTCCAAGCCGCGGTTCACGTCATCGGAGCGGGAGGTTATACGTTAGCATCACATGGCAGGGGCGAAGAACGCGTCGGTGGTAGCATTCGGGCTCCCATGCCTGGCCGAATAACGAGCATCCTAGTCAAGGAAGGGGAAGCTGTGGAGACCGGAACACCGCTCTTGATCTTGGAAGCCATGAAAATGCAGAACGAGCTGACTTCTCCCACGAGTGGGCTGGTCAAATCCATTCACGTTCGAGAAGGAGATGCGGTCAAGAAGGACTCGCTACTATTGGTTGTGGGTGGAAACGCAGGCAACCCGACGAAGATGCTAACCCCTTAGACTTCTGATTATTTCCCCAGTAGCCTTTGACTTGTTCAATGTGTAAAAGTGGATTCCAGCGACTCCATGATCAAGAAGCTCTTCACATTGCTGGATGGCATGTTTAACGCCGTACCGGTGGACCGCGTCTAGGTTGTTCTGAATAGGTTCAAGATCCTTTACCAGCTTATCGGGGATCGTTGCCCCACATATGCGGGTGAAGCGCAGTATTTGATTATAATTCGTAATCGGCATGATACCGGGTATGATGGGAACTTTCACCCCCCTCTCCCGCATGCTTCTCTCGAAAGTGAAGAAATGGTGGTTGTCAAAGAAGAGTTGGGTTATGATAAAATCTGCTCCAGCCTCCACCTTTTCCTGGAGATGGCCCCAATCCGTTTCCCTGTCCAGCGATTCGATATGCCCCTCTGGATAACCGGCAACAGCGACGCATAGGGAGTAAGAGCCGTGGATGAACGCGGTCAATTCGCTTGCGTATCTGAATCCATAGGGATTGGGCACGAACCTTGGTTCCCCTCTTGGGGGATCTCCACGAAGTGCAACCACGTTTTCAATCCCCGACGTTGATATTTCGTCCAAGAGCCCTTTGATTTCCTGCTTTGAATGCCCAACGCAGGTGAGGTGTGCCATACTCTCCAAACCAATCTCTCTCTTAGCACGCTTGACTATCTCAATCGTCTTATCCCGCGTCCCGCCGCCAGCTCCGTAAGTAACAGAGATAAACCCGGGCTGTAGTTTCTTCGCTTCCCTCAGCGTTTCAAAGAGCTCACTCATTCCTTCCTCCGTCTTTGGTGGAAAAAACTCGAGGGAGAACATTGGCCGGTTGCTCTTCAGAATTTCAGTTATTCTCACGAAATGTGCCTCATCTTTCTGCTAAACCAGGTTTGCATCCATTTCTTAGATGCATAGTAGAGCGGCTGAAAAATGGTTCATTTTGTTAGCTTGGAGCCTCTCATTCAATTAGAGTTCGAATATTCCTTGACTAGGAAAGCGATTGTCTGGCCAAAGCCGCTCCTTTCACAATATTGGAAAGTTTTGCATATGCCACATCCCATGACCGTGTCCGTAAACCGCAATCAGGGTTTACGTAGATTCTTTCTGGGTCTCCAAGTAGCTTCGTGGCGTATTTTATTCGCTCCTCAACAAGCTCTGGGCTCTCAATCTCATCAACATGCACGTCCGCCACGCCCAAACCGATTTCTCTATCGTCACCATACTCGGTGAGAAGCTTGAGCTGGTCATACGCAACACCCTGCTGATCGCTACGGTTGGCGAATTCCAAAGCGAGTTGACTACAGTTTTTCATTCCCATGATGTGCGGGTACAGTAAGCTGTAATCACTGAAGCACACATGCAGGCTGAATTTACATTCAATTCCCTGCGTACAGATATTGAATGCTTCTACGAAGAATGGGACCTCTACTGGTTTAGTTGTCAGAGCAGGTTCGTCTACTTGAATCCATTCCGCGCCAGCATTGACAAGCGCTTGGAGGTTCGGTCGAATGATCTCCTTAGCTACGTCGAGAACGAATTCTCTTTTCGCTTCGAACTTGAGTTTCCGTAGGTCAGAATACTTTCCCGCATTTTGCCTCTGGTAATATTCGTTGAACGACCATTCTGCTATCGTGTACGGCCCAGTGACAGGGACTTTGACTTTGCGTTTCGCCTGTTTCTTCACAAAAAGGAATTCTTTCAGATGGTACGGTTCACGGAATCCTAGCTTGCGCACGCATGCAGCTTTCCGATAGTACCTGTTGTCAAAGGATCTTACGTGTCCATAGAATTCGAACCCTTCAGAGTTTCGAACTGGATGCTCGTACATTTCGATACGGTTTGCTTCGCCATCATAAATGTATTCGAGGCCAGCTGACTCAAGAAACCTGATACCGAATAATGAAGCAAGCGCTCGGGTACGTTCCTCGGCTTCAGGCGTCTTGGCATGGGACAGGAGGTCTCTTACCTGCGCTTCACCTTCAAAACCGATGGCCTTCGACCACTTCGATAGTTGATTTAGGTCAGATTGGTCTATTTTCCTTCCGCGAAGGTATGAAATTAACCAAGGAGCTTTCGGCAGGCTCCCAATTTCCTGTGCGGGAAATACCGCGCTTGCCATCTATGTTGCCAGCTCCCTCTTGGTTTCTGCTAGCAAGTGGACTTTCCGTTCCGCTACCTTTTGGGGAAGAAAATCCAAGTCGCAGTTGGGGCCAACGATTATGTTCTTTGGGCTTAAGCGTTCGTCCACATCAGCAACAAACTTACTCAGCATATTTGCTGTTTCAAGTAACGAGTTTCTTCCATCGATGCACCCGCAGCCTAATTCCAAATTGAAATCATGTTGCTCCAAGGATTCAAGTGAGGTGGCATAGAAGTCCAACCCGATACAATTCACTGGATAATCCAATAAATCATCAATAACAGGTCCTGCGTCGCCAAAGTATGTTTGTAGGATTGTGTGGGCGGCTAGGCCTTTCGCGCAAACTTCAAACGCGTGCTTTGCGACCTCAAGGTCCCGTCTGCTTCCCCCGTTTGCGGTTAGTGCTGGCTCATTAAATTGAAAGTCTGTGTAACCTAGCTTCTGTAACTCATTAGCAGTTTGTCTCAGAGCGTGCGCAAGGTCGTCAGCAAGGTCCGCGAGTGACTTGCAGGCAGAGTTCTGCGCAAGCGCTGCGAACGTAAATGGGCCAGGAAGAATGGCCTTCTTACGGGAATTTCGAGGCAGCAGCTCATGCCTGAAATATCGCCTAAGATCCGTTCCCTTGTAACTTACCTTCTGAATTATGTTGGGTTTTCGATAGAAAGTGTTGTTGTCGAACCATCTTGTTAGGCCTCCCAATTGGACCCCCGTGAACAGTCCAGAAAAGGGTCTGAACACATCTTGCCAATTCAATTGGCCATCGACTAAAATGTCCAAGGAGGCGCTGCTCTGCAGGTCAACGAGAGAAGCGAGGTCTTGGTCGAAGATCGCATCTACTTCGGGTTGCGAAATCTTTCCTCGCGTTAGGGCTCGTGTGGCCTCCACAAGCTTTTCGGAGCGGGGGAAAACCCCAGTCAGTTGTGCTTCTACCACGACCAATTCTCCGCCAACATGTCAGAATGCGTCTTCAGAGCGTATTCCAATATTAATATTCTAGGACTCTGACAATTCCAATAGGAATAGCGCCTTTTCAGTGCCAAGTCGATTAGGATCCCCCTAACGGCGGGTTGCCCTTGCGATGAGTTTGAATCTAAGTTGCAGGTTTGAAGAAGTACCGTGGCCACCGTGGCCATTCCTTAGGGACCGTGGTTTCGAAATCAACTTCAAGGTCCATTCCAATGCGTAGGTCTTCAAGTTTGAGGTTTCTTATCATGCCGGGCAGTTGAGGTCCTTCCGTCAATTTCATTATTCCCACAGCGTAGGGAGCTAAGGCTTGGAATTGGCTTGGCGGAAAATGGATAATCGTGTAGGTAAGCAGCTTGCCCCTGCCTTTGAATTCAATCCATTCGACATTGTAGGAAAAGCACTTGGGGCAGATGCCACGCGGGGGCCAAAGAAGCGCTCCGCAAGCCTTGCATTTCACACCCATGAGCTTTCTTTCCGCACAGAACTTGTAAAAGTTCTCAACGGTGGGAAGTACGGACCCATTCTCATCGCAAATGAAACCTGTTCCTTCTGATGGTGACGCCATCACTGATGCTGCCATCTTTCCTGCTACCTTCAATCTCCCCGTTGATAGACGTGGACGACGCCTGTTGACGCAGAACCGCCTACGTTCTCTGTCAGCCCAATTTCAGCTCCGTTGACTTGTCTTCGCCCTGCTTGGTTAGTTAGTTGCAAGTAGATTTCGCATGCTTGTGCCGTTCCAGTTGCTCCCACTGGGTGGCCTTTCGCTTTGAGCCCACCACTAGTGTTCGACGGAATCCTGCCGCCGAGGTATGTTGCCCCTTCGTCGATGAGCTTGCCGCCCTTCCCCTTCTCGCAGAAGCCTAAGTCTTCGTAGGCGATGATTTCGGCTATTGTAAAACAATCATGCAGTTCAGCCACGTCAATATCCTTCGGCCCCACTTTGGCCATTTCGTAAGCTTGCTGCGCAGCAAACTTTGTGACCTTCATTGTGCTGAAGTTCTCTCGTTCACATAGGCTGAGTGTGTCCTGGGCTTGGCCTGAACCAATTATGTTCACGGGCGTATCAGTAAATTTCCTAGCTATCTTTGGTGACGTAAGTACAAGGCAGCTAGCGCCATCCGACCGAGGACAGCAATCGTACAACTTCAAGGGCCAAGCGACGGGCCGTGACGCGAGCACTTCGTTGACCGTTATTCGCTTCTGGAAATGTGCCTTTGGGTTCAGCACTCCATGCTCATGGTTCTTCACTGCAACCTTAGCCATCTGCTCCTCCGTCGTCCCGTACCGGTTCATGTGATCGACAGCCATCATGCCGAATATTCCTGGAAAGGAGATTCCGTGCCATTGTTCGAATGGGAAGTCCGATGCCATTGCCAAGATCTCAGTTACGCCTGTTGTGCTTACATGTGTCATCTTCTCAACTCCGCCAACAAGAACGACATCGTACATCCCAGACGCTATCGCAAACAAAGCGGTTCGCATCGCCACACTAGAGGACGCGCACGCCGCTTCGGTCCGAAAAGCAGGCTTGGGAAGCAGGCCGATCCAGTCTAAGAAGAGGGGTGCAACATGGGCCTGGTGTTCATACGAGTCGCTCATCATGCCTACAAAAAGGGCTTGAATGTCCCGTTTTGGGTTCAGATTGGGACAACTATCGAAAGCCTCCCTGGCGGCCTCGGCAAAGAGTTCTCTTCCGTACAACCCTTCACGAACACCAAATTTCGAAACGCCCGCCGAAACAATACTGGCTAGCGGTTGTGTCATCCTGAATTAATCCTCAAATCGCTGGATACTCGTCCGAATACAGCGTCGTAATAATGAAGGTTATTATCCCACACCCAATACTCGCGTGAAGTTGTCCTCCTCGTAATCAAAGACAACCTCTTGGCCCCCTAACCTGAGACGACGAGGTTTTCTTGGACGGTGCGAGTTCTGTGTGTGCAAAAACCCTGTGCACTGGTTGCCTGAAATCAAACGGGATTTTGTCAAAGGCTTACTATTGCTCGGAGCACCACCCTCGACAGTAGCGACGAAAACTTGGTGGAGAAGCACTCAGTTTTGTTTCGAGATGGTAGTCGTGATAGGAGCAACTGAAGAATAGACCTCAAGTTCCGCGACGCGATCTACTCCCTATTGAAGGAGCGGAGGGACGAAATGTTTTATTGCACAACAGGCTCACCACCCCAGTGAAATTTCTTGAGAAGAGTAGCTGTAGTTGCAGGTGGGATCTCTAGGTATCAGAAACCTAGACATGAAACCCAGGAGGAGATGGTCGCCCAAGCCATGGAGGAGGCTCTTGAGGATACCCCGAATCTGTCGATTGGCGACATTGACAACCATGTCTGTTCCTACTTCAGCGATCACTTCGAACAACAACTTGCGTTCCAATGGATTCTGCACGATTATCTTGGGTTGACACCGAAACCCGTTTTTAGGGTTGAAAACGGAGGGGCAGGACCTGGCACCGCAATTAGGACCGCCTGGGCGATTGTGGCATCAGGACTCTCCGAAGTCTGTTTGGTGAGCGGTTTCGAGAAGCAAGGAGAGGTACCATCGGCGAAAGCGAATGAATTCATAGCGCTGGCGAGCGACACCGATTTTGACTTTCCTGTTGGCGGTTACTATACTGGGTACTACGCGGCAATGGAAGCGCGTCATATGTACCTCTACGGCGAGACAGAGGAGGATCTTGCAATGATTGCTGTGAAGAATCGTAACTACAGCCTCGACAACCCCTACGCACAGTGGCCGATCGAGTGTGGAGGAAAGAAGATCACTGTCGATGACGTCCTGTCATCTCGTCTGATTGCATGGCCTCTGAAGGTGCTTGATTGCTGCCTTCTCAGCGAAGGAGCAAGTGTAATAGTTCTTGCCTCTCAGAAATACGCGAGGAAAATCACCGACACACCAGTCTGGATAACAGGGCTCGGTCTAGGAAGCGACATGATGAGGCCCGGAGACCGTCCCGACAACCCCGGTTTTCATGGCATGTTCCCCAGCGAGGCACGATCCTACCCGAAACACGCCCTGAAACCCAGAGAGCCCTACCCCGAGCTGACCAACTTCGGGGCCTGCAAGTTCGCCGCCAGAACCGCTTACAAGATGGCGGGAATCAGGAAGCCTCTCAAGGAGATCGATGTCGTAGAGATACACGACGCCTACGATTCGAGCGAACTCCAAACCTACGAAGATCTAGACTTTTGCAAAAGGGGCGAAGGCAAGACGCTCATCAGGGAAGGACAGACTTACGTGGACGGCGATATACCGGTGAACGTAAGCGGGGGTCTGGAAGGGTTCGGGCACCCGGTTGGCTCTACGGCAATCGGCCAAACCGTCGAGCTCTTTTGGCAACTGAGACAGGAGATTGGAAAGAAGCACAAGAGCAATGCTACTCAAGTGAAGGGCGCGAAGGTTGGGCTTAATCACAGCCATGCGGGCACCGGAACTGCGATCTCAGTCATGATCATGGAGAGGTGATGGAAATGCAACCTGACAAAGTTCTCAAAGAGAAGAAGCCCGATGAGAAATGGAGTGAATGGGGCCGGCTTGGGAAGTGGAACGTGGCCGGCTACAAGATCATCGAAGGGGACAAGGGCCCAAGACCTGACAAGCTCGAAAGAGCAAGATACATGCTCGTCAACCGGCCATGGGATGTGATGTACGAGCACAGTTACGGACTGGTCTCAAAATTCTTTGAGGAACTGCTCGAGAAGAAGCTGTTCGGAACTAAGTGTCCGAAATGCGGAGACGTATTCTGCCCGCCGAGAGCGCACTGCTGGAGGAACAAGTGTCGTCTTATTGAGACTCAGTGGGTAGAGATGCCAATGCGTGGCACGCTTCACTGCTTCACAGTCCTTGGCTTCGCAGGCGAAGCATTTCTGGCGGATCTGCCTTTCATATTGGCGTATGTCAGAGTTGAAGGGGCGAACACTCTGATCGCGGGCCGCCTAGTGGGCATCGAGCCAGAAGACGCAGAGTGCGACATGAATGTGGAAATCAAGTTCGTCGATCAGCCCAGCGGCAATCCCATGGACATCTACTTCGTTCCGTCAGGACCCCCGCGGAGCAGAAGATCAGAGGAAGAAAAAGCACGAATGAGGAAACAACTCGAACCGATACGAGTCTGGGTCAAGGAACGATTTGGTCAGAAAACCAAGTAGAGGAGTTCTGCCCTACAACATCGAAGTCAAAAAACGATTGTTACTTGCAATTGGCGACAAGGTTTCGCCTAGGTTTCAGGGAAAGGGCCAAACGCACGGGATCCTATACTCGACATCGAGCATTTCGATAAAGTAGCCTAATGTGCTGAATACTGAGGCTACTTCCAGCGTTCCTTCTGAACGCGGACCACTATGTGGTCGACGATCGCTTTCAGAGTTGTGCCTGGGCCGAAATTTCCCGTTATTCCCAACCTTTCTAGTCTTGGTTTATCTTCCTCGGGAATAATGCCGCCACCTACAAGCAGTATGTCGCTTGCCCGTTTCTCTTTTAGCGCCTTCGCGACTTTCGGGAACGCGGTCATGTGTGCCCCGTTGAGTAGACTCATAGCGACAACATCAACGTCCTCATCTATGGCCATCTGGGCGACTTGTTCAGGGCTAGCCAAGAGCCCTGCGTAGATTACCTCCATCCCAGCATCTCGGAGTGCCCTGCACAGAACAAGGGCGCCACGGTCGTGCCCGTTTGGCCGTAGGTTTTACGCGAGCCCGGGCTTTGCCACAAGCACCCTAATCTTTCTCGGCTGGGTCTTCCTATCCATCAACCCTGTTGTTGAGATCTTTCCACCTCCGAAGTTCAGAGTATCGAGGGTTCCTTCCAGTCCCCGAACACTTTTCTCCCAACGTCAACGATCTCTCCAAGTGTCGCATAGGATTTGACGGCTTTAAGCATCGGGTAAATACTGTTTGAATCAGGATCCGCGAAAGAGGAGCGCAGTTGTTCTAAAGAGTTTTTCACCGCGGTGGCATCCCTAGTATTTTTGACTTCATTTAACCTCTTTACCTGGCTCTGGCGCACCTTTTCGTCGATTCTTAGAGTCTCAATAGGAGAAGCTTCATTCATTTCGTAGGCATTGACTCCCACAATAACTCTCTTGCCTTCTTCCATCTGACGTTGATACTTGTATGAGGTGTCTGCGATTTCTCTTTGGATGAAACCTTTCTTGATGGCGGCCAGAATACCGCCGATGTCCTCGATTTTCGCGAGATACTCGAATGTTCGCTGTTCCATTTCATCCGTTAGCGATTCTACATAATAAGACCCGCCGAGAGGGTCAATTACGTTCGCAACACCTGTCTCTTCGGCCAGGAGTTGCTGCGTTCTCAGCGCAATTAAGGCAGCCTGCTGTGTTGGCAGAGCCCAGGCTTCATCGTAGGCGTTTGTGTGCAAAGATTGTGTTCCACCCATTACTGCGGCTAAGCCCTCTACCGCAGTTCTTACGATGTTGTTGAGTGGTTGTTGCCATGTCAACGATACGCCCGATGTCTGAGTGTGAAATCGCATCAGCATTGACCTTGGGTCCTTCGCATGGTATTTTTCCTTGAGAACTTTAGACCAGATTCGTCGGGCAGCCCGGAATTTTGCAATTTCCTCGAAGAAATCCATTCCGCAGTTAAAGAAGAACGACAGCCTGGGGGCAAAATTATCCACCTTCAACCCAGCCTCGAGGCCTAGGTCTACATATGCAAAACCATCGGCCAGTGTAAAAGCCAGTTCTTGCAAGGCGCTTGAACCAGCTTCTCGAATGTGGTATCCGCTTATGCTGACATAGTTCCATTGCGGGAGGTGTTTTGTGGAGTAAAGCATCATGTCACGGATAATTCGGAGATGGGCTTCAGGGGGATACACCCACTCTTTTTGGGCAGCATACTCCTTGAGAATATCCGTCTGCACGGTGCCGCGCAGTTTTCTTGACCTCAATCCGCGTCCATCTGCGACTGCAACATACATACAAGTTAGGACCGAAGCCGGCGCGTTGATTGTCATTGAAGTGCTGACCTGATCAAGCGGAATACCATCGAAGATAGCCTCCATGTCTTTGAGTGACGATACGGAAACGCCGCATTTGCCAACCTCGCCTTCCGCTCTCGGATGGTCAGCGTCAATTCCATACAAGGTGGGCATGTCGAAAGCGATGCTCAGTCCAGTTTCGCCTTCTTTAAGGAGGTACTTTAGGCGGGCGTTGGTTTCCTCAGGGCTCCCGTAACCTGAGAACATTCGCATAGTCCACGGGCGACCCCTGTACATGGTAGGGTAAATTCCACGGGTGTATGGAAAATCGCCGGGTAATCCAACATCACGAGGATAATCGTGGTGCGACACATCAGTGGGACCATAGATGCGCTTGATGGGGATTCCTGAGGGATTCTCGAAGGCTTCCCTGCGCTCAGGTGCTTTTACCAACCATTCCGTGAGAGCGCCTTGGCTCCATTTGCGCTGCTTTCGCGCGATGGAATGGAGCTCCTTGCGGTTGTACAGCCTGCCCTGTTTCTTTTTGGCGGCTGCAATTTGCTCAACTTTCTTGGCCCAGTAATTCATTTTTCGTTTTGGTGGCATTTGTTTCCACACGAACTTAGAAAGTTCAGAGGAGGGGCGTTAATGTTCTTTTGGGTGATCTGAGAGCGTTTTCCTTCAAGGTCATATACGTGCCTGGTTCCTAGGATTGTTCGTGCAACTTTGAAGGGAGGGAAGAGTTCTTCTTCGCCTGGCCTGCCAGGGAAGCAGCATTACGACGGGTCAGATTCCAGTCCTCGCTACCCCAAAGGCATTCTGGGTGAACCGGGCAAATTTCCATTTACGCGCGGTATCTACCCTGAAATGTACCGTTCGCGGCTCTGGACGATGAGGCAGTATTCGGGGTTTGGTAGCGCGGAAGCCACGAATAGGCGTTTCAGGTTTCTGATAAAGCAAGGACAAACCGGGCTCAGCGTCGCCTTTGACCTTCCGACTCAATTGGGGTATGATTCAGACAGCCCGAGAGCCGAGGGCGAAGTGGGCCGGGTAGGAGTACCCATCAGTTCCGTGGAAGATATGCGATTGCTTTTCCAAGGCATCAAGCTTGGAATGGTCAGTACTTCGATGACCATTAACGCTACGGCGGCCATAATGCTGGCGATGTATGCTGCGGTTGGGACTTCGCAGGGGGTTCCACTTTCACGATTGCGGGGAACGACGCAGAATGATATTCTCAAAGAGTACATCGCACGAAATACCTACATTTTCCCTCCCGAGCAATCCTTGAGGTTGTCTGTGGACATTATCGAATTTTGTGCGAAGCAGATGCCGATGTGGCACCCAATCAGCATAAGCGGATACCACATAAGGGAAAGTGGCTCAAGCGCAGTCCAGGAACTCGCTTACGCGTTTGCAAACGCAGAGGAGTACGTTCGTGCTTGCATTAAGCGAGGATTGGAGGTCGACGATTTCGCACCACACTTGTCCTTCTTCTTTGCATGCCATAACGATTTCCTGGAAGAGATAGCGAAGTTCCGTGCAGCGCGTCGCATATGGGCGCATATGATGAAAGAGAAATTCCACTCGAAGAATCCTGAGTCTATGAAGCTACGTTTCCATACTCAGACTAGCGGTGAAACGTTGACTGCACAGCAACCGCAAAACAACATTGTGCGCGTAGCTATACAAGCTTTGGGAGCGGTTTTAGGGGGCACACAATCCCTGCACACAAATTCCCTCGACGAAGCGTTATCTTTACCTACAGAGGAAGCCGTGAAAATAGCCCTCCGAACGCAGCAGATAATAGCCTTCGAAAGTGGCGTGACAAAGGCAATTGACCCATTGGGTGGGAGCTTCTACGTGGAATCTCTAACGAACAAGATTGAGAGCGAAGCCAAAGCCGAGATACATCAAGTCGACAAATTAGGCGGTGCTGTCAAAGCAATCCAGAGCGGATACATCCAGAACCAGATTCGCGATAGCGCCTTCAAGAGGCAAATGGGAATAGAATCGCGAGCTAACAAGATAGTCGGGGTTAACGTATATGTTGACCCGAAACCGTACCACATCACCCTCCATAAGATCGCTCCGGCAGCAGTACGCCGGCAGATCTCCCGCACCAAAGCTTTCAAACGAAAACGCCACAAAACTCGGCTACTTCGCAGCCTCAGAAAGCTTCAGAAGGCTTTGGAGGACGACATCAACGTGATGCCTTTGATAATCAGCGCTGTAAAGTCCGGGGGTACCACTGGCGAAATAAGCGATGTCATAAGAGAGGAATATGGGGAGTTTCATCCCAAGACCATTATCTAGGAAGATAACGAGGCGCCCACACTCGTGCCTAAATCCCATGCAAAATCAACACCCAACACATTAATTCGAAAAGCTGTGCATGGCGATCGACGTGCCATATCGCAGTTAATGTCGACTGCGGAAAATGATCCTCTTGCGAGAATTACGATTCTTTCCAGCTTGTACTGGCTTGCTGGGAAGGCTCAGATCATTGGTATAACTGGTCCGCCAGGATGTGGAAAGAGCACGCTAATCGCACAGCTCGCGAAGCGTTACAGAGATGCTGGCCGCAGTGTAGGAATTGTTGCCGTCGACCCATCAAGTCACATAACTGGTGGAGCCTTGCTCGGTGATCGAATTAGGATGGGAGAACTCGCGTCGGACCCCCGAGTCTTCATCAGGAGCATGGCTACTCGCGGGCATTTTGGAGGAATTGCAAGAGCAACGGAGGACGCGGTTCGAATCCTCGACGCGTCAGCGATGGACTATGTGATTGTTGAAACAGCGGGAGCGGGTCAGTCTGATGTAGATGTGAAGCAACTCGCCCATACCACAATCGTTGTAACTGCCCCCGGGATGGGGGACGAAATTCAAGCGTTGAAAGCGGGCATTATGGAAATCGCTGATATCTTCGTCGTCAACAAGGCCGATAGGGAGAATGCGGACCGCGCAGCGCAAGAAATTGACCAAATGATCATGATGTCCGAACATTTCCGAGGCTGGCGGCCACGCGTCCTGAAGACGGTCGCGATGTCCGGAGAAGGAGTCACTGGCCTTGTGGAGGCCATAAACCAGCACTCAAAATACCTTAAGGACTCTGATGGGTTGGGGAAGGCGAAAGAAGACCGGTTGCGCTCGGAGGTGCTTGAGGCAGCCAAGCAGTATTTTGAGGAGATATCATTAAAGGAGATAGCATCATCCGAACTGTTTCAGAAAATCATGAAACAGGTGGAGGCGAACAAAATAGATCCTTACTCCGCCGGCCGCAAGCTAGTCACTAAGCGCCGAGCAAGCCGATAGTTTGAGCTACCTCACCCCATGTAACACGGGGCTTACGTTGTTATTCAGCCTTCGCCGAAACATTCGCCGTTATGGATAGCGACCATAGAATCGGGCAATTGCAGGAGCTAGCACCGTGCATTGCCGACCCGAACTTTTGCTCTGAAGAATTTCCTACACGAATTGTGTACGTTTACTACTGCGACGTTTGCAATTCCGTCTTAGCCCTACGTAACAAGTTGGAGCAACCTCAAAGCTTCCTGTACACCACTTTCAACAAATGCCCTGGCTGCCATTTTGAGTTGGAGGCATCGCTAAAATGTCAAGCGCTTAGCACACGAGTACCCGTTGGTGTTCTCCTAAGAAACAACCACGTGCGAAATATTAGCGGCACACAGACTTCCGGCCTTAAATCACTATTGACTAATGAAACTACGCAAACATTCCAGAAGGCCGCGTTGTCTAAAGGTTCCCGATTAAGTTTCGGGAATTATCTAGATGAGTGCGGGGGCGTTTATAGTGGCCAATTAACGGTTCTATATGGCGAAAATGCGTGTCAATCGATCGCTGAACACCTTTGCGTCCGGTCGCAGCTGCCAGTGGATTTGGGCGGGTTCAATGCGGCAAGCGTGTTCATTGACGGCGGGAACACTTTTGATTTGTACCAAGTATCAGACTACGCTAGCGTCCTTCAGTTAGATCGCGATGAGGTTCTTAGCAGAATTAAGGTGTCCCGTGCCTTCACATGCTACCAGCTTGTAAACCTCATCTTAGAAAAACTGCCTGAACTTCTCGGTGAAGAGAAAGTAGGGCTAATTGTCATAGCAAATCTCCTGTGCATGTTCCTGGATACAGATGTGGACTTTAAAGAGGCAAAGCAGACGGTCAATTTTCTCTCCGCATTCTTAGCCCGATTTTCATACGAAAACGACGTTGCCATCGTCGTAACTTGCCCTTTAAGCAAAAATAACCATGAAGCATCACTTCGCCAATTCCTCACGAGCCGTGCACGGGTTGTGCTCAAAGCCGAGCGAACAGGACAGGATACTACATTCTTGCTCGAAAAACACCCACTCAAACCGTGCCCGACACGAATCACCGATAAACTCGCCTTCACAATCGGTCGATCAGACCTAAAACTCGACCACTTTCCTGCATCGCTTAACGCATGACGGCGGGCACTTGTTTTGGAAGGGTGGCTCTTTGATCTCTATCCGGCGCCTCAGGGCGGAATGGTCATCTGGTTGATAACTCGTAAGGGTGAGCCGATCCGCCTACTCGACTCATGGCGCCCAAGCATTTACGAGTGGACTAGAAATTCGGAAAGCCTTCCTGCTTTTCTTACGAATTGCGGTTTTGAGATAGAACGCACAGTCGATTACAAATACGTGAGTCCAAATGACTTCGAACGAACTAAGGTTCTCCGCTTAACTTTTCAACGCTCAAGCGACATCAAAACGTTCCTACAAAGCCTCAATCCCACGTGTTTGATCAATGCTCGGCTATTCAACGTTGACATTCCAACCACTCAACTATACCTATACGAGAAAAACCTCTTCCCACTTGCCTTTGTCCGAGCACAAGCCGGAAGCGCTGGCATAGATTGGGAATTGCTTGACGACGCGTACTCATGCCGATACGAAACGCCCCCGCTGAGGGGCGCAACTATTTCGCTTCACGTTCAGAAATCTGAAAAGACGCCGACTTTTCGCGACCCAATTGCGTCAATGACTGTTGAAGCTTCTAGCGGTGCCTTGAAAATTGAAGCTGGTTCAGAGGCAGATAAACTACTTGAATTAGTAAGGTCAGTTAAGGAGGCGGACCCTGACATAATTCTCACAAAGAACGGTGACTCTTTCCTATTCCCGTACTTAATTCAAAGAGCCTTTCAGAATCAGATACTATCACAGTTGATCCTTGACCGCGAAGGACGGCATCTGAAATCTGCGCATAAACAGGGGAAATCATACTTTTCGTATGGGCGAATCTACTACAAACCCACACCCGTTCACCTGCTCGGCAGGCTTCACCTAGACGCATTCAATGATTTCATCTTCGAAGACAGCGGGCTCCAAGGACTCTTCGAGATATCCCGAACATGCCGCACACCGTTGCACCGGGCGTCCCGTGAAACCATCGGCACCAACATGACCTCACTTCAAATGTACCAAGCCTTTCGCCGCGACATCTTGATCCCCTGGAGGAAAAACGAGCCCGAGAATTTCAAAACCGCAAGTGAACTGTTAAAAGCCGACCGCGGCGGTTTCATATTAGAACCTAAAGTTGGCCTCTTCGATAATGTAGGCGAGATAGACTACGCATCGCTATACCCAACGCTCATGATGAGATACAACCTCACACCCGAATGCATTGACTGCCAATGCTGCGCCCACAGCGAGACTCGAGAAAGAGTCCCGGAACTAAACTACAACATCTGCGAGAAGAAGATTGGAATAGTTCCACACACACTACGAATACTGCTCCACAAACGCGCTGAATACAAGACGTTGATGAGTAAGACAAACGATCCGAACTTAAGGAATATTTACGATCAAAGACAGGCTGCACTCAAATGGTCGCTAATTACATCGTTTGGTTATCTTGGCTACAAGAATGCACGTTTCGGAAAGATCGATGCGCACATAGCTGTATGCGCCTTCGCACGCAAGGTTCTTCGTGAAACCATTGAGATTGCCCAGGAGCGTGGATTCTCAGTTGTTCACGGGATCGTGGATTCAGTATGGTTGAAGAGAAACAATGCTGGTGAAAGTGACTACGTCAACTTGTGCGAGACTATTGAGAGGAGATTAGGCCTTCCAATTTCGTTTAAGGGAATTTACCGCTGGATCATGTTTCTCCCCTCGAAAGTTCACGCTGAGTTTCCTGTTCTTAACAGATACTACGGTGCCTTCAGGAATGGAAAAATCAAGGTCCGCGGCATAGAGTACCGCCGACGAGACACACCACCCATAGTTAAGACATGCCAAAGCGACGTGATCAATTACCTAGCCTCAGCGTGCAATTGCGCTGACTATCGCATGCATATTCCTGGGGCTCTCAAGCTTGTCCACGAACACATAGACAGACTGCGAAATGGGCAAGTGGATCTGCAGGACCTTTTCATAACGAAACAGCTTTCCAAGAACCCGACAGAATACAGGCATAATGTGATGCAGGCTATCGCGGCGAAGCAACTCGTCAGCGAAGGTGTACAAATCTCCGCAGGGCAAAACGTTTCTTACATACTTCAAGAGGCGAATGGTTTGTCCGGAAATGCTGTGTTGACGAGTGAACTGATTGATGGGCCAGTGCAATACGATGTGCAAAAGTACAAGCAGCTTTTGATCGATTCAACCGCTGCCTTACTGTCCCCTTTAGGATATGATAAACAACGCCTTAACGAGCTCTTCAAAGTGAAAGCTAGCTAACGATTTGCCCCACAATTTCCTTGTGTTGCGTTTCATCAATCGTCCCAAGAGCAAGAAGCTTATCGGCAATTTGCCGTATCGTCGTAAAAGTGTGAAGCTTCACCCCGGCCTTTCGAAGGTTCTCCTTAGCGCCTTGCTGTCGATCAAGGAGTACAACAGCGTCTTCGACGACTCCCCCTTCGCCACGGATTGCTTCAACCGCCTCTATGATGTTCTTCCCGGTCGTTGCGACATCATCTAAGACCAAGACCTTGTCGCCTGGCAACAGGAGGCCCTCAATTCGACGCTCACGGCCATGTTCCTTCGTTTCCTTTCGGACATACAGAAACGGTTTTGAGAGGTTGAATGCTAACACGGCTGCGTAGGCTATACCGGCAGTTGGTATACCTGCCAAACGTTGAATCCTCTTCGCTAGACTAGGTTCCACGACGGCCCTGTAGAAGTTAATGGCCCTGTGGAACGCCTCGGGATCGCCTGGAAGAAGACGCAAGTCAACGTAATACGAACTCAGTATGCCGCTTGCAAGCTTGAATGTTCCGAATTTGAGGCTTCCCGTTCTCAGCAGAATCTCAGTAAAATCATCCTCACCCAGACTTTGGCGCACAGCAACTTCCCCGTTCTTCATAGAATGACTTCAGCGTTTATTCTTTTGCTGAACGGCATCCAATGGTGCTGTTCAAACAATGGATTTCGCTCGCCCCATGTAAATGAAACTTTAACCAGCACCCGAGCAATCGGTAGCGAAACGGACTACAGGAAGGTGCTTTCGGCTCTTGGTCGAGGTTTGGCTCCCATATGGATCATCCGAGATCCCCGTACGCGTTCCCGAGGAGAGACTAATCGACATCTTCAGAACTCAGAACTCCAGCAAACCATTGGACACCCTAACTGAGGCAAGAAAGCTAATCGAATCTAACGAACGCTTCCAAACAATCGCAAAAGAGGCTAAACAACCATGCATTGCCCTCGGACAATGCGGCAACGGACCGCTAGCCATCGATTTGATCAAAATCCTTCTGGAGAACCTAGGGGCCCAGAGGCCTGCGGTTACAATCTTGCGCACGCAAAGTGCGGTTGAACTCAACGCTGAGGCGCTTTCTGAAACTACTGTTTCTGGTCATAACCCAAAGTTGTCGCCTACCCTTCCAATTGAGGATTTCAGTGGCAAGTTTTCACCCCAGCTGAATGCAGACTTCCTCAAAGCTGACCTTCGGCTCGTGGTAGGCGAACTGAAGCCCAACCATTTTCTCCTATACACCGGAATATGCGACATAGTCTTCCCAGGTCTGGCATCTGAGAGCTCTCTGCGAAGTCATCTCACAAACCGCCCAGGCTTTACGGCCGCGGACCTACGCAAAGAACGGGACGAAGTCAGTGACAAGGTAAGCAATACTTACGCGTTGGGAGTTGTCCTTGACTCTGGGAAGGAACCGGTACATGTTGCGTTTGGAAATGTAAGAGAAGCCGTGTCAACACTGGAAGTAGCGTTGAATACAACTCTAACGAGAGATATCCCGAAATTAGCGGATATAGTTGTAATGAGTGCTGGAGGAACGCCTGACGACGAATCGCTACTTCAAGCCATTGAAACGTTCCCAACCGGCATCGGGGCGCTGAAAAGGAACGGGGCATTGATCATTGCGGCGGAGTGCGGCAAAGGGCACGGCGACACCGAGTTCTACGAGTGGACCGTGGAAAGGAAGCAGCCGCACCATCTAGAGGCTAGGCTTCGCCACAACTTCAATTATGACGGGTTTAAGGCCGTATACCTTTCGAGAGCGCTTGACTCTCATCGGATATACCTAGTCTCAACAATTCCAGATTATTACGTTGAAAATGTATTCGGAATGCGGGCTTCTCGAACCGTCAATGCGGCATTACAAACGGCTCAACGTGCCCTTGGAGCAGAATCCAAGATCTCCGTTATCCCTGACGCGAGCAGACTCATTCCGAAACAACAGCCCCCAATTAACCCCAACATCAAGTGAGATCCGCTAACAGTTCACCCTCAGACTCGAACAACGATTTCTGAACGAAGGCCATGCGCAAGGGGTTTATGACCATGTTCGTATCCGTATCGAGGCGATTGCCTTGTCTAAGGGAGGATGTTTCGCAGCCTTCCTTCTTCTGAACTCGATCCTATTGGCCTCTGCTCCACCGCAGACCGGTGTTACCATCGAAGTCGGTGCTTGGGCTGATGATGCCTCCAGGAATAATCTCGGTGTTCAAGTAGAAATTGAAACACATGCTTACGACACTTACTCCAATGCACTCGATTACTTTTGGGTTGGGAACAACTTGGCGAATGGCGCATTCATTCAATTTGGGTATTCATTGGAACCTGGAGTGTACTGCCTTAAGGGCGCCTTTGTCGGCGGCAAGTTCAAATGCCTAGGAGCTTCGGAAATAATTCCCGCTTCCGATCCGCGATGGCAATGGCAATACTGGCCCAATCGTGGCGGGTCAGAATATTACTATCAGATCGGCCCAACAGGCTCAGGTGGAACCAACGGCACATGGCACGCGTACGCTATCCGTCCCAATTCCTCAAACTTCTGGACCTTTCTGATTGATGGGCACATTGTGGCGAATTCAAATCTCACCGTCAACCCTTCATTGGACCCTGCATTCGTGGTAGCTGAGAGGACAGAAGCCTCTCCCATCCCTATCGATCTCGGGCCAGTAAGATTCAGGCATATTTCATACCTGAACTCAACCGGGTGGCAGGAAACTAATTCCTTGATATCGCTTAGCTACTGCCAACCGAGTGGAGGTTGTGAAACTCCATTCGGCGTCAGCGCGACAGATAATGCAAACGCGCTCATCGCGGGTTCAGGAGTAACAAAGTCTCATGAGGGCGCGCTCTTGTGGACGAGCGGTTACGTGAAGCTTGACGTCGATGTCCACGCAAATACTCCATTTCTAGTAACTTCACCCCTCGGAACGCAAAGCTTCACGGGAACCGCATCGATCGCCATTCCAAAGGGCATGTTCGCCTACGTATCATTACCTGACACCGTCACTGGCACCTCTGGGATCCTAGGGTTGATTGGCGCGAAGGACCGGTTTCGAGGATGGACTGGCGCGGCCAATTCAAGAAACCTAACTGTACAAATACTAATGCTTTCGGACAGGAAGATAGAAGCGGGATGGGATACAGACCTGAGTGTGACGATAGTTCTGTTGACTGGAGTAGCAGCTATTGTCCTCGGACTTATGATTGGATTGGTGAAGAAACGAAACAAAACTATGAAGCTCCAATAAAGTGAGCCTAGGTCGATTGCTACGACCGTAGGCATTCCTACATTACTTTCTTATCGATGAAACCTTTCGCCCTAGCAATACGCTCCGAATAGCTGAACGCTACGATTCCAATCGCCAAGAGAAATATTCCGCCCAAGGCAAGAAAAGCCATCGAGTTCACATACAGCGTCCAGGAGTCAGAGATGAGGGCCGCTCTCTCGTTTATGAAAGCCCAAGCGATTGTTATTCGTTGACGATATCCTGTTGACAGGGCGTAGACCTTTTTGTCTAGGTATGCGTTCAACTCCAGTTGCGAAGAGAGCGTGGAGATACGTTGCTTGAAATCTTCAGTAGAGATTCCGTACAGCTGAGAGAGGAACCACATGTTTCGCCTTGCTGTGATGAACTCGTAACCTGCCCTTTCGGAACCGCTTGCCATGTTGATTAGCGGTCTGATTGCCTCAGTCTCGCTGGCTACATCATATCCAGCAATAGTTGCTGTCCCTGAAGGCAGAAGTAGTGTTGACAGTATTCGTATCAGCGTTGTTTTGCCGGCACCATTTGGGCCAAGCAACCCGAAAACCTCACCCTCATTTACTTCCAAGTTTACGTTTTCCAAAGCGGCGATGCTGGTGCCCTTTGAATCGAACTTCCTTCCCAGCTCGCGGGTTTCGACAACAATCATCTGCGGTCGGCACGACTGAGGAAACTAAACTCTTAAGCTATAACGAGAACTTCGACATTACGCTAGGGTCCTATTTGGCAATGCTTTGAAGCCAGAATCATTAAAATGCCTAGATTCAGTCGGGTTAGCAATTTCCCTGCGGTACTTCGTGCAACGCCTTCCGTGTTCTGCACTTACTCTCCGAGGGAGGAGTTCCCGTCTCTCGCCTGGTTTGAGTTTGCCAGCCGGTACAACTTTCGCCTCTGATCGATCTGGACACTCAACAACCCAGCAGAACGCAATCGCTTCAAATGATAGTGGACGATCTGTTGGCTTAGACCTAAATCTTGAGCAAGCTTTCCTTCCCAAATGCCAGACGTGTCCTTAATCGAATTCAAGATTCGAGTTGCGACCGACGTTTGGTAATCAGATGCGGCCTCAAGCGGCGCCGACCCAAAGAACCTTCGTCCCAGACCTACGCGAATCGATGATACATATCCTCCTCGCTCAAGTCGTACTAGCTTCCTTAGGTTTACAGATCCCATGTCATTCCTAGGGTTGTCCCTAATTTGACTAAGGCGAATTCCTGGTCTTTCATTTAGCATTCCGATGAGTACCTCGTCATCATGTTGCAATGATTGGTCAGGATGCATTTTCGCGGGGGTTCTTAGGGAGAGAAGAATTCTGTATCTTCCTTCCTCGGTGATTGCAACGCCTACTCCGCAAAGAGCGCCCAGGCCTATCACTAGTTGAGCGAAGGGTACCATGGCCGGCCTTTTGACTTGTACTAGCCCTGAGGACGAGACGGCATAGAGGCCTTCGTTGCCTGATATTCCAATTGCGAGTACAGTTCCACGGATCAATTCGTTTCCAGAATCAGTTACAGACCCTGCCTCATCGATCTTCATGTAACTAACATTTGATACAGCTCTGACCGGTACCGTGGATTGCGGGAGTATGGGTGGATAATACCAAACCAGGTAGAGATCTTCTTCATCGTCCGATGATGCCGTTAAGTACGAAGTGGATGAATAGGATCTCTTGAAACTCTTGAGGAAGAGTACTCTTCCGTCGTTCGATATTTTGGAAACATACACCGTTGCGAGCGAGTCCGTTTCCGGTGATTGCCACACTACGAATGCGGTGCCGTTCTGACCGTTAGCTACCTCTGCGTCTAGGAGAAGTTCAGGTTGTTCTGCTATCCCTATGCGATTAACTTGGCCGCTAGTCGCGTTTATCCTCGCGAAATTGACATGTGACACTATGCCGGATAACTGAGCACGTTGGCTGTAGACCCACGCAATGTTGAGACTTGCAGTGGCCGTGTCGAAGGCCACTTGGGGTCGAGGAGCAGTAACGAAGCTTTGGTTGTAGTATTCGGCCACCAGGATGGGGTGATCGAGATGATGGTTGGTTATGGTGGCGCAGTATACGGATAAAGTACGATTCTTCGAATTGATTGTTTCTTCGGTCCAGACGACGTGTGGTATCGATCGATTGTCAACTGATATTGAGGGCGACATTCCGATTTTGCCAAAACCCGTGAGCGAACCGAAATTCGTGATATTATCGTCAGTCGAATTGATTGCAGCATAGTAGATTTGTGCATCCGAATTCGTATTGAACAAATTTAATGTGGAATTTTGAAATGCTGGTCCCTCAGCCCATACAATATGGGCTTGACCGTCACTTCCCACAACTAGGTCGGCCGATTGAATATCTGTTGCGTTTCTTATTATCATTGGAGGAATTGAGTTTGCTCCATTGGGTCCATATCTCGCGTACCATATTCCGGGTGCAGTAGTAGTGACGTTGGACGGGTGAACTGTCCATATGATGTGAACCGAACCACCCGAGTCCAACACAACCTTGGTGGCAAGGGTTGAGAATGAAACAAGGCCGAACGGTGCGCCGGAAGCGGGGTCTGCGTTTGAGTTGGGGATCGTGGTCAGGAGTGAGATTGTTGCCAGCGCTAGCAGCAGAACGGGCAGGCGCGACGAGAGCATGTTGTTACCGCGTGGCGTGACTAATCTCAGAAGCAAGGTAAGAATCTATCGTCAAATGCCTGTCAGTTCCCCGCGAAGCTTGTCAATTGAATAACTATAGGATATCACTAACCAGTCATCTAGAACCCCATACGAGTCGGCGTTCCGGTAGACATTATGTGCATGCCCTATCTCGCTCATTGCAAAGTCAGAGCTGGGGAAGAGTACAGACCTGGTAACGCTTATCCCATTAATATTCTGAATCACCGATTTTACTATCATACGCGTATTGTTGAACTGGCTTGAAAAAGTCCCCACGAACAGGGCGATGTAGGATGTCCCTGCGGCGCCGCTGGCATAGACACCCCTCCTAACATCAGAATTATCGAACAAAGTTGGAGTTGAACTAACGTATTTGTCAAGGATGGTTTTGACTCCGTACTTTGCTGAGTTGGGGTCGATGCTAAGTACCAAGGCGCCTGGCACAATTGCGACATATACACTGATCAGCTTCTGCTGCGCAGCGACACTACTTACCACCAATAGGTTGTAAGCCGGATAGCCATCGTATTGCGACCCAGTCGTGTTGGTCTTTGCGAGTTCATTTATGAGGAAACTAAGAGTGTCGTTGCGGAGCCCGATTACGCTTACTGTTACGGCAGCGGAAGTGGACGCAGCTTGTGGGAGTTGCACGTCAAGGTCAAAAGTGATACTTTGCGGTGGCACGTTAACGTTTAGTTGATAGAACTGGAAAATGGCTTGCGATCCAAACAGAAACACATTCCCAGAAGTCGTCATCGCCGCTTGGTAGTTCACGAAAGAGACGTATTGGGCGTTCTGTGGGACGAATTTCATCCAGTCAGCCGTGTTGATTTGAAAATTATCAGGGATATGATCGACCTTCGGCAGAGAACTGTAGTAGGACGAAGCAACAATAATGGCCAGTAAGAGAAGTGTGCCAAGGAAGGCGTAAGTCCTTGCCGACGATTTGGTCTCTTGTGGTCTTCCTTTCTTGGGCATGCCACTGAACCTTTCGCTAGCTTAATCTTCTAAGCCCACTTAAACCTCTTCGTGCTCACATATACACAAGTCGTGCTGAGATCCTTTAGGATCTCAGGAACCCTGCTCGTGGTTAACGGATTAGCTGTTATTCTCCTAAAGGGAATTATTCATCCGTTGGAACTCTTTGGAGACCTTTTGCTCGTCGAGACTTCACTGCTTTTCCTTTTAGCAGGGATCGTTGATTTTGGATCTTCACTTGGCTTTGCTCAATTCAGGAAGTTGATTGGGGGATCTAAGGAGGCTTTCACATTGGGACTGCGAAAGGAAGCGGAGAGGCGTGCCCTTATTTTTGTTGCGTCAGGTGTAACGCTGTTCATAATCATGGTTTTTCTGGCGTTAGAGTTCTAAGAGACACTCACTTAAGATAGGAGAAAAAGAAAACGGGGAAGCCTGGGGTCATTGACCTACCAGGCTTGGTTAACTCTGCTATGCCTTCTTTTTGCGACTTCTCATGACCAGCGCCGCGACCACAACTATGATGATGATCGGCACGAGGACGACCATTGCGTCATTTGTTGTAGAGGAGACGGTGATTGGGTCTGAGAGTTTCCCTGGGATGGGTCCTGCTGCGCTTTGTCCGTTGTCGATGTACTGGTCGACGAGGGTTGGTGTTAGTGGCGTCATGGCTAGCGTGTCGTTGTTTAGGGCGCAGCCGGTGAAGTTGGCTGCGTACCAGGTTGTGCCGAACGCTGGCGGACCTGGAACGGAGACCGAGTACCGGCTGCTGTTGTCTGCTAACGCTGCTGCGACCGGTGTCCACGTGTTCCCGCTATCAGTGCTCTGTTCGACGACGACCATTTCATGCGCGAGCCGCGCGGTTCCGGTTACGGTTACCGCTTGGCCTAGCATTGGTGTTCCGCTCAGAGCGATGGGTGCGGGCGGTGTGAACTGTACGCTGTAGCCTGCCGCGTTAAGGTCCTGAACTGCCGCGCTAACGTCGTACGCGTCAGGTTTCAGGTTCGGGTCATACCAGACACCCCAACCTGGACCAATCCAAGACGCGATCGGTGTTCCAACACCGCTTAGGAGGTCGTGGATGATCTGTTCTCGGGGGATCAGGTGGCTGACGGCGGCCCTGATACTGCGCGCTGCATCAGCAGCCTTCGTTGGATCAGCTTTACCTGCAGGCGTATCAACACCAGTGCCGAAGATCGGGTTCTGCATGTTGAAGCCCTGCTCCTGCCAACCCAATTCTGCTTGATTGACTAGGATTACGTTGGGCAGTGATTTGAGTGTGGGTACGTCTTTTGCTAGTTGGTAGTTGTAGTCTAGAATGTCGACTTCGCCGTTCTTGAGTGAAGCGATTGCTGCGTCTTTGCTTTCGATCCATGCGACCTTGTACGTGTCAACCGTATATTGTCCTAAGGCTTGGAGACCTGTGGCGTTCCAGTAGTATGGGTTCTTCTTCAGCGTTGCAACGTTCGCTGTGAAATCATAGTTGTCGAGGATGTATGGGCCTGCGCATACGGGGCCTGTTGCAGTGTAAGTTCCGCTACCACCATACTTTGTCTTATCCCAAGTGTAGGTGTGTGCCTTGGCTGCAGTGCTGTAGTCACTGCTGTCAATTTGGTCGGCTGGAATCTGTTCTAGGATGTGCTTTGGAACTGGAGAGAATGCCGCGTAAGTTTGGCCTGTAAAGGCGTATGCTGCTGGCAAGGTAAATGTGAAACTGTACTTGCCAGTTGCAGTCCACGAACCGGTTGTGTGAGCTGCACCTGCGCTATTGTCATCAACGAGACTGGAACCGTCGCTGAACTTGAACGTGACATAATTGCCGAGGTACTGGATGTTCGAACCCAAACCAACTGAGTTGGCCTTTGCGTTTGTCAGCAGGTACTGTGTATAGACGAAGTCATCTGCAGTTATCTCAACTCCGTCTGCCCACTTGGCACCTTGCTGGATTGTGATGTTCCAATTGAGAAGGTCTGCGGAATGATTAATGCTGGATGCCAAAGCAGGATAGAATTGCAGTGTTCTTGCATCAACATCTTGTAAACCTGCACCAGAGTAGCAAACAGCTCCGTAAACGTAAAGGGCGTAGAAGCTGTTCGATGAGGGAGTTGAGAGCGGGTTCAAGTTGTTGTCAGGGAAAACGTTGCTTACTTCGGCGAAGGTCAACTGGTTCGCGCCTGACCAATGCTGGACATCGGGGAACGTTACTTCGCTGTACACGCCTTGGCTTCCCCACGCAGTCCACTTCGAGTTGATTGGAATTGCATCGGTTGGCTCATAGACGTAGTTGTATGGTTTGTCCCTGAATACGATTTCTTGGGCTTTGTCAGTTAGCTGCTTCTGAACGGTAGGATCCGCACTAGCATACAATTGGTCAAAGACAGCGTTGAGCTCCGCGCTATTGTAAAGCGCGTAGTTACTGCCTGCCGGTGCCAAGTATGCTGGCCTGCCGTCGAAGTTTGCTCTGAAGTCGGGCACAGGGGATGTGAATCCCCAGCCGATAAAGCCAATGTCGTATCCGCCTTGGTCAAAGGTGCTTCCCTGCTTCGCAGATCCTGCGAAGAACATGCGGTTTACGAGGACGTCGAAGTTGACATAGAACAATCGCGCATCGATTCCAACTGATCGCAGATTGGCTGCGATTATGCTAGCGTATTGACGCCTCACAGGGTTACCTGTAGAGGCAATCATAGTAGCGGAAAAAATTGGCGCGGACTGTGCATATGCGGGTGCTAGGAATAGAGGAACGGCACTAGAGAGTGTTACGTAAACGAGAAGTGCGAGCGCTATGCCTTGTAGAATTTCTTTTAGTTGTCTATTATTCATTTTCTTCACGGTGGTGTTGGCTACCAAAATCTCGCTATTTATGCCTTATCACAAATGAGCTAGTTTTCTGATTTTCTCGTAACGAAACGGTGCGCGAGTTCTCTCTATCCTAGAGCCGAAAATTCCAGGCAGAAAAGCAGTCAACTGACCTGCATAGTTGAGCACGAAACAAATATAGCCGCGGTATGCGGTCACTTCGTCTAGGGATACGATTGGCCAGCATTTTTCGCTACCTTATAAGGCGTTTGCTCTTCATGATACCCGTCTTTCTTGGTGTAGCGATGCTTACCTTCTTCGTTGGCTACGCAGCCGGAAACCCAATTGATCTAATCAGGATCTACCTTAGAAACCCCAGCCCCGCAGTCCTCGCAGCTCTCCGCGCGTATTATCATCTGGATAAGCCGGTGTGGGAACGTTTTCTCTACTGGCTGTGGAACCTCATGCAAGGAAATCTTGGCGTTTCCATAAGCGGCAGGCAGGTCTCTGATCAGATTGGTGCGTGGACACTTACCACACTTGAACTTCAAGTGATCTCGCTACTGCTCGCCGTGGTCATTGGAATCCCTGTGGGGGTTTATTCCGCAAAGCACCAGTATGCGAAGAGCGATTATGCGATTACTACCTTTGCCATTTTTGGTTATTCAATGCCCACATTTTGGTTGGGAATAATGCTCATCATTGTGTTTTCGTTCGAGCTTGGTTGGCTGCCTAGCAGTGGGTCTGCGGGCATCTCCTTCATGTGGGGTGGAAGCCCGATAACGGACTACTTAATGCACCTTATCCTTCCAGTCGCCGTTCTAACTTACGTAAGCTTAGCAACAATCGTGAGGTTGGTCAGGGCCAACATGCTAGAAGCCCTACGGCAGGATTACATTCTCGCGGCCCGCGCAAGCGGATTGAGCGAGCGCACCGTAACCTATCGTTATGCTTTGAGAAACGCCATCACTCCTGTCGTCACGATTGTCGGGTTATCTTTCGGGGCGGCCCTCGGAGGAGCTCCTGCAACCGAGACAGTGTTCTCATGGCCAGGGTTAGGCTATGCTTTCGCCCGCGCGGCGTCAGTCCTTGACATTCCTCTCGTCCAGGGAATAACCGTCGTCATCACGATCATGGTGTTGGTAGCGAATCTGATAACTGATTTGGTATATGCGATGCTTGACCCGAGAGTCCGCATTGGTTAGGTGAGGATTAGTGGAGAAACCTGCTGAGAGACGTGCTGCAACACAGTGGGCGGTTGCTTGGCGGCGGTTTCGAAGAAACAAGTCGGCTTTAATCGGAAGTGCAATGGTAGTATTCTTCCTCGCCGTAGCGGTTCTTTCACCGTGGCTAGCCCCTTATCCGCCCCGCAGCTATGAGCCCCTTTACGAAGGCGTTGCAGGTACGCCACCCTCATGGCAGCATCCTTTCGGAGTTGAATCTTCTGGAATCGACGTGTTTAGCGAGGTTATACACGGCACTAGGGGTGACCTCTACGTAGGGCTCGCCGCCGCTCTTCTAACTATGATTATCGGAATTGCGTTGGGAGCACTTGGAGGCTACTTCAAGGGGATCGTTTCAGACGTCGTACTAGGCGTTATCCAGGTGTTCTTCGTTATTCCTGCGATCCTCTTGATACTTCTCTTTGCACGAATTTTCTTACAGTTGGTGTTTAGGGGGTTTGGACTCACATTGATTGTGTTAATTCTTTCCTTCTTTGGTTGGTCAGGTGTTGCTTTCATCGTTCGCGGCGAAACTCTTCGTGTTAGAGAGATGGATTTCGTTCAGGCAGCGCGGTCGCTTGGGGCGGGCTCTTCTCGACTGCTGTTTCGGCACATTGTCCCCAACATAATGTCGCCGGTTATTGTAGTAACGACTCTGAACATTGCAGGATTCATTCTGACTGAAGTAATCATAAGCTTCCTCGGTTTCGGGGACGCGAACACGACGACGTGGGGATTATTGCTAAACGAGGGGTTCTCATACGTCAGGACTGACTGGTGGGTCGCGCTTTTCCCAGGGTTGGCCGTGGTATTCGCCGTCCTAGGGTTCAACCTTATGGGCGACGGACTATCCGACGCGCTCAATCCGAGACTTCGTGAATAACAATAGTTGAATCGAATCATGACGAAGAACCTCCTAGACGTTACTGGCCTCCGCACCTACTTCTTCACCGAAGCAGGGGTTGTAAAGGCGGTAGATGGCATCTCTCTTTCAGTGGAAGAAGGCAAAACCGTAGGGCTCGTTGGGGAATCTGGGTCCGGTAAGTCGGTTACCGCTCAATCCGTTCTGCGAATAGTTCCGAGACCGGGACGAATCGTCGATGGGACCATAAAATTCGATGGAGAAAACCTCCTAGAGAAATCAGAATCTGAAATGCGGAAAATGCGAGGCGCCAAGATGGCTGTTGTCTTCCAAGACCCTACCACATCGCTCAATCCGGTGTACACTGTGAAGAAGCAACTCACCGACATTATTCTCCTTCACAAGGGGCTTACGAAGGAGCAGGCAACAAAGTCTGCCTTAGGGTTGCTTGAGAAGGTTGGAATTCAGGAGCCTGAAAGCAGGCTGAACGCGTACCCGCACGAACTGAGTGGAGGAATGAAACAGCGAATTGCGATCGCTCGCGCCCTGTCCTGCGAACCGAGACTACTCTTCGCGGATGAACCAACAACGAACCTTGATGTTACCATCCAAGCCCAAGTGCTGGACCTCCTAAAGCAACTCCAAAAAGAGTATGGGATGACGATGGTCATGATTACCCATGACATGGGAATAGTTGCAGACATGACAGAACGCGTGACTGTTCTATACGCGGGCAAGGTCATGGAGGAGGCGGACACAACTACACTCTTCACCCAGCCCAAGCACCCGTATACAGAAGCACTTCTAAAAGCCGTACCAAGCGTGACGCAAACGAGGGCGTTGGAGGTAATCCCTGGCAACATACCCAACCTCATCGAACCTCCGACAGGGTGCGTATTCCATCCCCGTTGTAAGTACGCGAAAGATATCTGCATGAAACAGGATCCCCAATGGGAGAAAGTTGCTGAAGGACACTACGTCGCGTGCCATAGGTGGAGAGAACTCGACCTCGAAGGGAAGAGTTAGCAAGATGACTCAATCGTCCGAACCTAGGCTTCAAGTAAAATCTCTAGTCAAACACTTCGACGTAGTTGAACGAGGAATAATCGGAAGGAAGAAGGTTGGCGAAGTACACGCTGTCGACAACGTTACCTTCGATATCAAACAAAGCGAAACATTGGGCCTCGTAGGGGAGAGCGGCTGCGGAAAGACCACAGCCGGGAAAGTACTGCTCTACTTGGAAGAACCCACCTCAGGCACAGTTGAATTTCACGGAATGGACGTGTTCGAAACTTTCGGTAAGGGCGGGAAGACGGCAGATGCAAAGAAACTGAGGCGGAAAATGCAGATGGTCTTCCAAAACCCGTACACCTCACTTGACCCCAGAATGACAATATTTGACATCCTGAGCGAGCCCTTCATAATTCACAAGAATATCCCCAAGAAAGATTGGAAGGAAAGAGTATACGAATTGCTTCGGATGGTGAACCTCGAGGAGTATCATGCGGAGCGATATCCACACGAGTTCAGCGGAGGTCAACGGCAACGTGTGGCAATCGCTAGAGCACTAGCTGTTGACCCTGAGTTCATTGTCTGTGATGAGCCAGTCTCCTCGCTGGACGTCTCCATAAGAGCACAAATACTGAATTTGCTTGTCGACCTGCAGCAGAAGAAAGAATTTTCCTATTTGTATATCTCGCATGACCTGAGTTCAGTCCGGCAAATTAGCCATCGCGTCGCCGTCATGTATCTAGGTGAGATTGTAGAACTTGCCGAAACCAACAGTCTCTACGATAAACCCCTACATCCGTATACTCAAGCGTTAATTTCTGCAGTCCCAGTACCTGATGTCAAACATAAGACCACGAGGGTAATCTTGCCCGGTGAAGTGCCTAGCCCCATCAACCCGCCTAAAGGTTGTAGATTTCATCCTCGCTGCCCATATGCTACTGAAATTTGCGGGGAAACCGCTCCGACATTCGAAGATAAACTGATACCGAACCATTATGTGGCATGTCACCACGCAGACAAATTTGTCTAGAATCTGCCTAACCCAATAGAAGACTGGATTAGCCAGGTGTGGCGCTTACGAACGCTCGAGTTTTCCAACATCTTTCGAACGCCACTATTGTTTTCGGAGTTCTGCTGCTAATTACAGGGGTACTGTTGCCGTATTACAAAACTCCGCAGCGAATGACGGGCAGCGGTCCAAGGGCTCAGTACGCGCCCTATACCGTATCAACGTACATCGTTCCCCCCGTCGATAAGGGCACACCGATCAACCTAGACTTTCTCGCTGACAAGCCAGGTGCCACAACCTTGTTGTTGGCATCGTTTGATTCGCAACAACTTACCATTAACCTTCCCACGATTCTTTATGTCACATTCGGACCTAATCAGAAGGGAATCGTCTTTTTCGCAATAGCCCCGAAGAGCGGGCCCTACCTTCTGATGATAACGAGCTACAATAGCTCGTTTCAATTCCACTTAGACTCCGTGTGGTCACCATTCTACCAATATCGTGGGGGAGCAACAACTCTCGGGATTTTCGTTATCCTTGCGGGCCTATCTTCGCTCTATTACTATGAGTACAAGGAACGAAGAGATCGAATGATGGACAAGGCGCTCCGGGACCTACTGAGTAAGAAAGGTGCGGACCATTCGCCATAACACCACGCCTGATATCCTCCATCAAGGCTATACTCGACTGCTGAGCTAGCTGAACACCTCCATCGAGAGAATTCGAGAAAAACTGTGAGGGAGGACGTCGAGACGAAAGTTCACACTCTAGGTTCACAACTATTCGTCATTTGGCTTCTATTGCTCCCATCCATCGCTTCAGCGGAACTTGCTACTTCACAATCAAATTCCATAAACCCTCTTAGATCCAGTGAGGCATCCCCATTTTCTGCTACACTGAGCCGTCCTCTCTCTCCATCACCTGCGAGCGGTCGTCTGCCCTCCATTGTGCACGCCGTCGTTACACCAACCCAGGATTCCTTCGTTGACAATTTGTCCCCAATAACTAACTTCGGAGGTCTACCCGTATTGATCGTTCAAGCCACCCCGAGCGTTCCAGTGGCTCGCGACATAGCGTACCTCAAGTTCACTCTAACTGATGTTCTCCCCATACAGATTCTACGCGTCCATGCAAAGCCTAGCAACGCATCATTGTCATTGTACGTGCGGCTGACGAACTTTCTCTATAACGCGAGCGTTGATGTAAAGTCAGTTCCGAGTAATGATTGGACGGAGGACACGATTGACTGGGAGAACATGCCTTCGATTATACCGACCGATTCTTCTACTGCAAGAGTAACCGCCAATGGTACTTGGGCTCGGTGGGATGTCACCAAGATCGTAGGCCTTTCGCTCAGTAATTCAAGCGAAGTCTCTTTGGCCCTAACAGGGTCTTCGGTCGACTGGAAGAACTATGTTTGGTTCGATTCAAGAGAAACTCAAGAGGCAAAAGGAATAACCTTACCACGTTTGTCTCTCGTCTTCGTAGAACCTTACCTACGATTCGAGTCTCAATATGCACATCTTCAAATTTCCATTGCGAACCAAACCTTCGAAACGGATGCTAATGGAAACCTTGAGGCACTTATACCGTGGGGCACATACTCCGTATCTGTCCCACAGGTCGTACCATTAGGCGAGGGACAACGGGCAGTCTTTGAGAATTGGGGCGATGGCTCCAAAGAAGCAACTCGCCGACTAACGATCGGCAATAACATGACCTTAACACTCAACTATGGAAAACAATACCAACTTACCATCAATTCCTCGCACAGCGCCACGAATGGCTCAGGCTGGTACTTCAGCGGCACTGAGGCGAAAGCAACTGTTCCAAGCGCCGTTCCCGTAGAAGGCTGGTTAGGGTTAATTGGAGTCAGGTACGTGTTTAGCAACTGGGAGGGAGCCTGTACATCAATCCAGCCGGAATGTACGATCACCATGGACGGCCCAAGAACTGTAACTGCAGTTTGGATAAGCGATTACACGGTAACCCTTGTTGGAGTTTCTGCATCCGTGATAGTTATTATGTTTCTTGCTACGCGCTGGCGAAAGACCGGCAAAAGCCCCCATCGTACGCGCAGATGAACTTGGAAGGCGATGTCCTATGCGATCAGTAGAGTTTTGTGGTAAGTCTTTTCATATAGGTCGAACTCCACGTTCTTAGATGGGATTGCGCCCGCAGATTCTTGTTTCCATACTGACAATCGCTTTATTGACTTGCATTTTCCCAAGCGTACGCGCCCAGACAACTATGATTACTGACATCTCATATCCCAAGCAGTCTGCTTTCAATTTGGAATCGCGAACTTCTAATCCCCCTTTAACCGTGAGCGCCACTGTGGGTTTCTCAGATGCAAAGGTAGGAGACTTCCTGGCCGTGGGGGTCTTCGACCTCGAGAGTGGTAGCGTGGAAAACGGCTCGGGTAACGCTTCACCGGCGGAGTGCGTACCCCGCTATCTGTACGCAGGTTGCCTAGTGGTTATCACGTCGTCCGCAGGAACCGAAAATGTAACATTTCAGCTGACGTCTCCGAGGCGCATTATGCAGTTGACCTTGGTCGCTGGCATTTATGGCAACGACTCCTCAACGCTCATCCCGGGCTCGACAAGCGACGTCGAATTTGCAATTAGGGTGGCCACTGCACTCAACCTACAGCTGAACGTCCCAAACTCGGTGACCGTCTTAGTCGACGGAAAGGAGCAGGGGCAGGGAAGTATTAGTGTGTCACTGGTAGTTGGCAACCATAACGTCTCAATACCCGATATTGTCCAGCTCGATGATGGAACCAGGATTAAGTTCGAAAAATGGTCTGACGGCGTGACCCAAGAGAATAGAACAGTCCAACTCAACCAAGGAATTACCCTAGAGGCAATCTACCAAACACAACACTTCCTTACTCTAATCAGCCCTCAAGTGAATGTCACTGGAATGGGCTGGTACAACGAAGGCTCGGTCGCGAACGTCTCTGCGCCTCCAGGAATCCTACCAATGAACGGCTTACTAGGAATTCTTCGAGGGAATTGGAGATTCCAGGGCTGGTACGAAGGCCAAACACTCCTAGGCCACGCAACAACGGGCCAGATTAGCATGAACAAGCCGCACACTTTGGAGGCACGCTGGCATGGCGACTACACGAAGCCTCTGATATGGACGGCCATTTTTTCATTAGCCTTTGTTACTTGCGCATTCGTTGTGCAAAGTAGGCTAATCTTGAACAAACGCGGTAGAAGGACCAAGAAACGCGGGACGCGCCGCCGGCGAACCTAGGTTTACAATTAAGAAAACGACATAATCGCAGGAATGCTGGTGAGAATTTCGCCCCGTGGACGGCTCTGGTCACATCGAGACTTCAAACGGCTTTGGTTCAGTGATACAGTTAGCCAACTTGGCAACCAGTTTACTACGCTTGCCCTACCAATCATGGCCGTGCTACTATTCCATGCATCCACATTCGAAATGGGCTTGTTACTCGCGCTTCAAACCATCCCATTTCCAATCCTAGGTCTCTTTGTCGGTGTCTGGGCTGATCGTCTAAGAAAACTACCAATCATGATAATGTGCAACCTCGGGCGCATGGCGACTCTAGCATCGATCCCGATTACTTACTACTTCAACGCGCTATCATTATGCGAATTGTTCATTGTAGCGGCTGTCAACGGGGTCTTCACTGTTTTCTTCGAAATCTCGTATCAATCATACCTTCCGGTTCTGATTGATCGAGTTGACCTCGTGGAGGGTAACGCTAAGCTGCAGACCAGTGCTTCTGGTGCGCAAGTTGTTGGTCCAGGGATAGCTGGATTCGTTTACCAGTTCGTGGGAGGTGCTCTTACAATCGCCGTCGACGCTGCCGGTTATCTTGCTTCCGCCTTGGCCCTGCTTTCAATACAAAAATGCGAGCAAAGGCCCGTTGTGAAGTCTGCGTTGAACGGCAAATCAGGATTCTTCTCCGAGATGAAGGAGGGAGTAGGCATAGTGTTCCGACATTCGATACTTTGGAGGTTGATGAGTTGCACCGCAACTGCAAATTTCGGCGGTGCGATTGGCGGAGCAGTTTTCGTAATTTTTCTCGTGAATATGCTCAAATTCTCCCCTGCATTAATCGGCCTCGTTGGCACGGTTGGAGCGGTGGGTTTCCTTTTTGGCACAGTTTTGGCCCCTAACATAACGAAACATATAGGATTGGGTCCAGCAATCGCTCTATCAATTCTTGTTTCAGCCATCAGCATGATTTCACCTCTAGCCCTCTACGGAGCTGCGTTCTTGGTAATTGGAGTAATTGGTTTCGTAACTGGCTTCGCATTACCAATCTACAACATCAACCAGGTAAGCTTTCGGCAGAGCATTGTCCCGGAGCGGCTTCAAGGTCGGTTGAACGCCACATTTCGAACGGTAAACTGGGGTACTTTGCCTGTCGGATCAATAGTGGGAGGAATACTCGGCACTTATCTTGGTATCGTCCCCACAATCTTAGTGGGCGGAGCCGTATCGGGCCTCGCTGTGTTGTGGGTAATCGCCCGGGAAGTTTTAGGGTTGAAAGAAATTCCTATCATTGAATTGACGTAACACATTCGTTCTTCTACAGTTATAGAAGCAACAAGAATCTGACTCGACTTGATCCTGTCGATCAACCCGAGTGGAAAAGTGATATTGCACGTGGAATTACTGGAAAGGGTTCAGAAGTTGGATGAAATTAAGCAACGTTGTGGTTCTAGTATTGCTCGGCTTGACCCTACCGAACTACCAAATAGTACTGGCGCGTTTCTGATCACAACGGCTCCTATCTGTTCCCGTGTTTCCCCCATGAGCATGTGAGCCGCTGAAGCTAGGTCGTCGGCGATATTGATCTGAGTAACCCTTACCTCTCGCCCATACAGATCTGGTTTATGCCGATAGTCACGAACGGGTTCAAACCCAAACGACCCAATTGCAAGCCCAATAGTTCCCAGTCGAAGAGGTGTCACGCGGCTGTCAACAATCTCCACTCCGAGACGAGTAAGCCCTTTCCGCGCTAAATGTTGCCGGAGCTGGGAAGCTGATTTGTCGGAGTTCTTAGGCCACAGTGTCGCCATTCCGCGCGGAGAATTTTTCACGTCCACTCCTGCATTTGCCGTTAAGATCCCATCTTTGATGGTAAGTAGAAAGCCGCGAATCCCACCGAGAATGTAGTCGGCTTCCCGAAGGACTATGGATGCAAGGCGTCTGTCTATTTTCCATCGTTCTGACAGTCGTATGGCTTTAGCCGACACTCTGACTGTATCGAGTTTAAAGATGCGATTCTCGCAAGATGATACAATTTTGCTCGCTACAGCGAGCACATCGCCATTCCGTAGACTCAGGTCTTTACGTCTGAGTGCGCGGTCGACCAGTTCATTGAGATTTTGACCTTGGTTGACGAGCGGGAATCCTACTGGCAGCAGGGTGATAGAGGTATGTCGCCCCAATGTGTATCAATGGTGAAGATCTGTTCCGGAAAAAGACTAAACTCTGTCAAACCATTCTTGCGACCAGAGTTGCCATTTCTGGGCCTCTGTACCCGAGCTCGCCTCTGCTCCCGTGAGGTCGCTTGGTGCTGGTGGCGAACCCACCTGATGGTGGATGGAGCCGAAATACAGGTTTGAGTCCCTTCTGCCACAGCTGCTTCAAGGTGATACCACCGTCTGCAAGTGCGGTCACCAATCCATCTATTGTTTGAACCCCGAACTTCTCTTGAACCGATTTGTCTGTTATTCGGAGCCCGCCGAGAAGTTCTCCACGCTCCTTTAGCAACATTACAATGTCTCTAGGCTTAGCTTCGCCCCATGTCACGTAATCCTTTGCTTGACGCAATGTAGCCTGTACGTTTGCGTTATTCTCCAGGAGAACAGCATTGAATTTTCTATTCAGCCTAAGGGTCGTCAAGGTTTCCTCAGTTTGAAATGGCATGCCGAAGGACCCCTTGAGTCGTACCGCAAAGAGGAAGACCTTTTCAGGTGCAACTTCAACTGCCTTCTTTTGCGGCTGCACCGCTTCCTTTGCAGCGGGTTTCTTGGAGGGAGCTGCCCGTTTGCGAGGGACGTGCACCTTGGCTTTCCGAGGAGCCTTGGGTTTTGCCTTATGCTTCTGGGGCGTGCTCATTTGCTCGTTTCCTGCTGTGAAGCGTTTATTTTCGCCTCTACCTGGGCCACGAGATCCGGTAGGTCCTCAGGCTTCAGTTTGTGTTTCAAGTACACCGAGAATCTTTTCTTATGGGTTTCTGCTTCCGAACTGAGCTGTTTTGAATAATTGCTAACATGTTCACCTTTGATGCGTTCCGCTTTGGGAAGCACCGTTTCTTCGTGCGGGATGGTCAGACCCGCGTTTAGAGCTCCCTTCGCCGCTGCGAATATGCGCGAGCCAGGCCCTCGTGCGTATAGGCCAATATCTAAAATTGCTTGAGAAACGCCATTAGCTTTGGCTCTTCGGCCAGCCAGTAACCCAGTCAAGTATGCGGCGGGCATGTTACCGCAAGGTGCCTTCCAGCCGAACTCTTTCAGCTCGGAGGAATGCGCGCTAGCGAGCACGAAGTCGCCTTCCGGCTTCGCTTGGATAATTTGCGCTCCCAAATGCTTGTTCGTTGGACGGATAACGAACCGTGCAATTCCCGATGTTACCAGCTTCCTTCTTTTCCCGTAATGTGTTCTTCCCTCGCGCCTCCTGCGGAATGGGAGATTGTATTGTGGTCCTTTAGCCAACTTCCACGCCTCTCTTCGAAGTAAACCCGAGTTCTCAGTGCGGAATTAAAGCGTTTCCAGCTGGGCGATTTCAAAAGACATAAGCGAGCAAACGCCCGCCCGTTTTGGCCGTCCTGGCATCCATATGCGATACCACTCCTTTCGGCGTACTCACTATGAGGACGCCAACGTCTCGTGAGGGAAGGTATCGTTCCTCCCAATCCTCGATCTCAGGCGTCCTGACAGCATACCTCGGTTTGATAACGCCGCATTTATTCACGCGGCCCAACAGCTGGATTCGGTATTTGCCAGCGCGACCATCGTCGATGAATTCGAACTCGCCAATGTAGCCGTTCTTTTGCATTACACGCAGAACTTGTCCCATCAGCTTTGAGGCTGGCCAGGCTATGCATTCGCGCTTGTGTCTTCGTTCATTATTGTAGATGGTGTTAAGAGCATTTGACAGTGGATCGAGTAGAGTCATCTATTTCGCCCGTGAATTCAAGTTCTAATTGCTCGTTTCGCTCGGCCAGTCTGTCGGGCGGCGATCATTCCAACCTTTCTTCCGGGCGGCGTGTTGCGACCAACGGTTGTTGGTTTTCCTGCGTGTTTGTGCCGCCCGCCGCCGTGAGGATGTGATGCTGAAATCATGGCCTGTCCCTTAGTAGTTGGCCAGACTCGTCCTCGTGCTCTCATTAACTTCTTAGCGTTTCCAGCCTTAAGGAATGGTTTCTCAGTTCTTCCCGCTCCGGCAACGACGCCGACCATAGCCATGCATTTGTCGTTCATGTAAACTGATTTTCCTGAGGGCATGCGAACCTCGGTTCCCTGCGGAGTGTGCGCCACAATCATGCAGTAGGTTCCTGAAGATTTGGCTAAGCGACCGCCATCCCCAGGGCGCAGCTCCACGCTTGATACGAGTGTTCCTTCGGGTATTCGGCCCAGGGGTAAAACGTTTCCAACGTCCGGCGAGGCGTCGGGCCCGATGGTTATCCCTTGATTTAATGCGAGACCTTCTGGCGCGGTCAAGCAGCAGGCAGTGCCATTGACGAACTCAACCAAGGCCAGTGGAGTGCCCCTAGCAGTTTCATGCATAATCTCTCTGACAACGCCTTTCAGTGAAGGGTAGGCTGGTGCGGTAGCTGGGAACCGTGCGGGTGCGATTCGTCTGAAGGAGCGGGAAACGAAGACCGACCCTCCCCTTCCTCTCCGTTGGACGCGAATCTGCCTACCCAAGAATTATCATATCTCTGACTGTTTTAATGGATTCTGAGTTTCATTCGGCGAGCGGTTCGGGATGAGCAAACATAAACCTTGTGGTTAAGTCAATGACTAAGTTGGTGGTGTGAATGCCCCTCTCGATCGTTTATCGAAGGGGTAGCCTTGAAGATCTTTCAAGGCTACAAATTTCTGAAGGCCTTTCCGCCACTGCTGAGAGCATCGAATTTAATGTTCTCGGCATGGGGCATGAGTTCTGGATTGCGATCGAAGAAGGCACGATCATTGGATTAACTGTGCTTAGCCGATCAAACATGAAAGAATTCATAATTGTTTACCTCGAAGTAGCCCCTTCCCACAAAAGCCACGGCGTCGGCACAGGCCTAATCCAAGCTGTCTTAGATCATTATCCCCAGAGCGACTTTTCGGTCATACCATTTCGATGGAACCGAGGAATTCTACAAACGTCTCGGGTTTGAATCAGCAAAGAATTGGGAAATGCGTAAGCGATCGTCATACGCACCCGCGAAATAAGCCGCCGGGTCTATTTCCCAGTATAGAGGTGGCAGGCGACGTAATGTCCCGTGTCACGTTGAAGAAGTTCGGGTATTTCAGAAGAGCACCTGTCGAATACGAATGGACAACGGGGGTGAAACACGCATCCAGTTGGCGGGTTCAACGCACTCGGAATCTCCCCTACTGGTATTTTCTTCTCCGAACGTTGCCTTGGGTTGGGGATTGGGACGGCTTGGAGGAGCGCTTGTGTATAGGGATGTAATGGATTTGCAAATATGTCCTTGGTTGGCCCCGCTTCCATAATCTTCCCTAAGTACATCACAGAAATCTTGTTGCACATGTATTTCGCAACTGCCAGGTCATGGGTTATGAGAAGAATCGTCAGGTTCAGCTCCCGCTGCATTTTCAAGAGCAGCTCAATTATCTGGGCCCTGACGGAAACGTCCACCATAGCGACGGGCTCGTCTGCGATCAAGTATTCAGGATCGATTGAAATTGCCCTCGCAATAACTACTCTCTGTCGCTGTCCTCCACTCAAGTGATGGGGGTATCTTGAATAGAAGGAATCTGCGGGTGAAAGTCCCACTCTCTCCAGGAGCTCGAGGACTTTGTCTCGTCTCTTCGATGCTGGTACGTCGCTCAAATAACGTAGCGGTTCTGATATGGTGTTACCGACAGTCATCTTCGGGTTTAACGATGACAATGGGTCTTGGAAGACGAGCTGCATTTTCCGCCTGAACGCCCGCAATTTCTTCCTTTCGAGGCCGTAAAGGTCAACGCCATCAATCAGAACTTGGCCGCTGGTAGGTCTGAGGAGCCCAGCCGTGATCTTACCTGTTGTGGTCTTCCCGCTGCCTGATTCACCGACAAGGCCGAATACATCACCCTTCTCCACATTGAATGTAACGTTATCCACTGCTTTGACAGATTGTTCTGTGCGGGACAATAGTTGAGCGACAAGTCCCTTCTGAACCGGGAAGTACTTCTTCAAGTTATTTACTTCGATGAATGGCGAGCTACTACACCCTCCAGCAGAAAACACGCTGCTTCGGAATCGGTCCCAGTCACTACGGATTCGGGCACTTCAGCTCGACACCTCTCGAATGCGTAGGGGCATCGGGGATGAAACGGGCAACCAGGCGGCGGGTCGGTTAGACTCGGTGGCGAACCCGGGATAGTATTGAGAACCTTATCTTCGACTTGGATGTTAGGGATTGAGTCCAGAAGAGCTTTGGTGTATGGGTGTTTCGGGTCTTCGAAAATCTTGGTCGTTGGCGCGACTTCCGCAATCTTTCCGGCGTACATGACGGCAACCCTATCAGCCATCTCTGCAACGATACCCATATTGTGCGTGATTAGGAGAAGGGAAAGCGAGTACTTCGCCTTCAAGTCCCTAAGAAGTTTCAGGATTTGGGCCTCCACGATAACATCAAGGGCCGTCGTAGGTTCGTCCGCAATTATGAGGGACGGGCCCAGCGCGAGCGCTAAGCCAACCATTACCCTTTGCCTCATGCCTCCACTGAACTGGTGCGGGTAGTCATCGACCCTTGAGGCCGGAATTCCAAGATCGGCCAGGGCCTTTTCAGCTATCGACCTAGCCTTCTGTTCCGAGGCATCCGCATCGTGCGCTCGTATGTATTCGATGAAGTGGTCACCTATTTTCTTCACAGGGTTGAGTGAAGTCATAGGGTCCTGGAAGATCATGGCAATTTTGGAACCGCGAAGGCGTCTCAGGTCATCCCTACCCATGTTCCTGAGGTCAACCCCATCGAACGTTATTTCTCCCGAAGTAATATAGCCTGGAGGCTGAATGAGACCCATCAGAGCCAATCCCAGTGTTGATTTTCCAGATCCCGATTCGCCAACTAGTCCGAGTGTCTCGCCCTTCCTGAGATCAAGCGTAACATCTTGAACCGCTTTTGCTGTAACATCACCAGTCCTGTACACGACTGAGAGGCCCTGTATGCTTACGAGTGCTTCCAAGGTTTCACCGAAGCTTCGGATTCGTCCTCTCCGCGTAACCCTCGCTGATTAACGAGAAACCAAGTGCCGCTAGGAGAATCATTAAACCAGAAAAGAATATCGTCCACCACGCTCCAGTGGGCAGCAACTGCCTCCCATATGTGAGGTCTATTCCCCAGTCGGGGAGGGTGACGGACAAGCCTAGACCTACGAAATCAAGCCCCGCTGTCGTTAGAATCGAGTCAGCGAAGTTGACTGTGGCTATTACAACAATGGATGAAATTACATTTGGCAAGATATATTTTAGCAAAATTGCGGGACCACTTGCCCCAACGGATTTTGCAGCGTCAACGTACGGCATTTCCTTTATCGCGAGTACCTGGCTTCTCACTACTCTGAAGTAAGTCGGGATATAAATGACCGCGATTGCTAATGACTCATTTATTATCGAAACACCGAAAACGCTGATAATCATTATGGCGAGCACTAAACTCGGAAACGCATAGATGCTATCCATCACGAGAGCTACGGTTCTGTCCAAGTTACCGCCATTGTAAGCCGATACGAGCCCTATCGGTAGTCCCACAGCCATGCAGATCAAGACCGCTGTGACTGCGACGAGCAGTATGAATCGCCCGCCCCAAATCGTCCGGCTTAGTAGGTCTCTGCCATATTGGTCTGTTCCGAAGGGATACTGAGCAGTTGGGGGCGAGTCAGGAGGCCCAAAACCGATGAGCGTTGGGTCGTGGGGTGAGATGAAAGGGGCAGTGATACTCATGAGGGTTATGAACAAAGTTATTCCGATGCCAACCAACATTAGGGGCCTACCGTGCCCCTTTCCTACGAGTGGGGAGAGCAGGGTCCCCATCAAAGAGACTGGTTGTTGGCGGGAATTATTCCGCTTCATAGTCTGACCCTCGGGTCGAGGTAGGCATAGAGGATGTCAACGAAGAGGCTGACCGATGATATTAGCAGAGCAAGAAAAACAACAGTACCTTGGACAGCTGTGTAGTCCCTGAAATTGACTCTATCAATAAGATACGTGCCCAGCCCGAGTATGCTAAACTCAGTCTCCGTAAGAATAGCGCCGCTCAGAAGGATCGCAAACTGCAAGCCCATGATGGTTACGATTGGTAGCATTGCGTTTCTCAGGGCGTAAGAGTACACGACGGTTTTCTCATTTAATCCTCGCGCGCGGGCAGCTGTAACAAAATCTGACCTCATCGTCTCCATCATGTTTGCTCTCGTCATCCTCACAAACACACCTGAAATCACTAGGCCCAAAGCAGTTGCAGGGAGAATCAAGTGCCTGACCGCGTCGATGAACTCGGTGACATTGCCGGATAAGAGGCTGTCGAGCGTGTATATGCCAGTTTGATATTGAACTCCGTCAATCGATAGTCCCGTGGGCATGACTCCTGCGCCGAGTCTTCCTGATACTGGCAAGAGGTGAATCCAAATCCCGAACACAAGCTGAAGTATCATGCCGAGGAAGAAGACGGGAAAAGCGTAGATGAGAATGCCAAATACCTTGACGCCCTCGTCAGGAACACCACCCTTGCGAGCACCGAACGCCCCCAAAAAAACCCCGACCACGACTGCTACAATGAATGCGTAGAACGTCAGTTCAAGGGTAGCAGGGAATCTGGAGAGTATCTGAGGGCCGACCGGTTCGAAGTCCCCCGCCATAGATGTGCCAAAGTTGCCATGCAAAAGACCCCACAGGTAATCGACATACTGAACGTACAGTGGTCTATCCAAGCCGAGCTGATGCGTAAACGACGCTATCAATGCCGGGTCGGCGTTCTTCTCAAACCTAAGCAACACTGGGTTGCCCGGCAAAACTCTCATGATTATGAACACGATCGAAAGCAAAATCATAATCATGGGGATCGTTAGAAGTATCCTAGTGATTACGTAATCTCTTAAGCCCACAAAAAAGGAGGGATGGGAGGCTGGGCTTTAAACTTACCCAGAAGATGTCTATGCTGTTTCCCACAACAGGTAGGCTCTGAACCAGATCGTTTCGTCTAGTACTATTCCGTTGACCTTTAGATTGCTTACAGCAGTGGTTTTGCCTTGAAAGAGAGGCACTACCGGCGCGTCTGTTGCAGTCAACTGTTGAATGCTCGCGTAGGTTGCGGCGAACGTGCTCGTGTCAGTGGACGAACCCACTTGCTTGATTAATGCTGCCATGTTGGGGTTGACGTAGTGTGTGTTCAGGAAACCGCGGCCGTCGGCTGGGAGAAATGGTTGTGTGTAGTCGTATGGATCCACAAAGTCAGGGTACCATCCGTAAATGTACGCCTGCAGTTGATCCGACTGCGTGCTTGCTTTGTAGTTTGCCCATGGTTGGCTGCTGAGTGTAACCTGTGCGATACCGGTCTTTTCAAGCGCTTGCTTAATTGCAGAAGAAATCCCGTCCGTCGATGAGTAGTGCCCTGTGGGGTATGTCAGTGTGAATTTCAGTGGGTTTGATGTACTGTAACCTGCGCCTTGTAGCAACGATGTGGCTTGGGCAACGTTCGCGTCACCGTAAGTCTTGAACGAATCTTCGTGATAAGCCATTCCAGCCGGTATCATACTATACAACGGGTCTACCTGTCCTAGGAAGACCGTGTTGGTTATGAGTGACCTATCAAGAGCTGCCGCGACTGCTTGCCTCACCGCCGTGTTGTTAAATGGCGCTGAGTTCTCGTTAAAACAAAGGTATTGTATGAATGCGCCGGGCCCTTCCCAGAACTTGAAGTTTGTGTTTGTTTTATACGCTTGGTTGTCACTTGGAGCGAGCTGCCTATAGGCGATATCTATTTCCCCACTCTGCATAGCTAGGTTGAGCGCTGTGGAATCAGAGTAGATCTTGAAGATGATATTCTTTGTTTTGGGATAGCCTCCTGATGCGTTCCAATAGTTTGGATTTGCCTGCAGATCAAGCTCAACATCCTTGCCGCCTGTTCTTTGCCAATTGGTCAGAACGTAGGCTCCGATGTTTGTGTTGATTTCTGTTTTCACATCTCCTGTGTAGTTTACTATAGAATGCATTGGGGCCACATTCGGGTTGACTGGCCACATGGCCTGGAAGGCGACGATTGCGAGGAACGCTGAGAACGGCGCGGTTAGAACGAATTGAACTTGGTATTGGCTTGTCACAACAGTTTTGCTGATCATTGTGTCGATGCCGACTCCCGCGAATGGACCTGATGATTCGTCGATTGCAAACTCTCTATCTATGGAATACTTCACGACGTTTGCGTCAAATGGTGTTCCGTCCGCGAATTTTACGCCCTGCCGCAGGTTGAATGTCCACGTGAGACCATCCGAGCTTACTTTCCAATCTGTCGCCAGAGCTGGTACATATTGAGTCGTTCCTGGGATGTATTCAACGAGCCCATTAGCTATGTTGGTCATGATTACGCTTTGTGCAAAGTAGTCGTATGCGTCTGCAGGGTCAAGTGTAGTTTGAACAGTGTCGGTCGTGCCGATAACGATGGTGTCTTTGGTCGTTGGAACGCTTGGTAAGGAATAGTAGTAGTAGCCTACTCCAGCTAGGATTATTACTATTAGGACTGCTGCTGCGATGTATGTTTTGTTTCGTTTCGATGTAGCTGACATTTACGCTATTTTCCTCCAAAATTTCCGTGGGGGAGACAGGAGTCGTTGGTTTATATAAAAGCTCCCAAACGCGTCTCTCGTAGGGAATGTTCGTACTGAGGGTCATAATTCGCAGGATCCCCTGGTTCGACAAGACCGCTTGATTCGTGGAGTGTTCTGAACGTCACTGGCTTTGTGGGCTCCGGTCTGGTTTCTTCGATCACAGGTTAATCCAATACCAGCTTTCGTCATTGCCCACAAGCTCTTGACTCCTCCCGCTTATCGTTCTTGTGGAGGTACACTAACGCGCCACTTTCAGTCACCAAAATCGTCGGCGTAGGACCCGTCGCTCAGCATCCATAATGGATTCGAAGAGTCGGTCCGAGACGCGATGTGTCCGCCTAAGGACAACCTTAGCTTCTCCAGGGCCAATTCTTCTTCCAGCGAGCACGTATGCCGCTACTTTCCCATATTTCTGGAGCAGCCCTGCGGTGGCCTTGAGGTCGTCGCGAACTCTCTCCTCCCGTTCCGATAATTTACGTCCATTCTTACTCCCAATCTTCGCGACGAGTTCAGGAAGCTCACTAGTGATTCCAATTTTGCCGGTTTTGCAATTCGGGCAAGAGAAGTCGGTTGGCATATCTTTGACCATTTGAATTCGGGCGTAGGCCAAGCAGGTTGGACATGCCAAAGTCCTCGATTCATTCAGTATTCTTACCCTTGCGGATTCAACGAGTATTCGTTTCATTTTCTCAGGCGGAATTAGATCCGTTTTTCGGCTTATTCGCTCGATTCCAATTCTTGCGATCGGGCTTGCTTCCTGTGTGCGAGGGGCCACTACAAGCTCGATTTCACTGCCGAACTTTGTGATGACCTGAAGCGTGTTCTGCACGTCCAAATCCTTCTCCATAGTTTCTTTGAATGCCTCCTCCATGATTACAGTTCCCTCAAAGCTTTTCATCACTTGGCGGAGGTTGACGCTTCCAAAGTCCGCCCATTTGGTTATGGCCCCAAACCTTTTCGCGACGTGGACCAACCGGCGTTTGAACAAGCCGGTCTTCTTCGATGCTTCAGAGACGAGGGTTTGGACATCCATGGTTGCGAGTCTGCGGAGGGTTTGCGCAACTTTTTCCGCATTAGCTGACCCAGAGGTTTGTACAACAATTCTGTATGCGTCTTGTTGGACTCCTATCGTAATGCCGATTTCCTCCGACAGAACGTGCCCGACCAATCGCGCTAGTGTCCTGTTGACCAACAATCCGAAATGGGCGTTAATAATAACGAAATCTTCCCAGTCCTCCAACAGGATGCGTCTATCCGTGGGAACTTTGAGGCCGAGCGAGATTTGTTCGAACGTTTCGCTTAGCGAACGATCTATGGTTTCAGAATCGGCTGGATAATCCTTGCAGAGCTCCTGGACAAGGTCGGACCCACTTCTCCTCGCTTCGAGGCCTTCTTCTATACGCCTTCGTATCGCACCGACTTCTTGGCCAATTTCATATGGGACTGGAATTTCTTCACCCACCCAACTTGGGATTGAACCCGTTGGATCTCGAATAGGTTTAACGTATATTTTGTCTCCTCGGATGCTCATCATTTTCCAAGGCGACCCGCGGATTATGAATTTCCGACCCGGCTCTCCATACTCGGCGACGAATGCTTCGTCGAGAACTCCAACAGCTTCATCCTTTCCTTCGTCAATAATCAAGTACTGTTTCTCGTCAGGTATCATGGATAGCTTGCCAAAGTAGTACGTGAAAAGCGCCTTAATTCTTCGAGGCCTAAGGATTACGTTGTCCTGCGGCGAATACCATGCCAGCCTTGGAAAGCGGGAGTGCATGTAATTGATTACGCCAATCAGATCTTGTTCGGTCAGCTCCGCGTATGGGTAGGCCTTCGTGAAAATATCCATAATTTCGTTGACATACCACCTCCCTTTCTGTATCAGCAAGCCGACTAATTGGTGGGCTAGGACATCCAATGGTTTGTATGGGATTGAAACTGGCTCAAGATCCTCGTCGAGAGCACGCCGGGCAATAACCATCGCCTCCAAGGTGTCGTCGGAGTCTAATGCCACGATCATTCCATCCGCGATTCTACCAATCCTATGGCCGCTCCTACCAACACGCTGGATGAGCCGGGTGACCTGGCGCGGGCTCATGTATTGTATCACAAAGTCAACTTTACCCACATCAATCCCAAGCTCCAAGGATGAAGTGGCAACTAGCGCTCGAAGTTGGCCATCTTTCAATCCCCTCTCGGCACTGATGCGAGATGGTTTGGCAAGTGAACCATGGTGGATCGAGATTGGGAAGTCAACGTCCCAGACTTTCATTCTGCTTGCAAGAATCTCCGCAATTGCCCTAGTGTTGGTAAATAGTATGACGGACCGATGGGATTCGATCAGCTCTCGCATGAGCCTGAGGCGAGCCGCCACATCCGGGTGAGTGTAGAGTCGCGCGGCCAAGGCCACATCCCTGGCACCCGGCTTAGGACACGCAACCTCAATGTGTACCTCCCTGCCCACAGGGACGTGAACTATTGTAGCTTCTCTCCCAGCACCGACAAGAAATTGAGCCACCTTCTCAGGCGTCCCTATAGTCGCCGAAAGCCCGATGACTTGAAAATCATGCATGGCCGTCCACCGAAGTCGCTCGAGGGCGAGGGCGAGTTGGCTGCCACGCTTGTCTTCGGCTAACTCATGGACTTCATCAATTATGATGAACTTTACGGCTTGCAAGTGCCGCTTCATAATGCGGCCCGTCAAAATCGCTTGGAGCGTTTCGGGTGTAATAATCAACAGGTCGGGAGGGTTCTTTGCTTGAAGTGTTCTTTCCTTCGTTTCAGTATCGCCATGCCGGACCGCGATTCTTAGGTCAAGTTTCTTCCCCCACCATTCGAAACGTTCGAGCATGTCTCGGTTCAACGCACGGAGTGGGGTGATGTAGAGTATCTTGATCCCCCGATCCTCCCCACGGTCTGCGATGTACATGCTCAAGACCGGCAGTATCGCGGCTTCAGTCTTGCCAGAGGCCGTCGGCGAAATTAGGAGAACATTCTTGCCGGCTAGGATCTGAGGGATTGCCTTCAGTTGTGGATCTGTGGGGGAGGTGAAGCCACGTTCTCCGATAGCCTCGCGTATGGGTTTCGCAAGCTCATCGAAGACGTTAGGTTCTTGAAGGACCATTGACAGCGGAACGCCTGCCCAACGTATCCCGTCGGATGTAAAAAGCGCAACGAATCTATCGTCTTGCTGGATTCACGTGCGAAGACCCACATACCAGAAGTGATTACGCTTTCCCTTTTGCAAGGCGTACGCGTGGATCATTACACTTTTTCCATGAAACTCAGCATCAAGTTTGACTCGGACTTTGACTGGACCTTCGGCAGATATAGTGAAGAACGAGAATCAATGAATATTCGAACGCTGCTATATCCATAGGCTCCACTTAATTTCTTGCTGAATCCATTCTCTGGAGGCGAAGTTTGAGTGCCCAGTCTATTCCTCTTCGCCAGTTTGATGCTTCTTGAGGTAAGCTCTCCAAGTCAAAGCCCATTGCTTAGGATCTCTGGACGGGGTTGAGTCAATCTTTGCTATCGAACAGTTGTGTGGCGCGTTCTTCAGTATCTCGGGATTCAAGTACGCCTCGTCAGAGATTCGCTTGAAGACCTCAACGAACTTGTCGATGTCTTCTTTTGGAGTTGATTCAGTGGGTTCTGGTGTGAAGGGTTCAGGTATTATCCAGGGCTCGTGACTTGTGAAGCATTTCTGTATCCCATAATCCACTATCCTGCAGTTTACTTCATCGATTCCGATTCCAGTGTCATGCTTCATCTTCTCGAGGCTGAATCTCGCTTCCTGAAGTCTCCTGGGGTGGCTCTTAACCCAGGGTAACGTGACCCCGCGGATCTTGAGCAATTTCTTGATCAGGTAGTTGTTGTTTATAATGGCGACTTCGGAGGTTTCCTCCAGACCTTTTGCGCCCATGCTCAGTATCCATGCGTAGGCTCTCACAACATTCGGAATGACACCGTAGAAGCTGGCTACCTTGCCGATACTCTGTGGGTGGTCGTAATTCAAAGAGTATTTTTTCCCATCGAACTCTACCGTTGGGACAGGAAGGAACTTAACCAGGTGTTTCTTGACGCCGATTGGGGCGCTGCCTGGACCTGAGGATGCATGGGGAGTAGAGAAGGTCTTATGTAGATTAAATTGGCAGAGGTCGGCTCCGACATCCCCAACTCTTAGCCTAGCTAAGACGCCGTTGGCGTTGGCCTGATCGATCGCCACTAAGCCTCCCGCTTCATGAATGATCTTGAAGTATGTGTCGATGTTCGGATCGAATACGCCAGTGTCATAGGGAAAGGTGAACATTAACCCCGCTGTGTGTTGCGACACCACTGCCTTCAGAGCCTCCACGTCTGGAACACCGGTCTCCTCGTCTGGGTACAGTGTTATGACTTTGAAGCCTGCGACCGCTGGGGCGGCACCGTTGCACGGGTGCGAAAGGACCGTTGTGATGATTTCGTTTCTCTGCTCTGACTCGCCTTTGGATTTGTGGTATGCTTTGATAATCCGAGCGTTGGTGAGAACCGCATGTGCGCCAGCTCGCGGCTGAAGCGAGAATTCGTCCATTCCCGATATTTCGCAGAGAAACTCGCCAAGTCTGAACATTATCTCGAGAATTCCCTGAACGGTGCTCTCGTCCTGCAGTGGGTGTGCATCAGTCAGCTTGTTCGATTTTACCAGCGACTCGTTGACCTTGGGACTGTACTTCATTGTGCACGTGCCGACGCCGAGGCTTATTCCTGAATCTACGCCATAGGTCTCCTGCGAGAGACGAATGTAGTGCCTTATCACCTCGGGTTCCGAAATCTCCGGCAACTTCGGCGGCTCTTTTCTCCTGATTTGGGATGGGATATGCGAGAGAACGTCTCCAACATTTGACCTGATCTTCTTCTCAGCCTTTGGTACCGTTAGGCCTCGTCTTCCTGTTCTTCCAAGTTGGTAGATGAGCGGCTCGTTCCACAGGGCGGCGTGGTACCTGGCGCTGTCATTCATTGACTTGCGATCTCCACAAGCGCCTCGATGAGACTGTCGATGTCCTCCATGCTGTGAACCTCGGTTACGCAGTAAAGCGCTGTGTTGCCCAGCTCTGGAAATTCTTTGGAGATGTCCTTCCCTCCCTGAATTCCACGCTTTAGAAGTGCCTTGTTGACCTCTCGCACAGTTTTTCCCATTCCATCGAAATTAACTGTAAATTCCTCAAAGTGAGTTGAGGCAAACAGTGGGACTCGCACACCTTTGAGTTTGGCCATGCGCCTCATGGCATAATGCGCCTTCTGCATGATTACCTCGGCAAGTTCCTGGATGCCCTTGGGACCGAGCAACGCAAGGTAAGTTGCGGCGGTGATGGCCCAGAGGGCTGTGCCTGTGCCCGTGATTGAGGCTGATTTCTCTCTCGACGAGAACATACTCCTCTCAGGCAAGACGTATGCGAATCCCATTTCGTCCTCGCGCTGGGTCTTGGTTAACGTGATTAACCTATGACCGGTCGCTTCAAGAAAGCGCACTTCGTCGCGGCATGCGAGAAAGCCCGACAACGCACCGCCGAAGCTCATATGCAAGCCTAGGGGTTGACCCTCGCCGCAGACTATGTCGGCCCCGATTTCCCCGGGTGGAGTCAATACGCCTAGCGAGAGTGGTTCAACGCCGACAATCAACAATGAACCATTCTTGTGCGCTATCTCTCCTATCTCTTCCAATTGCGTTTCGATAAAGCCCAAATATGTTGGATTCTCAACATAGATTGCGGCCGTATCTGAAGACAACTTCTTCCGCATGTCCTCAAGGTCGAGTTGCCCACTATTGCGATCATAATTGATCTTCGATAGCGGCTCACAGAAACCTCGGATAACCGAAAGACGGTCGGAACTGATAGTTCTAGGAACGAGGACTTCACATCGTCTCGTAACGATCGCGGCCATGCGAACCGCATCGCCTGCAGCCGTAGCCCAATCGTATGTTGGGAACGTCACCGCGTCAAGTCCGACTAGTTCGCCGATCATGCTCTGGAATTCGAAAAGAGCTTGGAATCTGCCCAAGTCAGAATAGACGTCGCCTGTGTAGGCCGTTAGGAATTCTGAGCGCGAATTAATCTCATCGCATGCAGCTGGAACATAATGTGGCCAGCAACCTGCGCCCAAGAAGCTAAGTATTTCGCTTGAGGTTTTATTCTTGGATAGGATAGCTTCCACACGTTTCCTAAGCTGATTTTCAGAAACAGGCTCAGGAAGATTGAGCGATTTCTTGAACTGGACTCTCTCGGGAATAACGGCAAAAAGTTCTTCGACATTTCGCACTCCAATCTCTCTGAGCATTTCTCGTTTTGTTTCTGGCTCGCTGTTGGGAATGTATGGATGTATTGGCATAGGCTTCACACCATCTATCTGGAAGAATCACACAAAAAGCAACGTTAACTCAACAGCACATGCCTCGCGGCCCCTTATCTATCTGCTCATTCGATATCGGAACAGAAACATGAGACTTACCCAAAGTATCGTTTACTAAAAATTGGACACCTACATTTCTTGTATAGGATTGCAGCATGAGTTTACAGGTGGGCTATACAGATATTGCAGGTATGTCGATGCGGACGGTTGAATTCGTCCCTCTAACGAGTTTTACCTCTCCTGGGCATGGTGCTTGAGAGTATCCACCCGTAACAACCTTTTGACATAACTTGCCTGAAACGCAACGAAAGTTTAAGGGGCTAACATCCTTTTACAGGCCGTTGAAAATGCCACTCTTGGGTGAGAACGTTGACCCTTCGCCAGCCAATCGTCGTTGTACTCGGTCATGTAGACCATGGAAAGACAACTCTATTGGACAAGCTGCGGGGGACGACGGTTGCGAAACGAGAAGCTGGCCAGATTACTCAAATGATAGGCGCCAGCTTACTTCCAAGCAAGACGATAGAGGCAATCTGCGGCGAGTTACTGAAGCAGTTTCATTTCGAACTCAAAGTTCCTGGCTTGCTCTTCATTGATACTCCTGGCCATGAGACCTTTTCGAACCTGAGGCGAAGGGGCGGTTCTGCTGCTGACATCGCAATCCTCGTAATTGATGTGATGAAGGGCGTTGAGCCACAAACCGTAGAATCATTAAACATTCTGAAGAGTAGAAAGACACCGTTCATAGTGGCCGCGAACAAAATTGACGCAATCAAGGGATGGAAATCAGCACCAGAAATCTCTTTCCTGACTTCGTTCAAGAATCAGGTTCCCGAGATACAGACGGAACTCGATAATCACATATACACAATCATTGGAACACTTTCCAGGCTCGGCTTTCGCGCAGAGAGGTTCGACAGGATTTCCGACTATACCCAAACTATCGCGATTGTCCCCGTCAGCGCCAAAACTGGGGAAGGCATACCCGAATTGCTCGCTATACTGACAGGCCTAACTCAAGCATACTTGTCGAATGAACTCCAAGTCACTTCGGGCCCGGCAAGGGGAACTGTGCTCGAGGTAAAGGATGAACCTGGCCTCGGGAAAACTATCAACGCCATCATCTATGACGGCTCACTAAAGGTCGGTGACACAATAGTACTCGGCGGGCGAGAGAAACCAATAATCACCGAAGTCCGCGCGATTCTGGTCCCCAAGCCTCTAGACGAAATCAGAGACCCGCGTGACCGATTCACAAGCGTAAAGAGGGTTACTGCAGCATCAGGCGTAAAGGTCGCGGCTCCCAACTTGGAGACCGCACTCGCTGGCTCTCCGCTTTACGCGGTTATAAAGGGAAAGAACGCCAAGGAGTATGCTCGAATCGTTGAAGATGAGGTTGAGAAGCTTCGAATCAAGGCGGAAAGATCGGGCATCGTTCTGAAGACGGATACTCTTGGTTCACTCGAAGCTGTGACTGAGGAACTCTCTCGCCACGATGTCCAGATTCGCCTCGCTGATATAGGCGACGTATCGAGGCGAGACGTCGTTGAGGCAGAGGCGGCGGGCCAAGAGGACAGGCTCGTGGCTGTGGTCTTGGCTTTCAACGTGAAGGTTCTGCCCGACGCTGAAGAGGAGGCCAAGGTGGCTGGGATACCGGTCTTTCACTCTGACGTAATCTACCATATGATTGAGGACTATCTAAGATGGAGCGATGAGCAACGCACGGCGGGAGTAAAGGCCGAATTAGACCTTCTCGTGCGACCCTGCAAAGCAAAGGTCTTGACCGGGCTTATTTTCAGGAGAAGCAAACCTGCCATAGTTGGCGTCGAAATTCTTTCCGGCCGACTGAAACCGAAAATTCACATGATCACATCATCAGGGCGGAAACTTGGCGAAGTGCAGAGAGTACAGGACCAAGGGAAGGATATCCAGGAAGCCGTGGTCGGCATGCAGGTTGCTGTCTCAATAGAAGACGGGGTCGTCGGACGCAATATTTCCGAAGGCGATACTTTCTACGCTGACGTTCCAGAGAGACATTTGAAAACGCTCATGACCAAGTTTCCCAGTGAACTTATGGAGAGCGACCAAGTCACAATTAAGGAACTAATCCAAATTAAGAGGAGAGAGAACCCCGTCTGGGGCTTCTAATCTACTTTAACAGAAATTGACGTTCCGTCGGTTTCGAATATTTCGTGAGCTCATTTGTTTGGAAGAAAATGGACATCTCACGTTTGGCGTTATCTTGTGAGTCTGCGGCATGAATCGCATTTGGAGTGATTGAGAGGGCAAAGTCACCTCTAACCGTGCCAGGCGCCGCATTCAGTGGGTTCGTAGCTCCCACCAAACCCCGAACCACACTAACGGCATTCGGTCCTTCCCAAACCATTACAAACACTGGGCCTGACGTTACGTGGGAGACGAGTTCTTGGAAAAACGGTTTCCCCTTATGTACTTCGTACAGCTTCTGCGCCTGTTCGGAAGTCATCTGGATAAGTTTGCCGCCAAGTAGCAGTAGTCCCTTCCTTTCGAAACGAGAAACGATTTCCCCAATGAATCCTCGCATCACGCTTTCGGGTTTGAGGAAGGAGAAGGTTTGCTCTGTTTGCAATTCTCCTTCCCTTACTTGCCTCTTTCCTTCTTTCCGTGGTAAACTGTCCACTTTAGCTTCCTAGGGTCTCTTCCGTAAACCATGAGGCTTTTCCGGCACTTTGATGAGCAAAAGTATAGAATTGATCCATCATTCTTAACGAACATTATCCCAGTAGCCTGCGGAAAGTCCTTTCCGCAGAACGAGCACCTGAATGTTCTCGGCAAATTATAGGCGCGACTCCCTACCGGATCTTTTTGGCTTCTCTTTCAGTTTCTCTTAGCATTAAGACGTCGCCGGTTCTGATTGGGCCCTTGATATTTCTTGTAATGACTCGACCCTTATCGCGTCCTTCCAGTATTCGGACACGGACCTGGATAACTTCGCCGGTTACGCCAGTTCTTCCAATGATTTGGGTGACTTCGGCGGGGGTAATGGCTTCTTCTATGCGTTCCTTCGCGGTGCTCATGCCTGTCCTTGTCCTTTGGCTCCGCCCTTTCTGAACTGTTGTGTTGCGTCGGCCAACTCCTTTAGAGTCTTGGCGCCTTCACCGCCATCGAGGATGGAGACCGCTGCACAACCAACATCGATGCCGGCAGCCCGACCAAGTTCGAGTTTGCTCGGCACGAAGAGGAACGGTATCTTCCTCTCTTCGCACAAGATGGGTAAGTGTGCAACCACCTGCGGAGGGTCAACATCCTCTGCTATCAGAACGAGCTTTGCGACGGCACGTTCAATCGCCTTGGTACTTTCATTAGTTCCTTTTCTTAGCTTTCCGGAGTCCTTGGCCACTTGCACAACCTGTAGTGCTTTGTCGGCCAATTCCTTAGGGACTTCGAACTTAACGTAGAACGACTTTGGCATTCGCTTCACCGCACATTTGCCAATTGGCTAGCGTAACCAGCGGTGAGCCTTTTATGAACATTTCTGCGGGGGGATAACGCGTCAAGTGTCCCCTTTGACTGGAAAAGCCCGTGAACTGAAAATGGCTTCACGTTGCGGCAATTGCGCGCCCGCCAAACTTGAATAGGCACCTTAACGGTGACAAGCCATTAGCCTTCGTCTCGTTACCGAGTAATGATTGACGATGATCTCCGCGAGTGACCTCCTCCAGATATTAAGTGAAATTCATCAATACGCAATCCTACTTGTCGAACTACGAGAAGCGACGACTCTGGGCATCTCGCACACAGCCGGGGACAGGATGACGTACTTCAAGTTGCAAGGAGGACTCAGCCAAGGGGACAGAAGCAGGTTGGCAGATGCATTTTACTCCGGCAAGACTCCTGAAAACGTAACGCCGCTGGCTGTGGGGGATTTCCTAAGAGAAATCGAAGGGAAGAAGGCTAAGCACATTTGGTTGGAAACTGGGGGTAGAGAACGTAAGGAGCACGGATTCATGAGCATCTCCGAATTGAAAACCTTCTTTCGGGGGCATACGCCCCAGTAAGAAATTCTGGCAACGTTAATAAAAGGCAGTTAGGGCGTAGTATCGCTCCGCGCTTTCAGACTGGTCAATGTCATGGCAAAGTTCAAAGTGATTGTCTCCGACCCAGCTACTGGCAAGTCCGCCGCAAGCGAGATAGAAGGGTCTAGGGCCCAGGCCCTCATCGGCCGTTCCTTGGGCGAGGTAATAGATGGTTCGGCGCTAGGGCTCGGCTCCAATCGGATGCGTATCTCCGGAGGGTGTGACAAGAACGGCATTCCCATGCGTCCTGATGTTCATGGCGGTGTTAAGAAACACATCGTCCTCTCCAGTGGGCCAGGATTCAGACCAACCCGACACGGTGAAAGAAGGAGTAAACTCGTGCGCGGCCGAACAATAACGGATGAAACCTACCAGATCAATTTCACCCTCAGTAAGGAAGCAACCGGCGCTGAGGCAAAGCGACCAACCGAAACCAAAGCCACGACCGAGCAACCCAAGCCACCTAGGCCAGCCGTTGAGAAAGCGGCTGAGAAGCCTAAAACCAAGAAGGCAGCAAAGAAGGCGGGCAAGAAATCAAAGTAAGAGGTGGACGTGATTGGATTTCAAAGTCAGACAGGACACGTATAACCCTCTGCTAAAGAGAAAAGAAGTCCACGTGGAAGTCGACCATGAGGGCGAAGGCACCCCATCGAGAGTGGATGTGAGGAAAGCCGTTGCCTCTAAATTCAACACAAAACCAGAGAACGTGTACGTTCTCGATATCGAAACCAATACTGGAACACAGAGCGCACTATGCGCGATAGAAGTCTATGATGATCCGCAGAGCGCTCAACGCACCGTACCAAAGTACATCCAAGTCCGTAACCTCCCACCCGAAGAACGAAAACGCGTCAGGGAAGAGCAAGCGAAGAAGGAAGAAGCGAAGCCCAAAGCGGAGAAACCGAAGGCCGAAAAAGCAAAGCCAGAAAAACCGAAAGAAGAACCCAAAGAAGCTAAGGAAGAAAAGCCTAAACAAGAAGCAAAGCCGGCGACGGAACCACCCAAGAAAGCCAAAGGAAGCGAAGCGAAGTGAGCGAAAAAAAGCAGCCCAAGCGTGGATTGGGCACTCTCTACGAAGTCGACCCTCAGAAGGGGACAATTAAGCTCAAGAACCGAAAGTGTCCCCGGTGCGGCAACGTTATGGCGTTTCACAAGAGCCCCGTGGAACGTTGGACTTGTGGCTCCTGTAGCTTCACTGATTTCGTGAAGACTGCAAAGTAGGCTCAGCTTTTCTTTTCCATTTCCTCAACTAATTTAGTGACGTCCTTCTTCTTCTCGGGGGTAACCCTGACGAGGACGATTCCTACGCTAGGCTGCCCATAAACAACTAGGGACTTGTCAGGTGATGACAAGATAGCTGGCAGAGTAAGCAAATCTTCTTCGCCATCCACCACGACAACGCTGTTGCCTTTCCGTACTGCTTCATCGATAATTCGCCATGCCCCTGATTCGATTGTTCCAGCCGGGTTTTGTGTTCGGAAGATATGCTCTGCCGTGTAGTCAAATTGAGCAGCTTTTTCCCGCTTCTCCATGTTATCGACAATGATTACGTCTGGTCTCATTTGCATTTGGATGGCATTTCTGCTAACAGTATCACCGACCAGAATTAGCCGAGTTGGTTTCTCCTTTGTAACTATTTCATTGAGTATGCGGTTACAATCGGCTGGGGTTCCTGCGATCAACTCTCCGAGCGGTTGTTTCATTAACCGCCTCTGGGCGTTCGTCAAGACCAGAGTTGGCACGTGAAGACACTTGTGTTAGTGGGGGGTGGACATTCAGCGGACTCTCAAGGCATAACGACCCGCCGCTTTAATCCCCATTCTTTTCCCGACCTCAGACGTTGAAGGATCAATGATGACCACTAGACCGCTCCAGTCGTCGCTGAGATTGTTCGACTTACAGTTTGGGCAAATAGGCCCGTTACTGATGAACCTGCAGTTCTTGCAGGCCTTCTCCGTCAAGCAGCCTTCTCCTCATGTACGACTTTTGTTCGCTTTATGTCAGCCTCTATCCAGTCGAGTTTACCGAGGAAAGGTTGGCGCATTGTGATACCAATCTTGCCTCCTGCGCCTCCACGTGGAAAGCTAACGGCAATAATGCGCCCTCTCACCATGTCGCCTTTGCCTAGTTTTCTTTGAGATTCCTTGCCAACCAGCACGCCGTGCTTCTCGTCGAAAGAGATGTAGTCGTCCATGATTTGAGAAACGTGCAGCAACGCGTCCTCTGGGCCGATTCTGACGAAGGCGCCGAAATCGGTCACTTCGACGACCTCCCCCTCCACAACCTCATGCATTTCCGGATAGAATGAAAGGAGTTTGAAGTTTACCTTATGGTACGTAGACCCGTCGCCGGGCAGGATCTTCCCCACCGGGTCTACATCCACATCTACGACAAGTATTACATAACCAAGTTCCTCGTCCACGATGTTCTCATACTTTAACTTGATTTGTTCTTTGGCGGCCTTATCGATCGGGTGGCCGAAACTTTTAGGTGGAATTCTGACAATATCCTCAACGGTCACTAATCGGAACATTTTCTTTGCCTCAACACAACTACAAATTCATTCTAGAAGTAGGCTGGTTCTATTCCGTCGACCTCTAGTTTGGATTTGTCGCGCAGGTACACAACCGGTACTTTAAGTAGTTTTAGCCGGTTCTTGAGTTCGATGTCGTTTGTCGCGACGACCGCGCCGAGTTTTTGGGACGCCTTAACTATTGCATCATCAACCGTTTCATTCGTTTCTAGAGTCACCTCCACCACGCGACAGCGCGATGCGAGTTGAAGGGCCAACGAAGCTTCTGCGGCTCCTTCCCCGCCCCTTGTGGAGAGGCCGGTTAGCTCACTCTTTACTGCTGATGGGACAATGAAATCTACTTTCTTTTGGAGAAGAAATTCGATTTCCTGGAAAACATCGAGGTTAAATTGGAAGGGAATCATCAGGAAGTTTGAATCAAGAATGACCTTTATGGGCAATTTTACGCCCTCAATGTTCCGAATCCGATGAGTCGCCAACTATCTGCAATTCTGCGGCTTATCGCGACTTTCGACCCGCTCTCGGCGCAGATGGGTTTCTTGAGGCCAACGTCCGCCACGTCTTCGCGCGCGGAGGTAACGATCCCTGACGTCACGGTGGTTCCCACATTCAGCACTAGAGCCTCGTTCGTCCTTATCTTGTCCACGGGCACCGCAAGTTCTGTCCCAACGACCTTCGCGAAAAGCTTGACGTCGAGTGTTATGTTCCCCAAGCTGGGCGGTAATGTGTCAACTTTTCCAGCAACGCTCCCAACGAGACCGTCCGATTTTGTGAGTGATGGGTCTAAGTCCGTTCCGATTCCAACTAGGCCGCCGCTCTTTGCCTCCACCACGAGCCCTCGGCTGACGCTCAGACTTCTGACGGTCGTGACTAATCGCTCGTATCTACTCTTTCCGCCCTCCTGCACTACGATTCCTGGCCGAATCTCGATTTGGTCTCCGAGTTTGAAGGCGCCTTCAATAATTGACCCCCCGATTACTCCCCCGACCAATTCGTCCACTTCAGTTCCCGGCTTGTTCACTTCAAAAGATCTAAGCACGTATGCGCGTGCTGACGCGGCGAGGTTTCGTTTCGGCGTCGGTATCCGCTCTTCAATCTCCTTCAACAACACGTCGATGTTCGTTCCATGTTGGGCTGAGATGGGTACGATTGGCGCTTCCTCGGCGATCGTTCCCTTCACGAACGCGCGAATCTCTTTGTGATTTTCTATTGCTCGTTCTTTTGTGACAACGTCGATCTTGTTCTGCACTATGATTAGGTTCTTGATTCCTACACTTTCCGCTGCTAGCAAGTGTTCTCTATCTTGTGCTTGAGGGCACTTGGCACTGCTCGCTAACACGAAGAGCGCCCCGTCCATCAAGGAAGACCCCGAGAGCATCGTGACCATTAAGCTGTGGTGACCAGGGCAGTCAACAAAGCTCACGGCGCGAACGAACTTGGTTTCGCTGCCGCAATTTGGGCATTTGGTTTGAGTCGTGTAATTGCTTGGGGCACGGCATTTTGGGCATTTGTAGATGAATGCGTCTGCGTACCCGATCTTAATCGTGATTCCTCTTCGAAGTTCTTCTGAATGCCTGGCGGTCCAAACGCCGGTCAGGGCCTGCACAAGCGTGCTCTTACCGTTGTCGACATGCCCGAGAGTGCCAATGTTAATCTCTGGCTGAACAACGAGTTCATCGCCCTTCTTCTCTGACTTGAGAATCGCTTGCGCCATGCCGAGAATCATCCATTTTGCAGATTGGAACCATTCCGTTCAATATATGTGTAAGGGTAAAATTAGAGCGAAATATCAAAATTCTGTGATGATTTCACCTGTTGTGCTTCTCCAAACAGCCGTCCTTTGATTGAGCAAGCTCACCAAAGACTCCCTGAACTCAAGCTATGTGTTCGACCCACATCATAAGATTAATTAGACGTCAAGAAGGTTCGTCTGTCGAGACGGCGAGGAATATGGGTGAAGGCGTTTGCGAAGGAACCCACGCTCTTGCGCTTAACTGACCCCAAGTTATGTTGGCCGTCGAAACTTCTTCGCCTCCACTGGAGGAACTCATTATGGGTTTGAGAATCTACAATACTAAAACACGCTCCGTTGAGGAATTCAAGCCGGCCCGAGGCAACCGAGTTTACATGTTTGTATGCGGGCCCACTGTTTACGATCACAGCCATATCGGCCACGCGAGAACATATTTGGCGTATGACATTATCGCGAGATATCTAAGGGCGAGAGGTTTCAGCCTCTTTTACTTGATGAACATAACAGACATCGAGGATAAAATCATCAACCGAGCAAATGAATCGGGCGAAGATCCCCTGCATCTGGCGGATCGGTTTACGAAGGAATTCATGCGCGACATGGAATCCCTCGGGATCACCAGCGTAAATCTTTACGCGAAGGCATCGGAGCACGTGCCCGAGATAATTGCACAGATAGCCACGCTCGTTGGGAAGGGATTTGCATACCAGGTGGAAGGCGATGTGTACTATGACGTTGCAAAGTTCCCTCGCTACGGAGAGCTGTCGGGGCAAAAGATAGACCAGTTAGTAATGCACAGAATCGACCCCGATGCACGAAAGAGGAATGTGGTCGACTTCGCTCTGTGGAAAGGCCAGAAGCCGGGTGAGCCCTTCTGGGATAGCCCGTGGGGCAAGGGCAGACCCGGCTGGCATATTGAGGATACGGCGATTACGACGACCTATTTCGGCCCCACCTATGACCTGCACGGGGGCGGCCTCGACTTAGTCTTCCCGCACCATGAAGCGGAAATCGCTCAAGCTGAAGCGGCCACTGGTGTCGAACCGCTCGTGAGATTCTGGGTGCACGGTGGGTTACTCATGACCCGCGGTGAACGGATGGGGCATTCAATGGGTAATTTCATAACCATAGAGGAAACGCTTCGGAACCATGACCCCGAGGCTCTTCGGCTGTATTATGGTATGAGGCACTACCGCAGTCAACTCGAATTTGATGAATCCGATATCACTCAAGCAGAACAAGTTCTTGACAAATTGCGCGCAGTGTATAATCAATTCAAAGCGCTAAAGGAAACCGTGGAACCCGGAAATGAAAGGAACGCGGACGTCGAGCGTTTATCGGCGGAGGCAACACAACGCTTCGTAGAAGCCATGGACGATGATTTCAATACACCACGCGCCCTGGCAGCGATGATAGCCTACTCCAAAGACGTTGAGCCCTACGCCCTTCGACAAATCGGTCGCGGCGCTACTGAATTGATAATCAAGACGTTTGATTATTTTGGCAGTGTATTCGGCATACTCCGCCCAAGTAATGCCGAGCAAGAGAAACCGTTCGAAGGACTACTGAAACTCCTTTTGCAAATGAGGGAGGGCGCAAGAAAACGAGGCGACTGGAAAAATGCTGATACCATACGTGACAGTCTCACTAGCTTAGGAATTGGACTAGAAGATACGCCGGCTGGAATGCGTTGGTATCTTGCCTCGACAAGACCCACTGCAAAATCAAGTTGAAAGCTTGTAGCCTATTTTTCTGAGAAATGTCTTCCGATCTTGCACATCTTTTTCGGTCTCAACTCCCTTGGACGCGTAGCCATCCACAATCCCCAAGATACCTCTGCCCTGTTCCGTTTCGGCAAGGATGACCTGGAATGGGTTTGCCGTGGCTACGAAGATGTTGCACACTTCTGGAACCGCTTTTATTTTGTCGAGAACGTTTATCGGATATGCGTTTCGCATGAAGATAATGAAACTGTGGCCCGCAGATAGTGCGAAAGCAGTTTTTGACGCCAAATCCTTCAGTTCAGCGTCGTTCCCATCAACTCGAACTAAGCATGGCCCGCTTGATTCACAAAATGCTAATCCGAACTTTATGGTTGGAACCGCGTTGACGAGCGCCTCGTAAAGGTCCTCAACCGTCTTAATGAAGTGGCTTTGTCCCAATATGCTGTTGCATCCTTCGGGGACCTTCACATCGATAACTTTGGTGTTCATTTCTCTGGCCTTCCCTACACTATCTCCAACTCTTTGGCGACATTCGCCAATTGCTCATACCCGTTTCGGGTTATCTGTACAGTATCTTCGATCCTTACGCCGCCATACTTGGGAAGGTAGACCCCTGGCTCAACCGTCACTACTCCTCCTGCCTTTAGTGGGTCTTTACTCAGGAGGCTGAGGTTTGGCCTCTCGCCGATTGTCAAGCCAACTCCATGGCCGAGCGAGTGATTGAAGCCCGATGACACATTCTTTGACCTACCCTCATACACCTCTCGCACTGTCTTGTACCCTGCCCGCTCGATTACGTCACATGCAGCAAGCATTGCTTCCTCGCCTGTTACACCCGCCTCAAGGACATCTAGTGAGGTAGCCTGCGCTTCGTACACAACCTCGAAGGCGTGTTTAGCTTTCGGGCCTGCCCTGCCGACCACGTATGTTCGGGTTAGATCGAACCAATATCCGCTCTCTGCTTGCGGAAATATATCGAAGACAATTAACCGGCCCTGCTTTATTTGATCGGAGTTGACGCCGCTGTTGTGCGGATCAGCGCTTGACGGGCCGATGGCGAAGATCGTCCCCTCGGGCGCAATCAGACCCTTATTTGCAATTCTAGTGGAAATCATCGATTTGACCAATCCAATCGTTGCTCGTCGCTTGCCAATTTGCAGGTGTCCACGAATTCTTTTCATCTTGCTCAGATTATCGACAATTTCGGACACGACTTCTGTTGTTTTTCTTCCCACATTTCGTATCTCATCAATCTCTCGCTTCTCCTTCGTTTCTCGCGCCGCTTCAAGTATTGTCGGGGATTCTCCGCCAACAATCTTAACGCCAAGCGACCCTAACCTGTTGGCCAGATGAATTCCTGAGGCCAAGTCGCTTCTTCCGAAAAGGCCTACCCTTCCTGAAACGCCTTCGTGCCTGAGTACGGCGGAAATAAGACGGGCCATCCCTTCGTCCCTTCGACGGTATTTCTTTACAAGTTCCTCGAACCCCCACTGAGTGTAAGTTTCGATTCTCCGAACAACCCCTAGCTTCCTTGCAGTGCCAACGTCAAGGTTGCTTACCAGCAATAGTGGGTTGCTTCCTTTCCGTTTGAAGTATATGCCACCACGCGCAAGGTTCCCTCCGACGGCATAGATCAGATCAGGGTTCGCAAGGGTGGTCTCACCGAGAACTACGATTCCACTAACACCTCGCTTACCCATCTCTGCGTCCAAATCCTTAATCAAACGAAAACACGCTCAGGCTGTTCCGCTGTTACTTTCCGCCCTTATCGCCTTTGCTAATGGAATATGAGCGCTCAAGCTGGATAAGAGAGTCAGAAACGTTCAAGGAAGCAGCCAGAATTCTTAGACCGGAACTCATAATCGCGCGAAGCGCTATCGAGTCCTTTGCCTCAAAATGGATGCTCATCGTCAGTCGGCGAACCACAAGCCTCGCCATGGCTCGTTCACCAGCTGGGTGAAAAAGTTCTGGGCTCAGAGCTTTCGCGATCGCATCGGCCTGTTGCTTTGCGCCAAAAATGACGCGAACTGTGGCCCGAGCCTTGGTTAATTGCTTTTTTTCCAAATCGAAATGCCGATCAGGTTGATTTGTCCTCGGGGACCGTCTCCGCTCCCTTCGGTTTCTCTTCGCTCTTCTTGGCCTCGGCCTTCCTTCGACGTCTCTTCGCGATTTTCGCTTTGGCCTCAGCTTCAAATGCCCTTGCTTTCTCTGCTTTAAGCTCTGCAAGTAGGCCCGATGCGACACCTGCACGAGCAGCTCTCTCCGCAACTTGACCGAGTTTCGTGCTAGGCACATATGCGCCCCCGGCGAATTTGAACCCGCAACTATCGCACAGCCAGACTCCAATGGACATGCGCTTGACAGCCGCTAAATGACATTGTGGGCATTCATGCGCGGCCCTTAGCGCGGTTACAACGGTTGAATATCTCTTCCGAACCACTGTTCCGTAGCGGGCCCCGAAGCTGCCTGAAGGGCCGACCTTGTATGTTCGTCCCACACTAGTTCACTTTTGATAGAATTCTTTGGCGTAGGTCTCGTGATTTGCTTATGGCCGTGGAAACTATCTGCTTTACCTCGTCAGGCGTAAAGACGCCCAGGCCTCCCTTTTGCATAGCACAGATGCGGTCGTCTTTACCGGTTGTGACTGTTAACCTGCAGCTTGTGACCTGCTCTTCTTCCAGACAGGGGTCAAGGACAATTGACCCATCGATTTTGACGGATGTTATGGGAACCGGGTAGTCGTGCATTGGAAGCGGCATCATTTTGTCTTTGAAGACTAACTCGTCGTTCTTGACTTCGAATTCCTGCATCTTTGAGCTAATAAGAGCGCCCAACGCTGCCATACCTGCTGCGTCGATCAAGTTACCATCGTGGTCAAGAACGTAGATATCGACAAAGACTACGAAGACTTTCTTACCCGGTTGAACGCAGAGTTTCTTCAGATCAATGGCTTTCGACTCTCTAATACCACGGTCGACAACACGGGCAAGTTCGATCGAGTCCTCACCGGGCGGTCCAGCTTCAAAGTTAGGTGATGCCAGAGGTACGAATTCTGAATTGACCGTTAGAATGCCTTCATCAGGCGTGTCGGGAAATGGAGTTCCAGTCTGTATCTTCACTCCGGCCAGAACCTTCGTCTTTCCAAGGTACACTTGGGCTGACCCGTTGGCTTTCTCGATTGTGCCCAACATTATTGTTAGCGGCCTATAGTCAAGGGCGTTCCGTTCGTCCAACCGCTTACCTTTCACGATTAGGTCATGAACAGTCTTCTGTTCTAGCTTAGCGACGGGTGAAAGTTGATGCGTTACCGACATTAGACTTGAACCTCCGCGACTTCCTCTTTCTCAGTTTCATCCCTGACAACGTGGTATTTCTGTTTGAGTGCCTCTCTTTGCATATCATAGATTCTTCGGCACGCATTGATCGCCAAATCTAGCGCCTGCTTGAACTCTTCTTCGGTCAACGAACCATCCATTTGTAGGAGGCCGATAACGTTGGATTTTGGCATGAAAGCAACTGGAAGGTCTGCGTCTCCCTGCTTATCTTCAATATCAGAGAGATCCAACACCACTTTGCCTTCCACCTTTCCTGCGGCACAGGCTGCCACTAGTTCTCGCATTGGGATACCTGCATCGGCTAAGGCGAGGGAGGCTGCAGTTATTCCAGCGCACCTTGTTCCAGCGTCAGCTTGCAGGACTTCGATAGTTATGTCTATCGTTGCCCTTGGGAAATACTCTGACATTATTGCGGGCTCAAGCGACTCCCTAATCACCTTCGAGAGTTCCAACTCGCGCCTAGATGGTGCGGGCGATTTCCGTTCGTCAGTTGAAAATGGGGCCATGTGGTACCTGCACCTGACCACAGCACGGTCAGCAAGGGCGATATGTTTCGGATGGGCCTCTCTAGGGCCATACACTGCCGCGAGTATCTTGTTCTTCCCGTGCTCGATGTATGCCGACCCATCGGCTTTATCTAAAATTCCAACCTCCAATTTCAGTGGGCGGAGTTCGTCGAGGCGTCGACCATCCACACGAAGGCCGTTCTTGTCGAGCAGTGGGACCTTTTGTTCTTTACCCAACTGTTTTTCCCTTCATTCTTTCTACTATCATTGCCTTTACGCGTTCCGTCAATCCACTCGTATGCGCTTCACGTTCAATCATGTAAATAGCTTCTACCGCTGCACTCTCGGTTTCTGGGTTCTTTCCAATTACCAAGATTACGCCGTTTTGGCCAGGAATGATATCGGTTTGAGTCTCATTCTTCAACATTGTTATCATTGAGCCCTTCTTTCCGATTATTCGCGGTATTTTTGCCGGGGTTATTCGAGCCACGTGCCCTGAAGTGACTTTCCCTAACCCTCTTCCTTTCGTGGTAAGGAGCGGGTCTCGCGTTCGATCGAAGGCTATGACCTGTGCAATCATAAGATCGCCGACTCCGTAAATGTGGCTCAAATCGCGGCGTACAGAATCTCGACCATGTTGTAAAGGAGTCTCAGAGGCCGGCAACATGGCAGGGTAAGGTGCATCGATGTCAACTTGCCAACCGGACATTCCGATATCGGTTATCCGTCCCACCACAATATCGTCGAGGCGTGGAATGTACGCGCCCTTGATTGGGACTACGATGAATTTGTTTCCGATGACTTCTGCCAATCCTACCCGTGAGGAGAATATTTTTGTGCCATCACGGTAAGTGTTCTCCCCAGCAAAAAAGGGGCCTTCAGCGAGAAGTTCGCCCGGCCCTACTAGGTGCTTTCTTTCAGCTTGTACCGTCAACCGTTCCAACTCAAACTTGTAAACGAAGTCGAGCAGAAACACGGAAACTGCTACATATACTTTGGCTACACGGCTTCCGTGTTGGTGCTTTGGCTTCTACTTGAGTACCTTTGCTTGAATTGTACCCTGAGTGATTTTCCCGAGCCGTTCGATAAAGGGTCCGTATAGTCCAGCAGGCATCTCGACGACAGCGACCAATGCTCCGTCCGCCTGCCATTCCTCTCTCGAAATGGTTCCGTAGCCCTTTACCGCCCCATAACCCTTAGCGGCAAATTCAGCGAGTATCTTGACCGCCACCCGCATCTGTTCCATCTTGATGGGTAGAAGGGAGCGGAGTTCCTCAATGATATCTTTCGCCTGCTCATCCGCGCTCTTGAATGGGTCAATTGAATACTTTACCTGAGCCAATGCCTGTTCGATTCTGATCGGTGGATGTGGAGTTCCCGTACGTGGGTCTATGCAGTTTCTGCTGATGAAGGCAACTATCTGTTTGCGTTTGTCTTCAACCAATTGTCGCCTTTGATCTGTGGTAAGTTGGAGTTCGCCATGCCTCATTATGTCCTCGGCGATCTTCACCGGGTCTACTGTTCCGAATGCTTTCTCCAGTTTCTCAGCTGACGCCCTAGTTCCTTTGCCCGCATCGCTGTAAATTTCTTCTATGACTAGGAATTGTGATAGGCCGACGGGTTTGCCCATTTTGTATTCTAAGGCCGATTCGGGTTTGACTAGGATTTCGAATTTTTCGCCGCTTTTTGAAATTCGAGCTGTACTGAACTTTTCACTCATCGGCTAACGGCCTTTTTCGAGGAATCCAGCCGTTTAATATGTTTCTCTACGTCTTCCGGCGGCATTTTAGCAAACTTCCTTGTCGCTGCAGGGACAGTTGCGATGCGCAGCTGTTGCGCGTTTAGCTTGTCCTCTAGGACTTTGCTCATGCATTTAATGGCAAGAAGTACTGCCTCATCTAGGCTCATTGTGTCCTTGTAGTCCGCTTCGAGGATTTCATTGGCGGCATCGCCACCGGCACCGATCGCCAAAGCCTTGAACGCGAAGAAGGCCCCACTGGGATCAGTCCAGAAGAGACGGCTTCCTTTCCGATCCAATCCGCCGAAGAGCATTGAGAGGCCGAATGGGCGCACGCCAGCATGCTGCGTGTAAAGTTGCTTTATCTCTCCAATTCGTCGCGTCAGAATTTCGATATCGATTGGTTCGTCGTACAATAAGCGGTTCGATTGAGCGTAAACCCTCGCCTGGTCGACGAGGATGTGTGCGTCGCAATTCAAACCGGCAACCGCAGCGCCTACGTGTTCGTCGATTTGGAAGATCTTCCACATGAAGTTCGGATCTTGAAGTTTGGAGGTGGGCCTTTCCTCTGCCGCTAGAACGATGCCTTCAGGGCAAACGATGCCGAGCACGGTCGCGCCCCTCTTGACAGTTTCCGAAGCATATTCGACTTGAAACAGACGCCCGTCTGGTGAGAACACTGTGATTGCACGGTCGTAGGCACCTGGAACTGCAAACATTGACAATTCAAATTCACCTAAAGCGAAATTTGTCCCTTTCAGTAAGTTTCTCCAATAAAACCCTTGAGGTAGGGCTTATTGACTGCTGAAGCTGTGACTAGATGACGAAGCATCAAGTCACGTGACGAAAAACGCATCTCCCTTGAGTTGACGCGTTATGTTATGTGGGGTCAGCCCGTCGCTGAGGTCGTCATATCTTCAGCAAAAAGATCTGACTGGGACTGGCTTCTTCATCCCCGCACTCAGAGCATTGTCGTCCGAAACAAAAAGTTACCTTGGCCTTCTCTTTCCAAGTGCCTTTATTGTTCCCGAAACGCCAACAACCAAGGGTGCAATCGGAGTCCCTGAAGCTTCTGAAATCAGGGCAACGGCAGCTTGAAGCTCATTCGCTGTACCCGCCCTACAGGCCACAATCGCTCGTGATCCTGTACCGTCATAACGTACGACCTTTGGGTCAACCCTGGATAGGCCAATTTCGCCAAAGTTTCGTCGAACTGAATCGGTCAACGCGATTCGAAATTGGTCTCGCGAAAGTGGTTTATCCGAAGCAACTTTGATCAGCAGGTAACGTTTCGACATTCGCTATGCCACCTTTGGCAAAACGACCCTTACACCTTCTTCTACGAATTGAGGTGACCGATGGGCCAAGTTGCGCTTGATAATCGAAAGGGGTGTTGCGGATACTCCAGCAAGAGACTGAGCTTCAGAGAGGCCCATCGCGGTAGCAAGGGCGGCGATTTGAAGCGGGCTCCTAACCTGGTCAGGATTGTTGCATCCGCTCGATAGAACTACCTTGACCTTATGCTCACGGGCAATTGCACACTGCTTCATAATCCCTGAGAACACCTCAGCCCTCGTTTCCTTAAGGAGCGAAGAAACTAGGTTGAATTCGATTGCCCCTCTCAGAAGGTTGGCAAGAGGATGACTGAACCTAACGCTTCTACTCGTAGGGTCAAAGATAATGAGGTCCACGCGCCTATCCCTGCACGCGACTATTGCCACGCGCTGGTTAGCGCACTTCACTGCAATAACATCGTATAAATTCCTGAATCGTCGCAGCAACCGAAGCAGGTCCATTCTAGAGCTTGCCGTTAAATCAATTCGAAGCGCAGTTTCAAGCCCAGCTTCTTCAAAAACAGTTTTGAGTAGCACAATCCTGTCCCGCATCAGGCCAGTTGGGAACGTTAATCCTATAGTGGAGTAGCCGGCGATTCTGATTCGCTCAGCCATTTGCTTGCATGAGCTTTCGTCCTCCACTCGTGGTATTACGTGAAGGTCTACGAAGTTCGACAGGTTACTCTGCCTCCAGGGCTACCTTCATGAGTTGCGTAACTTCGCCGCTTAGACGATTGAACTTCAATCGGATACGGATTGGGTCTTCCTCCCCTAGTTCGATTATTCCACGAAACGCTCTCTGTTTATCGATTCGGACGTAAAGGTTGCCTTCCGGATCGGAATGGAGTGCGAGATCTCTTTCGATTCGGAGCTTTTCGCTCTTCGATAACTGACGAAAGAAGTTGCTGGTGAACACTTCAACATCTGCGGGTTTGGTGAGCCTTGCCTCAAAAGTTGTGATAGGATTTCTGTAATGCCCTTCCAGATACCTTCTTGTGAACAGTTGCCGGCCCTTCAAAGATTCAGGCAAGATAGTTGTAAGCGCAGCCTGAACCTTCTCGAGATCGTCAGTCGCGTGGGCGATAGCGCTAATCTCAACGGACTGAACGGCATGTACACTCAATTTTCGGCACCTGGCGCCCCTTGTTTGCACTTATTTGCCACATGGCTGAATTAAAGGCGGGGTTTCGGCTACGCCGGATTTCAAGTATAAACTCGTGGTTGCAGTGAGGCGCGACTTGGAGATGGGCAAAGGTAAGATTGCTGTACAGGTTGGACATGCTGCAGTCACAGTTGCTGAGGAGACCCGCAAGCAGCACCCCGACTGGTGGAGAGAATGGTTCCACGAGGGGCAGGCTAAGGTTGTAGTAAAGGTGAATTCTGAAAGCAAATTAATGGACCTACGAAAGAGCGCCGAGGAATTAGGTCTGGCTTCAGCTATAATCCACGATAGCGGCCTAACCCAGGTGGAACCCGGCACTGCTACATGCGTGGGTATAGGTCCGGCGCCGGCAGAGCTTGTCGACAAGATAACAGGCGACCTTCCCCTGCTCTAACACTCAGCGCAGTATGAGCCTAGAACTGGTGACCTTTTGCCCTAACGCAGCCTTGCGTAGCCTACCACTCTTAGTCAAGTTCACGAAGTAAACAGGTATGCGATGACGCGTTGCGGAGAGGGATTCGCTGATTTTTCCCGCCATTCCCCCAGTAACGTCAGGCGTCGTCGCCGACATCGCTCTCGAAACAAGGCGGCGGGCGAAGGATGGCGTAAGGGTTTCCAGAAGTTGCGCATTAGAGTCAAGGGTTGGGTTGGCGTTGAATACTCCATCGACGTCGACAGCGTAGATCAATCTTGTCGCCTTCAGTCTGATAGCAATGAACGCGGCGATTTGATCGCCGGAGAGTATTGAGAAGCCGTTCCTACTGTCCGGTACTATGTCGCCCCCCGTGATAGGAACGCAACCTAAACGCAGCCAACTCGCTAACGGTTTTAACCACGCTGAAACGATTCTTCCTTTTTCTGTGACGAAGAAATCGGAAGCAAGAAAAGGCATCACGGGCACCCCGTGTTCTAGGAGTATTTCATCGAGTAGGTTTTCCCACTCTAGGAGCTTGAACTTTGTTGAGCTCAAGCCTCTGAGTTGCTTGGGGCTCTTCCAACCCTGTTGGAGCCCGTATTTTCTGACTGGGATGTGGCCGTAGCTTCCAGCCCCGTGTATGAGGATAACTGAGCAATCTTTACGAATTTCCGCGACCTGGCTGGCGGCGCTGTGAATTATGGGGATTCGTGGTGTGTAGATTCTTGTCTTGTCGGTGAGGGCGGAGCCCCCTAGTTTTATGACGATTAGCGGCTTATGCAATGTGGCCGCGTCCCTAAACGGTGGACGAGTGAACCTAACTTTCGAATGAGGGTCCGTTTAACTTTTTTACGCGATTGCTGAGGAGGGATTGTGTGGGTCACGGAGTATGGTTTCAAACCAGTGATGCCTCCCGTCTTCCCAAACGTAATACGAGTTCATGACTCGAAGGTTTGGGTACTTTTTCTTTGCTTTTTCTTCAGCAATGTTCCTCAGACTCATAGCTCTAGTGTACCTTGTTACGCCCAAGGCTTTCTGCCTACGACCTGATCTTGGGCGCGGCTTTCGGGCGCCTCCTTTTCTTATGCGCACGCGAACCACAACGTACCCTTGCTTGGCCTTGTAGCCAAGAGCCCTGGCTCGGTCAAGTCTTGTTGGGTGTTCAACTCTGTGGACTGTGGGTTCCCTTCTCCATTTTATGGCGAGTTGCCGAAGATACAACTGTAGGTCGGCTTTCTTTCGCTGGTTCCAAGTTTCAGCCAAGTACTTGTATGTGCCCATGGGATATTTCGACCGCAACCGATTTTTGTGAAGCTTTAAGACGAAAGGTGTTTTTCTTTGAGCTTCCGGCAGTTTGAGAGTAGTGCTGCTATTTAAGTGGCTTGCAGACTATGGGAGGAAGTTGAGGAATGAAACCAACCGACGAATCATTAAGGAAAGCATACCTACCCGCACAACTCGCGCTAAAGTACCACCCGTTTTACCGCGGAAAAATTGAGATTGTTCCGAAGTGCCCGATCCGCACCTTTGACGACTTCGCGATTTGGTACACACCCGGCGTTGCCGAAGCTTGCGAGGCAATCAAGTCTAGGCCGGAAGCTGTCTACGAGAACACAAACAAGTGGAACACAATAGCCATTGTGACTGATGGCTCAAGAATTCTTGGCCTAGGCGACATTGGGCCGGAGGCGGGACTCCCCGTAATGGAGGGAAAAGCCTTGCTGTACAAGTACCTTGGCGGCATCGATGCCTTTCCGATCTGCCTTGGAACCAAGAAGGTCGAAGAAATCGTTTCGGCTGTTAAATGGATACAGCCCTCGTTTGGCGGAATCAACCTAGAGGACATCGCTCAACCGAAGTGTTTTGAGGTGCTCGATGCCCTTCAAGGCCAACTCGATATTCCCGTCTGGCACGACGACCAACAAGGAACCGCCACCGTAGTTCTAGCGGGTTTCGTCAATGCGCTCAAAGTTGTAGGAAAGAAGATGTCCGAGGTTAAAGTATCAATGATCGGGGCAGGAGCTGCAAACGTTGCCCTCGCCCGTCTTATGGTCTTGGCTGGAGCAAAAGCGGACAACCTCATACTCGTTGATAGTAAGGGTATATTGCACCGTAATAGAAAAGACCTCGAAAATACTTCGCCAAAGAAATGGAAACTTTGCCAAACCACTAACTCAGAAGGAAAGGAAGGAGGCGTGGACGCAGCTATGGATGGGACTGATGCTTGCATCGCCCTATCCACGCCAGGGCCGGGAGTGCTGAAGAAGGAACAGGTTTCCAGGATGAGCAAAGACGCCATTGTCTTCGCGTGCGCCAACCCGATTCCAGAAATTTGGCCGTGGGAGGCGGAAGAAGGAGGTGCCGCGGTTGTCGCTACCGGCCGTTCCGATTTCCCTAACCAACTCAACAACTCACTCGGCTTCCCCGGAATATTCAGAGGAACAATTGACATTCGAGCACGAACGATCACTGATGAAATGTGTTTAGCAGCGGCGTTTGAACTCGCTAAATTAGCAGAGGAGCGAGGACTATCAGCGAAGAACATCATTCCCACCATGGATGATTGGGAAGTATTCCCGCGTGAGGCAACCGCGGTTGCTGAGAAGGCGATTGAGCAAGGAGTTGCGAGACTAAAGCGTAGTCATGAGGAAGTGTACACGGGCGCTAGGTCGATCATCAAACGCGCGCGCGAACAAGCGCGGTATATGATGAGGGGCGGGTTCATTCAAGAGTTTCCAACCTGAGTTGAAGTGGAACGTTCCATTTCTGGACTTGGGGAGCTAGCCTTTAATCCCGTATTCTACTGCCAAGAATTTCACGGTGCCTTAGACAATGCCTAATCGAACCATAGCAGTAATCGGTGGAACAGGCGATCAAGGTTTTGGATTGGTCCTTCGTTGGGCCAAGGCGGGGGAAACAATCATCATTGGGTCAAGGCAGCAGCAGAAAGCCGAGGACGCTGCCAAGAGGGCTCGGGATGCCCTTGGGGGAAAAGGTTCAGTTTCAGGTATGGAAAACCCGAAGGCAGCAGCTGCAGCGGACATAATCGTCATGTCGGTCCCCTTCGCAGCCCACGTGGATATGATAAAGTCAGTTCATGACAGCATCAAACCGGACGATGTCTTCGTAGACGTCGTAGTCCCACTCTCCACAGCCGTGGGAGGGGGCGCGTCGACAGCGCTCGGAGTCTGGGAAGGCTCAGCCGCGCAACAGGCGGCCAAACTGCTCCCGCCGCACACGAAGATCGCGTCCGCATTCCACAACGTAGTCGCAGAGTCATTGCAGGACATCAGCCGTGATGTGGATTCGGATGTCATAGTATGCGGCGATTCTCAAGAGGTCAGAAAGGTCGCCATGGACCTTGCGATGAAAATACCTGGCGTTAGGGCCATAGATGGAGGCCGCTTGGAGAATTCACGAATAGTGGAACAAATTACTGCCCTCCTAATCGGCATCAATATTCGTTATAAGGTCAAAAATGCAGGAATTCGGATAACCGGCCTCCCCCCAGGCAGCTAGAGGCGCCTTAGGAAATTCGCATTTGCCACGCATCGTCGGTGTCGTTGGGAAACCCAACGTAGGGAAAAGCACATTCTTCAGTGCCGCCACTCTAGCGCATGTCCCGATCGCCAACTATCCCTTCACAACGATAAAGCCCAACATCGGCATGGGATACGTCAGAACGCCCTGCGTACACACTGAATTCAATGTCACCGACTCGCCCGGCAACTCCACCTGCGTCAATTCCATACGGCTGGTCCCAGTCGAAATCGTTGACTGCGCCGGCCTAGTTCCAGGTGCATGGCAGGGCCGAGGCCTAGGGAACCAGTTTCTAGATGAAATTCGCCAAGCAGATGCACTCATCCATGTCGTAGACGCCTCGGGTGGAACCGATTCTGAAGGAAAGCCATGCGACCCAGGAACCCACGACCCCAAGGAAGATGTGCATTTTCTTGAACATGAACTGGACATGTGGATTCTGCAGATCGTCAAGAAAGAATGGGCCCGCGCCGTCAGGGAGGTTGAAGGAGCCAAAGGCGACCTTCTGCTGACCCTAGAAGAGAAACTGAGCGGACTTGGAATTCGCAAGGCCCACTTGCTCTCAGCCAAGACCAAAACCAAACTCAACTTCGAGAAACCTAGCGCCTGGTCCGACGAGAACCTTCTCAGCCTCATCACCGAGCTTCGTAAGGATTCGAAACCCCTCCTAATCGCAGCCAACAAGATGGATGTCCCACCGGCTGAGAAGAACTTGGAAGCGTTGCGATCAATGGGCTACATGGTTGTTCCCTGTTGCGCCGAAGCCGAACTTGCCCTGAGAAGGGCTGCAGAGAAGGACATCATATCCTACGTCCCAGGCGATGGCAATTTCGGAATCAGCGATAAGAGCAAGCTTTCACCCGAACAGGTCAACGCCCTGACGAGAATCAAGGAGAAGGTCCTCATTCCGCTAGGCTCGACCGGAGTTCAGGAAGCGTTAAACTTGGCCTTCTTCAAACTGCTCCAGATGGTTACGGTGTACCCGGTAGAGGACCCGGAAAAGCTCACCGACCACAAAGGCAGGGTTCTCCCAGACGCGTACCTCGTGCCATACGGGACAACCGCGAAACAGTTCGCGGGAATGATCCATTCTGATCTCGCAGCAGGATTCCTGTACGCGACTGAGGTCAGGTCGAAGATGCGAGTTTCAGATGAATATGTCTTAAAGGACAGAGACGTAATTTCAATTGTGAGCGCTAAGAGACATGCCTAGCGCGAAAAGGAAAGCTTGCCTACTTGCGCTTACCCGCAGGTTTTTTCACGAGCGGTTGCTTCACGAACACTATCTGTCCAGACGGAACATCTTTCAGAATAATCGTACCAGGGCCGACGTACGAGCCTGATCCTATTCTGACGCCTGGCATGGTGTTTGCATTGATTCCCGTTTGAACTTCATCACCCATTATGACGCCGAGCTTCTTCCTTCCCGTACTCTGCAATTGACCCTTAACCTTCAAACTGAGTACCCTTTGGTCTAGGCGTATGTTTGCGGTTATGGTTCCGGCAGCTAGGTTGCAGTTTTCGCCGATTATGCTGTCACCGATGTAGGAGAGGTGTGGGACCCTCGTCCCGGCCATGATTAGGCTATTCTTGACTTCGCAGGATGTCCCCACAAGGACGTTGTCTTCAATACTTGTGGAGGGACGAATTCTCGCGTTGGGCCCGACTCTGCTCTCTTTGCCGATGTATACGGGTCCTTCAATGTAACTGCCCGATTTGATTGATGCGCTCTCCTCGAGCCAGATAGGGCCCTTTAGAACCGCGCCTTGTTCAACCGTTCCATTTACTCGGTGTGGTAAGTTCGCTAGGACTCTCTCATTGGCTTCGAGGAGGTCCCAGGGCCTGCCGACATCCATCCAATCTTCCCGTGCAATGACTGCGCCCATAACCTCCTTCCCTTCGTCGAGCAATTGTTGTAGGGAACTGGTCAGTTCGTACTCCGCTCTCCTGGACTTGGGAGTTTTCTCTACGGCCGCGAAGACTTCCTGGTCTAGGACGTATATGCCAGAGTTTACCCAGCCTTCAGTTTGGCGTGATTTTGAAGGCTTTTCACGGATTGCAGCAAGCCTTTCACCACGGAGGGTTACAACCCCGAATTCGGAAGGGTTCTCTACGCGGACGACCCCCATGACCTTGGAGGATTCCTGAGATTTTTCAACAACTGCCTGGATAGCTGCTGAGCTTACCCAGAGGTCCCCATATATTGCGAGGAAGGGTTCGTCTCCCACCGCAGCGTGGGCAACTTTGAGCGCGGACGCCGTTCCAGTCCAGCGTGGTTGGTTTAGGTACTCGATGTGGACGCCGTAGTGTGCGCCGTCGCCTAGGGCTGATTCGATCTGGTCGCCTTTGAAGCCGACGACCATTAGGATATCTCTTACAGAGTTGTCAGTGAGTGCTTGGAGAATGTATGAGATGATTGGTTTTCCAGCGACTGGGAGTAGGTGTTTTGGTTTTGTTGCTGCGAGTGGCCACATTCGTGTCCCTTCTCCCGCAGCCAGAACAACTGCCTTCATACTGCGCCACACTACCACTCGTTAGCGTTAGCTTCAATTTGGGTTATGGTGGCTTAGCGCTTTAAATTAGCATATATTGCATGGATTGGGTTGGTGTTGTGTGGCGATTATGGTTTTTGACGTTTTTTCTTTCATAGCCGGTGTGGCTGCGGGCGCCCTGACTGCAGGTTTAGCTGGTTTCGTTTATGGCCTTGAGAGGACCGCAGACATTCAGGAAAAGTTGCGCCTTGCAACGAGCAAAGCTGATCAGTTGACCAATGTGGTTTCGAGTTCAGGCGGGAGCGATAGCATTGACAGCGCTGCGAAGATGAAGGTGGATGAATTGCAACGCGACCTGGACGAGATACAAGAGGAGATTAAGCGAATGTATAAGAGGACTACGCGTTAGGCTGTGCCGCCGGACTAGCCACACTAGCTGCTTTGGCTTGTTCGGTGACTTGGGCGGCGGTTGCGATAACCCCTGCCGGAATCGAGACTAGCCTCGATTTTCTAACGCCCACGTGCCTTAGGGGTGCGATTTTCTTCGCAAGGTTGTAGATGTCCGACCCCAGTTTGCCGAGGACAGTCTCTTGGGCTAGCTGGTCGTAGTTTAGGTTCGTGGCTTTGTCTTCAACAATCTGCCGCATAATCTGTCGAACGCCATGCTCCTGTGACGCTTTTATCCTGTCCCGGGTGAAGGCCACAATCGAAATTCTTGAGGAGTATTGGTCCCTCGTAGTCGCGGTGAAGATTCCGTCCATTCGAGTGCTGCCGCGCCGGACTAGGCTGCGGAGGTAGTCGGTTGCATATTCGTGTGATTTCAGAATCGTAGTTGCCCTGTGGTCTTGTGCGTTCACGACTAGGAAGTATAATTTGATTGATTGGTGGGCGAAATCGTTCGTTATGTCGTAGAGTGTGGTTTCGACAACTCGACCTATTATTGCGGCCGGGATTTCACATGGTATGCTAGCAACAAGATTTTCTCCGAAGTATGAGGGGCTGTAAACGTCGTACCATTCCTTCAGCCTCCACTTGTCCCTAACCTTTCTCGTGGCTTTAGACAACGATTTTCCACCGTAACCTCGGAATTCAGCAACCTACCCGTTGGGCAGTATTTAAAGCGTTCAGAGCAGGATTTACGCGGTCTTCACTGAGACTGCCGAGAAGGCGAGAGTTTCATGAGGGAAGATTCGGCGGCGCGTATGCAACGGAAAATATCTTGGACCGTGGCTTGCAATGTTTCGATTCTCTCGCAGCGCTTCACAGTGACTTTCAGCGTTTTTCCGCGGACGTTGGCGTGAAGTTGCATACGTCGGTCGGGTAGTTTGTTTTCGGGTAATATGCCCTTCATAACGCTCTTTGCGAAAAGGGCGGAGGGGTATTGAAGTGAAATTTCAGCTTCCATGGTTCTGTTTCATCTGGTCGAGAAGGGCTTGGTCGAGTTCTTGTAGGAATTGCGTGGGCTCGTCGACTTTTATGTGGGCTCCGGCGGCGACGTTGTGGCCTCCCCCAAAGCCGGAGTATTTCTTGGCCGTGGTGCTCAGCGCGGAACCCAGGTTCATACCCATTTTCAGAAGTTTAGGTGGGGCCCGAGCCGAGAGTTTGATCCCGCCGTCCTTGGCTTTGGTCAGGACGATTATTGCATTATCGGCTGAGAGGTTACCTGCCGAGGAGATTATTGAGGAGAATGCGCCTGTCATGCTCTCTTGGATTTGATTCTCGCCGCGAATGACCCATATTACTTTGAATTTCTGAATCGCCTCTGGGGATTTTGTTAACCATTCCATGTAGGTTGCAAGGGTCTTCCGGTAAGTTGTTACTACCTCGTTGGCCTCGTCTAGGGCGGTCTTTCTGTCGCCCATACCTACGCTGACGCCTATGGAGGGATTTCCCGTGCGGCCGCACGCGTTCAATAGTGCTGAGAACTCTCTTGCGTCTCTCGTTGGGCCACCTGGGGGCTCATTTACCAGTGTATACACGCTCCCGACCATGTCGAGGACGACGCTTGACTGAAACCCTATGGAGTTGAGGTGGCTCATGATGGCGTTGAGTAATTTCTGTTTTTCATCCTGTGTCAGGTCGGCTATTGTTCGGAACCTGTCCCCGTCTTTCAACCTGATTCCAGCGTTCGAGAGGAGGGTTAGGCAGTTGTCTTCGCGGCCGCTTAGGTTGGGCATGTAGGGCGTTGTGGTGTAGGCTAACGACCTGTGAATTGGCCGTGTTTCCCTCCCATAGACGACGAGGTCTGTGTCTACTTTGACGTTTCCCGACGAAACGGCGTCTTCGACGAGGATCTCGTTCAAACCCATTAGCGACCTTTTCTCGTTCTTGTCTTGCATGTCGCCCAGTGCGCCGACGATTCCAAGCGCACTCAAGTCCTTGTTGCCCGGAGACATTGCACGAGTCACAAGGTAGGTAACGCCCGCCGCGCTAACCTTCGTCGCTCCGTCTATTCCGAACTCGTGCGGGTTCAGCTGTGTAATTCGACCGGGTGCTTCGGCGTTGGGGGGATGGTGATCCAGTACTATTGCGGCCTTCGCTTCGAGGTGTGAGTTCAACAGATCTAAGTAACCGCTCCCAATGTCCGTGAAGATGGCAATGTCAGGTTTTGTTTTTGAAATCTCTTCTACAAGCTCTTCCCGCAGTTCTTCGACTATTCTCAGAGTGAACCTGGCGTTGGCACGGGCTAGGGCTGAGCCGATTATTCCTGCAGAAGATAGCCCGTCTGCATCGTGGTGTGAAACGGCTACGAAGAAGGAGTCTTTTTGGATGTTGTCTTTGACTACGTTAGCAACTGCGTTTGCGCGTTCGAGGAAGGCCTCACGGTTACCTTCTGAAGCCATTAGGACACTGACGCCACGACGTGTTTGTATTCCCACTGCGGTGGCAGTTGTCCTTTGGCGCGGTAGTACTTGACGAGCCGGTGAACTTTCGACTCGATCATGGCCAAGGAACGCTTGTTAACGTAATCTTTCCTGTTCTTCTCCAGGTGCCGCCTAAGGTGGTCCGCCTTCTTCAGGAGTGCGCTCAAGTCCTCGGGAAGTGTCCCCGCTTGGTTTGCGGTTTGTAAGAGCTCCCGCACATTTTTTCCCGTGAGCGACTTCACTAGGGGTACGGCGTAACGGTCCCGCATGAGCATACCGATGGTGCTCGGCGAGTTGCCTTCCTTAGACAGTTTGAGAACTAGGGCTTCTACCTCTTCGGGCGTATACTTGCACCAGGCAGGTGCTTTCTTGCTTATGGGCCGAGTTGACCCTGACTTGCCCCGCTTACTCGTGTAAAGCCTAGCCGTAATTTGCACACTCCAAATCCGA
>Ga0116103_1000017_pt1 | contig 175264 bp, 83 predicted proteins | sample June2015DPH_4_10_2_FD_89714 | JGI IMG/M metagenome (GOLD analysis project Ga0116103, IMG submission 89714) | Peatland microbial communities from SPRUCE experiment site at the Marcell Experimental Forest, Minnesota, USA - June2015DPH_4_100 | ecosystem: Environmental > Terrestrial > Soil >...
GTTCACGTTCCCGTCGCCTGCTACTGCTTCAATAATTGCCCTCGGAAATGCTCGCGCCTTTCCTTCACACTCCCCTGCGAACGCGGTTCCGGACAGTATTGTGCGCAGCACCGCGGGTTCGCCGGTTCGCGGGTTCCCCCACTCGTCGCACCCCCATTTCACTGTAACCAAGCGGCATTTAATTCCCCCTCTGACTCCTCTACACAATTGCTCCTATTGTTGCAGTACCCCTTGAAGTCCGCGAAGCCCCCGCAATCAAGACGAAAGTTGTGCTTGTAGGAGAGATTGCTCACAAGGTTGAGCAGCAGCTTGCGCCGTTGCCACAAGCTGCTCCACACCCGGCGCAGAATGTGCGGCAGGGAATAAAAGTTCCCATGGCACGAAATCATTTCCTCGATGGCTCCCTCCAGAGACAACTGCTTATACCGGGCCACCGGGAAGGTCAGCGTGTAGTATTTCCAGTCTTCCGGAAACGCATCCAGAGCCACGCGCCCCTCCGCTTTCATCTGGTCCCACAAGCGTGTCCCCGGCAGCGGCGTCAGAAACAGCACGTTGAGACTGTCCACGCCGTAATGGCTGGCCGCCTCGGCGATCCGCCGGCCGATCCCCGGTTCATCAACGTCCAAACCAAGGATGAACGACCCCGCCACCAAAATGTTGTGCCGCTGTATCCTCCGCACCGAGGCGCGGAGATCCCGGCCCTTCTGAAGATTGAACTTCTTGCCCAGCTCCGCAAGCCCCTGCGGCGTCGGCGATTCAAACCCGATGAAAACGCCCTGGCACCCGGCCTGCGCCGCCAACGCCAATAGTTCTTCGTCATCCGCGAAGTTGATCGTCACCTGGGCAATCCATCGCTTCCGCAGCTTCGCCGCCGCCATCGCCCGGAACAGCTCCTTGGCTCGGGCCATGTGGTCCGCCCGTGTCCCGATGAGGTTGTCGTCCACCACCAAAACATATTTCTCACGAATCGACTTGAATTCCCGCACCACGTCCGCAATCGGACGTTGCCGGTACCGCGCGCCGTTGAACGTCGTCACGCTGCAAAAACTGCAATTCAAGGGACAGCCCCGCGTGGTCTGAATCGCCCCGAAGGCATACTCGCCGGCCAGCAAATCGTGCCGGGCCAGTGGAACATCGTCCATCTTGGCCAGCCCTCCGTCATACCATTGCTTCAGCCTGCCATGCCGGGCGTCCTCCAAAACCTGCGCCCAGACACCCTCCGCTTCCCCCGTGACCACCGAATCCACCCGCTTCATGGCCTCTTCTCGGCACATGGTCGCATGAATCCCTCCCATGACGACGTCTACGCCCAGTTTCCGAAAGTGACTGGCCACCTTATAGGCCCGGCTTGCCTGTGCGGTGAAAGCGGTAATGCCCACCAGGTCCGGCCGAGCCATGGCCTCATAGTTCGGTGCTCCCAAGTTCTCGTCAATGATCGTGACTTCCCACTCCGGCGGCGTTAGCCCGGCCAGAACCATTAGGCTCAGCGGTTTCCACACCCGGTAACGGCTCCAGCGGCTCTCCTTGGCGATACTGACCAGCGGGTTTGAAGGATTGATCAGAAATAGACGCATGCCGTGCTTTGACCCTTGGTTATGGATTTGTCGGTCTTGTGTTCGATATAGCGGCGATGCACCCTGCGCAGCAGGGCGCACGATTTAGCGGCGGTGCGTAGCACCGCGGGTTCCCGCAGCCTCGCAGAATCGCGCTCGCTTGTCCAGTTAGCCCAACGCAAAATTATTCCGTGACCGCCCCGCCACACGCGCGACTCTCGACCTGCGCGTACTATACCCGCCCTGCCGCTCCTCCGCAGCGGGTGTCATTCCCAGGCGCCAGGCCGCCACTTTTTCCCTGCAAAACGCCCCTGCCAAGGCGAGACCCAATCAACTGGACGGCGCAGCGGCGCTTCGCTGGAGCGCATTTTTGTCAGGTGTCGTCATTCGTATCTGTCCTTCGATCCGCCACAATTGACTGTGAACACTCGGCACAAGAACTTGTCCTCGCGCCTAATCTGGTGATACGCTCCCGGCAACACAACAATCGTGTCGCCCGGCGAAAGCGTGTGAGCTATTCCCTCGACCTCGATAATCATCCTGCCTTCCAAGAGCACGTAAATCTCCGTGCCTATCTTGTGGCAATGCCGCGTCTGCTTGGCGACCTCCGTGAACACGGCAGACTCCGTATCTCTCATCAGCAAGACCGGACACTTGCCTGAACTCGTCTGGTGACTCCACTGGCTCTCGGATGCCGCCTCCTCTTTCGAAGCATAAATTTCCGTGACGAGAATCTTCCTATCGCCGCGTGCGGGTGCATGAAGCGCCGGGTCACTCTTGGCCGCCTGCAAACTGAATAGGATTGCTGGTGGGTTCATGTGGATGTGCGCGATGGCACCTAACACAGATTAGGCGTCCCCGCCTAACACCCCCAATACCCTCCGGCCACTTGCACAACCTGCCCGCAAAAGCGGGAGTGGAGAATTCCTACCTCTTGCTGCGCCACTGGTGTACAGCCGCCGAGCGTTCTTGTCACGGAATCCTCGCCGGATCGCCAGAAAATCCTCACCCTACAGCCCATCCATAGGACTGCGGGCGCCCTTCGTTCCCTGTCCCAGTTTGTCCCGTCCTGAGTTTATCCTTAGTGTGACCAGTATCTTCGAACCAACCATGCGAGCGCAACGACGATCACACCGATGACAAGGATGCGTGCGATCCGATGCCAACCCTCCCGAGTGCTGAGTCCAAGCTGCCACCAATCCAAACCGGCTCTCCAATCCTCGGGGTCCGCCAGAAAGCCGGCCACCAATTTCTTCGCGTCGTCCGTGCTGATATAAGGCCCAAGACACCAAATCGAACCATCGGGCAGCTGGCGCTGTACGGTAAATTCGCCCGATATCCCAAACAGCGCCAGAGATCCCTTTTCTGGCAGCGTAAACACGAGATCCAGTTCACCCTCGGGCAACGCGTCGATAGCGCGGACGTATGCGTCCCCTTCCGCCGCCACCCCGTTGATCATGTATGTTACCACTTCAGGCATCGCATTTATCATCTATCAACGTTTACACGGACCCGCCTAACATCCCCACCACGGTTTGGTCAGCTCCACAACTTGCCCGCAAAAGCGGTGGCGGAGAATTCCCAACGCTTGCAGCGCAAATCGTGTACCGCCCTCTGGCGTTCTTGTCACGGAATTTTCGGCGGATCGCCAGATTATCCTCGCTTTGCATCCCACCCAAGGGATTGCGGGCGCGGTTCGGCCGCTCGTCCGCGCTGGGTGGTTAGACTGCGCCTCTGGGTGACACCGAACACATCGCGATTCTCAGGGGCGCCGACGATCGTACCGATGAGGTGGTGAAACCAGCTCTCAGACACCTTCAAAACGAACTCAGGTGCACCGCCTGCGCGGACAGACAGATGACGTGGATCGTCGTCTGCCATGAACTCTATATCGATTGGCAGCTCACCTTCGTGGACGAGTTCGCAGCGGAACCACTTGTAGAAAATGTGTTCGATCGGGTGACACTCCCCGCGATACTCTGCCGACAAACGAACCGAATGCGCCGTCCGGAGAAACCGCTCGAAAGCATCTCGGTCGCCGACGGCCTTGCGATCCGGGAAGCGCTTCCGAGCCGTGGCCGCCACGGCGACCAGAGCGGTGAGGAATGCCCCCTCGCGGCGACCGCTCTTCCAGAGAAGGAGCGCGTCATCGACTCGTGCTTGCACGCTCATCGGATCGCCTCTACCCGGCCTAACGCAAAGGTCAGCGACGGGAGCCAGCCGCCGATGACGTCCGTATTTCACTCTGAGCGAAACGGCTGGCGCTCGTTCGCTGCACCGCCTTGTTGGGTCATTTCTTCTTTCGCTTCTTCTGTGTCTTTGGCTTGCGCTTGGCGAGAGCATCCTCAATCTGCCTCGCGGTGATGACGTGGTCCTGAGGTATCCGAAGAATCATCTCCTCAAAGTATTCCCCGTCTTTGGAGTGCCCGCGAACAATCAACTCGAGCGGGTCGGAGGGTCTGTCGCCCTTCCTGATACCATCAGAACGAGCCTTGATGATAGCGGTAATCAACTCGACAACGCTCGTAACGAAAGTGAGTCCCGCCGTAGTGACGGCCAAATAAACCAGAAGCTCTGGGCCACTCTCATGCTCCTCAAACCGGCAGTGGACGTCTGACAAATCGGCGCTAGCCATGTACTCATCGATGAGCCGATAAGCCTGAGGAGAATGCTCCCGATGGAAGCAACCTGACGCGACTCTCACTTTGATAGAAACGGGCACAACGCCGTTGGTCTTCGTGCGTTCAAAATCCTCCATACGCTTCCGAAACTCTGAGTGCCAGGCGGTATCCATAGACGTGTGCAGTGGACAGCTAACAATGATTACACCGATCCGCCCAACACCCCCAATACGGATTGGAGAGTCGCACAACATGCCCGCAAAAGCGGGGGCGGAGCGAACTAAAGGTGACGCGCGAACGAAGGTGACGCGAACCCTTAATGCCCAAGGCAAGCCAACCGCAGCATTTAGCACGGCGATTATAGCGCATCGCCCGCCGCCCAACAGCGGCTTATTATCCGCTGCATGCGCATGGCCAACAAGCGGGGGGACAGTTCTCGACACCTGGGCCCACGCTTTCACACAGGGCCTCTTCAGACGTGAAGGTTTTCCATATTTTTCTCGTATCCCAAATCCAGCCAACAGCTTACGCGTTTTCGGCCCATTTCCCGGGCCGCTCGCTTCACGACTTACAACCCAAAACGGCGATATTGCGCCAAAAACCGCTTCGCTAATCTCACTTCCAGTTCGGTCCGAGCGCCCGGGGAAAAAGTTTTTTGAAAATGGTGAATGTTTTCAGCGCAACTTCACGCAGCAGCAAGCGATACAGCTCTCTTTCAAGCTGTTCTCATAGTGCGCGCAGCCGACGCACAAACATCACGCAGCCCCGTGCAAAAGCGGGACTTACGGCAAAGCTCATTCCCCCGTTTCCAGGATGGCCAGGAACGCCTCTTGCGGGATGTCCACGCTCCCCACGCGCTTCATCCGCTTCTTGCCCTCTTTCTGCTTCTCCAGCAGCTTGCGCTTGCGCGTCACGTCGCCGCCGTAGCACTTGGCCGTCACGTTCTTGCCCACCGACTTGATCGTCTCGCGAGCGATGATCTTGCCGCCGATCGCCGCCTGCAGCGGGATCTCGAACAAGTGCCGAGCAATTTCCTTCTTCAGCCGCAGGAGCAGCTTGCGGCCGCGCTGCTCGGCATGATCGCGGTGCACGATCACGCTCAGCGAGTCCACGCGGTCCGCGTTGATCAGGATGTCCACCCGCACCAGATTGCCCGGGCGGAACCCGACAAGAGCGTAATCCATCGTGCCGTAGCCGCGCGTGGCGCTCTTGAGCCGGTCGTAAAAATCGTAGATCACCTCCGCCAGGGGCATTTCGTACGCCAGGATCACGCGGCTTGTGCCGATGTATTCCGTCTTCTTGTAAGTCCCGCGCCGGTCCTCGCACAGTTTCATCAGCGCCCCCACCGACTCGCTGGGGAGGATCAGGTTCAGCAGAATGTACGGCTCGCGAATCTCCTCGACCTGCGTCGGATTTGGCAGTTGGCTGGGGGCGTCGATGCGTTTGACCGTGCCATCGGTCAGCTTCACTTCATAGCTGACCGTCGGCGCCGTCTGCACCACCTCGATGTGAAACTCCCGCTCCAGCCGCTCCTGGATGATCTCCATGTGCAGCAGGCCCAAGAATCCGCAGCGGAACCCGAACCCCAGGGCATCGGACGATTCGGGCGTGTAGGTAAAGCTGCTGTCGTTGAGCTGAAGTCGGTCCATGGCGTCGCGCAGTTCGTCGTACTGCGTGCTGCCGGCCGGATAGAAATCGCAAAAGACCATCTGCTGGATGGGCTTGTAGCCGGGCAGCGGCGCAGCCGCGGGCGCCAGCGCGTCCGTCACCGTATCGCCGATGCGCACGTCGTGCAGGTCCTTGATCGCCGCCACTAGAAACCCCACCTCTCCACAGCCGATCCGTTCCACCTGCTTGGGCCGCGGCATTAACTTCCCCAGTTCCGTGATCTGGTACTGCCGATCCGTCCCCATCAGCCGGATCTTCTGACCCTTGACCAACTGGCCATCCACCACGCGCACATAGACGATGACCCCGCGGTAGTCGTCGTAGATGCTGTCGAAGATGAGGGCCCGCGTCGGCTGATTGGCCTCGCCCTTGGGCGGCGGCAATTTTTCGCACAACTTCGCGATCAGCTCGTCGATCCCCGCTCCCGTCTTGGCGGATACCAGCAGCGCATCTTCCGCCGCGAAGCCCAGCACCTGCTCGATCTCCTCCGCCACCTCCACCGGCCGCGCGCTGGGCAGATCGATCTTGTTGATCACCGGGATGATTTCCAGCCCCGCCTCGATCGCCGCGTAGGCGTTGGCCACCGTCTGCGCCTGCACGCCCTGCGTGGCGTCCACCACCAGGATGGCCCCCTCGCACGCCTGAAGGGCCTTTTGCACCTCGTAATGAAAGTCCACGTGTCCGGGCGTGTCGATGAAATTCAGCATGAACGGCTCGCCCTGGTGCTCGTGGAACATCGTCACCGCCGATGCCTTGATGGTGATCCCCCGCTCGCGCTCCAGCTCCATATCGTCCAGGATCTGCTCCTTGAATTCGCGCTCGGTGATCGCCCCGGCGCGCATCAGCAGGCGGTCCGACAGCGTGCTCTTGCCGTGATCGATGTGGGCAATAATCGAGAAATTGCGAATCTGCATAACCTCGTTTTCACGGCCTCGTCGCCGGCGATGAGGCCGCCGGCGCCGCCGGCGCCGACAGAAGCTGGTACGGATTATCCGCCGCCGTCACCCCGAACACCTCGACTTTTTGGATCGTCGTCGGCTCCTTGGGCGTGCCACGCTGTGGATCGGCGATCGGCGAATTTTCGATCTTCCGCACCGCCTCCATCCCCTGCACCACCTTGGCAAACGCCGTATAGTGACGGTCCAGCGCCGCCGTCTGCTTGTAATCCAGGCAGATGAAGAACTGGCTGCCGGCGCTGTTGGCGTATTGCGACCGCGGCCAAATCCCCATCGACGGGTCCTCGTTGGGATCGCCGCTGCGCGCCATGGACAGCACGCCCTCCGTATGCGGCTTGCCGTTGAATTCCGCCTCAACGTGATACCCCGGTCCGCCCATCCCCGTGCCCATCGGATCGCCCCCCTGAATCACAAACCCCGGCACCACCCGGTGAAACACCAGCCCATCGTAATACCCCTCGCTGGCCAACGCCAAAAACGAATCCACCGTGTGCGGAGCCGCGTCGTAATAAAACACCACCGTCATCGGTCCGGCGTCCGTCCGCATGACCGCGTATTGCAGCGGCGCCACCCGCCGCACCGCCAACCTATCGTCCTGCATCCGCAGCTCGATCACCAGCGGCACGCCCAGAAAGTCCTTCGGCACCCCCGACGCCAGCGGCGTTCCCCGCGGCAAGGCATACACCACAAACGTCCCCTCCTCCTCCAACGCCGGAAACATTTCCAGCAAATCCACCGTCGCCCCCGCCTTGGCGTCCGTCGACGATTTCGACTTCATCAGCTTCCCCGAAAAATCCGTCATCTCCAGGGTCACGTCCTGCTTCGACGCCACCGTCACCGACACCGCCTGCTGCGGCGCGTACCACATCTTCTGCGGCACCAGCACCGAAAACAAAATGGAGATCACGCTAATCGCCGAATGCATAGTTGGACTCCTTGTCGTGGCTCGCAAAGTAACGGAAAAACGAACTTGATGAAAGTTGCTGGTCGCTGGCGTGCGCCCAAACTTTTGGGCGACCAACCTTTCCTCCTCCCCCAGTACGCTGGGGGAGGAAAGAGGTGGGGGTTTTGTTCGAGGGGCGCTGGATAGTCGGATCGCCCTCACCGCCGCAACTGTCAAACCCCCACCCAACCCTCCCCCGGACGTACCGGGGGAGGGCAAGAGTTCACGTGGCTTCGATTGATGTGTGCCCGAAAAATTGGGCACGCCCGCAAGGGACATGGCCTGCCTCTACGGCACGATCTCCGAAATCTGCCGCGTCAGCGACGCCAGGCACGCGTTGCCGTCACACGCCTGGTACGACAGGGTCATGTCGATCTTCTCGCCCTTGCTCGGCGGCCTCGCAAACACAACGCCAATGACGAACTGGCCCTGATAAACGCGCAACGGTTGATCGTTGAATGCAAACTTCCGCAGCTCTGGCGGCGGATACTCCACGGCCGCATCCGACCGGCCAAGCGACAAACGCGTCGGCGCCGCACCCGGCCCCGGGTCGAAGGCATTGATGTGGAATCCCGCCTGCACGCTGCAATGAAGTTCCAGCCGCGATGCGCTGGTCCACTGTGGCCGCGCCGTCAAGACACGAGCCGCCAGTTCCTCCAGCGGCGCCGGCCGATCCGCCGCTCTCTTGCCTGGCGAAATCTCCAGCACACCTGCGACGCGCACGAACTGCATCGCCGCCTGCACCAACGCGCTCATTCCTTGGCCCAAGTTTTGCAATTGCTCGCCGAACGCAGCGATCGTCCGCTGGGCCACCTGTTGGTGTCCCAATTCCAGCGTCACCATCGCCGCCACGCCGTTGCCGCTGGGCAGCGGGCTGTCGCTGCCGAGTTGCTGCCGCACCGGCAATTCCCCCGCCCCCTGCGGGGTGTAGAAGAATCCCCCATCCTCCGAGCCGAAGCGCCGCAGCATTTCGCCGGCCAGATCGGCCGCCTGCCCGCGCCGCCCCGCTCCATCCCCCGCCTCGTCCAGGGCCAGCAGTCCCTGGATCAGAAACGCATAATCCTCCAAAAGCGCATCCAGCTTCGCATTCCCTCGCGTGCTGAGGCGCAACAGCCCGCCGTCGCCGCGATGCCGCGCCAGCAGGAAATCCGCCGCCCCGGCCGCGGCCTGCACGTACCGCGGCTCGGCCAGAACACGTCCCGCATGCGCCAGGCCCCGGACCATCAGCCCGTTCCAGGCGGTCAATATCTTGTCATCCAACCGCGGCTGTTTGCGCCGCCGCCGCGCCGCGTGAAGCGCTTCCCGCATCTTGGCCAAGCCGGGATCCAGCAGCGCCGGCCGCCCGCCGGCAAACGGCTCGGCCAGATAGAGCACGTATTTCTGCGGCGCATCGCCCGCAGCATGCGGATCGGCAAAATTCGGGTCTTGATCCAGGCCGTACACGCGGCAAAAGCGGGCGACCTCGGACGAGTCCGCGACGCCCGCGAGAATTTCGTCCGCCTCCTGCCGGGTCCACAAATAGCTGGCACCCTCTTGCCCATCCACCTCCGCATCCAGGGCCGTGTAAAACGCCCCTTGCGGCGAAGTCATCTCGGTCAATACGAAATCCGCGATGCTGCGGGCGACCGCCCCGTATCGGGCCTCCCGCGTCTGCTGATACGCCTCGGCGTAAATCCACAGGAGCATCGCGTTGTCGTACAGCATGATTTCAAAGTGCGGCACCAACCACCGCTCATCCGTGCTATAGCGATGAAACGCCCCGCCAAGCTGATCGCGAATCCCCCCGTGAGCCATGGCATCCAAGGTCATGCGCAGCTTTTGGAGCAGTTCCTGGTCGCGATGCTCGCGCAGATACATCAGGAGCAATTCCAGAAGGGGCTGCCGCGGGAATTTGGGCGCCGAAGAAAATCCGCCATACGCCGGATCAAAATCCGCCGTGCTGCGCCGGATCATCGTTTCGACCCACGCCGCATCAATGCGCAGTTCCCGTTGCACCGGCTGCGGCCGGGCCAATTCCTGCAAAAGCCGCGTCATCTCTTGCGCCGACTCCTGCACCTTATCGCGGCGGTTGGTCCACGCGTCGTGGACGGCCGCCAGAAGGCGCCCAAAACCCGGCCGGCCATGCGAGTCCTGCGGCGGAAAATACGTCCCGCCGAAAAACGGACGCAAATCCGGCATCAAAAAAATGCTCATCGGCCAGCCGCCCTGACCCGTCAAAAGTTGGACCGCCGTCATGTAAAGCTGGTCCACGTCCGGCCGCTCCTCCCGGTCCACCTTGATGTTCACAAAATGCTGGTTCATTAACGCGGCAATCTGCTGATTCTCAAAACACTGCCGCTCCATGACGTGGCACCAGTAACAGCTGCTGTACCCCACAGACAGGAAAATGGGCTTTCCCTCGGCCCTCGCCCGCTCGAACGCCTCCGCCGACCACGGATACCAATCCACCGGATTGTGCGCGTGCTGCAAGAGATAGGGCGAGGTTTCCCTGGCCAGTCGATTCGTCCATTGTCTTAATGCGGTTCCCATCGGATTCGATCCAATGATAGGGCGCATATTGTCCTACGCGGTGAATTTAATAGGATACTGGCGTCTCATACGCAGGAGTCATTCCCTTGGATTTCACAACCAACATCACGCTGCCGCAGCACCAGATTCCCACGCATTGGTACAACATCCTGGCGGATTTTCCGCAGCCGCTTTCTCCCCCGCTGAATCCGGCCACCAAGCAGCCGGCCGGGCCGCAGGACCTCTCCGCCATCTTCGCCATGAACATCATCGAGCAGGAGGTCTCGTCCCAGCGCTACATCCAGATTCCCGACCAGGTGCGGCAGATGTACGCCCTGTGGCGGCCCACGCCCCTGCGCCGGGCCGTGCGCCTCGAGCAGGCCCTGGGCACGCCGGCCCACATCTACTACAAGTACGAGGGCGTCAGCCCCGCCGGCAGCCACAAGCCCAACAGCGCCATCGCTCAGGCCTACTACAACAAGCAGGCCGGCATCAAACGCATCGCCACCGAAACCGGCGCCGGGCAGTGGGGCTCCGCCCTGGCCCTGGCCTGCGACCTCTTCGGCCTCGAGTGCGTCGTCTACATGGTGCGCGTCAGCTACCAACAGAAGCCGTACAGAAGAATCATGATGCAGACCTGGGGCGCTACCATTCATCCCAGCCCCAGCGACCACACCGAGTACGGCCGCAAGATGCTCAAGGAAAACAGCAATCACCCCGGCAGCCTCGGCATCGCCATCAGCGAAGCTCTGGAAGACACCGTTCGCACCCCCGGCACCAAGTACGCCCTGGGCAGCGTGCTCAACCACGTCTGCATGCATCAGACCGTCGTCGGCCAGGAAGCGATCAAGCAGATGGAGCTGGCCGGCGAGGACCCGGACGTGGTCATCGCCTGCGCCGGCGGCGGCAGCAACTTCGCCGGCATCGCCTTCCCCTTCCTGCATCGCAACCTGCACGAGGGGAAGAAATACCGCTTGATGGCCGTCGAGCCGACCGCCTGTGCGTCTATGACTAAGGGCGAATTCCGCTACGACTTCGGCGACACCGCCATGATGACTCCGCTGATGATGATGTACACTCTGGGCCACGATTTCATCCCGCCCAGCATCCACGCCGGCGGCCTGCGCTATCACGGCATGGCCCCCACCGTCAGCCACGCCCTGAAGCTCGGCCTCATCGAAGCCAGAGCGTATGCGCAGGTCCCCGTTTTCGAGGCGGCCGTGCAATTCGCCAAGACCGAAGGGATCATCTCCGCTCCCGAATCCGCCCACGCCATCCGCGCCGCCGTCGACGAGGCCCTCGAGGCGAAAAAGGAAAAACGCAAGAGGGTGATCCTGTTCAACCTGTCCGGCCACGGCTTTATGGACATGACCGCGTACGAAAGCTACTTCGAGGGCAAGCTGGGGGAGGGATGATGGGAAGAGACGGAGAGACGAAGTGACGAAGTGAAAGAGGCGGCAGGACACATCGAGGCTTAATGGGGATGTTCTACAGGCTCCAATTCGTCATGCTGTTGTGCTGCGCCGCTTTCTACTACAAGGCCGCCGAAATCGAAAACGCACCGCCGATTCTCTGGTCCGGCCTGTCGGTGCTGATCTTCCTGACGACCTGGCTTGTCTTGCACTGGGCCACGCTGGGCAACCTCCTCGGCCAAGCCGCCCTGCTGGCTGCGATCACCGTGTTCCGCTTGATCCGCAGTGAATGATCCGAATCAGTTCGCTGCTCGCTCAATCCTCCGGCCGCTCGCGGGCATCCGCCATTCTCACGATCTTCGGATCGAACCGCGCGATCACTTGCACCAAATCCGCCTGGGCGGCCATCACCTGATGGATGTCCTTGTAAACGCCGGGCACTTCGTCCAGGCCGGCTGAAAGCAATCGCACCCCGGCGGCGGCCAGGATCGGCTTGACGGCCGACCATGTGAACCGCTTCTTGGCGGCCGTGCGGCTCATTACCCGCCCCGCCCCGTGGGCGGCGGAATTCAGCGAATCTTCATTGCCGCGGCCGCGCACCACAAACCCCGGCGTGGCCATCGAACCGGGAATCACACCCAGCATGCCCGCCTCCGCCGGCGTCGCCCCCTTGCGATGCACGATCAATTCGCGATCTCCGTGCCTTTCCTTCCACGCGAAATTGTGATGATTCTCCACCCCCGCCAGAACCGCCGCCCCCAGCGAGCGCGCGATTCGCTGATGGATCAGGGCGTGATTCGCCGACGCGTACTGGCCCATCAGATTCATCGCCTGCCAATATTCCTGTCCCGGCTCGCTGTCCAGATCGAGCCATGCCAAGCGCCTCAACGCTTGCGGCAATTCCGGATGCAGGGACATCGCCAGGCGTGAATAATGCTCCGCGATCCTCGCGCCGGCCCCGCGGCTGCCGCTGTGGCTGAGCAGCGCCAGATACGACCCCGCTGCCAGACCCAGCTCCGCATGATCCAGCGTCAGAACCCCAAACTCGACAAAATGGTTTCCGCTGCCGCTGGTGCCCAGTTGCGAGCGGGCCTTGTCGAACAGTTCTCGCGTGATGGGCGAGGCATTCCAATCCGCCGCCAAAACCTCGTGTTCCAACGGCGTGCGAAACGCCGCGCCGGCGCCGAAAAGCGTTTCCCGCTGCAGGGCGCCGGCCAGCCGGTCCTCTTTCTCGAGCAGCCAACTGGGCGGCAGATCCAGCACGGACAATTTCATTCGACAGGCGATGTCCACGCCCACGGCGTAGGGGATGACCGCGTTTTGGGTTGCCAGAACCCCGCCGATGGGCAGGCCGTACCCGACGTGCGCGTCCGGCATCAGCGCTCCGCGCACCGCCACGGGCAGACGGGCCGCATCCTGCATCTGCTGCAGCGCCTCCGGCTCCAGACCCTGGCCCCAGACGCGGTAAGGCGCGGCGGACGAGGGGGAGTTCGAAAGATCGAATGACATGGCTGGCGCGAAATTCGAATGACGAATGACGAATGACGAATGACGAATCAATGACGATTGACGAACGGCAAAAGGCGGCCATTCGAATATTCGTCATTCGAATTTGATTCGTCATTCTTCATTCGTCATTTTCACACGACATTCAACTCTGGTCCTTTGCCGCGCAGGTTGTGCAGACTGATTTGCCCGGCCAGGTTCTGCACGATCCGCATGAGCGCTTCGGCCAGCTTGGGATTGCCCTCGAAATTCTTCCGCGGCGTCCCCGCGTCGCTGTTGACGCGAAGCTCGGTGAAGATGGGGATCGAGCCCAGGAACGGCAGACCCAGGCGCTGCGCCGCCGCCTCTGCTCCGCCGCGGCCCAGCCAATCGTGCTCGCTGCCATCGGGCGCCACAAAATAGCTCATGTTCTCGATGATCCCCAGCACCGGCGTCTGCAACTGCTCGAACATCCGCACCGCCCGCACCGCGTCGTCCAGGGCCACCTGCTGCGGCGTGGCCACCACCACCGCGCCGCTCAGCGGCAAAAGCTGACACAGCGTCAGCGGCACGTCGCCCGTCCCCGGCGGCAAATCCACGATCAGGTAATCCAGTTCCGGCCACACGGTGTTGTCCAGGAGCAGCTGCTTAAACGCTCCGTGCGCCATCGGCCCGCGCCAGATCAGCGGCTTATCCTCCTCCACCAGCGACCCGATCGTGACCGCATGAATCCCGTGCACGAAATGCGGGATCAGGCGCGACCCTTGCACCTGCGGCACGACCCCCTTGATCCCCAGCATGGTCGGCATCGAAGGGCCGTAGATGTCTCCATCCATCAGACCCACCGCCGCGCCACTGAGCGCAAGTCCCACGGCCAGATTGACGGCCACCGTGGACTTGCCCACGCCGCCTTTGCCCGCGCCGATCGCCACCACGTTCTTCACCTGCGGCAAGAGCTCTGTTCGCGGCCCCGGCGCCGCTCGCGTGTTGGCCGTCAGCTCCAGTTTCACCGAACCCGCCCCCGCCTGCCGCAACGCCGCCGTCACCTCCCGCTCGATTCGCTCCTTCAGCGGGCAGGCCGGCGTGGTCAGCTCCACCGTCACGGCGACCTCCTCGCCGTTGACGCGTACCTCCTTGACCATTTTCAAGGTGACGATGTCCCTGCCGAGTTCCGGGTCCTGCACGGTCCGCAGGACGTCCATCACCTGTTCGCGCGTCAGCGCCATGACCAATCCTATTCAGTGAATCCATCGCATGTCGCCGAAATCCGGAATGATCGAGAAGCGTGAATCGAACGCCCGGAACCCCGCCGGCCAGTACACGAACACCGCCTGGCCGAGCAAGAATTGTTCCGGCACCCGACCCGACTTCACGTCCAGGCCCTCCTGCGGCAGGGTGATGTCCCGGTCCCAATAGCGCGCATCGGCGCTCACATCCGAATTGTCCCCCATCACGAAATACTCGTCATCGCCCAGCACCACCGGCGAAGTCGGCGAGGCCCACGTGAACGGTTCGCCGTTGTCCGGGCGGCGATTGGTGTAGTAGACGTCGCGCCACAGCCCCACGTGCTCCAGCGTGCACGATTGCCGCTGGGCCTCGATCTCCGCCTCGCCCGGCCGGCCGTGGCGCCTCTCCCGCCACTGCTGCAAAAGCCACGCAACGTTGGGCGCATAATCCGCCGGCGTCGATTGCAGCACCTCCTGGCCATCCAGCCGCAACGTCACCTGGTAATCGACGTTCTGCAATTCCACCAGGACCGCCTTTGCCGGCGCGATGCCCAGGTCCGCCAGCTTCACGGTCGGACCGATCTGTTGTTCTCCGCCATTGGTGCGATGCAAGAGCCGCACGGTCTGGGGCCCGATTTCCGCCGTGAAGGTGTGATCCACGCTTTCATGTCGCGACAGTTTCAATCGCAGCGGCCCATCCCCGCTGGTCCGCCGGTAGTACAGCGCCAGCTTCAGATCCGACACGGGGCAGGCCCTCTCGTCATCCACCGAACCCACCGCCCCGGGTCGGCGAAGTTCCGCGCCGATGTCGTACACCAGGTAATTGGTCAGCGTCTGCGTCGTGCTGTTGGCGTTGGGATCAAAGGCGATCTGCCCCGCGCCCTCGAGATTGTCAAAGCGGAACGTCCGCCGGTTGCTTGCATCCGTTCCCAGACTCCACCCCGAGCCGCTCTGGGGCCGCCACGGCTGAACCCAATCCCGCTGACCTTCGCGCACCACGTGCTGCGGATAAAAATCGTTGTCGTACACCAAGCGCCACAGCGCCTCCTGCACCGCAGGCGGCTTGGTCTGAATCCGCCACGTCGGATCGCCGGCCGTCGAAACGTAAATATCTCCGTCCAGCACCATCAAGCGCTCCCCCGGTTTGCCCACCAGACGCTTGATGAAATTCATCGTGTAGTGAAAGGCGTCCGGCTTGTCCGGACTCTTGAAAACCACGACATCCCACCGCCTCGGCTCGTGCACAAGATAAATGTATTTCAGCACCAAGATCCGGTCCCCAAACCGCACCGGCACGGCATCCCCTCGCCCCGACACGTGATACCCGCAATTCGGACAGTAGACATCCGCCGCGGGCGTGCCCTCCGACGGAATTTGCAAGTCTTCCGCGTCACTCTGTCCCGGCGGTGAATAGTTCACCTCAAACTGATACCCGCAGTCCGGGCAGACAAAACGCATGTTCGCTCCCAGCAGCGTCGGGGCCATCGACCCCGTGGGTATCACAAACGCCTCAACCACAAACGCCCGAAAGATGAACGCCAGAATGAACGCCACCAGGATCGACTCGATCGTCTCCTTGATGCTGCTTTCCCCGCCGTGGTCCGCGCCCTCGCCCCCTTGCCCACCCTCTCCCTGGCCGGGATTCTTCTGGGCGGATTCCCCCCGCTGGAAATGATCTTGCCCACCGGGCGCGGCCGGCATGCTCGACTCGCTCATGGCTCGGGATGGTACGCGATCCCATCCCGCGACGGAAGATACGACACCGCGCGCCCCCCCGCCCCCGTCGCCCCCGGCGCCGCCGGCGCCACCCAAGATTCAAAGACCGGCACCAACTCCATCTCCGCGCCCTGCGCGCTCAGCCCCGTCAGCGCTAGCCGCCACCGCCCACCCGCCGCGGCCACAGCCGCTGCGCTGCCGGCCCCAGGCCCCTGCCCCGACCACGCCGTGACCGTGGCCCTGGCAAACGAATCCCGCAATTGGTCGCGCAGTTGCTTGGCCTGGCTCGCCGTCGCGCTGCCGTCGCTGGCGCTGACCACCACGCAGTACAGTCCCCCAGACTTGACAAATCCCGCCAGCTCGTGCCCCCGCTGGCTCGCATCGTAATTCTCGCCTTCTTCATTCATCGAAAAAACCGCCGCCGGTATCGAAAACACCGACATCGCCTGCGCGCCATGGCGATACAGATAGTGTGCCGTTGGATGCCCCCCGACAGGACAAACCCCCGCCCCCGCGAATTGCCATGGCGCTACCGCCGTAGAGATGATCGGCACCTTCAAGTGCCGCGTCAGAATCTGCCCCATCGCCACATAATCATCCCCGTTCACTCCCTTGATCCGATGATGATCCTTCGCCAGGCAACAACGATCGTGCGTGGCAATCATGTCCGCCGCCAGTTGCCGCGGGAACTTTTCCTCGCCGCCCAAAATCTCCCGCCCTGCAAAGTACGCCGCCAACCCCACCCCCATAATGACCACCGCCGCCACCGCCCATCCTCGCCAGCCCCACAGCTTCCTTTTCGATTCGACGCCCAATCCCTGCGGTCCCTGCTCGAGCCTTTGCTCGCCAAGCATTTGCTCGATCCGCGCGCGCAGCATCGCCGGCGCTGACTGCCCGCTCCATACGCGCCTTAATGCGGACTTCAATATCGGGTCTTCAAATTCTGCAATCATCGGACCTTACGGCTTTTCGCCTTCCCAATATTGCTAACACGCGGCCGACGCCGCCTATTCCCGAATCAACCCGCTGCGCCGCGCGTGATCGCGCAATTGTGTCGCCAATCGCTGCCGGGCCCGGTGCAAACGGCTCATGACCGTCCCAATCGGTATATCCAGCGCAAGGGCGATCTCCTTGTACGACATATCGTCCACGGCCCATAACAGCAGCGTCTCCTGGTATTCCGCCGGGAGCTGCCCCAAGGCCGCCACCAATTGCTCATCCATCCCTTCCAAGAGCCAGGCACGCGTCTCATCTTCCGACCCTCCGACGACCTCCGCCTCTGCCGCCGTCGATTCCACTTGTTGATCATCCAACGAATCCGGCTGCCGCTGCTGCCGCTGAGCCCGGCTGGCGTGCAGGTTGCGCATGATCCGCAGCAGCCACGGCCGAATCCCAAACTCCTCCAATTGAAACGATTCCGCCGCCCGCAACGCTCGCACGTACGTCTCCTGCACCAAGTCCTCCGCCTCGCCCCCGGTTCGGCACAGACGCCGGGCCACCCGGTACAGCGTGTCCAACTGCGCCAGCGCCAACTGCTCGAATTGTTCGCGCGAAGGATTCATGCCGCGCTAGCCACCCTCTCGACACCGCTGGGTCATGGAGATGCGGTCATTTCATCGCCCACCGGTCGCCCAGCGTAGAAATTGCCCGCTTCGCTGTCTACATCGCCGCCCCCGGGCCGCCCATGGCTAATTGCGATTGCTCAATGACTATATTTGTGGCATAATATGGCCCACCGTGGCGAACCCCGGCTTCGTCAGATCCGAGAGGGGAGCCTGGCGTATCTTGCTCTGCGACGACTCGGCCGTGGAGCGCTTAGCCCTGGCCCACCTCCTCAGACGCCATTCCTTCGCCGTGGACGAGGCCGCCGACGGTAAAGCCGCCCTGCTCCATCTCAAACATCGTCCCGTCGATCTCCTGATCCTCGACCTCCTCATGCCCGGCCTCGACGGTTTCGCCGTTCTTAATTACCTCGACAAACATCGTCCCGGTTTGCCCGTCATTCTCCTCTCTGGAATGCCCGTCGATCAAATTCAGCGCAAAATGCACTCGCTGCGCCGACGCCAACTGCCTCCCCTGCTCATCAAGCCTATCGATCCGGATCAGCTGGTCGAGTTGGCCGAGCTGGAGCTTTCCGGCGATCTCCCCGACGCCGGCGATCTCAACCCCGCACCCCAGTAAGCGTTACTCCGGCGCCTCCAGCGCCTCCCCCGGCTCCAGCACGCGAAATTCCCCTGTCTGCTGTGCCCGCTGTTGCCACGCGTTGTGCAATTCCTCCAGCGCCTGGCGCGGCGAATCATCGGCATTGGCAAACGTGCCGAAATGAATCCCGATGCTCATCCGTGCCCGCAGGATTTGATGTGCCTGAACCGCCTGAGTCGGCGACATGTGCACCGGACCCATGAACCACCGCGGCAAATACGCCCCGATCGGCAACAGCGCCAACCGCGGCGGCCCAAACCGCTTGGCGATCTGCTCAAAATGGCTCCCGAATCCCGTATCGGCCGCAAAATAAATCGGCCCCGATTCGCCGTGGATGACAAACCCGCACCACAGCGTGCGATCGTGATCGAGAAACCCGCGGGAAGAAAAATGCCGTGCCGGCACGCAGGTCAGTTGCATGGGCTCGGCGAGCGTCGCCGTCTGCCACCAATCCATTTCCGTCACCGGCCCGATCCCCTCGCGCTGGAGCAGTTCCCCGTTTCCCCAAGGAGTGAAAAATCGCGGCGCATGCACGCTCTTCAGCGTCCGCAGCGTCGGCAGATCCATGTGGTCGTAGTGATTATGACTGACCAGGACCACATCGATCGGCGGCAAATCCTCCATCAAAATCCCCGGCGGCCGACGGCGCTTCGGCCCCGCCCACGGAACCGGACTGGCCCGCCACGACCAGATCGGATCCGTCAGCACATTCATCCCACCCGTCTGCAACAGCACCGTCGCATGATTCACAAACGTCAGGCGCAACCCCGTCCCCTCGACCCGCCGCGGCGGCGCCGCCCCCGGCTGGGCCTCCGTCCACGTCGGCCACCGCTCCAGCCCCCCGCGCATCCGCTCCAGCCGCCATCGCCACACGCCCCCATACCCGCGCGCCTGCGGCCCATCCACATTGTGAAACCGCCGACCATCAAAATGATCCGAAACTTCCCCCCGATGCCCGCCCCGCCAAAGGAGCATCCGCGCCAGCCCGCGCACCGCCAGCGCCAACCGATTCGGGTCGCGCACCATGCGCCCATCTGCCTGCCGCTTACGTTTCATGCCTGTGATTGTACCGCCGCCAGATGCCGGTTCGTTGACTGCATTGCTGGATGCCGATAAGTTGCCAATCGTCTTGGCAATCTCAGCTTTAGAGTATGGCGTTATTTTTACGCTGCGGTCCAACGGCGTTCTGCCGCCCAAGCCGCGGGTGTTGGAACTGGGCGAAAGCAATTGGTACGGCGATGTCTCAACCAACCAGTTGGCGGATGACATCCGCAAATACGTGCCCGATTCAGCTCAGCAAGCCGAACTGACCAACGCGCTGGAAGAGATCGTCAAAGCCAATCGACCCGACATGTCGTATGAAGTTGCCCGCATCTTTTTTCGCGCCGGATTGGATTATTCCACCTATGCCGCGATCGATCCCACGACGCCCAGCGCGACCTATCGCTACAATTTGAACATCCCTGTTCCGCTGCAGGAGCAGTTCGATATCACGCTCAATTTGGGTACGGCCGAGCATATCTTTAACGTGCAGCAGTTTTTCAAAACGGTTCATGACCGCACGGCGCCAGGCGGCTTGATGATCCACACCGCGCCATGCACCGGCTGGCTGGACCACGGCTTCTTCAATTTTCAGCCGACTTTTTTTTACGACCTGGCCCACGTCAACCAATATCAGATTTTGCTGTGCGTTTGCGCCGAATTGCGGCCTTGGCGGTCGATTCAAATTGCCAGTCACGAACACTTCGGAGCCTTGATGCGCGACGAAAAGCTGCCGAAGAATTCGCTGATCAACATCGTCTTCAAAAAGCCCAGCCCTGCCGGGATATTTGCGATACCCAATCAAGGGATTTACGGCGAAGCGCTGTCGCCGGAACTTAAACACCTTTGGGAAAAAGGCCGCTGACACCTCTTGAGTCGGACGAGGCTAGACGAGCGGCTTTAGGCCGCGTTGGCGGCGATGCGTGTTGACCTCGCTCCACAGTTTTTCATCGCTGCGCAGAAACCGGACCAGTTGCGCGGTGGTCGTGCCGATGGCGGCGGCGGAGTCACGGACGCTCCAGTCCCTCGCGGCCAGGACGTCCAGAACCGCGCCCATGACCGCGGGATAATCCGCCGAGCGGCGGGAAATCCTCAGGCCGATCGGTGCGCGGTCGGCATTCCACGGCTGGCGGACCAGCAGGGCGATGCGATGGCGCAGGCGGCGCAGGGCCAGCGTGCGGTTTTGCCGCTGCGAGCGCGATTCACCGGCAAGCGCGGAGATGCCCGTGGGGGTGTGGGTTAGGCGGACGGCGGAGGAAGTCTTGTTGCGTTTTTGGCCGCCGGGGCCGGGGCCGCGGAACGCCTCAACTCGGCACTGATTCAGCAGTTGCTCGTCGCTCAGCCGTCGCCAATCGACCATAGGGATAGATTGTACCGCGGCTAATCCAACCTTAATGTTTCGCTAATAATCGACCCCTACGATCCGTCCGGCAGGGGTAGTGCAAACAAGGGACAGCGCAAACAAGGAGAAGGAACCTATGCTTCGATGGATCAAGTGCGCGGCGGCACTTTTGCTTTTGGGCGGCGGGGTGGCGGCGGCGGATGTTCAGCTGACCGGGTCGGGCGCGACGTTCCCGCAGCCGCTGTACGAGCGGTGGGCCAAGGAGTACCAGGCCATCCATGCGGACGCGAAGATCGACTACGGCGGCGGCGGCTCGGGCAAGGGGATCAAGGACATCACCGACAAGGTGGTGGATTTCGCCGGGTCCGATGCGCCCATGAACAAGAAGGAAATCGAGAAAGCCGGCGGAGCGGACAACCTGATCGAGATTCCATCCTGCGCGGGCGGGGTCGTGCCGGCGTTCAATCTGCCGGGGATCAAGGAATTGAGCTTTGACGGGCCGGTGCTGGCGGACATTTACCTGGGCAGGATCAGCACGTGGAATGATCCGAAGATTGCGGCGCTGAATCCCGGGGTGACTCTGCCCAGCACGCCGATCACCTGCGCCTGGCGCACGGACGGCAGCGGGACGACTTACGTGTGGACCAATTACCTGGCCACGCAGAGCGAGGATTTCAAGAGCACGATCGGCGTGGGCAAGCAGGTGCAATGGCCGGTGGGTCAGGGCGGCAAGGGCAATCCGGGCGTGGCGGCGGCGGTGCAGCAGACCGTCGGCGCCATCGGTTACGTCGAGCAGAACTACGCGGACAAGAACAACATCTCCTACGGCGCGGTGAAGAACAAGGCGGGCAAGTTCGTCAAGGCGTCGCCCGAGACGGTTTCCGCCGCCGGCGAAGGCGCGGTCGAATCAATGAGCGGCCAGATGCTCAGCGCCAACATCTGGAACCAGGACGGCGACAACGCCTACCCCATCGCCTCGTTCACGTATCTGATCGTCTACAAGGACCTGAACAACGTGAAGAGCAAGGAGCAGGCGCAGGCCCTGGTTGATTTCCTGTGGTGGGCCGAGCATGATGCCCAGAAGTTCAACGGCGAGCTGGATTATGCCTCCCTGGGCGAGAAGGTTCGCCAGAAGGTTGACGAGGCGTTGAGCACGATCAGCTACAAGGGCGAGGCGATCAAGCCGTCGGGAAAATGAGCTTCTCGAGGTTGATGGTCCATGACACAGGCCAACGTGGGTGCGCTCGGTCGGTCCGAAGGCTCACCGCCGACCGCAGGTCCGTTGTTTGTCTCGTCGCGCTGGCGGGTGCTGGACGGCGACATGCTCCTGGCGCTGGCGGCGCGGCTCAGCGGCGCGTTCATCCTGCTGATGCTGGCGGCGCTGCTGGTCGTGCTGTTTATGGCGGCGCGGCAGAGCATGCACCAGTTCGGCTGGCGATTCTTCATCACCAGCCAATGGCGGCCCAACGAGCTGGTCCGCCCCCTGCGCGACGCCCAGGGCAAAGTGGTGTTTGACAAAAATGGCGAGACGGTCATGCAGACCATCCCGCCGGTGTTTGGGGCGCTACCGGTCATTTACGGCACCGCCGTCAGTTCGGCCCTGGCGCTGATCATCGCCGTGCCGCTCAGCTTCGGCGCGGCGCTTTTCCTGGTGCGGGTGGCGCCTGCCCGCATCGTGCCGATTTTTTCCTTCCTCATCGAATTTTTGGCCGCCATTCCGAGCATCGCCTACGGCATCTGGGGCCTGTTCGTCCTGGCGCCGTTGCTGCAGCATCAAGTCGAACCCGACCTGCGGCGGGTGCTGGGAAGCGTTCCCGGCTTCTCCTGGCTGTTTGTCGAACAGGTGAAGGTGGGCGCGCGGGTGATCAGCCGGCCCATTTCGCTGAACGGGTGCGACATGTTCAGCGGTGGATTGGTCCTGGCGGTCATGATCTTGCCGATCATCACCGCCGTCAGTCGCGACGTGCTCCGCCAAGTCCCGCGCGCCCAGATCGAGGGCGCCGTCGCCCTGGGCGCCACCTGGTGGGCAAGCTGCAAGGAAATGCTCAAATACAGCCGCAGCGGGCTGTTTGGCGCGGTGATGCTCGGCCTGGCCCGCGCCGCCGGCGAAACCATGGCCATCACCATGGTCATCGGCAACAACAACCAGATCCGCGCTTCGCTGTTCGCCCCGGCCCAGACGATGTCCAGCCTGCTGGCCAACGAGTTTTCCGAAGCCAGCACCGATCTGCACCGCTCGGCGCTGGGCGAAGTGGCGATGATCCTGCTGCTGATGTCTCTGGTGTTTAACGTGGTGGCGCGCTGGCTGGTGGTCGGCCGCAGCGGCGGCCACACCGCCCGCGCTGCCTAAGCCAGCGCTGCATGATCCATGCGACAGTCGACATTTAACACCCTCTCCCGCCTGCGCAGCGACGTGATGCTGGGCGTCTGCATTCTATTCACCGCCATCATCATCACCGTGCTTGTGCTGGTCATGGGATATCTGGTCTCCATCGGGTTTAAGTCTCTGAGCTGGCAGTTCTTCACCCAGGAGCCGATCCCCGTCGGCATGGCGGGCTCGCCCGGCGGGATGAAAAACGGCCTGGTGGGCACGGGAATCCTGATCTTTCTGGCGAGCCTGATCGGCATCCCCCTGGGCATGTTGAGCGGGATTTACCTTTCTGAATACGACGCCAACGCCATCCTGGTCGCCCCGGTACGGTTCATCAGCGACGTTCTGGCCGGTGTGCCCAGCATCGTGGTGGGCATCCTGGGCTACGAGCTACTGGTGGTCCCCCTGGGCAGCTACAACGCCTGGGCGGGCGCCGCGGCCCTGGCCTTTATCATGATCCCCATTGTCTGCCGAACCACAGAGGAGATGCTCCGCCTGGTCCCCCACAGCTACCGCGAGGCCTCCATCGGCCTGGGCGCGACCAAGGCCGCCACCATTCTGTACGTAATTGTCCCCTCGGCCACGGGAAGCATCGTTACGGGAATCATGCTGGCCGTGGCCCGCGTCGCCGGCGAAACCGCCCCGCTTTTGTTCACCGCCCTGAGCAGCAACTTCGTGCCGCAAAAACTCGGCCACCCCTTTCCCTCGCTGACGGTTCAGATTTTCACTTACGCCACCGGGCCTTATCCCGAGCAGAAACGCCTGGCCTGGGCGGGAATTCTGGTTTTGATCGCGCTGATCTTTCTGTTGAACCTGACGGTCCGATATTTCACGCGTTCACAGAGGCATGCGGCATAACCGCGCGCCACGGCAAACAAATCGCCGACAGCCATAGATTCATCGCCCACGCTGCGTATACTGCCCGTCTCGACAAAGGTTGAGTCTTATGGCTTCGGTTTGCTTCTATTTTCAAATCCATCAACCCTTCCGGTTGAGGCGCTACAGCGTCTTCGACACGGATCGGCATTACTACGACGATTACAAAAACGCGGAAATCCTCCGCAAGGTCGCCCACAAGTGCTACCTGCCGGCCAACAACACGCTGCTGGAAACCATCCGGGTCCACGAGGGGCGATTCCGCATCGCCTATTCGATCACCGGCACCGCCCTGGAGCAGTTCCGGCTCTATGCCCCGGAGGTGATGGACTCGTTCCACCAACTCAACCAGACCGGCTGCGTGGAGTTTCTGGACGAGACGTATTACCACTCGCTGGCCTTTTTGTATTCCCGGGAGGAATTCCGCGCCCAGGTGGAGTTGCATCGGCAGTTCATCAAACAGCTGTTCGGACAGGAACCGCGGGTCTTCCGAAACACCGAGCTGATTTACAACAACGACCTGGCCCACTTCGTGAGCCACATGGGCTACGAGGCGATCTTGACCGAGGGGGCGGACCACATCCTGGGCTACCGCAGCCCGAATTTCGTCTACCGGCCACCGCACGCGCCCAAACTGAAATTGCTGCTGAAAAATTACCGGCTCAGCGACGACATCGCCTTTCGCTTTTCCAACCGCGCCTGGGAGCAGTGGCCGCTGACCGCCGAGAAATTCTCCGGGTGGGTCAACCAGATCAACGGCAACGGCTTTCTGTGCAACCTGTTTTTGGATTACGAAACCTTCGGCGAGCACCAGTGGGCCGACACGGGCATCTTCGATTTCATGCGGCACCTGCCCGGAAAAATCATGGAGCATCGGGACAACAATTTCCTCACCCCCAGCCAGGTGGTGGACAAGTACGAACCGGTGGGCGAGATCGACGTGCCACACATGATCTCCTGGGCGGACATCGAACGCGACCTCTCCGCTTGGCTGGGCAACGCCATGCAGTCCAACGCCCTGCACGAGTTGTATAAACTCGAAGGCCCCCTGAAGGAAAAGGGCGATGAGCAGCTTTTAACCGACTGGCGGCGGCTGACCACCAGCGACCATTTCTATTACATGTGCACCAAGTACTGGGCCGACGGCGACGTGCACAAATACTTCAGCCCCTACGAAAGCCCGTACGACAGCTACATCAACTTCATGAACGTTCTGGACAACATTCAAAGCAGGTTGAGGGCTTGAGCGGGCTTGGGGGCGCATCGGCCGGAGACGGCGTCATGCTCACGCCGTCGTTACGCCGGGCGCGTCGGGAGATTCGTTTTCGGCGACCACCACGCGGTCGCGGCCCCGGTGCTTGGCCTGGTACAGCGCCCGGTCGGCCTGTTCCATGAGCGAGCCCGGCGACGTCGCATCAGAGGCAACGCCGAAACTGCACGTCACACGCACCGGCTCGCCCTCATGCGTCAGATTCATGTTCAAGACCGCGTCGCGGCAACGCAGCGCCAGCTTGTGCGCCCCCTCCAGCGTCGTGTTGGGGCACAGCAGCACGAATTCCTCACCGCCCATGCGGCACAGCACGTCTTCCACGCGACCTATTTCCCCCAAGGTCGCGGCGATTCGCCGCAGCGTCTCATCCCCGTACGGGTGCCCGTACGTGTCATTGATCGTTTTGAAATGGTCCACGTCGATCATGATGCAGCTCAGCGGCCCGCCCATACGCCGCGCCAGCGACTGTTCCTGACGCAAGCGCTCGTTGAAATAGGTGTGGTTCCACAGCCCGGTCAGCCCGTCAATTTGAGCCTTCTTGGCCAGCAGGTCCATCAGATACTTGGTTCGCAGCGATGCGCGCACGCGCGCCCGCAGCTCCGCGGGATTGAACGGCTTGGTCACGTAATCCACCGCCCCCAGGTCCAGACCCAGAATCCGCTCATCCGGGGTGCAAGCGCCGGTCAGAAACACCACCGGGATGCCCACCAGGGCCGAGTCAGCCTTCAGCCGGCGGCAAACCTCAAACCCGTTGGGATCCGGCATCTCCACGTCCAGCAGGATCAGATCGGGCATCAGTTGTGCGGCCGTGCGCAGGCCCTCTTCCCCGTTGTAGGCCGAATGCAACGTGATCGGCTCGTGGGCTAGGCGCGCACGCACCAGCGTGTGGATCGCGGGAGAATCGTCGATGAGCAGAACCTTTTGCGTCATGTCGGTTTATGCCAAACCGCTGGCAGCCTTCTGGTCGTGATAACCATCAATGCGGCGGATCGTGCCCAGCAGCGCCTCGATGTCCCTCTTGACCTGTTGCAGGTCTAGGTCGGACTTGATCGACTCTTCGGCCACCGCCGCCAGGTGCGTCAGCTCCGCAAATCCGTATCCGCCGCCGGACCCCTTGAGCTGATGCACCAACACCCGCAACCGGGCCACGTCGGCCTCATCCAGACATCTTTGCATCTCGGCCACCTGCGGCGACAACTGGCTGACAAACTGCCCGATGACCGTCGTCATGGCCGGATCGGAGGCAAACTCGCTGACCAGTGGGCCGCCAGCTCGTTGCGGTCCTGGCGGCGAGGGCCGCGGCGCAGCCGGCGAAGGCCGCGGCGGCGCCGGCGCAGAGCTCGCCGGGTGCCCCGGCTTCTCGCCGGCGATGTGGGCCGCCAGCGTCTGCAACAACTGCATCCGCTCCACGGGCTTGGCCAGGTAATCATCGCATCCGGCGTGCAGGCATTTTTCGCGGTCATCGGACATCGCGTGCGCCGTCAGGGCAATGATCGGCCGGGCAAAACCGCGCCGCCGAAGCTCGCTGGTGGCGCCGTAGCCGTCCAGTAGGGGCATCTGCATGTCCATCACCACCGCGTCGAAATCCCCGTCCAGGGCCAGCTCGACGGCGTCGCGGCCGTTCTCGGCGACCTCCACCTCCGCCCCCGCCTGGGCCAGAATCGTCTGGATCAACCGCTGATTGTCCCGCCCGTCTTCGGCCAAGAGAATGCGTGCCGCCAGGCGCGGCACCTGCGTCTGCGGATTCGCCGTCGCCTGGCACGATTCCACCGCCGCCAGGTCGCAAACCTCGCGAGTCTCATCCCCGCTGCCGCTGTCGATGCGCAGCTTGAACGTGCTTCCCACGCCCGGAGCCGAGTTGACCGTGAGGTCCCCGCCGAGCATCCGCGCCAGCCGACGGCTGATGGTCAGGCCAAGCCCGGTGCCGCCGTGGCGGCGGGTCATCGAGCAGTCGCCCGGCGCAAAGGGGGAAAAAAGCGTTTTCATCTGCGGCGGCGCGATGCCGATGCCCGTGTCTTGCACCTGGATCTCCAGGATGCCGCGCCCGTGCTGCCCAAGGGCGTGCCCCACCGTCAGGCGCACCCCGCCGCGCTGCGTGAACTTGATCGCGTTGCCCACCAAGTTCACCAGGATCTGCCTGAGCCGCAGCCCATCCGTGCAGATGTGCCGCGGCGCCGGAGCCGCGCCGGACAGTGCCAACTGCAGCGTCAGGTTCTTGGCCGCCGCACGCGAACCCATCACCGACTTTACCTCGGCAAGCAGCGACGCCAGGTCGCAATCCGTTTTGCGTACCGTCATCCGCCCCGCGTCGAGCTTGGACAGGTCCAGGATGTCGCTGATCAGGTCCAGCAGATGCCGGCCGTTGCGGCGGATCACTTGCAGGCACTGCTGCCTCTGCGCCTCGTTTTGCTTGGGATCGAGCATGAGGTCGGCATAGCCGATGATGGCCGTCATCGGCGTGCGGATTTCGTGGCTCATGTTGGCCAGAAAAACGGATTTGGCCCGCGTGGACGATTCAGCCGCGTCGCGCGCCGTCGCCAGCGCCGACGCATCCCGCCTCGATTCCATCAGCCAAACCACCTGCCGGCTCAGCGCCGTCAGCCAGCGGAGCTGCGCGTAGGAGATCGTCCGCGGCATAAAATCCACCACGCACAGCGTCCCCACGGCCAGCGAGTCCGCCATCAGCAGCGGCGCCCCGGCGTAAAACCGAATCCTCGGCCCGCCGGTCACCAAGGGATTGTCCGCGAAACGCGGGTCCTTGGACGCATCGCCCACCACCAGCGGCTCGCTATTCAGAATCGCATGCGCGCACAAGGCCGCGTCCCGCGGCGTCTGGCCCAAGGCCACGCCGTAGGACGATTTGATCCATTGCCGCTCGCGATCGATCAGCGCGATGTACGCCGCCGGCACGTCGCAGACCTCCGCGGCCATTTGCACCAACTCGTCGAACGCCGCGTCCGGCGCCGAGTCCAGAATCTGCAAACCCCGCAGCGCCGCCAGCCGCCGTCCCTCATTCTCTGCCAATCCCGCTCGCAAGAACCCTCCGCCGCCAAAAACACCCCAAATTTCGCATCCAAAATGTGGTGCGTCAGTTCAAAATCGGCAAGTTGTATCTCCTGATTTACCAGCGAAATGTCACGCGCAGCCAGCACCCGGCTGGGGACCCATAAACGCCCCACGTGGCCCCGCACGTGCTGGCGGGGCTGCGCTCCATCGGCGATGTGGATTACAAAAAACTAGAACATTTTCAGTTGATCGCGCTCGAAGCTGAATTTGCTTTGCGGCTCATCGACGGGAATCTTGTACTGCCCGCTCCAGCAGGCCGTGCAGTAGTGCTCCCTCGGCAGCTTCATGCACGACAGCAGGCCATCCAGCGACAAATACGCCAGGCTGTCCACCTCCAGGAATTGCCGGATTTGATCGACCGTCCGCTCGTTGGCGATCAGTTCCTTCTTGGTGGGAAAGTCGATGCCGTAGAAACACGGGTGGCGGATGGGCGGGCAGGAGACGCGCAGATGAATTTCCCGTGCCCCGGCGGCGCGGATGGCCCGCATCTTCGAACGCGTCGTCGTGCCCCGAACCACCGAGTCCTCCACGATCACGATGCGCTTGCCGGCGACCACGTCCGGAATGATGTTCAGCTTCAGCGCCACCGCGCGGTCCCGCGCCACCTGAGAGGGCAAAATAAACGTGCGACCCACAAATCGGTTCGGGACGATCCCTTCCTCGAAGGGAATCTTCGATTGCAGGGCAAAGCCCAGAGCGGCGGAGCGACCGCTGTCGGGCATCGGCATCACGTAATCGGCCGCCACCGGCGACTCGATCGCCAACTGCCGACCCAGTGCTTGCCGCACCGCGTGAACCGTCTGCCCGAACAGCTTGCTGGCCGGATTGGCAAAATAAACGTGCTCGAAGGCGCAGTGCGCCAATTGCGGCGCCGGGGATTCAAAGCGCCGGCTGTGCACGCCGTCTGGATCGATCCGCACGATCTCCCCCGGCTCGATCTCGCGCTCCAGCGTCGCTCCGATCGAGTCGAAGGCGCACGTCTCGCTCGCCACGCACCACAGGCCGTCGGCGGTGCGGCCCAGCACCAGCGGACGCACGCCCCAGGGATCGCGGCAAGCCTCGATCCGGTCCGGAAACAAAAACAGCAGACAGTACGCCCCTTGCAGGTGCTTGAGCACGTGCGGCAACGGATCCTGCTTTTGCGTGTGCGTCGGCTTGGCCAGCAGGTGCACGATGATTTCCGTGTCCGTCGTGCTCTGAAAGATGTGCCCGTGCTCTTCGTATTCCCGGCGCAACAGCGCCGCGTTGATCAAATTTCCGTTGTGCGCCACCGCCACGGGGCCCATCAAATATTGCCGCATCAGCGGCTGGGCGTTGCACAGCCGGCTCGAGCCGGTCGTCGAATACCGCACGTGCCCGATGGCCGCGTGGCCCTTCAGGTCCTCCCGCAGCATCCGATCGTTAAAGACCTGGCTGACCAGCCCCATCCCCGCGTGCCCCTGCAACGTCACCCCGTCGCTGACCACGATCCCCGCCGATTCCTGCCCGCGATGCTGCTGCGCAAACAAGGCCTGATAGGTGATCTGCGACGCCTGGGGCGTGCCCCAGATGCCGAACAGGCCGCACTTCTCCTTCTTCTCGTAATGGTCCAACTGCACCAGTGAGATCGACAAGGACCTCTCCGCTTCTTGCTAGCTAAACGAGGCGCTGCACAGCCGGGAATGCTGCGGCCGCCGCCGCATCAAATAATAACTCTAATTCACTACCCCTTAACAATCAAATGCCCCTAAAATCTCCTGCCACCAGCACACGATGAGCCGGCGACGACGCAAATCATCCCGCGAGAAGAACCTGACCTCCAGTTATTTCTCCGGCGATATCGATGAGGACCGCGTCGAACCCCGGCAACGCTTCACCGAAAAATCCAAGCACGCCCAGCAAGACAAAATGGAGCGCACCGCCGTCTCGCGGGCGATCGAGACCGAGGCCAGCGGCGGAGCGGAAGACCTGCCGCTCGGCCAAGTGATCCAGGTCCATTCGCTCTACTGCCAGGTCGAGCACCAATCGGGCGTGCGATTGTGCGTCGTGCGCAAAACCCTATCCAAGCTGAGCGATACCTCCATCGTCGTCGGCGACGTGGTGCGCTTCCGCGACATCGGCTCCTCCGAAGAACCCGGCCGGCCCGAAGCCGTCATCGAGCAGGTCCTGCCCCGAAAAACCGTGCTCACCCGCGCCGGCAGCTTCCATTCCCACCGGCAGCAGCCCATCGTCGCCAACGCCCAGCAGATGCTGATCGTCACCAGCGTCGCTCAGCCCAAGATCAAGTGGGGCCTGATCGACCGGATGCTGGTGGCCGCGCAGAGCGGCGGGCTCACGCCGATCATCTGCCTGAACAAAATCGACCTGGCCGACAGCAGCGCCCAAGCCGCCAAACAACTGGCCCTCGCCCGCCAAGCCCTGGCCCATTACGCCGCCATGGGCATCACCACCCTGCAAGCCAGCGCCACCCGAAAAATCGGCATCGACGCCCTCGCCGCCGCCCTGACAGGACTGACCACCGTGCTTGCCGGTCACAGTGGCGTGGGAAAGAGCACGCTCATCGACGCCATCCAGGGCGACTTGAACATCCGCATGGGCCAGGTCAGCACCGTGACGGAAAAAGGCCGGCACACGACCTCCTCCGCCCAGCGCTACCGTCTGGACATCGGCGCCTACGTGATCGACACCCCCGGCATCAAACAGTTCGGCCTATGGGGCGTCACGGCTGAACGTTTGGCGGATTATTTCCCCGACATCCAAAACGGCACCGCCCCGCCCTGGCGAATCGAAAGCCACGACCGAATCGCCCAATCCCTCTAGCGTCTGGCCAGCACGTTGACCAGGCAATGCAGAGTCCCGAAGTATCGAAACGCGCCGGTCACGTCGATGGGCACGACGCGATAGCCCAGGCTTTGCCACACCTGCCGGGCCGCCGCGTTCAAGCGGTCCTGGCCCTGATATTGCGGAAGGTAGATCGTGCGCCGGCCGGCGCGCTGGTCGATCAAACCGTTGAGATACGTCACATACGTTTTGCCATCGCCCGCCGCCACGCACGGGATGCGCACCACCGTTTTGCCCGCCCGCGCTGCCGCTTGGGCCACGGCGTCGAATCGCCTCTGCGTCGCCGCGGAAAAATCCGCCCCGCCCGGAAGGTCGATCGGCGACAAAAGCGGCTTGGCCAGACTCGGATCGCCCACGACCATCCTTCCTTCCCCCGCCGCCATCATGAACATCCCCACGTGATGGTCCGGAGCGTCTGGCAGGAGCACCACGTCGCGATGCACCAGCGCCGCCAGAAGGCCACGGAGCTGGTCCGCGTCCAGCACGGTTCTCTGCACGTTTCGCCGAATGGCCGCGGGGCTGACGAAAAGCGTCTGCGCATCGGCCAGCAGATCACCGCCGTCGAAATACAAACCGCAGCGCCGCCGCTGCACGGATGCGGGCAGGGCCGCCGCCAAATCCGCCGCGATGCGCTGATCCCCGGCGCGCTGCGGCCAGATGTCCGCGGCATTCTCTTCCTGCGGCGTCAGCAGAATCGCGCCGCCGCCGTCCGACGGCGCCAGCGCCACCCAACGGTCGCGCGACCACGCCGTCATCTCATGCCCGGCGACCATCGGCGCCACGCGAGATGCCAGCGGACCCAGATCGGTTCGCAGTTCCTCCAGTGCGCCCTGGTCCGCGACGACGGCGTACACTCGCACGTCCGCCGGCATAACCGCAAGCAATTGCCTGTAGATCGCCGCGGCGAAATGCGCGCCACGTGTGTATTGAACCACGATCGAGCGGATTTGCCCATCGCATTCGGAGAGGATCGAACCGCCGTCGCGCGCGGCGATCCCGCGTCCGCCCGAGCGGGCCAGCACCACGGCCGCCGCCAGCAGACCCACGCCAATGCCTATCCATTTGCTGCGCCGCATGGGTCAGTTTGCGTCGGGTTGCGAGGGTTGAATCGCGGCAGCAGCGGGTTCTGCCGGCGTCATCGGTGGCTGGACCGTCCCTCGCCAAGCCACGATCGATTGGCCGCCGGCGGCGAGCTCGATCATGATGTCGCCTTCGCCCGGGGCCGGGGCGGTTGTAAAGCTCAACGCGTCGGCGTCCTTGCCCGCGACGGCCACCGTACCGTCGGTGTGCCAGATGTCGCTCGGCGTAGGAATCGTGCGCGCTGCCGGATTCGCCACCCGCCTGGCTAGCAGGCGCAGTGTGAACTGTGCCGTGGCCGTCTGGCTCGTGGGATTCACAACATGGACGCGCAAAGACAGCGGCTGCGCGGACACCAGCACCGAACCGTCCGGCCTGGTCGCGGCGCCGCCGACGTCCACCGACAGATCAAGCCCGTTGACCTGCAAGTTGGCCTTGCCGATGGCCACGGGCATTGGGCCCGGCCCGTCGGCGCCCGATCTGGAAGGCAATCCGCCGGCCAACGCCAGAGTAAAAGTCCCGATCGCCCACACCACCGCTTGCGCAAAGCTTCGCTTCGTCATATAGCGCTCCTGTCGAGCGCTTAGACGCGCTAAGCCGGCAAAAGTTCCAGGCGATGCGGCACCCGGCGAACTGGGGTTATTTCAACTGGTACGTTCCGCGGGCGCCGGCCTTGGCGAAGCGCTTGTCCTTGATCAGGGCCTGGTTGACGATCCCGCGGAAATTGGCGCTGGTGCTGCGGTAGCCGGTGGACAATACGCCCTTGACGATGTCCGCGACGCGGACCGCGCCGCTGGCCTTTTTCAACACCGCCACGATGGTCTCGTTGAGGCTCCTGGCATTGCGCACCCGCCGTCGGCGGCGGCCAGGCCGGCCGATTCCGTCGCCCCCCAGCACCAGAATCTTTCCTTCCACTTTCTTCAGCCGCCTGCTCAGCGCCATGCGTTGTTTTTCCAACGTGCCGAGCTTGGCCCGCCGCTGGTGCAGCACCTTTTCCAATTGCGAGATACTTAACTCAATGGAAGCACGTCGAGGCATTGCGATCTTCCTTTCCCTAAACGAGTGTGGTGTAACCGTTCACACGAGGCTCAAAACTAATATACCTGCATAAACGACTAGTAACATTAGTTTAGTCGAGATGTGCCATTATGTCCAAATCTATTGTTGGCAGGTAACAACGCTTCGGGGCCTTGCGCGATGGCGGAGTCGGCAGCACCCGCCGCGGGCGAGCAGCGCCCATCCCGGTACCCCTTTGAACGGCCAGAATTCGCCTCCTGGCGGGACTGGGTTGTATCTGGCCGCGTCAGCCACTAGACTACCTGGCTTTACTTTACCGGACAGGGTCGTTTGATCGTCGTCATGAATCCGCACGCCTCCCAGGCGGCCATCGACCGCGTGGTGAGCGAAATCGAGAAGATGGGCTGCACGCCGCACCTCAGCCAGGGGCGATTCCGCACCGTCATCGGGGCGGTCGGCGAGGAGGGACAGATCGACCAGAGCCATCTGGCTTCACTGGATGGCGTGGAAAAAGTCGTGCCCATTATGAGCCCCTACAAGCTCGCCAGCCGCGAGTTTCATGAAGAGGATTCGGTGGTGGAAGTCGGCGGCGGGTCGGTGCCGGTGGTCAAAATCGGGGCCCATCACGCCGCCTGCATCGCCGGACCCTGCGCCGCGGAAAATCAGACCATGTTGCGCACCATTGCCCGCCAGGTGCGCGACCGCGGGGCCACGATGCTCCGCGGCGGGGTCTACAAGCCGCGCACCAGCCCCTATTCGTTTCAGGGACCAGGCGATGCGGCCCTGCATTGGATGCGGGAGTGCGGCGACGAACTGGGCATGCCCATCTGCGTCGAGGTCATGGATACGCGACAGGTCGAGCCGATGGAAAAATTGGTGGATTGCTTCCAGATCGGCGCCCGCAACATGCAGAATTTCGACCTGCTCCGCGAGGTCGGCAAGACGCGAAAGGCCGTGCTCCTCAAACGCGGCTTTGCGGCTTCGGTCAAGGACTGGCTCCTTTCCGCCGAATACGTGCTGAGCCAGGGCAACCATTCTTTGATTCTTTGCGAGCGCGGGATCAAGACCTTTGAAGACAGCGTGCGCTACACGCTGGACGTGACCAGCATCCCGGTAGTTCGGCGATGGTCGCACCTGCCGATCCTGGTCGATCCCAGCCATGCGGCGGGGAAGCGCGATTACGTTCCATCCATCGCCGCCGCCGGCATCGCCGCCGGCGCTCACGGGATCCTCGTCGAGGTGCATTATTGTCCCTCGGAGGCCCAGTGCGACGGTCCGCAGGCGCTCTTGCCAGAGACGTTCGGCGAATTGATGATGCAGTTGCGTAAGATCGCCGCCATCTTCGGCAGGGAATTTGCCCAGCCGCCTCAGCCTGTTCATACTTAGGACTTCAACGATGAACCGCACACCGTTTGTTGCCGGAAACTGGAAGATGAACACCACCAAGGCCTCGGCCGTGGCATTGGCCAAGGCCGTGGCCAAGGGCGCTCCGCTCGGCGTGACCGTGGGCATCGCCCCGCCGTTTGTATACCTGGATGCGGCGGGAGCGGCGATCGCCGGCTCATCGCTGCTCTTGGGTGCGCAGGATGTTTACTTTCAGAAGAACGGCGCGTTCACCGGCGAGATTTCCCTGGAGATGCTCAAGGACCTGGGCGTGAAATTCGTCCTGAGCGGCCACAGCGAGCGCCGCCACGTCATCGGCGAGACGCCGGAGCTGATCGGCAAGAAGGCCCACGCCGTTTACGCTTCCGGGCTGGTTTTGGTGCACTGCGTCGGGGAGAAGATCGAGCAGCGGGATGCGGGCAAGACCTTCGAGGTGGTGCAGAAGCAGCTCGAGGAACTGTCCAGCGCCATGCAGGACCCGGATCGGCTGGTGATCGCGTACGAGCCGGTCTGGGCGATCGGCACCGGCCGAAACGCCACCGACGCCCAGGCCCAGGAAGTGCACGCGTACATCCGCGGCTGCATGGCCAAGATGTGGAACAAGGACTTTGCCGACCGCGTACGGATTCAATACGGCGGCAGCGTCAAGCCCGACAACGCCCGCGGGCTCTTGTCGCAGGCGGACGTGGATGGCGCCCTGGTCGGCGGCGCGTCGCTGAAGTCCGGTGATTTCCTGGCGATCGCCGCCGCCGCTCGCCCGGCGAACCAGGGCGGCGGACGCATTTGACGGAGAATTTATGGCCGTCTTTTTCTACTACGTGACGATGACGCTCTTTGTGTTCCTCTGCGTCGTCCTGATTCTCGTGGTGCTGGTTCAGAAGGGCCGCGGCGGGGGATTGTCCGGCGCTTTCGGCGGCGGCAGCGGCAACACCGCGTTCGGCGCCAAGACGGGCGACTTCTTGACCTGGGTCACGAGCATCGTCTTCGGACTGTTTTTGTTCCTGGCGGTGGTCTTGAACTTATTGGCCGAGCGGGTGGGCCGACCGCAGGTGCCCGCGGCGCAGGCCGCCCCGACGCCCACGGTCCCGGCGACTCCGTCGACACCGGCGGCGCCGTCGGCGCCGGCGGCGCCGGCCGGTTCGCCGACGTCGCCCCAATAGGATGGATGCAAGCGCATGATCATCAGCATGACCGGGTTTGGCGATGCCACGGCCGAACACGACGGCACGCACTATGCCGTCGAAATCCGCGCCCTCAACAACCGCTTCTTCAAGCCGATCATCAAGCTGCCGGAAAACCTCAGCGGCCTGGAGCCGGAGATCGAGACCCTTCTGCGCCAGGGCCTGGGCCGCGGGTCGATCACCTACATCCTCAAAATGCGCATGGACAGCGCCGAGGCCGCCTATCACATCAACACCAGCGCCCTGATGTCCTACTTGCAGCAACTCCAGAAAATCCAGGGCTTGGACAAGCTGGTGCAGATCGACTTGGCCAGCCTGGTGCAGTTGCCCGGCGTGTGCCAGGAGCCGCGCGATGAATCGGACGAAATCCAGCGGCACGGCGACGTCATCCGCCAGATCACCGCCGCCGCCATCGCCCGCCTCAACGCCATGCGCCAGCGCGAGGGCCAGGCCCTGCTGGCCGATCTGCTGCGGCACACCCGGCAGATCGCCTCGCACCTGGCTCAAATTCAAGAGCGCGCCCCCCTGGTAATCGAAGATTATCACAAGAAGCTGACCCTGCGGGTCAATCAACTGTTGGGCCGGGCCGAGCTGCAAGTCGACCAGGGGGATTTGCTCAAGGAGGTGGCCCTCTTTGCCGAGCGGGCCGACATCAGCGAAGAGATCGCCCGCCTGACCAGCCACCTGGAGGCCTTCGAGCATTCCGGCCAGACCGGCGAGCACGCCGGGCGAAAGCTTGATTTTCTCGCCCAGGAGATGCTCCGCGAGGCCAACACCATCGCCTCCAAGGCCAACGACGCCTCCATCGCCCGCCACATTGTTGAAGTCAAGGGCGACATCGATCGGATCAAGGAGCAGGTGCAGAACGTGGAATGAATCCCATGCCCCTGCCTCACAACCATCACGGCCTGCTGATCGTGCTGTGCGGCCCCTCGGGCGTGGGCAAAAGCACCATCGCCCGCACCCTGGCGGAAAAACACCGCATCGACTACATCGTCAGCGCCACCACGCGCCCCTACCGCCAGGGCGATGACATGGGAAAAACCTACGAGCACCTCTCCACCCAGGAATTCTTCCGCCGGCTCGACGCCGATGAATTCCTCGAATACGCCCAGGTCTACGGCGATTATTACGGCACGCCCAAGCACCCCGCCATCGACCAACTGGCCGGCGGCAAGGACGTGCTCCTGGAGATCGACGTCCAGGGGGCGCTTCAGGTGCGCTATCAATACCCCGACGCCCTCATGGTCTTCATTCTTCCCCCGGATGAGCCTACACTGCTCAAGCGGCTGGAAGCCCGCGCCCGCGACAGCGCCCCGGACATCGCCAAGCGCTTCCGCGACGCCAAACGTGAAATCCAAATGGCCAAGGGCAGCCGGGCGTTCGATTACATGGTCATCAACGACGACCTGCAGCGGGCCGTGGATGAAATCCTGAAGATCATCTGGCACAAACGAAGCGGAGGTATTTAAAAGCGTATGATTGAAGCCCTCAAAAGCGACGAGATCGTGGCCAAGGTCGGCGGCCGTTTCAAGCTGACGGCGCTGGTGCAAAAGCGCATGTTCGAGCTGATGGACGGCGCCCGCCCTCTGGTGGAGCGCGGCAACCTGACCGACCTGGAAGTGGCCATCCAGGAAATCCTCCAGGACAAGATTGCCATCGACTACGAAGCCAGCAGCCTTGCTCCCCCTGGGCAACCGAAGTCGTGAGGAGCGCGGCATGGCCACCGGCGCCCTGAAGGGCCGGGAAATCATCGTGGCCGTCTGCGGCGGCATCGCCGCCTACAAGGTCGCCGATATCGTCAGCAGACTCGTCCAGGCCGGCGCCGGCGTCACCGTCGCCATGACCCCCGAGGCGCGAGAATTCGTCGCCCCCTTGACGTTCCAGGCCCTGTCCGGCCGCCCCGTGCGCAGCGACATCTTCGACCTGCTTGACAGCTCCGATCCGCAGCACATTTCCCTGACCGAGCAGTCCGACCTGATGCTGATCGCCCCGGCCACCGGCAACCTCATCGCCAAGGTCGCCTGCGGATTGAGTGACGACCTGGTGAGCCTGATGGCCAGCGCCAGCGCCTGCCCGGTGGTTTTCGCCCCGTCGATGAACCATCGCATGTGGGAAAACCCCGTGACGCAGGAAAACGTCGCCAAGCTCAAACGCCTGGGCCACCGGTTCATCGGCCCCGAGTCCGGCTGGCTGGCCTGCCGCAACGTCGGCATGGGACGAATGAGCGAGCCGCAGACGATCGTCCAGGAGGTGGCGCGGATGCTGGCCGCCAGACGCCGAAAGGCATGAATGACGAATGACGAATGACTAATGACGAATCAATGAACGAATGACCAAATGACGAAAGATCCCGCGACCATTCGGACATTGGCTCATTGATTCGTCATTCGTCATTCGAATTTCGTCATTTGCAGCACCGCCATGCGCATCCTCCTCACCGCCGGTCCGACGCACGAGCCCATCGATCCCGTTCGCTACATCGGGAACCGCAGCAGCGGGCGCATGGGCGCGGCGCTAGCCCAGGCGGCGCAACGCGCCGGCCATGGCGTGACGTTGATCCTGGGCCCGGTGACGGTGGCGATGCCGGCCGACATCCCACGCATCGACGTCGAAACCGCCGATCAGATGCTCCAAGCCGTTTTGCGGGAATTTCCTCAACATGATTTACTGATCATGGCCGCCGCCGTCTCGGACTATCGGCCGAAATCCGTCGCCGCCGAAAAGCTCGGCCGCCATGGGGGACTGGTGCTGGAGTTGGAAGCGACGCCGGACATCGTCGCCGCCGCGGGCAAGCTCAAACGGCCCGACCAGCGCACGGTCGGCTTCAGCCTGGAAGCCGCCGGGGATTTGGACCGCGCCCGCCGCAAGCTGACCCAAAAGAATCTCGATCTGATCGTCTACAATCCCGCGTCCACCATCGGCAGCGAGATGATCCAGGCGACGCTTCTGTGGCCCGGCGGACGCAGCGAAAACGTGACTTCCCGCCCAAAGGCCGAACTGGCCGATATCCTCATTCAGCGCTGTATCCAACTGCTGGCCGGGGGCCGGCGATAGTTTTGGAGTTTCCACCTTGCCCCGCCCGATAACCATAAGGATCAAGCGGCTCGCTGGCGGTGAAGGTCTGCCCTTGCCCAGCCGGATGACGGAGGATGCCGCCGGGTTTGACGTGGCCGCGGCGGTGCTCGAGCCGGTGGTCTTGCAGCCGGGCGAAATCCGGCTCATCCCCTGCGGGTTCGCCATGGCGATCCCCAAGGGATACGAGGCCCAGATTCGGCCCCGCAGCGGGCTGGCCAGCAAGTTCGGGATCACCATGGTCAATGCGCCGGGCACGATCGATTCCGATTACCGCGGGCAGGTCCAGGTGCCCCTGATCAACCTGGGCCGCCAGCCGTTTACCGTCGAGCGCGGCATGAGAATCGCGCAGATGCTCATCGTGCCCGTGCCGCAGGTCAACCTGCTTGAAGTGGACGAGCTGGACGAGACCGACCGCGGCCACGGTGGATTTGGGCATACGGGACATACATGATCCAGCGTTTGCACATCCTGCGCCCCATGGCCCTGTTTTTGGCCTGGGCCTTTTGGCTGTTCATGCTGTTCGCCCTGGGCAGCTTCCACGCCAACGACTGGCCCAGCCACGCGGTCTATCCCTATCCGCCCATCCAGAATCTGTGCGGCAGCGTTGGCGCGTTCCTCGCCTATTGGGCCTTTTTGGCCATCGGCCAGGGTGTGTTCCCTCTGCTGTTTTTCAGCGGCGTGTGCCTGGCGCTGATCATGTATCACGCCCGCTTGAGTGACATTTGGCTGCGCCTGGCCGGACTGGCCATCCTGTCGATTGCGTTTGCCGCCTTCGTGCACAGTTGCCTGCCCGGCTCGCGATCGGGATTTCCCGAAGGCCACGGCGGATTGATCGGCATCACCACCGCGTCGTTCTTGCAGCATCACCTCAACACCCTCGGCACGCGCTTGGTGCTGATGACCGCCATCCTGATCGGCTTGCTCCTGGCGGCGGATGACCTGGTGCTGGGCGCCCCCAGTTTTGCCGCCGCCGCCTACAGCACCGTCAAGGAGTGCAGGCCAAAAATCAAATTCTCTTTTCCCGCGCTGCCCCGGCTCCCATCCCTGCCGGGGTTTGTGACGCGCGACGCTAGGGCGGGAAGGCATTCGCGCCAGCCCTCCGGCGACGACGCGGAGGACCAGCCCATCGCCGCCCAGGACGATTCCGAGGCGCAGCCCGTCCCGACGCCGCCGCCGGCGCCGCGCGGCGACATCATCGTCAAGCTGCCCAACATGATTAAACCTCGGCAGCTCAGCCCTCCCCCGCCGCCCAAGGAGCTGGGCGAATACCACCTGCCGCCCTGGGACCGCCTGGCCGATGCCGAGCACGGATTCGCCCAGAGCCAGGAAAAATTCGTCCGCGAGAAGGCCGCCGTCCTCGAGCAGGCCATGCGCGAGTTCAACATCGAGGCGCGCGTGGTCGAGATCGACACCGGCCCGGTCATCACCATGTACGAACTGGAGCTCGCCCCGGGCGTCAAGGGCTCCAGCATCACCGCCCTCTCCAACGACATCATGCGCGCCCTGAAAGCCGAGAGCGTGCGCATCGTCGCCCCCGTGCCCGGCAAGAACACCGTCGGCATCGAAGCCCCCAACGCCCAAAAAGAGAAGGTGCGCCTCAAGGAACTGATGCAGACCGCCCCCGACGCGACCACCAAGATGACCATCCCCCTCTATTTGGGCAAGGACGCCAGCGGCGAGCCGGTCATCAGCGACCTGACGCAGATGCCCCACCTGCTGATCGCCGGAACCACCGGCTCGGGCAAGTCCGTCTGCATCAACAGCATCATCATGTCCATCATCTACCAGCAGCGCCCCGACATGGTGAAGATGATCCTGGTCGATCCGAAAATGGTGGAAATGGCAAGCTTCAAAGAAATCCCGCATTTGATGTGCCCGCTGGTCAACGACGTGGCCCGCGCCACGTGCGTGCTGGAGTGGGCGTGCGAGAAGATGGATGAGCGCTACGAATTCCTGGCCGAGGCGGGCGTGCGGAACATCAAGGGATACAACGGCCTCGGGGCCAAGGAACTCATCGAACGCATCAAGCCCGCCTCGCCCGAAGAAGAAGCGCGGATCCCCAAGCACCTTCCGTACATCGTGATCATCATCGACGAATTGGCGGACCTCATGATGACCAGCGGCAAGGAAGTGGAAGGGTTCATCGTTCGCCTGGCGCAAAAGTCCCGCGCCGTGGGAATCCACCTGATCGTCGCCACCCAGCGCCCGCAGGCCAACGTCGTGACCGGCCTGATCAAGGCCAACATGCCCTGCCGCATCGCCTTCCGCGTCGCCAGCAAGATGGACAGCCGCATCGTCCTGGACCAGAACGGCGCGGATATGCTCCTGGGCCAAGGCGACCTGCTCTTCGTCCCGCCCGGCGCCAGCAAGCCCATCCGCGGCCAGGGAACCTACATCGACGACCGCGAAATCCGCGAGACCGTCGCCATCCTCAAGGAGCAGGCCGAAGCCCAGTACGAGCCGGAACTGATGCAGTTCAAGGCCACCGGCACCGTGGACGACGAAGCCACCAAGGACGAACTCTTCGACGATGCCGTGCGCGTCGTGCTGGAGACGCGTCGCGGCAGCGTCAGCCTCCTGCAGCGTCGCCTCACCATCGGCTACAGCCGCGCCAGCCGCCTCATCGAGGCCATGGCCGCCGCCGGAATCGTCGGCAGCTACAAGGGCAGCCAGGCTCGCGAGGCCCTGATCAACCTCGAAGAATGGGAAGCCATGAAAGCGGCGCAGCAGGCCGATGCGGATACCGGGATGACGGTTTAGCCCGGATTATTCACCGCCGAGAGCGCATTGTCTTCTGGCGTATTTATCCGCGGCCTTCCCCTTTGGGTTGCGGGCGCGGCCCGCGCCGCGGCCCTCCGCGCCTCTGCGGTTGCACTTGATATTTTTCACCCAGTCGTATCGGCTTAGAGTTTCTTCAGGGCGGCCGCGGCCTTGGCCGCGTCGCGGGCGGTGTCGAAACCGAAATACGCGACGAAATTCCCGCCGGCCTTGAGGGCCGACACGCCGCGCAGGTTTACGCCCGTTTGCGCGATGGCCTTGGTCATGCGCGCCCCGCCGCCGGCGCGGTTGGGCCCTTCCACGCGGAGCGTCGCCACGTCCGACGGTTTCACGCGCACTGTCCGGGCCGCCCGTTGTGCCTTGGCTCCCTTGATCGGAGTCACGTAGACGACCCCTTTGCCGCGCTTGCCTTCGCGCCGCGCGATGACGCAGTCCAGGTTTATTCCGCCTTGGGCCAACGCCGTCAGGACGCGCGCCAAACTCCCTGACCGATCCGGGATGTGGGCCGACCACACTTTTGCCTTCGTGATCTTCAGCTTCATGGGTGCCTCCTTCGGCTGATGAGAAATGTCGTGGAAGATGCAATGCGCCATGTAGGACTTGAACCTACAACCCGCTGATTAAGAGTCGCTTCCGGCGACCGCCGAAAAACCCAAGAATCCCTCGGATTTTTCAGCATTTTATCAAATGCCAAGGTGATTGCAAAACCGTATGTACGGTTTTGAGGATTTACAAGGACTTACAGCAGGGCGCGAGGGCGCAAAGCCGTACGGATTTTGGGGCTCCTCGCCCACAGACAATAGCGCAATGTGGATTGCGACAATATAACTTACATGATCAGCTCTGTGCTTGCGCTGAAGTGCCGAATAAGCGGTGCAGGCAGGCGGGATGATAATCCATACCTTCCCGGGCTTCGTGCGGGCATATGCGACAGGTCGCCATATGGGTGCACTAGGCGAAGAGTCACCCCGCCCTCGCGGATTCGTCAGCCTCGGAGGGCGAAGCCTTATCCGCGTCCTCGATCTCGACAGCGCCGATGCATTCCTTGCATGTCGCCAGCATCAGGCCGAATGGATCATCCTTGGAAATCTTGAGCTGCTTGGTCGAGAAATCCAGAAGCCAGCCCTCGGGCAGAAGGTTGGCAAAGAAGGGGTGCAAGCCTGCCGAGTCGTAGGGTTCTTCACGCAATGGAAGCGTGACAGAGATAGGAATTGCACCAGGCGTTTTAAGCCACTGCGAATCGTACTTGAACCGAGTGCCTCCGCCGGCGACTTCCTCTATGGTACCGACCCGCCGACCAGCCAAGCTGACGATGCCGCGCCTGAGTTTCACGATTTGCTCTCGCTTCCACTTGGGGCATCCACGCAGCCGAGCATCTTGCCGAAAACAGCCAACACCGCGTTTACGGCGTCCGTTCGTAGCGTGAGCTTGCCGCGTTCGAGCTCCGATACGATGGGAGTGCCGGTTGCGGCCCTTCTGACAGCTACTTACTCTCGATCGGCAAGACATTCCAGCGGGCGACCGATGACCAAGCGAGGGATTGCACCGCCTCTGCTCAAAGGCTTCAGGGCCATGAGAACTCGGTCAGATACCAGCTTCCGCCAGTCGTTGGCGCGCGGCTTCAAATTCGCGGGCTCGTCGCGCTGGTGTGCGGACGGAGTGGAATGCCCTGTCGCCGCGCTTGGCTGCGGCAATTTCGGCAAAGAAATGCCGCAGGTCGGACTCGGTAGTACATGGCGTCCCTCCCACCCGAACCGTTTCCAGAACAACGCCTGCTACGCCTTTGGTGGCCCATCGCCACAGGCAGGTGTAACTGAGCTTGGCGCCGCGCCGCCGGCGGGGTAGCCACCTCAGGCCTGGAACACTGGAAAGCGGTATCAATTCGCCCGAGCTAGGCTGAAAATCGACGTCAAGGGTACTCATGGGGCCCTCTTGAATGGGGTATTTACCCGGCACACAGTATAATTATCGGGGTTAATAAAGTCAACAACGGCTTGCGTGGCCCGATTTCGTCGATGCGGTATTGCATCTATTTGTTTGTGCAAGCAATTAATCGTAGTTCATAACGTTTCCGACGTTATTGACTTGCATTAGTCGGGGCAAATCATTTATGATTGGGGCATAGCAAGGAGGCACTCACATGGCACGTCCCCGAAAATCCCCCGAACTTGAGGCCGAACAGCGGACCTACCGGTTCAACAAGCAGCTTTTCCGCCAGTTCGAGGATGATTGTGCTCGGCACCTGTCCAACCCCAAGCTGGTCATCGAGGCCCTGATCCTCCATTGGCTGGAGTCCAAGCAAAACGTCCGGATGGCGATCTCCGAGCGCCACCGCGACCGCTTCGGCGTTACCGGCGGCGAAGATTGACTGGGCGTAGTTACTCAAAGGATGGCCGTCATGATGACGCTGCGAATCTTGGCCAGTCCGTCGGATTGGACATGATCCGAATAATCCTCAAACGCGAGCGATAAACCGGCCGGGTCGAATGTGCCGACCTTGGCCGTGCCGCCCTATGGCGCAAGACGGCGAGCTGGAAGCCTGGAATTGGGTAATACCCATGCAATTGGGTACTAAAGTGGGTACTGTACTTCTGCTCGCCTGACCCCGGTGGTGAACCCCGGTCGGCTGCTCATCACGTCTTTCACCGGCTCGAAAAGAAAAATCCTTCAAAAAATACCTTGACTAGCCCCATTGCAAATATTATAGAAGTTAATGATGTTAATAACTGTATATCGGCGCAGTCGGTGCGTTGGGCTCATTCACAAAGGAGTACCATTATGTCTCGTATCCGATGGTCTGTTCCGCTCCCGGCACTGGCGAGTTGGCTCCTGATTGCCAGTTGGGGCGGGGTAGCCCACGCGGCGGCCGCTGGCGGCGGTGGAGCGGCTTTGCCCTGGGAGGGCCCGCTGAATCAAATCTTGGCCAGCTTCACGGGCCCGGTGGCCAAGGCCCTGTGTATTCTGGCGATTGTGGTGCTGGGATTCGGCTTCGCATTCAGCGAGGGCGGCGGGCTGCGCCGCATCCTGGGCCTGCTTCTGGGCGTCTCCATAGCGGTCACGGCGACCAGCTTTGGCGTGACGTTCTTCGGCTTCGACGGCGGCGCCGGGTGGTGAGCCATGGCACGACCGGACGAAATCGAGGGCTACGAAGTGCCGCTGCACATTGCCCTGACACAACCGATCCTGATGGGCGGTGCGCCGCGGACCTTCGCCATTCTCAACGGGACTCTGGCCCTGGTCATTGGGATGGGATTGCACCTGTGGTGGCTCGGATTTCCCGCAGGCGCGGCACTGCATGGGGTGGCGGTGCTGATGAGCAAGCGCGATCCCCACTGGTTCGACTTGTTCCGCCGCCACCTAAGGCAGCCGACATACCTGGAAACCTGAAAAAGGGACTTGCGCCGTGTGGAGCCTTGGGGAATATCGCCGACGTTTTGGACGCTTGGCCGATCACCTGCCTTGGGCGGCCTTGATCGGTCCCGGCGTGATTGCCAACAAAGACGGGGGCTTACAGAAAACGATCCGTTTTCGCGGCCCGGACCTGGACAGTTCCACCACCTATGAGCTTGTGGCCGCTCGGGCACGGATGAACAACGTCCTTCGACGGCTCGGTTCCAATTGGTGCGTGCACGTGGAGGCCTCGCGACTCTCGGCGCAGACTTATGCAGCCGGCGAATTCCCCAATGCTGTTGCGGCGATGATTGACCAAGAACGCCGGGACGCCTTCACGTCTGAAGCCCTGCACTTTGAAAGCCAGTGCTTCATCACCTTCACGTACCTTCCACCTGCCGAGGGAATGACCCGACTGGGCGATTTGTTCATTGAGCGGCCATCCAACGGCAATGGCAAACAGGTTTCCTACCAGACGTACTACGACCATTTTCTGGGTCAAGTCGACCAGATCGTGAACCTGATGGCGTCGTTCATGCCCGAAGTACATCCGCTCGACGATGGCGAGACCCTGACATACCTGCACTCGTGCGTTTCTGACCGGAGATTGGCCATCGCCGTGCCGGACGTACCGTTCTACCTGGACGAAATGATTACCGATCGGCCGCTGGTCGGCGGACTGTCGCCCAGGCTCGGCTCGCTGTTTCTCAAGATGGTCTCCGTCCGCGCCTATGTGAACCGAACGCTTCCCTGTCTCCTGGACCGGCTGAACGAGCTGCCCATCGAGTACCGCTGGGTCGGGCGATACATGCCGATGGACAAGACCGACGCGACGCGGCATCTGAACAAGCTGCGGCGCCAGTGGTTCGCCAAGCGCAAGGGGATGATGACGCTCCTCAAGGAAGCGATCACCAAACAGGAGTCCAAGCTGGAGGATTCGGACAGTCTGAACAAGGCCCAGGACGTGGATGATGCGTTGCAGGAACTCGGCGGGGATCACTGCTCTTTTGGAGATTTCACGCTGACGGTCACGGTTTGGGGCAGGGATGAACAGTCGGCGATTGAAAAGGCGCGTGCGGTGCAACAGGTGGTCGATGGCGTCGGGCTGGTTTCGGAGATTGAAGATTTCAACGCTGTGCAGGCTTGGCTAGGCAGTTTGCCCGGTCACGCCTACGCGGACGTGCGCCGGCCGCTGATCTCCTCGCTGAACGTGTGTGACCTCGTGCCTCTGAGTGCCGTTTGGTCCGGGCCGGCGAAATGTGCCCATCTCGATGGACCGCCGCTGCTAGTGACGTGCACGAAGGGATCGACTCCTTTCCGCTTGTCGTTGCATCAAGGTGACGTCGGCCACACGATCGTTGCAGGACCCACCGGCGCCGGCAAATCCACTCTCCTGAACCTTCTGGCCTGCCAATGGCTGCGGTATCCGGGTGCCAGCGTTTACATCTTCGACAAAGGCGGAAGCTGCCGGGCGATGACGTTGGCGATGGACGGGGACTTCTACGACCTTGGCGGCGAGGGTGAAGAGATTTGTTTTCAACCCCTGGCCGGTATCGACGATGAATCCGAGCTCGCCTGGGCGCAGGATTGGGTGCTAGACCTGCTGCACCGTGAAAAAGCCGAGATTACGCCGGCGACGAAACAGGAACTGTGGGCGGCGCTGGGCAATCTCGCGTCCATGCCCCAGACACAGCGAACACTCAGCACGCTTCTGGGCTTGGTGCAGGACGCCGCGGTGCGGCAGGCGTTGCGGAGCTACACGCTCGACGGGCCGCACGGCCGATTGCTGGATGCGAATCAAGATACGCTCAGCGAAGCTGCGGGGGAGCCAAAGGCGCATTGGCAGGCGTTTGAAATGGAACACCTGATGCACTCGCGCAGCGCGCTGCTGCCGGTGCTGACATACCTGTTCTGGCGATTGGAGAAGCGATTTGACGGCGAGCCTACGCTGATGATTCTCGATGAAGCGTGGCTGTATCTGACCGAATCCCTGTTTGCGGCAAAGATTCGCGAATGGCTCAAGGTGCTCAGAAAGAAGAACGTGGCCGTGATCTTCGCCACGCAAAGCCTCTCGGATATCGCTGACAGCGCCATCGCGCCGGCCATAATCGAAAACTGCCCGACGCGCATCTTCCTGCCCAATGGCAACGCGATGGAGGATCGCACGCGCGCCGTCTACGAATCGTTCGGCCTGAACGAACGACAGCTTCAGATCCTCCAGCAATCGATCCCCAAGAAGGACTACTACTACCAGAGTCGGGAGGGCAACCGGCTCTTTGAACTGGGCCTGGGCGATTTGGCGCTGGCGTTTTGTGCCGCCGGAGCGCCGCAGGACCACGCGCGGATTAACAAGGTATTACGTGACTATCCGCGCGGGCAATTTGCGGCGGCGTACCTGGAAGATCGGGGACTCGACCATTGGGTGCAGCAATTGAGAACAACGGATCAGGAAGGGAGCAACAATGAGACCGTCCAAACCGTATCGGCGTAAGACGCTGGCCGCGGCGGCACTGATTGCGGCGGGAACAATGGTATTCGGTCCGACGCGCCGGGCCGAGGCCTTCCTATTCGACATCGTCTTTGACCCGAGCGCGTATGCTCAGCACGTCCAACAGGTCGTGCAGTTGGGCCAGCAAATCAGTTCAGCGGTCCAAGAGGTGGAAAACCAGGTCAAGGAACTGACCCACTTGAACGGCGACGTGGCGCCGAACGATGCCGCGATCGTTGCCGGTGTGCAGGGACAGCTCGATTCCGCCATCTACAACACGCCCACTCCTGCCAGCCAGCTCAATACGCGGTATCCGGCGGATATGAGCAACGTTACTTGGAATCAGTACCAGTCGGATGAATCGACGTGGACTTCCGACGAGCGCCAAGCAGTGGTTGAGAACCGCCAACTGGAAAACCAGGTCTACCGTGACATGGACACCACGCGTCAGCAGGTGCAAGCGATTGTCGAGGCCTCGAATTCGGCCCCAGGTGAGACGGCAGCGATCCAGGCCCACAACGACCTTCTAGCGGTGGCATCCGGGGAGCTGGCCAAGCTTCAGGCCCTCAAAGCTGCGCACGCCCGGCTCAACACGGAGAGGCAAGCGCGCCAGCAATCCGAATTGTCTTACGCCACTGCGGAAGAGGGCCGGGTGCGCGCCGACTGGAGCAACCCGACGCCGCCTTCGCAAACCGTGGTTGACCCGTTCCAAAACCAATAACCGGAGACTTGCCATGACCCGCGTGAAAAAACGATTCTTGATCGCCGTTGCCGCTACCGTCGTCTCGGTTCCCGGGGCTGCCTTCGCCGACATTGTTTTTGACCCGAGCAACTTTGCCGAAGCAGTCATGCAAGTCTCGGACGACGTGCAGCTCGTGGAGAAATTCCAGCAACAAATCCAAAACCAGCTCTCGATGCTGCAAAACTGGGGGTTCACTCAATTACCCGGAATCCTGCAAAGCATGAATGTCTGGCACCAAGTATTCTCTCAGGCTGGCACGACCTACACGTCCACCGATCCGGGCAGTGCAGTCAACAGCCAATATCCGTCCGATCCGAACGCCTACACGAGCGTGAGTGCCGGCAGCTATCAGTCCATGCGAAACGGATGGGACCAGGAGCAGCGTAACGTCCTGATTGAAAACCGAACCGTCCAGAATGACACGTATTTGAACCTGCAACCAACCGCGGATCGCATCCAAGCCTACGTCCAGCACTCCAACTCAGCGCCGGGCGCCACCGCCGCACTGCAAGCCGGCAACGAGGAAGTGGCTACCTTGGTCGCCCAACTTCAATCGCTGCAAGCCCAGGAAATCACCCAGGCCCGGGCGGACGTGGAACGCGACGCCCAGGAGCAAGCCGAACAGGCCTACGCGGATCAACAGCGGCAGGCGGTTCGAACCACCTGGGACAACCCGCAGCAGCCAAGCACGACCCTCGTGGATGCCTTCCCAGCGGCCAATCAGTAACGAGCCAAGTGCACGCGGCGAATGGAGAGGATGATCTCAATGGTGATTTTGGCCGTCGATTTCGGCAATTATGGCCCCGATCTGCTCAACGACGTGGCCAATCAGTACATCAACGCGATCAACAGCGGCTTTGGCCTCATCAGCGGCGACGTCACCTGGCTTCTGAACGTCTTGATCGTTTTGAGCATCTTTTGGTCGGCGGTGCTGTGGGCGATGAGCGACGATCATGTCATGGCGCACTTTGCGCGGAAGATCGTTTACATCGGGCTTTTCGCCTGGATCATTCAGAACTGGCAATCGCTGACCGACAAGCTGGCGCAATCCTTCATGAACCTTGGTCTCAAGGCGGGTGGGTTTGCCGGCCCCAGTTATTACACGTCTCAGCCCGGCAACATCGCGTACCTCGGATACACGACGGTGCAGCCCCTGCTCGATCAGATTAGCCGCCTCACTGGACCGGTGGCATTCTTCAAGAACATCGTCGAGATTGTCTTCCTGGCACTTGCCGTGGCGGCGATCGTCGCCGCCTTCTGCGTTATCACGGTGCAGGTGGTGCTTGCCCTCCTGACCTTCAAGTTTGGGAGCCTGGCGGCATTCGTCCTGGTGCCGTTTGCAGTCCTGTCCAAAACGGCGTTCATTGCCGAGCGCCCCTTGGGTTGGGTGGTTGGCTCCGGCCTGAGACTGATGGTGCTGACCCTCGTCCTTGGAGTGGGCAACAACATCTTTCAGGCGTTGAAAATGCCCGCGGGCAGTACGGTTACGACCTACCAAGCCTTTTGCATTGCGCTGGCCGCCATCTTGCTCATGGTCCTGTCGCTGATCGCCTCGCGCCTGGCGACGGACATGATTATCGGTGGACCAACCCTGGGCGTGGGCACCGCGGTAAATCAAATGGCGGTGGCGTACAACACCAGTCTCAACACCGTCACCGCGCGCCCCGCCGTGATTGCCGTAAGAGCCGCCGCCGTGGTTCCGACCAAGGGGGCAGCCGCGATCGGTTGGGCCAGCAAGGTGGCGTATAGCGGCGCACGGCGTCTGCTTGTCGTTGGGGCTTCTCCAGCCGCGTCGGGCGCTACGGCCGCATCGTCGAATCCGTCCTCCACCACCACAGTTATCGCCAGCCGCGTGCCGGGTTCCAAGGCCAGCCCCGGAAGTAAGGGCGGTAGCGGAGGGTCCGTCACATGAGCTTCCCGAAAACCAACATGAGCTACGGCAGAGACGCCAGCGGTGCCGAGGATACCAACCCCTACGCGCGTGCTGCTGCGGCATGGGATGAGCGGATCGGATCAGCGCGGGTCCAAGCCCGCAACTGGCGCTACATCGCCTTTGCGTCGATGGTGCTGGCGCTGATCTCAACCACGGGCGCCGTCGTGCTCGGGGTCAAGAAACAGGTCGCAACCTATGTCGTGGAAATCGACAAGGCGGGAATGCCGGGACGAATCACCTTGGCGAGCGAACCGTATCGACCGGATGCGGCGCAGGTCGGCTATTTTGTCGGCGAGGTTGTCCACCTGGTACGCGAGCGCCCGTTGGATCCCGTGGTAATGCGCCAGCGATGGACCAAGGCGTACCAGTTCCTCGCCGGCCCCGCGATCAACGCGATGAATGAATATGCCGCAGCCGACAGCGGGCTGAAAACGTTGCCCGGCGAAGGCGCCGCGGCCCGCACCGTGGAAATCAGCAGCATCCTGCAGAAATCCAACGACAGCTATCAAGTGCGCTGGGTGGAAACGACCTATTCCAGCGGCCTGCGCCGCTCGCGCGAAGAGTACACGGGCCTGTTCCAGGTGAAGCTCATGCCGCCGCGCGATGAGGCGGACTCGTTCAAGAATCCCATCGGCGTCTACATCATCAACTTCACCTGGAGCCGGGAGTTTTCCGGGCCTGTGAGAGGCGACGAAAACCCGCCGCCGGCGAATCAGCCAAGTCCTGCTGCCGTCAGTCCAGTGCAACCGGGAGATCAGCCATGAATCGTCACGGGCCATTGATGTTCGGAATGTCTATCCTGGTGGCCTTCGCTGGCGGCTGTGAGTCGGATGAGCCGCCGAGCGTGGTGGTCCTGCCCGACTCGCGGCTCGTGGCGGCGGAGCGATTGCCGGACGACTCCAGCTTTCCCATGCCAAAAATCGTCGAAGTGAAAGTGCCGGTGCCAAGTCCGCAGCTTCGGCCCCTTGAGCCAAGCCAGGCGAATAAGCCTCAGTTTTTCGGATTGGCGGCCATAGCCGCCGCCAAGGCCGGTGCGACAACCCAACCGACGACCGACGGTTTCATCAATGCGATTCAGTATTACGACTACGCCCCGGGCGTCGTCTACACGGCCATCACAACGCCCGGTTTTGTGACGACGATCGCCCTGCGCCCCGGCGAAAAGCTCCTTACCGCCGCGGCGGGCGACACGACGCGGTGGATCGTGGACAGCGTGGATTCAGGCAATGCGCAGTCTGTTCAGCCGCTGGTCCTGATTAAGCCACGGAAGGCGGGACTGCAAACGAACCTGCTGATTACCACGGACCAGCGCGTGTACACCCTGGACGTCACCAGCACGGATTCGGGCACCTATCACACGATGATTGCTTGGAATTATCCCTTTGCCGACGCCGTGGTTATTCGCAACCAACTGGCCGAACGGCAGGCGCTGGCGCAGGCCACGATCACATCCGGATTGGATCTGTCCAAGGCCAACTTCAACTACCTCATCCTGCGGCAAAAGCACTGTACCACGCCGCCCTGGTGCCCGCTGAGGGCGTTTGATGATGGCCAGAAGACGTACATCCAATTCCCACCGAAGGTGACCGTGACCGAAGCGCCGCCCCTTTTTGTGCTGGGGCGTAACGGCGATGCGCAGCTCGTGAACTACCGGGTCAAGGGCGATTGGTACATCGTGGACCGGCTGTTCGACAAGGCTGAGCTGCGCATCGGTCAGGCCCCGCAGACGGTCGTGGGGGTCGTCCGATCGGATGTCCAGAACTAGGAGTGGCTGCCATGAATCCGACCCTCAACCCTCCTCCCGGACAAACGGGGTATCAAGACGGTAGCAATGGCGACCAGACATTCATCCTTCACGCCACTCGACCTGCCGTGACGCGCGTCAGTCGGCGGGCGGTGATGCTCGCCGGCGTGTTCGGTGCTTCCCTCGGGCTGGTCGTGCTTATGCTTGGCTTCGGTCAACACGGGGGCAGGAAACGGGAAGCCGTGGCCCAGGACAATGCGATTCGGCCCGCAGGTCCTATCGATTCGATCAAGGCATTGCCAAAGGACTACAGCTTCGACACCGGCTATCCATATTCACAATCCGGGGCCGTCACGCGCCCGGCGGGTTTGTCGCCGCAGCAGCGGGTGCTTGCCGAGGAAATGCGCCAGCTCGTCGAAATGCGTCGAAAGATGCTGGAACAACAACAGAAAGAACAGCAATTGGCGTTGGATTCGCCGCTTGAATTCGCCGGCGCCAAACGGGTCACCAATCTTTCAACGGCCAATCCGACGACAATGCCCGCAACACCGATTGCCAGTGCCTCGGGTTTGCTGATGCGCGGCGGGCCGGGCGATCCTCTCCAGGCCTTTTGGCCGCCCGGCCAGGGGCCCGCCGGTACCGTTCCCCTGAATCACCAGCGAGATAAGGAGGCATTCCTAACGGAGGCCGCCGCGATTGAGCCGTACTTGGCCAAGCCGTTGCTCAAACCTGTATCGGCGTTCGAGCTCAAAGCCGGCAGCATCATTCCCGGCGCACTGGTGACGGCAATCAACACCGATTTACCTGGTCAAGTGATTGGACAAGTCACGGAGAATGTTTTCGATACCGTCACCGGAAAATACCTGCTGATTCCGCAAGGTTCGAGGCTTCTGGGCAAATATCAGAGCCTCGTCACCAACGGCCAAAACCGTGCACTGGTCGTCTGGCAGCGGCTCATCTTCCCCAATGGCAACTCGATTGTGCTCGATGGAATGCCGGGAACGGATGAGGCGGGAATGTCGGGATTGCAGGACCAAGTGGATTACCACTTGGACAAGCTGGCCGAAGCGGCCGCTTTGACTACTGCCATCGCTTACGGCGGCAACCTTGCCCGCAATCCCCAAACCGGCAACGGCTACAACAGCGGGGACGTCATCGGCGACACGGTGGCGCAACAGGCCAATCGCGTCGGCGAGAAGATCATCGACCGCCAATTGGACGTGCAACCGACGATCACGATCCGCGCCGGCTGGCCGCTGCGCGTGCTGGTGAACAAGGACATGATCTTGGAGCCGTATCAACCTTGATTTGGAGTGCACCCGATGCCTGAAATCCTGCTGCCCGCGTTCCACGTGACCACGCGTACCAGGGTGAACGTCGAGGTTCCTCACGAGCTGGCGACCGACCTGGATCGCTACAAGGCGTTTTACAGGGAATGCTACGGCGCCGACGTGTCCGAAGCGGACCTGATGCGTGAGATGACTCGCCGATTCATGGAGTCCGACCGGGAGTTTCAGAACTTCAAGGCGGGCTCCCGGTCACGGTCACGGAATTCAAGGCGCATCGTGGCGACGCCGGCGGCGGAGGCAATTGCCAAATGATTGCGGTAACAGCGACATTCGCGGTGCTCAAACGGCAGGACTTTCCGACACGAATGCGGGTCATCACTATTCTGACGGACCTGGCGGACATTCGTCCTTACGATGCCCTCTCGCCCGCGTTGCCGACCTATGCGGAGGCCGTGCGAATTGTGACTGAACGTGGCTTGTCGCGCGATCCGCGGATCGGATACCTCAAAAACTTTGGCATCGCCGAATACGTGCCCGTGTGCGAGCGCATCGTTCTTGGCTGCGGCGAAGAACTGGATTCGCTGGCCGCGGCAATGGCTTGTGAGTAACGAAATTCAACTGGAGGTGCCCAATGGCACAAGCAACTCAAGAGCGGCAGCAGACGGCCAAGCCGGCGAATCGTCCTGTGCATACGGTGCGATACGGCGCGATCCGAGCGGCGATCTGGCGGAACTTGGTGGACAGCGGCAACGCCAGCCGGCCGATGTACAGCGTGACATTCAGCCGGTCGTACAAAGACGGACAAAACAACTGGAAGGACAGCACCAGCTTCGGCGTGGACGACTTGCTGCTCGTTGCAAAGGCTGCCGACGAAGCGCACACCTGGATTGCCCATCAGAAATCCGCGGACGCGAATGGCTCGCATTGACGCTGGCCGGGGTTCAAACTGCCTGTGGCCTCGACGAGCCTGTTTTATCGTGGATTTCCCAAATGCTTTTGAAGTGTTGGTAGAACCGATATTCATTCGACGCCGTATTTTCCCGTGTTTCCTGCACTTGATCTCGACTAAGGAAGTGCTACCCAACGGGTAAAACAGGCCAGGACGTGTCCATTCCCTCGTCGAATAGAATGAATCACAACCGTCACGACTGTCAAAGTTGGCTCGGGGATCGCTTTTGTGACTTCGATAGTCGCCAAACAAAGTGCATCGATGAACGCCGCAATTCCCTTCGTGACTCGTAGGCATCATAAAACGCCTTTAGAGCAGTGACGATTGGCGCGCTGCAACCGGCAATCACCGAAGGATGCGCCAAGCCAAAATAACCCGCAACCGAAAGCGCTGTCACCGCCACGTATGTGCCAGAGCGAGCGATAGAATTCATGCGGGCGATTCTTCCGCACGTCTGGCGCACCCTCTCAAGCTCATCTTCGAGTTCGTCTCGCTTGAACTTCAGAGCGCTTTTATCGACTTCGGCCGCATCCTTTGCCGACGCAATGTCCTCCAGAGTTCGGTCTAGCTTGCGCCGAAATGCGGCTAGTGATTCGCCTTCGTCATCAAGAACCTTGGCGAGCAGCGGAAGAGGAATGCCTTCAAGATAAGGAATATCGAAGTTCAGCACCGGCATGGGCTGCTTTCCGGAAATGGAATCCTGCGGTTTCGTTGCAATCAGCGAACTATTGAGTATATCCGCTTTTAGGACGCCTTCATTTGACACCAGCTTGTCGCGCATGCTGATGCTGACAAATGGCGCGTAGGCGACGCGTCCCTTTCGCATGAGAGGTTCGATGTCGTCAAAGAACCGATTCTCGGGTGGAATCTGAACGTGAATTACACCGGCAGCGAGACCGACCTTCTGTCCCATCGCGTTGGTCGCCTGGCCTGCAATCCGAAGAAACATCGTCCTCGCCCACTGCCGCTGATCTCGATTGTTCCAATTGTGTCCAAGGAGTGACACAATTGGTGACTCTTCCGCAAAGTTATCTATCATTTTGTCGTACGCGAGCATACATACTTCGAGATTGGCGAGTGTGTTTTCCCCTGTGTCGGGATTCTCGACGGCGAGCATGCCTAACGTAGGCCCATTGAAAGCATCGGAAAGTGGAAGCAGCGCGAACGCTGGAGGCGCCAGAAATGAACCTACGTTGAAGACCACTGGAACCTCTGAATAACCCGTTTACGTTCTGCGTCGCATGGTTCAATGACCGCAGGAAGCTCTATTTCCCCTGGTTTTCGCGGGTTTCGGTCTCGCCCATGGCGGTTTTGCCGACTTGGGCGCGCACCGCTGCCCCACACCCTACGTCTGGGCAAGCCACATCGTCCGACGCAGATTGTGGGCCACCAGCGTCATCGCAAAATCAAAGCGGTTCCGACGCTCGCCGCGATACCTCGCCCGCGCCGCTCCCCATTTGCGCAGCCGTGCCATCGTGTGCTCCACGCCGCTGCGGATCGACGCAATGACCCGGTTGATCTTTCGCAACAGCGGCGGCAGTTCCTTCTGGCCCCGACGACGCTTGTAGGCGATCCCATCCGTCACGCCTTTCCGCTCCAACCGCCGCCGCCGATCTTGATCGGCGTACGCCGCGTCGGCCACCACCGCCCGCTTCTCCTTCCGCGTCAATCCATCGATGTACCGGCTGTCGTGATGGCTGGCCGTGGAAAAGTCAAAGTCCGTCACGATGCCGCTGCGATCCGCGGCGATGTGCCCCTTGTACCCGTGGTACGTCCGCCCGTGCTTTTGGGTGAACGACGCCTCCGTGTCACGCGTGGTGATGTCGTTGCCCGATTCGTCCTTCTTGCCCGTTTTACGCCCCGTCGGCGCTTCGAGGATCAACGCATCGACCAGCGTTCCTTCCTTCACCAGCAGGCCGCGTTGCTCAATCGAACGTTTGACGATGTCAAAGAGCTTGCGGTCAAGTTCCGCTTCACGCAGCCGGCGGCGAAAAACGACGATCGTCGTCTCGTCGGGCGACGGCTCTTCGCCCCGCAGACCCACAAAGCGGCGAAAGCTCACCCGGTCGTTGAGTTGCTCCTCGGCCTGCGGGTCCGAGAGATTGAACCATTTCTGCAGCATGAGAATCTTGAGCATCATCACCACCGGCTCGGCCGCGGCGCCGCCGTCGGCGTTGCGGTAGACGCACCGGACCGGCTTGGCCAGCGATTCCCAGTCAATGGCGGCGTCGAGTTGCCCGAGCAAGGCTTCGGTTCGTTTGCCCCCGAGCTTTCCCACGACGACATCGGCAAACGAAAGTTGAGCTGCTTCGCGTTCACGCATGATGACCTCCCTGTCGGTTCGTCATCCTATCAGGCGTGTCAAGCGGGAATTTTCAGAGGTTCCCACTGTATCGGCAGCGATCATGGCGCGACGAATGACTGAGTCAATATTTCGCGCTTCCCGTGACAACGCCAACGCCTTTCTACCCGGCGTCGTACGAATTGCGCTCACATAGTCGTCAACCGCATGCTTGAAAAAGAAATCAACAAGTTCCGTCCGAGCCTTCGGCATGGTCGCGATCAGCTGGTACAGCTTAGTGTTGAGCGAAGCGATCGTCGGGGATTGGTTGTTGTATCGAGAATCGCTCATGTGGCTCCGAGATGATGTCCCGGGAATAGTTGAAGGTTGAAAAAGGTGGCGGCACCGGATCGGGCGATCCTAACGGTAGGACCGACTGTGACTTATCCCTCAACGGAAAGGAGCGACCACAATGGCAGCATACCAAGTTGTCACCGCCGCGGATAGGCGGCAGCTTTCGGTTTGTCTCATTCGTGAAAGCTAGCACTTCCTCCGGATGGTCAAGCTCATTGAGCAATCCAAGGCGGCGATCGAGGGGGTGATCAAAGTGCCCGACGGGCAACCATCGATGCGATCCTGGCTTGGATGGGCTTGAGGCCCTGATCGTGCCCGCTTGCGATACCGGGAAGAACCTGGTGTGGTTTCCTGGCAATCTGCGGGGGACGTCCAGAGCGACGGTCCGCAATGTCGATCAGCTCGGTTAATTGGACGACATGAAATATTTCGTGAAATAATTTTACTTTGGCCCCGAAAGTGGCGACAATATCCCAAGAGGTAATTCCAATGGCTGTCGCTACGACAAATCGGGTTGAAGCCCTGCGGCAAAGGCTGGGTGTCACACAAAAGGTAATGGCTCGAATCCTGGGCGTGACAGAACGCACGGTCATCGACTTGGAGGCTGGGCGGCCATTGTCCGAAGGAATCGGCCGGCGCGTGACGGAACTGGATCGGCTGCAACGCGATCTGAGCAAGGTGGTCCGACCGCAGGCTATTGGGCATTGGCTGATGGAACCGAATGACGCCTTTGACGGTGATGCGCCCGCCGACCTGATCGCCAAGGGAAAGGTCGATCTGCTGTGGCGGATGATTTTTGAACTCCGCTCCGGCGTCTCCAGTTGAACGTTGATTGCGTTTATTGTCCTCTGAGGCTTCCGCCCGACATTTGCGGGGAATTGATAAATGAAAGAAATTCATCGCCCAAGAGCGTGGTTTGTTTGCCGAGAGCGGGCGATTGGAATGTGATAATGCCAGGCGGCGGACTGCTCACGACCAGCCCTTGCTGCCGCAGAGCGCTCCACACCTGGTCATAGAAGTCTTTTTCCCCGTGCAACTCGGGGAAAGCAATTTCAATTGCCTCCGATAGCGGCATACCTACGCCAGCCGACGGCAATGACTTCGAATAACTAGCGAGCCAAACTTTCGGGTCCTTGAAGAACCCGAGCATCTTCAGGTGCCACACTGTGAATACGTCGATGAAATATAGAAACATTTGTCGCTTGGATTGTTCCGGCGCGTCAGGCTCGGCCGAATTGGCGATTGCATTGCGAAGTGCTTTGTGTTTTTCTTCCTCATGATTTCGCAACGCAATTTGAGTTGCCTGCATTACCACGTCAATGAAGGCCGCATTCTTTTGCAGTTTGTCCAAGTCAATCTTGCGTATCGCCTGTAGTTGCACCAAGATGTCAGCCACATTCTGCATCCATTCATTCCGACGCAGCTCCAATGGTGGCGTCAGAAAGAGATTGACGAGTTCTACGGCGGCTGGCCCAGCAATCGGAAGGCAACCGGTAATCGCGCGCAACGCTGCTTGTCCGATGTCGCCACCACTACGCTTCGGCACCTTTAGCGCCTCATCGCTCATAAGTTGCCCCTTCTTTTCTACCGTAGTTCAAGGGTCGCCCGGCACAACTTTGAACCGCTCACAATCCCTGGGATGTTTGGGGCACTCCCATACTTCGCCCCTGCCCCGTCTGGCGCGGCGATATTTGGTCCGCCCATCCGCACTACATCGGGGAATATCAGTGAACGGTGGGCGCTGGTCAATATCAACAAGATACCTGCAACCTGTGCTGTGATAATTCGCGCATCCGAGCTTTATGGGCTGCTTGTCCCACGGTGCCATTCGTTGCGATTGATTAACCACTTGGGTCGGACCATGGCAATGCGGGCACACGCGAGGGTGTAGACCTTGCCCGCTCGCCGTCCGAATGTGCTTCGCTTGGAGGTGTTCGAGCACCATCTGTGCATAATCTGCATTGTCAGTACGGTGCATGATTTCTGCCCGGCCGCGATGGCTTGCCCAATTCAGGCTACCCGTGTAATGGATTCGGCCGTCGATTACGATGTCCTTGCCGTGGAGACCTGTCGCGGCGACGACAACTGCCCCTAATTCTCGCAAAGATCGAACGGCCTTTTCGACATACGCTCCGTTTTCAGCTTCGGCTGGAGGTGGCGTCACGAGCGTTACTTCTACACCGCGCTCTATCGCGGCGCGAATGAGTGGCTCAACAGTAGGCCAGCGATATTCACCAAAAAATGGTACAAGGCCGAAAATGCTCTTGGAGGCCTTGTTTAAATCATCGGCAAATTGCGGAAAGAACGTTTTTTCGTCGAAGATTCGGTGGAGAATAGCGTTGGTCGGCTCTTTGGGAATGTTATACGCACGCGGATGGTCGGTCGCCACTCTTTTGGCAAACCCGGCTTCGACTAACTCATGTGCGGCGCGAAGGTCTCCGTGCTCTTTCATGTAATGCCAGAGCTGACCCAGGCCACTTGTCGGTCTGGCGTGGCGATTCAGCCACTCGGATGAACCCACCAAAACAAACTTGGATTTGGCGCGCGTCAGGGCAACGTTCAAGTCGCGCTTCACCTCCTTCGTTTCATTCGGATTGCAAAGCCTCGCTGTCCAATATGGCTCGTCAAGCACGCTGTCAAAAATGATCAAATCTGCCTCGCCGCCTTGGAACGTGTGGACCGTCCCAACGCGGACCCAAGGTTCAAGTTCAAGTGCTTCAATCAATCGCCGCAATAGACGTGATTGTGCTGCATAGGGCGTCACGATTCCGATGGGTTTCGGATCGTCGTCATCAGGTTTGCCGATCTTCGCTGCCGCCATAGCTGCCAACTCCACCGAGATCTGCGATGAATACAGGTTGAATCGGCTCAAACTACCGGCCCGGCGTCCGCACCAGCAGTGTAGGTCCGCAGTGTCGATCACCACGAGGGGATTTTCTGGAAGGAATCTCAGCCACAGGGGCGGCACCCGGGTTTTGACGTCCTCGTGATCGTCCAGCCCTTCTTGATAGGAGATTTGCCGTGCAGCATCCGCAATTGCAGGGAGCATTCGACGCTGGGTGCGAAGGCGGGCGAGCGCGGAGTGCTTTACGGGTTTATGGTCCTCCTTATCGACGACTACGACTCGCGCCAAATGAAATGCGTCCTGCCCTAACCGCAGGGCCGCAATTTCGCTGTCGCTCCGCACAATGGGCGGAAGCTGCTTGAAATCACCCACCAGGATGACACGCTGCAGTGCGCGGCCGCCGGCAATGAACAGCAAGGGAGGGAGCGCCATTGAGATTTCGTCAACGATTACCGCATCAAACGTCTGTCCTTCGAGCTGATCTCCGACATAGCACTTCGTAAGTGTTGCCGCAACGACACGCGCTTCGCTGATGACATTCTTTTCCATCGCGTCAATCCGAGATCGCAATTCAGTAAGCCGTTGGAGTAGGTCTTTAAGTTCTGCGTCCAGAGGCGCGATTTGCGCTTTGAGGGATTCGGCCGCGGGGAGCCCAGCACAGATATTTGCTTGGGTCGCTTCTTTCAAGTTAAGCGAACTCACCACGACTTCGGCTTCTCGATAAAGCCTTGCGGCATGTTCAGCGGCGTCGGATGCTGATAAATCGGCGTTTTTAGCCGCCAGCAACGATCGGTTGGCCTGCTCGACCCGTCGGGCACGAAAGAACCAAGCGCGGCCCGCCACTTCGAATTGCCTTTCACACTCTGCGATGTGGCTCGCCGCGCGCTTTACGTCCGAGTGCGTATTCTCCGCGAGAACGGAGGCTTCATTTAAATGCCCTTTGGCTGATTCGAGCCGTCGCCGTATTTCGCCCAGGCGATCCCATTCGCACAGTTTTGCCTGTAAAGGGGCGAGACTCGACGATGATGACGCTATCCGGCGCTCCATCTCGCCAATCTCGGATTGAATCTTCTCGGCTCTCCCGGCAACGATGTGTTCGAGTTGAACCGACTCCGGCACTTTGGGATTCGTCACATGCCCAATTCGCACGATTTGCCCGTCGCAATGAACCATGGAGTGTGCAAGAGGCCCACAGCCGGACGTGCCACTACCGGGCGTCTTAACGATCTCGTAGATTGCTTGGTCCACCGCCGCGTGCGTGTGGCTTGCCATCAATACTCGTTCACCTCTTGCCACCAGCGTAGCAATCAGGTGTGCAATCATGTGTGTTTTGCCCGTCCCCGGCGGACCCCAAACGAAAGTGATCTCTGAAGCACACGCTTGCTCGATCACCGTTCGTTGTTCTTGCTCCACCCGATCGAGCGACGGCATGCCCGGTAGAGTGGTCTTGTAAATTCCATTCAATTTGGGGTGGAAGATGGAGGTCGCAAGAGGCGAAATGCACCTCGTTCCCCTAGAAACCGCGTCTAACGCGTCAGCGAGCTTTCGCAGCAAGCCCAGGTCGTCAACCCGTAACAACCCGCGTGCAATGAACGAGCCGAGCGATTCGGCGCCGGCGATCTGGATATCAATTTGGTTGGTTTCCTGTGAGACGACCGTTGCTTTGTATTGGCCGCCGTTCACATCGATAGTGCCGCTCGCATCCTCGGGCAAAAGAGTGTCATCCGCGAGCGCAAAGCGATAGACGGCGTACTGGGACTCTTCCGCAGTTAAACGATGGCCAGAGTACAATTCGAACCGCTGCCCGCCGCCTTTCTTCTCAATCGCGGAAATTTCGGCCCGAACGGCATCGGCAAACCACGTCGCCAACGAAGGCGCTTGCATTGGAGGGATGATGGAGGTTTGGCGATCCATGTGGGCGGAGATTCTCCCTTTGCGGCGTATGTGCTTTTCATCGTCGGGAAAGTCAGGCCCGTTAAACGGCAAGAGTCATTCGATCTTGGACCGATAATTGCTTCGAGACATGGCGATTAGCATCGGTCTTTTCTTCCGGGCAACGGAGAAATGCAAGTCGGCATCAGTTGCCGTTCTTACCGTCACAAAGAACGTAATCACCGTTGTCGAATCCACAAACCTCAACAATGGTACGAACTGTTCGGCCCGGTTGCAGATTGTTTCGCTCAACAAACACGACCAGATTCACGGCAGACGCGATAGATCGTTTGGGAACGATCTGTGATGCCTCGCCCACCAGGTCCTCGATACGCCGCAAAGCATCGGCGGCTGAATTGGCGTGGATCGTCGCAACGCCGCCAGGATGGCCGGTGTTCCATGCCTTGAGCATCGCAAGGGCCTCGGGACCGCGAACCTCGCCGATGATGATGCGATCCGGCCGCAGGCGCAGAGTCATGCGCAGCAGATCGGTCATGGTCACCCGCGGCTCGGTACTCTTGGTCAGCAGTTCCACCTTGTCATCTGCGGGGCATTGCAGCTCCTTGGTGTCCTCGATGATGACGATGCGATCGTTCTTGAACGCTGGCTCTGCGAGAATCGCGTTGACCAGGGTGGTCTTGCCGGACCCGGTGCCGCCGGCAACCAAGATGTTCTTCCGTTCGGCAACGGCTTGACGAATTACTTCGGCGCCGGCTGCCGGCAAGATGCTTTTGCTCACGTAGTCGTCCAGAGTGAATACCACCGATGCCCGCTTGCGGATCGTGAATACGGGCCGCTCCGCTAGGGGTGGCAATAAGCCCTGGAATCGTTCGCCGCTGCGCGGCAGCACGCCGGCGACGGCGGGACGATCTGGTGTCACGGTTTCGCCCATGTGGCTCGCCAGCAGGCGGATCGTTGTTTCCGCCGCCGACGCCTCGATCCGGCCGAGTCTTTCGCGGCCGACGCCTGCTCTATCAACCCAAAGGCAGCCGTCAGGATTGGCCATCACCTCCACCACGTCGGGGCGGGACAGCGCATCGGCCACCAGCGGCCCCAAAGCGTGATAAAGGCTTTCAGCGTGGCGGATTCGGACGGTGTCTTGCGATGCCATGATTCAGATCCTCAGTTTTCCATTCAGCCGAACAGACTCCATCGCTTGGGCCGCTCGGGAGCCGTGGTCACGGGTTGGGTACGGCGTCGAAGCGGCGCATGCTGGCTTTCCGCTCGGGGTTCACGGTCGGTTGGTTGCGGATGGATTTGCAGTGACGAACTGGCATCGTGCTCTGGGGATGTGTGCGGGTGATTGACGTCGGACGTTCCATTGGCCTCGCTGCCGACGGGCGGAGAATCGTCGTTGGCTTGCAGCAATTGGGCCAGGACTGAGCGCCCTCGCCGAAGGTTGGTCGCTACCGCATCAAGGAACTGTTGAAATCGGGCATTGCCGCTGACTTGAGCTATCTTCTGGTCCGCGTCCGGTACCGGTGGCGTGTGATTGAAGAACGCCAGCACTGCCAGGCCGAGCATTTCCTTGAGCACCTGGTGCTCAAACCCGCGCCGCTTGTCGGCACGCTGAACGAGGAAGAAAACCCGATCGACAGCCTTGCGAATTTGCTCATCGGGATTCCCGCTGCCATCCTGTCCAAGCTCTTTCCGCGCCGCCCGTGCCAGGACTTCCGAAACGGATACGCCGTCTCGATTGGCCCGCGACTTGGCCGCGCCAAGCACTGCCGGGTTGAGCCATACCGTAAATCGGATTTTCTGCTCTTTCATAACCGTTCGTGTCCGATGGTCCGCTATTGCGGTTCTGAGCCGCGGATGGCGTCGTCGTCGCCGTCATCCAGGTCCGTGTCTTCGTTGGGACCGAAAAGTGGCTGTCTTGAATCCCGCCATTTGGAATTCGGCACCGTCTGTATCGGCGCCTTGGCTCGCTCTCCCTGCCAGGCGATCACCGGATCACCGGGAATATCCACCCCCTGGGACTGGTCCGGCGGCGGAAGCACGCGTTTCAAGAAGGTCGGCTCGGCGTAGTACCGAAGCTTTTTGACGCGCATCGGCTTGTATCCAGTGACAAAGACAAGCTGATCGTCCATCGGCAACTCGCGCACGTCGCCCGGCGACAGGAGGGGCCGAACGTGTTCGCTGAAGCTGACCGTCCGCGTCCCCGCCCCCAAGTGTCGGGCCGCTTCCGAATAGCTTTCCCGGTATTCGGTAACGGTCCCGGTCATCTGGCTGATGCGCTGGCAAGTCACGGTGTCCGCCGCGGCAAAGGCCGTCAGGATGTGGCAGTTGTCCAGGATCGTGTTGCTCTGGCCGTAGGCTTCGATGATGTCGTTGAAGGATTGGACGATCAGGTGCGCCTTGATCCCGTATCCCGCCATCTGGCGCAGGTTCATGCTGAAGAACTCCATGTGACCCAAGGTGGGAAATTCATCCAAAAGAAGCAGCAGCGGCCGCCGTTTGGGCCGGTCCATGTTGTCCCGTTCCAGGTACTCCATCAGGGCCCGGCAGGCTTGGTTGATCATCAGTCGGACAAGGCAGCGCAATCGCGGAGCGTCCGATGGCGGGGGCTGGAGATAAAGCGTCATCGGCCGATCGGCGCAGACCAGATCGCCCAAACGGAAGTCGCTGACCGCCGTGTTTTGCGCCACTAGGTCGTCGGCAAAGAGCGTCAAGTACGTCGCCGCCGTCCCGCGCACGCTGGCCTGGAACTTTTCCGGCTGGTGCAGCATCTCGTTGGCTACCAAGCCCACTTCGGGATGCACCTCCGGTACGCCCGTTCGCGGGTTGAAGCGATGGGCTGTGGCCAGCATGGTTTGGCAGGTGCGCTTGAAATCCAGCAATCTCTCCCGAACCACGGCCAGGTTCTTTCGCCCGTCCGGCTCCGTGTACAGCACGTGCAGGATCAGCGCTACGAGGAACTGGCTGGCCTGCTGGTCCCAAATGTCCGGGCTTTGCTCAAGTTCCGCCGGATTCACCAGCATTTCGACGACGTTTTGCGTGTCTCGGACCTCGTTGGACCCCTTGCGGATTTCCATGAGTGGATTGAAGCGAACGCTGTCGGGGCGGGTGGGATTAAAGAAAACTACGTGGGAGAACCTGGAGCGGAAGCCCGCGGTGACGTCCCAAAGCTCGTTCTTCACGTCGTACACCAGCACGCTTGAGTTCCAGTTCAGGAGCGTGGGGATGACGTGCCCGACGCCCTTGCCGGAGCGGCTGGCCCCCGAAACGAGCTGGTGTTCCGGCCCGTCATAGGTGAGGAAGCGTCTGTGGGCGATCCCCAACACCGTTCCCTTGCCACCCAGCAGCCCAGCGGCCTTCATGTCGCGCCGGCTTGCCCAACGATCCCTGCCCAGTTCGCGAACGGTAAGTCGCCTCTTGCTGTGGCGAATGATGACCAGTACCAGCGTCGCCAGGACCAGCCCGCCGCCGATGACCGCGTAGCCCTCGTCGAAAGCATCGGGGAGCGAATCGCCTAAGTCGCTGGCCCAAGCAAATATCGCCCACGGTGCGTAGAGGGCGACCGCGCCAACATACACGTTCGGGCCGAGCCGTGGGTCATCCATCAGCCGGTAAGCGACCCACTGCGTGGCCGCTGTCAGGCTAAGGACCACGACGATCAGGTAGACAGCGATGACAGCTCGCATTCTCACCTGCCCCTTTCCAATCCATCCAGGTAGCGGGACTGATTTGGCAGGGATTGCTCTTGGCTTCGATCGACCGTCACGCCCCGGTCGGTGGTGCGCTGGACCGTCACCCGGTCTCCAACGTTCGCCTGCGGCGATCGTCGAGTCGGCGCTACAACCACGTCGTCATCCGTGAGCACGACAATTCTTCGGCCGCTGTGAAGCTCCTCGATCCCTTGGTATTTCCCCGTGACCGACCCACCCTGGACCAGCTCTGAAACCGGCCGGTGGTACCGTTCTTCCAGCTTCCGGTCCGCCGCCTGGCGCTCCTCGGCAGCAAGACGCTTGATCGCCCCGGGCACAAGCTGGACACAGCTTCCATCAGCGTCAGCCCGCTCGGCGTAACCGTGTTTAACAAGCCACTGCCGCCGCTGGTCGAGCGCTTCTTGAACCGCCGGATGTTCGGTCAATCGTTCGTCGGGGTTCTGCAAAAACGCCTGGCAGTCCAGCCACGTCACCGCCCTGGCCTGGACCTGTTCTGGCAGAGAATAGGATGCAACGACGCGCAGGTCTGTGCGGGCGGATCTCCGCCGGCTGAAACTGTCAAATTCCGGGCCGGTGATCTCGTACCGTCCGTCGCCCATTGCCTGAACTCCCGACCCTTCGTAGCCGGCAACGAATGCCAACCGTGCACTCGCGGAACGCACGCGGGAGTCGATCTGCCGATCCGTCCAGTCGGGGTGGATGGTGTGCAAATGAGCCGCATGTGGCTCCGTGGAGTAGACACCGCCATGCGCCTTTGCCACCTCCACGATCTGCTGATTGACCTCCTGTCGGCGATGCACACCGGCGCCCAGTTCCGCAATCGAGCCGACCCGGATGGCACGGTATTCATCGCTCTCGGGAACGCGGCCGTAGTGCGCCTGCCCACGGGCATCCCGCAGCACGACGAACCGATCGTCGCTCAGTTCGTCGGCGTTGCCCAAGGCAATCACGATCCCCGCGATGGGTTGCGGAAGCTCATTGCCCGCTGCCATCCGATGCACCCGCCCGGCCTCGGTTCCGAGCGTCGCGTAGAGCTGCTTGATGACATCGTTGCGCGACCCCAGGTCGCGCAATGTCTGCTTGAAATCCGCCTCCAGCGCCCACCACGTTCCCTTCTGCTTCTGGGCCAGGCCCAGGGTTTGCAGGTGCTGCAATCGCGCCGTCACCAGCCCCCGGTCCTCCGGCCCAAACCCGATTGAGCGTGTCGGTGAAACGTCGATCCTCCCGCCCTCCAAACAGCGCTCGATCATGCGGTCCAGCGACGTGAATCGCTCGGCCTGCACCTCCTTCAGCTTGGCCTCCTGTACCTGCTCAACGCTGCGCTCCCCGAGCAATTCGGTGGCCACTTCGCAGGCCCGCTCCCGCATCCCGTGGGACAGGTATTGGCGGGGTATCACCAGGTCCGTTCCATCCTCCCGGCGCCCCCGGATCATCACGTGGGCATGGGGATTGTCGGTGTTGTGATGGTTGATCCCGAACCAGTCGAGCTTGGTCCCCAGGTCGCTGCCGATGCGGGCCATGACCTGGCGCACGTACGCCGTCATGTCGGGGATGTCCTGGCCTTGTTCGGGGGAAATGATGACCCGGAAATGGTGCCTATCGGCCGCCCATCCGATCACTTCCGACCTGGCATCTACGGCGTCCCGCGAGGCGTCGTAGAACACGCCCGAGCGACCGTCGCCGCTGGCGCTGTCGCGTCCCAGGTAGGCGGCATGGCGGGTGATGCTTCCTCGCGCTTTGCTGGGCCCGTGGCGGCTGACGAGAGCTTTAACGATGACCCGCTGGCGCCGGCTGCCGCCCGCCCATGCCGGCTTGTTGGACAGCGGGCACGATCGCCCATTGAACCCCTTGAGTCGCCGGGCGATCTGTCCCGCCACGCTGGGGCGGCGCCGGGCGGCCATTTTCCCGATCCGGTCGGAATCGACCCTCGCCGCGGCGTCATGCTCGGAATGTCGCGCCACCACCCACCTCCACTCACCCTCAAAAGCTCCCGTTTTCTGCCACCGCACCGAAATCGCACCGTCAAATCGCTGACCGCAGCGCTGCAAGTCATGCTGCCCTAACGACCTGCCCAATCACCGCACCGTTCTCTTTTATCTTGCCTTCCGAATTTCATCCCTTCCTGCTGTTCAGCCAGACTCAAATCCGTCCAGCCAGACTAAAATCAACGCTAGCGTGGTTGACGCAGTTAATAATACCGATAACAAATAAAATGTCAAATTGAATCTGGCTGGACTCAATTCAGTCTGGCTGGACAGAAGTCGCCTGCCGGAAAAATCGCGGTGCCGTCGAAAAAATCCTCGACGGCGAGCCACAGGCAATGCTAACATGCACCGTACATTTGAAGTGCGATTCAGATGCGGAAGGGTGCCCTGTGCGAGTGCTGTCGATCCTGATGGAGGTTGTGACCGTCCTGGCTCTGGCCGTGCTGCTGCCGTTGGCCAAGCTCCTGATCGTCATCTTCGCGCTGGCCGAGACAGCCGGGTGGGTCTACCTCGGTCTGTGGACCGTGAATCGGTATCAATCGCACCATGAGGCAGGGGCATTTCTCTGGCCGCTGGCGGCGACTTTGGGCCTGTATTTTCAGGTGACGCTCTGGCATTACTTCTGGCTTCGGATCGCGCATCAGAGCAATCGAGGCCGGGTCCTGGCGGAGTATTTCTGCTCGTACATGCGGTACCCGATGGTCCGCCAGCCGCATCCCTGGGAATGACGTTAAGGCGAGTTTCGGCGCTGGTGGAACTGCAAAAATGAAGCCGGATCGGGGTAAACCGACCCGGCTTCAAAGGCTCGTTTTGCGTGCGCAAGGCTATGCCGCTGATGCCCGCTCCTTGGCATCAACGCGCACCTCCTCCCGCAGGTTCGACGGCAGCCACTCGTTGAGCTTTGCCGCCAGCTTGGCATCCTCCAAGCGGCCTTCGGCGGCATCGGCAAAGAGCTTGGCAAGCTCCGAGACAAGCTCGCTTTTCTTCTTGGTCTCGGCGGCCTTGGCATAGTCCGGACCGCGCAGTTCGCCGATCAGGTGCGCCAGTTGGATCTTCTGGTATCCCGAAAGCCACCGTTCATCGGGACGCCAGTATTGGCGCACGTTGACGCCCAATTTCTGCGCCAGTTGCCAGACCAAATCGGTCCGGCGTTGCAAGTGAGCCGTCACGCATTCGACTGTCAACAGGTCGATCAGGGCGTCCACTTTCTTGTCGGATAGACCCTGGAGGGCGGCGTAGGCGGCATGATCTTCGGCAACATGCTGGCCATGCAGCGGGTCCAGTTCGGCCCGCCGCTGGCGCAGCATGTCCAGGGCCGTTGAAGCAAACCCTTCGGCATGGGCTGTATGAAGCGTCGTGCCGTTGGCGTCGTGCCGGATGGCAAGCGATTCGCTGCGCACCTTCTCATGCAGGATCAGGGCCAACACCCGCTTGCGAGCGGCTGAATCCTTCAGCAGCGCCTCGCGCACGGCCAGGGCTTGGTGCGTGAAGGTCGTGGCAAGCTGGCCATCGCGCAGGTCGTCCGACGTGGGCGGTTTGGGCGTATCCGCCGAGCCGTTCCCAGCCTGCCCATCGCCGTTGCCGGATGTCTCGCGGCGGCTCCGGGGAACGCGGTATTCCCGTCGGACCCGGCCATCGGGATCAAGCAAGAGGAAGGCCGTGCCAATGGCCTTGATCGCCTCGCCATAATGAACCTGGGCAGCCTTGGTCAGGGCCTGTTCCTCATCGTCCAAGGCTTCCAGCTTGCCCTGGACGGCCTGGAATGCCTCCTGATCGGACTCGTCCAGTTCCTCGATCTTCGCTTCCAGCTTGCCCCGCTTCTCGGCCAGCTTTTTCAGCTTGGCCGTGGTCTGCTCGTCGTACTCCTGCGGGGCCTGGGCCATGGCGAACAGCCGGTCCTGGACGTCGGCCTGGGGTCCCACGACCACCTCGGCCCACCCGTCCTCGGTCAGCTTTTGCCGCTCGGCCAAAAGCGCCTCGGCCTGCGCCTCCATGAACGCCTTGCGTTCAACGAGCACGCACTGGGCGAACAAATCCCGGCTGACCGTTCCCTCCGGCAGCTTGGCGATGTCAAAGGTGGCGGCGGAAGCGTCGATCCACGCATGGGCAATCACGTTGCGCACCTGCTGCGCATGCTGTGGGTTGCCGCCCACTTCCTGCCAGACTTCCAGTTGGCGATCCGGGGGAACGGAGGCGAAGGCCTCGGCGGTGGCGGTGTCGATGCCGCCCTGGCGGTACGCGGCCTTGACCGGCTCGGCCAGCGTTGCCAGCTTCATTCTCTGGCGCACATAGGGCTGGCTGACGCCAAACTCGGCGGCGATGGACTCAACGCCCTTGGCTTCCTCGCGGGCGAGCTTGGCGAAGGCTTCGGCCTCATCCAACGGGTGCATCGGCTCGCGGACAAAGTTCTCCGCCAGGGCCAGGGCGTCGGCGGTGTCATCGTCCACGGATCGAAGGATGCACGGCACTCTGGGCGGTCGGGCCGTATCCCTGTACAGGTCGCGCAGCGCCGCCAAGCGGCGATTGCCGGCGATCACCTTGAAGCCGCCGCCGTTGCCTTCGTCGGCCCGGATCACCAGCGGGGCCAGCAGCCCATGCGCCCGGATGGATGCCACCATGCGGCGGTGGGCATCCCGCTCCGGCTTGACCCGTCGGGGGTTGCGTCGGCTGGGAATCAGCTTGGACAGTGAAACAGAAATCTGAACGTCACGAGATTGGGATAGTATTCGGTTCATAGCAAACCTCTATTGCGTGTTGAATCATGTGTAAGACCGATCCCATTGGAGGACCGATGACCTGCGCGGGGCGCCCCGATTAAATGGGAATCTCCGCCCCGGCGCCCACCGGCTCGGCCTGGGCCGCGGCCGGTTGACCCGCACGGCCGCTCTTAGCCGCGGGGCGACGTTTGCCGTTTCCGTTGCCCTTGGCTGGCTGGCCGTTGGTGGGCTTGCGGTCCACGAAACGGAACTGCTCCACGACGGCGCGAATCTTGCTGCGCCGCTGGCCGTCCTCCTGTTCCCACTGCTCCAGGCGCAGGTGGCCTTCGACGTGGATCGGGCGTCCCTTGGTCAGATTCCCGGCGATGGTCTCGGCCGTCTTGCCGAAGGCAGCGCAGTCGATGAACAGGACTTCCTCTCGATCCGCGCCGTTGGCGTCTTTCCAGCGGCGGTTGACCGCCAGCGAGAAATTGCACACCTGGGTATCGGAGTTGGGCAGCGACTTTAACTCCGGGTCCCGCGTCAGGTGTCCCATGAGGATCACTTTGTTGTAGCTGGCCATGATGAAGCTCCTTTCGATTGAAATGGCCACTTGAGGGCGGCGTCACCGTGACAACCGCTCCCCAGCCCGCCCCGATGGATGGTCCACCGGGGCAGGTTCGGGGAGGGGTCGATTAGTTGACGCCAAGGCACTCCTCCGCCGCCTCGCGCGGCGCTTGCCCGGATCGGGCCAGTTCCAACGCGCCGAAGTACGCGGCCTGCTTGAGTTGGTGCGATGCGCCGAACCAGACGGAATCCAGCCGACGGTTGAGCTTTTCAGCCGGGTTCAATCCCCGGTACTTCCGCTGATGATCCGCCCATTCGCTGACCGCGTTGTAGGCGGCCCACGCGGTATGCCTCATGCCCGGCAGCGTGTTGCGCTCGTTATCGAAGTTGGCCAGCATTTGGCCCAAGACCTTCTCGCGGCTCTTCTTCTGGCGATCGCTTGCGCCGGGGATGTCCAGCCCGGTGAGTCCCCGGAAGTAGCCGGACGCCTCTGTCACGCTCAGGTCCTTGGCAAGCATCGCGTGCAGTTCCTCGTCAAACTGGTCGAACCGCGCCGCGATGATGCCGAGCTTTGTACGGGCCTCGGCAATCCGCGTCTCAAGCCGGGGATGATGGGAAACGGTCAATCCGTCCATGCCCGCTTCCCGCATGGCTAGGTTGAGCGTGTTCTGACAGACCACGCGGACAGTCGTGGGAATCATCCGAAGCGCCTGGCTGCCGTCGTGGGTGTTGGTCAGCAGGACGTAAGGTTTGATCAGGTCGTCCGCTCCGGCCCGGTATTCCTTGGGAATCGCGGCGAGCATCCACACCCGTTTCCCGCCGTGGAGTGCTCCGGCTGTCTCGTACATGGCCAGCTTGTCGCCGACCAGTGCGTCCATGAAGTCGAACGCTTCCCGGTTCTGGAACACCCGATAGCGCTTGCCCACCACGCCCAGCACCGCCCGCGTATCCGTCCGCACGTTGGCGACAAACTCCGGTATGCCCGCCTCCTGGGCGTTGTTGTCCGGGTCGAAAGCCCGGACCGGCCATTGCTCGACGCGCCAGTCCAGCCCGGCCAAGCCAATGGCCTGGGCGCTGGTGGTCGCCTGCTCGATGACTGTGCCCAGCCCGTGCCAGGCCGGCTCGCCGGTCACGAACACTGCCGCTCGTCCCGTTGTCTGGTCGATATCGTGTGCCAAGTGACACCTCCCGAAAAGAAAAAAGCTCCTCAACCGGGAAGGCGTAGGCCCCAAAGCCCACGCAATATTTTTGACCTCCCGGCTTCGGTAGAAGCAGTCCGGGAGGTCAAAAACAAAACGTCTTTTCCGGTTAGCGACGGGAACGCGAGCGGAGCGGACGAACGCCATGCCACGCGCAGGCCCGCAGCCCTGTACTCAGGGTGAGGAGGCGAGCATGGCAAGGCCGTACTCGGCCGGTGGCGTTTCGATAGCGCAGGGAGCTGGGGCCCCGACGCCTTCCTTATTGCTTCCGACAGTCAATCACGCCGGATTTGGGGCGGGAGAGAGGGTGCGGGAGAGAGGGCCGGACCTAGGGGCCCTCTCTCCTGCATACGCATTCTTGAACGAGCATTTCATCCCGTTGCGACTTGGAAACGAGTGTATGCGCGTTCGGATTGAAAATGCGTCCGTTTGAACCGAAAACGCGAGCGTTTGGATTGAGAGCGCACGCTTTAGAACCGAACCTCCGAAGTTTCGCGACGGAAGTTTCAGAGTTCGCGCTGAAAGATGGTGCGTTGGGGATGAACCCCGGCGTACGCACTTTCCATGACGCCCGAACAGCCGGGATTGCACCGGTGCCGATCAATTCCCCTTATTTGCGCGTCGCTCAAGCCGCCAAAGAACATGTGCCGGGGAACGGCAGGCATCACGCGCTTCGAGGTACGACCGATACCATGCAGTTACCGCAGCGGCGGCAGTTCCGGACAACCCAGTGATTAGGGATGGTACGCTGAGGCCGTTGAACACAGCGACCGTAAGCGCCGTTACCCCAAGATATGCTCCGGCACGCGTCACGGAGTTCATCCGGGAGACGCGCGATAGAGCGTGACGAACTTTGTCAATCTCGTCCTCAAGCACTTCGCGCTTAAACTTGGTGACTCGCTTGTCTGCATCGGCCTCGTCTTTTGAATCTTGAATATCTTCCATCAAGCGGTCGAACTGTCGGCGGAACGAGCGGATGGATTCACCTTCATCATCGATCACTTTCGCAAGTGTGGAAAGCGGCAAGTCCTCAAGGTACGGCATGTCAAACTTGAGCAATACTCGCTCCAACTGCGCCAGCGATTGCGTCGATGGCTCGGATGAAGCCAACGCACTACCCAGCATACTCGCCTTGAGCAATGACTCCCCTTGAGGTCCGTTACCCGCCCCAGCCAGCGCAAACGGCGCGTACACGACGCGCCCCTTACTCATCAACCGCGCGGCGTCTGCGAGCAAAGTTTCGTCCTTTGGGAGTTGCAGATGGATCAACCCGCCCGCCACATGGCACCGTGAGCCATGAGCATTCTGCATCTCGTCGGACAAACGCGTGAACATTGTGCGCTGCCACCCATCGGACTCGGTTGCAGACCACGGCGAACCTAGAATCTCCGCGCGTTCTCCCGCCTTTGCCGCTAGCGTCATCTGGGTGACGTTTGCATACATAAAGGCGGCTGCCGAAGCAAAGCCTGAACGCCCATGCGGGTCGATCATGGCGATTGCGCCGAGAACGGGGCTTGCCACATCGTCGGAGATCGGAAGCAAACCCAATGCTGGATGAGCGATGAAGGATTCTACATTGAACAGCAATAGATCAGACAGGAGCAGTGAACGGCGGATCAAGGACGCAGCCTCTGGCTCCGACTTGGCTATAATAAAGAGTTTTCTGCCGGTGAAGTGATCGATTGCAAAAAGGTATTGGTCGAGTTGGTCTTTATAGTGAAAGTCGAGGAGTTCGCTTCGCGCCTTTGGGAAAGTAGTGAGTAACGCCGTTTGCTTTTTATACAGGCTGCTGAACGCATCGTTGGCATCGAGGGCCATATATCCTCGCGGAGCTGCTACTCACCGCGCAGATCGCCAAGACCTTGGCAGATTGACCCAACGGCTATGGCGCCCGATGCGATTACTCCAGCGGCAATCGCTGGGTTGGGAGCAACGATGCTTCCTGCTCCAACCAAGATGTTCCCAACGCCGAGCACGCCACCCTGCAATATCTTTCCAATTCCGTTGCAAATTTTTCGCTTCTTCTTCTCAGGGACGGAATTCGTAGCAACGTCGCCTTCTTCGGGTTCGGCGAGTTGGCCCACGGCGCGCTCAACAGCACCCGGTGCATCTCGAATAATTGCAGACGGCTTGCGTTCTTGATATCGGTCTCGTGCGAGGTGCGTGCGGGAGTATTCTGTAATCAAAACCAGTTCGGCATCCGGCGCTGAATGTCCGGTTTGGCCAAGTAGCTCTTTATCTTCTGGCGGAAGAGCCGAGATGCGGACATTGCTGAACAGCGTTGCCGGGTCTTCGTCAATGGCGTCGAGAACTCCAGCCTGCTCCATTGCCTCGATCGCGTGCCTTAGTTGGTATTCGCGCTCCTTTAGCCTTTTGGCGATCATTTTTATCAGTTCACCGTCCCCTGGACTGGCGGCCCCCATCCTCGCTAACTGGCACAGACGAATGAGTTCCTCCAATTCGTGCTGAAACTCACCGGGGAAGTGCAAGTGCCTTCGTGAAAGCTGCAAATACCGCAGATGCCTACAAGCCAAGGCATTCAAGTAAACCCGAAATTCTTCGTCGCCCATCATGGCTCAGCCCGACTTTAACAGGCAGCCCGAGGTCATAAAGGCCCGAACCGCTGACCATTCGCGCATGATTGTAACGAGGGAATGGGATTTGGTCGACTTATGTGGCTGTCGCCACAGCCATACGAGTCCTCTCCGTGCGCAGCCGGTACTCCGGCGAGGAGCCGAGCATGGCAAGCGCAGCGGTGGCGTTTTGGTAGCGCAAGCGTGCGGGCCCGGCGGCGTTCCTTGTTGCTTCCGACATCTCAACTCAACGGATTTAGGGCCAAGGAGAAGAAGTGCGGAGGAGAGGACCGGCCCAGAGGTCCGCTCCTCTGCATTCGCATTTCCATCGCGATCTCAAAAAATGAACATTTCAGGGATGGTTCACGGTGTACGGACCCGCAGCACCGATAGCGACAAATTGTGGTGCAAGGTTGAATTGGTTTCCAATGCCGGATAAAAGAGTCTGCGTAAAGGGACACAATCTATCCCTTTATGCAGACGGATTGGAATACGACAAATGGCGGGAAAGACTCTGGAAAACTGGATCGACGCGCAGCAGGCTCGCGGCCGTTACACGTTTCTTCGCGCCGAAGCGATAGCCGGCAGCGGGCTGTCAGCGGAGGCCGTCAAAAAGGCGCTTCAGCGTCTGGTTGAGCGCCACCGGGTGGTCAAGGTTAAAGATTATTTCTATGTGGTCGTGGCGTTGGAGTATCGGAACGCCGATGGTCCACCGCCGTCTTGGTTCATCCACGATCTGATGGCCGCGATGAAACTGCCGTATTACGTCGGTTTGCTCAGCGCCGCGGCGCTGCATGGGGCCTCCCATCAGCAGCCCCAGGAATTTCAGGTCGTCACGGATAGGTCGGTCAGACCCTTAAAGGTAGGGCGAGCCCGCATTCGCTTCTTTGCGAGCAAAAGCATTGCGCAGACGCCCACCGTCAATATGAAGACCCCTACGGGGTCGGTGCGGGTATCGACGCCTGAGATAACGGCCGTGGACTTGATGCGCTTCGTCAAGGCCGCCGGTCAACTCGATAACGTAGCAACCGTCATCGCCGAATTGGTTCCACTGATCCATCCGAAGCGCCTGTTGGAAGCGATACGCCAGAGTGGGCATGTACCCAGCGCGCAGCGGCTCGGCTACGTGCTCGATCACCTCAAGGCGCGATCTGTTGCCAACGTTCTCCACGAATGGGTTAAGCGCCAATCGCGTGGCACCGTGGCGCTAAGACTTGGCCGCATCATGAATGGCGCCAAGGAAGACCGACGATGGCACGTCCTGGTCGATGAGCCACTTGAGGTTGAAGCGTGATTCCTCAAGCCAGTATCACCGCGTGGCGCGCAGTCGCGCCCTGGGCGGATGACGCGCAGGTCGAACAGGATCTGGTGCTCACGCGGGCGGTCATTGAGCTATTCGCGGAATCGGCGGTCGCCAGCAGAATCGCCCTGCGTGGCGGCACGTCGCTGAACAAATTGTTCATGCAGCCGGCCGTTCGATATTCGGAAGACATCGACCTGGTTCAGACGAAAGCCGTTCCAATCGGACCGCTTCTGGACGCGATTCGCGGCAAACTCGATTCGTGGCTCGGCCGCCCCGCGCGGTCGAGGGCGGAGGGCGGAGTGACACTGATGTATCGCTTTGAATCCGAAGTGCCGCCAGTCCGCCCTCTGAGGCTGAAGATCGAGATCAACACACGGGAACATTTGACCGTCTTGGGTTTCAGCCGCCGCCGACTCACGGCGGACAATCCATGGTTTGCTGGCAGCGCCGATGTCATCACCTACGAACTTGATGAGTTGCTCGGGACCAAGCTGCGGGCTTTGTACCAGCGTCGCAAAGGTCGCGACCTTTTCGATCTTTGGCTCTGCATCGAACGTGGATTGGTCAATCCAGACCGGCTTTTGGCATGCTTCTCGCAGTACATGGAGCATGAGAGACACAAGGTGTCGCGAGCCCAGTTTGAAAAGAACCTGCACGAAAAGCGGAATGACGCGGCCTTCCTCAACGATATCGTGCCGTTGCTGGCATCGGGCATTGACTACGATGCCGATGGCGCGATGGATGTTGTGCTCAAAACACTGATCCAACGATTGCCCGGCGAGGCTTGGCGAGGGGAGACGACCAAGCCAAAGGTGGGCGAGCGTGGACGGAGGCGATGGGGAAAGTCATAAGGCCACCGGCGTCGTCATGCGCCGCGCGGTGGCAGAACAAAAGCGGGTCCGGTCGGGGAACGGAAGCCCGACCGGACCTACGATGTTGACCGCTACTTGCTTTGGCCTGGCGGCCGCTGCTGTTGACTCAGTGCGACGATCCGGCCGTGGGCCTGGTCGGCGACTTTCGCCAGCACCAGCAGGTCGTCGCGGCCGAAGCTGTCGGTGCTCCGCCAGCCATTTTCGCCATCGCGGTAGAGTCGCTGGAACGTGACGTTGAACCGCGGCCCGCTTTCGGTTTCGTTCTTCCAGATGGCGGCCTTGACGCTGCCGATCCGAACTTCCTCGACGGGCTTGTTGGTGGATTTCTGCTTCGCCATAAAAAGCTCCTCTCGTAAAAAGGGTTTGGTTGGTCCGTTCGCAAGGCGACTGACGGACAAACGAACCCTTGGAGGAGCTGGCCGCCGGGGCGGAGTGGAGCGCCGGAAGCGACGGGCCAAGGGCCAAAGCGACAGCGAATGACACGCGAATCGTGGTCCGCTCCGCGGCGATGAAATCGAGCGATCCACGTGGCGTGAGCGTCGCATAGGAGCGACCAGAGTGCAGCGGAGAGCCCGCGGTTTTTGCGAAAGGCGGAAATCTAATCCCGCCCGGCGCTGGCGTGAATCGGCGACTTGCGGCCTGGATCATGGAACTGAAGGCGGTCGTGCCCATATCACGTGCCCGACGACTGCGTGATATCGCGCAATCGCTATCACCGCCAGCTCGCCGTCGGCAGATTGCTGAGCGATGGCTAGTCTCGCCGAGCGTGTGCCTAACGAATCGGCGTTGGCAGCAGCAGGGGCCAGCACAGTTTGGCGGTCAAGATTGCAGGCGGTCGAGGTGTGGCCGTGGCAGCCGCGCTCACTGACAGCCTGGATCGAGTCTGTTGGGGGGAGTCATCCGGCAAATTCGCCAAAGTCGGCATAGCTGTTACGTGCACCACCCAAGTTCGGGCCCGCATGGTCAGATTGGACAACGCGGCTTTCCTAAACGAGTTACACTTCTACCGCACTGTTGCCAGTCAATGATTGGGGGCAGAACCGATGGACGAGTACCTTTGGCCAGCACGAAATGTGGCGGAGTTCGCGTATTGCCCGCGGCTTTTCTATCTCATGGAAGTTGAAGGAATCCACCTGCCTAATACGGACACGGAGCAAGGGAATCTTGTCCATCGACGCGTTCATAGGCCCAGCGCGGCGAAGAAATCAGACGACAATGGTGACACCGATGCCGATACTGATGAATCCCGACCGCGAACGGTGCGCAGCCTGACGCTCACCAGTCCCACACATCGCCTCACCGCGACGCTTGATTTGGCAGAAATCAACGGCTCTGTCGCCGTTCCAGTGGAGTACAGAAAGGGCCGGCCACGTCATCCGTCGTGGACACCTCCCGATGATCCTGGCGAAAACGAGCCATCACCACCTGACGCCGAACCTTGGCCGACCGACCGTGTACAGGTGGGATTGCAAGCAATTCTGTTGGAAGAAGCCGGATACTCGGTGCCGGAAGCTATTTTGTACTATGCGGCTGAAAAGACGCGCCTGCGGGTTCAAGTCGATGGCGCATTGCGTGATGAAGCATTATGCACGTTGCGCGCCGCCCAGGAAACAGCGGTGACGAAAACGCGGCCGCTGCCGCTGGTGAATGATCCGCGGTGTCTGCGTTGTTCGCTGCAGCCGATCTGTCTGCCGGACGAAGTAAACCAACAGCGCGCTCGCGAGGAATCATGCGGCCCGCGCCGCATTTGGCCCACGCGCGATGATGCACTGCACGTCGTCGCGCAGCAGGATGGCACACGCATCGGACTTAGCGGTCTTTCATTGAAGATCACCGACAAGGGAGGAGAGGAGAGCCGTCAAATTCCGCTCGCTGGGCTGGAGAGTTTGGCATTGGTTGGCGGCGTGCAAGTGTCAACGCAAGCGTTCCATGCTCTGGCCGACCGCAACATTCCCGTCGCCTTCATGACCGGTGCGGGCCGGCTGGTGGCAATGCTCGATCCTTTGGATTCCGTGAGCGCCGACATTCGCCGGGCGCAGGTTCGTGTTTTCGACCAGCCAGCCCGATGTCTGGAACTCGCGCGGGCGCTGATTTCCGCCAAGATCATCAATCAGCGAGTATTGTTGCAACGCAATTATGCCGGTGCGTCCGATACGCTCATGGAGGATTTATTGACAGAAGCCCAACACGCCCGCGATGCGGATAGTCTGGACTCAATTCGTGGCCACGAAGGCCAAGCCGCCGCGCTTTATTTCGACCACTTCGCCGGCATGTTCAAAACGCCGTTGGCCAACGAATTCGACGCCAATGGCCGCCAGCGCCGCCCACCACCCGACCCGATCAATTCCGTGTTGTCCTTCGCCTACACGATGTTGACGCACGAATGCGTTAGCGCTCTTCGGCTGGCGAGATTGGAACCGACCATCGGCGCCTTTCACACCTCTCGTCCCGGGCGGCCGGCACTGGCACTGGACCTGATGGAACCGTTTCGTCCTTTGATCGCCGATTCCATCGCTGTTTCATCGTTCAATCGCGGCGAGCTGACCGAGGGCCACTTCCTCCGCACCGCCGCCGGCTGCGCCATGACTGATTCCGGCCGCCGCGCGTTCTTCGGCGCTTTGGGCCGGCGGATGGATACCGAGGTCACGCATCCTGTTTTCGGCTATAAGCTCAGCTACCGCCGGATGCTGATGCTTCACGCCCGCATGATCGCCGCGTGGCTGCTGGGTGAAGTGCCGACTCTCGCATTTCTCACGACTCGCTGAATAGGGGATCGTCATGCGCCGTTGTTACCTCGTCTGCTACGACATCCGCAATCAAAAGCGCTGGCGAAAGGTCTTCAAGATCATGAACGGCCACGGCGAGCACTGGCAATACTCCGTCTTCTTCTGTGTTCTCAAGGAGATAGATCGCGTCCGCATGCAGGCTCAGCTTGAGGAGCACATGAATCTCAAGGAAGATCAATGCGTCATCGTCGATCTTGGTCCTGATGAGGCCGTCGCTCGCGAAGCAGCAACGGTAGTAGGCCCAAGCCTGCCGCAAGGGGAGAAAGGCGTAATGGTAATTTGAAGTGCGTTTTGTGCGACGCTATTAAACTGTCGCAAGCCGAAGAAAATGTTTGGTATTTGATCGGGGGTAAGCGACAATATCCCTCCCGTGGAGAATAGAGGCTTTGACACTCTCTATTTGCAGTTGACCGGGAACCCACCCTTCCCCTGGCAAGGCGCGCTCTACGGCCGTTTTGTAAAGGGCGATTTTCCTATGTCAATCGATCTGCCGACGGGATTGGGCAAGACTGCTGTTATTCCCATTTGGCTGATCGCTTTGGCAGCAGCGCCGGATTGCGTTCCGCGGCGACTGGCGTATGTCGTGAACCGGCGGACAGTTGTGGACCAAACGACGCGCGAGGTCGAGGAGATTCGCGCAAACCTCAACCGACCAGAGCTCGCCAAACTGAAAGACAAGATCGGCTCGCTCGCTATCAGCACGTTGCGCGGGCAGTTTGCCGACAACCGGGAGTGGTCGGCTGATCCTTCCCGGCCTGCTATCGTCATCGGAACCGTGGACATGATCGGCAGCCGACTGCTGTTCAGCGGTTATGGCGCCGGCTTCCGAACCAGACCACTCTACGCCGGATTGCTCGGACAGGATACCTTGCTCGTGCATGACGAGGCGCATCTCGAGCCGGCATTTCAGCAGTTAATCGAGAGGATTCGGGACGAGCAGAAAAACGAGCCGGCATTGCCCGGTGAGCGGTTCCACCTGCGTGTATTGGAGATGTCGGCAACCCCGCGCGGGACCGGCGACACCATCCGACTTCAGGACGCTGATCTCGCCAACACCGAGGTCAAACAGCGAATCGGGGCCAAGAAGGTGATTCAGCTCACTCCGAACAATGACCCGAAGAAACTGGCGGATCAGATGGCGGAGCTTGCGCGCGGGCGATTTGAACAGACCGCGCGGGCTGTGCTGATCTTTGCGCGCAGGGTGGAAGACGCTGAGAAGATCGCAAAGAAACTTCCGCAAGATCGGACCCGTCTGCTTACCGGCACGCTGCGTGGGCTGGAGCGTGACCAACTGGTCGAGCATCCTGTTTTCAAACGCTTTCTGCCGCGCGCCGAGGCCTGCGAGCAGACAGTCTACCTGGTGTGCACCAGCGCGGGCGAAGTCGGCGTAAACATCTCAGCGGATCATCTCGTCTGCGACCTGTCCACCTTTGACAGCATGGCGCAGCGGCTGGGACGGGTGAACCGCTTTGGATTACGCGCAGACACCGAGGTCCACATCTTTCACCCGAAAGAGTTCGACGAGAAGAACGAGCTGGACGAACGATTAAGGAGATCGTTGGATCTGTTGCGTGATTTGAAGGGGGACGGCAGCCCCAAGGCCATCAGCCGTCTGAAGCTGGAGGACCGTGTCGCGGCGTTCGCGCCACCGCCGACGATTCTCTACACGTCCGATATCCTCCTCGATGCCTGGACGATGACTTCAATCCACGATGAGTTGCCCGGCCGGCCCAAGGTCGAGCCATATCTGCACGGCATCCAAGATCTGGAGCTGCCGCAGACATACGTTGCCTGGCGCGAAGAGGTTGGCCAAATTCGCGGCGATCTGCTCAAGGCCTATCCGCCGCAGGATCTGCTTGATTATTATCCGTTGAAGCCGCAGGAGCTTCTGCGCGACCGCAGCGACCGCGTGTTGAACCACCTTGCGCAGCTCGCCACGCGGCGACCGGCGGAACCCGCTTGGATCGTCGATGTTGACGGCGGCGTGGTAGTGACAACGCTCGGGCAAATTGCACGCGATGGGAAGGAAGGAATCCAAAACCGAACCATTGTTCTGTCGCCTGACAGCGGCGGCCTTAGTGGCGATGGAATGCTCGACGGAGGCGATGATGCTCCTGTTGCTGATGTATCAGATCGCGGGTTGTTGGACGATTCGGCGCGACAGCGGCGCATTCGCGTCTGGAACGACGACCCTGACTTTGACTTGAAAACTAGCGGCATGAGGCTTATTCGGCGGATCGATTTTTCCCCAGACGACGACGATGAAGACGCTGAAGGTCGCTCCTGGTACTGGTTCGAACGTCCAGCCGGCGGTGACAGCGATGGCTCGATGTCCGCGATCGACCCGATTCTTTGGGACGACCATACCCGCGATGTGGTCGCAAACGTCAAGCGATTTACCAATACACTGCCTCTCTCCGCAGACTTGAAGAACGCACTGCTTATCGCCGCGCGATTCCACGACTTTGGCAAGAAGCGCGATCACTGGCAGCGCAGTATTGGCAACCCCAATCCTGCGCCACCGTGGTACGCCAAATCAGGCAAAGACTGGCGACCGCGCGGGTTGGGCAGCTACCGTCACGAGTTTGGTTCGTTGCTGGATATTCTTGAGCAGGATGATTTCAAGAAACTGGCGAATAAGCCGGAGTTGCAGGAACTGATCTTGCACCTGATCGGGGCGCATCACGGATTTGCGCGCCCGTATTTTCCGCCGGAGTGTACCGTCGATTCTCCCGCCCATTCCACCGCCGTCGCCGACGCGATGGCCCGGGAGATTCCGCGCCGCTTCGGTCGGCTTCAGCGCCGATACGGGCGTTGGGGACTGGCCTATCTGGAAGGGCTGCTTCGGACCGCCGACTACGAGGCCAGCGCTCATCCGGCAGCATCGGAGGGCGTGTGATGAATCAGCGGGCGGCCAACGTTCGCCTCGCCGTCGATCCGACGAATCCCGGCCAGTATTTCGCTTGTTGCGGATTGTTGGAGGTAGCGGACCGGCTTCAATCGGGCGCGCAAGGATGGTTCGCCGGCGATCAATTTCTGATGGCCTGCGGTCATAGTATTCGCCAGCTCCTCAACACTCTACTTGCTCATCCGGCAGAACCTGTCACATCGCTGGCGAATGGATTGGCTGTGAAGCCGATTGTCGCCCCACTGAAGATCACCCTCAACAGCAAGGATAGCAACACGTTGCTGCTCGATAGTTGGATGCGGATCAGGTTGGATAAGGGCCGGCCGATAGCGATGGGAAATCCGCCCTGGAATTTCTGGTCCGGCCAGCAAACCTCCTGCGGTATCTGGAACTCATTGCGCGATGAAATTGTGCGGCAGTTGCCAACTCTCGCGGATGACGGATTGCGGAATCTCTTTACTCAGCGAATTCTTTTGACCGGTCGCTTCGGTTTCGATCCTGGCGCCGCCTGGGATGCCCTAGACGCTGGCTTCTCACCCAACGCGCAAGACCTTTCGGTAGCATCCTCGCCTGCGACAGAGTTACTCGCTGCGGTTGGCATCCAACGATTCAGACCTGTCGTGTCGAATGACCGGCAATCGTTCACTTACGCCCTTTGGCCTGTTCCGCTGCCACCCGCTGTAGCCGCGTGCACGGCCGCGGCGGTCCCGATCGTACCGGGCATAGTATTGTTCCGCGGCCAGGTCGTCAGTCGAGGGCAATACGCTGCACTCGGTCCGTCGACCCAAATTATTGGAGGCTTTCATGGCTGACGTTCTAACGAAGTACGATAATTGGCTTGGCGCTGATGACACAGTAGCGGCGCTGGTGATCCGCGAATACCTCGTCCCCGTCGAGGGGGCCGACGGGGTGATCTTCCCTGCCACATTCGCGGCAGCCGAAGATAAAAGCAAATTCCCCGGCGGCTACAACATCGACACATTTTCCGACGGGAAAAACGTCTGCCTCATCGATTCGGTAGGTTCTCAATCCAACCGAATCGAGCCGATTTTTGCTGAACCGCGGTATTCTGAACTCGTGCCTCAGGTGGTGGTAAGAGCGGGCGAGAAGCGAATCAATCTCCTACAGGCGGGACATCGCGCCGGGGATGCACTGGTTCGATGTTCCGGGCTCCAGAATGAGCTTCAGAACGCATTCAAGGCCGTGCAGAACGGCAATGCTGAACCCTTGGCGAAGATAGCTCCGACCTCGCTGGTTTTCGGCGTTTGGGATTCACGTGACACTCAGGCAAAACTTCCTCGATTGATCGCCTCGACCATCCGCGCGTTCAACGTACGTAAGTTGACCCGGTCCGCACAATTCGTGCCCGCAACTGAATACACCAAGGAAGGCCTCTTGCAACCCACCGACGATAAGAAGCTGGGGGCCGCCTACGCGGAGCGCGGATTCGTTCACGTCCCCGCGTCTGGTTCCCACGGCGGCGTCATCGCCGACGGAGGAATCCGACGCGAGGCAACGCTAAGCCTAGCCGCGCTGCGCCTGCTCCGCAGCGAAAAGGATCCGGCCAGGACCCTGGCGCTGCGCCGGTACATCTTTGGACTGGCGCTGACGGCCCTCACGTACCCGGCGGGCAGTTATCTGCGGCAGGGTTGCAACTTGGTCGCCGATCCGGACAAGCCGCGCGATTTTCTGGAAGTTCACATCGACGGCAAGCGAATGCCGGCGAATATCGCGCACGCGGATGCGTTGACTTTCGCATCGGCGGCTGCGAAAGGGTTCGGCGTCGGAAAGGATCGAACTGTCGATTTTGACACGAAGCTCGCGGCACGGGATGTCGGGGGCAACGAAGTCGCTGACGAAAGCGCGGCAAAAAAGAATGGCAAAAGGAAATAGTGCTCTTAAAGGAACTTCGATGCCAGCGTTCCTGTGCATCTCCTTGACTTTCCACGACGGTCGGTTTCACGGTCGGCGTGACGGCGGTGAATCCGAATGGCCCCCGTCGCCGCTACGTGTGTTTCAGGCGGTCGTTGCGGCCTGCGCGGCGCGATCTTGCCTCGACCAATCCACTTCGGCGCTGCGGTGGTTCGAGCAAAAGTCTAAGCCGATTATCATTGCGCCGGCGGTGTTCCATCCGCAGCCATATCGAATCGCAGTCCCTAACAACGACCTCGATGTGTCTGCCCGCTATTGGGCAAAGGGTCAGGATGCGCCGAAATACAAAAATCCTCAGGACCTCAAATCGATGAAGACCGTGCGCCCCGTCCATCTGGAGGGTGGTGATACGGTTCACTATCTATACGACCTTCACGAACCGATTCCGGCAGACATTACCGCGCATCTGAAATTGCTTGGCTTAGCCGCTCGATCAATTACGCATCTCGGCTGGGGAATCGATATGGTCGCAGCTCGCGCCAACGTCATCGGTGATGAACAGGCGGCGAAGCTTGCCGGCGTCCGCTGGAGGCCCTTAGTTCAGTCGGCGACTTATTTGCGCGCGCCGCGCGCGGGCGTGCTCAATGCACTGATCGAGCGACACGATGCATTCCTTCATCGAGTCAGCGACCACGGCTACACACCGGTGCCGCCGCTGACAGGCTTCAGCGTCATCGCTTATGACGACACCGACCGAATTAACCGCAGGCCCTGCGCTGCGTTCGATTTACTTCCGGTTGGTGCCGATGACCGCCGGTCGCGCAAGCCATTCCGGCAGGAGGATATCGTTCACGTAGCGGCCATGCTTCGGCATAGCACATGGGAAGCGGCCAAGCGCGATCTCGACGAGCTGGCGGGCCGCGACGAGCAATGGGCTGAGCAATTCGTCGCTGGACATGGTCCGCACAGGGATGCCGAAAGCTTCCCGCGATTTTCCTATATCCCTCTCCCGTCCGTCGGGCATTCTCATGCCGACGGAATGGTCCGCCGCGTCCTCATCGCCGAAACTCCTGGCGAGGACGGACGTTCGGCTGCATGGGCTCAACGCCGCCTTGCCGGTCTCCCGTTACGTGATGAAGACACAGGCTTGGATGTCGCCGCGCTCAGGGGCGCGCAGACTGACGGCGATTACGTTTTCAAATCGTATTGCGGCTCATCCGACCGTTGGCAGACCGTGACGCCGATAATTTTGCCCGGCTTCGATGACAACGATGACGCCAAACGACTGAAACTTTTGCTTCGCTGTTTTGACCAGGGTGGCATTCCCCGGGAAATCATCGCTGATCTCGATGTTCAGAAATCGCCGTGGCTGCGCGCGTCCGCGCAGACACGTGATTACAAGCGGTCAGACCGAATTAGGCACTTACCAGCGTGCCACGTTCGGGTATACTTCAAGCGACAGATTGCGGGACCAATCGCTCTCGGTGCTGGTCGGCACCGCGGCCTTGGGCTGATGGCGGCATGTGACTAAGCAATGCCGTTTGCCGCGAGTGCGACGGTGGTGAAGGGAGGTGCTGGGAATGCTCGCGTGGGTGCAGTTCTTTGGCAAATCGAGACTTGCGATGCTCTCGCAGCGTAATTCAGTTCGCCGAGGCATCCAAAAACGTGCGTGCTCGCCGCTGCGACGGCAAGTCACTCAAATTTCGAGGATTATGGGGGCGGCAGCTTCCGCGGCTCGCGAGCCGCGGTCCCATTGAAGGGAATGCCCGGTCGTAAGCTATTCCGGCGAGCAGGGCACGCTTCCGCGGCTCGCGAGCCGCGGTCCCATTGAAGGAACGTCCAGACGTCGCTCAAGTCGTTCTTGGCCTGGCTTCCGCGGCTCGCGAGCCGCGGTCCCATTGAAGGTTGGTCAAGCCGCATCATTGGTCGGGCGTCCGAACTGCTTCCGCGGCTCGCGAGCCGCGGTCCCATTGAAGGGAACGTCGGCAAAGAGTCGATGTCGCTTCCGGTCACGCTTCCGCGGCTCGCGAGCCGCGGTCCCATTGAAGGTCCCAGAGGCAGGTCCAGCAGATCGGCACCACCGCCGCTTCCGCGGCTCGCGAGCCGCGGTCCCATTGAAGGATTGCCCAGAAGGAAACGTCGGTAGCGGCGGCGGGCTTCCGCGGCTCGCGAGCCGCGGTCCCATTGAAGGGCGACGATCACAACGTCGTCCAAGCTGACCACTTCGCTTCCGCGGCTCGCGAGCCGCGGTCCCATTGAAGGTCCATGCGGTTGTCGCCGCCGTCGGCGATGCTCAGGCTTCCGCGGCTCGCGAGCCGCGGTCCCATTGAAGGCTATGAACCCAGTAGTGGCAAGGCTCGCACAGCAAGCTTCCGCGGCTCGCGAGCCGCGGTCCCATTGAAGGGCGCGGTGTTGGCTATGGCGTGTGGCAACATGCCGCGCTTCCGCGGCTCGCGAGCCGCGGTCCCATTGAAGGGTAAAATCATCTGCGGCGTGATCAGACCGGACGACGCTTCCGCGGCTCGCGAGCCGCGGTCCCATTGAAGGAGTTGGCCGAACAGCAGCTTTACGAATTTGACCCCGCTTCCGCGGCTCGCGAGCCGCGGTCCCATTGAAGGCGGCGCAGACTGGGAAGGCCCGCCGCAGGCTTACCGGCTTCCGCGGCTCGCGAGCCGCGGTCCCATTGAAGGTGCCGCAAAGGGGTTGCCGGGACCGCCTGGGTGTCGCTTCCGCGGCTCGCGAGCCGCGGTCCCATTGAAGGGAGTGCTCATGGATCATCGATGATCGTCGCAGGCCGCTTCCGCGGCTCGCGAGCCGCGGTCCCATTGAAGGTAGGTATCCGCCAACTTCGTCAGCAGCTCCAGGCGCGCTTCCGCGGCTCGCGAGCCGCGGTCCCATTGAAGGAGTGGTGCGCGGGCGCTGCCGGCGCGGCTCCTCCTGCTTCCGCGGCTCGCGAGCCGCGGTCCCATTGAAGGATCATCAGCAAGGGTCCGGCACTGGGCCACGGCTTGCTTCCGCGGCTCGCGAGCCGCGGTCCCATTGAAGGCCCAGGCTCGCCCGCCGCTGCAGTTCCTGCACGTCGGCTTCCGCGGCTCGCGAGCCGCGGTCCCATTGAAGGTCATCTTCACGACGAACGAGCCGAAGGAACTGTCCCGCTTCCGCGGCTCGCGAGCCGCGGTCCCATTGAAGGGGGCTCTACCGGGGCCACAAGGTCATCATCCTGGGCTTCCGCGGCTCGCGAGCCGCGGTCCCATTGAAGGCCCAGATCGACGATGTACTTCACGACCCCCACCAGCTTCCGCGGCTCGCGAGCCGCGGTCCCATTGAAGGATCGTCGCCCCAAATCGTATTCGCGGTCGGTGCGGGCTTCCGCGGCTCGCGAGCCGCGGTCCCATTGAAGGCTTTGGCTACCGCCCGCCTGCTGCGGTCCGGTCTGCTGCTTCCGCGGCTCGCGAGCCGCGGTCCCATTGAAGGTCCTATCGCTCGGGGTTAAGCGGGCGATTCGCATGGGCTTCCGCGGCTCGCGAGCCGCGGTCCCATTGAAGGCTTGCCGCATTGCGGCGGGAGGATAGTCGTGAACAGCTTCCGCGGCTCGCGAGCCGCGGTCCCATTGAAGGTTAATCAGCGTGATCCGATCCTTCCACAAACACCAGCTTCCGCGGCTCGCGAGCCGCGGAAGCTGGTGTTTGTGGAAGGATCGGATCACGCTGATTAACCTTCAATGGGACCGCGGCTCGCGAGCCGCGGAAGCTGTTCACGACTATCCTCCCGCCGCAATGCGGCAAGCCTTCAATGGGACCGCGGCTCGCGAGCCGCGGAAGCCCATGCGAATCGCCCGCTTAACCCCGAGCGATAGGACCTTCAATGGGACCGCGGCTCGCGAGCCGCGGAAGCAGCAGACCGGACCGCAGCAGGCGGGCGGTAGCCAAAGCCTTCAATGGGACCGCGGCTCGCGAGCCGCGGAAGCCCGCACCGACCGCGAATACGATTTGGGGCGACGATCCTTCAATGGGACCGCGGCTCGCGAGCCGCGGAAGCTGGTGGGGGTCGTGAAGTACATCGTCGATCTGGGCCTTCAATGGGACCGCGGCTCGCGAGCCGCGGAAGCCCAGGATGATGACCTTGTGGCCCCGGTAGAGCCCCCTTCAATGGGACCGCGGCTCGCGAGCCGCGGAAGCGGGACAGTTCCTTCGGCTCGTTCGTCGTGAAGATGACCTTCAATGGGACCGCGGCTCGCGAGCCGCGGAAGCCGACGTGCAGGAACTGCAGCGGCGGGCGAGCCTGGGCCTTCAATGGGACCGCGGCTCGCGAGCCGCGGAAGCAAGCCGTGGCCCAGTGCCGGACCCTTGCTGATGATCCTTCAATGGGACCGCGGCTCGCGAGCCGCGGAAGCAGGAGGAGCCGCGCCGGCAGCGCCCGCGCACCACTCCTTCAATGGGACCGCGGCTCGCGAGCCGCGGAAGCGCGCCTGGAGCTGCTGACGAAGTTGGCGGATACCTACCTTCAATGGGACCGCGGCTCGCGAGCCGCGGAAGCGGCCTGCGACGATCATCGATGATCCATGAGCACTCCCTTCAATGGGACCGCGGCTCGCGAGCCGCGGAAGCGACACCCAGGCGGTCCCGGCAACCCCTTTGCGGCACCTTCAATGGGACCGCGGCTCGCGAGCCGCGGAAGCCGGTAAGCCTGCGGCGGGCCTTCCCAGTCTGCGCCGCCTTCAATGGGACCGCGGCTCGCGAGCCGCGGAAGCGGGGTCAAATTCGTAAAGCTGCTGTTCGGCCAACTCCTTCAATGGGACCGCGGCTCGCGAGCCGCGGAAGCGTCGTCCGGTCTGATCACGCCGCAGATGATTTTACCCTTCAATGGGACCGCGGCTCGCGAGCCGCGGAAGCGCGGCATGTTGCCACACGCCATAGCCAACACCGCGCCCTTCAATGGGACCGCGGCTCGCGAGCCGCGGAAGCTTGCTGTGCGAGCCTTGCCACTACTGGGTTCATAGCCTTCAATGGGACCGCGGCTCGCGAGCCGCGGAAGCCTGAGCATCGCCGACGGCGGCGACAACCGCATGGACCTTCAATGGGACCGCGGCTCGCGAGCCGCGGAAGCGAAGTGGTCAGCTTGGACGACGTTGTGATCGTCGCCCTTCAATGGGACCGCGGCTCGCGAGCCGCGGAAGCCCGCCGCCGCTACCGACGTTTCCTTCTGGGCAATCCTTCAATGGGACCGCGGCTCGCGAGCCGCGGAAGCGGCGGTGGTGCCGATCTGCTGGACCTGCCTCTGGGACCTTCAATGGGACCGCGGCTCGCGAGCCGCGGAAGCGTGACCGGAAGCGACATCGACTCTTTGCCGACGTTCCCTTCAATGGGACCGCGGCTCGCGAGCCGCGGAAGCAGTTCGGACGCCCGACCAATGATGCGGCTTGACCAACCTTCAATGGGACCGCGGCTCGCGAGCCGCGGAAGCCAGGCCAAGAACGACTTGAGCGACGTCTGGACGTTCCTTCAATGGGACCGCGGCTCGCGAGCCGCGGAAGCGTGCCCTGCTCGCCGGAATAGCTTACGACCGGGCATTCCCTTCAATGGGACCGCGGCTCGCGAGCCGCGGAAGCTGCCGCCCCCATAATCCTCGAAATTTGAGTGACTTGCCGTCGCAGCGGCGAGCACGCACGTTTTTGGATGCCTCGGCGAACTGAATTACGCTGCGAGAGCATCGCAAGTCTCGATTTGCCAAAGAACTGCACCCACGCGAGCATTCCCAGCACCTCCCTTCACCACCGTCGCACTCGCGGCAAACGGCATTGCTTAGTCACATGCCGCCATCAGCCCAAGGCCGCGGTGCCGACCAGCACCGAGAGCGATTGGTCCCGCAATCTGTCGCTTGAAGTATACCCGAACGTGGCACGCTGGTAAGTGCCTAATTCGGTCTGACCGCTTGTAATCACGTGTCTGCGCGGACGCGCGCAGCCACGGCGATTTCTGAACATCGAGATCAGCGATGATTTCCCGGGGAATGCCACCCTGGTCAAAACAGCGAAGCAAAAGTTTCAGTCGTTTGGCGTCATCGTTGTCATCGAAGCCGGGCAAAATTATCGGCGTCACGGTCTGCCAACGGTCGGATGAGCCGCAATACGATTTGAAAACGTAATCGCCGTCAGTCTGCGCGCCCCTGAGCGCGGCGACATCCAAGCCTGTGTCTTCATCACGTAACGGGAGACCGGCAAGGCGGCGTTGAGCCCATGCAGCCGAACGTCCGTCCTCGCCAGGAGTTTCGGCGATGAGGACGCGGCGGACCATTCCGTCGGCATGAGAATGCCCGACGGACGGGAGAGGGATATAGGAAAATCGCGGGAAGCTTTCGGCATCCCTGTGCGGACCATGTCCAGCGACGAATTGCTCAGCCCATTGCTCGTCGCGGCCCGCCAGCTCGTCGAGATCGCGCTTGGCCGCTTCCCATGTGCTATGCCGAAGCATGGCCGCTACGTGAACGATATCCTCCTGCCGGAATGGCTTGCGCGACCGGCGGTCATCGGCACCAACCGGAAGTAAATCGAACGCAGCGCAGGGCCTGCGGTTAATTCGGTCGGTGTCGTCATAAGCGATGACGCTGAAGCCTGTCAGCGGCGGCACCGGTGTGTAGCCGTGGTCGCTGACTCGATGAAGGAATGCATCGTGTCGCTCGATCAGTGCATTGAGCACGCCCGCGCGCGGCGCGCGCAAATAAGTCGCCGACTGAACTAAGGGCCTCCAGCGGACGCCGGCAAGCTTCGCCGCCTGTTCATCACCGATGACGTTGGCGCGAGCTGCGACCATATCGATTCCCCAGCCGAGATGCGTAATTGATCGAGCGGCTAAGCCAAGCAATTTCAGATGCGCGGTAATGTCTGCCGGAATCGGTTCGTGAAGGTCGTATAGATAGTGAACCGTATCACCACCCTCCAGATGGACGGGGCGCACGGTCTTCATCGATTTGAGGTCCTGAGGATTTTTGTATTTCGGCGCATCCTGACCCTTTGCCCAATAGCGGGCAGACACATCGAGGTCGTTGTTAGGGACTGCGATTCGATATGGCTGCGGATGGAACACCGCCGGCGCAATGATAATCGGCTTAGACTTTTGCTCGAACCACCGCAGCGCCGAAGTGGATTGGTCGAGGCAAGATCGCGCCGCGCAGGCCGCAACGACCGCCTGAAACACACGTAGCGGCGACGGGGGCCATTCGGATTCACCGCCGTCACGCCGACCGTGAAACCGACCGTCGTGGAAAGTCAAGGAGATGCACAGGAACGCTGGCATCGAAGTTCCTTTAAGAGCACTATTTCCTTTTGCCATTCTTTTTTGCCGCGCTTTCGTCAGCGACTTCGTTGCCCCCGACATCCCGTGCCGCGAGCTTCGTGTCAAAATCGACAGTTCGATCCTTTCCGACGCCGAACCCTTTCGCAGCCGCCGATGCGAAAGTCAACGCATCCGCGTGCGCGATATTCGCCGGCATTCGCTTGCCGTCGATGTGAACTTCCAGAAAATCGCGCGGCTTGTCCGGATCGGCGACCAAGTTGCAACCCTGCCGCAGATAACTGCCCGCCGGGTACGTGAGGGCCGTCAGCGCCAGTCCAAAGATGTACCGGCGCAGCGCCAGGGTCCTGGCCGGATCCTTTTCGCTGCGGAGCAGGCGCAGCGCGGCTAGGCTTAGCGTTGCCTCGCGTCGGATTCCTCCGTCGGCGATGACGCCGCCGTGGGAACCAGACGCGGGGACGTGAACGAATCCGCGCTCCGCGTAGGCGGCCCCCAGCTTCTTATCGTCGGTGGGTTGCAAGAGGCCTTCCTTGGTGTATTCAGTTGCGGGCACGAATTGTGCGGACCGGGTCAACTTACGTACGTTGAACGCGCGGATGGTCGAGGCGATCAATCGAGGAAGTTTTGCCTGAGTGTCACGTGAATCCCAAACGCCGAAAACCAGCGAGGTCGGAGCTATCTTCGCCAAGGGTTCAGCATTGCCGTTCTGCACGGCCTTGAATGCGTTCTGAAGCTCATTCTGGAGCCCGGAACATCGAACCAGTGCATCCCCGGCGCGATGTCCCGCCTGTAGGAGATTGATTCGCTTCTCGCCCGCTCTTACCACCACCTGAGGCACGAGTTCAGAATACCGCGGTTCAGCAAAAATCGGCTCGATTCGGTTGGATTGAGAACCTACCGAATCGATGAGGCAGACGTTTTTCCCGTCGGAAAATGTGTCGATGTTGTAGCCGCCGGGGAATTTGCTTTTATCTTCGGCTGCCGCGAATGTGGCAGGGAAGATCACCCCGTCGGCCCCCTCGACGGGGACGAGGTATTCGCGGATCACCAGCGCCGCTACTGTGTCATCAGCGCCAAGCCAATTATCGTACTTCGTTAGAACGTCAGCCATGAAAGCCTCCAATAATTTGGGTCGACGGACCGAGTGCAGCGTATTGCCCTCGACTGACGACCTGGCCGCGGAACAATACTATGCCCGGTACGATCGGGACCGCCGCGGCCGTGCACGCGGCTACAGCGGGTGGCAGCGGAACAGGCCAAAGGGCGTAAGTGAACGATTGCCGGTCATTCGACACGACAGGTCTGAATCGTTGGATGCCAACCGCAGCGAGTAACTCTGTCGCAGGCGAGGATGCTACCGAAAGGTCTTGCGCGTTGGGTGAGAAGCCAGCGTCTAGGGCATCCCAGGCGGCGCCAGGATCGAAACCGAAGCGACCGGTCAAAAGAATTCGCTGAGTAAAGAGATTCCGCAATCCGTCATCCGCGAGAGTTGGCAACTGCCGCACAATTTCATCGCGCAATGAGTTCCAGATACCGCAGGAGGTTTGCTGGCCGGACCAGAAATTCCAGGGCGGATTTCCCATCGCTATCGGCCGGCCCTTATCCAACCTGATCCGCATCCAACTATCGAGCAGCAACGTGTTGCTATCCTTGCTGTTGAGGGTGATCTTCAGTGGGGCGACAATCGGCTTCACAGCCAATCCATTCGCCAGCGATGTGACAGGTTCTGCCGGATGAGCAAGTAGAGTGTTGAGGAGCTGGCGAATACTATGACCGCAGGCCATCAGAAATTGATCGCCGGCGAACCATCCTTGCGCGCCCGATTGAAGCCGGTCCGCTACCTCCAACAATCCGCAACAAGCGAAATACTGGCCGGGATTCGTCGGATCGACGGCGAGGCGAACGTTGGCCGCCCGCTGATTCATCACACGCCCTCCGATGCTGCCGGATGAGCGCTGGCCTCGTAGTCGGCGGTCCGAAGCAGCCCTTCCAGATAGGCCAGTCCCCAACGCCCGTATCGGCGCTGAAGCCGACCGAAGCGGCGCGGAATCTCCCGGGCCATCGCGTCGGCGACGGCGGTGGAATGGGCGGGAGAATCGACGGTACACTCCGGCGGAAAATACGGGCGCGCAAATCCGTGATGCGCCCCGATCAGGTGCAAGATCAGTTCCTGCAACTCCGGCTTATTCGCCAGTTTCTTGAAATCATCCTGCTCAAGAATATCCAGCAACGAACCAAACTCGTGACGGTAGCTGCCCAACCCGCGCGGTCGCCAGTCTTTGCCTGATTTGGCGTACCACGGTGGCGCAGGATTGGGGTTGCCAATACTGCGCTGCCAGTGATCGCGCTTCTTGCCAAAGTCGTGGAATCGCGCGGCGATAAGCAGTGCGTTCTTCAAGTCTGCGGAGAGAGGCAGTGTATTGGTAAATCGCTTGACGTTTGCGACCACATCGCGGGTATGGTCGTCCCAAAGAATCGGGTCGATCGCGGACATCGAGCCATCGCTGTCACCGCCGGCTGGACGTTCGAACCAGTACCAGGAGCGACCTTCAGCGTCTTCATCGTCGTCGTCTGGGGAAAAATCGATCCGCCGAATAAGCCTCATGCCGCTAGTTTTCAAGTCAAAGTCAGGGTCGTCGTTCCAGACGCGAATGCGCCGCTGTCGCGCCGAATCGTCCAACAACCCGCGATCTGATACATCAGCAACAGGAGCATCATCGCCTCCGTCGAGCATTCCATCGCCACTAAGGCCGCCGCTGTCAGGCGACAGAACAATGGTTCGGTTTTGGATTCCTTCCTTCCCATCGCGTGCAATTTGCCCGAGCGTTGTCACTACCACGCCGCCGTCAACATCGACGATCCAAGCGGGTTCCGCCGGTCGCCGCGTGGCGAGCTGCGCAAGGTGGTTCAACACGCGGTCGCTGCGGTCGCGCAGAAGCTCCTGCGGCTTCAACGGATAATAATCAAGCAGATCCTGCGGCGGATAGGCCTTGAGCAGATCGCCGCGAATTTGGCCAACCTCTTCGCGCCAGGCAACGTATGTCTGCGGCAGCTCCAGATCTTGGATGCCGTGCAGATATGGCTCGACCTTGGGCCGGCCGGGCAACTCATCGTGGATTGAAGTCATCGTCCAGGCATCGAGGAGGATATCGGACGTGTAGAGAATCGTCGGCGGTGGCGCGAACGCCGCGACACGGTCCTCCAGCTTCAGACGGCTGATGGCCTTGGGGCTGCCGTCCCCCTTCAAATCACGCAACAGATCCAACGATCTCCTTAATCGTTCGTCCAGCTCGTTCTTCTCGTCGAACTCTTTCGGGTGAAAGATGTGGACCTCGGTGTCTGCGCGTAATCCAAAGCGGTTCACCCGTCCCAGCCGCTGCGCCATGCTGTCAAAGGTGGACAGGTCGCAGACGAGATGATCCGCTGAGATGTTTACGCCGACTTCGCCCGCGCTGGTGCACACCAGGTAGACTGTCTGCTCGCAGGCCTCGGCGCGCGGCAGAAAGCGTTTGAAAACAGGATGCTCGACCAGTTGGTCACGCTCCAGCCCACGCAGCGTGCCGGTAAGCAGACGGGTCCGATCTTGCGGAAGTTTCTTTGCGATCTTCTCAGCGTCTTCCACCCTGCGCGCAAAGATCAGCACAGCCCGCGCGGTCTGTTCAAATCGCCCGCGCGCAAGCTCCGCCATCTGATCCGCCAGTTTCTTCGGGTCATTGTTCGGAGTGAGCTGAATCACCTTCTTGGCCCCGATTCGCTGTTTGACCTCGGTGTTGGCGAGATCAGCGTCCTGAAGTCGGATGGTGTCGCCGGTCCCGCGCGGGGTTGCCGACATCTCCAATACACGCAGGTGGAACCGCTCACCGGGCAATGCCGGCTCGTTTTTCTGCTCGTCCCGAATCCTCTCGATTAACTGCTGAAATGCCGGCTCGAGATGCGCCTCGTCATGCACGAGCAAGGTATCCTGTCCGAGCAATCCGGCGTAGAGTGGTCTGGTTCGGAAGCCGGCGCCATAACCGCTGAACAGCAGTCGGCTGCCGATCATGTCCACGGTTCCGATGACGATAGCAGGCCGGGAAGGATCAGCCGACCACTCCCGGTTGTCGGCAAACTGCCCGCGCAACGTGCTGATAGCGAGCGAGCCGATCTTGTCTTTCAGTTTGGCGAGCTCTGGTCGGTTGAGGTTTGCGCGAATCTCCTCGACCTCGCGCGTCGTTTGGTCCACAACTGTCCGCCGGTTCACGACATACGCCAGTCGCCGCGGAACGCAATCCGGCGCTGCTGCCAAAGCGATCAGCCAAATGGGAATAACAGCAGTCTTGCCCAATCCCGTCGGCAGATCGATTGACATAGGAAAATCGCCCTTTACAAAACGGCCGTAGAGCGCGCCTTGCCAGGGGAAGGGTGGGTTCCCGGTCAACTGCAAATAGAGAGTGTCAAAGCCTCTATTCTCCACGGGAGGGATATTGTCGCTTACCCCCGATCAAATACCAAACATTTTCTTCGGCTTGCGACAGTTTAATAGCGTCGCACAAAACGCACTTCAAATTACCATTACGCCTTTCTCCCCTTGCGGCAGGCTTGGGCCTACTACCGTTGCTGCTTCGCGAGCGACGGCCTCATCAGGACCAAGATCGACGATGACGCATTGATCTTCCTTGAGATTCATGTGCTCCTCAAGCTGAGCCTGCATGCGGACGCGATCTATCTCCTTGAGAACACAGAAGAAGACGGAGTATTGCCAGTGCTCGCCGTGGCCGTTCATGATCTTGAAGACCTTTCGCCAGCGCTTTTGATTGCGGATGTCGTAGCAGACGAGGTAACAACGGCGCATGACGATCCCCTATTCAGCGAGTCGTGAGAAATGCGAGAGTCGGCACTTCACCCAGCAGCCACGCGGCGATCATGCGGGCGTGAAGCATCAGCATCCGGCGGTAGCTGAGCTTATAGCCGAAAACAGGATGCGTGACCTCGGTATCCATCCGCCGGCCCAAAGCGCCGAAGAACGCGCGGCGGCCGGAATCAGTCATGGCGCAGCCGGCGGCGGTGCGGAGGAAGTGGCCCTCGGTCAGCTCGCCGCGATTGAACGATGAAACAGCGATGGAATCGGCGATCAAAGGACGAAACGGTTCCATCAGGTCCAGTGCCAGTGCCGGCCGCCCGGGACGAGAGGTGTGAAAGGCGCCGATGGTCGGTTCCAATCTCGCCAGCCGAAGAGCGCTAACGCATTCGTGCGTCAACATCGTGTAGGCGAAGGACAACACGGAATTGATCGGGTCGGGTGGTGGGCGGCGCTGGCGGCCATTGGCGTCGAATTCGTTGGCCAACGGCGTTTTGAACATGCCGGCGAAGTGGTCGAAATAAAGCGCGGCGGCTTGGCCTTCGTGGCCACGAATTGAGTCCAGACTATCCGCATCGCGGGCGTGTTGGGCTTCTGTCAATAAATCCTCCATGAGCGTATCGGACGCACCGGCATAATTGCGTTGCAACAATACTCGCTGATTGATGATCTTGGCGGAAATCAGCGCCCGCGCGAGTTCCAGACATCGGGCTGGCTGGTCGAAAACACGAACCTGCGCCCGGCGAATGTCGGCGCTCACGGAATCCAAAGGATCGAGCATTGCCACCAGCCGGCCCGCACCGGTCATGAAGGCGACGGGAATGTTGCGGTCGGCCAGAGCATGGAACGCTTGCGTTGACACTTGCACGCCGCCAACCAATGCCAAACTCTCCAGCCCAGCGAGCGGAATTTGACGGCTCTCCTCTCCTCCCTTGTCGGTGATCTTCAATGAAAGACCGCTAAGTCCGATGCGTGTGCCATCCTGCTGCGCGACGACGTGCAGTGCATCATCGCGCGTGGGCCAAATGCGGCGCGGGCCGCATGATTCCTCGCGAGCGCGCTGTTGGTTTACTTCGTCCGGCAGACAGATCGGCTGCAGCGAACAACGCAGACACCGCGGATCATTCACCAGCGGCAGCGGCCGCGTTTTCGTCACCGCTGTTTCCTGGGCGGCGCGCAACGTGCATAATGCTTCATCACGCAATGCGCCATCGACTTGAACCCGCAGGCGCGTCTTTTCAGCCGCATAGTACAAAATAGCTTCCGGCACCGAGTATCCGGCTTCTTCCAACAGAATTGCTTGCAATCCCACCTGTACACGGTCGGTCGGCCAAGGTTCGGCGTCAGGTGGTGATGGCTCGTTTTCGCCAGGATCATCGGGAGGTGTCCACGACGGATGACGTGGCCGGCCCTTTCTGTACTCCACTGGAACGGCGACAGAGCCGTTGATTTCTGCCAAATCAAGCGTCGCGGTGAGGCGATGTGTGGGACTGGTGAGCGTCAGGCTGCGCACCGTTCGCGGTCGGGATTCATCAGTATCGGCATCGGTGTCACCATTGTCGTCTGATTTCTTCGCCGCGCTGGGCCTATGAACGCGTCGATGGACAAGATTCCCTTGCTCCGTGTCCGTATTAGGCAGGTGGATTCCTTCAACTTCCATGAGATAGAAAAGCCGCGGGCAATACGCGAACTCCGCCACATTTCGTGCTGGCCAAAGGTACTCGTCCATCGGTTCTGCCCCCAATCATTGACTGGCAACAGTGCGGTAGAAGTGTAACTCGTTTAGGAAAGCCGCGTTGTCCAATCTGACCATGCGGGCCCGAACTTGGGTGGTGCACGTAACAGCTATGCCGACTTTGGCGAATTTGCCGGATGACTCCCCCCAACAGACTCGATCCAGGCTGTCAGTGAGCGCGGCTGCCACGGCCACACCTCGACCGCCTGCAATCTTGACCGCCAAACTGTGCTGGCCCCTGCTGCTGCCAACGCCGATTCGTTAGGCACACGCTCGGCGAGACTAGCCATCGCTCAGCAATCTGCCGACGGCGAGCTGGCGGTGATAGCGATTGCGCGATATCACGCAGTCGTCGGGCACGTGATATGGGCACGACCGCCTTCAGTTCCATGATCCAGGCCGCAAGTCGCCGATTCACGCCAGCGCCGGGCGGGATTAGATTTCCGCCTTTCGCAAAAACCGCGGGCTCTCCGCTGCACTCTGGTCGCTCCTATGCGACGCTCACGCCACGTGGATCGCTCGATTTCATCGCCGCGGAGCGGACCACGATTCGCGTGTCATTCGCTGTCGCTTTGGCCCTTGGCCCGTCGCTTCCGGCGCTCCACTCCGCCCCGGCGGCCAGCTCCTCCAAGGGTTCGTTTGTCCGTCAGTCGCCTTGCGAACGGACCAACCAAACCCTTTTTACGAGAGGAGCTTTTTATGGCGAAGCAGAAATCCACCAACAAGCCCGTCGAGGAAGTTCGGATCGGCAGCGTCAAGGCCGCCATCTGGAAGAACGAAACCGAAAGCGGGCCGCGGTTCAACGTCACGTTCCAGCGACTCTACCGCGATGGCGAAAATGGCTGGCGGAGCACCGACAGCTTCGGCCGCGACGACCTGCTGGTGCTGGCGAAAGTCGCCGACCAGGCCCACGGCCGGATCGTCGCACTGAGTCAACAGCAGCGGCCGCCAGGCCAAAGCAAGTAGCGGTCAACATCGTAGGTCCGGTCGGGCTTCCGTTCCCCGACCGGACCCGCTTTTGTTCTGCCACCGCGCGGCGCATGACGACGCCGGTGGCCTTATGACTTTCCCCATCGCCTCCGTCCACGCTCGCCCACCTTTGGCTTGGTCGTCTCCCCTCGCCAAGCCTCGCCGGGCAATCGTTGGATCAGTGTTTTGAGCACAACATCCATCGCGCCATCGGCATCGTAGTCAATGCCCGATGCCAGCAACGGCACGATATCGTTGAGGAAGGCCGCGTCATTCCGCTTTTCGTGCAGGTTCTTTTCAAACTGGGCTCGCGACACCTTGTGTCTCTCATGCTCCATGTACTGCGAGAAGCATGCCAAAAGCCGGTCTGGATTGACCAATCCACGTTCGATGCAGAGCCAAAGATCGAAAAGGTCGCGACCTTTGCGACGCTGGTACAAAGCCCGCAGCTTGGTCCCGAGCAACTCATCAAGTTCGTAGGTGATGACATCGGCGCTGCCAGCAAACCATGGATTGTCCGCCGTGAGTCGGCGGCGGCTGAAACCCAAGACGGTCAAATGTTCCCGTGTGTTGATCTCGATCTTCAGCCTCAGAGGGCGGACTGGCGGCACTTCGGATTCAAAGCGATACATCAGTGTCACTCCGCCCTCCGCCCTCGACCGCGCGGGGCGGCCGAGCCACGAATCGAGTTTGCCGCGAATCGCGTCCAGAAGCGGTCCGATTGGAACGGCTTTCGTCTGAACCAGGTCGATGTCTTCCGAATATCGAACGGCCGGCTGCATGAACAATTTGTTCAGCGACGTGCCGCCACGCAGGGCGATTCTGCTGGCGACCGCCGATTCCGCGAATAGCTCAATGACCGCCCGCGTGAGCACCAGATCCTGTTCGACCTGCGCGTCATCCGCCCAGGGCGCGACTGCGCGCCACGCGGTGATACTGGCTTGAGGAATCACGCTTCAACCTCAAGTGGCTCATCGACCAGGACGTGCCATCGTCGGTCTTCCTTGGCGCCATTCATGATGCGGCCAAGTCTTAGCGCCACGGTGCCACGCGATTGGCGCTTAACCCATTCGTGGAGAACGTTGGCAACAGATCGCGCCTTGAGGTGATCGAGCACGTAGCCGAGCCGCTGCGCGCTGGGTACATGCCCACTCTGGCGTATCGCTTCCAACAGGCGCTTCGGATGGATCAGTGGAACCAATTCGGCGATGACGGTTGCTACGTTATCGAGTTGACCGGCGGCCTTGACGAAGCGCATCAAGTCCACGGCCGTTATCTCAGGCGTCGATACCCGCACCGACCCCGTAGGGGTCTTCATATTGACGGTGGGCGTCTGCGCAATGCTTTTGCTCGCAAAGAAGCGAATGCGGGCTCGCCCTACCTTTAAGGGTCTGACCGACCTATCCGTGACGACCTGAAATTCCTGGGGCTGCTGATGGGAGGCCCCATGCAGCGCCGCGGCGCTGAGCAAACCGACGTAATACGGCAGTTTCATCGCGGCCATCAGATCGTGGATGAACCAAGACGGCGGTGGACCATCGGCGTTCCGATACTCCAACGCCACGACCACATAGAAATAATCTTTAACCTTGACCACCCGGTGGCGCTCAACCAGACGCTGAAGCGCCTTTTTGACGGCCTCCGCTGACAGCCCGCTGCCGGCTATCGCTTCGGCGCGAAGAAACGTGTAACGGCCGCGAGCCTGCTGCGCGTCGATCCAGTTTTCCAGAGTCTTTCCCGCCATTTGTCGTATTCCAATCCGTCTGCATAAAGGGATAGATTGTGTCCCTTTACGCAGACTCTTTTATCCGGCATTGGAAACCAATTCAACCTTGCACCACAATTTGTCGCTATCGGTGCTGCGGGTCCGTACACCGTGAACCATCCCTGAAATGTTCATTTTTTGAGATCGCGATGGAAATGCGAATGCAGAGGAGCGGACCTCTGGGCCGGTCCTCTCCTCCGCACTTCTTCTCCTTGGCCCTAAATCCGTTGAGTTGAGATGTCGGAAGCAACAAGGAACGCCGCCGGGCCCGCACGCTTGCGCTACCAAAACGCCACCGCTGCGCTTGCCATGCTCGGCTCCTCGCCGGAGTACCGGCTGCGCACGGAGAGGACTCGTATGGCTGTGGCGACAGCCACATAAGTCGACCAAATCCCATTCCCTCGTTACAATCATGCGCGAATGGTCAGCGGTTCGGGCCTTTATGACCTCGGGCTGCCTGTTAAAGTCGGGCTGAGCCATGATGGGCGACGAAGAATTTCGGGTTTACTTGAATGCCTTGGCTTGTAGGCATCTGCGGTATTTGCAGCTTTCACGAAGGCACTTGCACTTCCCCGGTGAGTTTCAGCACGAATTGGAGGAACTCATTCGTCTGTGCCAGTTAGCGAGGATGGGGGCCGCCAGTCCAGGGGACGGTGAACTGATAAAAATGATCGCCAAAAGGCTAAAGGAGCGCGAATACCAACTAAGGCACGCGATCGAGGCAATGGAGCAGGCTGGAGTTCTCGACGCCATTGACGAAGACCCGGCAACGCTGTTCAGCAATGTCCGCATCTCGGCTCTTCCGCCAGAAGATAAAGAGCTACTTGGCCAAACCGGACATTCAGCGCCGGATGCCGAACTGGTTTTGATTACAGAATACTCCCGCACGCACCTCGCACGAGACCGATATCAAGAACGCAAGCCGTCTGCAATTATTCGAGATGCACCGGGTGCTGTTGAGCGCGCCGTGGGCCAACTCGCCGAACCCGAAGAAGGCGACGTTGCTACGAATTCCGTCCCTGAGAAGAAGAAGCGAAAAATTTGCAACGGAATTGGAAAGATATTGCAGGGTGGCGTGCTCGGCGTTGGGAACATCTTGGTTGGAGCAGGAAGCATCGTTGCTCCCAACCCAGCGATTGCCGCTGGAGTAATCGCATCGGGCGCCATAGCCGTTGGGTCAATCTGCCAAGGTCTTGGCGATCTGCGCGGTGAGTAGCAGCTCCGCGAGGATATATGGCCCTCGATGCCAACGATGCGTTCAGCAGCCTGTATAAAAAGCAAACGGCGTTACTCACTACTTTCCCAAAGGCGCGAAGCGAACTCCTCGACTTTCACTATAAAGACCAACTCGACCAATACCTTTTTGCAATCGATCACTTCACCGGCAGAAAACTCTTTATTATAGCCAAGTCGGAGCCAGAGGCTGCGTCCTTGATCCGCCGTTCACTGCTCCTGTCTGATCTATTGCTGTTCAATGTAGAATCCTTCATCGCTCATCCAGCATTGGGTTTGCTTCCGATCTCCGACGATGTGGCAAGCCCCGTTCTCGGCGCAATCGCCATGATCGACCCGCATGGGCGTTCAGGCTTTGCTTCGGCAGCCGCCTTTATGTATGCAAACGTCACCCAGATGACGCTAGCGGCAAAGGCGGGAGAACGCGCGGAGATTCTAGGTTCGCCGTGGTCTGCAACCGAGTCCGATGGGTGGCAGCGCACAATGTTCACGCGTTTGTCCGACGAGATGCAGAATGCTCATGGCTCACGGTGCCATGTGGCGGGCGGGTTGATCCATCTGCAACTCCCAAAGGACGAAACTTTGCTCGCAGACGCCGCGCGGTTGATGAGTAAGGGGCGCGTCGTGTACGCGCCGTTTGCGCTGGCTGGGGCGGGTAACGGACCTCAAGGGGAGTCATTGCTCAAGGCGAGTATGCTGGGTAGTGCGTTGGCTTCATCCGAGCCATCGACGCAATCGCTGGCGCAGTTGGAGCGAGTATTGCTCAAGTTTGACATGCCGTACCTTGAGGACTTGCCGCTTTCCACACTTGCGAAAGTGATCGATGATGAAGGTGAATCCATCCGCTCGTTCCGCCGACAGTTCGACCGCTTGATGGAAGATATTCAAGATTCAAAAGACGAGGCCGATGCAGACAAGCGAGTCACCAAGTTTAAGCGCGAAGTGCTTGAGGACGAGATTGACAAAGTTCGTCACGCTCTATCGCGCGTCTCCCGGATGAACTCCGTGACGCGTGCCGGAGCATATCTTGGGGTAACGGCGCTTACGGTCGCTGTGTTCAACGGCCTCAGCGTACCATCCCTAATCACTGGGTTGTCCGGAACTGCCGCCGCTGCGGTAACTGCATGGTATCGGTCGTACCTCGAAGCGCGTGATGCCTGCCGTTCCCCGGCACATGTTCTTTGGCGGCTTGAGCGACGCGCAAATAAGGGGAATTGATCGGCACCGGTGCAATCCCGGCTGTTCGGGCGTCATGGAAAGTGCGTACGCCGGGGTTCATCCCCAACGCACCATCTTTCAGCGCGAACTCTGAAACTTCCGTCGCGAAACTTCGGAGGTTCGGTTCTAAAGCGTGCGCTCTCAATCCAAACGCTCGCGTTTTCGGTTCAAACGGACGCATTTTCAATCCGAACGCGCATACACTCGTTTCCAAGTCGCAACGGGATGAAATGCTCGTTCAAGAATGCGTATGCAGGAGAGAGGGCCCCTAGGTCCGGCCCTCTCTCCCGCACCCTCTCTCCCGCCCCAAATCCGGCGTGATTGACTGTCGGAAGCAATAAGGAAGGCGTCGGGGCCCCAGCTCCCTGCGCTATCGAAACGCCACCGGCCGAGTACGGCCTTGCCATGCTCGCCTCCTCACCCTGAGTACAGGGCTGCGGGCCTGCGCGTGGCATGGCGTTCGTCCGCTCCGCTCGCGTTCCCGTCGCTAACCGGAAAAGACGTTTTGTTTTTGACCTCCCGGACTGCTTCTACCGAAGCCGGGAGGTCAAAAATATTGCGTGGGCTTTGGGGCCTACGCCTTCCCGGTTGAGGAGCTTTTTTCTTTTCGGGAGGTGTCACTTGGCACACGATATCGACCAGACAACGGGACGAGCGGCAGTGTTCGTGACCGGCGAGCCGGCCTGGCACGGGCTGGGCACAGTCATCGAGCAGGCGACCACCAGCGCCCAGGCCATTGGCTTGGCCGGGCTGGACTGGCGCGTCGAGCAATGGCCGGTCCGGGCTTTCGACCCGGACAACAACGCCCAGGAGGCGGGCATACCGGAGTTTGTCGCCAACGTGCGGACGGATACGCGGGCGGTGCTGGGCGTGGTGGGCAAGCGCTATCGGGTGTTCCAGAACCGGGAAGCGTTCGACTTCATGGACGCACTGGTCGGCGACAAGCTGGCCATGTACGAGACAGCCGGAGCACTCCACGGCGGGAAACGGGTGTGGATGCTCGCCGCGATTCCCAAGGAATACCGGGCCGGAGCGGACGACCTGATCAAACCTTACGTCCTGCTGACCAACACCCACGACGGCAGCCAGGCGCTTCGGATGATTCCCACGACTGTCCGCGTGGTCTGTCAGAACACGCTCAACCTAGCCATGCGGGAAGCGGGCATGGACGGATTGACCGTTTCCCATCATCCCCGGCTTGAGACGCGGATTGCCGAGGCCCGTACAAAGCTCGGCATCATCGCGGCGCGGTTCGACCAGTTTGACGAGGAACTGCACGCGATGCTTGCCAAGGACCTGAGCGTGACAGAGGCGTCCGGCTACTTCCGGGGACTCACCGGGCTGGACATCCCCGGCGCAAGCGATCGCCAGAAGAAGAGCCGCGAGAAGGTCTTGGGCCAAATGCTGGCCAACTTCGATAACGAGCGCAACACGCTGCCGGGCATGAGGCATACCGCGTGGGCCGCCTACAACGCGGTCAGCGAATGGGCGGATCATCAGCGGAAGTACCGGGGATTGAACCCGGCTGAAAAGCTCAACCGTCGGCTGGATTCCGTCTGGTTCGGCGCATCGCACCAACTCAAGCAGGCCGCGTACTTCGGCGCGTTGGAACTGGCCCGATCCGGGCAAGCGCCGCGCGAGGCGGCGGAGGAGTGCCTTGGCGTCAACTAATCGACCCCTCCCCGAACCTGCCCCGGTGGACCATCCATCGGGGCGGGCTGGGGAGCGGTTGTCACGGTGACGCCGCCCTCAAGTGGCCATTTCAATCGAAAGGAGCTTCATCATGGCCAGCTACAACAAAGTGATCCTCATGGGACACCTGACGCGGGACCCGGAGTTAAAGTCGCTGCCCAACTCCGATACCCAGGTGTGCAATTTCTCGCTGGCGGTCAACCGCCGCTGGAAAGACGCCAACGGCGCGGATCGAGAGGAAGTCCTGTTCATCGACTGCGCTGCCTTCGGCAAGACGGCCGAGACCATCGCCGGGAATCTGACCAAGGGACGCCCGATCCACGTCGAAGGCCACCTGCGCCTGGAGCAGTGGGAACAGGAGGACGGCCAGCGGCGCAGCAAGATTCGCGCCGTCGTGGAGCAGTTCCGTTTCGTGGACCGCAAGCCCACCAACGGCCAGCCAGCCAAGGGCAACGGAAACGGCAAACGTCGCCCCGCGGCTAAGAGCGGCCGTGCGGGTCAACCGGCCGCGGCCCAGGCCGAGCCGGTGGGCGCCGGGGCGGAGATTCCCATTTAATCGGGGCGCCCCGCGCAGGTCATCGGTCCTCCAATGGGATCGGTCTTACACATGATTCAACACGCAATAGAGGTTTGCTATGAACCGAATACTATCCCAATCTCGTGACGTTCAGATTTCTGTTTCACTGTCCAAGCTGATTCCCAGCCGACGCAACCCCCGACGGGTCAAGCCGGAGCGGGATGCCCACCGCCGCATGGTGGCATCCATCCGGGCGCATGGGCTGCTGGCCCCGCTGGTGATCCGGGCCGACGAAGGCAACGGCGGCGGCTTCAAGGTGATCGCCGGCAATCGCCGCTTGGCGGCGCTGCGCGACCTGTACAGGGATACGGCCCGACCGCCCAGAGTGCCGTGCATCCTTCGATCCGTGGACGATGACACCGCCGACGCCCTGGCCCTGGCGGAGAACTTTGTCCGCGAGCCGATGCACCCGTTGGATGAGGCCGAAGCCTTCGCCAAGCTCGCCCGCGAGGAAGCCAAGGGCGTTGAGTCCATCGCCGCCGAGTTTGGCGTCAGCCAGCCCTATGTGCGCCAGAGAATGAAGCTGGCAACGCTGGCCGAGCCGGTCAAGGCCGCGTACCGCCAGGGCGGCATCGACACCGCCACCGCCGAGGCCTTCGCCTCCGTTCCCCCGGATCGCCAACTGGAAGTCTGGCAGGAAGTGGGCGGCAACCCACAGCATGCGCAGCAGGTGCGCAACGTGATTGCCCATGCGTGGATCGACGCTTCCGCCGCCACCTTTGACATCGCCAAGCTGCCGGAGGGAACGGTCAGCCGGGATTTGTTCGCCCAGTGCGTGCTCGTTGAACGCAAGGCGTTCATGGAGGCGCAGGCCGAGGCGCTTTTGGCCGAGCGGCAAAAGCTGACCGAGGACGGGTGGGCCGAGGTGGTCGTGGGACCCCAGGCCGACGTCCAGGACCGGCTGTTCGCCATGGCCCAGGCCCCGCAGGAGTACGACGAGCAGACCACGGCCAAGCTGAAAAAGCTGGCCGAGAAGCGGGGCAAGCTGGAAGCGAAGATCGAGGAACTGGACGAGTCCGATCAGGAGGCATTCCAGGCCGTCCAGGGCAAGCTGGAAGCCTTGGACGATGAGGAACAGGCCCTGACCAAGGCTGCCCAGGTTCATTATGGCGAGGCGATCAAGGCCATTGGCACGGCCTTCCTCTTGCTTGATCCCGATGGCCGGGTCCGACGGGAATACCGCGTTCCCCGGAGCCGCCGCGAGACATCCGGCAACGGCGATGGGCAGGCTGGGAACGGCTCGGCGGATACGCCCAAACCGCCCACGTCGGACGACCTGCGCGATGGCCAGCTTGCCACGACCTTCACGCACCAAGCCCTGGCCGTGCGCGAGGCGCTGCTGAAGGATTCAGCCGCTCGCAAGCGGGTGTTGGCCCTGATCCTGCATGAGAAGGTGCGCAGCGAATCGCTTGCCATCCGGCACGACGCCAACGGCACGACGCTTCATACAGCCCATGCCGAAGGGTTTGCTTCAACGGCCCTGGACATGCTGCGCCAGCGGCGGGCCGAACTGGACCCGCTGCATGGCCAGCATGTTGCCGAAGATCATGCCGCCTACGCCGCCCTCCAGGGTCTATCCGACAAGAAAGTGGACGCCCTGATCGACCTGTTGACAGTCGAATGCGTGACGGCTCACTTGCAACGCCGGACCGATTTGGTCTGGCAACTGGCGCAGAAATTGGGCGTCAACGTGCGCCAATACTGGCGTCCCGATGAACGGTGGCTTTCGGGATACCAGAAGATCCAACTGGCGCACCTGATCGGCGAACTGCGCGGTCCGGACTATGCCAAGGCCGCCGAGACCAAGAAGAAAAGCGAGCTTGTCTCGGAGCTTGCCAAGCTCTTTGCCGATGCCGCCGAAGGCCGCTTGGAGGATGCCAAGCTGGCGGCAAAGCTCAACGAGTGGCTGCCGTCGAACCTGCGGGAGGAGGTGCGCGTTGATGCCAAGGAGCGGGCATCAGCGGCATAGCCTTGCGCACGCAAAACGAGCCTTTGAAGCCGGGTCGGTTTACCCCGATCCGGCTTCATTTTTGCAGTTCCACCAGCGCCGAAACTCGCCTTAACGTCATTCCCAGGGATGCGGCTGGCGGACCATCGGGTACCGCATGTACGAGCAGAAATACTCCGCCAGGACCCGGCCTCGATTGCTCTGATGCGCGATCCGAAGCCAGAAGTAATGCCAGAGCGTCACCTGAAAATACAGGCCCAAAGTCGCCGCCAGCGGCCAGAGAAATGCCCCTGCCTCATGGTGCGATTGATACCGATTCACGGTCCACAGACCGAGGTAGACCCACCCGGCTGTCTCGGCCAGCGCGAAGATGACGATCAGGAGCTTGGCCAACGGCAGCAGCACGGCCAGAGCCAGGACGGTCACAACCTCCATCAGGATCGACAGCACTCGCACAGGGCACCCTTCCGCATCTGAATCGCACTTCAAATGTACGGTGCATGTTAGCATTGCCTGTGGCTCGCCGTCGAGGATTTTTTCGACGGCACCGCGATTTTTCCGGCAGGCGACTTCTGTCCAGCCAGACTGAATTGAGTCCAGCCAGATTCAATTTGACATTTTATTTGTTATCGGTATTATTAACTGCGTCAACCACGCTAGCGTTGATTTTAGTCTGGCTGGACGGATTTGAGTCTGGCTGAACAGCAGGAAGGGATGAAATTCGGAAGGCAAGATAAAAGAGAACGGTGCGGTGATTGGGCAGGTCGTTAGGGCAGCATGACTTGCAGCGCTGCGGTCAGCGATTTGACGGTGCGATTTCGGTGCGGTGGCAGAAAACGGGAGCTTTTGAGGGTGAGTGGAGGTGGGTGGTGGCGCGACATTCCGAGCATGACGCCGCGGCGAGGGTCGATTCCGACCGGATCGGGAAAATGGCCGCCCGGCGCCGCCCCAGCGTGGCGGGACAGATCGCCCGGCGACTCAAGGGGTTCAATGGGCGATCGTGCCCGCTGTCCAACAAGCCGGCATGGGCGGGCGGCAGCCGGCGCCAGCGGGTCATCGTTAAAGCTCTCGTCAGCCGCCACGGGCCCAGCAAAGCGCGAGGAAGCATCACCCGCCATGCCGCCTACCTGGGACGCGACAGCGCCAGCGGCGACGGTCGCTCGGGCGTGTTCTACGACGCCTCGCGGGACGCCGTAGATGCCAGGTCGGAAGTGATCGGATGGGCGGCCGATAGGCACCATTTCCGGGTCATCATTTCCCCCGAACAAGGCCAGGACATCCCCGACATGACGGCGTACGTGCGCCAGGTCATGGCCCGCATCGGCAGCGACCTGGGGACCAAGCTCGACTGGTTCGGGATCAACCATCACAACACCGACAATCCCCATGCCCACGTGATGATCCGGGGGCGCCGGGAGGATGGAACGGACCTGGTGATACCCCGCCAATACCTGTCCCACGGGATGCGGGAGCGGGCCTGCGAAGTGGCCACCGAATTGCTCGGGGAGCGCAGCGTTGAGCAGGTACAGGAGGCCAAGCTGAAGGAGGTGCAGGCCGAGCGATTCACGTCGCTGGACCGCATGATCGAGCGCTGTTTGGAGGGCGGGAGGATCGACGTTTCACCGACACGCTCAATCGGGTTTGGGCCGGAGGACCGGGGGCTGGTGACGGCGCGATTGCAGCACCTGCAAACCCTGGGCCTGGCCCAGAAGCAGAAGGGAACGTGGTGGGCGCTGGAGGCGGATTTCAAGCAGACATTGCGCGACCTGGGGTCGCGCAACGATGTCATCAAGCAGCTCTACGCGACGCTCGGAACCGAGGCCGGGCGGGTGCATCGGATGGCAGCGGGCAATGAGCTTCCGCAACCCATCGCGGGGATCGTGATTGCCTTGGGCAACGCCGACGAACTGAGCGACGATCGGTTCGTCGTGCTGCGGGATGCCCGTGGGCAGGCGCACTACGGCCGCGTTCCCGAGAGCGATGAATACCGTGCCATCCGGGTCGGCTCGATTGCGGAACTGGGCGCCGGTGTGCATCGCCGACAGGAGGTCAATCAGCAGATCGTGGAGGTGGCAAAGGCGCATGGCGGTGTCTACTCCACGGAGCCACATGCGGCTCATTTGCACACCATCCACCCCGACTGGACGGATCGGCAGATCGACTCCCGCGTGCGTTCCGCGAGTGCACGGTTGGCATTCGTTGCCGGCTACGAAGGGTCGGGAGTTCAGGCAATGGGCGACGGACGGTACGAGATCACCGGCCCGGAATTTGACAGTTTCAGCCGGCGGAGATCCGCCCGCACAGACCTGCGCGTCGTTGCATCCTATTCTCTGCCAGAACAGGTCCAGGCCAGGGCGGTGACGTGGCTGGACTGCCAGGCGTTTTTGCAGAACCCCGACGAACGATTGACCGAACATCCGGCGGTTCAAGAAGCGCTCGACCAGCGGCGGCAGTGGCTTGTTAAACACGGTTACGCCGAGCGGGCTGACGCTGATGGAAGCTGTGTCCAGCTTGTGCCCGGGGCGATCAAGCGTCTTGCTGCCGAGGAGCGCCAGGCGGCGGACCGGAAGCTGGAAGAACGGTACCACCGGCCGGTTTCAGAGCTGGTCCAGGGTGGGTCGGTCACGGGGAAATACCAAGGGATCGAGGAGCTTCACAGCGGCCGAAGAATTGTCGTGCTCACGGATGACGACGTGGTTGTAGCGCCGACTCGACGATCGCCGCAGGCGAACGTTGGAGACCGGGTGACGGTCCAGCGCACCACCGACCGGGGCGTGACGGTCGATCGAAGCCAAGAGCAATCCCTGCCAAATCAGTCCCGCTACCTGGATGGATTGGAAAGGGGCAGGTGAGAATGCGAGCTGTCATCGCTGTCTACCTGATCGTCGTGGTCCTTAGCCTGACAGCGGCCACGCAGTGGGTCGCTTACCGGCTGATGGATGACCCACGGCTCGGCCCGAACGTGTATGTTGGCGCGGTCGCCCTCTACGCACCGTGGGCGATATTTGCTTGGGCCAGCGACTTAGGCGATTCGCTCCCCGATGCTTTCGACGAGGGCTACGCGGTCATCGGCGGCGGGCTGGTCCTGGCGACGCTGGTACTGGTCATCATTCGCCACAGCAAGAGGCGACTTACCGTTCGCGAACTGGGCAGGGATCGTTGGGCAAGCCGGCGCGACATGAAGGCCGCTGGGCTGCTGGGTGGCAAGGGAACGGTGTTGGGGATCGCCCACAGACGCTTCCTCACCTATGACGGGCCGGAACACCAGCTCGTTTCGGGGGCCAGCCGCTCCGGCAAGGGCGTCGGGCACGTCATCCCCACGCTCCTGAACTGGAACTCAAGCGTGCTGGTGTACGACGTGAAGAACGAGCTTTGGGACGTCACCGCGGGCTTCCGCTCCAGGTTCTCCCACGTAGTTTTCTTTAATCCCACCCGCCCCGACAGCGTTCGCTTCAATCCACTCATGGAAATCCGCAAGGGGTCCAACGAGGTCCGAGACACGCAAAACGTCGTCGAAATGCTGGTGAATCCGGCGGAACTTGAGCAAAGCCCGGACATTTGGGACCAGCAGGCCAGCCAGTTCCTCGTAGCGCTGATCCTGCACGTGCTGTACACGGAGCCGGACGGGCGAAAGAACCTGGCCGTGGTTCGGGAGAGATTGCTGGATTTCAAGCGCACCTGCCAAACCATGCTGGCCACAGCCCATCGCTTCAACCCGCGAACGGGCGTACCGGAGGTGCATCCCGAAGTGGGCTTGGTAGCCAACGAGATGCTGCACCAGCCGGAAAAGTTCCAGGCCAGCGTGCGCGGGACGGCGGCGACGTACTTGACGCTCTTTGCCGACGACCTAGTGGCGCAAAACACGGCGGTCAGCGACTTCCGTTTGGGCGATCTGGTCTGCGCCGATCGGCCGATGACGCTTTATCTCCAGCCCCCGCCATCGGACGCTCCGCGATTGCGCTGCCTTGTCCGACTGATGATCAACCAAGCCTGCCGGGCCCTGATGGAGTACCTGGAACGGGACAACATGGACCGGCCCAAACGGCGGCCGCTGCTGCTTCTTTTGGATGAATTTCCCACCTTGGGTCACATGGAGTTCTTCAGCATGAACCTGCGCCAGATGGCGGGATACGGGATCAAGGCGCACCTGATCGTCCAATCCTTCAACGACATCATCGAAGCCTACGGCCAGAGCAACACGATCCTGGACAACTGCCACATCCTGACGGCCTTTGCCGCGGCGGACACCGTGACTTGCCAGCGCATCAGCCAGATGACCGGGACCGTTACCGAATACCGGGAAAGCTATTCGGAAGCGGCCCGACACTTGGGGGCGGGGACGCGGACGGTCAGCTTCAGCGAACACGTTCGGCCCCTCCTGTCGCCGGGCGACGTGCGCGAGTTGCCGATGGACGATCAGCTTGTCTTTGTCACTGGATACAAGCCGATGCGCGTCAAAAAGCTTCGGTACTACGCCGAGCCGACCTTCTTGAAACGCGTGCTTCCGCCGCCGGACCAGTCCCAGGGGGTGGATATTCCCGGTGATCCGGTGATCGCCTGGCAGGGAGAGCGAGCCAAGGCGCCGATACAGACGGTGCCGAATTCCAAATGGCGGGATTCAAGACAGCCACTTTTCGGTCCCAACGAAGACACGGACCTGGATGACGGCGACGACGACGCCATCCGCGGCTCAGAACCGCAATAGCGGACCATCGGACACGAACGGTTATGAAAGAGCAGAAAATCCGATTTACGGTATGGCTCAACCCGGCAGTGCTTGGCGCGGCCAAGTCGCGGGCCAATCGAGACGGCGTATCCGTTTCGGAAGTCCTGGCACGGGCGGCGCGGAAAGAGCTTGGACAGGATGGCAGCGGGAATCCCGATGAGCAAATTCGCAAGGCTGTCGATCGGGTTTTCTTCCTCGTTCAGCGTGCCGACAAGCGGCGCGGGTTTGAGCACCAGGTGCTCAAGGAAATGCTCGGCCTGGCAGTGCTGGCGTTCTTCAATCACACGCCACCGGTACCGGACGCGGACCAGAAGATAGCTCAAGTCAGCGGCAATGCCCGATTTCAACAGTTCCTTGATGCGGTAGCGACCAACCTTCGGCGAGGGCGCTCAGTCCTGGCCCAATTGCTGCAAGCCAACGACGATTCTCCGCCCGTCGGCAGCGAGGCCAATGGAACGTCCGACGTCAATCACCCGCACACATCCCCAGAGCACGATGCCAGTTCGTCACTGCAAATCCATCCGCAACCAACCGACCGTGAACCCCGAGCGGAAAGCCAGCATGCGCCGCTTCGACGCCGTACCCAACCCGTGACCACGGCTCCCGAGCGGCCCAAGCGATGGAGTCTGTTCGGCTGAATGGAAAACTGAGGATCTGAATCATGGCATCGCAAGACACCGTCCGAATCCGCCACGCTGAAAGCCTTTATCACGCTTTGGGGCCGCTGGTGGCCGATGCGCTGTCCCGCCCCGACGTGGTGGAGGTGATGGCCAATCCTGACGGCTGCCTTTGGGTTGATAGAGCAGGCGTCGGCCGCGAAAGACTCGGCCGGATCGAGGCGTCGGCGGCGGAAACAACGATCCGCCTGCTGGCGAGCCACATGGGCGAAACCGTGACACCAGATCGTCCCGCCGTCGCCGGCGTGCTGCCGCGCAGCGGCGAACGATTCCAGGGCTTATTGCCACCCCTAGCGGAGCGGCCCGTATTCACGATCCGCAAGCGGGCATCGGTGGTATTCACTCTGGACGACTACGTGAGCAAAAGCATCTTGCCGGCAGCCGGCGCCGAAGTAATTCGTCAAGCCGTTGCCGAACGGAAGAACATCTTGGTTGCCGGCGGCACCGGGTCCGGCAAGACCACCCTGGTCAACGCGATTCTCGCAGAGCCAGCGTTCAAGAACGATCGCATCGTCATCATCGAGGACACCAAGGAGCTGCAATGCCCCGCAGATGACAAGGTGGAACTGCTGACCAAGAGTACCGAGCCGCGGGTGACCATGACCGATCTGCTGCGCATGACTCTGCGCCTGCGGCCGGATCGCATCATCATCGGCGAGGTTCGCGGTCCCGAGGCCCTTGCGATGCTCAAGGCATGGAACACCGGCCATCCTGGCGGCGTTGCGACGATCCACGCCAATTCAGCCGCCGATGCTTTGCGGCGTATCGAGGACCTGGTGGGCGAGGCATCACAGATCGTTCCCAAACGATCTATCGCGTCTGCCGTGAATCTGGTCGTGTTTGTTGAGCGAAACAATCTGCAACCGGGCCGAACAGTTCGTACCATTGTTGAGGTTTGTGGATTCGACAACGGTGATTACGTTCTTTGTGACGGTAAGAACGGCAACTGATGCCGACTTGCATTTCTCCGTTGCCCGGAAGAAAAGACCGATGCTAATCGCCATGTCTCGAAGCAATTATCGGTCCAAGATCGAATGACTCTTGCCGTTTAACGGGCCTGACTTTCCCGACGATGAAAAGCACATACGCCGCAAAGGGAGAATCTCCGCCCACATGGATCGCCAAACCTCCATCATCCCTCCAATGCAAGCGCCTTCGTTGGCGACGTGGTTTGCCGATGCCGTTCGGGCCGAAATTTCCGCGATTGAGAAGAAAGGCGGCGGGCAGCGGTTCGAATTGTACTCTGGCCATCGTTTAACTGCGGAAGAGTCCCAGTACGCCGTCTATCGCTTTGCGCTCGCGGATGACACTCTTTTGCCCGAGGATGCGAGCGGCACTATCGATGTGAACGGCGGCCAATACAAAGCAACGGTCGTCTCACAGGAAACCAACCAAATTGATATCCAGATCGCCGGCGCCGAATCGCTCGGCTCGTTCATTGCACGCGGGTTGTTACGGGTTGACGACCTGGGCTTGCTGCGAAAGCTCGCTGACGCGTTAGACGCGGTTTCTAGGGGAACGAGGTGCATTTCGCCTCTTGCGACCTCCATCTTCCACCCCAAATTGAATGGAATTTACAAGACCACTCTACCGGGCATGCCGTCGCTCGATCGGGTGGAGCAAGAACAACGAACGGTGATCGAGCAAGCGTGTGCTTCAGAGATCACTTTCGTTTGGGGTCCGCCGGGGACGGGCAAAACACACATGATTGCACACCTGATTGCTACGCTGGTGGCAAGAGGTGAACGAGTATTGATGGCAAGCCACACGCACGCGGCGGTGGACCAAGCAATCTACGAGATCGTTAAGACGCCCGGTAGTGGCACGTCCGGCTGTGGGCCTCTTGCACACTCCATGGTTCATTGCGACGGGCAAATCGTGCGAATTGGGCATGTGACGAATCCCAAAGTGCCGGAGTCGGTTCAACTCGAACACATCGTTGCCGGGAGAGCCGAGAAGATTCAATCCGAGATTGGCGAGATGGAGCGCCGGATAGCGTCATCATCGTCGAGTCTCGCCCCTTTACAGGCAAAACTGTGCGAATGGGATCGCCTGGGCGAAATACGGCGACGGCTCGAATCAGCCAAAGGGCATTTAAATGAAGCCTCCGTTCTCGCGGAGAATACGCACTCGGACGTAAAGCGCGCGGCGAGCCACATCGCAGAGTGTGAAAGGCAATTCGAAGTGGCGGGCCGCGCTTGGTTCTTTCGTGCCCGACGGGTCGAGCAGGCCAACCGATCGTTGCTGGCGGCTAAAAACGCCGATTTATCAGCATCCGACGCCGCTGAACATGCCGCAAGGCTTTATCGAGAAGCCGAAGTCGTGGTGAGTTCGCTTAACTTGAAAGAAGCGACCCAAGCAAATATCTGTGCTGGGCTCCCCGCGGCCGAATCCCTCAAAGCGCAAATCGCGCCTCTGGACGCAGAACTTAAAGACCTACTCCAACGGCTTACTGAATTGCGATCTCGGATTGACGCGATGGAAAAGAATGTCATCAGCGAAGCGCGTGTCGTTGCGGCAACACTTACGAAGTGCTATGTCGGAGATCAGCTCGAAGGACAGACGTTTGATGCGGTAATCGTTGACGAAATCTCAATGGCGCTCCCTCCCTTGCTGTTCATTGCCGGCGGCCGCGCACTGCAGCGTGTCATCCTGGTGGGTGATTTCAAGCAGCTTCCGCCCATTGTGCGGAGCGACAGCGAAATTGCGGCCCTGCGGTTAGGGCAGGACGCATTTCATTTGGCGCGAGTCGTAGTCGTCGATAAGGAGGACCATAAACCCGTAAAGCACTCCGCGCTCGCCCGCCTTCGCACCCAGCGTCGAATGCTCCCTGCAATTGCGGATGCTGCACGGCAAATCTCCTATCAAGAAGGGCTGGACGATCACGAGGACGTCAAAACCCGGGTGCCGCCCCTGTGGCTGAGATTCCTTCCAGAAAATCCCCTCGTGGTGATCGACACTGCGGACCTACACTGCTGGTGCGGACGCCGGGCCGGTAGTTTGAGCCGATTCAACCTGTATTCATCGCAGATCTCGGTGGAGTTGGCAGCTATGGCGGCAGCGAAGATCGGCAAACCTGATGACGACGATCCGAAACCCATCGGAATCGTGACGCCCTATGCAGCACAATCACGTCTATTGCGGCGATTGATTGAAGCACTTGAACTTGAACCTTGGGTCCGCGTTGGGACGGTCCACACGTTCCAAGGCGGCGAGGCAGATTTGATCATTTTTGACAGCGTGCTTGACGAGCCATATTGGACAGCGAGGCTTTGCAATCCGAATGAAACGAAGGAGGTGAAGCGCGACTTGAACGTTGCCCTGACGCGCGCCAAATCCAAGTTTGTTTTGGTGGGTTCATCCGAGTGGCTGAATCGCCACGCCAGACCGACAAGTGGCCTGGGTCAGCTCTGGCATTACATGAAAGAGCACGGAGACCTTCGCGCCGCACATGAGTTAGTCGAAGCCGGGTTTGCCAAAAGAGTGGCGACCGACCATCCGCGTGCGTATAACATTCCCAAAGAGCCGACCAACGCTATTCTCCACCGAATCTTCGACGAAAAAACGTTCTTTCCGCAATTTGCCGATGATTTAAACAAGGCCTCCAAGAGCATTTTCGGCCTTGTACCATTTTTTGGTGAATATCGCTGGCCTACTGTTGAGCCACTCATTCGCGCCGCGATAGAGCGCGGTGTAGAAGTAACGCTCGTGACGCCACCTCCAGCCGAAGCTGAAAACGGAGCGTATGTCGAAAAGGCCGTTCGATCTTTGCGAGAATTAGGGGCAGTTGTCGTCGCCGCGACAGGTCTCCACGGCAAGGACATCGTAATCGACGGCCGAATCCATTACACGGGTAGCCTGAATTGGGCAAGCCATCGCGGCCGGGCAGAAATCATGCACCGTACTGACAATGCAGATTATGCACAGATGGTGCTCGAACACCTCCAAGCGAAGCACATTCGGACGGCGAGCGGGCAAGGTCTACACCCTCGCGTGTGCCCGCATTGCCATGGTCCGACCCAAGTGGTTAATCAATCGCAACGAATGGCACCGTGGGACAAGCAGCCCATAAAGCTCGGATGCGCGAATTATCACAGCACAGGTTGCAGGTATCTTGTTGATATTGACCAGCGCCCACCGTTCACTGATATTCCCCGATGTAGTGCGGATGGGCGGACCAAATATCGCCGCGCCAGACGGGGCAGGGGCGAAGTATGGGAGTGCCCCAAACATCCCAGGGATTGTGAGCGGTTCAAAGTTGTGCCGGGCGACCCTTGAACTACGGTAGAAAAGAAGGGGCAACTTATGAGCGATGAGGCGCTAAAGGTGCCGAAGCGTAGTGGTGGCGACATCGGACAAGCAGCGTTGCGCGCGATTACCGGTTGCCTTCCGATTGCTGGGCCAGCCGCCGTAGAACTCGTCAATCTCTTTCTGACGCCACCATTGGAGCTGCGTCGGAATGAATGGATGCAGAATGTGGCTGACATCTTGGTGCAACTACAGGCGATACGCAAGATTGACTTGGACAAACTGCAAAAGAATGCGGCCTTCATTGACGTGGTAATGCAGGCAACTCAAATTGCGTTGCGAAATCATGAGGAAGAAAAACACAAAGCACTTCGCAATGCAATCGCCAATTCGGCCGAGCCTGACGCGCCGGAACAATCCAAGCGACAAATGTTTCTATATTTCATCGACGTATTCACAGTGTGGCACCTGAAGATGCTCGGGTTCTTCAAGGACCCGAAAGTTTGGCTCGCTAGTTATTCGAAGTCATTGCCGTCGGCTGGCGTAGGTATGCCGCTATCGGAGGCAATTGAAATTGCTTTCCCCGAGTTGCACGGGGAAAAAGACTTCTATGACCAGGTGTGGAGCGCTCTGCGGCAGCAAGGGCTGGTCGTGAGCAGTCCGCCGCCTGGCATTATCACATTCCAATCGCCCGCTCTCGGCAAACAAACCACGCTCTTGGGCGATGAATTTCTTTCATTTATCAATTCCCCGCAAATGTCGGGCGGAAGCCTCAGAGGACAATAAACGCAATCAACGTTCAACTGGAGACGCCGGAGCGGAGTTCAAAAATCATCCGCCACAGCAGATCGACCTTTCCCTTGGCGATCAGGTCGGCGGGCGCATCACCGTCAAAGGCGTCATTCGGTTCCATCAGCCAATGCCCAATAGCCTGCGGTCGGACCACCTTGCTCAGATCGCGTTGCAGCCGATCCAGTTCCGTCACGCGCCGGCCGATTCCTTCGGACAATGGCCGCCCAGCCTCCAAGTCGATGACCGTGCGTTCTGTCACGCCCAGGATTCGAGCCATTACCTTTTGTGTGACACCCAGCCTTTGCCGCAGGGCTTCAACCCGATTTGTCGTAGCGACAGCCATTGGAATTACCTCTTGGGATATTGTCGCCACTTTCGGGGCCAAAGTAAAATTATTTCACGAAATATTTCATGTCGTCCAATTAACCGAGCTGATCGACATTGCGGACCGTCGCTCTGGACGTCCCCCGCAGATTGCCAGGAAACCACACCAGGTTCTTCCCGGTATCGCAAGCGGGCACGATCAGGGCCTCAAGCCCATCCAAGCCAGGATCGCATCGATGGTTGCCCGTCGGGCACTTTGATCACCCCCTCGATCGCCGCCTTGGATTGCTCAATGAGCTTGACCATCCGGAGGAAGTGCTAGCTTTCACGAATGAGACAAACCGAAAGCTGCCGCCTATCCGCGGCGGTGACAACTTGGTATGCTGCCATTGTGGTCGCTCCTTTCCGTTGAGGGATAAGTCACAGTCGGTCCTACCGTTAGGATCGCCCGATCCGGTGCCGCCACCTTTTTCAACCTTCAACTATTCCCGGGACATCATCTCGGAGCCACATGAGCGATTCTCGATACAACAACCAATCCCCGACGATCGCTTCGCTCAACACTAAGCTGTACCAGCTGATCGCGACCATGCCGAAGGCTCGGACGGAACTTGTTGATTTCTTTTTCAAGCATGCGGTTGACGACTATGTGAGCGCAATTCGTACGACGCCGGGTAGAAAGGCGTTGGCGTTGTCACGGGAAGCGCGAAATATTGACTCAGTCATTCGTCGCGCCATGATCGCTGCCGATACAGTGGGAACCTCTGAAAATTCCCGCTTGACACGCCTGATAGGATGACGAACCGACAGGGAGGTCATCATGCGTGAACGCGAAGCAGCTCAACTTTCGTTTGCCGATGTCGTCGTGGGAAAGCTCGGGGGCAAACGAACCGAAGCCTTGCTCGGGCAACTCGACGCCGCCATTGACTGGGAATCGCTGGCCAAGCCGGTCCGGTGCGTCTACCGCAACGCCGACGGCGGCGCCGCGGCCGAGCCGGTGGTGATGATGCTCAAGATTCTCATGCTGCAGAAATGGTTCAATCTCTCGGACCCGCAGGCCGAGGAGCAACTCAACGACCGGGTGAGCTTTCGCCGCTTTGTGGGTCTGCGGGGCGAAGAGCCGTCGCCCGACGAGACGACGATCGTCGTTTTTCGCCGCCGGCTGCGTGAAGCGGAACTTGACCGCAAGCTCTTTGACATCGTCAAACGTTCGATTGAGCAACGCGGCCTGCTGGTGAAGGAAGGAACGCTGGTCGATGCGTTGATCCTCGAAGCGCCGACGGGGCGTAAAACGGGCAAGAAGGACGAATCGGGCAACGACATCACCACGCGTGACACGGAGGCGTCGTTCACCCAAAAGCACGGGCGGACGTACCACGGGTACAAGGGGCACATCGCCGCGGATCGCAGCGGCATCGTGACGGACTTTGACTTTTCCACGGCCAGCCATCACGACAGCCGGTACATCGATGGATTGACGCGGAAGGAGAAGCGGGCGGTGGTGGCCGACGCGGCGTACGCCGATCAAGATCGGCGGCGGCGGTTGGAGCGGAAAGGCGTGACGGATGGGATCGCCTACAAGCGTCGTCGGGGCCAGAAGGAACTGCCGCCGCTGTTGCGAAAGATCAACCGGGTCATTGCGTCGATCCGCAGCGGCGTGGAGCACACGATGGCACGGCTGCGCAAATGGGGAGCGGCGCGGGCGAGGTATCGCGGCGAGCGTCGGAACCGCTTTGATTTTGCGATGACGCTGGTGGCCCACAATCTGCGTCGGACGATGTGGCTTGCCCAGACGTAGGGTGTGGGGCAGCGGTGCGCGCCCAAGTCGGCAAAACCGCCATGGGCGAGACCGAAACCCGCGAAAACCAGGGGAAATAGAGCTTCCTGCGGTCATTGAACCATGCGACGCAGAACGTAAACGGGTTATTCAGAGGTTCCAGTGGTCTTCAACGTAGGTTCATTTCTGGCGCCTCCAGCGTTCGCGCTGCTTCCACTTTCCGATGCTTTCAATGGGCCTACGTTAGGCATGCTCGCCGTCGAGAATCCCGACACAGGGGAAAACACACTCGCCAATCTCGAAGTATGTATGCTCGCGTACGACAAAATGATAGATAACTTTGCGGAAGAGTCACCAATTGTGTCACTCCTTGGACACAATTGGAACAATCGAGATCAGCGGCAGTGGGCGAGGACGATGTTTCTTCGGATTGCAGGCCAGGCGACCAACGCGATGGGACAGAAGGTCGGTCTCGCTGCCGGTGTAATTCACGTTCAGATTCCACCCGAGAATCGGTTCTTTGACGACATCGAACCTCTCATGCGAAAGGGACGCGTCGCCTACGCGCCATTTGTCAGCATCAGCATGCGCGACAAGCTGGTGTCAAATGAAGGCGTCCTAAAAGCGGATATACTCAATAGTTCGCTGATTGCAACGAAACCGCAGGATTCCATTTCCGGAAAGCAGCCCATGCCGGTGCTGAACTTCGATATTCCTTATCTTGAAGGCATTCCTCTTCCGCTGCTCGCCAAGGTTCTTGATGACGAAGGCGAATCACTAGCCGCATTTCGGCGCAAGCTAGACCGAACTCTGGAGGACATTGCGTCGGCAAAGGATGCGGCCGAAGTCGATAAAAGCGCTCTGAAGTTCAAGCGAGACGAACTCGAAGATGAGCTTGAGAGGGTGCGCCAGACGTGCGGAAGAATCGCCCGCATGAATTCTATCGCTCGCTCTGGCACATACGTGGCGGTGACAGCGCTTTCGGTTGCGGGTTATTTTGGCTTGGCGCATCCTTCGGTGATTGCCGGTTGCAGCGCGCCAATCGTCACTGCTCTAAAGGCGTTTTATGATGCCTACGAGTCACGAAGGGAATTGCGGCGTTCATCGATGCACTTTGTTTGGCGACTATCGAAGTCACAAAAGCGATCCCCGAGCCAACTTTGACAGTCGTGACGGTTGTGATTCATTCTATTCGACGAGGGAATGGACACGTCCTGGCCTGTTTTACCCGTTGGGTAGCACTTCCTTAGTCGAGATCAAGTGCAGGAAACACGGGAAAATACGGCGTCGAATGAATATCGGTTCTACCAACACTTCAAAAGCATTTGGGAAATCCACGATAAAACAGGCTCGTCGAGGCCACAGGCAGTTTGAACCCCGGCCAGCGTCAATGCGAGCCATTCGCGTCCGCGGATTTCTGATGGGCAATCCAGGTGTGCGCTTCGTCGGCAGCCTTTGCAACGAGCAGCAAGTCGTCCACGCCGAAGCTGGTGCTGTCCTTCCAGTTGTTTTGTCCGTCTTTGTACGACCGGCTGAATGTCACGCTGTACATCGGCCGGCTGGCGTTGCCGCTGTCCACCAAGTTCCGCCAGATCGCCGCTCGGATCGCGCCGTATCGCACCGTATGCACAGGACGATTCGCCGGCTTGGCCGTCTGCTGCCGCTCTTGAGTTGCTTGTGCCATTGGGCACCTCCAGTTGAATTTCGTTACTCACAAGCCATTGCCGCGGCCAGCGAATCCAGTTCTTCGCCGCAGCCAAGAACGATGCGCTCGCACACGGGCACGTATTCGGCGATGCCAAAGTTTTTGAGGTATCCGATCCGCGGATCGCGCGACAAGCCACGTTCAGTCACAATTCGCACGGCCTCCGCATAGGTCGGCAACGCGGGCGAGAGGGCATCGTAAGGACGAATGTCCGCCAGGTCCGTCAGAATAGTGATGACCCGCATTCGTGTCGGAAAGTCCTGCCGTTTGAGCACCGCGAATGTCGCTGTTACCGCAATCATTTGGCAATTGCCTCCGCCGCCGGCGTCGCCACGATGCGCCTTGAATTCCGTGACCGTGACCGGGAGCCCGCCTTGAAGTTCTGAAACTCCCGGTCGGACTCCATGAATCGGCGAGTCATCTCACGCATCAGGTCCGCTTCGGACACGTCGGCGCCGTAGCATTCCCTGTAAAACGCCTTGTAGCGATCCAGGTCGGTCGCCAGCTCGTGAGGAACCTCGACGTTCACCCTGGTACGCGTGGTCACGTGGAACGCGGGCAGCAGGATTTCAGGCATCGGGTGCACTCCAAATCAAGGTTGATACGGCTCCAAGATCATGTCCTTGTTCACCAGCACGCGCAGCGGCCAGCCGGCGCGGATCGTGATCGTCGGTTGCACGTCCAATTGGCGGTCGATGATCTTCTCGCCGACGCGATTGGCCTGTTGCGCCACCGTGTCGCCGATGACGTCCCCGCTGTTGTAGCCGTTGCCGGTTTGGGGATTGCGGGCAAGGTTGCCGCCGTAAGCGATGGCAGTAGTCAAAGCGGCCGCTTCGGCCAGCTTGTCCAAGTGGTAATCCACTTGGTCCTGCAATCCCGACATTCCCGCCTCATCCGTTCCCGGCATTCCATCGAGCACAATCGAGTTGCCATTGGGGAAGATGAGCCGCTGCCAGACGACCAGTGCACGGTTTTGGCCGTTGGTGACGAGGCTCTGATATTTGCCCAGAAGCCTCGAACCTTGCGGAATCAGCAGGTATTTTCCGGTGACGGTATCGAAAACATTCTCCGTGACTTGTCCAATCACTTGACCAGGTAAATCGGTGTTGATTGCCGTCACCAGTGCGCCGGGAATGATGCTGCCGGCTTTGAGCTCGAACGCCGATACAGGTTTGAGCAACGGCTTGGCCAAGTACGGCTCAATCGCGGCGGCCTCCGTTAGGAATGCCTCCTTATCTCGCTGGTGATTCAGGGGAACGGTACCGGCGGGCCCCTGGCCGGGCGGCCAAAAGGCCTGGAGAGGATCGCCCGGCCCGCCGCGCATCAGCAAACCCGAGGCACTGGCAATCGGTGTTGCGGGCATTGTCGTCGGATTGGCCGTTGAAAGATTGGTGACCCGTTTGGCGCCGGCGAATTCAAGCGGCGAATCCAACGCCAATTGCTGTTCTTTCTGTTGTTGTTCCAGCATCTTTCGACGCATTTCGACGAGCTGGCGCATTTCCTCGGCAAGCACCCGCTGCTGCGGCGACAAACCCGCCGGGCGCGTGACGGCCCCGGATTGTGAATATGGATAGCCGGTGTCGAAGCTGTAGTCCTTTGGCAATGCCTTGATCGAATCGATAGGACCTGCGGGCCGAATCGCATTGTCCTGGGCCACGGCTTCCCGTTTCCTGCCCCCGTGTTGACCGAAGCCAAGCATAAGCACGACCAGCCCGAGGGAAGCACCGAACACGCCGGCGAGCATCACCGCCCGCCGACTGACGCGCGTCACGGCAGGTCGAGTGGCGTGAAGGATGAATGTCTGGTCGCCATTGCTACCGTCTTGATACCCCGTTTGTCCGGGAGGAGGGTTGAGGGTCGGATTCATGGCAGCCACTCCTAGTTCTGGACATCCGATCGGACGACCCCCACGACCGTCTGCGGGGCCTGACCGATGCGCAGCTCAGCCTTGTCGAACAGCCGGTCCACGATGTACCAATCGCCCTTGACCCGGTAGTTCACGAGCTGCGCATCGCCGTTACGCCCCAGCACAAAAAGGGGCGGCGCTTCGGTCACGGTCACCTTCGGTGGGAATTGGATGTACGTCTTCTGGCCATCATCAAACGCCCTCAGCGGGCACCAGGGCGGCGTGGTACAGTGCTTTTGCCGCAGGATGAGGTAGTTGAAGTTGGCCTTGGACAGATCCAATCCGGATGTGATCGTGGCCTGCGCCAGCGCCTGCCGTTCGGCCAGTTGGTTGCGAATAACCACGGCGTCGGCAAAGGGATAATTCCAAGCAATCATCGTGTGATAGGTGCCCGAATCCGTGCTGGTGACGTCCAGGGTGTACACGCGCTGGTCCGTGGTAATCAGCAGGTTCGTTTGCAGTCCCGCCTTCCGTGGCTTAATCAGGACCAGCGGCTGAACAGACTGCGCATTGCCTGAATCCACGCTGTCCACGATCCACCGCGTCGTGTCGCCCGCCGCGGCGGTAAGGAGCTTTTCGCCGGGGCGCAGGGCGATCGTCGTCACAAAACCGGGCGTTGTGATGGCCGTGTAGACGACGCCCGGGGCGTAGTCGTAATACTGAATCGCATTGATGAAACCGTCGGTCGTCGGTTGGGTTGTCGCACCGGCCTTGGCGGCGGCTATGGCCGCCAATCCGAAAAACTGAGGCTTATTCGCCTGGCTTGGCTCAAGGGGCCGAAGCTGCGGACTTGGCACCGGCACTTTCACTTCGACGATTTTTGGCATGGGAAAGCTGGAGTCGTCCGGCAATCGCTCCGCCGCCACGAGCCGCGAGTCGGGCAGGACCACCACGCTCGGCGGCTCATCCGACTCACAGCCGCCAGCGAAGGCCACCAGGATAGACATTCCGAACATCAATGGCCCGTGACGATTCATGGCTGATCTCCCGGTTGCACTGGACTGACGGCAGCAGGACTTGGCTGATTCGCCGGCGGCGGGTTTTCGTCGCCTCTCACAGGCCCGGAAAACTCCCGGCTCCAGGTGAAGTTGATGATGTAGACGCCGATGGGATTCTTGAACGAGTCCGCCTCATCGCGCGGCGGCATGAGCTTCACCTGGAACAGGCCCGTGTACTCTTCGCGCGAGCGGCGCAGGCCGCTGGAATAGGTCGTTTCCACCCAGCGCACTTGATAGCTGTCGTTGGATTTCTGCAGGATGCTGCTGATTTCCACGGTGCGGGCCGCGGCGCCTTCGCCGGGCAACGTTTTCAGCCCGCTGTCGGCTGCGGCATATTCATTCATCGCGTTGATCGCGGGGCCGGCGAGGAACTGGTACGCCTTGGTCCATCGCTGGCGCATTACCACGGGATCCAACGGGCGCTCGCGTACCAGGTGGACAACCTCGCCGACAAAATAGCCGACCTGCGCCGCATCCGGTCGATACGGTTCGCTCGCCAAGGTGATTCGTCCCGGCATTCCCGCCTTGTCGATTTCCACGACATAGGTTGCGACCTGTTTCTTGACCCCGAGCACGACGGCGCCCGTGGTTGAGATCAGCGCCAGCACCATCGACGCAAAGGCGATGTAGCGCCAGTTGCGGGCTTGGACCCGCGCTGATCCGATCCGCTCATCCCATGCCGCAGCAGCACGCGCGTAGGGGTTGGTATCCTCGGCACCGCTGGCGTCTCTGCCGTAGCTCATGTTGGTTTTCGGGAAGCTCATGTGACGGACCCTCCGCTACCGCCCTTACTTCCGGGGCTGGCCTTGGAACCCGGCACGCGGCTGGCGATAACTGTGGTGGTGGAGGACGGATTCGACGATGCGGCCGTAGCGCCCGACGCGGCTGGAGAAGCCCCAACGACAAGCAGACGCCGTGCGCCGCTATACGCCACCTTGCTGGCCCAACCGATCGCGGCTGCCCCCTTGGTCGGAACCACGGCGGCGGCTCTTACGGCAATCACGGCGGGGCGCGCGGTGACGGTGTTGAGACTGGTGTTGTACGCCACCGCCATTTGATTTACCGCGGTGCCCACGCCCAGGGTTGGTCCACCGATAATCATGTCCGTCGCCAGGCGCGAGGCGATCAGCGACAGGACCATGAGCAAGATGGCGGCCAGCGCAATGCAAAAGGCTTGGTAGGTCGTAACCGTACTGCCCGCGGGCATTTTCAACGCCTGAAAGATGTTGTTGCCCACTCCAAGGACGAGGGTCAGCACCATCAGTCTCAGGCCGGAGCCAACCACCCAACCCAAGGGGCGCTCGGCAATGAACGCCGTTTTGGACAGGACTGCAAACGGCACCAGGACGAATGCCGCCAGGCTCCCAAACTTGAAGGTCAGGAGGGCAAGCACCACCTGCACCGTGATAACGCAGAAGGCGGCGACGATCGCCGCCACGGCAAGTGCCAGGAAGACAATCTCGACGATGTTCTTGAAGAATGCCACCGGTCCAGTGAGGCGGCTAATCTGATCGAGCAGGGGCTGCACCGTCGTGTATCCGAGGTACGCGATGTTGCCGGGCTGAGACGTGTAATAACTGGGGCCGGCAAACCCACCCGCCTTGAGACCAAGGTTCATGAAGGATTGCGCCAGCTTGTCGGTCAGCGATTGCCAGTTCTGAATGATCCAGGCGAAAAGCCCGATGTAAACGATCTTCCGCGCAAAGTGCGCCATGACATGATCGTCGCTCATCGCCCACAGCACCGCCGACCAAAAGATGCTCAAAACGATCAAGACGTTCAGAAGCCAGGTGACGTCGCCGCTGATGAGGCCAAAGCCGCTGTTGATCGCGTTGATGTACTGATTGGCCACGTCGTTGAGCAGATCGGGGCCATAATTGCCGAAATCGACGGCCAAAATCACCATTGAGATCATCCTCTCCATTCGCCGCGTGCACTTGGCTCGTTACTGATTGGCCGCTGGGAAGGCATCCACGAGGGTCGTGCTTGGCTGCTGCGGGTTGTCCCAGGTGGTTCGAACCGCCTGCCGCTGTTGATCCGCGTAGGCCTGTTCGGCTTGCTCCTGGGCGTCGCGTTCCACGTCCGCCCGGGCCTGGGTGATTTCCTGGGCTTGCAGCGATTGAAGTTGGGCGACCAAGGTAGCCACTTCCTCGTTGCCGGCTTGCAGTGCGGCGGTGGCGCCCGGCGCTGAGTTGGAGTGCTGGACGTAGGCTTGGATGCGATCCGCGGTTGGTTGCAGGTTCAAATACGTGTCATTCTGGACGGTTCGGTTTTCAATCAGGACGTTACGCTGCTCCTGGTCCCATCCGTTTCGCATGGACTGATAGCTGCCGGCACTCACGCTCGTGTAGGCGTTCGGATCGGACGGATATTGGCTGTTGACTGCACTGCCCGGATCGGTGGACGTGTAGGTCGTGCCAGCCTGAGAGAATACTTGGTGCCAGACATTCATGCTTTGCAGGATTCCGGGTAATTGAGTGAACCCCCAGTTTTGCAGCATCGAGAGCTGGTTTTGGATTTGTTGCTGGAATTTCTCCACGAGCTGCACGTCGTCCGAGACTTGCATGACTGCTTCGGCAAAGTTGCTCGGGTCAAAAACAATGTCGGCGAAGGCAGCCCCGGGAACCGAGACGACGGTAGCGGCAACGGCGATCAAGAATCGTTTTTTCACGCGGGTCATGGCAAGTCTCCGGTTATTGGTTTTGGAACGGGTCAACCACGGTTTGCGAAGGCGGCGTCGGGTTGCTCCAGTCGGCGCGCACCCGGCCCTCTTCCGCAGTGGCGTAAGACAATTCGGATTGCTGGCGCGCTTGCCTCTCCGTGTTGAGCCGGGCGTGCGCAGCTTTGAGGGCCTGAAGCTTGGCCAGCTCCCCGGATGCCACCGCTAGAAGGTCGTTGTGGGCCTGGATCGCTGCCGTCTCACCTGGGGCCGAATTCGAGGCCTCGACAATCGCTTGCACCTGCTGACGCGTGGTGTCCATGTCACGGTAGACCTGGTTTTCCAGTTGGCGGTTCTCAACCACTGCTTGGCGCTCGTCGGAAGTCCACGTCGATTCATCCGACTGGTACTGATTCCAAGTAACGTTGCTCATATCCGCCGGATACCGCGTATTGAGCTGGCTGGCAGGAGTGGGCGTGTTGTAGATGGCGGAATCGAGCTGTCCCTGCACACCGGCAACGATCGCGGCATCGTTCGGCGCCACGTCGCCGTTCAAGTGGGTCAGTTCCTTGACCTGGTTTTCCACCTCTTGGACCGCTGAACTGATTTGCTGGCCCAACTGCACGACCTGTTGGACGTGCTGAGCATACGCGCTCGGGTCAAAGACGATGTCGAATAGGAAGGCCTCGGCCCGGCGCGTCGGACCGAATACCATTGTTCCCGCCGCAATCAGTGCCGCCGCGGCCAGCGTCTTACGCCGATACGGTTTGGACGGTCTCATTGTTGCTCCCTTCCTGATCCGTTGTTCTCAATTGCTGCACCCAATGGTCGAGTCCCCGATCTTCCAGGTACGCCGCCGCAAATTGCCCGCGCGGATAGTCACGTAATACCTTGTTAATCCGCGCGTGGTCCTGCGGCGCTCCGGCGGCACAAAACGCCAGCGCCAAATCGCCCAGGCCCAGTTCAAAGAGCCGGTTGCCCTCCCGACTCTGGTAGTAGTAGTCCTTCTTGGGGATCGATTGCTGGAGGATCTGAAGCTGTCGTTCGTTCAGGCCGAACGATTCGTAGACGGCGCGCGTGCGATCCTCCATCGCGTTGCCATTGGGCAGGAAGATGCGCGTCGGGCAGTTTTCGATTATGGCCGGCGCGATGGCGCTGTCAGCGATATCCGAGAGGCTTTGCGTGGCGAAGATCACGGCCACGTTCTTCTTTCTGAGCACCTTGAGCCATTCGCGAATCTTTGCCGCAAACAGGGATTCGGTCAGATACAGCCACGCTTCATCGAGAATCATCAGCGTAGGCTCGCCGTCAAATCGCTTCTCCAATCGCCAGAACAGGTATGTCAGCACCGGCAGCAGCGCGCTGCGCGAGTGCATCAGGTGTTCCATTTCAAACGCCTGCCAATGCGCCTTTGGCTCCCCCGCAGCTTCGCTGAGCGTATCTTGATTCGCATCCAGCAATCGGCCGTGCGGCCCGTCGAGCGTGTAGCTCCGCAACGCCTGCCGCACCGCGGCGTCCTGCACCAAGCCCAGAAGCGTGCTGAGTGTTCGCTGTGTCTGGGGCATGGACGCGAGATTGCCCAGCGCCGCCCACAGTTCCTGTTTCGTCGCCGGCGTAATCTCGGCTTTTTCACGGTGCAGCAGGTCTAGCACCCAATCCTGCGCCCAGGCGAGCTCGGATTCATCGTCGATACCGGCCAGGGGTTGAAAACAAATCTCTTCACCCTCGCCGCCAAGGTCGTAGAAGTCCCCGTCCATCGCCAACGTCATCGCCCGGCAGCTTCCGCCTTTGTCGAAGATGTAAACGCTGGCACCCGGATACCGCAGCCATTGGCAGGCCAGAAGGTTCAGGAGAGTGGATTTGCCGGCGCCGGTGGGTCCTGCAACGATCGTGTGGCCGACGTCACCTTGATGCAACGACAAGCGGAAAGGAGTCGATCCCTTCGTGCACGTCACTAGCAGCGGCGGTCCATCGAGATGGGCACATTTCGCCGGCCCGGACCAAACGGCACTCAGAGGCACGAGGTCACACACGTTCAGCGAGGAGATCAGCGGCCGGCGCACGTCCGCGTAGGCGTGACCGGGCAAACTGCCTAGCCAAGCCTGCACAGCGTTGAAATCTTCAATCTCCGAAACCAGCCCGACGCCATCGACCACCTGTTGCACCGCACGCGCCTTTTCAATCGCCGACTGTTCATCCCTGCCCCAAACCGTGACCGTCAGCGTGAAATCTCCAAAAGAGCAGTGATCCCCGCCGAGTTCCTGCAACGCATCATCCACGTCCTGGGCCTTGTTCAGACTGTCCGAATCCTCCAGCTTGGACTCCTGTTTGGTGATCGCTTCCTTGAGGAGCGTCATCATCCCCTTGCGCTTGGCGAACCACTGGCGCCGCAGCTTGTTCAGATGCCGCGTCGCGTCGGTCTTGTCCATCGGCATGTATCGCCCGACCCAGCGGTACTCGATGGGCAGCTCGTTCAGCCGGTCCAGGAGACAGGGAAGCGTTCGGTTCACATAGGCGCGGACGGAGACCATCTTGAGAAACAGCGAGCCGAGCCTGGGCGACAGTCCGCCGACCAGCGGCCGATCGGTAATCATTTCGTCCAGGTAGAACGGTACGTCCGGCACGGCGATGGCCAATCTCCGGTCAGAAACGCACGAGTGCAGGTATGTCAGGGTCTCGCCATCGTCGAGCGGATGTACTTCGGGCATGAACGACGCCATCAGGTTCACGATCTGGTCGACTTGACCCAGAAAATGGTCGTAGTACGTCTGGTAGGAAACCTGTTTGCCATTGCCGTTGGATGGCCGCTCAATGAACAAATCGCCCAGTCGGGTCATTCCCTCGGCAGGTGGAAGGTACGTGAAGGTGATGAAGCACTGGCTTTCAAAGTGCAGGGCTTCAGACGTGAAGGCGTCCCGGCGTTCTTGGTCAATCATCGCCGCAACAGCATTGGGGAATTCGCCGGCTGCATAAGTCTGCGCCGAGAGTCGCGAGGCCTCCACGTGCACGCACCAATTGGAACCGAGCCGTCGAAGGACGTTGTTCATCCGTGCCCGAGCGGCCACAAGCTCATAGGTGGTGGAACTGTCCAGGTCCGGGCCGCGAAAACGGATCGTTTTCTGTAAGCCCCCGTCTTTGTTGGCAATCACGCCGGGACCGATCAAGGCCGCCCAAGGCAGGTGATCGGCCAAGCGTCCAAAACGTCGGCGATATTCCCCAAGGCTCCACACGGCGCAAGTCCCTTTTTCAGGTTTCCAGGTATGTCGGCTGCCTTAGGTGGCGGCGGAACAAGTCGAACCAGTGGGGATCGCGCTTGCTCATCAGCACCGCCACCCCATGCAGTGCCGCGCCTGCGGGAAATCCGAGCCACCACAGGTGCAATCCCATCCCAATGACCAGGGCCAGAGTCCCGTTGAGAATGGCGAAGGTCCGCGGCGCACCGCCCATCAGGATCGGTTGTGTCAGGGCAATGTGCAGCGGCACTTCGTAGCCCTCGATTTCGTCCGGTCGTGCCATGGCTCACCACCCGGCGCCGCCGTCGAAGCCGAAGAACGTCACGCCAAAGCTGGTCGCCGTGACCGCTATGGAGACGCCCAGAAGCAGGCCCAGGATGCGGCGCAGCCCGCCGCCCTCGCTGAATGCGAAGCCGAATCCCAGCACCACAATCGCCAGAATACACAGGGCCTTGGCCACCGGGCCCGTGAAGCTGGCCAAGATTTGATTCAGCGGGCCCTCCCAGGGCAAAGCCGCTCCACCGCCGCCAGCGGCCGCCGCGTGGGCTACCCCGCCCCAACTGGCAATCAGGAGCCAACTCGCCAGTGCCGGGAGCGGAACAGACCATCGGATACGAGACATAATGGTACTCCTTTGTGAATGAGCCCAACGCACCGACTGCGCCGATATACAGTTATTAACATCATTAACTTCTATAATATTTGCAATGGGGCTAGTCAAGGTATTTTTTGAAGGATTTTTCTTTTCGAGCCGGTGAAAGACGTGATGAGCAGCCGACCGGGGTTCACCACCGGGGTCAGGCGAGCAGAAGTACAGTACCCACTTTAGTACCCAATTGCATGGGTATTACCCAATTCCAGGCTTCCAGCTCGCCGTCTTGCGCCATAGGGCGGCACGGCCAAGGTCGGCACATTCGACCCGGCCGGTTTATCGCTCGCGTTTGAGGATTATTCGGATCATGTCCAATCCGACGGACTGGCCAAGATTCGCAGCGTCATCATGACGGCCATCCTTTGAGTAACTACGCCCAGTCAATCTTCGCCGCCGGTAACGCCGAAGCGGTCGCGGTGGCGCTCGGAGATCGCCATCCGGACGTTTTGCTTGGACTCCAGCCAATGGAGGATCAGGGCCTCGATGACCAGCTTGGGGTTGGACAGGTGCCGAGCACAATCATCCTCGAACTGGCGGAAAAGCTGCTTGTTGAACCGGTAGGTCCGCTGTTCGGCCTCAAGTTCGGGGGATTTTCGGGGACGTGCCATGTGAGTGCCTCCTTGCTATGCCCCAATCATAAATGATTTGCCCCGACTAATGCAAGTCAATAACGTCGGAAACGTTATGAACTACGATTAATTGCTTGCACAAACAAATAGATGCAATACCGCATCGACGAAATCGGGCCACGCAAGCCGTTGTTGACTTTATTAACCCCGATAATTATACTGTGTGCCGGGTAAATACCCCATTCAAGAGGGCCCCATGAGTACCCTTGACGTCGATTTTCAGCCTAGCTCGGGCGAATTGATACCGCTTTCCAGTGTTCCAGGCCTGAGGTGGCTACCCCGCCGGCGGCGCGGCGCCAAGCTCAGTTACACCTGCCTGTGGCGATGGGCCACCAAAGGCGTAGCAGGCGTTGTTCTGGAAACGGTTCGGGTGGGAGGGACGCCATGTACTACCGAGTCCGACCTGCGGCATTTCTTTGCCGAAATTGCCGCAGCCAAGCGCGGCGACAGGGCATTCCACTCCGTCCGCACACCAGCGCGACGAGCCCGCGAATTTGAAGCCGCGCGCCAACGACTGGCGGAAGCTGGTATCTGACCGAGTTCTCATGGCCCTGAAGCCTTTGAGCAGAGGCGGTGCAATCCCTCGCTTGGTCATCGGTCGCCCGCTGGAATGTCTTGCCGATCGAGAGTAAGTAGCTGTCAGAAGGGCCGCAACCGGCACTCCCATCGTATCGGAGCTCGAACGCGGCAAGCTCACGCTACGAACGGACGCCGTAAACGCGGTGTTGGCTGTTTTCGGCAAGATGCTCGGCTGCGTGGATGCCCCAAGTGGAAGCGAGAGCAAATCGTGAAACTCAGGCGCGGCATCGTCAGCTTGGCTGGTCGGCGGGTCGGTACCATAGAGGAAGTCGCCGGCGGAGGCACTCGGTTCAAGTACGATTCGCAGTGGCTTAAAACGCCTGGTGCAATTCCTATCTCTGTCACGCTTCCATTGCGTGAAGAACCCTACGACTCGGCAGGCTTGCACCCCTTCTTTGCCAACCTTCTGCCCGAGGGCTGGCTTCTGGATTTCTCGACCAAGCAGCTCAAGATTTCCAAGGATGATCCATTCGGCCTGATGCTGGCGACATGCAAGGAATGCATCGGCGCTGTCGAGATCGAGGACGCGGATAAGGCTTCGCCCTCCGAGGCTGACGAATCCGCGAGGGCGGGGTGACTCTTCGCCTAGTGCACCCATATGGCGACCTGTCGCATATGCCCGCACGAAGCCCGGGAAGGTATGGATTATCATCCCGCCTGCCTGCACCGCTTATTCGGCACTTCAGCGCAAGCACAGAGCTGATCATGTAAGTTATATTGTCGCAATCCACATTGCGCTATTGTCTGTGGGCGAGGAGCCCCAAAATCCGTACGGCTTTGCGCCCTCGCGCCCTGCTGTAAGTCCTTGTAAATCCTCAAAACCGTACATACGGTTTTGCAATCACCTTGGCATTTGATAAAATGCTGAAAAATCCGAGGGATTCTTGGGTTTTTCGGCGGTCGCCGGAAGCGACTCTTAATCAGCGGGTTGTAGGTTCAAGTCCTACATGGCGCATTGCATCTTCCACGACATTTCTCATCAGCCGAAGGAGGCACCCATGAAGCTGAAGATCACGAAGGCAAAAGTGTGGTCGGCCCACATCCCGGATCGGTCAGGGAGTTTGGCGCGCGTCCTGACGGCGTTGGCCCAAGGCGGAATAAACCTGGACTGCGTCATCGCGCGGCGCGAAGGCAAGCGCGGCAAAGGGGTCGTCTACGTGACTCCGATCAAGGGAGCCAAGGCACAACGGGCGGCCCGGACAGTGCGCGTGAAACCGTCGGACGTGGCGACGCTCCGCGTGGAAGGGCCCAACCGCGCCGGCGGCGGGGCGCGCATGACCAAGGCCATCGCGCAAACGGGCGTAAACCTGCGCGGCGTGTCGGCCCTCAAGGCCGGCGGGAATTTCGTCGCGTATTTCGGTTTCGACACCGCCCGCGACGCGGCCAAGGCCGCGGCCGCCCTGAAGAAACTCTAAGCCGATACGACTGGGTGAAAAATATCAAGTGCAACCGCAGAGGCGCGGAGGGCCGCGGCGCGGGCCGCGCCCGCAACCCAAAGGGGAAGGCCGCGGATAAATACGCCAGAAGACAATGCGCTCTCGGCGGTGAATAATCCGGGCTAAACCGTCATCCCGGTATCCGCATCGGCCTGCTGCGCCGCTTTCATGGCTTCCCATTCTTCGAGGTTGATCAGGGCCTCGCGAGCCTGGCTGCCCTTGTAGCTGCCGACGATTCCGGCGGCGGCCATGGCCTCGATGAGGCGGCTGGCGCGGCTGTAGCCGATGGTGAGGCGACGCTGCAGGAGGCTGACGCTGCCGCGACGCGTCTCCAGCACGACGCGCACGGCATCGTCGAAGAGTTCGTCCTTGGTGGCTTCGTCGTCCACGGTGCCGGTGGCCTTGAACTGCATCAGTTCCGGCTCGTACTGGGCTTCGGCCTGCTCCTTGAGGATGGCGACGGTCTCGCGGATTTCGCGGTCGTCGATGTAGGTTCCCTGGCCGCGGATGGGCTTGCTGGCGCCGGGCGGGACGAAGAGCAGGTCGCCTTGGCCCAGGAGCATATCCGCGCCGTTCTGGTCCAGGACGATGCGGCTGTCCATCTTGCTGGCGACGCGGAAGGCGATGCGGCAGGGCATGTTGGCCTTGATCAGGCCGGTCACGACGTTGGCCTGCGGGCGCTGGGTGGCGACGATCAGGTGGATTCCCACGGCGCGGGACTTTTGCGCCAGGCGAACGATGAACCCTTCCACTTCCTTGCCGCTGGTCATCATGAGGTCCGCCAATTCGTCGATGATGATCACGATGTACGGAAGGTGCTTGGGGATCCGCGCTTCTTCTTCGGGCGAGGCGGGCTTGATGCGTTCGATGAGTTCCTTGGCCCCGAGGCCGTTGTATCCCTTGATGTTCCGCACGCCCGCCTCGGCCAGGAATTCGTAGCGCTCATCCATCTTCTCGCACGCCCACTCCAGCACGCACGTGGCGCGGGCCACGTCGTTGACCAGCGGGCACATCAAATGCGGGATTTCTTTGAAGCTTGCCATTTCCACCATTTTCGGATCGACCAGGATCATCTTCACCATGTCGGGGCGCTGCTGGTAGATGATGGACATGATGATGCTGTTGATGCAGACGGACTTGCCCGAGCCGGTGGTTCCGGCGATCAGCAGGTGGGGCATCTGCGTCAGGTCGCTGATGACCGGCTCGCCGCTGGCGTCCTTGCCCAAATAGAGGGGGATGGTCATCTTGGTGGTCGCGTCGGGGGCGGTCTGCATCAGTTCCTTGAGGCGCACCTTCTCTTTTTGGGCGTTGGGGGCTTCGATGCCGACGGTGTTCTTGCCGGGCACGGGGGCGACGATGCGCACGCTCTCGGCTTTCAGGGCGCGCATGATGTCGTTGGAGAGGGCGGTGATGCTGGAGCCCTTGACGCCCGGGGCGAGCTCCAGTTCGTACATGGTGATGACCGGGCCGGTGTCGATCTCGACCACGCGCGCCTCGATGTTGAACTCGCGCATGGCCTGCTCGAGGACGGCGGCCTTCTCGCGGACGAATTTTTCCTGGCTCTGGGCGAATCCGTGCTCGGCATCGGCCAGGCGGTCCCAGGGCGGCAGGTGGTATTCGCCCAGCTCCTTGGGCGGCGGGGGAGGGCTGAGCTGCCGAGGTTTAATCATGTTGGGCAGCTTGACGATGATGTCGCCGCGCGGCGCCGGCGGCGGCGTCGGGACGGGCTGCGCCTCGGAATCGTCCTGGGCGGCGATGGGCTGGTCCTCCGCGTCGTCGCCGGAGGGCTGGCGCGAATGCCTTCCCGCCCTAGCGTCGCGCGTCACAAACCCCGGCAGGGATGGGAGCCGGGGCAGCGCGGGAAAAGAGAATTTGATTTTTGGCCTGCACTCCTTGACGGTGCTGTAGGCGGCGGCGGCAAAACTGGGGGCGCCCAGCACCAGGTCATCCGCCGCCAGGAGCAAGCCGATCAGGATGGCGGTCATCAGCACCAAGCGCGTGCCGAGGGTGTTGAGGTGATGCTGCAAGAACGACGCGGTGGTGATGCCGATCAATCCGCCGTGGCCTTCGGGAAATCCCGATCGCGAGCCGGGCAGGCAACTGTGCACGAAGGCGGCAAACGCAATCGACAGGATGGCCAGTCCGGCCAGGCGCAGCCAAATGTCACTCAAGCGGGCGTGATACATGATCAGCGCCAGGCACACGCCGCTGAAAAACAGCAGAGGGAACACACCCTGGCCGATGGCCAAAAAGGCCCAATAGGCGAGGAACGCGCCAACGCTGCCGCACAGATTCTGGATGGGCGGATAGGGATAGACCGCGTGGCTGGGCCAGTCGTTGGCGTGGAAGCTGCCCAGGGCGAACAGCATGAACAGCCAAAAGGCCCAGGCCAAAAACAGGGCCATGGGGCGCAGGATGTGCAAACGCTGGATCATGTATGTCCCGTATGCCCAAATCCACCGTGGCCGCGGTCGGTCTCGTCCAGCTCGTCCACTTCAAGCAGGTTGACCTGCGGCACGGGCACGATGAGCATCTGCGCGATTCTCATGCCGCGCTCGACGGTAAACGGCTGGCGGCCCAGGTTGATCAGGGGCACCTGGACCTGCCCGCGGTAATCGGAATCGATCGTGCCCGGCGCATTGACCATGGTGATCCCGAACTTGCTGGCCAGCCCGCTGCGGGGCCGAATCTGGGCCTCGTATCCCTTGGGGATCGCCATGGCGAACCCGCAGGGGATGAGCCGGATTTCGCCCGGCTGCAAGACCACCGGCTCGAGCACCGCCGCGGCCACGTCAAACCCGGCGGCATCCTCCGTCATCCGGCTGGGCAAGGGCAGACCTTCACCGCCAGCGAGCCGCTTGATCCTTATGGTTATCGGGCGGGGCAAGGTGGAAACTCCAAAACTATCGCCGGCCCCCGGCCAGCAGTTGGATACAGCGCTGAATGAGGATATCGGCCAGTTCGGCCTTTGGGCGGGAAGTCACGTTTTCGCTGCGTCCGCCGGGCCACAGAAGCGTCGCCTGGATCATCTCGCTGCCGATGGTGGACGCGGGATTGTAGACGATCAGATCGAGATTCTTTTGGGTCAGCTTGCGGCGGGCGCGGTCCAAATCCCCGGCGGCTTCCAGGCTGAAGCCGACCGTGCGCTGGTCGGGCCGTTTGAGCTTGCCCGCGGCGGCGACGATGTCCGGCGTCGCTTCCAACTCCAGCACCAGTCCCCCATGGCGGCCGAGCTTTTCGGCGGCGACGGATTTCGGCCGATAGTCCGAGACGGCGGCGGCCATGATCAGTAAATCATGTTGAGGAAATTCCCGCAAAACGGCTTGGAGCATCTGATCGGCGGTTTCGACGTCGATGCGTGGGATGTCGGCCGGCATCGCCACCGTCACCGGGCCCAGGATCAACGTCACGCCATGGCCGGCGCGTTGCGCCGCCTGGGCTAGCGCCGCGCCCATGCGCCCGCTGCTGCGGTTCCCGATGTAGCGAACGGGATCGATGGGCTCGTGCGTCGGACCGGCGGTGAGGAGGATGCGCATGGCGGTGCTGCAAATGACGAAATTCGAATGACGAATGACGAATCAATGAGCCAATGTCCGAATGGTCGCGGGATCTTTCGTCATTTGGTCATTCGTTCATTGATTCGTCATTAGTCATTCGTCATTCGTCATTCATGCCTTTCGGCGTCTGGCGGCCAGCATCCGCGCCACCTCCTGGACGATCGTCTGCGGCTCGCTCATTCGTCCCATGCCGACGTTGCGGCAGGCCAGCCAGCCGGACTCGGGGCCGATGAACCGGTGGCCCAGGCGTTTGAGCTTGGCGACGTTTTCCTGCGTCACGGGGTTTTCCCACATGCGATGGTTCATCGACGGGGCGAAAACCACCGGGCAGGCGCTGGCGCTGGCCATCAGGCTCACCAGGTCGTCACTCAATCCGCAGGCGACCTTGGCGATGAGGTTGCCGGTGGCCGGGGCGATCAGCATCAGGTCGGACTGCTCGGTCAGGGAAATGTGCTGCGGATCGGAGCTGTCAAGCAGGTCGAAGATGTCGCTGCGCACGGGGCGGCCGGACAGGGCCTGGAACGTCAAGGGGGCGACGAATTCTCGCGCCTCGGGGGTCATGGCGACGGTGACGCCGGCGCCGGCCTGGACGAGTCTGCTGACGATATCGGCGACCTTGTAGGCGGCGATGCCGCCGCAGACGGCCACGATGATTTCCCGGCCCTTCAGGGCGCCGGTGGCCATGCCGCGCTCCTCACGACTTCGGTTGCCCAGGGGGAGCAAGGCTGCTGGCTTCGTAGTCGATGGCAATCTTGTCCTGGAGGATTTCCTGGATGGCCACTTCCAGGTCGGTCAGGTTGCCGCGCTCCACCAGAGGGCGGGCGCCGTCCATCAGCTCGAACATGCGCTTTTGCACCAGCGCCGTCAGCTTGAAACGGCCGCCGACCTTGGCCACGATCTCGTCGCTTTTGAGGGCTTCAATCATACGCTTTTAAATACCTCCGCTTCGTTTGTGCCAGATGATCTTCAGGATTTCATCCACGGCCCGCTGCAGGTCGTCGTTGATGACCATGTAATCGAACGCCCGGCTGCCCTTGGCCATTTGGATTTCACGTTTGGCGTCGCGGAAGCGCTTGGCGATGTCCGGGGCGCTGTCGCGGGCGCGGGCTTCCAGCCGCTTGAGCAGTGTAGGCTCATCCGGGGGAAGAATGAAGACCATGAGGGCGTCGGGGTATTGATAGCGCACCTGAAGCGCCCCCTGGACGTCGATCTCCAGGAGCACGTCCTTGCCGCCGGCCAGTTGGTCGATGGCGGGGTGCTTGGGCGTGCCGTAATAATCGCCGTAGACCTGGGCGTATTCGAGGAATTCATCGGCGTCGAGCCGGCGGAAGAATTCCTGGGTGGAGAGGTGCTCGTAGGTTTTTCCCATGTCATCGCCCTGGCGGTAGGGGCGCGTGGTGGCGCTGACGATGTAGTCGATGCGGTGTTTTTCCGCCAGGGTGCGGGCGATGGTGCTTTTGCCCACGCCCGAGGGGCCGCACAGCACGATCAGCAGGCCGTGATGGTTGTGAGGCAGGGGCATGGGATTCATTCCACGTTCTGCACCTGCTCCTTGATCCGATCGATGTCGCCCTTGACTTCAACAATGTGGCGGGCGATGGAGGCGTCGTTGGCCTTGGAGGCGATGGTGTTGGCCTCGCGGAGCATCTCCTGGGCGAGAAAATCAAGCTTTCGCCCGGCGTGCTCGCCGGTCTGGCCGGAATGCTCGAAGGCCTCCAGGTGGCTGGTCAGGCGGGCGATCTCTTCGCTGATGTCGGCCCGCTCGGCAAAGAGGGCCACCTCCTTGAGCAAATCCCCCTGGTCGACTTGCAGCTCGGCCCGGCCCAACAGTTGATTGACCCGCAGGGTCAGCTTCTTGTGATAATCTTCGATTACCAGGGGGGCGCGCTCTTGAATTTGAGCCAGGTGCGAGGCGATCTGCCGGGTGTGCCGCAGCAGATCGGCCAGCAGGGCCTGGCCCTCGCGCTGGCGCATGGCGTTGAGGCGGGCGATGGCGGCGGCGGTGATCTGGCGGATGACGTCGCCGTGCCGCTGGATTTCGTCCGATTCATCGCGCGGCTCCTGGCACACGCCGGGCAACTGCACCAGGCTGGCCAAGTCGATCTGCACCAGCTTGTCCAAGCCCTGGATTTTCTGGAGTTGCTGCAAGTAGGACATCAGGGCGCTGGTGTTGATGTGATAGGCGGCCTCGGCGCTGTCCATGCGCATTTTGAGGATGTAGGTGATCGACCCGCGGCCCAGGCCCTGGCGCAGAAGGGTCTCGATCTCCGGCTCCAGGCCGCTGAGGTTTTCCGGCAGCTTGATGATCGGCTTGAAGAAGCGGTTGTTGAGGGCGCGGATTTCGACGGCATAGTGCGTGCCGTCGTGTTCGGCCGTGGCATCGCCAAACCCGGTCATGCTGATGATCATGCGCTTGCATCCATCCTATTGGGGCGACGTCGGCGAACCGGCCGGCGCCGCCGGCGCCGACGGCGCCGCCGGTGTCGACGGAGTCGCCGGGACCGTGGGCGTCGGGGCGGCCTGCGCCGCGGGCACCTGCGGTCGGCCCACCCGCTCGGCCAATAAGTTCAAGACCACCGCCAGGAACAAAAACAGTCCGAAGACGATGCTCGTGACCCAGGTCAAGAAGTCGCCCGTCTTGGCGCCGAACGCGGTGTTGCCGCTGCCGCCGCCGAAAGCGCCGGACAATCCCCCGCCGCGGCCCTTCTGAACCAGCACCACGAGAATCAGGACGACGCAGAGGAACACAAAGAGCGTCATCGTCACGTAGTAGAAAAAGACGGCCATAAATTCTCCGTCAAATGCGTCCGCCGCCCTGGTTCGCCGGGCGAGCGGCGGCGGCGATCGCCAGGAAATCACCGGACTTCAGCGACGCGCCGCCGACCAGGGCGCCATCCACGTCCGCCTGCGACAAGAGCCCGCGGGCGTTGTCGGGCTTGACGCTGCCGCCGTATTGAATCCGTACGCGGTCGGCAAAGTCCTTGTTCCACATCTTGGCCATGCAGCCGCGGATGTACGCGTGCACTTCCTGGGCCTGGGCGTCGGTGGCGTTTCGGCCGGTGCCGATCGCCCAGACCGGCTCGTACGCGATCACCAGCCGATCCGGGTCCTGCATGGCGCTGGACAGTTCCTCGAGCTGCTTCTGCACCACCTCGAAGGTCTTGCCCGCATCCCGCTGCTCGATCTTCTCCCCGACGCAGTGCACCAAAACCAGCCCGGAAGCGTAAACGGCGTGGGCCTTCTTGCCGATCAGCTCCGGCGTCTCGCCGATGACGTGGCGGCGCTCGCTGTGGCCGCTCAGGACGAATTTCACGCCCAGGTCCTTGAGCATCTCCAGGGAAATCTCGCCGGTGAACGCGCCGTTCTTCTGAAAGTAAACATCCTGCGCACCCAAGAGCAGCGATGAGCCGGCGATCGCCGCTCCCGCCGCATCCAGGTATACAAACGGCGGGGCGATGCCCACGGTCACGCCGAGCGGAGCGCCCTTGGCCACGGCCTTGGCCAATGCCACGGCCGAGGCCTTGGTGGTGTTCATCTTCCAGTTTCCGGCAACAAACGGTGTGCGGTTCATCGTTGAAGTCCTAAGTATGAACAGGCTGAGGCGGCTGGGCAAATTCCCTGCCGAAGATGGCGGCGATCTTACGCAACTGCATCATCAATTCGCCGAACGTCTCTGGCAAGAGCGCCTGCGGACCGTCGCACTGGGCCTCCGAGGGACAATAATGCACCTCGACGAGGATCCCGTGAGCGCCGGCGGCGATGCCGGCGGCGGCGATGGATGGAACGTAATCGCGCTTCCCCGCCGCATGGCTGGGATCGACCAGGATCGGCAGGTGCGACCATCGCCGAACTACCGGGATGCTGGTCACGTCCAGCGTGTAGCGCACGCTGTCTTCAAAGGTCTTGATCCCGCGCTCGCAAAGAATCAAAGAATGGTTGCCCTGGCTCAGCACGTATTCGGCGGAAAGGAGCCAGTCCTTGACCGAAGCCGCAAAGCCGCGTTTGAGGAGCACGGCCTTTCGCGTCTTGCCGACCTCGCGGAGCAGGTCGAAATTCTGCATGTTGCGGGCGCCGATCTGGAAGCAATCCACCAATTTTTCCATCGGCTCGACCTGTCGCGTATCCATGACCTCGACGCAGATGGGCATGCCCAGTTCGTCGCCGCACTCCCGCATCCAATGCAGGGCCGCATCGCCTGGTCCCTGAAACGAATAGGGGCTGGTGCGCGGCTTGTAGACCCCGCCGCGGAGCATCGTGGCCCCGCGGTCGCGCACCTGGCGGGCAATGGTGCGCAACATGGTCTGATTTTCCGCGGCGCAGGGTCCGGCGATGCAGGCGGCGTGATGGGCCCCGATTTTGACCACCGGCACCGACCCGCCGCCGACTTCCACCACCGAATCCTCTTCATGAAACTCGCGGCTGGCGAGCTTGTAGGGGCTCATAATGGGCACGACTTTTTCCACGCCATCCAGTGAAGCCAGATGGCTCTGGTCGATCTGTCCCTCCTCGCCGACCGCCCCGATGACGGTGCGGAATCGCCCCTGGCTGAGGTGCGGCGTGCAGCCCATCTTCTCGATTTCGCTCACCACGCGGTCGATGGCCGCCTGGGAGGCGTGCGGATTCATGACGACGATCAAACGACCCTGTCCGGTAAAGTAAAGCCAGGTAGTCTAGTGGCTGACGCGGCCAGATACAACCCAGTCCCGCCAGGAGGCGAATTCTGGCCGTTCAAAGGGGTACCGGGATGGGCGCTGCTCGCCCGCGGCGGGTGCTGCCGACTCCGCCATCGCGCAAGGCCCCGAAGCGTTGTTACCTGCCAACAATAGATTTGGACATAATGGCACATCTCGACTAAACTAATGTTACTAGTCGTTTATGCAGGTATATTAGTTTTGAGCCTCGTGTGAACGGTTACACCACACTCGTTTAGGGAAAGGAAGATCGCAATGCCTCGACGTGCTTCCATTGAGTTAAGTATCTCGCAATTGGAAAAGGTGCTGCACCAGCGGCGGGCCAAGCTCGGCACGTTGGAAAAACAACGCATGGCGCTGAGCAGGCGGCTGAAGAAAGTGGAAGGAAAGATTCTGGTGCTGGGGGGCGACGGAATCGGCCGGCCTGGCCGCCGCCGACGGCGGGTGCGCAATGCCAGGAGCCTCAACGAGACCATCGTGGCGGTGTTGAAAAAGGCCAGCGGCGCGGTCCGCGTCGCGGACATCGTCAAGGGCGTATTGTCCACCGGCTACCGCAGCACCAGCGCCAATTTCCGCGGGATCGTCAACCAGGCCCTGATCAAGGACAAGCGCTTCGCCAAGGCCGGCGCCCGCGGAACGTACCAGTTGAAATAACCCCAGTTCGCCGGGTGCCGCATCGCCTGGAACTTTTGCCGGCTTAGCGCGTCTAAGCGCTCGACAGGAGCGCTATATGACGAAGCGAAGCTTTGCGCAAGCGGTGGTGTGGGCGATCGGGACTTTTACTCTGGCGTTGGCCGGCGGATTGCCTTCCAGATCGGGCGCCGACGGGCCGGGCCCAATGCCCGTGGCCATCGGCAAGGCCAACTTGCAGGTCAACGGGCTTGATCTGTCGGTGGACGTCGGCGGCGCCGCGACCAGGCCGGACGGTTCGGTGCTGGTGTCCGCGCAGCCGCTGTCTTTGCGCGTCCATGTTGTGAATCCCACGAGCCAGACGGCCACGGCACAGTTCACACTGCGCCTGCTAGCCAGGCGGGTGGCGAATCCGGCAGCGCGCACGATTCCTACGCCGAGCGACATCTGGCACACCGACGGTACGGTGGCCGTCGCGGGCAAGGACGCCGACGCGTTGAGCTTTACAACCGCCCCGGCCCCGGGCGAAGGCGACATCATGATCGAGCTCGCCGCCGGCGGCCAATCGATCGTGGCTTGGCGAGGGACGGTCCAGCCACCGATGACGCCGGCAGAACCCGCTGCTGCCGCGATTCAACCCTCGCAACCCGACGCAAACTGACCCATGCGGCGCAGCAAATGGATAGGCATTGGCGTGGGTCTGCTGGCGGCGGCCGTGGTGCTGGCCCGCTCGGGCGGACGCGGGATCGCCGCGCGCGACGGCGGTTCGATCCTCTCCGAATGCGATGGGCAAATCCGCTCGATCGTGGTTCAATACACACGTGGCGCGCATTTCGCCGCGGCGATCTACAGGCAATTGCTTGCGGTTATGCCGGCGGACGTGCGAGTGTACGCCGTCGTCGCGGACCAGGGCGCACTGGAGGAACTGCGAACCGATCTGGGTCCGCTGGCATCTCGCGTGGCGCCGATGGTCGCCGGGCATGAGATGACGGCGTGGTCGCGCGACCGTTGGGTGGCGCTGGCGCCGTCGGACGGCGGCGGCGCGATTCTGCTGACGCCGCAGGAAGAGAATGCCGCGGACATCTGGCCGCAGCGCGCCGGGGATCAGCGCATCGCGGCGGATTTGGCGGCGGCCCTGCCCGCATCCGTGCAGCGGCGGCGCTGCGGTTTGTATTTCGACGGCGGTGATCTGCTGGCCGATGCGCAGACGCTTTTCGTCAGCCCCGCGGCCATTCGGCGAAACGTGCAGAGAACCGTGCTGGACGCGGACCAGCTCCGTGGCCTTCTGGCGGCGCTGGTGCATCGCGACGTGGTGCTCCTGCCAGACGCTCCGGACCATCACGTGGGGATGTTCATGATGGCGGCGGGGGAAGGAAGGATGGTCGTGGGCGATCCGAGTCTGGCCAAGCCGCTTTTGTCGCCGATCGACCTTCCGGGCGGGGCGGATTTTTCCGCGGCGACGCAGAGGCGATTCGACGCCGTGGCCCAAGCGGCAGCGCGGGCGGGCAAAACGGTGGTGCGCATCCCGTGCGTGGCGGCGGGCGATGGCAAAACGTATGTGACGTATCTCAACGGTTTGATCGACCAGCGCGCCGGCCGGCGCACGATCTACCTTCCGCAATATCAGGGCCAGGACCGCTTGAACGCGGCGGCCCGGCAGGTGTGGCAAAGCCTGGGCTATCGCGTCGTGCCCATCGACGTGACCGGCGCGTTTCGATACTTCGGGACTCTGCATTGCCTGGTCAACGTGCTGGCCAGACGCTAGAGGGATTGGGCGATTCGGTCGTGGCTTTCGATTCGCCAGGGCGGGGCGGTGCCGTTTTGGATGTCGGGGAAATAATCCGCCAAACGTTCAGCCGTGACGCCCCATAGGCCGAACTGTTTGATGCCGGGGGTGTCGATCACGTAGGCGCCGATGTCCAGACGGTAGCGCTGGGCGGAGGAGGTCGTGTGCCGGCCTTTTTCCGTCACGGTGCTGACCTGGCCCATGCGGATGTTCAAGTCGCCCTGGATGGCGTCGATGAGCGTGCTCTTTCCCACGCCACTGTGACCGGCAAGCACGGTGGTCAGTCCTGTCAGGGCGGCGGCGAGGGCGTCGATGCCGATTTTTCGGGTGGCGCTGGCTTGCAGGGTGGTGATGCCCATGGCGGCGTAATGGGCCAGGGCTTGGCGGGCGAGGGCCAGTTGTTTGGCGGCTTGGGCGCTGCTGTCGGCCAGGTCGATTTTGTTCAGGCAGATGATCGGCGTGAGCCCGCCGCTCTGCGCGGCCACCAGCATCCGGTCGATCAGGCCCCACTTGATCTTGGGCTGAGCGACGCTGGTGACGATCAGCATCTGCTGGGCGTTGGCGACGATGGGCTGCTGCCGGTGGGAATGGAAGCTGCCGGCGCGGGTGAGCACGGTTTTTCGGGGCAGGACCTGCTCGATGACGGCTTCGGGCCGGCCGGGTTCTTCGGAGGAGCCGATGTCGCGGAAGCGCACCACGTCGCCGACGACGATGGAGGTATCGCTCAGCTTGGATAGGGTTTTGCGCACGACGCACAATCGCACGCCCGATTGGTGCTCGACCTGGCAGTAGAGCGAATGGACCTGGATCACTTGGCCGAGCGGCAGGTCTTCCGCTCCGCCGCTGGCCTCGGTCTCGATCGCCCGCGAGACGGCGGTGCGCTCCATTTTGTCTTGCTGGGCGTGCTTGGATTTTTCGGTGAAGCGTTGCCGGGGTTCGACGCGGTCCTCATCGATATCGCCGGAGAAATAACTGGAGGTCAGGTTCTTCTCGCGGGATGATTTGCGTCGTCGCCGGCTCATCGTGTGCTGGTGGCAGGAGATTTTAGGGGCATTTGATTGTTAAGGGGTAGTGAATTAGAGTTATTATTTGATGCGGCGGCGGCCGCAGCATTCCCGGCTGTGCAGCGCCTCGTTTAGCTAGCAAGAAGCGGAGAGGTCCTTGTCGATCTCACTGGTGCAGTTGGACCATTACGAGAAGAAGGAGAAGTGCGGCCTGTTCGGCATCTGGGGCACGCCCCAGGCGTCGCAGATCACCTATCAGGCCTTGTTTGCGCAGCAGCATCGCGGGCAGGAATCGGCGGGGATCGTGGTCAGCGACGGGGTGACGTTGCAGGGGCACGCGGGGATGGGGCTGGTCAGCCAGGTCTTTAACGATCGGATGCTGCGGGAGGACCTGAAGGGCCACGCGGCCATCGGGCACGTGCGGTATTCGACGACCGGCTCGAGCCGGCTGTGCAACGCCCAGCCGCTGATGCGGCAATATTTGATGGGCCCCGTGGCGGTGGCGCACAACGGAAATTTGATCAACGCGGCGCTGTTGCGCCGGGAATACGAAGAGCACGGGCACATCTTTCAGAGCACGACGGACACGGAAATCATCGTGCACCTGCTGGCCAAGCCGACGCACACGCAAAAGCAGGATCCGTTGCCGCACGTGCTCAAGCACCTGCAAGGGGCGTACTGTCTGCTGTTTTTGTTTCCGGACCGGATCGAGGCTTGCCGCGATCCCTGGGGCGTGCGTCCGCTGGTGCTGGGCCGCACCGCCGACGGCCTGTGGTGCGTGGCGAGCGAGACGTGCGCCTTCGACTCGATCGGAGCGACGCTGGAGCGCGAGATCGAGCCGGGGGAGATCGTGCGGATCGATCCAGACGGCGTGCACAGCCGGCGCTTTGAATCCCCGGCGCCGCAATTGGCGCACTGCGCCTTCGAGCACGTTTATTTTGCCAATCCGGCCAGCAAGCTGTTCGGGCAGACGGTTCACGCGGTGCGGCAAGCACTGGGTCGGCAGTTGGCGATCGAGTCGCCGGTGGCGGCCGATTACGTGATGCCGATGCCCGACAGCGGTCGCTCCGCCGCTCTGGGCTTTGCCCTGCAATCGAAGATTCCCTTCGAGGAAGGGATCGTCCCGAACCGATTTGTGGGTCGCACGTTTATTTTGCCCTCTCAGGTGGCGCGGGACCGCGCGGTGGCGCTGAAGCTGAACATCATTCCGGACGTGGTCGCCGGCAAGCGCATCGTGATCGTGGAGGACTCGGTGGTTCGGGGCACGACGACGCGTTCGAAGATGCGGGCCATCCGCGCCGCCGGGGCACGGGAAATTCATCTGCGCGTCTCCTGCCCGCCCATCCGCCACCCGTGTTTCTACGGCATCGACTTTCCCACCAAGAAGGAACTGATCGCCAACGAGCGGACGGTCGATCAAATCCGGCAATTCCTGGAGGTGGACAGCCTGGCGTATTTGTCGCTGGATGGCCTGCTGTCGTGCATGAAGCTGCCGAGGGAGCACTACTGCACGGCCTGCTGGAGCGGGCAGTACAAGATTCCCGTCGATGAGCCGCAAAGCAAATTCAGCTTCGAGCGCGATCAACTGAAAATGTTCTAGTTTTTTGTAATCCACATCGCCGATGGAGCGCAGCCCCGCCAGCACGTGCGGGGCCACGTGGGGCGTTTATGGGTCCCCAGCCGGGTGCTGGCTGCGCGTGACATTTCGCTGGTAAATCAGGAGATACAACTTGCCGATTTTGAACTGACGCACCACATTTTGGATGCGAAATTTGGGGTGTTTTTGGCGGCGGAGGGTTCTTGCGAGCGGGATTGGCAGAGAATGAGGGACGGCGGCTGGCGGCGCTGCGGGGTTTGCAGATTCTGGACTCGGCGCCGGACGCGGCGTTCGACGAGTTGGTGCAAATGGCCGCGGAGGTCTGCGACGTGCCGGCGGCGTACATCGCGCTGATCGATCGCGAGCGGCAATGGATCAAATCGTCCTACGGCGTGGCCTTGGGCCAGACGCCGCGGGACGCGGCCTTGTGCGCGCATGCGATTCTGAATAGCGAGCCGCTGGTGGTGGGCGATGCGTCCAAGGACCCGCGTTTCGCGGACAATCCCTTGGTGACCGGCGGGCCGAGGATTCGGTTTTACGCCGGGGCGCCGCTGCTGATGGCGGACTCGCTGGCCGTGGGGACGCTGTGCGTGGTGGATTTTATGCCGCGGACGATCTCCTACGCGCAGCTCCGCTGGCTGACGGCGCTGAGCCGGCAGGTGGTTTGGCTGATGGAATCGAGGCGGGATGCGTCGGCGCTGGCGACGGCGCGCGACGCGGCTGAATCGTCCACGCGGGCCAAATCCGTTTTTCTGGCCAACATGAGCCACGAAATCCGCACGCCGATGACGGCCATCATCGGCTATGCCGACCTCATGCTCGATCCCAAGCAAAACGAGGCGCAGAGGCAGCAGTGCCTGCAAGTGATCCGCCGCAACGGCCGGCATCTGCTGGACCTGATCAGCGACATCCTGGACCTGTCCAAGCTCGACGCGGGGCGGATGACGGTACGCAAAACGGATTGCGACCTGGCGTCGCTGCTTGCCGAGGTAAAGTCGGTGATGGGTTCGCGTGCGGCGGCCAAGAACCTGACGCTGCAGTTGGCACTGTCCGGCGCGGCTCCGGCGCCGCGGCACATCTGCACGGATGGGCTGCGGCTCAGGCAGATCCTGGTGAACTTGGTGGGCAACGCGATCAAGTTCACGCAGCGCGGCGGGGTGCGCCTGACGGTGGGGCACGCCCTTGGGCAGCACGGGCGCGGCATCCTGGAGATCCAGGTGCAAGACACGGGCATCGGCATCGCGCCGCCGCAGATGAAAACGCTTTTTTCCCCCTTTGCGCCGGGCGACTGCTCGATGACCCGCCGCCACGGCGGCACCGGGCTTGGCCTGACCATCAGCCGTCGGCTGGCGCGGATGCTCGGCGGGGACCTCACGGTCAACTCGGCTCCGGGCGTGGGAAGCACGTTCAAGCTGCGCATCGACAGCGGCAGCGGGGATGAGACTCGCGAGGTTTGCGACCTGGCGGCGGTGGAATCGTGCCAGGCGACGGCGAATCCGCAGACGCAGGTGCCGCGCCTGGCGGCACGCATTCTCTTGGCCGAAGACGGGCGGGACAATCAGCGGTTGATCCAGACGATTCTGGCCCAGGCGGGGGCGGAGGTGGAGGTCGCCGAGAACGGCCGCGACGCCGTCGAGCTGGCCCTGGACGGGGATTTCGACGCGGTGGTGATGGACATGCAGATGCCCCTACTGGACGGCTACGGCGCCACCAGCGAGCTTCGGCGGCGCGGTTTTGCCCGGCCGATCATTGCCCTGACGGCGCACGCGATGTCCGATGACCGCGAAAAATGCCTGCACGCCGGATGCGATGATTACCTGGCCAAGCCCGTGGAGCGGATGCAGTTGTTGCAGACGCTGGCGGCCCACATCGCCGGCGAGAAGCCGGGGCACCCGGCGAGCTCTGCGCCGGCGCCGCCGCGGCCTTCGCCGGCTGCGCCGCGGCCCTCGCCGCCAGGACCGCAACGAGCTGGCGGCCCACTGGTCAGCGAGTTTGCCTCCGATCCGGCCATGACGACGGTCATCGGGCAGTTTGTCAGCCAGTTGTCGCCGCAGGTGGCCGAGATGCAAAGATGTCTGGATGAGGCCGACGTGGCCCGGTTGCGGGTGTTGGTGCATCAGCTCAAGGGGTCCGGCGGCGGATACGGATTTGCGGAGCTGACGCACCTGGCGGCGGTGGCCGAAGAGTCGATCAAGTCCGACCTAGACCTGCAACAGGTCAAGAGGGACATCGAGGCGCTGCTGGGCACGATCCGCCGCATTGATGGTTATCACGACCAGAAGGCTGCCAGCGGTTTGGCATAAACCGACATGACGCAAAAGGTTCTGCTCATCGACGATTCTCCCGCGATCCACACGCTGGTGCGTGCGCGCCTAGCCCACGAGCCGATCACGTTGCATTCGGCCTACAACGGGGAAGAGGGCCTGCGCACGGCCGCACAACTGATGCCCGATCTGATCCTGCTGGACGTGGAGATGCCGGATCCCAACGGGTTTGAGGTTTGCCGCCGGCTGAAGGCTGACTCGGCCCTGGTGGGCATCCCGGTGGTGTTTCTGACCGGCGCTTGCACCCCGGATGAGCGGATTCTGGGTCTGGACCTGGGGGCGGTGGATTACGTGACCAAGCCGTTCAATCCCGCGGAGCTGCGGGCGCGCGTGCGCGCATCGCTGCGAACCAAGTATCTGATGGACCTGCTGGCCAAGAAGGCTCAAATTGACGGGCTGACCGGGCTGTGGAACCACACCTATTTCAACGAGCGCTTGCGTCAGGAACAGTCGCTGGCGCGGCGTATGGGCGGGCCGCTGAGCTGCATCATGATCGACGTGGACCATTTCAAAACGATCAATGACACGTACGGGCACCCGTACGGGGATGAGACGCTGCGGCGAATCGCCGCGACCTTGGGGGAAATAGGTCGCGTGGAAGACGTGCTGTGCCGCATGGGCGGTGAGGAATTCGTGCTGCTGTGCCCCAACACGACGCTGGAGGGGGCGCACAAGCTGGCGCTGCGTTGCCGCGACGCGGTCTTGAACATGAATCTGACGCATGAGGGCGAGCCGGTGCGTGTGACGTGCAGTTTCGGCGTTGCCTCTGATGCGACGTCGCCGGGCTCGCTCATGGAACAGGCCGACCGGGCGCTGTACCAGGCCAAGCACCGGGGCCGCGACCGCGTGGTGGTCGCCGAAAACGAATCTCCCGACGCGCCCGGCGTAACGACGGCGTGAGCATGACGCCGTCTCCGGCCGATGCGCCCCCAAGCCCGCTCAAGCCCTCAACCTGCTTTGAATGTTGTCCAGAACGTTCATGAAGTTGATGTAGCTGTCGTACGGGCTTTCGTAGGGGCTGAAGTATTTGTGCACGTCGCCGTCGGCCCAGTACTTGGTGCACATGTAATAGAAATGGTCGCTGGTGGTCAGCCGCCGCCAGTCGGTTAAAAGCTGCTCATCGCCCTTTTCCTTCAGGGGGCCTTCGAGTTTATACAACTCGTGCAGGGCGTTGGACTGCATGGCGTTGCCCAGCCAAGCGGAGAGGTCGCGTTCGATGTCCGCCCAGGAGATCATGTGTGGCACGTCGATCTCGCCCACCGGTTCGTACTTGTCCACCACCTGGCTGGGGGTGAGGAAATTGTTGTCCCGATGCTCCATGATTTTTCCGGGCAGGTGCCGCATGAAATCGAAGATGCCCGTGTCGGCCCACTGGTGCTCGCCGAAGGTTTCGTAATCCAAAAACAGGTTGCACAGAAAGCCGTTGCCGTTGATCTGGTTGACCCACCCGGAGAATTTCTCGGCGGTCAGCGGCCACTGCTCCCAGGCGCGGTTGGAAAAGCGAAAGGCGATGTCGTCGCTGAGCCGGTAATTTTTCAGCAGCAATTTCAGTTTGGGCGCGTGCGGTGGCCGGTAGACGAAATTCGGGCTGCGGTAGCCCAGGATGTGGTCCGCCCCCTCGGTCAAGATCGCCTCGTAGCCCATGTGGCTCACGAAGTGGGCCAGGTCGTTGTTGTAAATCAGCTCGGTGTTTCGGAAGACCCGCGGTTCCTGTCCGAACAGCTGTTTGATGAACTGCCGATGCAACTCCACCTGGGCGCGGAATTCCTCCCGGGAATACAAAAAGGCCAGCGAGTGGTAATACGTCTCGTCCAGAAACTCCACGCAGCCGGTCTGGTTGAGTTGGTGGAACGAGTCCATCACCTCCGGGGCATAGAGCCGGAACTGCTCCAGGGCGGTGCCGGTGATCGAATAGGCGATGCGGAATCGCCCCTCGTGGACCCGGATGGTTTCCAGCAGCGTGTTGTTGGCCGGCAGGTAGCACTTGTGGGCGACCTTGCGGAGGATTTCCGCGTTTTTGTAATCGTCGTAGTAATGCCGATCCGTGTCGAAGACGCTGTAGCGCCTCAACCGGAAGGGTTGATGGATTTGAAAATAGAAGCAAACCGAAGCCATAAGACTCAACCTTTGTCGAGACGGGCAGTATACGCAGCGTGGGCGATGAATCTATGGCTGTCGGCGATTTGTTTGCCGTGGCGCGCGGTTATGCCGCATGCCTCTGTGAACGCGTGAAATATCGGACCGTCAGGTTCAACAGAAAGATCAGCGCGATCAAAACCAGAATTCCCGCCCAGGCCAGGCGTTTCTGCTCGGGATAAGGCCCGGTGGCGTAAGTGAAAATCTGAACCGTCAGCGAGGGAAAGGGGTGGCCGAGTTTTTGCGGCACGAAGTTGCTGCTCAGGGCGGTGAACAAAAGCGGGGCGGTTTCGCCGGCGACGCGGGCCACGGCCAGCATGATTCCCGTAACGATGCTTCCCGTGGCCGAGGGGACAATTACGTACAGAATGGTGGCGGCCTTGGTCGCGCCCAGGCCGATGGAGGCCTCGCGGTAGCTGTGGGGGACCAGGCGGAGCATCTCCTCTGTGGTTCGGCAGACAATGGGGATCATGATAAAGGCCAGGGCCGCGGCGCCCGCCCAGGCGTTGTAGCTGCCCAGGGGGACCACCAGTAGCTCGTAGCCCAGGATGCCCACCACGATGCTGGGCACACCGGCCAGAACGTCGCTGATGAACCGTACCGGGGCGACCAGGATGGCGTTGGCGTCGTATTCAGAAAGGTAAATCCCGCTCAACATGCCCAGGGGGATGCCGATCAGGCTCGCCAGAAAGATCAGGATTCCCGTGCCCACCAGGCCGTTTTTCATCCCGCCGGGCGAGCCCGCCATGCCGACGGGGATCGGCTCCTGGGTGAAGAACTGCCAGCTCAGAGACTTAAACCCGATGGAGACCAGATATCCCATGACCAGCACAAGCACGGTGATGATGATGGCGGTGAATAGAATGCAGACGCCCAGCATCACGTCGCTGCGCAGGCGGGAGAGGGTGTTAAATGTCGACTGTCGCATGGATCATGCAGCGCTGGCTTAGGCAGCGCGGGCGGTGTGGCCGCCGCTGCGGCCGACCACCAGCCAGCGCGCCACCACGTTAAACACCAGAGACATCAGCAGCAGGATCATCGCCACTTCGCCCAGCGCCGAGCGGTGCAGATCGGTGCTGGCTTCGGAAAACTCGTTGGCCAGCAGGCTGGACATCGTCTGGGCCGGGGCGAACAGCGAAGCGCGGATCTGGTTGTTGTTGCCGATGACCATGGTGATGGCCATGGTTTCGCCGGCGGCGCGGGCCAGGCCGAGCATCACCGCGCCAAACAGCCCGCTGCGGCTGTATTTGAGCATTTCCTTGCAGCTTGCCCACCAGGTGGCGCCCAGGGCGACGGCGCCCTCGATCTGGGCGCGCGGGACTTGGCGGAGCACGTCGCGACTGACGGCGGTGATGATCGGCAAGATCATGACCGCCAGGACCAATCCACCGCTGAACATGTCGCACCCGTTCAGCGAAATGGGCCGGCTGATCACCCGCGCGCCCACCTTCACCTGTTCGACAAACAGCCAGGAGAAGCCGGGAACGCTTCCCAGCACCCGCCGCAGGTCGGGTTCGACTTGATGCTGCAGCAACGGCGCCAGGACGAACAGGCCCCAGATGCCGTAGGCGATGCTCGGAATGGCGGCCAAAAATTCGATGAGGAAGGAAAAAATCGGCACGATGCGGGCAGGCGCCACCCGCACCAGGAAAAGCGCCGCGCCGAAGCTGAGCGGCACGGCGATGATCAGCGCCAGGGCCGAACTGACGGCGGTGCCGTAAATGACCGGTAGCGCCCCAAACACCGGCGGGATGGTCTGCATGACCGTCTCGCCATTTTTGTCAAACACCACTTTGCCCTGGGCGTCGCGCAGGGGGCGGACCAGCTCGTTGGGCCGCCATTGGCTGGTGATGAAGAATCGCCAGCCGAACTGGTGCATGCTCTGCCGCGCCGCCATAAACAGCACGACCAGCAGCGCCGCCAGCATCAGCAGGATGAACGCGCCGCTGAGCCGCGCCGCCAGCGCCAGGAGCATGTCGCCGTCCAGCACCCGCCAGCGCGACGAGACAAACAACGGACCTGCGGTCGGCGGTGAGCCTTCGGACCGACCGAGCGCACCCACGTTGGCCTGTGTCATGGACCATCAACCTCGAGAAGCTCATTTTCCCGACGGCTTGATCGCCTCGCCCTTGTAGCTGATCGTGCTCAACGCCTCGTCAACCTTCTGGCGAACCTTCTCGCCCAGGGAGGCATAATCCAGCTCGCCGTTGAACTTCTGGGCATCATGCTCGGCCCACCACAGGAAATCAACCAGGGCCTGCGCCTGCTCCTTGCTCTTCACGTTGTTCAGGTCCTTGTAGACGATCAGATACGTGAACGAGGCGATGGGGTAGGCGTTGTCGCCGTCCTGGTTCCAGATGTTGGCGCTGAGCATCTGGCCGCTCATTGATTCGACCGCGCCTTCGCCGGCGGCGGAAACCGTCTCGGGCGACGCCTTGACGAACTTGCCCGCCTTGTTCTTCACCGCGCCGTAGGAGATGTTGTTCTTGTCCGCGTAGTTCTGCTCGACGTAACCGATGGCGCCGACGGTCTGCTGCACCGCCGCCGCCACGCCCGGATTGCCCTTGCCGCCCTGACCCACCGGCCATTGCACCTGCTTGCCCACGCCGATCGTGCTCTTGAAATCCTCGCTCTGCGTGGCCAGGTAATTGGTCCACACGTAAGTCGTCCCGCTGCCGTCCGTGCGCCAGGCGCAGGTGATCGGCGTGCTGGGCAGAGTCACCCCGGGATTCAGCGCCGCAATCTTCGGATCATTCCACGTGCTGATCCTGCCCAGGTAAATGTCCGCCAGCACCGGCCCGTCAAAGCTCAATTCCTTGATCCCCGGCAGATTGAACGCCGGCACGACCCCGCCCGCGCAGGATGGAATCTCGATCAGGTTGTCCGCTCCGCCGGCTTTCTCGATTTCCTTCTTGTTCATGGGCGCATCGGACCCGGCGAAATCCACCACCTTGTCGGTGATGTCCTTGATCCCCTTGCCCGAGCCGCCGCCGCCGTAGTCGATCTTCGCGTCCGCATGGATGGCCTGGTACTCCTTGGCCCACCGCTCGTACAGCGGCTGCGGGAACGTCGCGCCCGACCCGGTCAGCTGAACATCCGCCGCCGCCACCCCGCCGCCCAAAAGCAAAAGTGCCGCCGCGCACTTGATCCATCGAAGCATAGGTTCCTTCTCCTTGTTTGCGCTGTCCCTTGTTTGCACTACCCCTGCCGGACGGATCGTAGGGGTCGATTATTAGCGAAACATTAAGGTTGGATTAGCCGCGGTACAATCTATCCCTATGGTCGATTGGCGACGGCTGAGCGACGAGCAACTGCTGAATCAGTGCCGAGTTGAGGCGTTCCGCGGCCCCGGCCCCGGCGGCCAAAAACGCAACAAGACTTCCTCCGCCGTCCGCCTAACCCACACCCCCACGGGCATCTCCGCGCTTGCCGGTGAATCGCGCTCGCAGCGGCAAAACCGCACGCTGGCCCTGCGCCGCCTGCGCCATCGCATCGCCCTGCTGGTCCGCCAGCCGTGGAATGCCGACCGCGCACCGATCGGCCTGAGGATTTCCCGCCGCTCGGCGGATTATCCCGCGGTCATGGGCGCGGTTCTGGACGTCCTGGCCGCGAGGGACTGGAGCGTCCGTGACTCCGCCGCCGCCATCGGCACGACCACCGCGCAACTGGTCCGGTTTCTGCGCAGCGATGAAAAACTGTGGAGCGAGGTCAACACGCATCGCCGCCAACGCGGCCTAAAGCCGCTCGTCTAGCCTCGTCCGACTCAAGAGGTGTCAGCGGCCTTTTTCCCAAAGGTGTTTAAGTTCCGGCGACAGCGCTTCGCCGTAAATCCCTTGATTGGGTATCGCAAATATCCCGGCAGGGCTGGGCTTTTTGAAGACGATGTTGATCAGCGAATTCTTCGGCAGCTTTTCGTCGCGCATCAAGGCTCCGAAGTGTTCGTGACTGGCAATTTGAATCGACCGCCAAGGCCGCAATTCGGCGCAAACGCACAGCAAAATCTGATATTGGTTGACGTGGGCCAGGTCGTAAAAAAAAGTCGGCTGAAAATTGAAGAAGCCGTGGTCCAGCCAGCCGGTGCATGGCGCGGTGTGGATCATCAAGCCGCCTGGCGCCGTGCGGTCATGAACCGTTTTGAAAAACTGCTGCACGTTAAAGATATGCTCGGCCGTACCCAAATTGAGCGTGATATCGAACTGCTCCTGCAGCGGAACAGGGATGTTCAAATTGTAGCGATAGGTCGCGCTGGGCGTCGTGGGATCGATCGCGGCATAGGTGGAATAATCCAATCCGGCGCGAAAAAAGATGCGGGCAACTTCATACGACATGTCGGGTCGATTGGCTTTGACGATCTCTTCCAGCGCGTTGGTCAGTTCGGCTTGCTGAGCTGAATCGGGCACGTATTTGCGGATGTCATCCGCCAACTGGTTGGTTGAGACATCGCCGTACCAATTGCTTTCGCCCAGTTCCAACACCCGCGGCTTGGGCGGCAGAACGCCGTTGGACCGCAGCGTAAAAATAACGCCATACTCTAAAGCTGAGATTGCCAAGACGATTGGCAACTTATCGGCATCCAGCAATGCAGTCAACGAACCGGCATCTGGCGGCGGTACAATCACAGGCATGAAACGTAAGCGGCAGGCAGATGGGCGCATGGTGCGCGACCCGAATCGGTTGGCGCTGGCGGTGCGCGGGCTGGCGCGGATGCTCCTTTGGCGGGGCGGGCATCGGGGGGAAGTTTCGGATCATTTTGATGGTCGGCGGTTTCACAATGTGGATGGGCCGCAGGCGCGCGGGTATGGGGGCGTGTGGCGATGGCGGCTGGAGCGGATGCGCGGGGGGCTGGAGCGGTGGCCGACGTGGACGGAGGCCCAGCCGGGGGCGGCGCCGCCGCGGCGGGTCGAGGGGACGGGGTTGCGCCTGACGTTTGTGAATCATGCGACGGTGCTGTTGCAGACGGGTGGGATGAATGTGCTGACGGATCCGATCTGGTCGTGGCGGGCCAGTCCGGTTCCGTGGGCGGGGCCGAAGCGCCGTCGGCCGCCGGGGATTTTGATGGAGGATTTGCCGCCGATCGATGTGGTCCTGGTCAGTCATAATCACTACGACCACATGGATCTGCCGACGCTGCGGACGCTGAAGAGCGTGCATGCGCCGCGATTTTTCACTCCTTGGGGAAACGGGGAACTGCTCCAGCGCGAGGGGATCGGGCCGGTGACGGAAATGGATTGGTGGCAGACGGCGACGCTCGCCGAGCCCATGCAACTGACCTGCGTGCCGGCACGGCATTTTTCTTCCCGCGGGTTTCTCGATCACGATCGCACGCTGTGGTGCGGGTTTGTCATCCACGGCGAATCGGGGCCGATTTATTTTGCGGCCGATACGGGATTCGGGAGCCATTTTGAGCAGATCGCCAAGCGGTTTGGGCCGCCGCGGTTGGCGCTGTTGCCGATCGGGGCGTATTTGCCGCGGTGGTTCATGGGTCCGGTGCACATGTCGCCGACTCAGGCGGTTCAGGCACATCAAATCCTGCGGGCACGGATGAGCATCGGGATTCATTTCGGCACGTTTGCCAATGCCGATGATTCGCCGCGCCAGGCGCTGGAGGAATTGCACAACGCGTGGCAACAGCGGGCACAGCAGACAGGGGAATTTCGCGTGCTGGAGCCGGGGGAGGCGCTGGAGGCGCCGGAGTAACGCTTACTGGGGTGCGGGGTTGAGATCGCCGGCGTCGGGGAGATCGCCGGAAAGCTCCAGCTCGGCCAACTCGACCAGCTGATCCGGATCGATAGGCTTGATGAGCAGGGGAGGCAGTTGGCGTCGGCGCAGCGAGTGCATTTTGCGCTGAATTTGATCGACGGGCATTCCAGAGAGGAGAATGACGGGCAAACCGGGACGATGTTTGTCGAGGTAATTAAGAACGGCGAAACCGTCGAGGCCGGGCATGAGGAGGTCGAGGATCAGGAGATCGACGGGACGATGTTTGAGATGGAGCAGGGCGGCTTTACCGTCGGCGGCCTCGTCCACGGCGAAGGAATGGCGTCTGAGGAGGTGGGCCAGGGCTAAGCGCTCCACGGCCGAGTCGTCGCAGAGCAAGATACGCCAGGCTCCCCTCTCGGATCTGACGAAGCCGGGGTTCGCCACGGTGGGCCATATTATGCCACAAATATAGTCATTGAGCAATCGCAATTAGCCATGGGCGGCCCGGGGGCGGCGATGTAGACAGCGAAGCGGGCAATTTCTACGCTGGGCGACCGGTGGGCGATGAAATGACCGCATCTCCATGACCCAGCGGTGTCGAGAGGGTGGCTAGCGCGGCATGAATCCTTCGCGCGAACAATTCGAGCAGTTGGCGCTGGCGCAGTTGGACACGCTGTACCGGGTGGCCCGGCGTCTGTGCCGAACCGGGGGCGAGGCGGAGGACTTGGTGCAGGAGACGTACGTGCGAGCGTTGCGGGCGGCGGAATCGTTTCAATTGGAGGAGTTTGGGATTCGGCCGTGGCTGCTGCGGATCATGCGCAACCTGCACGCCAGCCGGGCTCAGCGGCAGCAGCGGCAGCCGGATTCGTTGGATGATCAACAAGTGGAATCGACGGCGGCAGAGGCGGAGGTCGTCGGAGGGTCGGAAGATGAGACGCGTGCCTGGCTCTTGGAAGGGATGGATGAGCAATTGGTGGCGGCCTTGGGGCAGCTCCCGGCGGAATACCAGGAGACGCTGCTGTTATGGGCCGTGGACGATATGTCGTACAAGGAGATCGCCCTTGCGCTGGATATACCGATTGGGACGGTCATGAGCCGTTTGCACCGGGCCCGGCAGCGATTGGCGACACAATTGCGCGATCACGCGCGGCGCAGCGGGTTGATTCGGGAATAGGCGGCGTCGGCCGCGTGTTAGCAATATTGGGAAGGCGAAAAGCCGTAAGGTCCGATGATTGCAGAATTTGAAGACCCGATATTGAAGTCCGCATTAAGGCGCGTATGGAGCGGGCAGTCAGCGCCGGCGATGCTGCGCGCGCGGATCGAGCAAATGCTTGGCGAGCAAAGGCTCGAGCAGGGACCGCAGGGATTGGGCGTCGAATCGAAAAGGAAGCTGTGGGGCTGGCGAGGATGGGCGGTGGCGGCGGTGGTCATTATGGGGGTGGGGTTGGCGGCGTACTTTGCAGGGCGGGAGATTTTGGGCGGCGAGGAAAAGTTCCCGCGGCAACTGGCGGCGGACATGATTGCCACGCACGATCGTTGTTGCCTGGCGAAGGATCATCATCGGATCAAGGGAGTGAACGGGGATGATTATGTGGCGATGGGGCAGATTCTGACGCGGCACTTGAAGGTGCCGATCATCTCTACGGCGGTAGCGCCATGGCAATTCGCGGGGGCGGGGGTTTGTCCTGTCGGGGGGCATCCAACGGCACACTATCTGTATCGCCATGGCGCGCAGGCGATGTCGGTGTTTTCGATACCGGCGGCGGTTTTTTCGATGAATGAAGAAGGCGAGAATTACGATGCGAGCCAGCGGGGGCACGAGCTGGCGGGATTTGTCAAGTCTGGGGGACTGTACTGCGTGGTGGTCAGCGCCAGCGACGGCAGCGCGACGGCGAGCCAGGCCAAGCAACTGCGCGACCAATTGCGGGATTCGTTTGCCAGGGCCACGGTCACGGCGTGGTCGGGGCAGGGGCCTGGGGCCGGCAGCGCAGCGGCTGTGGCCGCGGCGGGTGGGCGGTGGCGGCTAGCGCTGACGGGGCTGAGCGCGCAGGGCGCGGAGATGGAGTTGGTGCCGGTCTTTGAATCTTGGGTGGCGCCGGCGGCGCCGGGGGCGACGGGGGCGGGGGGGCGCGCGGTGTCGTATCTTCCGTCGCGGGATGGGATCGCGTACCATCCCGAGCCATGAGCGAGTCGAGCATGCCGGCCGCGCCCGGTGGGCAAGATCATTTCCAGCGGGGGGAATCCGCCCAGAAGAATCCCGGCCAGGGAGAGGGTGGGCAAGGGGGCGAGGGCGCGGACCACGGCGGGGAAAGCAGCATCAAGGAGACGATCGAGTCGATCCTGGTGGCGTTCATTCTGGCGTTCATCTTTCGGGCGTTTGTGGTTGAGGCGTTTGTGATACCCACGGGGTCGATGGCCCCGACGCTGCTGGGAGCGAACATGCGTTTTGTCTGCCCGGACTGCGGGTATCAGTTTGAGGTGAACTATTCACCGCCGGGACAGAGTGACGCGGAAGACTTGCAAATTCCGTCGGAGGGCACGCCCGCGGCGGATGTCTACTGTCCGAATTGCGGGTATCACGTGTCGGGGCGAGGGGATGCCGTGCCGGTGCGGTTTGGGGACCGGATCTTGGTGCTGAAATACATTTATCTTGTGCACGAGCCGAGGCGGTGGGATGTCGTGGTTTTCAAGAGTCCGGACAAGCCGGACGCCTTTCACTACACGATGAATTTCATCAAGCGTCTGGTGGGCAAACCGGGGGAGCGCTTGATGGTGCTGGACGGAGATATTTACGTTTCGACGGCCGGCGATCCGACGTGGCGGATTCAGACCAAGCCGCCTGCGGTGCAGGAGGCGCTGTGGCGCTTGGTGTACGACAACGATTTTTATCCGCAGCACGTGGTGCGCGAAGGTCAGCGGGATTGGGTTCAGCCGTGGCGGCCCCAGAGCGGCTCGGGGTGGAGTCTGGGAACGGATGCAAGCAACCGGCGGACGTTCCGCTTTGACAATCTCGAGGGCGCGGGGCAGATCGCCTTTGATCCCAACGCCAACAGCACGACGCAGACGCTGACCAATTACCTGGTGTACGACATCGGCGCGGAACTTCGCCGACCCGGGGCGGTGGGTTCGGTGGATGACGAGAGGGCCTGCCCCGTGTCGGATCTGAAGCTGGCGCTGTACTACCGGCGGACCAGCGGGGATGGGCCGCTGCGATTGAAACTGTCGCGACATGAAAGCGTGGATCACACCTTCACGGCGGAAATCGGGCCCCAGACCGTGCGGCTCTTGCATCGCACCAATGGCGGAGAACAACAGATCGGTCCGACCGTGAAGCTGGCGGACCTGGGCATCGCGCCGGCAAAGGCGGTCCTGGTGGAATTGCAGAACGTCGATTACCAGGTGACGTTGCGGCTGGATGGCCAGGAGGTGCTGCAATCGACGCCGGCGGATTATGCGCCCAACGTTGCGTGGCTTTTGCAGCAGTGGCGGGAGAGGCGCCACGGCCGGCCGGGCGAGGCGGAGATCGAGGCCCAGCGGCAATCGTGCACGCTGGAGCACGTGGGGCTGTGGCGCGACGTCTACTACACCAATCGCCGCCCGGACAACGGCGAACCGTTCACGTGGGCCTCGCCGACTTCGCCGGTGGTGCTGGGCGATGACGAGTATTTCGTGATGGGGGACAATTCGGATGTGAGCGCCGATGCGCGCTATTGGGACCGGGACATCACCCTGCCGCAGGAGGGCCTGGACGTGAAGTCGGGTCGGGTGCCGGAACAATTCTTGCTCGGCCAGGCGGTGTTCGTGTACTGGCCGGCGGGGTTCCGGGCGTTCGATTCACGCTTCTCGATCATTCCGGATTTCGGCGACATGCGATGGATTCACTGAATAGGATTGGTCATGGCGCTGACGCGCGAACAGGTGATGGACGTCCTGCGGACCGTGCAGGACCCGGAACTCGGCAGGGACATCGTCACCTTGAAAATGGTCAAGGAGGTACGCGTCAACGGCGAGGAGGTCGCCGTGACGGTGGAGCTGACCACGCCGGCCTGCCCGCTGAAGGAGCGAATCGAGCGGGAGGTGACGGCGGCGTTGCGGCAGGCGGGGGCGGGTTCGGTGAAACTGGAGCTGACGGCCAACACGCGAGCGGCGCCGGGGCCGCGAACAGAGCTCTTGCCGCAGGTGAAGAACGTGGTGGCGATCGGCGCGGGCAAAGGCGGCGTGGGCAAGTCCACGGTGGCCGTCAATCTGGCCGTGGGACTTGCGCTCAGTGGCGCGGCGGTGGGTCTGATGGATGGAGACATCTACGGCCCTTCGATGCCGACCATGCTGGGGATCAAGGGGGTCGTGCCGCAGGTGCAAGGGTCGCGCCTGATCCCGCATTTCGTGCACGGGATTCATGCGGTCACGATCGGGTCGCTGGTGGAGGAGGATAAGCCGCTGATCTGGCGCGGGCCGATGGCGCACGGAGCGTTTAAGCAGCTGCTCCTGGACAACACCGTGTGGCCGGAACTGGATTACCTGATCGTGGATTTGCCGCCGGGGACGGGCGACGTGCCGCTGACGCTGTGTCAGCTTTTGCCGCTGAGCGGCGCGGTGGTGGTGGCCACGCCGCAGCAGGTGGCCCTGGACGACGCGGTGCGGGCGGTGCGGATGTTCGAGCAGTTGCAGACGCCGGTGCTGGGGATCATCGAGAACATGAGCTATTTTGTGGCGCCCGATGGCAGCGAGCACGATTGGCTGGGCCGCGGCGGAGCAGAGGCGGCGGCGCAGCGCCTGGGTCTGCCGTTCCTGGGCTCGATCCCCATCTTCACCGAGCTTCGCGTCAACAGCGACGCGGGGACGCCGCGGAAGAATTTCGAGGGCAATCCCAAGCTGGCCGAAGCGCTCATGCGGATCGTGCAGAACCTGGCCGGGCAAATCAGTCTGCACAACCTGCGCGGCAAAGGACCAGAGTTGAATGTCGTGTGAAAATGACGAATGAAGAATGACGAATCAAATTCGAATGACGAATATTCGAATGGCCGCCTTTTGCCGTTCGTCAATCGTCATTGATTCGTCATTCGTCATTCGTCATTCGTCATTCGAATTTCGCGCCAGCCATGTCATTCGATCTTTCGAACTCCCCCTCGTCCGCCGCGCCTTACCGCGTCTGGGGCCAGGGTCTGGAGCCGGAGGCGCTGCAGCAGATGCAGGATGCGGCCCGTCTGCCCGTGGCGGTGCGCGGAGCGCTGATGCCGGACGCGCACGTCGGGTACGGCCTGCCCATCGGCGGGGTTCTGGCAACCCAAAACGCGGTCATCCCCTACGCCGTGGGCGTGGACATCGCCTGTCGAATGAAATTGTCCGTGCTGGATCTGCCGCCCAGTTGGCTGCTCGAGAAAGAGGACCGGCTGGCCGGCGCCCTGCAGCGGGAAACGCTTTTCGGCGCCGGCGCGGCGTTTCGCACGCCGTTGGAACACGAGGTTTTGGCGGCGGATTGGAATGCCTCGCCCATCACGCGAGAACTGTTCGACAAGGCCCGCTCGCAACTGGGCACCAGCGGCAGCGGAAACCATTTTGTCGAGTTTGGGGTTCTGACGCTGGATCATGCGGAGCTGGGTCTGGCAGCGGGGTCGTATCTGGCGCTGCTCAGCCACAGCGGCAGCCGCGGGGCCGGCGCGAGGATCGCGGAGCATTATTCACGCCTGGCGATGTCCCTGCATCCGGAATTGCCGCAAGCGTTGAGGCGCTTGGCATGGCTCGATCTGGACAGCGAGCCGGGACAGGAATATTGGCAGGCGATGAATCTGATGGGCCAGTACGCGTCGGCGAATCACGCCCTGATCCATCAGCGAATCGCGCGCTCGCTGGGGGCGGCGGTTCTGGCGGGGGTGGAGAATCATCACAATTTCGCGTGGAAGGAAAGGCACGGAGATCGCGAATTGATCGTGCATCGCAAGGGGGCGACGCCGGCGGAGGCGGGCATGCTGGGTGTGATTCCCGGTTCGATGGCCACGCCGGGGTTTGTGGTGCGCGGCCGCGGCAATGAAGATTCGCTGAATTCCGCCGCCCACGGGGCGGGGCGGGTAATGAGCCGCACGGCCGCCAAGAAGCGGTTCACATGGTCGGCCGTCAAGCCGATCCTGGCCGCCGCCGGGGTGCGATTGCTTTCAGCCGGCCTGGACGAAGTGCCCGGCGTTTACAAGGACATCCATCAGGTGATGGCCGCCCAGGCGGATTTGGTGCAAGTGATCGCGCGGTTCGATCCGAAGATCGTGAGAATGGCGGATGCCCGCGAGCGGCCGGAGGATTGAGCGAGCAGCGAACTGATTCGGATCATTCACTGCGGATCAAGCGGAACACGGTGATCGCAGCCAGCAGGGCGGCTTGGCCGAGGAGGTTGCCCAGCGTGGCCCAGTGCAAGACAAGCCAGGTCGTCAGGAAGATCAGCACCGACAGGCCGGACCAGAGAATCGGCGGTGCGTTTTCGATTTCGGCGGCCTTGTAGTAGAAAGCGGCGCAGCACAACAGCATGACGAATTGGAGCCTGTAGAACATCCCCATTAAGCCTCGATGTGTCCTGCCGCCTCTTTCACTTCGTCACTTCGTCTCTCCGTCTCTTCCCATCATCCCTCCCCCAGCTTGCCCTCGAAGTAGCTTTCGTACGCGGTCATGTCCATAAAGCCGTGGCCGGACAGGTTGAACAGGATCACCCTCTTGCGTTTTTCCTTTTTCGCCTCGAGGGCCTCGTCGACGGCGGCGCGGATGGCGTGGGCGGATTCGGGAGCGGAGATGATCCCTTCGGTCTTGGCGAATTGCACGGCCGCCTCGAAAACGGGGACCTGCGCATACGCTCTGGCTTCGATGAGGCCGAGCTTCAGGGCGTGGCTGACGGTGGGGGCCATGCCGTGATAGCGCAGGCCGCCGGCGTGGATGCTGGGCGGGATGAAATCGTGGCCCAGAGTGTACATCATCATCAGCGGAGTCATCATGGCGGTGTCGCCGAAGTCGTAGCGGAATTCGCCCTTAGTCATAGACGCACAGGCGGTCGGCTCGACGGCCATCAAGCGGTATTTCTTCCCCTCGTGCAGGTTGCGATGCAGGAAGGGGAAGGCGATGCCGGCGAAGTTGCTGCCGCCGCCGGCGCAGGCGATGACCACGTCCGGGTCCTCGCCGGCCAGCTCCATCTGCTTGATCGCTTCCTGGCCGACGACGGTCTGATGCATGCAGACGTGGTTGAGCACGCTGCCCAGGGCGTACTTGGTGCCGGGGGTGCGAACGGTGTCTTCCAGAGCTTCGCTGATGGCGATGCCGAGGCTGCCGGGGTGATTGCTGTTTTCCTTGAGCATCTTGCGGCCGTACTCGGTGTGGTCGCTGGGGCTGGGATGAATGGTAGCGCCCCAGGTCTGCATCATGATTCTTCTGTACGGCTTCTGTTGGTAGCTGACGCGCACCATGTAGACGACGCACTCGAGGCCGAAGAGGTCGCAGGCCAGGGCCAGGGCGGAGCCCCACTGCCCGGCGCCGGTTTCGGTGGCGATGCGTTTGATGCCGGCCTGCTTGTTGTAGTAGGCCTGAGCGATGGCGCTGTTGGGCTTGTGGCTGCCGGCGGGGCTGACGCCCTCGTACTTGTAGTAGATGTGGGCCGGCGTGCCCAGGGCCTGCTCGAGGCGCACGGCCCGGCGCAGGGGCGTGGGCCGCCACAGGGCGTACATCTGCCGCACCTGGTCGGGAATCTGGATGTAGCGCTGGGACGAGACCTCCTGCTCGATGATGTTCATGGCGAAGATGGCGGAGAGGTCCTGCGGCCCGGCCGGCTGCTTGGTGGCCGGATTCAGCGGGGGAGAAAGCGGCTGCGGAAAATCCGCCAGGATGTTGTACCAATGCGTGGGAATCTGGTGCTGCGGCAGCGTGATGTTGGTTGTGAAATCCAAGGGAATGACTCCTGCGTATGAGACGCCAGTATCCTATTAAATTCACCGCGTAGGACAATATGCGCCCTATCATTGGATCGAATCCGATGGGAACCGCATTAAGACAATGGACGAATCGACTGGCCAGGGAAACCTCGCCCTATCTCTTGCAGCACGCGCACAATCCGGTGGATTGGTATCCGTGGTCGGCGGAGGCGTTCGAGCGGGCGAGGGCCGAGGGAAAGCCCATTTTCCTGTCTGTGGGGTACAGCAGCTGTTACTGGTGCCACGTCATGGAGCGGCAGTGTTTTGAGAATCAGCAGATTGCCGCGTTAATGAACCAGCATTTTGTGAACATCAAGGTGGACCGGGAGGAGCGGCCGGACGTGGACCAGCTTTACATGACGGCGGTCCAACTTTTGACGGGTCAGGGCGGCTGGCCGATGAGCATTTTTTTGATGCCGGATTTGCGTCCGTTTTTCGGCGGGACGTATTTTCCGCCGCAGGACTCGCATGGCCGGCCGGGTTTTGGGCGCCTTCTGGCGGCCGTCCACGACGCGTGGACCAACCGCCGCGATAAGGTGCAGGAGTCGGCGCAAGAGATGACGCGGCTTTTGCAGGAATTGGCCCGGCCGCAGCCGGTGCAACGGGAACTGCGCATTGATGCGGCGTGGGTCGAAACGATGATCCGGCGCAGCACGGCGGATTTTGATCCGGCGTATGGCGGATTTTCTTCGGCGCCCAAATTCCCGCGGCAGCCCCTTCTGGAATTGCTCCTGATGTATCTGCGCGAGCATCGCGACCAGGAACTGCTCCAAAAGCTGCGCATGACCTTGGATGCCATGGCTCACGGGGGGATTCGCGATCAGCTTGGCGGGGCGTTTCATCGCTATAGCACGGATGAGCGGTGGTTGGTGCCGCACTTTGAAATCATGCTGTACGACAACGCGATGCTCCTGTGGATTTACGCCGAGGCGTATCAGCAGACGCGGGAGGCCCGATACGGGGCGGTCGCCCGCAGCATCGCGGATTTCGTATTGACCGAGATGACTTCGCCGCAAGGGGCGTTTTACACGGCCCTGGATGCGGAGGTGGATGGGCAAGAGGGTGCCAGCTATTTGTGGACCCGGCAGGAGGCGGACGAAATTCTCGCGGGCGTCGCGGACTCGTCCGAGGTCGCCCGCTTTTGCCGCGTGTACGGCCTGGATCAAGACCCGAATTTTGCCGATCCGCATGCTGCGGGCGATGCGCCGCAGAAATACGTGCTCTATCTGGCCGAGCCGTTTGCCGGCGGGCGGCCGGCGCTGCTGGATCCCGGCTTGGCCAAGATGCGGGAAGCGCTTCACGCGGCGCGGCGGCGGCGCAAACAGCCGCGGTTGGATGACAAGATATTGACCGCCTGGAACGGGCTGATGGTCCGGGGCCTGGCGCATGCGGGACGTGTTCTGGCCGAGCCGCGGTACGTGCAGGCCGCGGCCGGGGCGGCGGATTTCCTGCTGGCGCGGCATCGCGGCGACGGCGGGCTGTTGCGCCTCAGCACGCGAGGGAATGCGAAGCTGGATGCGCTTTTGGAGGATTATGCGTTTCTGATCCAGGGACTGCTGGCCCTGGACGAGGCGGGGGATGGAGCGGGGCGGCGCGGGCAGGCGGCCGATCTGGCCGGCGAAATGCTGCGGCGCTTCGGCTCGGAGGATGGGGGATTCTTCTACACCCCGCAGGGGGCGGGGGAATTGCCGGTGCGGCAGCAACTCGGCAGCGACAGCCCGCTGCCCAGCGGCAACGGCGTGGCGGCGATGGTGACGCTGGAATTGGGACACCAACAGGTGGCCCAGCGGACGATCGCTGCGTTCGGCGAGCAATTGCAAAACTTGGGCCAAGGAATGAGCGCGTTGGTGCAGGCGGCGATGCAGTTCGTGCGCGTCGCAGGTGTGCTGGAGATTTCGCCAGGCAAGAGAGCGGCGGATCGGCCGGCGCCGCTGGAGGAACTGGCGGCTCGTGTCTTGACGGCGCGGCCACAGTGGACCAGCGCATCGCGGCTGGAACTTCATTGCAGCGTGCAGGCGGGATTCCACATCAATGCCTTCGACCCGGGGCCGGGTGCGGCGCCGACGCGTTTGTCGCTTGGCCGGTCGGATGCGGCCGTGGAGTATCCGCCGCCAGAGCTGCGGAAGTTTGCATTCAACGATCAACCGTTGCGCGTTTATCAGGGCCAGTTCGTCATTGGCGTTGTGTTTGCGAGGCCGCCGAGCAAGGGCGAGAAGATCGACATGACCCTGTCGTACCAGGCGTGTGACGGCAACGCGTGCCTGGCGTCGCTGACGCGGCAGATTTCGGAGATCGTGCCGTAGAGGCAGGCCATGTCCCTTGCGGGCGTGCCCAATTTTTCGGGCACACATCAATCGAAGCCACGTGAACTCTTGCCCTCCCCCGGTACGTCCGGGGGAGGGTTGGGTGGGGGTTTGACAGTTGCGGCGGTGAGGGCGATCCGACTATCCAGCGCCCCTCGAACAAAACCCCCACCTCTTTCCTCCCCCAGCGTACTGGGGGAGGAGGAAAGGTTGGTCGCCCAAAAGTTTGGGCGCACGCCAGCGACCAGCAACTTTCATCAAGTTCGTTTTTCCGTTACTTTGCGAGCCACGACAAGGAGTCCAACTATGCATTCGGCGATTAGCGTGATCTCCATTTTGTTTTCGGTGCTGGTGCCGCAGAAGATGTGGTACGCGCCGCAGCAGGCGGTGTCGGTGACGGTGGCGTCGAAGCAGGACGTGACCCTGGAGATGACGGATTTTTCGGGGAAGCTGATGAAGTCGAAATCGTCGACGGACGCCAAGGCGGGGGCGACGGTGGATTTGCTGGAAATGTTTCCGGCGTTGGAGGAGGAGGGGACGTTTGTGGTGTATGCCTTGCCGCGGGGAACGCCGCTGGCGTCGGGGGTGCCGAAGGACTTTCTGGGCGTGCCGCTGGTGATCGAGCTGCGGATGCAGGACGATAGGTTGGCGGTGCGGCGGGTGGCGCCGCTGCAATACGCGGTCATGCGGACGGACGCCGGACCGATGACGGTGGTGTTTTATTACGACGCGGCTCCGCACACGGTGGATTCGTTTTTGGCGTTGGCCAGCGAGGGGTATTACGATGGGCTGGTGTTTCACCGGGTGGTGCCGGGGTTTGTGATTCAGGGGGGCGATCCGATGGGCACGGGGATGGGCGGACCGGGGTATCACGTTGAGGCGGAATTCAACGGCAAGCCGCATACGGAGGGCGTGCTGTCCATGGCGCGCAGCGGCGATCCCAACGAGGACCCGTCGATGGGGATTTGGCCGCGGTCGCAATACGCCAACAGCGCCGGCAGCCAGTTCTTCATCTGCCTGGATTACAAGCAGACGGCGGCGCTGGACCGTCACTATACGGCGTTTGCCAAGGTGGTGCAGGGGATGGAGGCGGTGCGGAAGATCGAAAATTCGCCGATCGCCGATCCACAGCGTGGCACGCCCAAGGAGCCGACGACGATCCAAAAAGTCGAGGTGTTCGGGGTGACGGCGGCGGATAATCCGTACCAGCTTCTGTCGGCGCCGGCGGCGCCGGCGGCCTCATCGCCGGCGACGAGGCCGTGAAAACGAGGTTATGCAGATTCGCAATTTCTCGATTATTGCCCACATCGATCACGGCAAGAGCACGCTGTCGGACCGCCTGCTGATGCGCGCCGGGGCGATCACCGAGCGCGAATTCAAGGAGCAGATCCTGGACGATATGGAGCTGGAGCGCGAGCGGGGGATCACCATCAAGGCATCGGCGGTGACGATGTTCCACGAGCACCAGGGCGAGCCGTTCATGCTGAATTTCATCGACACGCCCGGACACGTGGACTTTCATTACGAGGTGCAAAAGGCCCTTCAGGCGTGCGAGGGGGCCATCCTGGTGGTGGACGCCACGCAGGGCGTGCAGGCGCAGACGGTGGCCAACGCCTACGCGGCGATCGAGGCGGGGCTGGAAATCATCCCGGTGATCAACAAGATCGATCTGCCCAGCGCGCGGCCGGTGGAGGTGGCGGAGGAGATCGAGCAGGTGCTGGGCTTCGCGGCGGAAGATGCGCTGCTGGTATCCGCCAAGACGGGAGCGGGGATCGACGAGCTGATCGCGAAGTTGTGCGAAAAATTGCCGCCGCCCAAGGGCGAGGCCAATCAGCCGACGCGGGCCCTCATCTTCGACAGCATCTACGACGACTACCGCGGGGTCATCGTCTATGTGCGCGTGGTGGATGGCCAGTTGGTCAAGGGTCAGAAGATCCGGCTGATGGGGACGGATCGGCAGTACCAGATCACGGAACTGGGGAAGTTAATGCCGCGGCCCAAGCAGGTGGAACGGATCGGCTGTGGAGAGGTGGGGTTTCTAGTGGCGGCGATCAAGGACCTGCACGACGTGCGCATCGGCGATACGGTGACGGACGCGCTGGCGCCCGCGGCTGCGCCGCTGCCCGGCTACAAGCCCATCCAGCAGATGGTCTTTTGCGATTTCTATCCGGCCGGCAGCACGCAGTACGACGAACTGCGCGACGCCATGGACCGACTTCAGCTCAACGACAGCAGCTTTACCTACACGCCCGAATCGTCCGATGCCCTGGGGTTCGGGTTCCGCTGCGGATTCTTGGGCCTGCTGCACATGGAGATCATCCAGGAGCGGCTGGAGCGGGAGTTTCACATCGAGGTGGTGCAGACGGCGCCGACGGTCAGCTATGAAGTGAAGCTGACCGATGGCACGGTCAAACGCATCGACGCCCCCAGCCAACTGCCAAATCCGACGCAGGTCGAGGAGATTCGCGAGCCGTACATTCTGCTGAACCTGATCCTCCCCAGCGAGTCGGTGGGGGCGCTGATGAAACTGTGCGAGGACCGGCGCGGGACTTACAAGAAGACGGAATACATCGGCACAAGCCGCGTGATCCTGGCGTACGAAATGCCCCTGGCGGAGGTGATCTACGATTTTTACGACCGGCTCAAGAGCGCCACGCGCGGCTACGGCACGATGGATTACGCTCTTGTCGGGTTCCGCCCGGGCAATCTGGTGCGGGTGGACATCCTGATCAACGCGGACCGCGTGGACTCGCTGAGCGTGATCGTGCACCGCGATCATGCCGAGCAGCGCGGCCGCAAGCTGCTCCTGCGGCTGAAGAAGGAAATTGCTCGGCACTTGTTCGAGATCCCGCTGCAGGCGGCGATCGGCGGCAAGATCATCGCTCGCGAGACGATCAAGTCGGTGGGCAAGAACGTGACGGCCAAGTGCTACGGCGGCGACGTGACGCGCAAGCGCAAGCTGCTGGAGAAGCAGAAAGAGGGCAAGAAGCGGATGAAGCGCGTGGGGAGCGTGGACATCCCGCAAGAGGCGTTCCTGGCCATCCTGGAAACGGGGGAATGAGCTTTGCCGTAAGTCCCGCTTTTGCACGGGGCTGCGTGATGTTTGTGCGTCGGCTGCGCGCACTATGAGAACAGCTTGAAAGAGAGCTGTATCGCTTGCTGCTGCGTGAAGTTGCGCTGAAAACATTCACCATTTTCAAAAAACTTTTTCCCCGGGCGCTCGGACCGAACTGGAAGTGAGATTAGCGAAGCGGTTTTTGGCGCAATATCGCCGTTTTGGGTTGTAAGTCGTGAAGCGAGCGGCCCGGGAAATGGGCCGAAAACGCGTAAGCTGTTGGCTGGATTTGGGATACGAGAAAAATATGGAAAACCTTCACGTCTGAAGAGGCCCTGTGTGAAAGCGTGGGCCCAGGTGTCGAGAACTGTCCCCCCGCTTGTTGGCCATGCGCATGCAGCGGATAATAAGCCGCTGTTGGGCGGCGGGCGATGCGCTATAATCGCCGTGCTAAATGCTGCGGTTGGCTTGCCTTGGGCATTAAGGGTTCGCGTCACCTTCGTTCGCGCGTCACCTTTAGTTCGCTCCGCCCCCGCTTTTGCGGGCATGTTGTGCGACTCTCCAATCCGTATTGGGGGTGTTGGGCGGATCGGTGTAATCATTGTTAGCTGTCCACTGCACACGTCTATGGATACCGCCTGGCACTCAGAGTTTCGGAAGCGTATGGAGGATTTTGAACGCACGAAGACCAACGGCGTTGTGCCCGTTTCTATCAAAGTGAGAGTCGCGTCAGGTTGCTTCCATCGGGAGCATTCTCCTCAGGCTTATCGGCTCATCGATGAGTACATGGCTAGCGCCGATTTGTCAGACGTCCACTGCCGGTTTGAGGAGCATGAGAGTGGCCCAGAGCTTCTGGTTTATTTGGCCGTCACTACGGCGGGACTCACTTTCGTTACGAGCGTTGTCGAGTTGATTACCGCTATCATCAAGGCTCGTTCTGATGGTATCAGGAAGGGCGACAGACCCTCCGACCCGCTCGAGTTGATTGTTCGCGGGCACTCCAAAGACGGGGAATACTTTGAGGAGATGATTCTTCGGATACCTCAGGACCACGTCATCACCGCGAGGCAGATTGAGGATGCTCTCGCCAAGCGCAAGCCAAAGACACAGAAGAAGCGAAAGAAGAAATGACCCAACAAGGCGGTGCAGCGAACGAGCGCCAGCCGTTTCGCTCAGAGTGAAATACGGACGTCATCGGCGGCTGGCTCCCGTCGCTGACCTTTGCGTTAGGCCGGGTAGAGGCGATCCGATGAGCGTGCAAGCACGAGTCGATGACGCGCTCCTTCTCTGGAAGAGCGGTCGCCGCGAGGGGGCATTCCTCACCGCTCTGGTCGCCGTGGCGGCCACGGCTCGGAAGCGCTTCCCGGATCGCAAGGCCGTCGGCGACCGAGATGCTTTCGAGCGGTTTCTCCGGACGGCGCATTCGGTTCGTTTGTCGGCAGAGTATCGCGGGGAGTGTCACCCGATCGAACACATTTTCTACAAGTGGTTCCGCTGCGAACTCGTCCACGAAGGTGAGCTGCCAATCGATATAGAGTTCATGGCAGACGACGATCCACGTCATCTGTCTGTCCGCGCAGGCGGTGCACCTGAGTTCGTTTTGAAGGTGTCTGAGAGCTGGTTTCACCACCTCATCGGTACGATCGTCGGCGCCCCTGAGAATCGCGATGTGTTCGGTGTCACCCAGAGGCGCAGTCTAACCACCCAGCGCGGACGAGCGGCCGAACCGCGCCCGCAATCCCTTGGGTGGGATGCAAAGCGAGGATAATCTGGCGATCCGCCGAAAATTCCGTGACAAGAACGCCAGAGGGCGGTACACGATTTGCGCTGCAAGCGTTGGGAATTCTCCGCCACCGCTTTTGCGGGCAAGTTGTGGAGCTGACCAAACCGTGGTGGGGATGTTAGGCGGGTCCGTGTAAACGTTGATAGATGATAAATGCGATGCCTGAAGTGGTAACATACATGATCAACGGGGTGGCGGCGGAAGGGGACGCATACGTCCGCGCTATCGACGCGTTGCCCGAGGGTGAACTGGATCTCGTGTTTACGCTGCCAGAAAAGGGATCTCTGGCGCTGTTTGGGATATCGGGCGAATTTACCGTACAGCGCCAGCTGCCCGATGGTTCGATTTGGTGTCTTGGGCCTTATATCAGCACGGACGACGCGAAGAAATTGGTGGCCGGCTTTCTGGCGGACCCCGAGGATTGGAGAGCCGGTTTGGATTGGTGGCAGCTTGGACTCAGCACTCGGGAGGGTTGGCATCGGATCGCACGCATCCTTGTCATCGGTGTGATCGTCGTTGCGCTCGCATGGTTGGTTCGAAGATACTGGTCACACTAAGGATAAACTCAGGACGGGACAAACTGGGACAGGGAACGAAGGGCGCCCGCAGTCCTATGGATGGGCTGTAGGGTGAGGATTTTCTGGCGATCCGGCGAGGATTCCGTGACAAGAACGCTCGGCGGCTGTACACCAGTGGCGCAGCAAGAGGTAGGAATTCTCCACTCCCGCTTTTGCGGGCAGGTTGTGCAAGTGGCCGGAGGGTATTGGGGGTGTTAGGCGGGGACGCCTAATCTGTGTTAGGTGCCATCGCGCACATCCACATGAACCCACCAGCAATCCTATTCAGTTTGCAGGCGGCCAAGAGTGACCCGGCGCTTCATGCACCCGCACGCGGCGATAGGAAGATTCTCGTCACGGAAATTTATGCTTCGAAAGAGGAGGCGGCATCCGAGAGCCAGTGGAGTCACCAGACGAGTTCAGGCAAGTGTCCGGTCTTGCTGATGAGAGATACGGAGTCTGCCGTGTTCACGGAGGTCGCCAAGCAGACGCGGCATTGCCACAAGATAGGCACGGAGATTTACGTGCTCTTGGAAGGCAGGATGATTATCGAGGTCGAGGGAATAGCTCACACGCTTTCGCCGGGCGACACGATTGTTGTGTTGCCGGGAGCGTATCACCAGATTAGGCGCGAGGACAAGTTCTTGTGCCGAGTGTTCACAGTCAATTGTGGCGGATCGAAGGACAGATACGAATGACGACACCTGACAAAAATGCGCTCCAGCGAAGCGCCGCTGCGCCGTCCAGTTGATTGGGTCTCGCCTTGGCAGGGGCGTTTTGCAGGGAAAAAGTGGCGGCCTGGCGCCTGGGAATGACACCCGCTGCGGAGGAGCGGCAGGGCGGGTATAGTACGCGCAGGTCGAGAGTCGCGCGTGTGGCGGGGCGGTCACGGAATAATTTTGCGTTGGGCTAACTGGACAAGCGAGCGCGATTCTGCGAGGCTGCGGGAACCCGCGGTGCTACGCACCGCCGCTAAATCGTGCGCCCTGCTGCGCAGGGTGCATCGCCGCTATATCGAACACAAGACCGACAAATCCATAACCAAGGGTCAAAGCACGGCATGCGTCTATTTCTGATCAATCCTTCAAACCCGCTGGTCAGTATCGCCAAGGAGAGCCGCTGGAGCCGTTACCGGGTGTGGAAACCGCTGAGCCTAATGGTTCTGGCCGGGCTAACGCCGCCGGAGTGGGAAGTCACGATCATTGACGAGAACTTGGGAGCACCGAACTATGAGGCCATGGCTCGGCCGGACCTGGTGGGCATTACCGCTTTCACCGCACAGGCAAGCCGGGCCTATAAGGTGGCCAGTCACTTTCGGAAACTGGGCGTAGACGTCGTCATGGGAGGGATTCATGCGACCATGTGCCGAGAAGAGGCCATGAAGCGGGTGGATTCGGTGGTCACGGGGGAAGCGGAGGGTGTCTGGGCGCAGGTTTTGGAGGACGCCCGGCATGGCAGGCTGAAGCAATGGTATGACGGAGGGCTGGCCAAGATGGACGATGTTCCACTGGCCCGGCACGATTTGCTGGCCGGCGAGTATGCCTTCGGGGCGATTCAGACCACGCGGGGCTGTCCCTTGAATTGCAGTTTTTGCAGCGTGACGACGTTCAACGGCGCGCGGTACCGGCAACGTCCGATTGCGGACGTGGTGCGGGAATTCAAGTCGATTCGTGAGAAATATGTTTTGGTGGTGGACGACAACCTCATCGGGACACGGGCGGACCACATGGCCCGAGCCAAGGAGCTGTTCCGGGCGATGGCGGCGGCGAAGCTGCGGAAGCGATGGATTGCCCAGGTGACGATCAACTTCGCGGATGACGAAGAACTATTGGCGTTGGCGGCGCAGGCCGGGTGCCAGGGCGTTTTCATCGGGTTTGAATCGCCGACGCCGCAGGGGCTTGCGGAGCTGGGCAAGAAGTTCAATCTTCAGAAGGGCCGGGATCTCCGCGCCTCGGTGCGGAGGATACAGCGGCACAACATTTTGGTGGCGGGGTCGTTCATCCTTGGTTTGGACGTTGATGAACCGGGGATCGGCCGGCGGATCGCCGAGGCGGCCAGCCATTACGGCGTGGACAGTCTCAACGTGCTGTTTCTGACGCCGCTGCCGGGGACACGCTTGTGGGACCAGATGAAAGCGGAGGGGCGCGTGGCTCTGGATGCGTTTCCGGAAGACTGGAAATACTACACGCTGACCTTCCCGGTGGCCCGGTATAAGCAGTTGTCTCTGGAGGGAGCCATCGAGGAAATGATTTCGTGCCATGGGAACTTTTATTCCCTGCCGCACATTCTGCGCCGGGTGTGGAGCAGCTTGTGGCAACGGCGCAAGCTGCTGCTCAACCTTGTGAGCAATCTCTCCTACAAGCACAACTTTCGTCTTGATTGCGGGGGCTTCGCGGACTTCAAGGGGTACTGCAACAATAGGAGCAATTGTGTAGAGGAGTCAGAGGGGGAATTAAATGCCGCTTGGTTACAGTGAAATGGGGGTGCGACGAGTGGGGGAACCCGCGAACCGGCGAACCCGCGGTGCTGCGCACAATACTGTCCGGAACCGCGTTCGCAGGGGAGTGTGAAGGAAAGGCGCGAGCATTTCCGAGGGCAATTATTGAAGCAGTAGCAGGCGACGGGAACGTGAAC